>Ga0272446_1000056_pt1 | contig 134495 bp, 113 predicted proteins | sample YNPCB0061_FD_194587 | JGI IMG/M metagenome (GOLD analysis project Ga0272446, IMG submission 194587) | Hot spring microbial mat communities from Yellowstone National Park, WY, United States - YNP-CB-006-1 | ecosystem: Environmental > Aquatic > Thermal springs > Hot (42-90C) > Sediment | place...
GAAACCCAGCATTTGGTACATTACACACCATTGTCCACTAGTTCCCCCGCTTGCGGGGATTGGAGCTAAACTTGGTTCCTACCGCTCACTCCTTTTCTCCCTCCTCTCACCTCACTTTTAGCGGGTAGAGTGAACCGTTGAAAAGCCCTACACGCACATTCCACAATCGCCTCATAAAGGATGCACGTTACCTGTCTTCTGACGATTACTGGTATAATGTTCGCCGTGATTCGTTCACTGTATCGCTCAGTGGGAGCAATGCGATCTTCATTCTGGTTGCCCGTTGTCCTAGTCTTGATCGCCGCCAGCATCTTGCTGTTCGGCGCGGATCGGCCTCCACAGTATTGGGCAGTAGGTGAAGAAAACGAGCCTATCTTGACCAGATTTCATAGCAACGAGCGGAATGAAACCGATCTCTTCCGCTGGTCATATCCGCAGGCCACGCTCTTCATCTACGGATACCGCGGCGCTCCAGCACTAATCGAATTACGATTGGCAGCTCCACGCCGGGAAGGCATAGCACCAGCACAGGTGATTTTTACGCATCAAGACGGTCAATTGGTAACAACAACGGTAGCCGGTTATTGGCGTTACTATCGATTTCTGCTTCCAACCAGTACAACCGGCGAGTCATTTTTACGTTGGTCAACCGAACCCTACGTTGCACCACCTGATATTCGCGAATTGGGATTGGCGCTCAGCAGGGTGAATTTTCTGACAACGGTTGAACGACCCCCGCTAAGTGGTCAGATGATTGGTTGGGCAATACTGCCACTACTAGTCTGGTGGGCGGGCACGCTCTGGCGTTGGGATGAACGTCTACGCAATATTTTAACAGGGCTAGCGCTCCTTCCGGCAATTGGTTTAGCTTCCTTTCCGGTAGGGGCCGAATACTGGTTACCCTCACTTCCATGGCCGTGGTGGCCGTTGGCGCCGGTACTCATCCTTGCGCTTTGGCCGTCACTGGCTAACTATCTTCAACGTCTTTCCAAGCGGATCACCCCACAACCACGGTGGAGCTGGTTTGGGATCATTCTGGCATTTGCCGGTCTGATAGCCATACGGTTCGGTGTGCCGGCCTGGATTGCCTTGCTACCAGTTATAAGTGGTGTTTGGCTGGTCTGGCCATTGATCACCGATGACGAAGAGGGGTCGGTATGGCCGGTTGGCCGGTCATTACTGCTCATAACCGGTATCGCGTTGGCGACGCGGCTGATCGCGCTTGATCAGATGCCGTTGGCATTGTGGCGTGATGAGTCGCGCCACGGCTTGCTGGCCTTACGAGTCTGGACAGAACCAACGTTTCGCCCGATTTATGTCGTCAAAGGCGCCGATTTACCGGCGCTGTTCTTTTATCTGGTGGCGCCAATTGTAGGTAACTGGGGTGCTCATGCCTGGAGCGTGCGCCTGGTGAGTGCGTTAGCCGGAGCCTTTACTCCTCTAGCGCTTTATTGGTTTGCCTCACCGCTCATTGGACGGCGGGCAGCGGTATTGGCTGCTGCCCTGTTGGCCTGGGCTTCGTGGTCGCTCAGCATGAGTCGTTGGGCATTCCCGGCGACACTCGACCATCTGCTGGTGCTCACTGCGGGGGGGCTGCTATGGCGAGGGCTTGATCCAGGACAGCAATACTGGCGCTCGTGGAGTTATGTTGTCGGAGCCGCGCTGCTAGGTGGGTTGGCTGTCTACACGTATCACACCGGCCGCCTGGCGCCACTGGCTTTGCTAATGGTAGCAGTTTTCCGACTCGGTCACGATCTCTCGCGCTGGCGACGGTTTTGGCCACATCTGCTTAGCGCTGCTCTGGTAGGGGCAATCGTCATCGCACCGCTGGCGCTCTATATTTTGAACGATAGTGCCGGTTTTAACCGTCGGGTAGGTTTGGTCTCAATTTTTCAGGCCAATGATCTCACCCGTCACCGACCACTCGATTTTCTCGGTGAGCACATCGTGCGCTACGGGCTGATGTGGCATGTGCAAGGTGATGCGAATGGACGTCACCATCTTCCCCTGGCGCCGATGGTTGATCCGGTGGTTGGGTTATTTCTGCTCTTTGGGTTGGGCCTCGCCTGGCAGGCCCGTCGGCAATCGGTCGTGGTGTTGGTTGTACTCTGGCTCCTTTACCATGTGCCGGGCCTGTTAAGCTTCAATGCGCCGCATGCAATGCGTGCGTTGGGCACACTGGCCCCCGCCTGTGCGCTGGCCGGTTGGGGGCTGAGCCGGTTTGGCGGTGGTCGTGAATGGCAGCGCTGGTTGATCCCTAGTATGCTAGTGCTCAGTCTATGCTTCAATCTTTGGGTCTATTTTGGACAGATGCGGACCAATCCGCAGGTGTACGGTGAATTTGATCGGGTTGAAACAGTCATGGCACATATTGTCCGTCGCGCTGCGACACCTGCCGACTCGATACAACGGGTATCGGTATACTTACCACGTGAGTGGGCGCTGAGTGATACAGTGCGTTTTCTGACCATCGATCTACCACCAGCGCAACAGCCAAAGATCTGGCTTGGTACAAGCGATGATGAGAATACATTGGTCGTGTTGCCGGCATTCACTGATGCTACCGAAGTGGCAACCGTGCTTCAGGCTCTTGGTCCGAGCGCAATTGAGGTATTCCCTACTCCTACGCTTCCATCCGGCAGTGAGCCATTAGTGCGAGTTTTCGCCCGTGGTTCGGCTGCGATAGAACTGATGAGAGCGCCATGAGTTCCGAGTATGCCCTCACCTTAGCACAGGTTATCAGCGCACGATATGTCAACAACGGTCTTTACACGCCGTTCGCCGATCCATTTACCGCCGCTCAGAGTCTGGCCGGCATACAGGCGCAGATTCTGCCCGCTGCCAGTCTGGCACTCTGGAATCGTGTACCGGCCTTTAGCGCCAATCACTTCGATGACCTGCTCTACCAGAAACGGTCACTGGTGCGTATCTGGGGGCAACGGGGCACGTTACACCTTTACCCTACCACTGACTGGCCATTGATCTACGCAATGCAGGCTGATCGTGCTACCTACTGGGAGCGGGAAGCGGTGCATAATGGTTGGAATATGACCGAATATGAGGCATTTATCACGCAGGTCGCTCATCTGCTGTACGAACACGAAACGTTAGGCCGCAGTGATCTTCGGCGGTTTTTCCCGATGATTGATCAACACCATCTTTCGGGGTGGGGTGGTGTCTTTGCCATTTTGAACCGTCGTGGTCTGGCGTGTCATGCTGCACCCTGCAATGGTGAAGCCCGGATGGCCCATCGGCTGCGCTGGGTACCCGAATTGGAATGGGCGCCACCTGATACCGAGACCGCTAATGCCGAATTGCTACGTCGGTACCTTTCTGCCTTTGGGCCGGCAACGCTCACCGATATGACCTGGTGGCGTGGCCGAACGCAGGCCGAGATCAAACGTTGGCTCAAGCTCCTCGGCGACCAGGTGGTGAGAGTACAGATTAATGGTCAACCGGCATGGTGGCTCCAAGAACAACTTGATCGGTTATCCGATCTACCATCACCTGCTGAACTGCCACCCCATTTACTGGGACGTTTTGATCCCCTGTTGCTTGCCACTCGCGACAAACACTGGCTGATCGATGATGCCTTCTACAAGCGCGTCTGGCGTCCAGCCGGTCATATCGAAGCAACCATATTGCTTGGTGGACGCATTGCCGGTACCTGGCGGTACGATTGGCACGGAACCAGTCTGCTGGTAACCTTGCGACCATTTGCTCCACTCGCAACGTCGCTACGGTCTCAACTCGCAACATTAGCTGCTCGTGTTGCCGAACATTTTGCGACGCCTTTAGGAGACTGTCGATGGGAAGTAATGGAGTAACGTGGCGGTTATTGCCACCAGTCCACGGTGATCCGGCGAGCGAACTAGCTGCCGGTACAGCAATGCTGGCCGGATTGGTCACCACTCATCAACCGGCTCTTCGCTGGTACACTGCTGGCCCCCAACCAGCTCTGGTTATCGGCTCCGGGCAAAAACTGAGTGAGGTTGATCAGCTGGCGCTACGGCAACAGGGTGTCACGCTTCATCGGCGTGCGAGCGGTGGCACGGCAGTGTTGTTCGTGCCGGGTTTTCTCATGCAAGATATTGCCTTGCCACTCGACCATCCCCTGGCTCACCCCGATGTCAGCGAGTCGTACCGTTGGTTAGGAGAAGTGTGGCAGGCAACGTTGATGCAGTTTGGTATTCAGACCCGGCTTATCGACATCGCAACTGCCCGTACCGACCGACAGATGCTCGATACCTTAACTGCACGGGCTTGTTTTGGTGGTCGGTCTCCTTACGAATTGCTGGTCGCGGATCGAAAGCTGGTTGGCTTTGCCCAAATTCGACGTCGGGAAGGGCTGCTCTTTCAAGTGGGAATCTACACCTGCTGGCCAGGCCAGCAACTGGCGACCTTGTTAGCAATTCCATCTGCTGAACGCCATCTCTTCAGTGAGCGCCTGAGTCGTCGTGTCACGGATCTGACGACGGTGTGCTCAAGTCCGCCTGACTTGCACCGTCTGGCGACCGCATTTGCTACCGTCTTGCAACAGCGGTACGATGTTCACATAGCTGCCTCGGATTGGACGACAGAAGAATTGAAGGTAATGACTGCTGTCCAGTCGCGTTTTTTACCATTACCTTTGGAAGGTTAGTTTATTCATAAGCCATGCGCTGGTCAATATTGCTCCTGAGTTTATTAATGGTCAGTATGTTGAGCGCCTGCGGCCAACGTGAGACCGTTGTATCTGCATGGGCGCCAATTGGCCCACAGCCCACGATCTTACCTAGCGTTACCCCTGAAACACCGACTATGGTCAGTACGCCGCTGATTGCAGTGATGGAACCGGTACGGCCAACTCCTACACCGAGCCTGGTCGATCTTGCCGGGCAAATCGACACCTACCTGCGCGATTTGACCGTACAAGGACGTTTTCGCGGTTCAGTGCTGGTTGCAACCACAGGGCGTATCTTGGTTGCACGTGGCTACGGCCTGGCTAATGTCGAGCGCGACCTACCCAATACCGCCCAGACCCGTTTCCGTATTGCTTCAATCTCGAAACCGATTACAGCAGTGGCGATTATGCAGTTACAGGCTGCCGGGAAGTTAGCGGTCACCGAGTCGGTTTGTCGTTATCTGCCCGACTGCCCAACGGCATGGCAACCCATTACCCTCGCCCATCTCCTCTCACACACCGCCGGCATTCCCAATTATACCGATTTTACGACGTTTGAGCAGGTTGAACGCTTACCGGTAACTCCCACCCAGCTCGTTGCTCGTTTCCGCAATCTGCCACTCGAGTTTGTACCAGGCAGTGCGTATCGATACAGCAACTCCAACTACGTAGTTCTTGGATTAGTGATTGAGGCGGTTAGCGGTCAATCGTATGCCGATTACATCCGCGACAACATCTTCATCCCTGCCGGCATGATCAATAGCGGCTACGATAGTGGTGATGCCTCGGTGCTTAATGGTACGGTTGGCTACCTTGGGCCAGACAACGAGCGGGCAATCCCAATCGATACCAGTAATCTGTACAGCGCCGGTGGCCTTTACTCGACCGTCGAAGATCTTTACCGATTCGTCCAGGCCTTGAACAGTGGGCAATTACTCCCTGCTGCTGAGCTGAGCCAAATGTATACCCCCAATCGCAGTAATTACGGTTACGGCTGGAAAATCGAAGAGCGTAACGGGCGACGGGTGATCTACCATCCTGGCTTTATCTCAGGGGCTGTCACCCATCTGGCGTACTATCCCGATAGTCAAAGTGTCATAGTCGTTCTTAGCAACATGGAACGTACCAACGCCGATGCCATTGCAGCTGAGATCGGTTCCTGGTTGCCATAAGGTTAGCGCTCGTTTCACAACTGGCCACTATCACTCCAGTGAGCCAACTGCAACAGATAATTTGGATCGTGGTAGCGATTAGGATGAAACGCAGCCGCGTAGGCGGGGAGTGACCCATCGATCATATGTCTGACCAGAAGTTCAGCGGCTGCGAGTGCGGCCATGATACCGTATCCGGCCAGCGCACCAATCACGAATGTTCCCTCAACAGGAAGAGGGCCAATCAGTGGTCGATTTTCTGGCGTACAGGTATAGTATCCGCCATCGAGATAGGCACGGGGGAGCCGTTCGAGGTAATTGGCAAGCCCTGGCAGCATGACCGACATCCCGCGCAGCGCAACCTCGAAGAAGCTATCATCGAGTGGCACCGGAAAGCGAGGGTTCCGGTTCTGCTGATCGTGAGGATGGTAATCCCATAGCAATAGCACCTGTCTACTGCCCCCCTCGCCTTCGGGCCGACAATGTACTCCCGGTGGTAACGGTTTGGTTAACCACTCAGTGGCGGGATCGGCACGCAGATCATCGCGTTCTGCCTCGTTCCAGTTCAACTCAATCGGATCACCCCAAATCAACAATGGTGCATCACGAGGCACAACACCGAGCGGATCGGCGAAGGCGGCCTTAAGGTGCACCTGGTGATGTACTGGTAAGTCAATCCCGATCAGATCGCCAACCTCTGCCAGATATGGTCCGGCAGCATTCACAAACCTTGGCGTCTGAATTGAGTAAGTACCGCTTGTGGTAGCTACTGTCACAGCAGTGACCCGCCCACCGACTTGGGTAACAGCCGTTACTTTCCCCCGCAGCACGGTCACGCCAGCAGCCCGTGCCTCCTCAAGTAACAGCGCACCCAACTGCTGAGCACTTAACCAGCCAGCACGCCGAACATGCAAGACGGCTGCCGTTCTCGGATTCAGAGCCGGAAAATGGTGCCTGATCAGGTCTTGATCAAGGAGCAAATCAACGCCGGTAGGCGCCTTCTGCCAGTCATGTCCAACAGTCGATCGGTAGTCAGCATCGGCACGGTCGTGAATACGGAGTGGACCCACACCATCGGCGACAGCCTGGAGTGCTTGCAAGCGCCACTGTTCGGCCCGCTCGAGATCGGCCGTTGCGTAGAGATAGCCACGGCGATTGAGCCGGATTCGATTGGCACTCCGCACAGCTATAGTTTCCAGCCGGTCAATACTTCGATTCATAAGGGCTACCATCGCCCGGTCTGGCCACCAATTACGATAACACTCGGTCGATTTATCGCTGGTCAATGCCAACGGATCACCCGCTTCGACCAGCACAACATCGCGCCAACCGTGAACGACGGCTAACTCGTGGGCGACAGCGACGCCGGCAATTCCTGCTCCGCAGATAACAATTGACGCAGAAGATGCCATCAAGAACCTCGCAGCGGCGACAGATACTTAATGCACGCAGTTTATCCATGCAACAGCATCATAGCATACGTAGATAGGTTGATCTAGAATGAGGTGTTTGAGAACTGCTCGTCCTCACCGAATCGACACTATCTGAGCTAATTGTTGCTGGTCACGTATGCAACACCACGTTCACCGCCCAACCAGCGGCACGAATGCCTTGATCGGAGGCTGTGTGATTTCCACCGTCAACGAATTACTAAAGCTGCTACACACAACCTCATTGCAGGCACGCAGACGCAATACGTAACGGCCCTGGTCGAGCAGCACGCTATCGTTGAGGAGCGGGAACAGCCACGTCAAGCCATCGATACGCCGCGCTTCAACCTCATAGCGAACAGCACCACTCACCGCCGTGAACGAGAGCTGAACAAGCGGCCCACCGGTACTGTTTAGTGCAAGGAGCGTTGGCGGTTCCAGATTCGCCGATGGCGCAGCAGAACCAAACTCAAACGCGCCAAGATCACACGCACCAACTCGTGCTGCACCACGCTGATCGGTCGGCGGACAGTTAGCACCAGCATTGATCGCCGGACTACCGGCCAGCAACGCCAGGGTTGGTAACGGCCCACCATGCATAGCAACGGTTGCATCGAGCCGCGGATCAGCCTGCTGAATACCATCGACACACGCCCGTCCGACAGGGGTTTGCAAATTCCGACTGCCGCGCAATGTTCCGAAACATTGTACCGAGTCGTGTGAACTGCCAAGCTGGTTGCCAGCAATAATGACGTTGCGTAACTCGACATTGGCACTATTCGTTGATGTGTTGTACACACCACCCCCTAAACGGTCGGCGTAGTTGTATGCAATGGTCACATTGACGACCGTAACTTGCCCTCCATTGAAATAAAGGCCGCCACCGTTCCCCTTATCGGCACCCTGCGCATCTGCCCGGTTACCAACAACGGTCAGATTACTCAACGTAGCGCGATTCCAGCCTGACTGCATCGTACTCTGTGCAATCAGAATAGCGCCACCAGCATCTTCGGAACGATTGTTTACAAAGGTCGAGTCGCGCAGAGTCAGTGGCCCGTTATGATGCATTAAGGCGCCACCACTAGCCCGGTTGTTGCTGTTAAGATAGACCATGTTATCGGCGAAAAAGCTACGCTCAATTTCGGAGCTATCAGGATAATAGAGATACGAATAAACTGCACCCCCGAAATTGCGTGCTTTATTACCTATGAAAATAGTATCGCGGATAATAATTTGACCGCCAACACCTTGAGGACCAGCGCCATCGTTGTAAATAGCGCCACCGAAACCAAAGTTTGCGACGTTGCCACCGTGCGAACTATCATTATCGCGAAAAGTCGAACGCAAAACGGTGATCGGGCAGCGGAGATTGTAAATGGCCCCACCGTTGATACCGCGATTATTCTCGAACAAGCTATCTTCAATATGCAACCGACCGAAGTGCATCGAGATCGCCCCACCGCCCTCCTCATCGGTACCGGCAGTGCTATCGTTGTTGCGAAAGATGCTGTTGTATACAAAGACTTGGGCATTGAGACCGGCGGAACGGATTGCACCCCCTTCGACACTCCGCCCATCGATGAGAGTGAGATTGCGGATAGTAAGCGTCGCATTGTGGAGCCAGATAATTCGAGTTCGCCCACCACCGCTCAGCGTCACTTGCCCACCTTGTTGGGGGCCACCGCCGTCAATTTCAGTATCCCGACGCACTTCCAGTTGATCGGAGAGCGTGATAGTCACCGGTTGAGAGCCACAGTTAAAGGTGACACGACCACCACCAGCAATGGCGGCGCGTAGAGCAGCTTCGGTACAACTCGCTGGAGTACCGTTGCCAACTACTCCAGCAGCTTGAACGGGTGTTGCTGTCCAGAGAAGAACGATACCGATCACAATTAGCCAGCGCACCGCGTATAACATTTTTGTCATCTTGACCGCTCCTTAATCGGGCTAAGATGAAATTTCATTCATCTCGAAGATAACTGATGGTATCTTTGGCGGTCTACATGACTTTTTGGCTATATATATAGATAGTACCTGGGTAAACAGATGACAAAAGATTCATTTTCTTCGCACGTCGTCGCAGTACGGCTGCCCCCACCTTCCCCCTAGGCCCCTTTCTCTCACACCAGGGAAGCGGAAGAGATGGTTGCAGGAGGTGAAATCGTTCCAGCTTCTGCCGCTCCCTCCTCTCTGTTCGCACAAATGCACGGAGGGACGCGGTAGTGCCGCGTCCCTCCATCGGCGTGGCGGATCATCTTAGCCCGCCATTACGAAACCGGTACGGTAATCAGACTTATGGTCTCAGAATACCGGTCGTCTTCAGCAATGCCCGTCCGATTCGGCATTCAAGAATGATGCTACTCTTCCACATTGAAGTCTTCAGCCTGCCGATCCAGTTCGGCACGTTCAAGAGCACTGCCAATGCTGAAATATTTTGCCTCTGGATGATGCACCACGATTGCTGCGGTACTCTGCTCAGGCACCAACTGGAACGCTTCGGTGAGCGTCACGCCAATCTCTTCGCCGGGCAAAATCTGCCAGAGTTTGGCATGTTCAGCGAGATCAGGACACGCCGGGTACCCCCACGAGTACCGCTTTCCGCGACGTTCATCCAGCCCCAGCCCTTGCCGAATAATACGGTTTGTGTACTCGGCTAACGCCTCGGCCAGGCTCACACCGAGACCGTGGATATAGTAGCTACGGCTATAGTCGCCTCGCTGTTGTAACGTATCAACCAGCTCGTCAACAGCGCTCCCCATCGTGACAATCTGAAAGGCGGCAAGGTCGTACTCTCCGCTGTCAACACTTCGGAAGTAGTCGCTAATGCAGAGACGTTCACGCGCCGGTTGGCGTGGGAAGACGAAACGAGTCAGTTCACGACGGCGGTCAGCCGGATCGTACACGATCAGTTCGAGACCATCGCTCTGCACCGGGAAATAACCGTAAATCACCCGCGGTTGAAGCCAGCCATCGCGCTCGGCTTCGGCAATCAGTTCGCGCACTTTCTGATCAAACTCTGCCCGCAGTCGTTCCCATTCGGCGCCTTTCGCATTCTTTGCTCCCCATTGTAAGCGGTAGAGACTGTTGCGGTCGAGACACGCTACTACATCACTCAGGCGAATACGGCTGGTCGCTCGCCAACCCCAAAAAGGCGGTACCGGCACCGGCACATCGGTACGTACTGCTGACCGCACCCCTTCGGCCCTACCTCGTGACGCCTCACCCAACTCGGCTAACGCAACCCGCCCGGTCAGGCGTCGGTGCAGTACGTTGGCCGCTTCACGAATGGTCTGCTCGATAAACTGATCCCGCGTGGCCGGATTACTTAAGCGATCCATTGTCTCAAGACCTTCAAAAGCGTCCTTGCAGTAGAAGACACCGGCAGGGTACGGCTCTTCGTCATCAACGAACGTGATACGTTGACCATACTGACGATTGATTGCCGCTCCACCTACCAGCACCGGAATGTGAATTCCACGCCGGTACAATTCTTGTACACATAGCGGCATCTGTTTACTGGTACTGACCAGAAGTGCCGAGAGACCGATTGCGTCAGCGTTTACTTCGAGCGCCTTCTCGATTATGGTATTGATCGGCACCTGCTTGCCAAGATCATATACGGTGTAGCCGTTGTTCGAGAGAATGGTATTTACCAGATTCTTCCCGATGTCGTGGACATCGCCGTAGACCGTAGCAAGCACAACTTTGCCCTTGCTCGCCCCTTCAAGACGGTCGAGGTAGCGTTCGAGCCGTGCAACCGCTTTCTTCATTGCCTCGGCGCTTTGCAAGACAAAAGGCAGAATGAGCTGACCGGTCCCGAAGAGATCACCGACTTCCTTCATGGCCGGGAGTAATACGTTGTTGAGCACATCAACTGCTGCCTGCCCTTGTGGTGAAGCACCGTGCTCATTGCGTAGCGCGGCAGCCGGATCACTCAGGCGTAACCCTCTGGCCTGAAGACGCTGATCAACCGCCTGGTCAATATCGTCTTCAATGCCTTCCTTTTTACGATGCAGTATCTTCCAGTGCAGACGCTGATCAACCGTCATCGTTGCAGTAGGGTCTTCGCGTTCGCTATCCTGCGTGGCAGCGTGCTGTTCAAAATAGGCAATGAAGCGAGCCAGTGCATCCTCACGGCGAGCAAAGATTAGGTCTTCGCAGACCTCGCGTTGTGCGGGATCGATTTCGGCGTATGGCGTCACATGGGCCGGATTAATGATAGCCGTATCGAGACCGGCGGCTACGGCATGGTAGAGAAACACCGAGTTGAGCGCAGCACGGGCATGCGGAGCCACGCCAAAGCTCAAATTGCTGACTCCGAGTGTGGTGAAACAACCGGGAATTCGTTCTTTGACCAGACGTATCGCCTTGAGCGTCTCCACAGCCGAGTAACGCAACTCTTCCTGACCGGTGGTAATCGGGAAAGTCAACACATCGAATACCAGTGCTTCAGCCGGAATGCCGTACTCGTCACGAGCGATCTGGGCAATCCGTTCGGCAATCGCCACTTTTCGCTCGGCGGTGTGCGCCATGCCCTCTTCATCAATCGTCATTGCGATCACTGCCGCGCCATACCGTGCGGCAAGTGGCAAGACCTTGTCGATCTTGGCGCCACGGCCACCTTCGAGCGACACAGAGTTAATCAGCGCACGACCCGGATAGATCGATAAAGCTGCCTCAAGAACGTCAGCTTCTGTCGTATCAATCACGAGCGGCAACTCGATATTCAAGGTCAGCTTCTTGATCAGGCGCACCATCTGCTCTTTTTCATCGTTACGCTCGGTCATCGCCACACAGACATCGAGCATGTGCGCGCCACTCTCAACCTGTTCGCGGGCCACTTCTAATGCACCATCATAATCATCACGCAGGAGCAACCGCTTCACCTTACGCGAACCAAGGGTATTCAGTCGCTCACCAATCATGGTTAGGGTCGCATCCTGTCGTAGTGCAGCGGCACGGATCCCAGAGCTAACACTGGGAATGTATTCGATCTGTCGCTCTTTGGACTTGGGTGAGTCACCTAATATCTGGCGCAACCGTGCGATATGAGCCGGACGGGTACCACAGCAGCCACCAACTACTGCGACACCGTAATCATGCACAAATTCACCTAAGATGGCTGCAAACGGCTCTGGTTCCATGGGGTACACAGTACGACCATCAACTTCGAGAGGCAGACCGGCGTTGGGAATGCACGAAATCGGTTTGCGGGAATGGGCGGTCAGGTACTGAATTGCCGCCCGCATATGTTCGGGGCCAGTGCCACAATTCAGCCCAATGACATCGACCGGCATTGCTTCGAGGGTCGCAATCAGAGCTGGCACATCGGTACCGAGCAACATCCGCCCGGAAAGATCGAGAAACACCTGCGCCTGCACCGCGATGTCAGGGCGATGAAGATCAATCTTCGCCCGACGGATACCGTCTAACGCAGCTTTCACTTCAAGAATGTCAACACTCGTCTCAACCAGGAGGAGATCAACACCCCCCTCGATCAAGCCGACCGCCTGCTCGTAGTAGATGTCCGAGAGTTCGGCAAACGTAATATCACTCAATGCCGGATCATCTGAAGAAGGCAACTTCCCGGTTGGCCCCATCGAACCGGCGACATAGCGTGGTCGGCCATCACGAGCCGCAAACCGATCAGCAACCCGACGCGCCAGCATGGCGGCAGCCCGGTTAATCTCAATGGTGCGATCGCCCAATCCCCATTCGGCCAGACGCAGCCGCGTACTCTGAAACGTGCATGTCTCGAGTACATCACAGCCAGCTTCAAGAAACGAGGTATGGATCGCTTCGATGACATCAGGACGGGTAATGACCAGATAATCACGGCACCCAAAGGTGGCTTCGCCACCGTAGTCGGCAGCCGTCAGATCAAACGTATCAATAGAGGTGCCCATAGCACCATCAAAAATCAATACCCGTTCGGCAAGCGCCTGTAGATAAGTTGGTCGTTTCACAGTTCCCTCGTCTAGCCCGTCAGTATCAGGTGCCAACCACAACGTATGACCATCTCAAGAGATCGTCAGATCGCCCAGTCGCGCTTGGCAAGGGTCTCCATCAAGCGTAGCCGTGTGACGTAACTTCCCCCAGCTAATCAGAGGAAGGAATCATTAAAAACCATAGCGCAGACGATGGTTGAGATGACTTCCGCCACAAAGAAGCGCCGGTAATCATTCCATACAGCACCGGCGCATTTCCTTCTATCAACAATAATACTCGATATAGGGCAGGATTTCAAAGGGTCTATTGCACTTACCAGCAAGAACGAGGATGTGCAGGCAGGCCAGGAGAGGATGACACCAGCAGCTCTGCTGATCAACATGCTGATGATCAAGCGTGCTCACCCAATTCCGCCAGAAAGCCAGACCACCATCAATTAAGCGTTGTTTGACTACTCGTCGCCAGATAAATCACCCGCTCGCCGATGTTTGTCGCCCGATCCGCAGTCCGTTCAAGCGCATGCACCATATCAAGAAGATCGATTGCTGCTTCAAAGCGTTCAGGATCCTGTCGTGCATCGGCAATAATCAATGCGCGCAACGTATCTTCGAGTTCGTCAACCCGTTCATCATACGCGGTAAGTGAACGGGCCAGATCAACATCCTGACGCAAAAAGGCCTCCAGACTAGTATTCAGCATCTGTAACGCCAGTTGCGCCATCTCTTGCATTTGCGGTGGTGGGGCAACAAATGCCGTCCGCCGGGCTGCTCGTCGTACCCGTTTGGCAATACTGTTCGCATAATCGCCAATCCGCTCTAACTCGCTAGCAATCGCCGACACCACACTGGTCAGGCGCAGGTCGGAAGCCACAACTGGCTGCTGGGTTGCCAGCACATGAATCACACTTTCTTCAAGTGCACGCCACGCATCATCGATCTGTCGGTCATCGTTCATAATCTGAGCGGCAGCGATAGTATCCCACGTCTCCAGACAACGAATTGCGCGCAGAAGCTGCTGCTCAACCATACTGAACATGCGCAGCAAATCTTCACGAAGGGCACCGATCTGGCGAATATAACGCTCGCGCACCATTGAACCTTCCTTCCCTAGCCGAGGAACAGCAGAATGATTGCTGCACCGTAATACGGCATAACTCTCCGTCGAGTTATCGCTATTGTACCGATAATTTGTTTCATTATACTTGAAACCTCGCATAATTTGGGAAGAACAAGTAGAGATTTTCTACAATTTGGTGTGTAAACGGTAGAGACATTATATCGAATTGTGATAGGAACGCATGCTTCAGGAAATCCTTCCCTCTGCACAATCAGTCAGGTATCAGTACCCCTGCGTGCGAGAGGTAGAAACCGCCCCAATCTGCGCTCACGCTAGGGTGAGGGGCTTGACGGAGCGATAAACTCGTGGTAAAATAGTGTCAGTTTTACACCAAATACGGGAGGAGAGTCATGACCGCGATTAAAGACCTGGCAACGCGCAGCGCCTCGTTCCTCACTTACCTCGAAGAGTGGTACCATAATCTACCGCAAGTTGATCTGGCAACCATTGTTGATAAGACCCCCGAACGTGTCGCACTCTGCTCGATTGATATGATCAACGGCTTTTGCAAAGAGGGACCACTGGCCGGGCCACGAGTCGGTGCCCTAATCGAACCGGTCGTGCGGCTTTTCAACCGCGCCTACGAACTCGGCGTTCGTGCGTTTGTCTTGACGCAAGACACCCACGATCCGAACACACCCGAGTTTGCTGCGTACCCACCGCATTGTCTGGCCGGTACTGCCGAAAGCCAGACCATCCGTGAACTGGCCGAATTACCATTTGCCGACCAGATTGTTGTCATTGAGAAGAACTCGCTCAGTTCACACCTCGGTACACGCTTTGGTGCCTGGCTATCCGAGCATCCGCAAATTGACACCTTCGTTTTGGTTGGTGATTGTACTGATCTGTGCGTATACAGTGCTGCAATGCACCTACGTTTGGAAGCGAACGCTCTGAACCTCAAACGCCGGGTGATTGTGGCAGCCAATGCGGTTGACACCTTTGATACTCCGGTGGCAACAGCACGCGAGCTAGGGATTTACGCTCACGACGGCGATCTCCACCATGTCCTTTTCCTGCACCACATGGCGCAAAACGGGATTGAAGTGATGAATATAGTGTAGGCTGTCAAGGGGAGCGGAGGGGCAGCCGTGCAGGCTGCCCTATGCGTTTCATGCAATCTTGCGCGAGCGCTTCGTCGAACGTGAAGGTGTCGGTGCAGACGATTCCTCTTTAGGTTCAGCCGATTCTGTCAATGGTGCTCCCGCCTGAGCCTCATCGAGCGAATTAGTAATGTAGTCACACTTTGGATAGCGCGCACAGCCATAGAATGGGCGTCCAAACTTACCTCGCCGCCGCAACAATTCTCCTTCACCACACTTCGGGCAGATCACGCCAGTCGGTTCGGGAAGTGGTACCGGCTTCCCATCACGACCAATCCGACGTGTATTGGTGCACTCAGGATACCCCGAACAACCGAGGAAGGGGCCGAAGCGGCTCTTCTTCACTACCATTGGTCGCCCGCAGACATTACACAACACATCACTGGTTTCAGGGGCGCTGGTCTTGTCGATAACAATCTGACCATTCTCATCACGGTGAAAATTACTGGTAAAGTCGCACGATTCACCTTCGCCATCGCGATTGTAGCGTGAACAGGCCAGAAACTCACCGTTACGCCCAAAACGGATCACCAGCTTTGCCTGACCACACTTCGGGCAATCGAGATCGGTCACAATCTCTTCGCGTTTGACATTGCGCATCTGGTGCTGAGCCAACTCAAGTGTGGATCGGAATGGGCCATAGAATTCTCGCAAGACCGGCACCCACTTCTTTGAACCTTCAGCAATATCGTCAAGTTGTTGCTCGAGCGCCGAGGTAAAATCGTAGTCAACGATATTCCCGAAGTGCTCAACCAGCAGGTCGGTAACAATGCGTCCCAGGGTAGTGGGAATCAGCTTCTTGTCAACCATCTCGACGTATTCACGCTCCTGGATGGTCGAGAGGATCGTCGCATACGTACTGGGACGACCAATCCCCAGCCGTTCCAATTCTTTCACCAAACTGGCTTCAGTATACCTAGGCGGCGGTTCGGTGAAGTGCTGAAGCGGCAACAGTTCAACCAGTTGCAGCATTTCACCTTCGGTCAACGGCGGCAGACGGCGTTCACTGTCCTCATCTTCTTCGCCTTCATCGAGACTAACGTTATAAACGGCGAGAAAGCCGGGAAACTTGAGCACCGATCCGGTGGCCCGGAAGAGATACGCCGGTGCATTGGCAATCACCGGTGATGCTGCAATATCAACGGTCGTGCTATCGAACACCGCCGGTGCCATTTGCGAGGCAATAAACCGTTTCCAGATCAGATCGTAAAGCCGCCACAGATCACGCTCGAGCTTTTCACTTAGCAGCTCTGGCAAACGAGCACTGCTGGTCGGACGAATCGCCTCGTGTGCCTCTTGCGCACCTTTCGCCTTCGTTTTGTACACCGGTGGTTGATCAGGCAGATATTCGTTCCCAAAGCGCCGGGCAATAACTTCCCGTGCCTCCGCCTGCGCTTCTGCGGCTACCTGCACACTGTCGGTTCGCATATATGTGATGAGTCCAACGATACCGTCCTCACCACCAATATCGACCCCTTCGTACAGACGCTGGGCCAGCATCATGGTCTTCTTGGCACTGAAACCCAATTTACGCGCCGCCTCCTGTTGCAGGGTACTGGTGGTAAAGGGCGGAGGCGGAGTACGCCGCTTATCGCGGCGTGTCACACGAGCAACGGTAAAGGTTGCGCCGTGAAGTTCGGAAACAATCTCTTCGGCTTGCTCGCGACGCTCAATGGAGAACTTCTCCAGCTTCTTCCCACCACGCTCAATTAAGACTGCCCGAAAGAGATCACGCGGCGCAATCCCACCTTCCTTGAGCAGATCGGCTTCGATAGTCCAGTATTCCTGCGGTTGAAAACGCTCGATTTCACGTTCCCGCTCGACAATCAGCCGTACTGCTACCGATTGCACCCGACCGGCGCTCAATCCACGCTTAACTTTATCCCATAGCAACGGACTTAATTGATAGCCGACCAGCCGATCAAGAACACGGCGTGCCTGTTGCGCCTCAACCAGATTCTGATTGATCTGGCGCGGCTGTTGTAATGCCTGCTGCACCGCATTGCGGGTAATTTCTTGAAACACGACTCGATACACCGGAGTCTTTTTCGGGAGCTTGACGGCCTGTGTAATATGCCAGGCTATCGCCTCGCCTTCACGATCAGGATCGGTAGCCAGATACACTGCTTCGGCATTACGTACAACCTGGCTCAACTCGCTAACTACCTTCGGTTTCACGATCTCGTATGAAGGCGTAAAATCGTGCTCAATATCGATAGCAAGACCGCTTTTGGGCAAATCACGCACATGCCCCATACTAGAAGCGACCTTGTACCCTTTGCCCAGATATTTTTGAATCGTCCGTGCTTTTGCCGGCGACTCAACAATCACAACTTTGTCACCCATCGTGATTATTCCCGTGGTTGAAAGGCTTCTCAATCATACCAGCATTCTCTTCTGCTTTCGCACTATACGCGGCACGGGCCAGCTTGTCAAGAAAGAGTTTTATCAATAGCTGCATAAGCGGGGGTGGATGGGATCCGTGTGCTGATGTCGCTACAATCGGTTCCACTCGCTCTTCCTAAGTCAGAGATTGTTGTCAGACGTGCGCCCCTTCTTGGACAAGAGAAGTATTTTTTAGATATACATTGCAGAAATAGGGTATCATACACGATTATCAGTATTAGTTGTGAAAAGGAGACACACGATGCTTAGCGAAAAGATCCAACAGGCCCTGAACCGCCAGATCACCTACGAATATGCCGCCTCGTATACCTACCTGGCAATGGCGGCCTACTTTGAATCGCTCTCGCTGACCGGTTTCGCACACTGGTTCCGCGTTCAGAGTGAAGAGGAGCGCGAGCACGCCATCCGCTTCTTTGACTACGTTAACGACCGTGGTGGACGGGTTATCCTCAGCGCTATCGAAGAACCGCGGAACGAATATGCCTCCCCGCTCGATGCCTTCGAGCACGCCCTAGCGCATGAACAACGGGTGACGGCTTCGATCCATTCCATCTATGCCTTAGCCGTACAAGAGAATGACTACGCGACGATGAGTATGCTGAAATGGTTCATCGATGAGCAGGTCGAAGAAGAGAAGAACGCCGACGAGATTATTCAGCACCTCAAACTGATTGGGAACGATGGTGTCGGCCTGCTGATGCTTGATCGCAAATTAGCCGAACGCCAAGAGGAAGAAGAATAGCAGGTATCTACAAAGCTCACTAACCTACATCGCTTGCTAGGGGTAGGAGTTTTCAGCGTTCCCAACTTTTGGCCACATTCGATGACCGGCCAGGGCAGTGGAGGCCACTCGCGCCTATCCCGTGCCCACTGCCAACGCCCCCGACCGGCGTGGTCACCTGGGTGCGCGGGCCTCCGGCCCGCACCGTTTGGCCACATTCGAGGACTGGCCAGGGCAGCGGAGGCCACTCGCGCCTATCCCGTGCCCACTGCCAACGCCCCCCGACCGGCGTGGTCACCTGGGTGCGCGGGCCTCCGGCCCGCACCGTTTGGTCACATTCGATGACTGGCCAGGGCAGCGGAGGCCACTCGCGCCTATCCCGTGCCCACTGCCAATGCCCCCCGACCGGCGTGGTCACCTGGGTGCGCGGGCCTCCGGCCCGCACCGTTTGGCCACATTCAAGGACCGACCAGGGCAGCGGAGGCCACTCGCGCCTATCCCGTGCCCGCTGCCAATGCCTCCCGACCAGCGTGGTCACCTGGGTGCGCGGGCCTCCGGCCCGCACCGTTTGGCCACATTCGAGGACCGACCAGGGCAGCGGAGGCCACTCGCGCCTATCCCGTGCCCGCTGCCAATGCCTCCCGACCAGCGTGGTCACCTGGGTGCGCGGTCCTACAGCCCACATCATGCGAGGTGCAGAAACCCATCGCTTCGTACATCAGCCAACATTTCTCTTCCTTCCCCCTTCCCCCGCAAGCGGAGGTGAACCCGTCTTGGCAATGCGTCAACAAGTATGATCGGCAAGCTAACAAGAGGTTGGACAGCACGCCATCGAAACGGAAACCCACCTCTCTTTCGCACACTTCTATACTCTTTGCCCTCCTCTCTCCCTTCACCTCTGCTAGAATCAGGTGAAAACGTCGAACAACCCCAAGCAAAGACCTCCTCAGTTGCAGATAGAGCGAGATTGGCATATTATAAGCGATTGAAGCGCTTGTAATCGAGGTTGCTCATGCAAACAACGCTTAGCCAGATACCAACACCACTCGCCATTGGGTTGATCATTCTCGGTATCGTCATTATTCTGTTGGTTGTGCTGATTGTGCGGCGGCGTGCATCACAGGCACTTCCTCCTGCGCCGGAAACTCCGCCACCAACAAAGATCGACTACACCGCCATCCCGCTTGAAGAACCGCAAAGCTGGCAGGATCGGTTGCGCAATCTTTCCCTGGCAGCAAAGATTCTCTTCGTCTTGATCCCGATCTTGCTGTGTATGGGGATCGGTATTCTAGTATTGAGTCTGAGCAATGATCAGACTGCTGCACCACCACCCACACCGACCCCATCACCCATACCGGTTACGCTCACCATTGAAGATGCAACCATTGTACGCGCCAACCCACTAACCTTAAGTGTGCGTGTACGCAGCACCGGCCTACCCGATAACACCGAATTGCAGGTTGAACTACGCGCCGATGGTCAACCGCTGCGCTGGTTTGATCCAGCAAAGAAAATCCAAATTCGTCGTGATCGTGGTGATTTCCGTGAAGCAAAACTTCCTGATGGCGATCCAACGCCAGAAGGCCGAAAGTATACCGTTGTTGTCACGACTCCCGACGGTAGCCTCAGCGCCGAAGCTGAACTGGAAGTATTGCCAACCTTTGCCGCTGCGTTTTACGGTATTGAGCCAACGCCCTCTCCTTCGCCGACGCTGTCGGCAACCGCAACGCCAACAGCAGTCATTGCCCAGGCAACTCCGACACCACCGCCACCGACGGCCACCCCTACGCCAGCGCTGCCAACCGGACAACGGGTAGCAGTGATCAACGGTGGTAATGTGCGGAAGCTTCCCTACACTGGCGTGAACAACGTGATTGGTGGCATTAACGCTGGCGAACAGGTGCAGATTCTGGCTCGTACTCCTAACGCCTTCTGGTATTATGTACGAACCGTGCGGGACGAGGTGGGTTGGGTCAGTAGAACGCTGATTGCCGTCACTGATCTGATCGCCGCCGAGACACCGGTTGCCAACGTGGTGAGCGTCTTTGATAACGGCTCGATCTACCTGGCAGCCGATACGGGTAGCGCGGTAATTGATCAAGTCAACCCGCCGGAGGTTGTTGAGCTGTTTGAGCGCACCGCCGATGGTACATGGTATCGAGTACGAACGGTCCGTGACCGTGAGGGTTGGGTGCAGGCTTCTCTGCTTGGCATTCCCGATGATGTAGCTGCACAGGTGCCGGTAGTGAAATGATCGCGTCTTACTTGCAACAACCGATCAGCGAGCTGCCTTTACTCTTTTTCGATGTCGAAACTACCGGTCTCGATATTCGAGCCGGTCATCGCATCTGTGAGATTGCTATGCTCCGCTACGAGTATGGCAACGAAGCAGGTTCGCTGAATACGTTAATCAACCCTGAGCGTGAACTCGATCCGCAGGCAGCTCAGATCAATGGCCTGCGACCTGAAGACCTGTACCAGGCGCCAAGGTTTGCCGAGATTGCGCCACACGTTATCACCCTTAATCAAAACGCGGTACGTATTGCCCATAATCTCCCCTTTGATGAGTCTTTTCTCAATATGGAACTGACTCAGGCCGGTTATCCGCCCCTCACCGGCCCGGCGCTTGACACGCTCGAACTGGCACGTCGTCTTGGGATGCGTCGTGGTTCACTCAGCCTGAAAGCACTGGCAACTAACCTTGATCTCCCTGTGCCCACCCATCGAGCGATGGAGGATGTATTGACTCTTCAAGCCCTCTTTCATCGCCTCGTGAACGAGATGGCCCATATTGGCGTCGTCACCCTGGGCGACGCCCTCCGCTTTGCCCGCGGATTACTCCCTGGTCAACCAGAACCAGAAGTACCCGCTCCACTCGCCGCTGCGCTGGCCAACGGCGCCACGTTGCGCATTATCTACACCTCAAATAGCAGCCCGCAACCCATCGAACGTCGCATTCGCCCTATCGAGCTAACGGTTGAGCCAAACGGGCCAAGCGTGCGCGCTTTCTGCTACTTACGGAACGATATTCGCAACTTTTCACTTGCAAAAATTAGCGCATATCTGCCTGATACTGAAGAAGATGCCACGTTATAACAGCTCACATTCGAGCTGACGGTGCGGTATAGCGGAAACCGCCAGCGAGCATCGCAAGCTTGCACACCCTGGCACTATTTTTATCTTTTACCAACTTTCTCACAGAATCGGCCAAAAGAGGGGTTGACTCTGGTATACCAACAGTGCTATAGTAGCTTTAGTTACGTCTAATGGGGTGCCACGTCTGCGTCCCTCTATCGCGGTGACAGCTTGGGGTTTGAGGGTGTGCTCTCGACCCCATCTCTTTGCCGAAGCAACAGAGTGTACGCGACGTGAAAGGCCTGGCGTTTTAGACGAGTCGCTGAGGCCTTTCAATATTCCTCAAGACGAATCGATTACTGTAGCCCGCCGTCAAACTGACGGCCTAGCGATGGTTGTCAGCCCATCTGACGCCATCAACAGAGCACTGGTTGAACGATGTTGAGCAAAGCCACACCGGAGTCAGAGGCAATGATCGAGCAACTGCTCGCCACAGCTCGCGTGCGGGGATACATTACGCACGCCGACATTCTCGCCACCTTCCCCAATCCAGAGCACGATATTGCCGATATCGATCAGCTCTATGCGATGTTGCAGGCCGAAGGGATCAAAGTTATCGAGTCGAGTGATGAACTTGAAGGACCAAACGAGTTTGAGCCAGACTCAGATGTTGATTTGATCGCCGATTTGCCCGATCTAGGTGAGATTGCATTTGATGATCCGGTTCGGATGTATTTGCAGGAAATCGGGCAAGTACCTTTGTTGACTGCTGAGCAAGAAGTTGAACTGGCAAAAGCGATGGAGGCAGGTGCGATTGCCCGCCAACGCCTTGATCGCGAAGAGTACTCTTCAGCACGAGAACGTTTTGAACTAGAACGTGCAGTCCAACAGGGGCAAGATGCTCGCCATCATCTGATTCAGGCTAATTTGCGCCTGGTTGTGAGTATTGCGAAGAAGTACACTTCTTATGGCCTGACGATGATGGATTTGGTGCAAGAGGGAAATATTGGCCTAATGAGGGCGGTCGAGAAATTTGACTACAAGAAGGGTCATAAATTTAGCACTTATGCAACCTGGTGGATACGGCAGGCGATTACCCGTGCCATTGCCGATCAGAGCCGTACTATTCGTCTGCCTGTTCATATGGGTGAGGCCATTAGTCAGGTGAAACGCATGTCGCATCGTCTCCAACAGACAATGCAGCGCGAACCCACACCTGAAGAGATCGCCGATGCGATGGGTATTTCCGCAGGAAAAGTACGCCGCACGCTCGAAGCCAGTATGCACCCGCTCTCGCTTGAAATGCCGGTTGGGCAGGAAGGTGAGGGGCGCATGGGCGATTTCATTGAGGATGATCGCATCTCGACCCCGGCTGAAGCAGCGGCTGCCTCTCTGCTGCGTGAGCAGCTTGAAGAGGTGCTGATGAAACTTCCTGAACGTGAGCGCAAGATTATTCAATTGCGCTACGGCCTCAAAGATGGCCGCTACCGCACGCTTGAAGAGGTAGGTATGGAATTCGGGATTACTCGCGAGCGCATTCGGCAGATCGAAGCTGTTGCGTTACGAAAACTGCGCCATCCTCACTTAGGGAAGAAACTCCGCGGCTATCTCGATTAACCTGTTCGGGTGCGCATCGTCTTAGCCCCCGTGTACGGCACGGGGGCTATGTGTGTAAAGAAATCGTCTTGATATGCACCGTCTCGATGAAACCCAACGCCCGCTCGATGTGGCGATGGTTGTTGCTGCTGCTCTCTCCTGGGGGACGATTGGGGTTGCAGTTGGCTGGTTGTATCGCCTGACCGAGACTACCTCGCTCTCGATAGGTTTTTTACGGCTGTTACTCTCGGCGCCAGTACTGCTGATAACGGCCCGCTTGCTTGCCGGTCAGCAGGCGTTTCACATCAAACCCCACCACCGCTTAACGCTAGGTCTGATCGGTGGCGCATTCGCCGGCTACCAGGTCGCCTATTTTGCTGCCATCCCATACCTCGGTGTCGCAGCAGCGGTATTGATCAACATTTGCAGTGCGCCGATCTTCACTGCTCTGCTGGCGCGGATCTTTCTCGGTGAGCATCTACGCCCCAAGACATGGCTGGCAATCTCTGGTGCGGTCATCGGAGCCGGTCTTCTCGTCGGAGGTACGCCTCAGGTAGACTCAACAGCCGACCTCCTGATTGGTACTGTTCTGGCACTGACAGCCGGATTTTCGTACAGCCTGGTGATCCTCGGTGCACGCATGATCGCTGCGGAATACCATCCGGTAGTACCGGTCGCTCTATCGTTTACCCTTGGTGCTTTTCTGCTCATGCCTGCGGCGCTCGCTAGCGGACTGGTCGTCGATTATCCGTTGCAGGGCTGGATGCTCATCATCTATCTCAGTATCGTGCCAACGGCGATTGCCTACGCGCTATACGTGCGAGGAATGCGCAGTGTCCGGGCGACCACTGCCGCTACAATCACCCTGCTTGAACCGCTTGGTTCTGCACTGCTGGCAATTGTTCTACTTGGCGAGCGATTTACCGCTTCAGGAATAGTTGGGGCTGCCTTGCTCATCGCCAGCATCGTGGTGATTGCCCGCCAGTAGAAGGTGAGAAAGACCTTTTCGCCACTGCACCCACGATCAACCTAGCGGCTATCGTATTGACGGTAGGGGCGAAAAATTTTTTGCCCCTACCGTCGTTCCCACGGCGCCACCCGCATTGCCCGCATCGATCCCCGCTGTCGTCCCCACGGCGCTGACCGCATCGCCCGCATTGACCCTTAATCGTTCCGTACTATCTTTCGAGCATCGCTATCTGGTGTATTGGATGCCGAAAAGAAGGTCTTAAGCATATCGATTGGTAGCGGGAAAACGATTGTACTATTCTTCTCGGTAGCGATCTCGGTCAGGGTCTGCAAATAGCGTAGTTGCAACGTCACCGGCTCACTGGCTAATACACGGGCAGCCTCGGCCAGCGTGCGCGAGGCCTGCAATTCGCCATCAGCGTGAATCAGCTTCGCCCGCTTTTCGCGCTCAGCTTCAGCCTGGCGAGCCATCGCTCGTTGCATGTTCTGTGGCAGCTCAACATCCTTCACTTCCACAATCGTGACTTTAATGCCCCACGGTTCGGTCTGCTCATCGATGATCTGCTGCAACTTCTGATTGATCTTCTCGCGCTGGGCCAGCAACTCATCTAATTCAACCTGACCAACGACACTGCGCAGAGTGGTCTGAGCGATCTGCATCGTCGCCCGGATATAGTCCATCACCTTTGTCACTGCCCAGTTTGGATTAATGACCTGGAAGTAAAGAACTGCATTGACCTTGATGGTCACGTTGTCGAGTGTAATCACTTCCTGAACCGGGACATCCATCGTGATGACACGCATATCCACCCGTACCATTCGTTCAAAGACTGGGATTACAAAAAAGATACCCGGTCCACGAGGCCCCATCAGCCGCCCCAATCGAAAGATGACCCCGCGCTCGTATTCGGGAACGATCTTGATCGCCGACAATAAGATCATCAGCGCAATAAAAGCGAGCACCGCCAGACAAGCCAGCAGAAAGAACGTTGCTCCCATAAAACTACTCCTTCCCGAACAGATGACAATCAACCGCTGCACCCAAAGCCCTTCAAGAGGTCTGTACGGATGACTCATGAGGATCGATCCGCCTTACTGTCAACCGCAAGGCATAGATGCCGGTTACCCGCACGTACTCACCCTCTTCGGCAACTCCATTTTCGCACACCGCCCGCCAGAGGGCACCTTCGACAAACACCATTCCCTCTGGATCGAGGCGCTTGCGCACCTCAGCCAATCGTCCAATCAATACTTCCTGTCCGGTCATTACCGGGCGATTCCGCGAACGTAACGCCAACCAGATTCCACCGATGGCGAACAGCGCAATCAATAATGCTACCAGGATGATCGCCCATAGCGCTACTGCCACTCCAGGCGCCTGCGTTGAATCGAACAGGGTTAGCGAGCTGGCGATCATAACACCCACCCCAATGACTGTCAGCGTACCGTGCGATGGCACAAAGAGATCTGCCGCTACCAGACCAAAGGCGATGAGAATGCCCAACACGCTAAGCCATTGTACCGGCAGGGCAATCATACCAATGATTGCTCCTGCTAACAACAGTACTCCTAACCCCGCCAGGATGCCAACAGTTGGGCTGAGAAACTCAGCATAAAAAGCTAGCCCAGCCATAATCAGGAGGAGGAAGACCACCGTCGGGTTGGACAGGATCAATAACACTGCCTCGACCGGATATACTTCTATCACCCGTGGACGAACGCCGAGCGTAGACAGCGTGACCTGGGTGCCATCGCTCAGTGTAACTACCCGACCTTCCAGACGCTGGAGTAACTCGGTTAGATCACGTGCAACAATGTCGATGATCGGTGGATTTGTGGCGATAGCCTGACCGGCAGTAGCAATAAAACCGCTTCGCAAGGCCTGTTCCACCCAACTAACATTCCGTTGCCGCGCTGTTCCCCACGCCTCAAACTGCCGCAACTGTTCTTCCAACAGCAGATCTTGCGTTGGATCGCTCACACCAGTTGCCGGAACAAACAACGGTGTAGCGATACCAAACCGACTATCCGGCGCCATCGCGGCAATATGTGCAGCAGCCAACAGCCACACGCCGGCGGCACCAGCATCGTGACCGGTGGGGCTAATGTAGATGATGACCGGTACACGCGCCTCGGCAATCTCTCTAGCTAGCGCTCGTGCTTCTGCAACCACTGCTCCTTGCGGCGTCAGTTGTACTACTAGCGCCTGGGCATTCGCGGCTTCCGCTTCACGTAGCGCACGTCGGATATAACCGGCCGCATAGCTACTGAGGACGCCATCGTACTCAACCATGTAGAGCGATCGTACCGGTTGAGCGACGACTTCAGAAGCTATAATCAACCAGATCAGGCTAATGACAAGCAACCGAACCGAGGAGGTTATGAAACCTGGACAGGACCTGTAAGTAACATTTCGCCAGTAGTAGTATTCCATCATAAAATGTACAAAATCGATCTCCACGCGATACTGCCATCATACCGCGCCTATTGCCGACCGGCAAGCAACCTCGTTTGCACAGTGCAAAGGTACTGTTTAACCACTGAGCGAGGATGAGATACGCCTTATACCGTCGGATTGCTCCCAGGAATGTCAGTTCAGCATTCTTACATCAACCGTGCGTGCAATCACGCCATCTCGATCACGATTTGATCTCGGGCGTAATGAGACGCTTCATCCGTCGCTCTAGCTCAGCACGCGGTATCAAGACCCGACGCCCACATGTTTCACAACGTAATCCAATATCAGCGCCAAGGCGTACAACTCGCCAAGTATCACCACCACAAGCGTGCGGTTTACGCAATCGCACCACATCGTTGAACGAAAGCTGGATCGGCGAAGATTTATTGTTCACTTCCCATCACCTTTGCCTCTGTCCACCAGGCTAACATTTCCGTTAACGAACAATCTTGCAATGTACGTCCACTCTGTGCAGCCATTTGCTCTACCCACTGAAAGCGTTGTTTATAGCGCATATTAGCTTCACGCAGCGCCGTTTCAGCATCAATTCGGAGCCAGTGCGCCAGCGTTACCAGCGCAAAGAGGAGATCACCAAGCTCGGCCTGCCGGGCAGACATATCCATCGCCGTTCGCAGTTCTTGCAACTCTTCATCAACTTTTGCCCATACCTGATCGAGATGTTGCCACGTAAATCCGGCCTGGATGGCCTTCTGTGTCAGTGCCTGCGCCATCGCCAGTGCAGGTAACGCACTGGGTACACCATCAAGCGCACTATGCCGTATCTTTCCTTCTGTAAGCCGTTCTTGTGCTTTGAGTTGATGCCAGTTCTGCAAGACCTGTTGGGGATGATCGACCGTCGTGGTCGCAAAGACATGCGGATGACGGAATATCAGCTTATCAGCCACTCGTTGCACAACATCTTCGAGCGAAAAAGAACCTGCCTGACGCGCCATCTCGCTGTGCACAAGCACCTGTAAGAGAACATCTCCCAACTCTTCGCAGAGTGCGGTCATGTTGCCGGTATCAAGTGCTTCCAGCGCCTCATATACCTCCTCAAGCAAATGCTGACGCAAACTTTGATGCGTCTGCCGCACATCCCACGGACAACCATCAGGACCGAGCAGACGGGTAATCACCCAACGCAGCCGATCAAACCCACGCTGATCGTGAGGTAATGACAATGCAGGAACAATTACGCCAACCATTACACCATCTGGTAGGGGTGCGGACGCCAGCTCACTCAGCAGACAGGTATGAATTGTCTTGGTTGGTAGCGAGATAATCGTTAACGGATGATACAACGGATAACGTTCGCCTAATAGCGTTGCCAGCGCTGCACCGTTAAAGGCAGCGACCGATCCCCAGATGAATGCCGTTGTATGTGTAGCTAATGGGAAAGGAACCCGTGGCGGTTGATAGCTGCCTAAACCTTGTTGTTCAACCCAGGGTAGGACACGGCTTGCCGGTGCAACCGGCACTGTCTGCAAGACTTGCTCGATGGCGAAGACCTGAACTGCCGTCGGATCGATCAAACCATGCTCGATCACCACCTGAAATATAGCCTGGAACGATACTGATGAGTTCATGGTGTCTCAGGGAATGGGATAAGCAGGGTATCAGGATCGAAGCCAGCCGCAATTTGCAACTCGCCACTCAATTCTGCCTGACGACGCAACTCTTCATACCAGGGGATGAACGTCTCTTGATAGAACTGATTGGCATTACGGCGTGTACGCAACTCTTCAAACGAAGAAAAGGGACGCTGGTTTTCCCGTCCTAACACTTCCACAACGTGAAAACCAAACTCAGTCTGCACAATCTGAGGGGTGTTGAGGGGGATCGAAAAGATCGCCTCTTCAAACGGTGCGACAAACTCACCTCTTGGCGTCCATCCCAGATCACCACCCTGAGCAGCCGATGCCGTATCACGGGAACGTTCTGCGGCCAGGGTTGCAAAATCGGCGCCTGATTGCAGCTCGGCAAGCACCGCTTGTGCTGTCGCCTCATCAGCCACCAGAATATGGCGGACATGAGCCATATCAGCCCGTGTATGACGAGCAATCACTTCAAGAACAACCTGCTCACGGGCCAACAGACTACGCAAATCCTGTACTTCAGCCGGACTGGCATCGGCTGCCAGACGGTTGAAGACTGCTGCATCGAGCGCAATCGGATCAACCCCGATCCCGTGTTGGCGTGCATAATGCAACAGCAGCTCATTTTGAATCATTTGCTCGAAAATCTGACGACGCAGATCGTTCTCGACTACAATCTGCTCGATCTGCTCCCTGGTCTGACCCGCAGCGAGTGCGTTGGCGATGCCATCACCAATTGCCCGTCGTACCTCGGCATTTACATCGGCGAGGGTAAACAGCCGTGAACCAATACGAAAGACGACTGCCGAATCGGTATCGGCCCACCGCTGACCATTGACCGCACTCTGACAACCAACTAAGAGGAAGAGCGTAAATAACCAGATCAGACGATTCATTGACAGGTTCTCCTCCAACACAGGAAAGGGCAAGCAACTCGCAATCCCTTCAATTAGCGCTCACGCTCGTAACCCGATTCATGAAGCGACAGAATAGCCATAAAGGCCTCCTGAGGAATTTCCACACTTCCCACCATCTTCATGCGCTTTTTGCCCTCTTTTTGCTTTTCAAGCAATTTCCGTTTACGGGTCACATCACCGCCGTAACACTTTGCCAACACATCTTTCCGCAAGGCGCGAATCGTCTCACGAGCGATAATCTTCGATCCGATAGCAGCCTGGATGGGTACCTCAAACATCTGACGCGGGATCAATTGGCGCAGCCGTTCAACGAGATCACGACCACGCTGATAGGCAAAATCGCGGTGCACAATCAGAGAGAGAGCATCAACCGGCTGTCCATTAACCAGGATGTCCAACTTCACCAGATCGGCCTCCTGATAGCCGGCCAGATGATAATCGAGCGAGGCGTAACCTTGCGTCCGGCTCTTCAATTGATCGTAGAAATCAATCACGATTTCCGCCAGTGGCATACGGTACTTCAAGAGTACTCGCGTCGGATCAAGATAATCCATACTGATGAACGTACCACGACGAGTCGTCACCAGCTCCATAATGGTTCCGATATAGCGTACCGGTGTAATCACGCTAATCTCAACGACAGGCTCTTCAATCGCTTCGATCCGTGATCGATCGGGCATTTCAGAAGGGTTCGCGACAGTGATAATTTCACCATCAGAGAGCAAGACCTGATATTCGACAGACGGTGCAGTGATCAGCAAATCGAGCTTATATTCACGTTCGAGCCGTTCACGCACAATCTCCATGTGCAACAGACCGAGGAAACCACAACGGAAGCCAAACCCCAGGGCTGCTGAACTTTCAGGTTGAAACGAGAGTGCAGCATCGTTGAGCTTCAAGCGTTCCAACGCTTCCCGCAATTCAGGGTAGGCATTCGAGTCAATAGGATACAAACCGGCAAAGACCATCGGCTTGGCCGGGCGATAACCGGGTAGGGGATCGGCTGCCGGTGCATCGGCCAGCGTGATCGTATCGCCGACCTGACAATCGGCTACACTCTTCAAACCGGTGGCGATATACCCCACTTCACCAGCAACTAATTCATCGAGCGGCGTCATTGCCGGACGGAAAATACCGATCTCCAGCGTTTCAGCCTGAGCACCGGTACCCATAAAGTGTACCCGATCACGCACTCTGAACACCCCGTCTACCACCCGCACGTAGGCAATCACCCCTTTGTAAGGATCGTAGTGCGAGTCAAAAATCAAGGCCCGTGCCGGTTGCTGACGCTGTCCCCGTGGCGGCGGAATCCGCCGAACGATTGCCTCGAGAATCTCGGTAATCCCGATCCCCTCTTTTGCCGAGGCCAGAATTGCCTCTTCAGCCGGAATTCCGATCACCGACTCAATTTCTTGCGCCACCTCTTCTGGATGCGCACCGGGGAGATCGATCTTATTCACTACTGGAATAATGACCAGATCATTTTCTAGCGCCAGATAGGTATTGGCGAGCGTTTGCGCTTCGATGCCTTGCGACGCATCAACGACGAGCAGTGCACCTTCGCAGGCAGCCAGCGAGCGGTTCACTTCATAGCTAAAATCGACGTGCCCAGGCGTATCGATCAGGTTAAGCTGGTAGACCTGACCATCAGCGGCACGATATTCCATGCGCACCGGCTTCAATTTGATCGTGATACCCTTTTCTCGCTCGAGATCGAGCGAGTCAAGGAGTTGCTCACGCTGTTCACGCTCGCTAATCGTGCGTGTCACTTCGAGCAGTCGATCACTCAGCGTCGTTTTACCGTGATCGACATGGGCAATGATGCTGAAATTACGGATGTATAGTTGATCTGACATGGGTGCTCTGGTTGGCGGCGAGACCGCAGTATATCCTCATCACCTCTGATTAGCAGTATACCATAGCCGCGCCGTTATCGTCAGTTCCACAACACCCAATCGCGTTGACGGGTAAAGACGACACTTCCCTTCACTATTGGCACGTATTCTATACCCCAACCACACAATTGCGCCCTTGTCGCTTGGCTGCATACAACGCCTGATCAGCGCGATCAATCGTACGTTCAATCGTCGTATCTGCCGGTTGCCGTCCTGTGATCCCGATACTGATCGTAACCGAAACATCACCTTTATCGGTATGGATGACCAAACCACCAATAGTAGTGCGTAACCGTTCGGCCAGGGTCAGACTGGCAATGGTATCAGTATTGGGCAACAGGAGAATAAACTCCTCACCGCCAAAACGCCCGATACAATCTGTCGTCCGAATCTGATGAGCAATTGTTTGCGCAATCGAACGTAATACCTGATCACCGACCAAATGGCCATAGCGGTCGTTGATCTGCTTGAAATGATCAACATCAATCATACCAATCGCCAGCGGTCGCTCGTAGCGCGTGGCAATTGCGAATTCGCGCACTGCTAGTTCGTAGAAATAGCTCCGATTATAAACACCGGTGAGCCAATCAATCCGTGCCAGTTCCGCTTCACGGGCCAGTGCGCGCTGCAACTCACGATTGGCCTCTTCGAGCGCAGTTCGCGCCTGCGCTAACGCTAGGTGCGTTCGTACCCGGGCTAACACCTCTAAGGGTTGAAATGGTTTGGTGATATAGTCTACACCACCACATTCAAACGCCCGTACTTTGTCCTCCACATCATCCAATGCACTAATAAAAATAACCGGAATCTGACTCGTTTCTGGATCGGCTTTCAGTTGTTGACAGACTGCATAACCGTCCATATCCGGCATCCGAATGTCTAGCAGGATGAGATCAGGGTGAAGAGTACGGGCTACCACCAACGTCATTGCACCGTGGGTCACTGGACGCACATCATACGATTGAGCCTGCAGGAGCTGCGTTAGCAACAAGAGATTTGCCGGGGTATCGTCAACGATCAAAATGGTGGGCACACGATTGCTGGTCATGAGTTTCTAACGGTATAAGCTTCTGTGCATAATTTCCTATTACTATACACGAGAATCCCGCGCCTGAGAAGCAAGTATCGCATCAACCCATTGGATCAAGGCCTGGTAGTTAAAGGTTTCAAGCCAGTGCCACAACTGACGAGCATCATTAGGTCGGGCCGATTCGATGTCGGCGATGAGCTGTTGCAGACGCGAAAAATGGGCTTCGACAGCAGCCTGTCGTACCGCCAGACACCACTCGCGATCATACCCGCAATCATCGCCAACACCATTCGGCAATGTTGTCATCTGAGGTACAACTTCATCAAACTGCACATGCAGATACTGCTCGATGATCCGAATCACATCATATTCGCGAAACGGTTTCGCAATAAACTCATCACAGCCTGACTCAATCGCAGTTGCTGGCGTATCACTGAGGACATTCGCCGACAGAGCAATAATCACCGGTCGCATCAGCCCTGGTTCGTTATCACAGGCGGTACGGATCTGTTGAGCGACGGCCAGACCGTTGATCCGCGTCCGATCAACGTCAAGCCAGATCATATGAGGTTGCCAGGAACGCCACATCGTAAGCAATGTTTGCTCATCTGCTACCGATTGGACGACGAAGCCTAGCCGGTGGAGGAGAGTAACTAACAGTAACGCACTGGCTGGAATGTCATCGGCTACCAGCATGCGATACACCGGCTGATCGGCCCGTACCCGGATGACTCGTCGGCGTTCGTGCTGCGCGGGCAACGCGAGCGGTGTTGTGATCGGTGTGCGTAACGGTAATGTCAGTGTAAAGCGAGCACCACACCCCTCGCCTGCACTGTATACAGAGAGATTGCCGCCGATGACACGAGCCAGTTCGTAGCTGATGCTCAAACCGAGACCGGCTCCTCTGTTTGAACTATTACTGACAGCCTGGTATCCCTGGAAAAAGGGACGAAACAGATATGGCTGTTCGAGTGGTGGAATACCAGCACCAGTATCTTCAACGATAAACAGAATCTGTTGCTGCGACCGCTCGACCTGGAGTTTCACAACCCCGACTTCGGTAAATTTGATCGCATTTTCCAGTAAATTGATCAGAATCTGACGTATTTTGGCTTCATCATTCAGGATAATTCGCGGTACTTCTTCAGCACAGGTCACGATGAACTGCAACTGTTTTGCTTCGATTCTCGGCCAAAATAATGACTGAAGATCGGCCAATAACCTGCGAGCATCAACCGGCGCAGGGGTAAATGTGTAGCGTCCAGCCTCAATCTTTGCCAGATCAAGGACTTCATTGATTAAGCGCAGCAGATGTTCACCGTTTCGATTAATAATGTCGAGATATTCCCGTTGGGTTGCGGTCAACTCACCATCATTACTCAACAAATGAGCAAAGCCAAGCACCGCATGGAGGGGAGTTCGTAGTTCGTGACTGACATTAGCCAGAAAGGCACTCTTTGCCCGATTGGCCGCTTCGGCCTGCTGACGAGCCAGGCGTAGCTCGATTTCTGCCTGTTTACGGGCAGTAATATCACGCGCCACACCTAATACCATCAATCGGTTATCCTCATCACGAACAAACGTAGTAACGATCTCCGCCTGCACCTCGTGCCCATCGCGATGGATCAACTCGATCTCGGCGACCCACGGCGGTGCTGTGGTCAGTTCCCCCTGCCACTCGTGGAGCATATAGTGCAGCGCCGATAGCACTTGCTGCGCTGAGGAAGGGGTTAAGAGATCGGTGATCGAAACGGCCATTGCTTCGGTTACGGAGTATCCGGTCAATTTTTGTACCGACGGACTAAAAAACGTGAACCGTTCCTGCACTGGATCAAATAACCAGATTACATCTGACGTATTCTCAGCAATGAGCCGATAGCGAGCATCACTGCGTCGTAATGCTTCCTCGATCTGTTTCCGTTCAGTAATATCGTGAACAATACTGATTGCATGGGGTACACCAGCAATCATCACCTTTCGCGAAGAAAGGAGACAGGTACGAAATGTCCCATCGCGTCGCCGAAATTCAAACTCAAGGCCCGAACACGAACCTTCGCGCCACATCAACTCAGCCCAGCGTTGGCGATCCTCCGGCGAACGCCAGATATTCAGCTTCAGTCCATCCTTCCCCAGCGCTTCCTCTGCACTGTATCCGCTGATTTCAGTGAAACCTTGATTAACCTTCATAAAAGCACCGTCGGTCAGGCGTGACAACAACACCGCATCGGGCTGTGCAGAAAAAATTAATTCAAGCTGCTGTGCGGCCTCACGCTGTTTGACGATCAATTCCTGATTGACCAATAAAATAAGGCCGAATGTCCACAGGGTCGTTGTAGCAATAGCCGTGAGATAGGTTGCCGTCTGCCACGGTGCTGATACGATCAACCAGTTCGCTTCGGTCATTGTAGCGATACCACGAATGACAAAGAAGATAGTATTTGCAACAAACACAATGAGCAAGAATAGCACGGTTAATCGATAATCAGTGTGCAATTCATGATGCAAGCGCACGGCGATGAGGATGGATAATACACTTACCACAACCGAAAAGAGAATCCGACGTAGAGGCGGTACATCACCGGTAAAAGCCAGCACAATATTGGCGATGAATATGAGCAAACCGATCACAATGAACCGGCGTGGATCATCATTGTCACCAAAGAAACGGCGTATGCCATAATAGAGTATGAGCATCCCGTTTCCCACCATGGCATTACTGATCGCGTGGAGCCACAGCGGTAGTGATATAACATCCCGCATAGTGGTTAGGATGAGACCAAGCGCCAGCGACCCCATTCCTGCCGCCCACCATCGTAAACCAACACGCTCACGGTTCGCTACGGCCAGGCCAACCAGTGCCATACACTGCAACACATTTGCCAGATTAAGCGCAATTGATAAGGTCAGAAGATCAACGGTCATTGGTGTCCTACCCTGCTACGAGCGAGAGGGTTGGCAACTCGCTCTTCTCTGAACGGTGCAGATGATCATCGTTGGAAAACACTTTATTACGATGGGAATAGTAACGTTCAACAAAAAATCGCATCTCTCATGTAGAATGATAATTAGGAGATGCCAGTCTGTAATTTCCCACAACCTCTACGAGCAACGGTAGAGAAGCGGAAGCAGATAACAGACAGCAACGAGCGATGACAGGAAGGGAGCAAATCCATGCGCGTAAAAATCGGCACATCGACAGACTTCCCTGAATCGACACTTGTCTCAGTCACCGGTGACGGTATCAACATCCTGGCCGTGCGTATCAATGGTAGTGTCTACGCAGTTCATGCACTCTGTCCCCATCTCAATCTCTCGCTCAGAAATGGTACCCTCGAAGGTCATGTTATCACATGCCCGTGGCACGGCTCAAAATTTGACATACGCACCGGCAAGAATCTGGACTGGGTACAGGGCATTGGCGGCTTCAAGATGCCAGGCTGGTCACGGGCACTGATCGCTTTAGGGAAGGAACCAACACCGCTTACTACCTATCCGGTTAGTGAAGAAAATGGTCAGGTCTTCGTCGAGTTACCGAAACGACCAGGGTGAAGACAAGATGGATGATTGGCAAATGCTGCGGAGGCAAGGTTCTATCGTCTCTCATTAGAGCCCGTCCGAAACACCCTGTTGCAGCGGCAGATCGGTCGGGGCGCAGCGGCACTGCGCCTATCCACTGGGGTGCATCGGTCGGAGCGGAATCCGTTGCATCGCTATCCTCGGGGCGATGACCGCGGAAAGATGCCTGATGGCGGCGCTGTGGGATGAGCAGCATGGGCACGGTCGCTGCACCAGGTAGCCGGGTACTGGGAAGGGCGAGGCGCTGCCTCGTCCCTCTTGAATTGGATTCGTCCATCGCTAAGGTTCATCCGTCGTGAGGTAATGACAGACGATTCGGACTGTATCGAAACAGGCGCAACCGCCCAGCCTCATTAATAGTTACCAACTCACAACCCCAACAATTTACAGTTGCCAAAGAATGACCCTATCTTACCTCTCGCAACTATTGCCAGTGCTATACTAACATCCGTCAACATCTAAGCCCGCAACTAACTTCAGAGCAACAAACCGAGTTAGAGCTGTTTTGCCCATCAGGCAGTTCGGTAGATGGTTGTTTTCGTACAAGGAGATACAACCATGACTCAACATGAGTCTGAAGCGACCAATATAGTACCCACTTCCATGCGTGCCCGCATTGAAATGCTGCGCCAGCGCCGACACCGTCTTGAGCAGGGTGGTGGCCCAGAACGCATTGCTCGCCAACACCAGGCCGGCAAATTGACTGCTCGCGAGCGAATTCATCTTCTGAGCGAGCCAGAAACCTTTCAAGAGCTGTTCCTTTTTTCTCATCATCGGTGTACAGCATTTGGGATGGCCGGTAAGGAGATGCCTGGCGAAGGGGTGATTACCGGTTGTGGCAGTGTCGATGGGCGGCAAGTCTTTGTCGCTGCACAAGATTTTACTGTCGCCGGTGGATCGGTTGGTGAAATGCACGCTGACAAAATCTGTCAGACGATGGATTTGGCCTTAAAGTGCGGGTCGCCGTTCATCACGATTAACGATAGCGGGGGGGCACGTATTCAGGAAGGGATTGATGCCCTGAGTGGTTATGGTCGCATCTTCTACCGTAATGTGTTGCTCTCCGGTGTCGTGCCTCAGATTGCGATTATTGCCGGGCCATGTGCTGGTGGCGCTGCGTATTCACCAGCCCTGATGGATTTCATCATTATGGTACGGGGCAGTGAGATGTTTAGCACCGGTCCCGAAGTGCTCAAGCAGGTCACGGGTGAACAGGTAACCGGTGAAGAGCTTGGTGGACCGGAAGCTCAGATACGGAGCGGAGTTGCGCACTTTGTCGCTGAAAATGATGTCGAGGCGATTGCGCTTTGTAAGCGTTTATTGAGCTTTTTACCATCGAACAATCTCGAAGACCCACCTGATCGTGGTGATGGTGAACTGCGCTTCTACAACGATCCCGTTCTCGACACCATGATCCCCGATGATCCGCGTGAGCCTTACGATGTTATCCCGATCATCAAACGGATTGTCGATGACGGTGACTTTCTCGAAGTACAACGCGGTTTTGCCGATAATGCCGTGATCGGCTTCGCTCGTATCGATGGTAGTACGGTAGGAATCGTTGCCAATCAGCCCACTGTTATGGCTGGCGTTCTCGACATTGATGCCTCTGATAAGATTGCCCGCTTTGTTCGGTTCTGCAACGCTTTCAATATTCCACTCATTACCTTTATTGACGTGCCTGGTTTCTTGCCGGGTGTGGCCCAAGAGCGTGGCGGTATTATTCGCCACGGTGCGAAGATGTTGTTTGCTTATTCGGCAGCGACAACGCCTAAAATCTCAATTATTCTACGCAAGGCTTATGGTGGGGCATACCTGGCAATGTGTGGGAAAGACCTGGGCGCTGACCGGGTGGCCGCCTGGCCGAGTGCTGAGATTGCGGTTATGGGGCCAGAAGGAGCGGTCAATATCATCTACCGTGACCAGATTAAGCAGGCTGATGATCCGGCAGCAGCGCGGGCCGAGTTCGTTAAGCTGTACCGCGCCGAATTTGCCTCTCCCTACGTTGGCGCCGGTCGCAATCTGATCGATAGCATCATTGTACCGAGTGAGACCCGTCGCTATCTTAGCCTGGCCCTGGCATCACTACGTACCAAACGCGAGTTCCGTCCGCAGAAGAAGCACGGGCTGGTGCCGCTATAGACTAATCACAACGGGGCAGATCACGCTTGTCCCTGTAGTTACCGGTGATACCCCGCGTGATCGCCAAAAGCATCTGAACATGCTAGGAGACTATATGATCGATCTCACTGCTAACCCATTTCTGGTTGGCCTACAGATCGCAGCTACCGGGATGAGCATCGTATTTATTGTCCTGACCATTGTTGTAGGGGCACTGAGTATCCTAAACCGCAGTCAAGGTTTATTCCAGGCAAAACCAGCGAGTGCCACGAAACCGACCGTACTGCAAGAAAGCACATCTTCAACTACTACCGACCAGCTCGATCCACAACTGATCGCGATTCTCACGGCTGCTGCGGTCGCAACCCTTGACCAACCGGTGCGTATCTTGCGGGTACGCTACTACCGACAACTGGCGGTGAACTGGGCACGCTTAGGTCGGGTCAGTGTGATGGCGGCCCGTCAGTTGCGACGGTAAATCGTACCACGTCACATCTGTCGTGGGTAGGTGAAAGGAATGAACCACAATTGTTGTATCACCGCATTTCAGGTTGAATGACGGAGAGACTATGAAACGCTTGCGTATAACGGTAAACGGTGTGACCTACGAGGTCGAGGTCGAGGTACTACAAGATGATGAAGAATCGGCGTTGCAGGCCCCAACCAGTATCAACGCCGTACCACCACCACCACGTACTCCTACTACACCTGCTACAGCGCCAGACACACCACCACCAAGCTCAACCGGTCCTGGGGTGCTGGTATCACCAATCGCCGGCATTGTTGCCGAAATTAAAGTTAAGGTCGGCGATCAGGTCAAAGAAAACGATCCGTTGGTTGTGATCGAAGCGATGAAGATGAATTCAAACGTCAGTTCACCCGTTGCAGGTACCATTCGTGCAATCAACGTCAAAGTTGGCGACTCGGTGCGTCAGGGTCAACCACTACTGGAGTTTGCCTGATGGAATGGCTTATCGGCTTTTTTGAAGCAAGCGGGATCGCCCATCTGGCATGGGGTAATCTGCTCATGATCGTCGTCGGATGCGTGTTCGTCTATCTTGCCATTGCCCGCGGATTCGAGCCACTGCTGCTGGTACCGATTGGCTTCGGTATCATTCTTGGCAACATGCCTTTTGAGCCGGGTATGGGGCAGGGAGTCTACGATCAGGGCAGCGTCTTGAATTACATCTACTTCGGAGTGATCACCGGTATCTTCCCGCCCCTCATCTTCCTTGGCATTGGAGCAATGACCGACTTCTCGGCACTGATTGCCCAGCCTCGCTTGATCCTGCTTGGCGCTGCGGCACAGCTCGGTATCTTCTTTACCCTCTTGATGGCTATTGTCCTCGGTCAGTATTTCCCATTTCTCGATCTGGCTGACCCCAACGATCCACTCCGCCTGCTCCGCGCCGCAGCCGCGATTGGCATTATCGGCGGGGCTGATGGACCAACCGCCATTTTTATCGCATCGCGCCTTGCGCCTGATCTGCTCGGCACCATTGCCGTCTCTGCCTACTCGTACATGGCCCTGGTGCCGGTTATTCAACCACCCATTATGTACTTATTGACCAGCCGCGAAGAACGGCTCATTCGGATGCCACCGCCAGCCGAGATTGGTCGAACGCAGCGCATCATATTCCCGATCATTGGTTTGATTGTGTGTGTACTCATTGTCCCAGACACGTTACCTCTCCTGGGAATGCTCTTCTTTGGCAATTTGCTTAAGGAGAGCGGGGTAACTGAACGCCTGGCCAGAACGGCACGTAGCGCGCTGATCGATAGTGTGACGATCATGCTCGGCTTGACAGTCGGGGCCAGCACGCAAGCCAGTAACTTCCTGACCCCGCGCTCAATCGTCGTTTTTGCCCTCGGCGCCTGCGCGTTCGCCATTTCTACTGCAGGTGGTATCCTGTTTGCCAAACTGTACAATCTATTTACCAGGAACAAAATTAACCCCTTGATCGGCGCGGCCGGAGTATCGGCAGTACCTATGTCGGCGCGAGTGGCCCATACTGTCGCCCAGGCGGAAGACCCGCAAAACTTTTTGATCTGGCAGGCAATGTGTCCGAACGTTGCTGGTGTGATTGGCTCGGCAGTGGCAGCCGGTGTGTTGCTGGTCATTTTACGTTAGCTGACCACAATGCCCGACGTGCCAGGTGCGGCCATTCGGGAAGCAGACGTAACGCGGTACACAGCATCACCAGATCAACACTCCCTTCTCGAATCAGGCTGTCGGCCAGCCAGGGATCACTCAACTGACCTGAACCGATCACGATGGCTTCGCTCGCAATGCGCCGAATACCTACCACTAGCGGTATCGTCCAGCCCGGAAAACGAGCGACATCAGGAGTGTAGCGATTGAGCGTGACATCGAGAAATTGTGCCCCGGCAGCAACAGCCCGCCGGGCAATGATTCGTGCATCCTGATGCGTCAGACCACCTGGCACCAACTCGGCCACCGGCATGCGTAAACCAACCCAGAGCCGACGCCCAAAACAGAGATGGATCTGCTCAAGAATCGTTAACACTGGCTGAATCCGTTCAGCAATTGACGGTTGTACGTGACCATCTGGCTGACATCCTGCGGCAACCATAGCCGCCAGTTCTCCCTGATCGGCAATCGAGATGAAGACTCCATCAGCACCGGCTGCTAAAGCGCGCCACGCAGCCTGAACATAACGCTCGACCAGATCGTACAGGGGTGATGTACCTGGTAGCATTTCCAATAAAAAAACGATTCGACTACCGAAGGCATGCGCCGCTGCGGTGAGACGGCGTAACGCGGGCAGATAGCAATCATGCCAGATACCGAGATGCGCCATCGGTGTGAGTGGTTCCTCGACAAGCATTGGCTCGGTGATAATCATACCCACTCCACCCATAGCGCGCCGCTCGTAGTAACTGACCAATGCACTATGGCAGAATCCATCACGGCCAGCCAGACCGCTGGGTGCCGGTGCCATCACAATGCGATTGCGTAATTGCTGACCGGCTACCTGTAGCGGGGTGAAGAGATCTGCCATACAAAACTCTCTACACTACTACGCAACGGTGAAACAAAACTCATCCCAGTCCTAAAGGGTTTTGCTTGCTACCGGTTTTCAATCCGTATAATACTGTTTCTAACTGATATAATAGCTCTATCAATATTACAAGGTATACCAGCACTAAAGTGAAGCATTTGGTGTTCGGTTAGCAACAAAGCATCCATCGTCGAAGACCCGCTGGACACTCATGGAGTCTGGAAATGTCTGCGTCTCACCACCCATTATCTCCTCAATTATCGCTGATCTGGCTGCTCGGATGGAGCTTCCTGATCGCAATGGTTACCTTGCAGATGAATCTGGTTGCGGCACGGTCAAATCCTCCAAAAAACCTCCCGGTTGTGCGTACCGTCTACTTCCCGCAGACCGGTCATCACCTCTCGGATCGCGTTGGCTTCCTTGACTTCTGGCGGGCAAACGGCCAACTGCTTACCTTCGGTATGCCGATCAGTGAAGAACTGGTTATCGATGGCCGCATTGTGCAATACTTCGAGCGTGCCCGATTCGAGTATCACCCTGAGTATGCCAAAACAGTGCAGCAGGTGCAACTTGGGCTAATCGGTCGTGAATGGCTGGCACATCACTCACTCAGCCTGCCACCAAACAGTAATCTTGATACCGGTGCGTTTTTTCCCGAAACCGGTTATTCGCTGCAAGGCGAATTTCTCGAATTTTGGCAACGCCACGGCGGCCTCGTGATCTTTGGCTTCCCACTGAGTGAACAAGTTGACGAAAATGGTACGCTTGTCCAATATTTCGAGCGTGCCCGGTTCCGCTACCAGCCGGAAGCGCTTTCACCGTTTCTCCGCCAACAAGAGACGATCTACGGTATAGACCTCGATAGTCTCTTTGAAGTTCATATTGACGAACTCGGACGAGAAATCGCCCGCTTACAGAACGTCAACACTGATCCGGTCGCACGTCTCCCCGGTGCAGTAGACTGGAGTCCCGGACTGTGGTCACGTCGAATCGAAGTCGATCTCAGCCGCCAATACCTTTTTGCCTACGAAGATGAGCTGCTGGTCTTTTCCGCACCGGTCGCTACCGGACGCGATGGCTTCAATACCCCGCGTGGTGATTTCACGATCTACTACCGTATTCCCGAACAGACAATGACCGGTTGTCTCGGTGGGGAATGCTGGTATGTACCCAACATCCCCTGGGTGCAGTATATCGTAGGCGGAGTAGCGCTGCACGGCACTTACTGGCACAACGCTCACGGCAGCGGGGTACGAATGTCGCATGGGTGTATCAATTTACGCATCGACGACGCCCAATGGCTCTACGAATGGGCAGACCTCGGTGTTCCGGTCAAGATTTATTGAACACGTTCTAAAAAAATGCCGCTGGCACAGGAACGCGGGCCTGTAGCTTGCGTTGCGCAGCCTGGAAGATGCTCCCTGCGCCTTCCCCTGTTTACGTGGTATAATTATCGTATGCCTATACCCCTGCACGAAATACGGAATCGCTATGCTGTACGTACCGGATGGCGTCCCGCCAATCATTGCAAGCACTCTAGCCCGCATTGAACGCACCCTCCCTCAACCAGGCGAAATTCTGGTCAGAAAGGGAGGCAGAGTGGAACCTGACGATGTGGTAGCACGGGGAAAAAGTGATACAGCACCATACGTGATTAACCTGGCGCAAGCGCTCAACCTGCCACCTGAACAGGCTGCCCGTACCGTTGTCAGCCCAATTGGTCAACCCATCAACGCTGGTGCTGTCCTGGCCCGACGCCGTGGCATGTTTGGTCGACGAGTGTTGAGTCCGGCCAACGGTATTCTCCATACGGTAGACCCGGCAACCGGCTACGCAATCATTTGCGCCGAACCGCAAACAATCACCCTCACGGCTGGCGTGCGGGGAATCGTGATGGACATCATCAACAATCAACAGGTGATCATCGAAACACCTGCTGCGCAAATCTACGGCATCGTCAGCTTCGGCGCTCATACCAACGGTGTCACCCGACTGCTGACGCTTGATCCAGGAGAACCGATCACAGAAAAAATGATTGATGCGCAGAGTATGTATGCCGTTATCATTGGCGGCAGCGGAATCAGTGCTGCTGCTCTGCGCAAAGCGGTCGAACATCAGGTTCGCGGCATCATCATCGGTAGTATCAACGAACATGAGCTGCGCACCTTCTTCCAGTTAACCAAGCGCTTACCCTGGGCCGTTGGACGTCGCAACTGGCAGTGGATGAGTCACATCACTTCACCACTCACAATTGTGTTGACGGAAGGGATCGGGAATGCGCCGATGGCCGCACCAATCTTTGAAGTACTTGCCAACAATGATCGGCGCGAAATCTTCATTGAAAGCCAAACAAGCCTCCGTCAGCCCCACCGCCGACCGCGGGTTATTATCCCGCTGTCGCGGAGTAGTAGCACGTCACTTGAACCACCACGCCCTCTATTGCGCGTTGGCGCCACAGTGCGACTGCTTGATCACGAGCATCTGGGGTCGCTCGGACGAGTGCGCAGCTTACCGGCACTCCCGCAACGACTACCGTCTGGAGTACGCACGCCCGCCGTTGAAGTGCTGGTCGACAATGGCGAAGCAATCTGGCTGCCACGTAGCTGTGTGGAAGTCATTGCCTGAAGTGCGAGCCTCATGCCAAAAATCTGCTTCAAGCTGTAGCTATTTCGAGTATACTAGTGAACAGTAGTAGACGGTTACCACTCTGAACGATACAGAGAGAGAATTCAATGGCTTATCGTATCGTCGTGGTCGCCCGCGCTAACCCGGTTCTCCGTAGCTTATCAGGAGCGCTGAGCGGCGACGCTGAAGTACAAATCTTTGAATCGGCAAATGATGCGTTGTGGTCGATCAGCACCGAACCACCTGATGTCGTGTTGAGTGAGATCGAACTTGATGAAATGAGTGGGCTTGATTTGGCCGAAATCGTGCCGAATTTTGATCCACAGACACGAGTCATTCTTTGGGGGAACAGATTGAGTAACGCTGACCGCGATCGCGCACAAACGGCTGGCGTCGCAAAATTGCTGACCGGCGAACTCAATCTCGACATTGTACGCACAACTATTCGTGGGGTGCTCGACACGCCAGCCTCATCTCCTGCCCCTACCCCATCACCCTCTCCAACGGTCGTTACGGAGAGAGTACGTGAGGCGACACCGATGACTGACGTGGAATCATCACCAACTGAAAAGAGCGAGACGACACAGTCGTCATCGTCAGCAGAACAGGCACCACGCCGACAGTTCACACCGGCGCGTGTCGTCCTTCCCTCACGGGCCGAGCGCGAAGCTGCTGAACGTGCTGCCCGCGAAGCTGCCGAGCGCGAAGCCGCTGAGCGTGCTGCCCGCGAAGCTGCCGAGCGCGAAGCCGCTGAACGTGCCGCCCGTGAACCATCGCCTGCACGCGGTGGGCTGGCAGCCCGCTCACGTGCCGCCGCTGAACGTCGAGGTCAGACACCGACATCACCCACTTCGGTTCCTACACCAACGAGTTGGCGCAGTGAAGGCGGGCATTTAATTATCACCGAGCAAAATATTGCTGCGATTCGCAGCATTATGAGCCAGTTGGGGCAAGACCTTGGCACCCAGAGTATTATGTTAACCGACCGTGCCGGGATGATCCTGGTTGAAACGGGAGATAAGGGCAACCTGCCACTCATGGTTGTTCTCCCCCTGCTTTCAACTGGTTTTTCAACCACCGGCGAAGTCGCCCGTCAGCTTCGCGAAGAAGATGCAACCAGTGTCTATATCCACGAAGGGGTGAATATCGATCTCTACTGCTTCGACGTTGCCCAGCGCTTTCTCCTGGTGTTGATCTTCAACAAGCGCGTAGCCAGCTCAAAGATCGGGGCAGTATGGGTCAATGCCAAACGGGCAATCCGGGAACTTCGCGAGGCGCTAGCTCGTTAGCATCGCTGCCATTCCATCGCTGGTGAGGGTGGATCACCGTTCACTCTCACCAATCATCTCGCCCACGCATCAGTTGCCCATCCTGCACGGCTATGGTATACTCGGCGACGGCCTCGCTGAACAACAATGTTCCAGCGGTTGGGTGAGTTGCGAAAATATGCGAGGTAGGGTATACTGATTGTGAAAGACTGAACAAGGAAGTAGTTGTTCGTACTGTGGGCGACAGCGTAGACAAGAGGTCTTGTACATGCTGAAAAATGCCCGACGTTGTCGAGCAGGAGGTAGGCGTTGTCAACGCGGACTCGAAACATCTTAATCATTGTAGGGGCGCTTGTCATTTCGATTGCCAGTCGCTTTTTCCTCTACACCGGTGAACCACACGTAGAAGTTGCCGCTGAAGTCATCTTTGACGGTATCCCAGGTTTTCCCATCACCAACTCATTTCTTGTCTCGATCATCATCGACATCTTCGTCATTGGATTGGCGTTTGCTGCAACCCGCAACTTGCAGATGGTACCAAGCGGTTTGCAAAACGTCATGGAGTTCACGCTCGAGTCGCTGTACAATCTCTTCCGCAACATCAATCCTCGTTACGTCGCGACCGCCTTCCCCCTGGTAGCAACCATCTTTCTCTTCGTCTTGTTTGGGAACTGGTTTGGTCTGTTGCCGGGTGTAGGATCGATTGGTGTTTGCCACGAAAAGCACAAAGGCGAGCATGCCGTGGCTGATGAGCGAGTGGCATTAGCTGCGCCAGCCGCACTGCCAGGCAATGTTTTAGCGGCTGAGAGTGTAGGAGCATACGACACCTGCGCAGCGCAGGGTAAGAAACTGGTACCGCTCTTCCGAGCACCAGCCGCCGATCTTAACTTCACCTTTGCGATTGCAGCTATCTCCTTCGTCTTCATCGAGTATTGGGGCTTCCGTGCTCTTGGCCCTGGCTACTTGAAGAAGTTCTTTAACACGAACGGCATTATGTCGTTTGTGGGGATTATCGAGTTCATCTCCGAACTGGTGAAACCCTTCGCTCTGGCCTTCCGTCTTTTTGGGAATATCTTCGCCGGTGAAGTCTTGTTGGTAGTTATGGCATTCCTTGTGCCACTCTTACTACCACTGCCCTTCTACGGTTTCGAGGTGTTCGTCGGATTTATCCAGGCCTTGATCTTTGCCTTGTTGACCTACGCTTTCCTCAATATCGCCGTCACCGGCCATGACGAGGAGCATGCACATTAAGATGTTGTGTTCGTGCGGAGTATTCCGCAATGGTTTGTCATAAAGATTGGTTTCGTCGCAGAGTTTGCTTTAAGGAGGCATCTCAATCATGGAGGGTCTGAATCTTGTCGCAACCGCGCTCGCGGTAGGTCTGGGCGCAATTGGGCCGGGTGTCGGCATTGGGATCATCGTGTCGGGTGCGGTGCAGGCGATTGGCCGCAATCCTGAAATCGAGAACCGGGTCGTTACCTACATGTTCATCGGTATTGCCTTTACCGAAGCACTGGCAATTTTCGGTCTGGTCATTGCGTTCTTGATCGGTTTTGGCGTCTTACAGTAAAATATTGGCGCGTTACGGGAGGTTTGAAGGGTGGAAGCATTAGGTATTAATCCGACCCTGTTTATCGCGCAACTGATCAACTTTCTGTTGCTCATCTTCATTCTGCGAGTGCTCTTGTACCGACCGGTGATGAACCTGCTGAACGAGCGCACCAAGCGGATTGAAGAGAGTGTCCGCGATGCGGAAAAGGTACGCGAGCAGTTGGCCAACGCCCGACGTGATTACGAAGCAGAAATCGCTAAGGCACGTCAGGAAGCAGCTCGCATCGTTGCCCAGGCTCAGGAGCGGGCCAAGCAACAGGAAGCAGAGATTATTGCGCAGGCACGTCGCGAGGCCGAGCGTCTGAAGGAAGAAGCTCGTCTTCAGGCCGAACAGGAGCGCGCTCGTATGTTGAGCGAGGCAAAGAGCCAGATCGCCGAGCTGGTAACCTTGACGGCCAGCCGTGTATTGGGGGCAGAACTCCAGGCTCGCGGCCACGATGCATTGATCGCCGAGTCGCTGGCAGCGCTTGATCGCCGTAACTAATGTCGCAGTTCCGGTAAAGACCTGGTCTGCGTGAGGAAACGAAGGGTATGGCAACGACCATTGACGCACGAGAACTGGCTGCTCCACTGGTAGAGGCACTCCTGACAACGGCTGCCGAGCAGATTCGGGCCGTTGCCCCACGTATTGCCGATCTATCGGTCCACGATGCAGCAGCAGTATTGCCGGCTGATTTGCTACCACAGGTACGCAACTTCTTGCTCGCTATGGTAAAAGAGGGGCTGACCAGTGAACTCAACGCAGTGGCTGCTGCATTGCCAGGTTACCTCGATACTGTCGGTAGTAAGGCAATTGATGCCAGCGTCACCAGTGCGATTGAGTTGAGCGATGAGCAGAAAGAGCGCATTAGCCGCGAGTTGCAGCAACGCTACGGCAAAGTGCATGTGACGTATCAAGTTGATCCGACATTGATCGGTGGTTTGATTATTCGGGTTGGTGATCAGGTGCTGGATAACAGTCTCCGCACACGCCTGAGCGCCATCCAACGTATATTGCAGGCAAGTTAACCGTTAGAACTCAGCTCGCTGGCCCGGTATCGCCGGCGACCAGCGCGACGGAGTAGAGCATGACGACGATTACTGAAGAATTGATCGCCCGGCTGAAGCAGGGGATCACAAGCGGCGTCGACCTTCAGCCGCGTCAGGTCAATGTCGGTACGGTGATTGCCGTCGGAGACGGCGTCGCGCGGCTGTCCGGCCTTGATCAGGTCGTCGCTTCTGAGATCGTTGAATTCCCGCCGAAAGCCGGTCGCAATGAGTCGATTTATGGTATTGCCCTGAACCTCGAACAAGATAGTGTCGCCGCTATTATTCTTGGTGATGATGAAACGATCGAGGAAGGGGATATGGTCACCTCGACCGGGCGCGTTATTTCGGTACCGGTCGGGCAGGGATTGTTGGGGCGAGTGGTAAACCCACTCGGTCAACCCATCGATGGGAAAGGGCCGATCATTTACGATAAGACACGCCCAATTGAGCGTATCGCTCCTGGCGTGATTACCCGCAAGTCGGTTGATACGCCAGTACAGACCGGTATTATTGCGATTGATGCGTTGATCCCTATTGGACGTGGGCAGCGTGAGTTGATCATTGGTGACCGTCAAACCGGCAAGACCGCAGTCGCCGTTGATACCATCATCAACCAGAAAGGCCAGGGGATGGTGTGTATCTACGTTGCGATTGGGCAGCGTCGGGCACAGGTGGCGCAGGTCGTCGGGACCCTGGAGCGGTTCGGTGCGATGGAGTATACCATCGTGGTGTCAGCAACCGCTTCTGAGAGTGCTGCATTGCAATATATCGCCCCTTACGCCGGTTGTGCGATGGGTGAAGAGATTATGGAGAACGGTGTGATGCTCAATGGGCAACTGGTGAAGGATGCCCTGATCGTCTACGACGACTTGAGCAAACACGCCGTTGCTTACCGCCAGGTGTCACTCTTGCTCCGCCGTCCGCCCGGTCGTGAGGCGTATCCCGGCGACGTCTTCTACCTTCACTCACGGTTGCTCGAACGGGCAGCTCGTCTGAGCGAGGAGTACGGCGGTGGTTCACTGACCGCATTGCCGGTGATCGAAACCCAGGCCAACGACGTGTCGGCCTACATTCCAACGAACGTGATTTCGATTACCGATGGTCAGATTTACCTTGAGTCCGACCTGTTTAATGCCGGTCAACGCCCGGCGCTGAACGTTGGTATTTCAGTGTCGCGTGTAGGTGGTGCAGCTCAGACGCGGGCAATGCGCGCAGTGGCCGGTAAGTTGAAGGGTGAGCTGGCTCAGTTCCGTGACTTGGCTGCCTTTGCGCAATTTGCCAGTGATCTTGACGCAACGACCAAAGCGCAGATCGAGCGAGGTCAACGTTTGCAAGAGCTGCTGAAACAGCCACAGTATCAGCCATTGCCAGTAGAGGATCAGGTTGCTATTCTGTATGCGGCTATCAATAACTACCTTGATGATGTGCCGGTGCCGCAGATCACGAAGTGGCGTGATGATTTCCTGACCTTCCTGCGTACCGCCCATCCAGAGGTGCGGAAGCTGATCTACGACAATCGCCTTGATCGCAAGTTCCCGTCACCTGAAGTCAAGGAGGCGCTGGAATCGGCAATCAAGGAGTTTAAGGCAACCAGTAACTATAGCTAGCAGAAGACTGGCGAGCAGACGTTTCGCTGCTCGCCAGAAGCTGCAACTGCAAAGGGTTCGATATGCCGAGTAGTCGCGAGATTAAGCGCCGCATCCGATCCGTCAAGAATGTTGCTCAGATTACGCGAGCGATGGAGATGGTGTCAGCATCAAAGATGCGGCGTGCACAACGGAATGTATTAGCTACCCGGCCATACGCCGACCGCATGCGAGAGGTGATGGCCAATCTGACAGCGCGGGTGGTAGGGGCAGCTCGCCGTGGAACGCTGCTCGAAAAACGCGAGACGGTAAAGAGCGTTGCGTTACTGGTAGTAACCCCTGATCGTGGTCTGTGTGGTAGCCTGGTTGCTAATGTCCTGCGTCGCGCCGGTCGTTTTATTACCGAGCAGCGCGCAATGGGACGTACTGTCGATGTTTATACCTTCGGTCGCAAGGGACGCGATTTCTTCTTGCGCGCCGGTTTTGCCCCGGCTGGTGAAGCAACCCGGCTTGGCGATGCACCAAAGCTCGAAGCCATTCTTGGCGTGGCAATCAGTGCCATTAACGGGTTTCAGTCGGGGAAGTACGACGAACTCTACATTATTTACAGTGAGTTCATTAATACCCTGGTACAGCGTCCGGCAATTAAGCAGTTACTGCCGGTCGAAAGCCCCGATATATCCACAACAACTAACGTTGATTATACCTACGAGCCAGGGGAAGAAGAAGTTCTTAATGCCATTCTGCCGCGGTACGTTGAAACCCAGATCTATCAGGCAGTCCTTGAGAGTATTGCCAGTGAACACAGTGCACGAATGGTTGCAATGCGCAATGCAACCAACAATGCCAAAGATCTGGTACGTGATCTGACGCTGTCATTTAACAAAGCGCGGCAGGCTGCTATTACGAAAGAGGTCAGCGAGATTGCTTCGGGCGCCGCTGCTCTCACCAGTTGATGTTAAGAGGAGGAGCCGATGCCGGCCAAGGGGGTTATTCAAGAGATTATCGGTGTGGTCATTCGGGCCAAGTTCCCGGAAGACGAAGTACCGGCGATCTATAACGCAATCGAAATTCCACTAGGAAACGGTGACCGCCTTGTTTGCGAGGTGCAGCAGCAACTCGGTAATGGCGTGGTCAAAGCGGTCGCAATGGGTTCTACCGATGGTCTGCGCCGAGGCCTGGAGGTGATCGATACCGGTCGCCCGATTGCGGTACCGGTCGGCCCGGCCACACTCGGTCGCGTGTTTAATGTGTTGGGCGATCCGATTGACGGGCTGGGACCAATCGATCCAAGTGTTGAGCGACGCCCTATCCATCGCGATCCGCCGAGCTTTGAAGAGCAGAATACTCAGGCACAACTTTTTGAAACCGGTATTAAGGTTATTGATCTGATCGCACCGTTTACTCGCGGTGGTAAGACCGCTATCTTCGGCGGTGCTGGTGTGGGTAAGACGGTCGTTATCCAGGAATTGATTGCCAACATTGCTAAAGAGCAGTCGGGCTTCTCGGTGTTTGCCGGTGTAGGTGAGCGTTCGCGTGAAGGGAACGACCTGATTCACGAAATGCAGGAAGCCCGCATCGACGAAAACACGCGCGTGTTTGATAAGACCGTGATGGTTTTCGGTCAGATGAATGAGCCGCCAGGCGCCCGTTTGCGGGTTGGCCTCACCGCATTGACCATGGCCGAATATTTCCGTGATGAGGGCCGCGATATTCTGCTCTTTATCGACAATATCTTCCGCTTCGTCCAGGCCGGTTCGGAGGTCTCTTCACTGCTCGGTCGTATGCCCTCTCAGGTGGGATACCAACCGACGCTGGGAACCGAGATGGGTGAATTGCAGGAACGTATTACGTCAACTAAGCGCGGTTCAATTACCTCGATGCAGGCGGTTTACGTACCGGCAGACGACTACACCGACCCGGCTCCGGCCACGGTGTTTAGCCACCTCGACGCGACGATCTCGCTCGAACGCAGTATCGCTGAGCGGGCAATCTTCCCAGCAGTCGATCCACTGGCCTCGACATCGCGTATTCTCGATCCGAATATCGTCGGCGAAGAGCATTACCGCGTCGCTCAAGAGGTAAAGCGGGTGTTGCAACGCTATAAAGACCTCAAGGACATTATTGCCATTCTCGGTATGGAAGAGTTGAGCGATGAAGATAAGCTGACCGTACAACGCGCACGCAAGATCGAGCTGTTCTTCTCGCAGCCATTTACGGTAGCGCAACAATTTACCGGTCGGCCAGGTAAGTATGTGCCGGTGAAGAAGACGGTTGAGAGCTTTGCCCGTCTCCTTAATGGTGAGGGCGATCATATTCCAGAATCGTTCTTCTACATGCAGGGCGATTTCGACGATGTGCTGGCCGCTTACGAGGCTAGTCAGAAGTAAGCCGGACCCAGCGGAGATCATCGACCGCCGTTGGGTATGATGTATGGCAGGCAGAAGGAGCAATCTATGCCCATCCATCTGGAGATTGTCACCGCTGAGCGTGTCATCTTATCGGATGATGTTGATATGATTAGCGCACCGACTAAAGATGGGCGCATTGGTATTTTGCCACGTCACGCTCCGCTGATGACGATTCTCGAACCGGGCGAGCTGGACATCATTAAAAATGGTGAACGGACACCTTTCGCGGTGTCGGGAGGATTTATGGAGGTGCTTCCGCACCGAGTAACCATTCTAGCCGATACTGTTGAACGGGCCGATGAGATCGATGAAGCACGAGCCGAGCAGGCCCGGGCCGAGGCCGAAGCGCGTCGGCGTGAAGCACGGAGCGAACGCGATATGGCATTGGCCGAAGCCAAACTCCGCAAGGAGATGGTACGCTTACGAGTGGCCCAGCTCCATAAAATAAAGCGACGCCAATCATAACAGGTCATTGTGCAGGGGGCTTCTACTACTGAGCTTACCCCTTCCACGTTTGTGTGAAGGGGTTTTTATTGTCTGTTTTTCATCGCGAGGGCTAGGGTTGAAAATCCGCTTCAACCGCATTCTTTGCTACCCAGAAATATGAAGGGTACCAGACACGTTCTGCCGCATCTCGCTGGACTACTAAATCAGGGGCCTAGCAGTCTTAGAGCCTGACCAGAAACCTGGATTTCTTATTGGTCACGTACCGTACCCATGCAACCATTGCGTTGGGAGGCCAACGTTCTGTTCATCCATCCGCAGCACGTTCCCTCTACCGAGCGGGCAGCGTCAGGCGTTGCGCGGAACAGTGCGGGTGAGCGGATGCACCTCGCTGCACCTTCCCCTTCCTCTCACTGTGGAGGAGAGGAAGGGGGCTGGGGGAAGGTGAGGGCCACCAGGCGTATGCCGCAGCACGGCCTTGTTCACCGGTTCCGTCCATTACCGCACCGCTTGGAACAGGTATAGTCGCGCCTCCAGAGGGTGCTGCACAACGCAGGCCAGAGGCTCGTACTCCCAGGGAATAAGGAAAGGCAGTCAGAAACTTTGCCAATCCCTGGAACTCACACAGAGGTGCTTAAATTTGCTATAATACGGCGCGATCATGTGCAATGTGCATATCTTGATGCACATTGCCGGTAATAAACACAATTTCAGTAGGAACGATTATGGCCCGCAAAATCGGGATTGATCTTGGCACTGCTAATGTCTTAGTGTACGTAAAAGGGAAGGGGATCGTTCTCTCGGAACCATCGGTCGTCGCATTGAGTACGCGCGATGGGCGGGTGCGTGCCGTGGGCGCAGAAGCGATGGCGATGTTGGGTCGCGAACCAGAGAGCATCGAAGTCGTGCGCCCAATGCGCAACGGTGTGATCGCTGATTATGTGGTGACCGAAGAGATGCTACGCCATTTTATTGGCCGTGCTGCCGGCAGGTTTCGCTTCTCGCGACCTGAAGTGATGATCTGTATTCCCGCTGGCGTTACCAGCGTTGAAATGCGCGCAGTGCGTTATGCGGCGCTGGAAGCCGGTGCCGGCAAAGCGTATCTGATCCGTGAACCACTAGCCGCAGCAATTGGCGCTAATATTCCGATTGCTCAGCCCTCGGGAAACCTTATCATTGATATTGGTGGTGGTACCACGGAAGTAGCAGTCATCTCGCTGAACGATATTGTCGTCAGTACATCGGTGCGGGTGGGTGGTAATCGGTTCGATGAAGCTATTGCATCATATATCAAGCGTAAGTACAACTTGCTGATTGGTGAACGAACTGCCGAAGCGGTGAAGATCGAAATCGGTTCAGCCTTACCGCTCGATAAACCACTGGTAACCCAGGTTCGTGGTCGTGATCAGGTAACCGGTCTCCCACGCACGATACAGGTCGATAGCAACGAAATTACCGAGGCGATTCAGGAACCATTAGAGGCTATCGTGAACGCAGTGCGAGCGGTGCTGGTGGAAACACCGCCCGAATTAAGCTCGGATATCATCGATAAAGGGATGGTGATGACCGGTGGTGGTTCGATGCTGCGTCGCATCAATGATTTACTCACTGAGGTCACCGGCGTACCATGTTACGTCGCAGATCAGCCAGCTTCATGCGTTGCTATTGGTACTGGTCTAGCGCTAGAGAACCTCGATGTACTCTACGATAGCCTGAGTGGGCTAGATTTGACGTGATCTGATAAAGGACGGCGGAAGGGCAGATGGAATCTGCCCTTCGCGGTTTTACAAGTTGAATGCCTCATAGACTACCATAACTGCCTGATTGCCCTTATGCAAGAGATTGTGTCGCATCTGGGCTAATTCAATCAGGTGTCCCTGCTCGTGCGAAACTACCCAATTCCCCTGATGTAAAAGTGGTACAGGACCGAAGATTTCGTGGAAGCCGATTCGCTGCCACGCCGCCTGAGTTAAACCGCGCAACAGATTTAACGTCTGCTGACGGCTTGAAATGTACTGTTCAAGGAGATCATCGATAGGCACAGTACGGTACTTCATCGCGTGCTGAAGGGTTGGTGGGTGGGCAGTAGACAGTTTGGGCTGATTCGTCTCGAGAATCATCCATGCCCGTTCGCGAAACACGATATCCATATCGATCAGATGCCCGATCAGGTCCTTAAAGGCGGGAAGGCCGTTTACCGGAGTTGACAGTTGCTCTTCCGTCAGACCACGCACCAAATCTTGAACGGTACGCATCCCCTGTTCCAGACGGCGCACAATTGTAGACGGCCCTAGTGTCCCCATTCCATCAACGATGCGGAAACTGAGAAAACCCTCACGGACGGTACCGCATTCGGGGCAGAATGGCGGCGGATCACCTTCCATAAGATGACCGCATGTGCTGCACACGAAGAGATCGCCTAATTCGGTGTAGGTAAGATCACGCCCGGCGGCAAGTGCCCGCACCGCTCGTTCAAGTAGCTCCCGTTGAAATGGGCTGGTACCGGTGACCGGACCGGTCGCTACAGCCTCCGGCTCTAGACCGGCCAGCGCTCGATCGATGTTAGCTATCGTCTTGGATACTTCTCTCAAGCGATAAAGAGCGTGCTCGGCTCGAACCTGCTTCACGGCTGCCGAAGCTTCTAGCAGCCGTGCAATGTTAAAGAAACGTTCGCGACGTGCCTGACGGGCCCATGCTGCATAAGCTGTCTGACCGATGCTCATGCTCACCAGCAGGCGGCGATCCTCGCTACTGCTATCTGTCATACATTCTGCTCCCAACATCAAAGCGCATCTCTATACTGAACGTCCTCATTCTTGGCGGGGTAGGCGAGCGCATCATCTGCATCTACCCTACCCCTGCCCAGTCGCTGCTCTATTCTGAAATGCGGTGCTGAACTAGCTCTACCAGCACACCCTGACCGCCGGCTTTCGGATGAACAAATGCCACCAGCGTGTTGTGGATGCCAGGACGCGGTTCACGGTCAATCAGAGGTAAACCACGCGCCTGGAGTGTTGCCAGCGCTGCGTGGATGTCATCGACGCGATACGCGATATGATGCATTCCAGGGCCTTTTTCACGCAAGAAGCGGGCAAAGCTCGCCTGATCACTTGTCGGGGCAATCAACTCGATGAGAACATCACAAAACCGTGCAACGCCGATTGCCGCGTGACGTTCGGGCAGTTCGATCCGTTCCCATTCGGTGACATCGTAAGCGGTGCGATAAAAATCGATGGCCGCTTCAAGATCGGCTACGACAAAGCCGATATGATCGATTGCCGTAAACATACCCTGACTCCTTTGTAATCCACCGTTATACCGATGGATATAGCATATCATAGCATAAGGGCATAACGAGAGAATTGACAGCTACTCCAGGTTGACTACAATACACGACAATGACACGTGAACTCGATGACCCTACAATCGGTCTGTTACATCTGCTCAATGCGGCTTTTCGTCTCTTGCAAGAGGAGCAGCCGCTGACCCAGCGTGTTCATCGTTTGTTTGGATTATTGCGAATCGCCACTCGTTACCGCGATGGCCGGTTGACGTGCTGGTTACAAGCGGCTCGACCAGGAGCACCCCGCCAGCAAATTTTCTCGCCGGAGTCATGGGCCTATCCCTGGGACGATAGTCTGACCCGTTCGGTGGCCCTTGGCGGAAAAACAGTTGTTAAAACGATTGCCCTTGGCAGTACCGGTCAATCGCTCGAAGGACTGCCGGTGATCGCTGCCGGTTATCTGGGAGCACCGATCTTCTGGGGTGGCAAGCTGTGGGGCGTCCTCGAACTACGCAGCAATGATCAACGCCACTTTGGGGGACGGATCGGTGAGCTTATCGAGTCGCTCAAGCCACTGCTGGCAGCGGCCATTGCCCAGGAAGGCATGCGCTCACCACAATTGCCGACACCACGCTTTGCCGGTGAGACACCGCCTGGCCTGACCCTCAACCCCTCGCTGCGCCAGAAAATTATCGCACTGAACGAACAGCTTGATCGCACGATAAACTTGCATGAATTGGCGGGGATCGTCTTGCGCCGGGCGCTAGAGGGGAGTGGCGCCGAAGCCGGAGCGATTGCCCTGGTCGATCACGACCGGCGCGAGCTAGTACTCCATTTATGCGAGGGCTATGTAGCAGAGCGTTCCGGCACTGCGCTGCCAAAGCTACCGCGCCAGCGGTGGAGCTGGGAAACAGGGTTGGCCGGACAGGCGGTGCAGATGCGGCGTCCATTGCTCGTGCGCGACGCCGGGCGTGAACCGGGCCTACCGCCCACCATGCTCTTTCGCGCTGAGCTGGCAGCACCGATCATTGCCGATGATCGGGTGTTGGCAGTTCTTATTCTCCACAGCCACCGGGCCAATACCTTCAACGAAGAAGTTCTGGCTTTTATTGACGCTCTTCGCGAACGCACCGCACGACCGCTGGCGCGTGCCCTGTCTTATCAGACGGCTTACGAAACGTCATACCACCTCGGCCAGGTGTTCAGTAGCTTACCCATCGGTCTGGCACTGCTCGATCTCAACGGACGAGTGATTCGCGCCAACCCAGCCTGGTATCAGGTATGGAATATGATCGAGCATCTACAACGTCCCTCGTTTTACGTCGGTATTGATCTGGTAGAGCACCTGCTGACACGGCTCAATGATCCGTTCCGGCTCAGCGAATTTTGCGATCTCGGCCAGCATAACCCCGATCAGGTCTTGGAAACAACTCTTCAGCTTCGGCAACCGTATCAGGAATTGCACGTACTATCGGTTCCTACTCGTGATAGTCAACAACAACTGACCGGACGCTTGTGGGTAGTTAGCGACCGCACTCGGGAACGAGAATCCGATCGGATCAAAAATGAGTTTATTGGGATCGTATCGCATGAACTACGTACCCCACTCACCTCAATTCTAGGCTACACCGAAATTCTCTTGAATCGACAAGACCTCGACAGCGAAAGTCAACGCGAATTCTTAATGACAGTCTCTACTGAGGCCGAGCGTCTGTACAAGCTGGTGAAAGATTTGCTCGACGTTTCACGACTGGAAGCCGGTGTGGTGAAACTCAATCGCTATGCCGTTGGCCTCTGGCAAGTGATTGAAGAGCTGACCATGCAACTTCATACGCAACTGGTGAATCACAAACTTTTGATCGATGTTCGTACCCCATTGCCGCCAGTCTTTGCCGATTACGATAAGGTGAAACAGATTATTTTCAATTTGTTGAGTAACGCAATCAAGTATAGCCCAGAAGGAAGCGAAATTCAGCTTTCGGTACGGCAGGCTACTGCTGATGACTTACCAACGAATCACCCTCCTGGGCAATGGATGTTGATCGTGGTGCGTGATGAAGGGATCGGCATTGCGCCTGAAGATCAGGTAAAGCTTTTTGAGCGATTTCAGCGCGTTGATAACAGCAATACCCGCCAGAAAAGTGGTGTCGGTCTGGGCCTGTACATTACCCGTCTGCTGGTCGAACTACACGGAGGAAGAATCTGGGTGCAGAGTGTTGTGGGGAGAGGTAGCAGCTTTTCATTTACCCTGCCAATCTACTCTGCCAATCTAGACAATACCGTATAACGCACCGAGCTACAAAGATGGCGGAAGAAGCTGCACGAAACCCGGGATGCGAGCAGGTCACTCGCATCCCGTGGACTGCCGAAGTGGCGATTCAGGAGTTCGTATCACTTACACTCCGTTCAGGCATGCCATCGTTCCGACGCTGCGTTATTGCCACAGGCAGTCCATGCGCAGGAAAAGTCTGCGCCTGTACCGCGATTATCAGGCAATCGTCCGCGCCATACGCCGACGCACGGCGTAGAAAACGGCCAGGAAGTTATAGACCATGTGGAACAGGTAAGTGAACGGCAAAAGCACAAACAGCGTCAGCCCAAGGAGGGCATGCAGATAGACAATACCGGGCACGAGGTGTAAACGGGCAAACAGCTCTGTCCAGATAATGCAGAAAATAATGGTGCGCACAACGATCCGATCCCAGGCGTAACGACCAGGAGTACGAATACCCTGCGCCGCCCGATCAATATCACTAACTACCGCGCCACTCCACTTCCGCACCAGAGCTACCATTAAGTGCAGATTACCGACCACAGCAAAACCCACTGCGATCCATGTAATCCCGATGAAGAGAGAGCCAAACTCACCGAAGAGAAAGTGAGCCTGTAAGTGCTCACCATTACCGAAGATGATCGCGAGCAGATTCGCCGGTGAATAGTTAAAGCTTTCAGCAAGATGTAGTGAAACATCAGGCACCGGGCGACCAACAACGATATTAGCAAAAACGATCAATGCCGAAATAGTATAGCCGATCACTTCAGTGATGATCGCGACGTGGTAGAGGAGATAGCCTCTACCCCACACCGGATTGGCACGTTTGTAGAAATGGTTAAACGGCCCAAACAGCACAGCGTAGAGAGCGGGAATAACCCCCATACGCGGTGGTGGTGATTCAAATGTTGGCGATACCCCGCGGAAGTGGCGTTTCGTCACCAAAGCCCACGCAAACCGTCCTAAACGCAGTCCGACACCGACGACAAAAATCGCTATTGCCAACGGTGCAACGACATTCAGCAGCTCTATCATAGCTCTCTCCTTCCTCAGCCGGTCATTACTCACATGTCCAGGGAAGTACCACTTCAGTCGCAATTCTCACAATTCATCACCATCTCGCGCAGTGCCCGAATATCGTCGTAGACTTGCGGATGGTCTTTGCTAAAGCGCTTGACTATGTCGTCCTGTTCCAACCAATCGAGCAGCTCTGGAAAATCTGGCTGCTGCATGAGCCGCATCATCTGCCCCTCGACACTGTGCGCGATGAAGAATTCTTGATCACAGTTACGCAGTACAGCCGGAACCCGCATCCGATCCAGCTCACCGAGTTTAGCCAGTGCCGGTTCCATAGCTGCGTACACCACTTCAAAGAGCACCAATGCCATACGATCGCCTGATGGTGACAACTGGTAGGTCTGGCAGGTGTCTTCCAGCGACAACGTACATACCACACAGGGGGAGGTAACAAAATCGGCGCCGGTAGCACGAATCTGATTGGCCTTCAACACCGAGATTTTACGCCGGGTAGCGGTATTTTCGGGCAAACGCATACCACCGGCCCCGCCGTTGCAACAGTAGTTATATTCGCGGTTGGGCGTCATCTCGATGAAGTTATCGGTTACCAGGTTCAACAATTCACGGAACAGGTCACCGAGACCAGAAAGACGAGTCGCATAACAAGGATCATGGAGCGTTACTTTCAGATGGGTTTTCTCAACCGGCAAACGGCCCTGCTTAATCAGATCAAGCATGAGTGCATCAACACTCACAATCGGATAGCGGAATGGACGACCAAGTGTCTCAGACGCCTCGGCATAGAGAGTACGAGTATCACAACCACATTCGACAAGGAGAATCTTCTGAACACCCAGGCGATCCGCTTCTTGCTCCCAGTCTTCTAACATCTGCTTAGAAAGTTTATGATGAACAGCGATATGATCGATTTCAGTGCCGGTATCAATCACGTAGGGGGAAATCGTATAACTCACACCAGCAGCGTTAAGGATTTTGATAAGTTTAATACCGTAATCGGGAATTTTCGTATTACCCGCTGCCGGACACACAAAGAGAAACTCGGCGTTTTGAACATTTACCGGCGCTTCCAGTCCCTCATTACGCAGAAAAAGACCGACCCGACCCAGGACCTGAGCAGCAGTTAAGCCAAAACTGTGGCGATGGCGATCGGTATTTTCGATGATTGAACGGATCGTTGGATTAGCATAACTCAACCCGGAATCAGCATAGGCAGCCCGGGCGAGACGCACTATTCGACGAATACTGATCCCGGAGGGACAGGCCAGGGTGCAGCGACCACACGCAGTACAGGCCCAAAAGTACTGCATATGCTCTTTCAGATCGGCAAGCGTAGGGGTAGGCACCAATCCAAGAGCACCGCCAATCTGCCCTTCCAGCGTCATATACCGGCGGTAAATCTGGCGAATGAAGCCGGTCTTATACGTTGGATGGAGCTTTTCATCGCCGGTAACCAGATACCACGCACAGGCCTCACCGCACATCTTACAATCCATGCATGCTTCGAGATTAACCACATCTTCGGCGGTGAGGTTATGACGCAACGAATCGACAAACGCCTGCATCTCTGCTTCCATTGCCAGTAACTCCTTTCTAATGGTAATGACTCGCCTTTCCCGCTCACCTCCGGCATCTCTCGTCCCTGGTGATCGAGAGGGAAGATGGATGTTGATCAGAGTCTGCACACCGCTATCCCCCTCGCCATCTTCGCCCGGTACACTGCCACGTGAAACGTGCGTGGTATAGAGCGATACCGGCAAGCCGGTATATAAGGACGATAGTTCTCGTTGGTTATGAAATGTATTGCGAGAAAGTATTGTGTTTGAAATATAACAGACATTTAGACCGGTATAGTTAAGAAAAGACAACAAAGAATTATTATGTATTTTTATTAATTTCATTGATCATTATTTGTATATATTTTCACATCCTGATGTGATCCAGGAACCCAATCCGCAGTTGTCAAGAAGCACCGTGAGGATCGTGCGCACGTGGTGGAGCAATGATCACCGCCAGGGCTTTTCCGCGTGCTCGGCTTCGGGTCACGCAAACCGGACAAAACGCCACCGCCGATCAACACCGACAAACACGCAGGTACGCGACGGGAAGGCAGCGGCTGGCGCATACGCACCTTCTGCGCGGAAAGAGAAACGAACTGTAGGAAAGAGGATTGGGTGGGATGGATGGATTTTTCCCGCCTGCCTCCTCCCCTTCCTCTCGTAAGTATGGGGTTAATCTGGCGATGCCGGTCAAGCGAGGGCGGATTCTCTCGCTTCTTCCCCTTCCTCGCACCCGGTGGGAGAGAAAGAGGCCGAGGAGAAGGGGAGGAAACCGCTCATGCTGCTGCACAGAAAGGCATGTCCGACGCATCTGACGAGAGAGGTACGGTTTCGCAGTGGAAACAACGGTACGTTTTTTGAGTGCCGAATCGTTGCCTCTATGTGTATCTCTTCATGATGAAGTGGGGTCATGAAACGCGATCCATTTGACGATCATAGAATACCGAATCATGAGTCTTCCGATGGATGAATTCCTACCTCAATTTACGTATACTTATCGTAGGCACGACGATACCCCCATACCCCAACCAATAATGCTGAAAAAGGAGATGATTTGTACCCGAAAATCATCCTGGCCCGGCAGTAGGCAGATTATTCGTTAGCCTCAGGATGGCAGCACAGACTCATACGGCAAAGGAGGGACTTATGACCACTATCCCCCATCGGTACCCCTCAACCACGTTTCGTCGCCATCCGCTGCGGCGTCTGCCGCACTTCGTGGGCCTCGCCGCCCTCCATGGAAGCCTGCTAGCACTGGCATTTCAGGCAATGAAGCCATCGTTTGCGTTCCCCGGCGTGGCTATCGGTTTCACGGTCGGTAGTCTCGTGACGCTCATCACGGTGATTATCATCGGGCTTCGCGAATCTCAATTTGCGCTCACCATCACTCCTCATCTCATCATTGTCGATGAAGGGTTTGGCTCGCGCAAGATCATTGAGCGCGTGTACATCATGCAGTATCACCTGCATCGTTTCCCCTTAGAAGCCCTCGCCGATAGTGGCACGCTAACCATCACTGTGGGTAACGAGACATACATCTTTACCGGGTTGACCCCATTTCACAGATTGGCAACATTCCTAGAGGGATCGTGATGAAATACCGCGCCAATAAACAATGGTTCGAGGATCGGTTCAAAATTATCCGTCAGTTGGCCCGTACCGCTCACAGTATCGTCGATTTGGCCTTCGACCACGATACAGAACAACTCGTTGTCATTAAGTGGCTGGTGCCTACGTCGCGTGGTGTCTCGTTGCGCAAAGCAGCTCGGGCATTTTTGCATGAGATCATGATGACGAAGGTGATCGCTGCGCTATCACCAGACAGCGACAAAAAGCGATACTTTCCGCAGTTTATCACTATGGGCAAGATAGCCGGAAAACCACCGAGATACTTCTTCGTGGAGAGTTACCTTGACGGTGAGACACTTGACTCAATTCTGGCTGCCGGTCGACCGGCCGATGCACTGAAGATTGCGCGTAACCTGTGTCACGTCCTGCGCATCTTGCACGTGAATGGGATCATTCACGGTGATCTGCATCCGCGAAACATTATCGTTAAAAACGACGGTAATGTTTCTCTAATCGACTTCGGCCTCAGCCGTTATCGCGGCGAGGTTGTTCCGGAACTGGCCAATATTGGCCGACCCTGCTATACACCACCTGAACAACTCACGGGTGGGTCTATTGATGAACGGAGTGATTTTTTTGCCCTTGCTCAAGTACTCGACGATCTGTTGGCAGTGGAAACGCTGCCGTCAAATCTTCAGCGTCTCATCAACCTGATGCGCGAACCATTGGTGGCACGCCGACAGGTAAATCTTGCTTCGCTTCAGGCTGAACTTGCGGAGCTGCAACGTAGCATTGAACTTCAGCAATTGCAACCACGTTTCCTGAAAGTCTTGCTCGTGGTAAGCATCGTGATTATTCTGGTCTTTTATCTGGCCTTTCTCTACCGATAGTTCACATGTCTGCCGCAACGAGAAGGAGCAGTCGCACAATCTGTTCGCACATTGTGGCTGGGAAGGACAACGGAAGAGATACCATCATGCTCTGGCAGTACGCCTCAGTCGGCTATAGATAGAGTTCCCGCATCCGGGCAATCGTCCTGCGTATCTGCTCGATCAACTCTGCCGGCTCAAGCACCTGACAATGCTCGCGGTAACGTAGCAGTATCTGTTCGGCCTGCCAGAGATCACTCGTCTGAGCACATATTTCGGCGCTACCATCAGGGTGGTACGTCACCGTACTTTGCGGAAACCAGAGCGAGATGTCACGATTGCGGGCCACCTGCGGCGACAAACGATACCGTAACGTCCAAGTCCGGCGCGGTGGTAGCTCAGGGGGTAATACCCGCCGCTCAACGTGGAGCGATTCGGGAATGATCCGGTCAACACGGTAAGGGATGTACTGCCCAATGATCGACTGATGAGGTGCGCTGTAGCAGTAGGCTTCAAGGTAAGTATGACCATCACGCACAAACAGACGCACCGGCGCCACCCGGTGTAATTCGAGTTCGTCGCTGTAGTTTGATCGGTAGCGAAACTGGATGGCATGGCGTCGGAGATTCCGGCGTAAGCGGGTCAATAATTTTTGATCAATGGTCGTGCTACTCTGAGGAAGCTCAATCTGCCACACCTGCCGTTGCTGAAGCGTCAAGCGTTGTTCAGGCGGCAAGAGGGCAATGATACGCTCGAATAATGAACGCACGTGAAACGCCTCCGGCCAACTCCCCTCACTGAAAAATGATACGAGGAAAGCCAGCGCCTCTAACTCCTCATCGGGCAGATTCAAGAGTGTCAGGCGTCCTAACTCGGTCAGGGCATACCTTCCATCAGATTGACGTTCGATAGTACAGAGGAACTCATTCCGCAGGGCATGGAAATCGTGGCGAAGTGCAATCAGAGCGTTAGATGGGTAAATCGACTCGCTGAACGCTCGCCGCGCATCAGCGATCAGCTCAGTTGGTGTTGCTGGGCCACGGATAAAGCGGCTGACAAGCCATAGCCGACGTTGAACTGTCAACGCCGAACTCCGTTTACGGCCACGACCACGACGAGTGCGCTGAGTCGCCACGATGACACCTCGTAGACATAGGGATACGATTCCTTGTTCGTATTATACCTGATATAGCAAGCATCGGTACTATAAGAAAAAGATAATCGCCTCAACTAGTGTTGAGGCGATTAGGGTTGTGTTGCGAGGAACGCAAACCTGTATACGAACAGAGCGGCCTTACTCCATCATCGGTGGCAAATCCTGACCATAACTACGCTGGAGAGGCAATTCAGGAATGAACAAGGCAAGGATGAAGCCAATCAGCGCAACCCAGATTGCGTACCAGTAGATGGTGGTGACGCTGGTGGTAAAGGCATCCTTCAACGCCACACTGATCTGTCGCCCTAATGCCCGCCCTTCTGCACGTGCCGTCTGCTCGGCTTCGTCGAGACGGGCCAAAACCTGACTCAACGCCTGCTCGCGAGCTGCTGCTGGTAGTGAGCCAATCATGTCAAGCATCGCTTTTTGCTGCGCAGGTAATTGTGGATCGTTCCGCAAAGCCGCGATTGCTGCCGGATCGGTATCACGCAACGCTCGTGAGATCACCTCGCGGCGGGCAGCAAATTGATCGGCAATTGCCTGCTCAATCTTGACCGCCGGATCAACTGGCTCGCCACCTGCGCTCTCGGCGCTCATACCATTACGTAACGCACTGCTGTCAAAGCGAGCTGCCAGTTCAGGTGGTAATTGAGCCTGAATCGGCGCTAGATTCGCACTCAGAGTCGTCGTGAGAACACCGGTCAAGATCGCCCCAAAGGCAGCCGAACCGACTACCTGCCCAATTTGCTGGAAGAACTGGCGACTAGCGGTTGCTGCACCCAAATCGGTACGCGGAACCGCATTCTGCATGGCCAGATTGAGGATCGGCATCGATGGCCCCAACCCTAGACCCAGTACAATCATCCGTAAGCGCACCATCCAGATCGACGTGTCAGGGGTAAGGGTCGTCAACCACCAGAGGGCACCAACGATAATGGCCATCCCACCAACGATGACCCACTTGTAATGACCGGTGCGCTGCACAATTTGTGATGAGACCATTGCTCCCACCACAAGACTCAGGGTGAGCGGGATCAGTGTGGTACCGGCAGACGTAGCACTGACACCTAACACATTCACCAGGTAGAGCGAGAGGAAGAAGATTGCCGCAAAGAGAGTGGCACCAACTGTTACCCCAATCAGGGCAGTCAGAGTAAACGTGCGAATCCGAAACAGATGGAGTGGCAAAATCGGTGATTCGGCCCGTCGCTCGATCAGCAGAAAGAGGATGAGACCAACCACACTGATTGCAAACAGACCCAAGATGAGCGGCGATGTCCATGGATAGTCATTCTTGTCGAGCGTGAGAGCCAGCAAGAAAGGAATGACCGTTAGCAGCAGCGTTGCTGCACCGGCATAGTCAATTGCTGGCTTGAGACCACTGTGCAGACGTGGCAATTTAGCGACGATAAAGCCAAGGGCAACTATCCCCAACGGTAAGTTGACGAAAAAGACCCAGTGCCAGCTCAGATTGTCGGTGAGCAGACCACCGATAAATGGCCCGATGACGCTCGACAAGCCAAACACGGCCCCAAACAAGCCGAGGTATCGTGCACGCTCTGCCGGTGCGAAGAGATCGGCAGGAATGGCAAATGCCGTCGAAGTGAGCGCAGCGGCGCCAAACCCTTGCAAACCACGAAAGAACACCAACTGCGTCATATCGCCGGCGAGACCACACAACAACGAACCGAGCAGAAAGACCGTGATCCCAAACAGTAAGACATATTTACGCCCGTAGATGTCTGACAGTTTGCCGTAGATCGGCACCATAGCCGTGGAAGCCAGCAGATAACTGGTCGAGACCCAGCCGATCAACTCGATACCTTTCAGATCGGCAACGATGCGGGGTAGCGCCGTAGAGACAATGGTTTGATCAAGCGCTGAGAGAAACAGACCAAGTAATACGCCAACCAGGATGAGAACTTTGCTCCGTTGATCAAGCGTAGCTGCATAATCAATGCGGGTCGTGGTGACAGTTGTGGGAGTCGTAGTTGTGGCCATAAAGAAACCCCTTAAGATGTGGTTATCAGATTCCATTCCCGACAGGCGGCACTGAGCGCCTGTCCCAATTGTTCGATCAATGCTGGTGGTAACTGTCGCAAATGACGACTTGCCTCTGCCAACCTGATCTGACGTGCCTCGGCGACAAGTGTCTCGCCAGCAGGTGTCAGGGTAATCTGTTTTTGACGGCGATCATGCGCTGCTTCACGTCGTTCAACCAGTCCATCTTGCACTAGTTGATCAATCATCTGACTAGTGGTACCCAGCGCCAAATTGAGGTGTTCACTCAACGCAGTGACAGTTGTCACGCCTTGACGTTGAATGTACATTAACGACACCAGACGGGGCATTGAGAGATTGGAACGCTGAAGAAACTGTAAGAGCGTTTCCATACTCTGACCCATCAGTTCGCTATGCACCAGATTGAACAGCACAGCGACATGTTCGGCGGTGTAGGGAGGATCGAGTTTGTGATACATTTTCAATCTCCAAATAGTTAAAACTATCGAACTATTTGGAGTTTACAACCTTTTTGCCGATCTGTCAAGCATGAACCATCGGAAGGCATAAGTTTTCAGCGGTTTCTGTCGCGAGGCTGCCAGCCCGCGTCGTGTGGGCATTGGGAAGAAGCATCCTACAGAGGGCGCGTTGGAAAACCGCCCTCTACCGTGCGCTAACGGGCATGATGAGGAAAAAGAAAAGTCAAGCGGGGTAGTGGAAGGAACAGATTCCGCTCCATCATAGAGAGTGGATAGAGGAGGGTAAGGCGAGCTAGAACCTGCCCTTTTCGCGCTTAAGAGCCGATCTAAATCTCTGAGAGAGTGTCTGAAATGTATCTGGTCGAGGGTTTTGATGGATACGTAATGGTATGAGCAAACAGAACAGACGAACATCATATCCTACCGACTGTACAGACGCCGAATGGCAACGGATTACCCCCGCTTTGCCGGAACGGACGTCACCCCGAGGGCAACACCGCGTCCATGCGTACCGGGAGATTCTGAACGCTATCTTCTCTATCTTGCGCAGTGGGTGCGCCTGGCGGATGCTTCCTGATGACGTGCCTCCCTGGCAGACCGTGTATCATTCCGTTCGGTGCTGGCAACGGGATGGAACTTGGGTGCGCATCCATGATGCTCTTCGCACGGACATACGAGGTGCCGCAGGGCGAGCGGCAGAACCGAGTGCTGCGATTCTCGACCGCCAGTCGGTCACAACGACGGAAAACGGGAAACTCGAGGGGATGATGCTGGCAAAACCGTCCACGGGCGCACACGCCATCTGCTGGTGAATACCGTGGGTTTGGTGGTGACGGTGGTGGTTCATGCCGCCGATAGACAAGACCGGGATGAGGCACGGTTGGTGGTGGGTAACGTCCACGGGAAGCAGTCGTGCGTGCGGGTGATGTGGGACGATGGGGGCGATGCCGGCCAAGTGGTGGAATGGGCGCAGCACGTTGGTGGCTCTGGACACTGGACAGCAGCAAGCGTCTCACTGGGGTATCGCACTTCCACGTGTTGCCGAGACGCTGGGTGGTGGAACGGACCGTTGCCTGGCTGGGAACGTATCGTCGCTTGCATAAGGACGACGACGCACGCACCGATACGAGCGAAGCACTCATAGATGTCGCCATGATTCCCGTGATGGTCAGACGGTTGACCCACATCTATGCCAACGACTCTTCATAGAATGTTCAGACACTTTCTCAGGTCGCGGGCTACAGGCCCGCGCTCCCTAGGGCCGCGGCTGTTGTCAGGTCGCGGGCTAAAAGCCCGCGCCACCCAGGTCTGCGGCGGATGTCAGGTCGCGGGCTACAGGCCCGCGCTCCCTAGGGCCGCGGCTGTTGTCAGGTCGCGGGCTAAAAGCCCGCGCTACAAGGGCCGCGCTATCCAGGGCCGCGGTGGATGTCAGGAGACGCGGGCTAAAGGCCCGCGCTACCAGGCCCGCGCTCCCCAGGTCTGCGGCGGATGTCAGGAGACGCGGGCTAAAGGCCCGCGCTACCTGGGGCCGCGGTGGATGTCAGGAGACGCGGGCTAAAGGCCCGCGCTACCAGGCCCGCGCCACCCAGGGCCGCGGCGGATGTCAGGAGACGCGGGCTAAAGGCCCGCGCTACAAGGGCCGCGCTACCTGGGGCCGCGGTGGATGTCAGGAGACGCGGGCTAAAGGCCCGCGCTACCCAGTTCCGCGGCGGATGTCCGGTCGCGGGCTAAAAGCCCGCGCTACAAGGCCCGCGCTACCTGGGGCCGCGGTGGATGTCAGGAGACGCGGGCTACAGGCCCGCGCTACCCAGGTCTGCGGCGGATGTCAGGTCGCGGGCTAAAAGCCCGCGCCACCCAGGTCTGCGGCGGATGTCCGGTCGCGGGCTAAAAGCCCGCGCTACAAGGGCCGCGCTATCCAGGGCCGCGGCGGATGTCAGGTCGCGGGCTAAAAGCCCGCGCTACAAGGCCCGCGCTCCCCAGGGCCGCGCTACACGTGATCAGAAACTCGTGGTTTTGATCAGGCTTTCAGCGGGGGCATCGGCTGCAATGACGAGAAACGATAAGCCTCATCAAAAATTTGGGCTTTTGATAAAACTCGATCAACGGCATCTCTAGAATGATGAGGGGAACGGTGGTGGGCAACTGATGCACCCTCACCATCCCCCCTGGCACCCTTCCGCTCCCACAAGCAGTTTTAAACACCTGCTCGAGGTTAACCGGTAATGCCCTCTAACCGATCTTCTAGATCGGCGTGCAACTCGCGTAGCCGCTCTAATGTCTCTTCATCGGTCTGCCACATACCACGTGCATTGGCTTCGAGTAAGCGCCCAACCATATTCCGCGCTGCCGCCGGATTGAGAGCTTCGATGCGAGTACGCATTGCATCATCAAGGACAAACGTCCGCGCTGCTTCATCGTACACCCATTGATCAACAGCGTCGGTCGTTGCGCTCCAGCCTAGCATATAAGTAAACCGGCTGGCAATTTCGGCAGCGCCATTGTGTCCGTGGCGCAACATCCCCTCATACCACTTCGGATTGAGGAACTTCGTGCGGTATTCAACCCGTAGGGTCTGTTCCAGGGTTTGCAATTTCGTTTCAGCCGTAAAGCTCTCGACAAAATTGAGCGGCACCCGCTGACCGGTCGCCCGTTCGGCAGCCGCCTTCAATGCGCCCGAATAACCATAATAGTGCTGCATATCGGTCAAACCGTATTCGACGCTATCAATCTCCTGGGCAACACGGCTCACCGTGCCGAGGAGCGCCCGTAAAACCTCTGGTTGGGCCTCGCCATTTTGCCGCCCGCCGAAGGCGAAGGCATTACGCTTAATGAACAGCTCCTCCAACTCTTCGCGTTTCTCCCAGGCACTGCCTTCGATAGCTTCATCGACATCGGTACCATACGTACCGGCAGCCTGCGTAAAGATACGCGCCGTGGCCTGATCGAAGCTCTTCCCGGCGGCCATCATCTCCTGGACGTGCTTGCGGATGTAATTCATCTCTGGTGGTTCATCGGCAGCAGCCGCTTCCCTTACCAGCCGATCGAGCATGTCCATCGTACCTGCAAAGATGTCGCGGAAGATGCCGGACGCCGTCATTAGGACATCGATCCGTGGCCGACCCAACTCGGCTAGCGGTATCAGCGCATAACGGCCCACTTTACCCTGACCATCCTTGACCGGTCGGGCGCCGATCAACCCCAGCACAATCCCGATAGATTCGCCCTTCGTTTTAATGGCATCGAGACCCCACAACACTTGCGCGATAGTCTCTGGATACTGGCCGGTCTCGGCCCGATGGGTAGCAATCAGCGTTTCGGCAATCCGAAGGCCACGCTCGTAGGCGCTATCGGTTGGTACGCGGAACGGATCCATACTGTGGATGTTGCGACCGGTGGGCAAGACGGTGACGCCATCGCGGATAATATCGCCACCTGGGGCAGCAGGGACGTAGCGCCCGGCCAACCCACGCATCAGAAAATCCAGTTCTTGGGTGTTGTCGCGAAGTGCAGCCAGAAGCGCCCGGCCATGCTGTACCAATGCGGCCAACTCATTACTGGAAGATAGACCAACCTGACGCGCAGCCTGCTCTGGCGTTAGATGACCAAATACCGTTTGCTGTACCAGTTCGGTACAACGGCTTTCAATCTCTTCGCGTAAGGCTAACGCATCGGGATCACCCTGGCGAGCCTTTGTGAGTACTTCAGTGTATCGCAGGCCAGATTTCCGCACCGACAACAACAGATCGGCCAGACCAGGCAACTCACCACGTGGCACCTTCAGCGTTTCGACGATCAATGTCAACTGCTCTTCAGGCGGCGGTGCACTCCCCAGGATATGCAAACGATCCGTGATCATCGTCGCGGCCAAATCGCGTAGATAGGCATACGCCCGCGATGCAAAGCGACTGAACGACTCACCGGGCTGGCGTGCTAGCTCCTGGTCGAGATTGAGCAGTGCAATCTTCTGCATAATCGCGACTGCTTCTGGACTTTGATCATCATCTGCAAGCGCAGGTGGCCGCTCGCGATATTCGGTCAACAAGTCGTACAAAGCCTGCAACTCACGGTACAAACCGGCGCGGCCATACGGAGGGATGGCGTGACCGATGATTGTGCTGTAGCCACGACGCTTGGCAATATTGGCTTCAGCGGGATTGTTGATCGGGTAGACGTAGAAGTTTGGTATCTCACCGAGCAAAATATCAGGCCAGCAACGGTCGGTAACCCCTAACTGAACACCGGGCATCCATTCAGCAGTACCGTGCATACCAAGATGAATAATAGCATCAGCGCCGAAACTCTCGCTGAGGTAGCGATAGAAGAGCGCGTACTGGTGGTGAGGTGTGTTCTCCTTATCAAACAACAACCGCATCGGATCACCCGGCATCCCGATCACCGGCTGCACTCCGATAAAGATATTGCCAATCTGCGTTCCTGCCAACCGTACCTTATCGCGCCCCAAGGGTGCAATATCACCGGGAAACTCACCCCAACGGGCATTAATCCGCTCTTGGTCGCTCGGACGCAACCAGCGATAGAAGTCTTGCCGATCAGCACTCATACCAACGACTACCGGCGGGTGACCGGGGGGCAATGGCTGATCACTGACCAGCCCTTCGAGGCAGCGGGCAAAGGTTGCCGGATCACGCGGATAGCGCCCTACCTGATAACCTTCTGCCGCCAGGCGATCGAGAATGGCGATCAAACTTGCCGGTACATCGAGCAGGGCAGCAGTAGCCACCTTTCCCTGACCTGGTGGATAGTTGTAAACAATAATTGCTACCTTCTTGTCGCGATTCGGCTTCTTACGCAGCCGCACAAAACCACGAGCTATGCGGGCCAACCGTTCGAGGCGGTCAGGCACTGTGGAGATCGTACTACCACGCATGCCACCGAGAACAACCGGCGCTACTGCACCATCCATCTCAGGCAAACTGAAGAGGAACGTGCTTTGGAGTGGACCAACACCACGCTCACGCCAATCATCCTCGTCTTGCACGAATAACGGCTGCGCCACAATATACGGCGTATCAAGCTTACTTAGCAACTCACGGGCAACATCGACCGTCAACCCGGCCTTGGTTGAACCGGCAGGGCCGCCTACAAGGGGGAAGCCCATCGTGTTGATCACCAGATCAACATTCATCCGAGTGAGCCACTCACGTACTACAATATGGCTCTCGATCCCCATCACGAAGATTGGCAAGACGCGCAAGCCGGCAGCTTCCAATGCGTGCACGATCTTGTAATGATAATCAGCACCGGACAAGATATGAGCGCGGAATGACAAGAGCGCCACTGTCCCCAACGGCGCCGCCCCTCCTTTGCGCGCACGGTTGCGCTCCTTCTCCCAACGCTCATATTCGGCAGGACTGGCGAAGAGACGGGGCGCGTCGGGATGAGCAAAACCCATATTTGGCATTTCAACGACCGGATCAACATGTAGATGGCTCATTGCGCAGTATTCACGCAAAATGAGCTTAAACATATTGGTCGCATTGGCGATACTGCGATGATTCCAGTAGTTATTGACGTTTGTCCAGTTCCGAAAATCGTTTAATCGCTTACCAGGCAGAAAATTGATCAGCTTTGAAGTGATCTTTTGCAGTTTTACGTAGCCATACAGAGCGTCTTCCTCACGACCACCGACCAGCAGTCGAGCAACGTTCTGCACAGGTTTGGGCATCCCCTTACCGGCCTTCAGGTTGTACGAACCAACCTTGTTCAGCCGCATCACCTCCGGCAGCCCCTCAAACGAAAAGACAACCGGCGGATCGTGGCGTTCGACCATTGGTACTAACACCTCCGCCGTTTCGTTCAGGGTGATCAGTGAGAGAATCAGACAACGGCAGCGGGCAATCGCCGCTTCCACCTCTGCTGAACGGGCGGTTACATCACGATCCTCAAAGATATGCAATCGAAAATCGGGAACCTCTTTGCGAACCTCAGCTTCAGCGCGACGAAAAAAATCCTGACTGTAGCGCTGTAAGCCGAGTATCATCACAAACTCAAGTGGTTGGCCCATAGCGTCATTGCTCCTTGCCTATAGACCCAGATGTCCTGAGTACATTATGCAATTATATGACACAAAATACAATCTGAACATGAAACGAACAAAGCCTGTGCATAAAAGCACAGGCTATCGCCATCGAGACCAACAAATGTCAATCACCGTACTCCATTACGGTACCGAGAAAGCGCAGTGCTTCCTGTTCGGTAGCAAATAAACCAATGCCACTGACAAAGCGAACGAGCGGCGCAAAGATAAGCAAATGGTGTTCGGCAACAATGAAGGCGATCCGACCTAAATGCTTATGATGCACAATTGCCTCAGTACGCTGCCGGGCCCCACGGTCAGCACCAGAGATACGTCGGCCATCGACAAGCAAATCGGTTGGCTTCGGACACTGATCGAGCAAGCGCCACATTTCGTGGTAGTACCGTTCCGCTTCAGACAAATGTAAATGATCCTCCATCACCACCCAGATCAGATCATGGGCCCGGCGACGAATGCGGTAGGGCATAGCATGCTCCCTTAGACATTACTTGCAACCTTTTGCACATTATACATACTTTTGCTGTATATGTCTAGCGAAAAGAATGCACAAATGAGTTTCACGCCGCCAGATAAACTCTTTGACCAAAGGGTCAGGATCAGGGGCTAGAGACTTGTGCGCTGAGGCAAACGGGTAAAACTGGTCACCGGTAAAACATCTGGTCGCATGGCGGTAGGGCACCAGATGGTGAAGAGGGAAGGCCAGCAAATAACCATCAGCACGGGGAGACAATCGCTTTTTAAGGACGACATCGCCGCGGACGAGGCGACGCATCGCCTCTACGCATCAACTTCGACGAATGGCCCGAAGCATGACAACTCCTTGCCATTCACTCTTCCCGGTCAAAGAAAACTTCTGACAAGCCCTTTCCCCTCTCTTGCCATACACTACCCTTCACTCGTATAATAAACGCTATCGCTCAACGTTGAGTGTCTTGCGAGGAAGCTATGCAATTCCCCCAACCAATCGTAAATGAGTTCGCCATTACTGCGGCTACCGTGAATGGCTCGGGCAGTCAAACGGCCAACATGGTACTCATGCGAGCCATCTTTCAGATGGGTGTGCCTGTCTCTGGAAAGAACCTCTTCCCTTCCAACATTCAGGGTGAACCGACCTGGTACACACTACGGGTCAGTCAGGCTGGCTATATCGCTCGTCCTGCGGTTACCCCGATTCTGGTTGCGTTTAATCCACGCACTGCCAATGACGATCTGGCACAACTGCCAACCGATGGTATCTGTCTCTATCCTGCCGACGGCCTATGGCAGCCGCAACGCTCGGACATCATCCCACTTGCAATTCCGGTGCGGCACATTCTGGATCAGGTAGGCGTCAACCAACGGCTGCGCCCTTACGCGACCAACATGGTTTATGTGGGTGTGCTGGCGGCATTGCTCGGCATTGAGGAGACTGCGTTACTGACCGCTTTGCAGCAACAGTTTCGTGGTCGGCCATCAGCAATTGAGCTGAATCTGGCGGTGATCCGGGCGGCGCAGGCATGGGCTGCTGCCGAACCTTCACCCGCACACGGAAAATACCGTGTGCATCGTATGCACGCAACACGCGGGATGATGCTGATCGACGGTAATACCGCGGCCGCCATTGGTGCGTTGACCGGCGGTGTTGGTGTGGTTGCCTGGTATCCGATTACACCATCGAGTAGCCTGATCGAGGCCTTAGAGAGCTACTTGCCACGCCTACGTCCAGCGACCGACGGCGCCACCTGTGCGATTGTTCAGGCTGAAGATGAAATCGCAGCCCTTGGGATTGTGATCGGTGCTGGCTGGGCCGGTGCCCGTGCGATGACGGCCACGTCTGGGCCGGGTATTTCGCTGATGACCGAATTTGCCGGCTTGGGCTTCTTTGCCGAAATCCCTGCGGTTATCTGGGATGTCCAGCGGGTTGGACCATCAACCGGCTTGCCAACACGCACTGCGCAAGGTGATTTGCTTTCCGTCTATTATCTTGGTCACGGTGATACCCGACACGTCATCTTGTTGCCGGGGACAATGGAAGAGTGCTTTAGTGATGCACAGATGGCCTTCGATCTGGCCGAACAGTTACAGACGCCGGTCTTCGTATTGAGTGATCTCGATTTGGGGATGAACATCTGGATGAGTCATCCTTTTCCATATCCCGAACAACCACTTCAACGTGGCAAAGTGTTAAGCGCCGAGGATTTGACACGGTTAAAGACCTATGCCCGCTTTGCCGATGTTGACGGTGACGGGATCGGTTATCGGACACTGCCGGGTAATCCACACCCGCTGGCAGCTACGCTCAGCCGTGGAACGGGTCACAATGAGCGCAATGTTTATAGTGAACACCCCGATGACTGGCAACGCAATATGGCTCGTCTCTGGCGGAAACATGAAACAGCACGGCGGCTGGTGCCTCGTCCAGTGATTGAGATCAACCCGCAGGCAAGGATTGGCCTGATCGGATTTGGCTCTACGGCACCGGCCATCAGCGAGGCACGCGACTTACTGGCTGCTGCCGGTGTTCAGACTAGCAGTATGCGCATACGTGCCCTGCCATTTGGTGCAGAGGTCACCGAGTTTATCGCCCGTCACCAGTATTGTGTTGTGGTCGAACAGAACCACGATGGACAACTCCGGCAATTGCTACAACTGCACTGCCCGGCCCATGCCACCCGTCTCGGTTCGGTAGCCTGGTGTGATGGTTTACCGTTAACAGCCCCCTTTGTGCGCGATCAGGTCCTCAACTGCCTGGAACAAATGCGCGAGTCGTCATTGTTGGTCGGTACCGGCACTTAAGAAAAGGGATACACGTTGAGACTACGCGGTAAAAGATATCTTGCTGAATATCCTGCCCGGCAGGAGGAACTATGACACACAATGCCATTGGCTTAACCAAAGCCGATTATCGCGGTGCACCTTCGACCCTCTGTGCTGGCTGTGGTCACGACTCAATCGCTAGCCAGATCATTGCCGCCGCCTTTGAGCTGTCGCTCCCGCCACACACGGTTATCCGTATGAGCGGTATCGGCTGTTCGAGCAAATCAGCCGCCTACTTTTTGGGCCGGTCTCACGGCTTCAATTCACTACACGGACGGATGCCTGCGGTGACTACCGGTGCGCATCTCGCCAATCATACGCTGCGCCCATTAGCCGTTAGCGGCGATGGTGATACTGCTAGTATCGGTTTAGGGCAATTCATTCACCTGTTGCGCCGCAATGTCCCTGTCGTCTACATTGTTGAAAATAACGGTGTGTATGGCCTGACCAAAGGCCAGTTTTCGGCCACGGCTGATGAAGGTCAAGAACTGAAACATGCCGGGGTGAATCATTTTCCACCAATCGATGTGTGTGCAGAAGCTATTCTAGCCGGATGTGGTTTTGTTGCCCGTTCGTTTGCCGGTGACGCAAAGCAGGTGCGCGAACTCATTAAAGCTGCATTCCATTTTCACGGTGCGGCTGTGATCGATATTATCAGTCCCTGTGTAACGTTTAACAACCACGACCGTTCAACGAAAAGTTATACCTACGGTAAAACGCACGAGTCACCACTTCACGATATTAGCTTTGTTCCTCATTACGAAGAAATTGCCGTCGATTATGAACCTGGTGAAGTGCGTGACGTGCAGCTCCATGATGGGCCGGTCATTCGATTACGTAAACTGAACCGTGATTACGATCCGACCGATCGCAGTGCGGCGCTCTTGCTGCTCGAACAGGCGCGATCCACGAATGAGTTTGTGACCGGTCTCATCTATCTCAATGAGCATCGGCCAACGCTGGCTGAAACGCTGGGTATCGGGAATACGCCTATTGCTGCGCTCTCCGAAAATCGTTTACGTCCATCTCGTGAGGCTTTTGCAGCAGTGATGGCAGAATTGCTCGGCGAACGGTAGGGGTCGGTTGCGTCGTGTGAGCGGGTATCTGTATATTCTCTTCGCGACGTGATCGGCGTGGACTGCTGAAGCGTAGCTTCGGTAGCGCTAAGTGCCGATCCGGAATACCCTGTTCCGAGTGATGAAGGTTAGCGCAGGTCGTCTCTAGTCAGATCGACGTACCATCCGAAAGCGTTATCTCCTTGAGGTACGACGACGGTCGGCGCCACAGGCTCCGTGACCATCGTCGTGGATACCGGTAGGGGCGAGGCTACGCCTCGCCCCCGCTTGTGAATCGTCTTGCATCCATCACCGAGGTTCATCCGTCGTGAGGTGATGTTGGATAGGCCCTAATTCTATGACTTTTTTTCAAACACACGCTGAGAGAGCAGGCCGAATGACGGCATTCCCCTAAGATGAGTACGGCATCAGCTAACAGTCCCTGGCATCATCGAGCGGGGAGCGGACTGATCGCCGCTGCCGGTTAAACAACGATAAGTTCACGAGGAAATGTTGTTAACGACCGACTCCCATGTTCGGTGATTACGACATCATCCTCGATCCGCACGCCACATTGACCCGGCAAGTAGATACCGGGTTCAACGGTGAAGGTGGTTCCAGGGCGGAGTGGTGTGTCACTCCCGGCCACAATATTGGGCAGCTCGTGCGTTTCAAGGCCAAGACCATGACCGGTACGATGGACGAACGCCGCACCATACCCGGCAGCTTCGATGACTGAACGGGCTGCGGCATCGATAGCCGCACCACTAACACCAGGACGGCAAGCATTGCGTCCGGCTGTGTTGGCAGCTAATACAATTTCATAAATATGCCGGGCAACCGGATCAGGCTCACCAACCGCGATGGTGCGCGTAATGTCTGAATGGTATCCGCGATAGACGGCACCACAGTCAATAATGACCAGATCACCGGTTTGTAGTAAGCGATCACTGTTTTCGTGATGAGGATTGGCAGCATGAGGACCACTGGCGATCATATTAGCGAAGCTCTCGCTATCGGCGCCGGCAGCCAGGATTGCCTCGCTGAGCATCCGCGAGAGGGCACGTTCGCTTACTCCAGGACGGATATGCGGTAAGAACGCTTGTAAGGCCTGTTCTACAATAGCGACGGCCCGTTCCATGAACGACAGTTCTTCGGCATCTTTCACCATCCGTAGTTCGCTCAACAGCGGATCAAGATCACCGGTTCGTATACCAGGAGCGACCATTTCAAGCGCATGTAATTCCATCACCCGCATCACGGTATGCTCAATCGCAATGGGCCTGGCCGGTACACCAGCGCCAAAAGCCGCTTCCATACCGGTGGCCAGCGCCTTTAAAGGCCCTTCGGCATCGTTCCAGGCGAAAAAACGGGCCTCAAACGTCACGCTGGCTCGTACTCGTTCAAGTTCGAGCTGGGGCAACACCATTACCGGTGGCGTGTCACCGGCTGATAGCAGCAGCAGGGTCAACCGTTTACCGGGATGAAATCGCAGGCCGGTCAGATAGGTCAGGTTAATCGATGGCATCAGCACGGCACCAGCCCAGCCGTCGGTTTGCAGACGTTCGCGCAAATACTGAAGACGTGCAGACATCTGGAAATCCTCATCTCTGGTATTGAGAGCCTATCCGAATAATTGTCTCACAGGACAGCGGATGAAACCTGATCGATGTACGGGTGCAGCGGCGCTGCGCCCCAACCGACCTTCTTCTGCGACAGGGTATTCCAGATAGGCCTTAGCGTTGTTCTGGTAATTGACCTCGTGCTGCCAGCTCCTGCGGCAGCAAAATTGCATACAGCATCTCATTCACCGGAACGGACATGCCTGCCTCACGCGCCAACCGCACCAGTGCTCCGGTCTGGCTAGACAGTTCTGAAGGTTGCCCGGCCATCATATCACGCTGTAGCGAAGCAGTTCCATCGTATGGCATGCTATCAATGAATGCCATCATCGCCGCGACCGCCTGTGTTGGCATCGCAACACCACGCGCCCTTGCAACATCTACAACCTCTTGCAGGCAGCGCTCGACTAGCGGTCGGGTTTCAGGCAATGAGCGCCAGACCCCGATAGGAGCGCGTGTTGCTGCCCCAAATCCGCTCCAGGCACAGATGAGCATAAATTTTTGCCAAAGCGCCACGTGAATATCGTCAGGAATGTGCGCCTGAATACCGGCCCCTGCAAACGCTGCCCTGATCCGTTCTAGCCGCGGGGTGCGACGATTATCCAGCTCACCAAAGTCGATGGATGGCGGATTGACACCGGCGTGGACAATCACTCCCGGAGCAGCACGATAGGCAATAATCCGACATAATCCGGCCAGGACGTGGTCGGCGCCGAGCACTTCTGCCAGTTCGGTAGGGGCATCGACCCCATTGAGCAGTGGCAGAACAACCGTTTGTGGCCCAATCATGGGGCGCATGGCCATAGCTGCTTCACGCACCTGCCACCCCTTTACCGCTACGATCACGAGATCGACCGGCCCTACTGTTGCCGGATCATCGGTTGCTTTGACTTCAGGCAATGTAAAATCACCGGCGATACTTTGCACGCGCAAACCATGCCGCTGCATTGCAGCCAGATGCTCACCGCGGGCAATGAAGAATACATCGTGACCAGCTTGAGCCAGACGAGCGCCAAAATAACCGCCAACGCCGCCAACACCGACAATTCCAATTCGCAAGGAGTCTGTCATTTTCATACGTCGTATGCTCAATTACGGTATCTCAATAACCAGCGAGAGCTTGCCCAAACGTAGTTCATCACCATGCTGGAGCGGTTGAGGTTGACGTGGTGGTAGTTTAATACCATTACGGAAACTGCCGTTTGTACTATCAAGGTCTTCGTAGTAGACCAGACCCTGTTGGATTATGAAACGACCATGGCGCCGACCAACGCCGTGTTCAAGACCACCATAAGCGGTCACGTCAATATCAGGGTAGAAAGTGCTGACCGGATCGGCCCGACCGATGATAGCCTGCGCTGCTGTCGGTAATGTCAGTACTGCCCCACTTAGCAGCCGAAGACGGATTCCGGCCAGTGAGCTACGAACTGGTGGCGCCGCTGGTGCTGATGGCGCAACTGGTGCTGTCGGTGGTACCGATGGTTTGAGTGATGGTGCTGGGGTCGGCGTCCCTGCCTGGATCGTTGCCGGTTGCGGTGGTGGGTAAACGGGCTGAGGTGGGGCGCCAGGAAAGGGCAAATCGGGCACCACTGGGGGCGCAGGCCGCGAATACGTGAGTAACGGTGCGCCACAATTGTCGCAGAACGCTTCACCTGGAATGATCCCAGCACCGCATTGTGGACAACTCGACGGCCCGGCACTGATAGGCGCACCGGTCACCTGCCCCGCTGGGGTAACAGGCTGAACTGACGGTGAGGCCGGTTTTGATGGTACCGGAATGAGTTGGGCGCCACATTGATCGCAAAAGCGAGCACTATCCGGGTTGGCAACACCACATTGGGGACAGAATGGCACGGCGTTCCTCCACCTCTTACAACAGTCGCAAGCTGCATCATACTATGACTATGACTCGCATCTGATGAACAAGGTTGCAGCGCGCCTGTTTGGTTTACATACAGTTGATATATCCAAATATAACACAAGATGGAAAAATGGAGTAAGAGCATGTGATAAGGCTTAACAATGGTTCGCGATAGAGTGTTTCGCGTAACGCATGCGGCTCCACGACGCGACCGAAACGGGTTGCACGGGTTCAGAGTCGGTGCTACAGAGCACGCCTGGCGGCCCTCACCTTCCCCCCGGCCCCCTTCCTCTCCCACGCTGCGGGAGAGGAAGGGGGAGATTATGCCTCCTCACCCTCCCCCTTGGCCCCCTGCCGTTCCCCCACAGGGAGCGGCAGAGGGAGGGTAGCATAGCAGTGGTGATCCTGCGCCTGCGTCTGTCAACGATACTGAGTCCGCTAACCAGCTCCCCCATCTCCCGCTTGTCAGATCACCCCTCGAGGACTTCGACTCCGTGGGGTTTAATACTGAGTCCGCCAACCAGCTCCCCCCTCTCCCGCTTGTCAGATCACCCCTCGAGGACTTCGACTCCGTGGGGTTTAATACTGAGTCCGCCAACCAGCTCCCCCCTCTCCCGCTCGTCAGATCACCCCTCGAGGACTTCGACTCCGTGGGGTTTAATACTGAGTCCGCTAACTAGCTCCCCCCTCTCCCGCTTGTCAGATCACCCCTCGAGGACTTCGACTCCGTGGGGTTCAATACTGAGTCCGCTAACCAGCTACCCCCTCTCCCGCTTGTCAGATCACCCCTCGAGAACTTCGACTCCGTGGGGTTTAATACTGAGTCCGCTAACCAGCTCCCCCCTCTCCCGCAGCGCGGGAGAGGGGCTAGGGGTTAGGGCGCCCCACGCCTCCCCTCCGGCCCCCTGCCGTTCTCCCACAGGGAGCGGCAGAGGGAGGGTAGCATAGCAGTGGTGATCCTGCGCCTGCGTCTGTCAACGATACTGAGTCCGCTAACCAGCTCCCCCATCTCCCGCTTGTCAGATCACCCCTCGAGGACTTCGACTCCGTGGGGTTTAATACTGAGTCCGCTAACTAGCTCCCCCCTCTCCCGCAGCGCGGGAGAGGGGCTGGGGGGTGAGGCGCCCCACGCCTCCCCTCCGGCCCCCCTGCCGTTCCCCCACAGGGAGCGGCAGAGGGAGGGTAGCATAGCAGTGGTGATCCTGCGCCTGCGTCTGTCAACGATACTGAGTCCGCCAACCAGCTCCCCCCTCTCCCGCTCGTCAGATCACCCCTCGAGAACTTCGACTCCGTGGGGTTTAATACTGAGTCCGCCAACCAGCTCCCCCCTCTCCCGCAGCGCGGGAGAGGGGCTGGGGGTGAGGGCGCCCCGCGCCTCCCCTCCGGCCCCCCTGCCGTTCCCCCACAGGGAGAGGAGGTAGGCGAGGGGGAACGAACGAATGCTGGACACCCCTCACGCAATGGTCGCACGGGTTTGGTGCGTGCCTAATGAATGAGAAAGCCGGGTGTTTGTTCAGGCTCTTAGGGCGCGGCGGCGCGGCAGCGCCGCATCACTACAGTGGTTCAAATCGTGATAGGAACGGGTGACATCTTCACTGAGAACACACCATTAACGTGACAGATCTTATTTACGCAGCATCTCTTCCGTCTGCTCCTCGGCGCCAAGACCAAAAATCAAGCGCACCCCACGGTCATAGGTAAAGTAGCTATACGCCCAATTGAGCAGAACCAGTGCTCGATTGCGAAACCCGACCAGGGCCATCAAGTGCACAAACAACCAGCCAACCCAGGCCAGCCAACCGCTCAGGCGAATGCCAAACGCATCAAGCACAGCAGCACTGCGCCCAATCGTCGCCATTTGCCCTTTGTCGATGTAACGAAACGGTTGCATTGGCTGACCATTCATGTGAGCGAGAATATTGCGCGCTGCCTGTTCACCCATCTGAATAGCTACCGGCGCCACCATGGGATACGCGACACCGGGACGATAGCCTTCCAGGTATGCCATGTCACCGATCACAAAGACATGCTCGTCTGTCGGAAGCGTAAGCAACGGCGTCACAGGCACTCGTGCGCCTCGGGCCAACGATACACTAAGCGCATCGGCCAACGGCGCCCCGCGTACTCCTGCCGCCCAGACGACCGTTTTGGCAACGAGCTGCTCGCCATTGCGAAAACGCAATCCGGTTGCATCAGCATCGGCTACCGGTGTATTCAGCCGCACTTCAACCCCCATGCGCTGCAAACGCATGAGCGCTGCACGCTGCAAAGAATCGGGGAACGAGGCTAGAATGCGGTCGGTGGCTTCGATCAGCACAACACGCGCCTGACGGACATCGAGCATTGGATAGTCATGACGAATGACGTGTCGAATCAGCTCGACAAACGCACCTGCCAGCTCGACGCCAGTAGGACCACCCCCAACCACGGTGAAGGTCAATAATGCTGCCCGCTTGTCCGGATCGGTCTCGGCGGCGGCTCGTTCACAACACAGTAACACGTGATTGCGCAACCGTTGGGCTTCGTTAAGGTCTTTCATCCCTATAGTGTAATGGGCGATTCGTTCATTACCGAAGAAATTCGTTGTGCTACCGGCTGCCAGGACCACGTAATCGTAGGTGATGTCGCCGAGATCGGTCTGCACGAGCCGGCGCTGAACATCAATTCCGCGCACTTCAGCCAGCAGAAAATCGGCATTTCGGTACCGACGCAAGATCGCCCGTACCGGGTACGCAATCGATTCAGGTTCAAGACCGGCAGTCGCAACCTGATAGAGAAGCGGCCAAAAGCCGTGGTAATTTGTGCGATTAATCAGCAACACATCAACCGGAGCCTTTGCCAGAGTACGTGCAGCAGCAAGACCACCAAAACCCGCGCCAACAATCACAATTCGGGGGCGCCGTGCGGGTTGAGTATCTAATGATAGCGATGTCATCCTTTACGTCCTTTCTGTGAAACCATTCACAAAATATCACAGATTAAAGGGCGAGTCAATCCATCGTTGGTACGAGGTAGAGTTTTGCCAGCGTTTTCATCGCCTCACCTACGCAGCGCAGGAACTGAAAACGCTGAACATCTCCAGCTACGAAGGAGCACCCATTATCGCTCAATGACCACCCAGCCACGGCGATCACGATGCGACAGTGGAATCGGGGAGAGTGGATAGACTTCATCAATCCAGATCAGAGTCACATAGCGCTTGTGAAGTTGCATCTGCCAGAAGTGAGGATCGTCAATGGCAAGATCGGCAGCGTAATTGTGGCGAATCTCGTCGAGCACATCAGGCGTCAATGCGCGACTGATAACATGTTTCACCAGCGCTAATCCAACCAGTGAACCACCAGCACGTTTGAGCAGAAGTATGTCGCCAGCGTTGACACGAGCAAACGGCGGTCGGCGATCACGCGCAAATCGGCTCTCGATCCGTTTTTGCCCGCTGAGGATACGGCTCAAGTACGGTTCGTGCAGAATGACGAGGTGTAGCGTCTTCTCAAGCCGGTGGTGATACCACTTCAGCAGTCGCTCGTGCCATTGCGGTTGTGTTTGCGTTGCCGATAGTATGGACTGCCAGGTTGCGAATAATATCTGCATATTTTTCCCACCTTGTTGAGAAGCAGCGTCGCTATGCCCTACCATGCTGCGCTCGTTTCGCTTTAGTAGTACAATAATATAACGCGCCGCAGCAGACGGACGTTGCGGCCTATGATCGGCGGAGGCATAGGTGGAGGTAGAGATTGCGCTCATACGCGCCTGGGCGCAGCAAGCCGGTAACATGCTTTTGCGTTCGTACTTCAATCAAGTATCGCCAGAACGGAAACTCGATAAGAGTTTGGTAACGGCTGCTGATCGGGCAATTGAAGACTGGTTGCGCGATACGATCCATTTTCACTTTCCCGATCACGGCGTGATAGGCGAAGAACGCGATCCAATGGGTCTCGACCGCGAGTACATCTGGGTGATCGACCCGATAGATGGTACCAGCTCGTTTGTGTCGGGATTACCGCTGTGGGCCGTTTCAATCGGGCTGATCCGGCGTGGTGAGCCGCAGGCTGGTGTCATTTACCTGCCGGTGTTGGGCGATTGTTATTGGGCAGTTGCCGGTGGCAAGGCATTTTGGAATGATCTTCCTATTCAGGTGGCACCTCCTCAGCCACCTGGTCCTAACGACTGGATTGCCATTCCTTCTACCTTTCACCGTTCCTACACCATTCACTACCCCGGTAAGGTGCGCGTGTTGGGGTCGGTGGCAGCCGATTGCTGCTATGTGGCTCGCGGTCAGGCTAGAGCTGCCATTATTGGGCGGGCAAAGGTGTGGGATGTTGCCGCCGGTTGGACAATTGTTCAGGCCGCCGGAGGCACTATCTGTCCACTCGAGGGTACCTTACCCGATTGGATGACACTCCTGCAAACGATTCGCTTGCCGAATCCGGTGGTGATTGGTCATCCCCAACAGGTTGCACAAGTGTGTGCAATGGTGCGTCGTATCAATCCATAACTGTCTTGATCGGTAGCATCGTCAAAACAATGTGCAACTGCGAAGCCTTTTCTACCTCCATCCTGTGTGCCGCAGCGTGGTTTATCGTTCCCCATGTCTATCTTGATCTGAACATGACAGCATTTTTTGTTGTACCTGTACCATAAGTGCCTGCCTGGGCCGGTTGCCAATACTCTTGTTGAGCGAGGGAAAAGTATGCCAGGAGACGCTTGTCGTTCACTTCTCATGCTATCGAACGCTTGCATCGTTCACCTCGTGGAATACGGTAATGGTATAATGTTCGCTATCGAGCGAAGATCGTAGTGAATACACAAAGGAGTGCATATCATGACTGCGCCTGCTGTGCGCCATATTCGTCTTGTTACCGAAATTCCTGGCCCGCGTTCACGTGCACTACTGGCGCGCCGCGATGCAGCAGTAGTCGCCGGTTTGGGGCGAGCAACACCGATTGCGATTGCTTCTGGGCAGGGTGCACTGGTAACGGATGTTGATGGGAATACGTTGATCGATTTTGTAAGTGGAATCGGCACACTAGCCGTTGGGCACTGTCCGCCAGAAGTTGTTCAAGCCATTCAAACGCAGGCCGAGCAACTGATTCACCTTTCGGCACTGGTCGGCACCTACGAACCGTATGTCGCTCTATGTGAACGGCTAAACGCACTGGCGCCGATCAGTGAGCCGTGTAAGACGCTGCTGTCCAATTCAGGTGCCGAAGGGGTCGAAAATGCGATCAAGTTTGCCCGCGCCGCTACCGGTCGTCCGGCTATCATTGTGTTTGATGGTGCGTATCACGGTCGAACGCTCCTGACCTTATCGCTCACCTCACGGACGTATTTCAAGAAGAAGTTTGGTCCTTTTGCGCCGGAGATTTATCGGGCGCCGTTCCCGTATGCGTACCGTATGGGGGTGAGTGAAGAGGAAGCGGTTGAACAGTGTTGGGCTGCGTTTGAGCGGATGCAAATCGCGGGTGTTGACCCAGAAACTATTGCAGCGGTGTTGATTGAACCGGTGCAGGGCGAAGGTGGCTTTATTCCGGTACCGGTTGAGTTTATGCGTCGTCTGCGCGAGTTCTGTACGCGCAATGGATCACTGCTCATCGTTGATGAAGTGCAGAGTGGATTTGGTCGCACCGGTACCTTGTTTGCCATCGAGCAATTTGGGGTCGAACCGGATATTATTGTTGCTGCCAAGAGCATTGCCGCCGGTATGCCATTGGCAGCGACCATTGGCCGTGCCCGCATTATGGATTGTGCGCACTATGGTGGGGTTGGTGGTACGTATGGCGGTAATCCACTGGCGTGTGTAGCTGCCCTGGCGACTATCGATCTGATTGAACGTGAACGGTTGTTGGAACGGGCAAAGGTGATTGGAAGACAAATCCGTGCCCGTTTTGAACCACTCTTGGCCGATGACACGCTCGATCCGCTAGTTGGTGATGTTCGCGGTCTTGGGGCAATGATCGGGATTGAACTGGTCAAAGATCGCCAGAAACGCACACCGGCGGCGGCTGAAGAGGTGCTGGCAATCCTTGGTCGCGCCCTCGAACGCGGGGTATTAGCGATGCGAGCCGGTTTGTACGTGAATTGTATCCGCTTACTGGTACCCCTGGTGATCACTGATGATCAGCTTGAGGAAGGCCTGGAGGTGCTCATCGGTGCGTTCCGACAGTAGCAGCTCTTAGCTATCGCTGGATGGGCAGGTCAACATGGGCTGGTTGATCAGATCAGCCCATGCTTTCAGGAGAAGTGTATGACCATTGTTGTTGTGCAAACCAGGCCCGAACATATTCCGCAACTGGTGATCCATCAGCAAATCTGTTTTCCTACGCTTGATCCGGAAGATCACTTTAGTGCGGACAACTTTGCCACACATTTACGCATTTTTCCCGAAGGGCAACACGTGGCACTTGACAATGAGCGGGTTGTCGGTCAGAGTAGTACCTTCCGCATTCGCGGTGAAAAGGTCTTTCAACAGCACACGTTTGAAGAGATTGTCGATTATGGCAATTTTGGGCACCATGATCCAGACGGTGAATGGCTGTACGGTGCCGATATGAGTGTGCATCCCGCGTATCGTGGGCGTGGGATCAGCCGGATGCTGTACGATGCCCGGAAGGCCTTAATCCGACGCCTAGGGCTGCGTGGGATGGTAGCGGGTGGTATGTTGCCCGGCTATGTTGCCCATCGCGACCGCATGTCGGTGGAAGAGTACGTTGCTGCTGTGGTCGCCGGGCAATTGGCCGATCCGACGCTTACTCCGCAATTGCGGAATGGTTTTACGGTGCGCGGTATTCTCTACAATCATATTCGCGATGAACTGGTACCGCATGCGGCATTGATTGTGTGGGAACCGTAAGCGCAGAACTTGGCTGAGCTGACGTTGATGATCGAGATATATCGGGAATCCTGAATAGGGGCGCAGCAATGCTGCGCCTCGACTGTCTACCACGCTCGTCTGCGGTATCGTATTCCGTGCACCAATCCCCCAAGTCCGCCTAGCCCTAGCGCCAATCCCACCAACCACAAATGACTACCGGTGGCTGGTAGGCTACTGCCACGCACCGAGGTCATTACAACCTGAATATCGCTTCGCGGTGCACTGCCGGTAATGACCGGAATGAGGGTGTAGGTCGTAAAGAGGATGCGCCCACCCGACTGAATGCGTCCCTGGAGGGTATACACTCGACCGGCATCGATAATAGCCGGGTTGTAAGCGAGATTGAAGCGGAATGGTGGTTGTGCGCCACCGGTGCTAAAGGTCTGCTCGGCAATCACCCGACCGCCGGTACCCTGAGCGGTAACTTCGGCAATCTGGAGCGTGACCAGCGCATCTGCAGGAAGGGCTATTTGTTCACGGTAGGTAATAATCCCGCTCAAGGTTGCGGTAGGCTGCGCAATCGTTCTTGTTGGGATCATTGTCACGGTCACAAGTAACCCAATGACAAGGTATACTATCGGGTGTCTGTATAACGACATACTGTGCTCCATACTGCAAAGCAGACGAGAGAAGATGGTATACTCAAGATTATAAACGATATGCGTGCGCAAAAGTTGCCGATATGGAACGGCTGCGTATCACTATTCTTGTTCTGGAGAAGCTATGCCGCTCTATCTTGTGACCGTTGCCTCACGAGGCATTGACGGGCCGCAGCACCTCTATCTGTTAGCCGGAGCCGAACTTACTCCGGCAGCAGTGACGTCGTTGGTTGAACATTTGCTTCACGATCCGGTCGTGCAACAGGTTCACTGGCAGGAAGTGAACCCTGATCAGCCATTAACCGATCCATTCTTACCCGAAGCTGATCTGCTGGTCGTCGAAGTAGCGTATCGGCCCGGTGTCACCGATAGCGAGGGTGAGAGTGTGGTCGAGGGCGCACGTCGGCTTGGTGTGCGTAGTCTTGAACATGCCCGATCGCTACGTCGGTATTTCTTACCGGCTACTGCTGACCCGGTGCAGGCAGCGGCTGAGTTGGCAATTGATATTGTGCAAACGACAATCGCTTACCATCCCGGTGAGCAGACAACGACACGAGCTGCATTCTACACCATGCTGGTTGCCGAGCCAACGCCAACCACGCCGGTCGTAACAACGATCCCCCTCCGATCCGCCGATGATGCTGAGTTGATCGCTATTAGTCAACGTGGCGTGTTGTCACTCGATCTCGCCGAAATGCGTGCAATTCAGGCTTATTTCGTTGCTCAGGGACGCGACCCAACCGATGGTGAGCTGGAGACGATTGCGCAAACCTGGAGTGAGCACTGTTCTCACAAGACGTTCAAGGCGCGAGTACGGTATACGCAAACGCCCGAAGAACCACCTGCGCAGCCTGATCTGTATCCGATGTTGACGCAGCTTGCCGGCGGCGAGTGCACCATTGATAGCCTTATCCGCACATATTTGATGCGGGCAACCGAGCAAGTACTGACCAGGCGTGATGATCGGTGGGTGTTGAGTGCTTTTGTTGATAATGCCGGTATCCTCGCCTTTGGTTCCGAGCACGAGGTGTCGTATAAAGTTGAAACCCACAATCACCCCAGCGCACTCGAACCATTCGGTGGCGCCAATACCGGTGTTGGCGGCGTGATTCGTGACGTGCTCGGTGTGTCGGCGCAACCGATTGCAAACATCGATGTCCTTTGCTTTGGGATGCCCGATGCACCGCCGCCTCCGCCAGGCGTGCTCCATCCGCGACGGATCGCCAGCGGTGTGGTCGCCGGTATCCGTGATTACGGTAATAAGCTAGGCATTCCAACTGTTGGCGGGGCAGTGTTGTTTGACCCCGGCTACACGGCCAACCCGCTCGTTTACTGTGGAACTGTTGGACTAGCGCCGCGCGGTCTCCACCCGCGCAATGTGCGTCCGGGTGATATTATCGTGGTTATGGGCGGTCGTACCGGGCGCGACGGGATTCATGGGGCGACTTTTTCCAGTATCGAACTTACCCATACTACGGCGAGCGAGGTAGGGAGTGCAGTACAAATCGGCGATCCGATCACCGAAAAGAAGATGCTCGATGTGCTCTTACAGGCACGTGATGCCGGTCTCTATTCGGCAATTACTGATTGTGGGGCTGGAGGTCTTTCATCGGCTATCGGTGAGATGGGGGCAGCATTGGGGGCGGAAGTACACCTTGAGCACGTACCGTGTAAGTATGCCGGTCTGCAACCCTGGGAGATATGGCTCTCTGAAGCTCAGGAACGGATGGTACTTGCAGTGCCGCCTGATCGTCTGATCGCTCTGCTCACCCTCTGCACGGCTGAAGAGGTCGAGGCAACGCCAATTGGACGTTTTACCAGCGATGGACGACTGCGGGTCTTTTACCGCGATCTGCGCGTCGTCGATCTCGATATGCAATTTCTCCACAATGGCCGTCCGCAACGGGTGCTGACTGCGGTATGGCAGCCTTCTCCAGCGCTATCCCGGTCGCCGCAACTGACAACGGTAGTACCTGACCAGGCTCTCTTGCGCTTGCTGGCGCATCCATCGATTGCCTCCAAAGAGCGCATTATTCGTACTTACGACCATGAAGTTGGTGGGAGAACAGTTATCAAACCACTGGTAGGGGTTCATCTGGCCGGACCCTCAGATGCTGCGGTCATCCAGCCGCTGCCCGGCGAGCCAACCGGGCTGGTATTGGGCTTTGGCATCTGCCCGCGGTACGGTTTGCATGACCCATACTGGATGGCGCTGGCCGCAATCGATGAGGCGCTGCGGAATGTTGTGGCCGTCGGCGGTGACCCTGATCAGACGGCCATTCTCGATAACTTCTGTTGGGGTGATCCGAAGCAACCTGATCGGATGGCCGGCTTAGTGCGGGCTGCTGCCGGATGTTATGACGGCGCAGTCGCGTTTGGGACTCCCTTCATTAGCGGCAAAGACTCGCTGAATAACGAATATCGTGATGCCGATGGTCGGCGTGTCGCCATTCCGCCCACCCTGCTTATCTCAGCACTGGCACAGGTGCCCGATGTGCGACAGTGTGTTACCATGGACTTGAAGCAAGCCGGTGATGTGGTTTATCTGCTGGGGAACACCCGATCCGAATTTGCCGGAAGCCATCTGGCTGCAATCGGTATGATTGAAGATGGCGGCGCATTGCCCAAGGTCGATCTGGCAACAGCACCGGCAACCTTCCGCGCTCTTCATCGGGCAATAAGGGCCGGTCTGGTACGTTCCTGCCATGATCTTAGCGAGGGTGGCCTGGCGGTCGCGGCGGCAGAAATGGCGATTGCCGGTGAATTGGGCTTACACCTTGTGCTCGACGAGATACACAGCGATTTTATAACGGCGCTGTTCAGCGAGACACCCAGCCGCTTCTTGATCGCGGTTGATCCGGCGCATGCCGCAGTATTCGAGGACACCTTGAGCGGATTACCACTATTTCGGTTGGGAGTAGTAACGGTGAATCCAACGCTGCATATCACCTGGCAGCAACAAACTTTGATCGATGTACCGGTCGCTACCCTACGCCGTGTCTGGCAACAGGGTCTTGAGGTCATCAACGTGAAGGATACCGATCTATGACTAACCACCCCCCGCTCAGTCGATCTGATTTTGCCGCGACAATCGAGCAACGATTGCGAGACGAACCGACCATCGAGGTGCTCAGTCGTGAAGGTGAGGTGGTACAGGTGCGGATCGGTCAACGTCACCTGCGCGTCGATTTGACGGCATTCTATCATGCGTACCGTCAGGCGCCAGAGCACTTTGAACTGGTGTATGCAACGCTCTTGCGCACCTTGCATGATCAAATACCGGTCCGCGAGGCGCGCACCTTCAGCGAAGTCGCGCATCGCGTTATGCCAATGCTCAAACCAATCGTCTTGCTCAACGCTGTCTTTGAAAAGAAATTACCAATGCTTGCCTATCGTCCGTTTCTGGCCGATCTGATCATTACCTACGTCATTGATGAACCGCAAAGTGTAGCCTACATCAACGAACGCCACCTCGAACGCTGGCAAGTCGGTGAACATCAGCTCCACGAGTATGCCCTTGCCAATCTGGCGGCACGAACGAAAGAGCGGGCAAAGTTCTTGATCAGCGGCGAGGGTGCGCAGCGCTTGATTATCGCTCATTCACAAGATGGCTATGACGCAACACGACTGTTATTACCTGATCTGCTGGTGAGCTGGAAACCACATTTTCCGGGCAATATGGTCATCGGTATTCCCAATCGCGATTTCCTGATCGCCTTCAGTGATGCCGATGAGAGCATTCTTACCAGCATTGCCCATCAAATTCAGCTCGATTCAGTCCAGCGTGAATACGGCTTAACCGATCAGCTCTTCACCATTGAAGATGGTCAGGTGCGAGAATACCAATGGGTGTAGCGGTGCCCATCATGAAACGATGATGGGATGAGGAGGAAATGCTCTGCTTGCGGTTATCATTTCACTGGTACTCTACGTACTTGCGTGTTGGCTGTGGTGGTGGCAACGTACTCCACTCTACTTGCTGGCGTTAGTCGCCGGTCAGTTAGGCACAACACTCGAACCGTTCTGGCGGTTCCTTTACACGCTGCAAACGGCGCCAGCTCTCGGTTCGCTGTGGGCAGTGCTGACGACGCCGTTTGACCCGATTCGTTCACTGCCTGCGGCCTGGCCCGATGCGCTGCCAGCGCTGATCATCGTTGGTCTGTACTGGTACCGTTGGTGGACCCCAGGATTAGGGAGCGGTCTCTTTACCTTTCTGGTTTTCACCAGTTTTCAGTTGTTGATCGGTTTGCTCGGTTTGCGACTACCGACACCACCGTTGCTCCTCGCGCCATTGCCCTTTGGTCTACCTATTGATCTGCTTGCGGCGCTGATGAATGCAACCATTAGCTACGGTTTATGTTACGTGTTCATCACCGTTCATCGGTATTCCTGGCCTAGCATGACCATTGCAATCTTACCGATGCCGCTGCTCTTTCAGGTGTTCATCTATGGTATCATTGGTGCACCGCTGCTCATTGCCCGGCTTCTGCCTGATAGCGAATGGCCACTACGCATTGGTCTGATCTTGACGCTGATTCTGTTAGGTTGGTGCGTCGCTATAATCAGTACCGGTTTGGCTCGCTTGAGGCATTAGCAATGACCAGAACAATCCTTTCTCCTGAATTGCTCCTGGCCGCCTATCGTCAGGGTATTTTCCCAATGGCGGATGAACGTGGTGAAATCGGTTGGTACGAACCGCTACGGCGTGCGATTATCCCCCTCGACGAGCGGTTTCACGTTCCCCGACGGTTGGCCCGTACCGTTCGTGCAGGTGTTTTTACCGTCACCTTTGATACTGCATTTGAAGAAGTCATTCGGGGCTGTGCTGAACCAGCTCCTGGTCGCGAAACAACCTGGATTTCGCCTGAAATTATCCGTGCTTACACTGAATTACACTATCTAGGATACGCCCACAGTGTCGAGTGCTGGCGTGACGGTCAATTGGCCGGGGGCCTATACGGCGTCGCAATCGGTGGTCTCTTTGCTGGCGAAAGCATGTTCCACCGCGTGCGTGATGCCAGCAAGGTTGCGCTGGTACATTTGGTCGAGCGTCTGCGACGCGGTGGGTTCGTCTTGCTCGACTCGCAATTTCTTGTTGGGCCACACATGTTACAATTCGGCACGATAGAAATCCCTCGTTCCGAATATCACCGACTCTTGCGGCAGGCATTAGCAGTACGTGCGGTATGGTAACCCGAGCATATATTGCAGGAAGAGGTTTTAGCCTGTGACGCATCGTCACGGTATGAAGGGCGTTCGGTCGCGTCTGATCCGTCGATGAATGTCATAACTAGTCACAGAGAGTTGCCCAAGAGCAGATGGAGCGCATTTCGCTGCGCCCAGTTGTAGCGCATTCGTCACGACGAAAGCAGGGTCGGCATGTTATGAGTATTGTACGTCACCAAACCGATAGGTACGAGTGAGCAACCCGCCTGCCGGGATACGCAGTGGTGATCTGCTTCCCGGTAAGCATTCTTGACCGTCGAGGCGGGCACTCTCTGCCGCAATCGGCTCTGTTTATTTGCTCTTCCGTTTGCGTTCACGCCGGGCTTCGCGACGACCAGTAGTTGCAACCGGCCGTGGTGTTGCCGGAGCAGCGGCGGCTGGAGTCTGGCGGGGAGCCGGGGTGCGTGTACGAGCATTGCGTACCAGTTCGGGCAAGACATTACGCATATAGTAGACGACATAACCGCCTAAAATAAGCTCGATTATCAACTGAATGTAGAACCAGAAACGTTGGTTGAAGGGAGGCACATTGAGCATACGAACGACACCTAGTGCCACACCAAACCCACTCACAATCAACAACGCAATCCCCAACTGACGAAAGAACGTTGCACGAACAACATTCCGCTCCGTGTGCAGCCAGATGAAGTAGGCGCCGCTCGCGACCAGCAGAATCTGCACAATGAAGAATGTCCATGCGTATGAACCAAATTGAGGGCTAACGGTTAGAAAGTATTCAAAAAACCCCATAGTAACAAGCCTCTCCTCACGGTCGCAGAGCGTCGATCACGATAGATTGTGGCGGCGATTATAGCAGTGCCACGGATGATCGTCAACACAGGAAAGAGGAACTGATTCCTCCGTACCCTTTCCCTTCCTCGCCAAGAGTGAAGAGGAAGGGAGAAGGGAAAGATGCGGGCCATCCTCACGCAAAACTCCAAACAGCGCCTCACTCCTCGCTAATAGTAATGCCGAGAATTGTCTCACCAGGTCTGGCCAGATCGTCCGGATTACTCGGATCGCGCAGCGGAATGCCATCAACGATTTCCTGACCACGAATGACACGCCCGAAGATAGTGTACTGCCCGTTCAGCCAGGGCGCCTCTGCCGTGGTGATGAAAAATTGGGAACCGGCGCTATTGGGATCAGACGAACGGGCCATAGCAACGATGCCGGGTCGATCAAACAATATCTTATCGGTAAACTCGGCTGGGATGGTATAGCCAGGGCCACCCGTTCCATCGCCGTGCGGATCGCCACCCTGAGCCATAAAATTGGGCAGTACCCGGTGCCAGGTCAGGCCGTTGTAGAAGTTCTGACGGGCAAGAAAGACGAAGTTGTTCACCGTTTGCGGAGCAATGTCGGGCAGCAGCTCAATAACAATTTCCCCGCGTGGGGTGTAGATGGTCGCGGTATACTTCTTTGCCGGATCGATGGTCATCGGTGGTGGGCTATTGTACTGGTATGTAGTCGCTGTTGGCATAACCGGCAGATTGCTACCGGCTGGTGTTGGTATCGTCGGTGGTTCAGTTGGTATGACAGGTACATTGGTCGGAACCGGTGTTACGACGACGACTAGCGGGCCGGATCGGCTGATTAAAAGACCGACAACAAACCCTATAATGACGAGGAAGATAGCAATAGCCACAATACCGGCCAGTGGGTTCGACGATGGTAGACGTTGGTTACTCACAGGACACCTCAAATAGTCAAGACCATTTCACGGCTATTATACTGGTGAAGGTTCATCAGTGACAAATGGAAGTGAGAGATAATTGGCGAGGACGGCTTCCCCTTGAGGGCGTGCTGACGTGAAACAGAGAGGTTTGCCCACCCGCTTTTCTTGACGCGGTCCAGCGGCCCACGCTCCCAGGAAATAGTGCAATGATTGGCGAGGGCGGCTTCCCCCTTGAGGGCGTACTGACGTGAAACAGAGGGTTCTGCCCACCCGCTTCGCTTGACACGAGCCAGCGGTCCGCGCTCCCAGGAAATAGGTGAATGGCTCAGGACACACTCTCAGAGCCTGATCAAAAACGTTTCATTGGGCACGTACCGTGCCCGTGCGACTATTGCGTGAGGGGTTTCCAGCGTTCTTTCTCTCCCCCCACGTTCCCCCTTCCTCTCCCCGTGTGGGAGAGGAAGGGGGCCAGGGGGAAGGTGAGGGGGCACCAGGCGTGCGCCGCAGCACAGGCCCTGAAACCGTTAAAACCCTTTTCCATCGCCTAGCGGAGACGCATGCGTTGCCCGCCAGCGTTTTCCTCCCTGACCAGTATGGCGATGTCTTGGTCGCGCCTCATCAACAGCCCAGGTTTTTGATCATGCTCTAACACGGTTCAGGAGAGAGAATTACTTTTCAGACACGAGAATGTGTGAATGACGATGCACAATCCACACCCCCCTTTCTCGCGAGGCAAGAGACAGGAAAATCGACGTCACACTTCCTCGTTCTCACGGGAACAGATAGGCGCAGTCAGGCAAACAACGCAGCCACGCACTGATAAATACGGTCAGACTACCGCTCAGGTTCAACCGACCCGCCTGGCCAATGTCGGCGCATACTGGGCCAACTCGTGACGCAGCCGGAAGAGAGCCAGATCGCCGGCTTTCGCTTCCAGCATCAAATCGAACGGTGGCAGACCACGACTGGCTTCGAGTAGCTCAATCGCATCGTGAACGACAATGAAATCGGCGTGTTGACCGGGGCGCGGTGGGAGGACGCGGCTATCGCCATTGCGCCCCGGCAGCAGGTACGCTTCACTGCGTTGACTGCTCAGGTGAACTTCCGGACGGAGGTAATCGGGCCAGGTTGCCAGGGTTAAGCCCAATGCTAACGGTAAGCTCCATCGTTCGGGATTGTGCAACCGAAAATGCAGATAGTCAAAAACGATGGGGACGCCGGTAGAAGCAGCAAGACCGAGTAACGAGCTGAGTGACAGCCCGGTGCCGGTGTGCTCCAGGGTAGTACGTTGACGGGCATTGGCCGATAGCGCTACCCAACGTTGCCGGAAACGCGGGAGTGCTTCAGCGTCATGAACACCGATGTGCATCACCAGGGTGTGCTGAACAGTATTCCTTTGATCAAGGGCAGCGAGAAACTGACAAGCCGCCTCGATAGTGCTGATCGTCTCGGCGGCGATACGGTCGTCGGGGTGGGCAAGCGTGAGATACGGATCGAGATGCAGTCCCAGCCGTACCTGTTGCGCACTAATACGCTGAGCGAGTAGTTCCAGGTGGAGCCGACAGTCAGCCAAATCAGCGATGGTGAATTGGCGGGGAAGTGTAAGACGGTAGAAGTGAATCGCCTTGCGTTCAAGGTAGCCGAGCACATCACCCAGATGAACCAGCAACTTGCTCAGATGCGGTGACACGCTACCGGCCAGACCAGGCTGGTTGACCGTTCGCACTGCGAATCCTAGACGAATATAGGGAGTCGCTGTGCAGTAGGGTTCATTCGGACACCTGATGATGGCGCTTGCCCGTCGCGCCAACCGATGACGGTGGAACATAGACTGAATGGTGGTGTCGGTTGATGTGGCCCAGCGAATGGTTGCCATAGCAGTCGCGGCTCTCGTTCGGCTCATCTGGTATCCCATTTACTCCCTATTGCCGGGGTGGATGGTGAAGAAGGTATGAAGCTGCGATAGGACAGATTATGACTTCCACTGCAAAAAGGTGATCTTTCCACCACAGAGACCACGGAGATCACAGAGACTAAAGATGATTTTATCTTTCATTGAACATAGGGTTGTGAAACTTTTTCTTCCATGCGCCCAATGGCCAAAAATTATCCTTTTTTCATAAACCTTCTACGCTCTGTGTACTCTGGGTGCTCCGTGGTGAGTTTTTGTAGTGCATTCATTATCAGACAAATGTTCTATTTTGTCAAGGCAAACCAACGAAGAAAACCGGTAAAGATTAAGAAACAACGTAAAACGGGATCAGGAGTGAGGGGAAGACCAACTCCCGAACTACTTCTCTCGCCTGATCTCTGTTCTATCTTCTCGCTCTATTGCGTACCGAATCACCTTCAAGCTCGGCAATGCGTGTCGCCACTGAACGCAAAACAATGGTATCGTCCTCTGTCAGACCAATGTCGGCTATTACCTGCGCCATAGCCTGAACCAGGAGCGATGGCGATGAAGCGGATTGTGCAGGACGCGACATAGATTGCGCGGGTGGCGGTTCAACCACCCAGGTTGGATCCCAGAGAGGTGCTGGGCGAATACGTTGCGGTGAAGGCCAACCGTAGACCTGGGCCAGGAACTGTATCATCGCCTGCGCAGCGCCGTCTAAGGTGTGTTCTGTCGCAACATACTGCCGTGCCCGCTTGCCGAGCGCAGTTGCCAGCCCTGGATCGGTCAATAATCGCCGACAGTAAGCAACGATCAGATCCGTCTCGCTCGCGTCAACATCGACGTGGGCAACAACATCGGATGGCAATTCACAAAAGGCATCCACCGCGCTCACCAGGGTAGGCTTCCCGGCGCCGAGCAGACGCAACAGACTAGCACTCGTTTCACCGGCGGTTGGATACCGTAAGTTGAGACAGACATCAGTAGCCGCCACATAATCCTCGAACTGCGCTCGCGAGACATAGCCGGTAACGGTCACCACCTCTCGCAAGCCGAGACGCTGTATCACGCCCTTTAGATCGTAGTTGGGCGACACCGACCCAACCAGGACACAGTGGACATCCAAACCTTCACGACGCAACTCGGCCACGGCGCGCAATGTCGGTTCGATCCGCTTCCAGGCATTGATATGACCAAAACTAGCCAGTAACGGTCGATCAAGCGGCAGACCCAGATGGAGGCGGGCCTCATTACGATCAATGAGCGATGGCAATGGCACTCCCATCGGTACATAGCCACACGGTAGATCAGGACGTAATGCAGTGACACGTTTCAGCAGGTAGTGACTATGACCGATCACGGCTCTGGCTACGGCCAAAACCTCTTCGTTACAGGGAAACGCAAACGCTGCTTCACTGAAGCGCGAGCGAATCATCAGTTGGGCAATATGTTCACCTTCAGCGCCGTAGCGAGTACGCATCATCGCGACATACTTCTGTACATCGCGTTGCACATTCGCCGCATACCAGAGCATAAAATGGTGCAGCACGAAATCGTGTAGCACAATGACGCCCGGTAAGCGCTGGGCCACCCGCCAGATACCGGCGTGCGCCGGACTATTCCCGATGTGGTAGACGATTGCATCAAACACTCCGCGTCGAGCCAGCCGCTCGAGCTGACGCATGGGTTTGATCGGAAGATGCTTGATTAGTTGCGGATTTTCTGGCCGCAACCCATCCTCGATGAAGAGGGTTATCTCGGCATACTGCGCGAGATACGGCAACAACTCTTCGCTATAGTCAGAAATCCCCGAAGGCGCTGGATTAACCGGCGAACAGTACGCAATTCGTAACGTCATGCTCGTTCCACCAATGCCGCCACCAGCTCACGACAGAATGCCGGAATATCTGCTACCACCCTTCCCCAGACTAAATGCCCATCACGGAACGCAGCCTCATCAACCCACAGAGCACCGGCGTTGATGAGATCGTCTTTGATACCGGTTGATCCGGTTGCCGGTCGACCACGAACAATTCCGGCAGAAATCGCAATTGAACCACCGTGACAGATAATGCCTATCACTTTTCCAGCAGCATCCATCGCCCGTACTAGATCGGTCACAACCTGGTATCGTCGCAATTTATCGGGCGCCCAACCACCGGGCAACACGAGTCCGAAGAGATCATCTGCACGTAATTCGGCAATCGTTGTCGTCGGCACTATCTCCAGACCATTTTTACCTCGTACTGGCCGGAGATCGAGGCCGGCGGCCAGCACTTCTGCCCCCTCTTCCTGCAATCGCATCATCGGTACATAGAACTCTAGGTCCTCGACTCCTTCTGCCAGCAGAATAGCTACTCGCTTCCCTGCCAATCGCATTGCTTTTCTCCTTGTTCAGACTTCACCGTACCGTCGTGGTCACAGACTACTTGAGAGCACTGGGCCATGGACGAATACAATTCCCACCGGCCATCTTGGCGGCATACAAAGCCTCGCCAACGCACTGCAAAAGATCAGCCGCCTGACGAGCGTCACGCGGAAAGGTTGCCGTTCCTATTGAAATGGTCACCTGTATATCGAGCGTACCAGGACGAATGACCGAGTGTGCGATGGCTGAGCGCCATTGTTCAGCTCGATGCACGATTGTTTCAGGCGTGACCCGCGGCAAGACGAGCAAAAATTCATCCCCGCCGTAGCGACAAAAGATGTCACCGCCACGCACATTCCGTCTGATCAAGCCTGCTACATGCTGGATCGTTACATCACCGAGCGCACGCCCAAACTGCCAGTTAACCTGCTCAAGCTGATCGATATCGATCAGTGCGACACTGAGCACTATCTGCTCACGATCCGCACGACGTAACTCGCGCTCAAGCGTTTCTTGCAGATAGCGGCGTGTGTACAGACCGGTCAGTGGATCGCGAATCTGCTCGTTTTGCAAACGCACGGTAAGAGCCTGTACCTGCGCACGTGCTTCGGCCAACTGCTGACGGCGACGGTATTCAATCTGCCAGCGTATCTGAGCCGCAGTAAGTGCCCGCATCAGACACAGCGGCAGGAGCTCAGCCGTCGTTAATGCCTCGTGTACGCCTGCCTGCAACACAGCGACTGCACCAGCAGGATCATGTACTAGACCGACAATCGGCGCTTGCTCGGCGGCAGCAGCCAGATCAGGCGGTATGTGCTCGCGAAGATCGAGCAAATGAAGATGCGCTTCCGTGATCGAGGTGGCCGGTGTGACCTGCCAGGCCACGCCTAACATTTCGCTGAGTTGTACCCTGAGCACATCATCAGTTGTTATAACGAACAACGGTGTGGTACCAGCAGTCATACCGTCCCTCGCCAGATGCCAGTTACGGTAACGATAGCATAACTCCGAGTGTTCAACAAGCAGGCAGAGGGAGCAGAGGCACAACCCACCGATGCGAAACGACGCTCAATACATTACGATGGATGAGTGCATTGCAAAAACTCACCAGGGAGCACACAGCGTACACAGAGCGTGTAAGGTTGATGAATAATAAGGATCATTTTTGGCCATTGGGCGCATGGAAGAAAAATGTTCACAACCCTCTGTTCAATGAACGATAACATTATCTTTCGTCTCTGCGATCTCCATGGTCTCTGTGGTGGAAAGATCACCTTTTTGCAGTGGGGTCATGGATGCAAGACGACTCACGAGGAGGGGCGAGGCGACGCCTCGCCTCGACAGATGTCCACGACGATGGTCACGCAGCAGTACTCCTCCGACCAACCCGTCGCCAGGCCCAGAAACCCAGCAGCACAACGGGCAACCAGACCGGCGTCCAGACGAGCAGCACAATCACAACGTTCGCTAGATTCTGACCGAGTTCAATGAGTCGACGCAGAGCAATACGTGCGACCTCAAGTGGCTGCCAGCCATCCTCATCAACAATCGGTGTCGGTGGTGGGACTGGTACCAATTCGACCGTGATCGTTGACATTGCCGCACTCTGTTCCAAATACTGCATCCGACCCTTTATACGCTCAATCTGCTCTTGAATGTCGTTCAGGGCCTGATTTACCTTTAGCGCTTCCTCCACATTTTGCGCACGGGCAAGAAGATCGAGGAGACGGGTATTCGTCGCTTCGAGGTTACGCAAGCGCGATTCAAGATCGACATATTCTTCAGTCACATCATCCCCGCTCACATTCCGTCGCAGAACTTTGTGCGCAAGACCTTCAATATCGCCTAACAACGTCTCGAAACGCTCAACCGGCACACGCAATACAACCGTAGAACTTTGTTCAGCCCCCGTCCCGTATGTCTGAACGCTCACAACAAAACCACCAAGCGCCTCAACCCGTTGCCGCAACGCACCTTCAGCAGCGGCAACATCGGGGACTTCCAGCGCAAGCGATGCCGTCTTGATGATGAGGCGATTGACCGCATTTGGATCACGGTTCGTTTCAGCGGCAAACATACTGCTATCGAGAGCATCGCCAGTACGCCGTTCGATTGCCGGCGCGCCACTAACGCCCCCACTTGCCATTGGCATAGCGGCAGGCACTGTCGGCAACGGGAAGGTAGATGCCGTTTCCGGCATCATTTGCGTCTGACTGAACAGAAGAATACTTACAACCACGACCAATGCGATCAGTCCACTGCCAATTGTAATCATCCGACGTGATAGGCTAACCATAAAACCCTCCTGAATATGTGTCGTTTGCTCTGAAGCATTGACGTGGATGAGCTGGAAGAAGTTCCAGGAGGGCTGCGCGAAGAAAAAAGATATTCTCAAGGAGAGGGAGCTTGTTTGGCGATCCGCTGCACATTTCCGAGGCAGCATGTTCCTTGCGGGTTACGTAGTTCGCAAGCACACTGGTCGGCAGCTATCCCAGCTTTGATGTCGGCAATGACGGCTGCACGTTCCGCAGCAGAAGCCAACTGAATATCACCGACCCGATATTGAAAACAGTAACACACCAGTACATCAGGGGAATCGGGTTCTTTTTGATACACCCGTTCACGGACTTGATCAACGGTCAGCATTTGACCACTCGCCGGACTAAAGTAGACGACCGGACAATGAGGCGAGTGGCAGAACCAGAATGGTTGCAACTGAAGCTGGCGTAAACTGATCGCGGCCTGAGCCTTCACAGTTTGGAGCGTTACTGCCTTCCCTCGCATGCTACACATCGGACAGACAGCGAATTGGGGTGAATGAGCATGTGGTTTACACGTTGGTGAATCGGCGACCGATACCGAACATTCGGTTGCCATAGGTTGGCCTCCTCTGAAGTGAAAGCAGCGAAAGAGCAGAAACCTCCTCAACCCTGTTTCTCTCCGCTGAGCATACACCTTCCAGCGACTGGAAGGTCAAGAGGAAAAGATGAGAAAAGCAGGTGGTTACTGCCGACCGTAGTTGTAGGAGAGAGTGAGTGGGGCGGGTTGCGAACCTGATCCTACAACGGTAGGGGCGGGGTTACAACCTGCCCCTACAACGGTAGCGGCAGGGTACAAACCTGCCGCTACGGTGGGAGAGGCAGGTTACGAACCTGATCCTACAACGGTAGGGGCGGGGTTACAACCTGCCCCTACAACGGTAGCGGCAGGGTACAAACCTGCCGCTACGGTGGGAGAGGCAGGTTACGAACCTGATCCTACAACGGTAGGGGCGGGTTTACAACCTGCCCCTACAACGGTAGCGGCAGGGTACAAACCTGCCGCTACGGTGGGAGCGGCGGGTTGCGCACCTGATCCTACAATGGTAGGGGCGGGTTTACAACCTGCCCCTACAACGGTAGCGGCAGGGTACAAACCTGCCGCTACGGTGGGAAAGGCAGGTTACGAACCTGATCCTACAACGGTAGGGGCGGGGTTACAACCTGCCCCTACAACGGTAGCGGCAGGGTACAAACCTGCCGCTACGGTGGGAGCGGCGGGTTGCGAACCTGATCCTACAATGGTAGCGGCAGGTTACAAACCTACCGCTACGGTGGGAGAGGCGGGTTGCGCACCTGATCCTACAATGGTAGGGGCGGGTTTACAACCTGCCCCTACAGTGGGAGCGGCAGGGTACAAACCTGCCGCTACGGTGGGAGAGGCAGGTTACGAACCTGATCCTACAACGGTAGGGGCGGATTTACAACCTGCCCCTACAGTGGGAGCGGCAGGGTACAAACCTGCCGCTACGGTGGGGGTTGCGAACCTGATCCTACAGTGGTAGGGGCGGGTTTACAACCTGCCCCTACAGTGGGAGCGGCAGGGTACAAACCTACCGCTACGGTGGGGGTTGCGAACCTGATCCTACAGTGGTAGGGGCGGGTTTACAACCTGCCCCTACAGTGGGAGCGGCAGGGTACAAACCTACCGCTACGGTGGGAGAGGCGGGTTGCGCACCTGATCCTACAATGGTAGGGGCGGGTTTACAACCTGCCCCTACAGTGGGAGCGGCAGGGTACAAACCTGCCGCTACGGTGGGAGAGGCAGGTTACGAACCTGATCCTACAACGGTAGGGGCGGGTTTACAACCTGCCCCTACAGTGGGAGCGGCAGGGTACAAACCTGCTGCTACGGTGGGAGAGGCGGGTTGCGAACCTGATCCTACAGTGGTAGGGGCGGGTTTACAACCTGCCCCTACAACGGTAGCGGCAGGGTACAAACCTGCCGCTACGGTGGGAGAGGCGGGTTGCGAACCTGATCCTACAGTGGTAGGGGCGGGTTTACAACCTGCCCCTCCAGTGGGAGCGGCAGGGTACAAACCTGCCGCTACGGTGGGAGAGGCAGGTTACGAACCTGATCCTACAGTGGTAGGGGCGGGTTTACAACCTGCCCCTCCAGTGGGAGCGGCAGGGTACAAACCTGCTGCTACGGTGGGAGAGGCGGGTTGCGAACCTGATCCTACAGTGGTAGGGGCGGGTTTACAACCTGCCCCTCCAGTGGGAGCGGCAGGGTACAAACCTGCCGCTACGGTGGGAAAGGCGGGTTACGAACCTGATCCTACAACGGTAGGGGCGGGGTTACAACCTGCCCCTCCAGTGGGAGCGGCAGGGTACAAACCTGCTGCTACGGTGGGAGAGGCGGGTTGCGAACCTGATCCTACAGTGGTAGGGGCGGGTTACAACCTGCCCCTCCAGTGGGAGCGGCAGGTTACAAACCTACCGCTACGGTGGGAGCGGCGGGTTACAACCCGCCCCTACAGTGTTCTTCTTCAGAATGCCTACACGATGCGGACTGCCAGCCCGTGCTTACTGCCGGGAAACTGTGTGGAAGAGGGACGTTCTGAAGGTCTGGAGAACATTCATCACCTGAGTCTCGCCGTTCATTCACGGGCAAAGCGACGTCATCATACCGATCACACCAACTAGAGAACTATGGCTCATGCTCAACTCCGCCTACCGTACTGCCCGTACCGACGATATGGTACAAACCCACAAGCCTGATAAAGATGGTAAGCAGGAGTATTATGCTCTTCAACCTCAATCCGAATGTCGGTATAACCAGCGGCTAATAGCCGGTGCAACGTCGTTAGCAGCAATAACCGACCATACCCACGCCCCTGTTGCTCGCGACGAACACCAAAGGTAGCAATCATCACACGCTGCTCGTCCCTTAGCAGCCGCAACACTGCAACCGGGATACCGGCAATCTCGCCGATCACGAAGCGATGAACAGGATTTGTAATGCAATCAGCAACAAAAGCCTCTACTTTTTCAACCGGATCGCCGAACGCATCAGCAATGATTGCGGTAACAACTGCTGCATCATCCGTTTCAGCGAGACGCACGTGCCAGTTCGGTGGTAAAACCGGTAGCGGCGGCACCTGAGCTGGATCGAGATGCAACAGCACCTCAACATTCAACCGCTGCAAATCAAGTGCAGCCGCAAAAGGTGCGACACACGCACCGGCTTCATCGGCCAGTACCAACCAGCTCCCACCACGAGCCTGCGCCCAACGTGCAACCTGATCGACCAACTGGCGACCGATCCCCCGCCGACGCCACGCCGGATCAACGGCAATCACTGCTTCAATCGCAAAATAGCCGTACATCACAATTCCGCCGACCAGGGTATCACCAAACCGCGCCGCAGCCATCGTCGGCGCCAGATCGGTGTTGAGATAGAGAGGTAGTTCGATACTATCGGTACGATTGCAGCGCTCGAAGAGTGCAATCAGTTCTGGCCATTCGCTAGCGGGGACAATGGCGATGTCAGGCGTCATAGCGGTAGCAATATCCTTTCCGCAACTCGTGCATTCAGTGCAGCAACGGTGATATTGTAGCGCGAATTTGGGTTCACTTCGCCCCCCCTGCAAGCGGGGCATGCTACCCCCCCTAGCCCCCCCGCTTGCGGGGGGGGGTGGGGGGGTGACGCACCTACAGTGCCACAAAAAAAACCGACGCGATTGCGTCGGTCGGGTACGGCGGCCTGGCAGGCACAACGTATCAGGCGTACTCTTCAACCGAATGCTTGACAGCGCGAGCAGCACGTCGGCGAATACCGGCATCAAGCTGGGCGAAGAACTCATCGGGCGTCACACTCGCCGCAGCGCAGGCATCGGCGAAACGCAGGTTGCTGCGGTCAATGCGATATTCACGCAAAAAAGTGCGTGCCTCAGCACCAAACGTCTGCAATATGTCCTCAACTGTGTACTGCTCAAAGGTTCCGTTGCGCATTGCTGTACTCCTTTCGATGTATCAGGACTATCTTCGTCGTGACGGCTTCATTGCCGATTGCGCTTTCATTATACTGGATATTTTATACAAATGCAAGAGGTTTGAATTGTGCAAAATGTACAAATCTCAAGTCCTCTCAGCTTCGTATGCTGCTACCATCCGCCGAGTGTATGGGCACGCCATCACGAGCGGCCAGGAAATCATTGCTAACTCACTCTCGCCTGAGCTTTTTAAACATGCCCGATTTTTGGTCGTGCTTGCCAGCGCAGCCTCTCACTCTTACAACGCATCCTCACTATGCGCGATTGGTTTTGGATAGGCCGCTGGCCTCCGTCCTGTTGTCGGCAGCGACATATCGCCTGATGCACCAACATGCCATCTGAGGCAAGTGCTGTTCCGTCCTTTCGCCCTGTTTGGGAGTAGCAGGTGAACACGGGAGAATACGAGAGATGCAATATCCCGCAGTAGCGGCACCGAAAATACTCAAAAACCCTACGTTCCTCCGATCAAAATACTGTTTCATGTGCTATCATTCTCACTAGAAACGGCTCACACGTCACACCTGAACAAGGAATTGTAGGATGCTCGAAGCACTCTTCTCCGCCATCGCCGAAGCCGTCTTTGGCTACCTGCTCCAGGAGAGCACCCTGACAGAGCGCACCCGCGCCGCCCTCGGTCTCGACCCGACGCGCCGCGCCTTCCAGACCGCGCTGGCACGGGCATACACTGTCTTCGCCCGCCACTACCCGGAATGGACGACAACCCTCTTCGATCAACCGTTTCTCACCAGTCCAACCGTCGTTCCGCTGCTGGCTGAACTGCTCACCCGCCGCGGTCAACCGGACCCGGCGCACCTGGCGCGTCTGTTCGCCGCACACCTCGGGCATCCCGACCCCGACCGCTGGGAACGGCTGGGTGATGCCACCCGCGCCGCTGCCGACTTCCTACGCTGGCTGGAGGATGAACTGGCGCGCCAGGACGCTCTGCAACCCCTCTTCGACAGCCGTGCGCTGGAGCGCATTGCCGAACACACCGGGGCCATTCGCCGGGCGCTAGAAGCGCTGGCGCACAACCGGCAAACGGCAGCCGACCTCGATCTCCTGCGGCAGGCGCTGCGCGATGGTCAGATCACGCTGGCGACCGGCAATCGCGCCGTGGCTCTCGGTAGCAGCGCCGACAGCGCGGTCATCGTTACTGGCGACGGCAATATCGTTCAGGTGCTGAATGTCCAACAGCGCACCGACCTGGAGCGCCTGCTGACCACCCGCCGTTATAACCTCCCCTCGCTGCCGGAGCACTATGTCCTGCGTGAAGCAGACCTGGAACGGCTGCGGCAGGCGCTGCTGACCAATGACGCCGTTGCCCTGGGCATCGTCGGCGTGAAGGGGATGGGCGGCATCGGCAAGTCGGTGCTGGCTGCCGCCCTGGCCCACGATCTTGCAGTGCAGGCCGCCTTTCCCGACGGCATCATCTGGCTACCCATCGGTCGCGAGCCGAACCTGCCCGCCCGCCAGGAGGAACTCTACCTTTTCCTGACCGGTCAGCGCGAGAACTTTCGCGATGCGATCCAGGGGCGCGGCTTCCTGAGCGTTGCGCTGGCGGGCAAGACCTGCCTGGTGATCCTGGACGACGTCTGGGACTCCCGCCACGCCGAAGCTTTCCCCGCGCTGACCAACTCAACAACCCGCTACCTGATCACCACCCGCAACGCCGAGGTCTTGCAGACGCTCAACGCGCCAGCCTTCTCTCTAGACGTGCTCAGCCCGGATCAGGCATTGAGTCTGCTTGCCGACTGGGCCAGGCAGCCCGTAGCGAGTCTGCCCTCCACAGCCCGCGAGGTAGCACGAGAGTGCGGCTACCTGCCGTTGGCGCTGGCGATGGTAGGCGCCTTCGTGCGCCAGAACCCTGAAAGCTGGGAGCGGGCGCTGCACCGCTTGCGGAACACTGACCTGGAGAAACTCCGCCGCCTCTTCCCCGGCTACGAGCACCCCACCCTGCTGGCGGCGCTGGAGGTGAGCGTGGATGCGTTGCCGAAGGACGCCTGCACCCGCTACCTGGATCTGGCCGTCTTCCCTGAAGAGGCTGCCATCCCGCTCCCCGTGCTGCACGCCTTCTGGCAGCCGCTGAGGCTGGACGAAGATGACGTGGCCGACCTGGCAGAGACCGTTGTGAACCGTTCACTGGCGCGTCGGGACGAGGCTGGACGCCTGCGCCTGCACGACCTGCAGCACGACTACCTGCGCGCCTGCGCGGGAGTGAACCTGCCCGCCCTGCACCGTCGCTTCCTGCTCGCCTGCGCCCGGAGTTTCCTGGGCGCCTCCGGTGAGACGTTGGAAGGGCTGCCCTGGCAGCACCTGCCATCCCAACCCGGCTACCTCTGGGATCACCTGGTCTATCATCACGTACAGGCCGGCGCTTGGGACGCCCTCTTCACCCTGCTGACCGACTTCGACTTCCTGGAAGCGCGTTGCCGGGCGACGACCGTCTTCGACCTGGAAGCCGACTACCGCCAGGCCCTGGCTGCCTGGCCGCCGGCAGATGCCGCACGGCGAGACGTGCTGGCCGCGTTTGAAGAGCGTGTACGCCTGGAAGCCTGGCGCATCGCTCAGGCGCCTGAATGGCTCTTTCCGGCCCTCTATAACCACCTGCGCTGGCTTGATGCCCCGGACGGCCCGCTGCATCAGCTGTGCGACACTGCTGCATCCCACCGCACGAATTACCTGCGCTCCCGCCTCGACCCACGGCCCGAACCACCGCTCTGGCTGCGCTCCCTGGAAGGCCATACGGCTGCGGTGACCGCGGTGGCGCTCAGCCCCGACGGGCGCACCATCGTCAGCGGCTCCCTTGACCGCACCGTCAAGGTATGGGACGCCCACGACGGGCGCCTGCTCCGCTCCCTCGAAGGCCATACGGATAGGGTGAGAGCCGTGGCGCTCAGCGCCGACGGGCGCACCATCGTCAGCGGCTCCCTTGACCGCACCGTCAAGGTGTGGGACGCCGCAAGCGGGCGCCTGCTCCGCTCCCTGGCAGGCCATACGGATGCGGTGACCGCCGTGGCCCTCAGCGCCGACGCCGACGGGCGCACCATCGTCAGCGGCTCCCTTGACCGCACCGTCAAGGTGTGGGACGCCGCAAGCGGGCGCCTGCTCCGCTCCCTGGAAGGCCATACGAATGCGGTGAACGCCGTGGCGCTCAGCCCCGACGGGCGCACCATCGTCAGCGGCGCGGATGACCGCACCGTCAAGGTGTGGGACGCCCACGACGGGCGCCTGCTGCGCTCCCTGGAAGGCCATACGGATTGGGTGAGAGCCGTGGCGCTCAGCGCCGACGGGCGCACCATCGTCAGCGGCTCCAAAGACCGCACCGTCAAGGTGTGGGACGCCCACGACGGGCGCCTGCTCCGCTCCCTGGCAGGCCATACGTTTGGGGTAGACGCCGTGGCGCTCAGCGCCGACGGGCGCACCATCGTCAGCGGCTCCAAAGACCGCACCGTCAAGGTGTGGGACGCCCACGACGGGCGCCTGCTCCGCTCCCTGGAAGGCCATACGGATTGGGTGAGAGCCGTGGCGCTCAGCGCCGACGGGCGCACCATCGTCAGCGGCTCCAAAGACCGCACCGTCAAGGTGTGGGACGCCCACGACGGGCGCCTGCTCCGCTCCCTGGAAGGCCATACGGATGAGGTGAGAGCCGTGGCGCTCAGCCCCGACGGGCGCACCATCGTCAGCGGCTCCAAAGACCGCACCGTCAAGGTGTGGGACGCCCACGACGGGCGCCTGCTCCGCTCCCTCGAAGGCCATACGGATGAGGTGAACGCCGTGGCCCTCAGCGCCGACGGGCGCACCATCGTCAGCGGCGCGGATGACCGCACCGTCAAGGTGTGGGACGCCCACGACGGGCGCCTGCTCCGCTCCCTGGAAGGCCATACGGATGAGGTGAGAGCCGTGGCGCTCAGCCCCGACGGAAGCACCATCGTCAGCGGCGCGGATGACAACACCGTCAGGGTGTGGGACGCCCACGATGGGCGCCTGCGCCGCTCCCTGGAAGGCCATACGGGTTGGGTGTTGGCAGTGGCAGTCAGCCCCGACGGGCGCACCATCGTCAGCGGCTCCCTTGACGGCACCGTCAAGGTGTGGGACGCCCACGACGGGCGCCTGCGCCGCTCCCTGGCAGGCCATACGTTTGGGGTAGACGCCGTGGCGCTCAGCCCCGACGGAAGCACCATCGTCAGCGGCTCCCATGACGGCACCGTCAAGGTGTAGGACGCCGCAAGCGGGCGCCTGCTCCGCTCCCTGGCAGGCCATACGCATTGGGTGAACGCCATGGCGCTCAGCCCCGACGGGCGCACCATCGTCAGCGGCTCCCATGCCGGCACCGTCAAGGTGTGGGACGCCCACGACGGGCGCCTGCTCCGCTCCCTGGAAGGCCATACGGATGCGGTGACCGCGGTGGCGCTCAGCGCCGACGGGCGCACCATCGTCAGCGGCTCCAAAGACCGCACCGTCAAGGTGTGGGACGCCCACGACGGGCGCCTGCTCCGCTCCCTCGAAGGCCATACGGATGAGGTGAACGCCGTGGCCCTCAGCGCCGACGGGCGCACCATCGTCAGCGGCGCGGATGACTGCACCGTCAAGGTGTGGGACGCCCACGACGGGCGCCTGCTCCGCTCCCTGGCAGGCCATACGGCTGCGGTGAACGCCGTGGCGCTCAGCCCCGACGGAAGCACCATCGTCAGCGGCTCCAAAGACCGCACCGTCAAGGTGTGGGACGCCCACGACGGGCGCCTGCTCCGCTCCCTGGAAGGCCATACGGGTGCGGTGAACGCCGTGGCCCTCAGCGCCGACGGTCGCACCATCGTCAGCGGCGCTTGGGATAGCACGGTGAAGGTGTGGGACGCCCACGACGGGCGCCTGCTCCGCTCCCTGGAAGGCCATACGGATAGGGTGCAGGCGGTGGCAGTCAGCCCCGACGGGCGCACCATCGTCAGCGGATCGCATGACCGCACCGTCAAGGTGTGGGACGCCGCAAGCGGGCGCCTGCTCCGCTCCCTGGCAGGCCATACGGCTTGGGTAAACGCCGTGGCCCTCAGCCCCGACGGAAGCACCATCGTCAGCGGCTCGTCGGATAGAACCCTGAAGGTGTGGAACGCCGCAAGCGGGCACCTGCTCCGCTCCCTGGCAGGCCATACGGGTGCGGTGAACGCCGTGGCCCTCAGCCCCGACGGGCGCACCATCGTCAGCGGCGCGGATGACCGCACCGTCAAGGTGTGGGACGCCGCAAGCGGGCACCTGCTCCGCTCCCTGGCAGGCCATACGGATGCGGTGCGCGCCGTGGCGGTCAGCCCCGACGGGCGCACCATCGTCAGCGGCGCGGCTGACCGTACCATCCGCGCCTGGAACTGGGAAAGCGGCGAGTCGCGGGTGCTCTTCTGGAGCAACGCTGCCATCCTTAGCCTGGCACTTTCCGGCGATGGGCGTCTGTTGGTCTGCGGTGATGCCGCCGGGCGGGTGTGGATCTTTGATGTGGTGGCGTAGGGGCGCAACGTGTGGAGTGTAGAAGGAAGAGGCGACACGCCAGGTCGCCTCTTCGACGGCTTCCGAATGTTCTGGCGATAGTGTTATACGTTCTTATCGGCTATCGGCTCAAAACGGGCCTGGAAGAACCGCAGATAGCGTGGCTCATACACCATGCGTAGTCCACGAGCGTGCACTCGTTGATCGTAAACCGCTTTCACCGATTCAGCTACTACGTCCATATGGGCCTGGGTATAGACCCGGCGTGGAATAGCGAGGCGGGTCAATTCCAGATAGTAGTGCTGACCGGTCTTCGGATCACGTCCGGCGCTGGCAATGCCCCGTTCCATTGCCCGCACTCCCGAATCGAGGTACAACTCGGCGGCCAGCGTCTGCGCCGGGAAGAGGTCTTGTGGCAAATGTGGGTAGAAACGGCGGGCGTCAAGAAAGATGGCGTGACCGCCGACAGGCACAACGATCGGGATGCCCCAATCGAGCAACAGCTCTCCCAGATAACGTACCTGACTGATCCGCGCCCGAATATAGTCTTCCTGGAGTGATTCTTCTATCCCGACCGCCAGTGCCTCCATATCGCGGCCAGCCATCCCACCATACGTATGTAACCCTTCATACACAACAACCAGATTGCGCGCTTCATCGGCCAGTTGCTCATCGTTAACCGCTAACCATCCACCAATATTGACCAGCGCATCCTTCTTTGCGCTCATCCACGCACCATCGGTGTAAGAACAAAACTCGCGCACGATGGCAGCGATGCTGTGTTCGGCATAACCAGGTTCACGCTCTTTGATGAAGAAGGCATTCTCAACCAGGCGGGTCGCATCGAGAAAGATGCGAATACCGTAGTGGTCACACAGTGCACGTAGTGCGCGCACATTTGCCATACTGACCGGCTGACCACCAGCCATGTTGACAGTGCCGGCCAGACTGATGTACGCAATCTGTTCTGGGCCGACCTGCTTGATCAGCGTCGCGAGCTTATCGAGATTGACATCGCCTTTGAACGGATACTGACTGAGCGGATCATGCGCTTCGTCAATGATCACATCAACGAAAATACCACCTGCCAGCTCCTGGTGTAGGCGTGTCGTCGTGAAATACATGTTGCTAGGCACATACTGCCCACGTCGGATTGCAATCTGACTGATCAGATGCTCGGCGCCACGACCTTGATGGGTAGGAATAACATGCCGGTAGCCATACGTCTGCTGCACCACTGCCTCTAATCGGTAGAAGCTGCGACTACCGGCATACGCCTCATCACCCATCATCAGCGCAGCCCACTGGCGGTCACTCATGGCATTGGTGCCGCTATCGGTCAGCAGATCGATATAGACATCCTGCTATCAAGAAAGTGCGCAAAAGTGCGCACACTTCTCTTCCTGCCCCGACGTGTCTTGTTGACCACCGTCGTCTCTGACAGGCGTGACTTTCCCGACTACGGCGGGGGCCATCCCCGCCGCAGCGCCGCCATTACTGGTCGGACTCGCCACGGGTAGGGCAGTTTCGGTTGCCAGCCGTTTCAGGTTCAGCGCCGCATTGAGGTCACGGTCATGGTGCGCGCCACATTGCGCACACCCCCATGTTCGATCGCTCAACGTCAGCGCCTCGTTCTTCCAGCCACAGATGGAGCACAGTCGGCTACTTGGATACCAGCGATCAGCAATAACCAACCGCGTTCCGTAGCGTTTCGCCTTGTATTCCAACTGCGAGCGCAACATCCCAAAGCCCACGTCAGAGATGGCGCGAGCGAGCTTCTCGTTCGCGAGCATCCCCTTGACGTTTACATCCTCGATCACGAACGCTTGGTTTTCGCGGCAGAGTCGGGTCGTGAGCTTATGAGTAAAGTCCGCTCGGAGATTGGCAAGGCGGGCATGGAGCCGTGCCAATGTCGCAGCGGACTTTTGCCGGTTGTTCGATACCGGCAGGCGCGTTCCTTTGGGCAGACGGGCATGGCGTCCAAACCCCGCCATTTCTTTGGCGGCTTCTAGCTTGCGGCTGAGGCGCCGACTGCGAATCTTGAGGCGACGCAGCGCTGCGTTGAGCGGCTTGGGCGCCTCAACGACTTCACCGCTGGAGATCGTTGCGGCAGCCTTGATGCCCAGGTCGAGGCCGTTGACCTCGTGCGCCGTGCGACGCCGATAGCATTGCGCATCAGGCACCTCGACCTGTATTGCCACAAACCAACGATCCGCCGTGCGCGAGACCGTCGCGCCCAGTATCTTTCCTTTGAATCGCAGTTCCTCGGTCATAGCGACTTCGCCGATCTTGGGTAGGCGGATCGTCTTGCCGTCCAGACGGAACTTGTCGTTGGCTACGTAAAAGCTGTCGCGGCAGCGCCCCTTTTTCTTGAAGCGCGGTGCGTGCGCCTCTTTGCCAGCCTTGAGGTCAGCGAAGAATCTTTCCCAGGCTTTGGCGAGATGAGCAAACGGCTGGGCGTGTGCGTCCCGGTGAATGTCTCGCAACCAAGGCCGTCCGTTCTCATCGAGCCACTGTGGGTCGGTGTATTTGATGGCGTTGAACTGCTTTTTGAGCGCCATGGCGTTCGGCTTGCCGCCTGCTGCGTATTGTTTGTTCCATTCATTGAGCGCCCAGTTCCAGACGCGCCGGGCCGTGCCGCAGGCACGCTTGAAGTAGTCGATTTGCTCAGGAGTCGGACAACGGGCGATCTTGTGGGTTAGTTGCATCGTTTGGCCTTCTTGGCATTACTCATGACTCGCATCCTGTTTTAGCGCTTCGTCCAACTTTTTTCGATCGTTTCTCAAACCGTATCGCCGAGACGAACAACCGTGCACGATGGTCATCACGTCTTGCACCATTTCCGGTTCGGGAGACAGCCGTTCCTGGGTGAGCACCAGCACTGCGCAGCCATGGGTTTTGGCGTCATGTTCGAACCACGCAACGCCGAAACGGGTGAGGCGATCCCGGTGCGCGAGGATCAGCATCGTGACGTCCCGTCGCCCGATCTCGTCCATACGGGCCAGAAACCGCTTGCGCGTGACGTTCAGCCCGCCGCCCACTTCCTCGATACCCTCGACCCCCGCCAATCCCGTCGCCACCACGAACTCTTCCAGCACGTTGCGCTGATTCGCCAGGTCCGGCTTCTGTGCTGCACGCGATACCCGACAGGAGGCGACCAGCGTGGTTGGCGCATGGTTCGCCTGCCGCAAACCGATGAACTCACGGATCTGCGTCTCAGGGGAGAGACGGCGGTTGCTGTCCGTTCGGGCCACCGGAATCAGCCTTCCTTCGCGTTCCCAACGCTGCAACGTCTTGACCGAGACACCAAGGAGTGTTGCGGCTTTCCCTGTGCGCATGGTGTTTTCCATGAGCACCATGCTACACTATCGCGTACTAGAAGTCAAGCTAGAGTCCGGCTCCGAGCGTAACAAGAAGGTATTGTAGCCTGCCGCCTTCAGCGCCGCTTCGCGTTCAGCCCGACTGATGATCCGTAGTGGTTCGACCATCTTGATTTTCCACGGTTCGGCCCACGAACGGCGCCCAAACTGTTGCCCCATCGTCTGGGGGTAGTCCTGATCCTGCATACGTGCCTCGTCGCAATTGTTGCATACGCCGTTGTTGCCAATCTCTCACCCTAGACAATTCCAGTCGGTATCAGATGCCAGTAGGCCCGATTGAGCAACGCCTTTTCGTAGTGATAATAGGCGCTCGGCTTTGGTGGATGGGGTGGATGCGTGTAATCGAAGACCAGTTGGGTGGCCTGACCATAACCGGTCTCGAGAAAGCACATCACCTGACCCTGATACCGTTCATCACTCGGTTTGCCTTTGATTTCACCGGCAATCCGGTGGGCGATCACTTTAGCCTCGAAATGCGCAGCGGCGCCACTCTTACTCACCGGCAGGTCGGTCGCATCACCTACTCCGTAGATGTACGGGAACTGTTTGTGTTGCAGTGTTTCTCGATCGGTGGGTAGCCAACCCTGCGCATCACCCAACCCCGACTCACTGATGATCGTTGCTCCCCGATGTGGTGGTACCAATACCAACAGATCGTAGGGTAAGGTCGTTCCTTCAAGCGATGAAATAGTGCAGTTGACGGGATCAATCTGCTCGGTGTTGAAGAAGAGTTCGTACTGAATACCTCGCTCTTCCATCAGCGGCGTCACGAATTGAGACACGCTTTCGATGGTAAAGACGCGACCAATCGGCGAAAGATACGTAATCTCGGTTTTCTCACGCAAGCCGCGCTTACGTAGTTCATCCTCGAGCAAAAACGTGAACTCCAGCGGCGCCGGTGGGCACTTGTAGGGAATATCCGCCACACCAATGACGATCCGACCACCGCTAAATTCACGCAACGCTGCGTGCAGCCGCAGCGCAGCTTCCGCGCTGTAGAAATGGTGTGCACCCTCGCTGTAACCGGGCACCGCAGACGGCTCAAGTCGTGCGCCGGTCGCAATCACGAGATAGTCAAACGGCACTTGTGCCCCGTCGGCCATTTCCACATAACGCTCGTGTGGATCGATCCGTACTGCATCGCCAACAATCAAATCTACCGCACGACGCAACAACGAACGCTCACTGCGCTCCCAACGTTCGGGCGGCGGGCCACCGAACGGCACGTAGAGCCAGCCGGGTTGGTAGATATGTTTGCCGGTGCGATCAATCAATGTAATCTGGGCCTGTTTGCGCGTCAATTGACTGGCCAGTAGGTTAGCAACCAGTGTACCACCTACACCGCCACCCAAAACCACAATCTGTTTGACTATCATAGTCGTTACCTTCTCGGTATCGGCTACGAGGCCGATAGCCACCTTGCACCACACCTCACCGGTGGGCGCACACTCAATCTAATCCTGATAAACACTTATCAACGCATTTTGCGCACGACAAAGCGGGTAAATCCTTGTTCGGGGAAGGCACCGATAAACTCGTGTCCTGCCTTTTGTACCCAGATCGGAATGTCTTTCGCCGAGCCAGGATCACTCGACAATACAGCGACAACCGAGCCAACCGGCACACTCTTGATACCTCTAATCAGTTCCATCATCGGCCCAGGGCAATGGCTGCCACGAGCATCAATCTCTTTGTCAATTGCTACGTTTGGGCTGGTCATACATGCCTCCTCCGGTCAACGCTGACCGCATATATTCCTTGTGACAACTATAGCATTGTGGGCAGTCCTTAAACAGAAAGAAGTCACAACATATTCGGTACAGGTGGCAACTATTGACTTAGCGACAACATCCACAACACACGGCAACGAACCATCATTGACCAGAATGCCGCAGTATAATGGAACAACAACACATCGTCACGACCTGTTCGGTGATAACAATGAGTCCACTGCACAAACTCACCACGGAGCACACAGAGTACACAGAGCATGTAAGTAATTTTTGGCCATTGGACGCATGGAAGAAAAAGTTTCACAACCCTCTTTTCAATGAAAGATAAAATTATCTTTAGTCTCTGCGATCGCCGTGGCCTCTGTGGTGGAAAGTTCACCTTTTTGCAGTGGAGTCAACAATGCAAACCGTCCTGACCGCACACTATCTTGATCCAACTGACCGCAACTGGAACGCAACGATTGATACGCTGTGGCAACAGGCAGGTGCTGCGCAGAATCCAGCCTTTATTCCGCCCCATTTTGTCAAGAGCACGTTTCCGCGCATGGGCGGATTGGTGGTAGCCTTCTACACAGGTGAACGCCTTAGCGGGATCGGTCTTCTCTTTCCGCGGGCGATCATCAACAACAATCGCCACTACACCCTTCGCCTCCACGAGATACACGAGCGGCTCGCCGATGCAGCCGTTCAAGCGGCACTTGCTAAAACACCGGCCATTATCTACCGTCCAACCGACGGTACAACCTTTACTCCTACTGCCCCGCGTCCTGCCGGTGTCTGGATTGGGCCGCCGCAAGCCGGTGATCTGGACGCCATCACTACCCTCTACCGTAAGGTATGGGGCAGTCAACCCTATCCGCCTGACCTGTTTAGCCGCGAATTCGGTCCTGGCACTGCCCTTGTCGCTACTGTTGACGGTCAATTGGCTGGGTTCCTGCTCGGTTTCCTACGTTTCGGCTGCTCACCCACGGCGAAGAACGAACTGGCAATTGAGTCGCAAGTGCTAGCCGTTGACCCGGCTTACCGGCAGCACGGTCTCGCTACTCGTTTGAAACAGGAACAGGCGCGTCTGGCGCTAGCGAGCGGTTTACCCTGCATTCACTGGACAGTCGATCCGCTACAACTGCCGAATGCCATACTCAATTTCAATCATCTGTATGCTGTTGCTGGTCAATTTGTGCGCGGCTACTATCCGGTACACAACGAGCAGAACCTGGTCACTGCCTCGCGTTTTGGGATAACCTGGTTACCAGCTACTTTACACGGACGGCAGGGCTTAGCTGACAATCGCCAACGGTTTCAGCTCAATGATCTGCCGAATGTTGCCATCCTGAATGAGGGCCTCCGCTTGCGATCCGTTCCTCCCACCCCACCATTGATCGCCATCGCCATTCCCTCCGATTGGACTGCACTTCAGCATCGTGACCTAAGCCTCGCAATGGCCTGGCGCGATACGACCGATGCGCTGTTTGAGACGTGGATTGGTTGGGACAGATACGTGATCTACGCGGTAGCCAGTGATGCTAGCAGTCACCACTATCTCATTGGCAGGCCGGCCGGTTCGTGGATATGGGAGGAATGAAAGGATAGGCTCTACCTATTGGTTACAAAATCACTACCATCGGTGTGAGAAGTTTGGTGTATAATACCCTTGATGATTGTGCATTTTGGCGCAAATACGGTACATCGTACCGTCATCCTGTGGATACTGGCCTTCCTGATTGGGCCGTGGCCGGCACTCTCGTGTATCATTCACTGCTTCCACCTGCCGCGTGTCTACGCGGCGGAGGCTGAGCATTTTCTGTGCAATGTGCCCCATCCTTCTACCCAGCACGAGACCCACGCTCCACCAGTACGGTACGATTTGCTGCCATTTGCCCTCATCACAGTCATTGGGATGTACATTGTCATTCGGCGGATGACAACACGCATAACCATTCCCCTTTCATCATTCATCGTCCCGCCCGATCCCCCACCACCTCGCAAGACGTGCTTCTGGGTGGCAGGTTAAGGAAGCACCGTATCTGTAGTTTATATGTGTAAGACGATGTACTCTCTTGCGAGGTGATACTATGCGACGCTTTTTTACGCTGTTGGGAGTAACTCTCTTAATGGTACTACTGGTTGGGTGTGGTGCGAACCAGAGCACAGGTCAGAGCGCAACTGCTGGCATTACAGTCCGTGACCCCTGGGTACGTGCAGCGATGATGAATATGGCAGGCGATCAATCCGGTGCTATGGGCAACATGCAGGGCAACATGGGCCAGGCAACACCAGTGGCCGGTATGGAAGGTGGTCACAGCCAAGGCAACGAGTATGGCAATCAAGCCGTAAGCGCCGCATATATGGTGCTGGTCAACAACAGTGCTAATGCCGACGCGATTGTTAAGGCCGAGAGCGACGTGGCTAAAACGGTCGAGTTGCACAACGTCATCATGGAAAACAATGTCATGCAGATGCGCCCGGTCGAAGCGATTGAAGTACCGGCAAGCAGCGAGGTGGAACTGAAGCCCGGCGGGTACCATGTGATGCTGATTGGTCTGACCCGCGATCTCAAGGAAGGTGATGAGGTTGTGATCAAGCTCACGACCCGCAGCGGTAAGACGATTGAAGTCAAGGCACCTGTGCGCAAACCGTAACAGGTTCCAGGGAGGGGGTAGATTTCATGCTATCCCCTCCGCCATCAAGCAACTGCAAATACGTAATAGAAGCAAATACGTCAGCAGCCAACAGTTCCGTTTGTCCTCATAACAGGTGCTACCATGAAACGCATCTTTTTATCGATCCTTTCCATACTCAGCGCACTGCTTCTCAGTAGCTGCGGTGCCTATGAATTTCGTGGTACGGTGCTTGAACCACCTAATCCGGCACCAGAACTACCGCTTATCGACCAATTTGGGAATGAGTTCCGCCTGAGCAATTATCGCGGGAAGATTGTGCTCCTCTTCTTTGGGTTTACACATTGCCCGGATATTTGCCCTACCGCACTCGGTGATCTGAAACGAGTGATGGAGAAGCTTGGCAACGATGCCAAAAACGTTCAGGTGGTGTTTGTGTCAGTTGATCCTGAACGTGATACCCCCGATTTGATGCAGCGATACCTGGCCGCATTTAACCCAACATTTCTAGGCCTTAACGGAGATCGATCTGTGCTCGAAAAAGCCTATCAAGACTACGGCGTCACTGTGATTCGTCGTGACTTACCAAACTCAGGTTTAGGCTACACCATTGATCATTCCGGTTATATTTACGCCATCGATCAAGCAGGAAACTGGCGCCTGCTCTGGGCACACGGCACACCGGTTGATGATATTGTCAGCGATGTACAGGCTCTGCTGCGCAATCCACCTCGCTCGTAGCCAGAGCAGACAACAAGATACGTTCTATGGCGTCGAATCGCATCCTTACGACACGAGCGCGAGTCACTATCTTACTGGCAACTATCGCTACTATTGGCGTAAGCGGTTTCTTTCTCTGGCAAACGACAACCGACCGCCAACGCCAGTTAGTCTTTGAGATACCACCCGGCACTGCGGCCCGCATCGCCGCTGGTGAAGTGGTGAACATTTTCCCGTCTACAATTGTGATCGATCTGCGTCAGAAAGATACGCTGGTTATTCAGAACAATGATAGTGAAGAGGTTACAATCGGTCCGTTCAAAATCGTTCCCGGTCAACGTCTCGTGCAACGTTACTGGAGTCCCGGCGTTTACGAGCTGATCTGTTCGGTGCATCCAGGTGAGCAGTTGCGAATCGTGGTGCAGTGAACGGTTATCTCACCTATGAGAAACTTACGCTACAATAGAAAGAAGAAGCAGTGTTCTCCATAGGAATGGTATGTTGCTTTCGTACTGGCATGCCACGCTCAACCAACCACCACTGACCGGGATCGACCTGCCGCCAACTGCCGGGATCGTTGTGGTCGGCGCCGGTGTCGTTGGTGCTGCTACTGCACTTTGGCTGGCACGTGCTGGCCTTAAGCCGCTAATCATTGATCGTTACGGACCGGCAGCCGGCGCGAGTGGGAACAATGGCGGTATTCTGGCCGCCGGTCTGGCCGAGAACTATCTGGCAGCTACTGCCCGCTACGGCGCAGCCACGGCCCGCGACCTCTACGCACTTAGCCTGGCCGGTCAGCGTCTGATGGTTGAGCTGATCCAGCAAGAGCAGATCGAATGCGATCTCCGTTTGCACGGTAACCTCAATTTTGCTATCGGTGAAGCGCAATTGACCCTCGCCGGTGCGACTGTCGCCGCACTCCAGGCTGACGGATTTCCGGCGCAGTTGCTTGATCGGGATGCTGCGCAAGAGTTGGTTTCTATCCCTCTCGGCGCCGCTGTGAGTGGCGCTCGCTTCAATCCTGCTGCCGGTACGGTACATTCGGGTCGCTTAGTATACGGTTTGATCGCTGCTGCCCAACGCTATGGCGCGCAGTGCAGTTGGGGAGTCACACTTCAACGCATCGTGGTCACCAATCATAGTCTACGCCTGGAAACCGACCGTCGCTCGATTGAGGTGGCTGCCGCTATCGTTGCCGTCAACGCCTCGAGTGGTGACGTACTGCCAGAACTGGCCCGGCAGATCCAGATGGTGCGTGGACAGATGCTCTGCACGGTGCCGGTTGCGCCATTTATTGCGTGTGGCTTCGGCGCCAGTCTAACCTCAACTGGCGAATACGGGCAACAAGTTCCCACTAGTCAGGTTCTGTTCGGTGGTTGTCGTGCTATTGCGCCGAATAACGATGTTGGTGTTCCAGCCGGTGAAGTTAGCCCTGAAGTACAGGGTGCACTCGAGACAGGTCTTGGTCGCCTGTTCCCAACGCTCGCCGGCATTACCATTGAACGTCGCTGGTCAGGCGCAATGGCCTTTACCTCCGACTATTTGCCAATTGTCTACCATCCTTATTCTGGCCTGTTCGCAGTCGGCGGTTTTTCTGGTCACGGCATGCCATTTGCTGCCATCATTGGCCGTTATCTCGCCGAGGCTGTGCAGACCGGTATCTTCCCTAACGCACTGACCCCGCTGCGTATTGATCGCCCGACGTTGCAGACGTAAAGGAGCCGCTCTGCCTACCCTGCTACTCTCATCGCCAGGGCAATCGCCCCCAGCACACCGGCGCGTGACCCTAACGCTGGCGGTACGATCAACTGTTCGGGGTGAACGAGAATGTGGGGATGCTGCAAGTAACCGTTTAACCACCGCTGCGTTGCTGCCCGCACACGTGGAAACATGTGTGGCTGACTCATAACACCGCCGCCAACAATGATGCGTTGCGGCGAAAGAATACAGAGCAACGTCGCCATTGCCTGACCGAGATAATCAGCCTCGAGCTCCCAGGCTGGATGATCGGCAGGCAATTGTTCAGCCGGCGCATGCCAGCGCGCTTTGATTGCCGGGCCACACGCCAAACCCTCTAGACAATCACTGTGATAGGGGCAAATACCGGTAAACGGATCACGTTCTGGATCACGTACCAGACGAATATGACCCATTTCAGGATGGATCAATCCGTGCACCAATCTACCGCCAACTAGCGCCCCACCGCCAATTCCTGTACCAACCGTGATATACACAGCAACGTCGCAGTCACGCGCTGCTCCCCACTGTTGTTCACCGAGCAGGGCCACATTGACATCAGTATCAAAGCCAATGGGTCGCCCTAATGCCCGCTGGAGTGTGCCAACCACATCCGTATTTGCCCATCCCGGCTTCGGTGTAGTAGTGATATACCCATACGATGATGAGAGCGGATTGAGATCAACCGGCCCAAATGACCCGACCCCAATTGCAGCCAATTGTTCAGAATCATGTGCACGGAAAAATTCGACAGCGCAGCTTAGCGTCTCGGCAGGCGTTGTAGTTGGAAAACGAGTTTCAGCCCGAATATCATCTGGCCCCGTCCCAATAGCACAAACCCATTTCGTGCCACCAGCTTCAATGCCACCGTAGAGGGGAGTATGTGTCATACGAACCTCGCACCCCGATTAACATGGGGTCAAACAAAAAAGAGTTTACCGCAAAGAGGATATTTCACGACGGAGAGGTCAGCCTCTAAAATCCTCTCCGCAGAGTGCGCTGTGTTCAAGCCGCCTCCCTTTCCAATGAAAAACTCAATGGCAAAAGAAACTAATATCTTGTCTCATAAACACCTTACATGTCGAGAAACTGATCGCGAGCCAGAACATCTTCCTCGCTTTCACGGCGCTGAAGCAGGCACACCTTTCCATCACCGACCAACACTAGTGCCGGACGAGGCACGAGGTTGTAATTGCTGGCCATACTCAGTGTGTACGCACCGGCTGTTGCTACCGCGAGCACATCACCCGGCTCCGCCAACGGCAACTCAATCTCGCGTAACAGCACATCACCCGACTCACAGTAACGTCCACCCACATCAAGCTTCGTGGATGCCGATACATTGGCCCGATTCGCCAACATTGCACTGTAACGAGCACCGTAAAGCGCGGGTCGAATGTTATCGGCCATCCCGCCATCGATATGCAGCCATCGTTCGCCCTTCCGCCCGATCACCCGATACAATGCTACCCCGGCACGGGCAACAATTGAACGTCCTGGCTCAACGGTCAGACGTGGCAACGGAAGAGCATGTTGTGCACAGGCCCGACACATAGCCGCACTCACAACGTGTGCGTAGTGTTCAATATCGGTTGCTGGCTGATCGGCGGTGTAAGGTACCCCCAGCCCGCCTCCCGGACTAAGTTCTTCTGGAATGACCCCAAGGCGATCACGTGACCGGGCCGCCAGTGCTACCAGGACCTCAACCGTTGCCGTGACCTGATCGAGCGCAAAGAGTTGTGATCCGATATGGGCGTGGAAGCCTAACCAGCGTAAGCCGGGGGCGGTTAGTGTCTGCGCAACAGCTTGATCAAGGCTGTCGAGCGGTAAGCCAAACTTAGCGGTAGCGCTCCCTGTTGCGATATGCGCATGAGTATCGGCTTCGATGGCCGGGGCTACCCGCAGCAGTACCCCCTGTGGCAAAGCGAGATGGGCCGTTAAAGCACGTAAACGGGCCAGCTCATCAAGGTTATCAACCACAATTGCCCCGACTCGCCAGGCAATGGCCCGCTCTAATTCGAGATCACTCTTTGCATTGCCGTGCAGGTGAACATGCTCCAGTGGCATGCCGGCTCGTTTGGCCACCAGTAATTCGGTTGCCGACACTACATCCAGCCCCAGCCCTTCCTGGGCCACTATTTGAGCCAGCGCCGTATTCAGTAATGCCTTTCCAGCATAATGTACCCTTGTCGGGCCGGGATACGCAGCCGCGAATGCAGTACGGTATCTCCGCATTGCACCACGCAATGTTGCCTCATCGAGGAGATACAGTGGCGTACCAAAACGCTCGGCTAACGCAACCGTGTCGCATCCGCCAATGAACAGGCGGCCCGCAATAATAGCTGCCGTCTCCGGCCAGACATGAGGGGCGAATGTCATGCATTTGTTCCTACCAGACCGAGGCGCGGTGCAGCCGCACGCAGAGCGGTAATCACTTCACCGATTAGGGCATCAAGCTCCATACCGATTACTTCGGCTCCATGGATGATCCCTTCGCGACTAACCTTTGCAGCGAAGGCTTTGTCTTTCATCTTTTTGCGCACCGAGGGAACTTCAACGCTGTAGATACTTTTATCGGGGCGAACCAACGCTACTGCGGTAACAAAACCACTCAGTTCGTCAACGGCGTAAAGTGTTCGTTCGAGCGGTGTCTCTGGTACTATTCCACTGTAATCAGCATGGCTGAGGATAGCCCGCAGTACTTCTGGTGACCAGCCCGTCGACCGCAAGTAGGCAACACCGTAGAAGGGATGCCCTGGCAATTCGGCTGGGAGTTCATCACCACGCAACAATGCCTCAGAGATAGCCGTTGTCGCTGGCCCGGCAACCGGCATATGCGGATAGCGCTCGAAGTCGAGATCGTGCAGTAATCCCACTGCGGTCCACAGATCGACATCAGCACCTTGCTTTTCGGCAAAGTGCGTCATACAGGCGGCAACCGCTTCACAATGCTTACGTAGACTATCTGAAGCAATCCATTCGTGCATAATCTGACGAGCTTTATCGGTGAGCATCACGGCTCCTTTGTCATTGTCGATTCAGGGAATGGCTACATATCGCTTTTTATCATACCACGTTTGCAATCGCTTCGGGCGGCATGTTGTACGTTTTACATGTACTCGCTTGGGTATAAGCTTGAACGGGTGCGAACCCCACCCACGTTGACATAGGGCTTTACGACACCTGGGTGCGTGGCGAGAATCTATTGGTTGGCGCATCAGCACACCATCACGTCTACAAGCGAAGGATAAGGAGCTAGAGCCAGCGCCATCGCTGCGGTGAGGTTTAGCCTTTCAGAAACTCGTGGTTTTGCCCAGCAGGGGCGCCGGCTGAAGTGGCGAGCAACGAAGCGTCGTATCAAACACCTGGGCTTGTGATGAGACGCGACTCTGGATTCCAGAAGGGGAAAGCGACGCAGCCGTCTCTGCGCCGCGATAGAACTGGGTAGCACCGGGCGTGCTCCGCGGTGCCCCTCACCTTCACCCTTGTCCCCTTCCTTTTCCCGTGTGGAAGAGGAAGGAAGAACGTGGAGGAGCTGGCGCGAAAGCATGTTGGCATCCCTTCTCGCAATGGTTGCACAGGCACAGTACGTTCCCAATAAGAAATCCGGGGTTTTTATCAGGCTCTCATGCCATATTCACCCGCCGTAGCCGCAGCGAATTGCTGACAACGAAAACTGACGAAAAGGCCATTGCTGCCGCTGCCAGTACTGGGCTCAACTGCCAGCCGGTGAAGGGGTAGAAAACTCCTGCTGCCACCGGGATCAATACGACATTGTAGGCAAAAGCCCAAAAGAGATTCCAGCGAATGGTGCGTACCGTGGCGCGACTAAGCCTGATAGCCTGAGCAACTCCACGCGGATCGCTGCGCATTAATGTAATGTCAGCCGTTTCCATCGCCACGTCAGTACCACTCCCCATCGCAATCCCAACATCGGCCTGAGCCAGAGCTGGGGCATCGTTGATCCCGTCGCCAACCATAGCTACTCGTTGCGGCTTACCGGCCTCTCCACCCTGTTGCAAGCGCGCTACAACTGCCGCTTTTTCATCTGGCTTTACTTCGGCATACACAGCGGTTAGCGGAATGCCAACTGCTGCTGCAATAGCGGCTGCCGTGCGCTGATTATCACCGGTTAGCAAGGCAACCGCGATCCCAAGCTGCCGCAACTGGGTTACCGCCTCTGCTGCGGTTGGCTTGACCGTATCGGCTAAGGCGATCACGCCCCAAACCTCACCATCAACTGCCACAACGATTGCCGTCTTACCGCCTTCCTGTAACTGATCAACCAATGCTTGCACCGGTGCTACATCCAGCCCATACGTCTGCAACCAGCGCACCGTACCGATCAGGACCCTTTGCCCATGCACCTCAGCCTCGACCCCGGCGCCACTAACTGCCTGGAAGCGCGTCGGTCGTTCGACCGTCAGCCCACGGGCCTGCGCCGCCTTGACAATGGCAACCCCTAATGGATGCTCACTTCGGCTTTCTGCTGCTGCCGCTAATTGCAGGAGTTCCTGATCGGTTACCTGCGCACTGTGCATGCCCTGAACCAATACCGGCCTGGTTACTGTCACAATATCGGTAACTTCAGGACGACCATGCGTGATCGTACCGGTCTTGTCGAACACCACCATTTGCAAGGTAGCTGCTCGCTCCAGAGCCTCGGCGTTGCGGATCAGGATGCCATGCGCTGCACCGGTACCCGTCCCAACCATGATGGCAGTTGGAGTCGCTAAACCCAACGCGCACGGGCAGGCGATCACCAATACCGCCACCGCAAAAATAAGTGCCTGCGTCAAACCGACCCCGGCCCATAACCAACCGAGAAACGTGATCAGAGCGATGGCTATCACAATGGGCACAAACACGGCTGAAACACGATCAACCAATGCCTGCACCGGCGCTTTTGAACCCTGCGCCTCTTGTACCAGCCGCACAATCTGCACCAGAGCCGAATCTTTGCCAATCCGCGTCGCTCGCATCTGGAAACTACCACTACGGTTGATCGTCCCCCCAAAAACCGGATCGCCAGCCTGCTTTTCAACTGGTAGACTCTCACCGGTTAGCATACTCTCATCAATCGTCGATTCACCGCTGACAATCACCCCATCAACGGGAATCTTCTCACCCGGACGTACAATGACCATCTCACCAACCCGTACTTCAGTGAGCGGCACATCAACCTCTTGTCCACCACGTACTACTCGTGCCGTTTTCGGCTGAAGTCCGATCAGGGCTTTAATCGCAGCACTCGTTTGCCCTTTTGCTCGCGCCTCAAGATATTTACCGACCAAGATCAGCGTAATAATCAGCGCTGCCGTCTCAAAATAGACATGACCAGGCATCCCGCTGATCAAGATCGCCAGACTGTACACATAGGCAGCCGACGAACCGAGAGCGATCAGCGTATCCATGGTAGCAGTACGTGCACGTAGTGCCCGCCAGGCGTAGCGGTAGAAATCGCGCCCCGCGTAGAATTGAACCGGTGTAGCCAGTATTAGGAACAGCCAGTTCAGCAGATCGTCACGCGCTGCAACCATCGCCATCATTTCAGACATCGTTGCATCGCGCATTACCGCCATCATCGCCGCCCCATCACCAACCAGCCACGGCGTTATCAGACCAACATCTCGCGCCATCGACAGCACAAATAGCGGCAACCCAAAGACAATACCGACCAACAATCGCCGCCGTCGCTCGCTCATCTCGGCTTCGCGAACCCGTGCTTCAACATCTTCGCCAGCTTCACCGACATCAGCAGACTCAATAACGCCGTACCCGGCTTCTTCAACCGCCGTTACCAGCCTGGAGCGTTCAACCATACCTGGCACATAGCGCACCAACGCCTGCTCACTCGCCAGATTGACCTCGGCAGACAATACACCTGGTATCTTACGTAACGCCTTCTTAACCCGCGCCGAACAACTCGCACAGGTCATACCGGTAATCGGCAAGGTTACTTCGTCAACAACCACGCCATAACCGGCCTGCTCAACGGTCTGCTGCAACAGCTCAGGCTGCGTCTGCGTCGGATCATAACGCACCAACGCCTGTTCACTCGCCAGATTGACCTCGGCGGTCAGAACACCCGGTACTTTACGCAATGCCTTTTCGACCCGTGCCGAACAACTCGCACAGGTCATACCGGTAATCGGCAATCTGATTTCACATTCGGACATAGGATGGAGTCCCTTTCTGAAGGATTGCTGCGTTTATCGTCTCACCGGGCAAACCCCAAACCATTAGAGGCACGACGGCACAGTAACCCTACAAGTGGGTATCACCGATGGAAAGCATATCCGATGCTCACGATGTACATCCCGTATGAGCTATCATGTGCATCTGTGTCTTACATCTCCATGTTCTCACGGCAGTGTGGTGGGTATGGGTAAGAACGGATGCTCTCCTGACCCGTGTGGTATGGATAGTATGCATCGCGTCATCGTCTCACACCCTGACTAGTGAGCAGCACTTTGGTCATTCGACCATCGGCACATCCTAGCACTACGGTATTCACATCAGCACGGGGCAGGGCAACCTGTGCTGACCTTCATGTCATGTTCTGCGACGAGATATTTCGGATAGGCTCCACATGTCTTTCAACCCTGGCTGAGAGCGTGATCGAACAGACCCAATAGTTTTTACATTGCCCTTTTCCACTCTACGTTTCGCACGATGCGGGCCAGGCAGGAGACGTTTCAATTGTGTTGAATGCGGCGTCTTTTCCACTCTGCGTTAATCGCACGATGCGGGCCAGAGGCCCGCGCACCCAGGCGAGCGCGAGACCGGTATCATCAACCGACTGCCGTTCTCACCTACCCAGAGGCCCGCGCACCCAGGTGACCGCGAGACCGGTATCATCAACCGACTGCCGTTCTCACCTACCCAGAGGCCCGCGCATCCAGGTGACCGCGAGACCGGTATCATCAACCGACTGCCGTTCTCACCTACCCAAAGGCCCGCGCACCCAGGCGAGCGCGTGAGGAGAAAGCTGCCGCACGCATCATTAGAGAACGGTGCTAACTAACAGGCAATTCCCAACGGTGTCACATCATCGTAACCTGCCTCTTTAATGGCCATCACAATATCAGTAACATCAACGTCTTCGTCATGAACTACGGTTACGATCTTGCTGTTCAAATCAACCTCGACCTGTGATACACCGCTCAGTGCACCAACTTCCTTACGTACTGCATGCACACAATGTTGACACGACACACCAGGCACACGAAACTGCTCAGTGACCATTGATAACCTCCTAATGATGAATATTCTCGAAAACCTGCAACAATTCAGCAAGGACCCGTTCCCGCTCGGCAATATCCTCACTCCGAATTGCGGTCGTAACGCAATGATGCAAATGTCGAGATAGTATCAGTGCATCAAGCTTAGCCAGCGCTTGCTGGATGGCACGGGTTTGATTAAGCAGATCGATACAATACGCATCTTCTTCCACCATACGCTGAACACCGCGAATATGGCCCTCGATAATCTTCAGACGGTTAATGATCTGCTGTTTTTGATCATCCATAGAACATTCCTTTTGTTGAGCCTGAGCCACCGTCGCTTATGGCTGGTTGTGTGTTCACGCGCAGGGAAGCAGACACTTCGTGAGATGACTATCCCCCCCCCAGGGGGAGGGGTATAAACAGTATACCAGATCGGTCAAAGGTATGCCAGTCGGCACAGTTTTCGTAGGATGGGTTCTCCAAGGTTTCATTATGTCTAACAGTGAGTGGGAATCACGGAGAGAAGAAGAGGGAGCCGGTGGACAACCCCTCGCGTGACGATTTCCGATCCCGTGCGGCTGCCAGGTACACAAACCACCGACTCACACTTTCAAGTGATAGTGTAAGAGTAAGCGATCAGCGGAGACGGGTAAAGATGGATGTCAGACATCCATCGTCGTGAAAATCACCGTCTCCCGTCCAATGAGCGCGCCGGCTATCTCATCCTATCTGCCGCCTTCTCTCTCGCTTCGCAGCACCCGACGCAACTCGGCAACCAGAAGGTGCAGACGCTCATCATCACGTAACTCGGCCTGTCTTGGACGCGGCAAATTGATAGTGACCTCGGCCAAGACCCGTGCCGGACGCCGACTCAAGACAATCACGCGATCGGCGAGCAATACTGCCTCAGCCAGATTATGCGTCACCATCAGCACAGCCGGTTTCGGTTCAATCGTGGAAAGCAAATCCAACAGCTCACCTTGCAACTGCTCACGGGTCAATTCATCGAGAGCGCTGAAAGGTTCATCGAGCAGCAACACCGGTGGCGCCAAGGCCAGTGCCCGAGCCAACGCGACTCGTTGCTGCATGCCACCCGACAGTTGGCGCGGCAACCGATCGGCTGCATCGCTCAGCCCCACTCGCGCCAACAGTTCGGCCACCCGTCTGTCACGGTCAGCCGGTGTCCATCCGGCCAACTCAAGCGGTAACGCAATATTCGCCGCCGTATCACGCCATTCCAGCAATGCAGCCGATTGAAACGCGATCCCAAAGCGACGTTCGCGTCGAGCCTGGAGTGGTGACAGGCCTAACAGCTTTACTTCGCCCGTATCCGCCTGCTCAAGGCCCGAAACAATTCGCAACAGCGTACTCTTGCCACAGCCACTCGGCCCGACCAGAGCTACAACTTCACCGACTGCCACTGAAACATCGATCCCCGCCAGTACATGCACTTCGCCGGTACGCGAGTGATAGCGTTTGGTCACACCCTGTACCCTGATCGCAGGCTGGATCGATGCTTCAGCCGGCAGGCTATCGACAGATTTGTCAACGGTTAAGAACATACCAATGACGTGCCTGATAACTACCGCTGTTCGGGCAGCAGCGTATAATCAGGGAAATTACCGTACAACCGTTCCCCTGGCGCACCTACGGTCACTGCCTCGACCAGATACTTCCCGCCAACAAAACACCCCTTCCACGAGGCACCCATACCACCGAATACCTCTTCGCGATCACCGCGTGAACGCATTCGGTTGATTCCAACTTTGAAGGCCCGTAGCTCGCCGGCAATCATCTGCCCCAATTTCGGATCATCAGTTGCAATTGACGAAACCAGATTACCGTTCGAGATGTTCATCTCGCTAATCAGTTCTTCAATGCTATCAACAATCACGATCGTATCGACGGGGCCAAACGGTTCGTTGTGATGCAACCGGCAGTTCCGTGGCACATTCAACAGCGCAATTGGTGCCATGTACGCTGAAATATCCTGATCGGGTAAAAACAGGTCAGGATTTAGTTCACCCTCGTACAGACAGATAGCACCTGCCCCTATCGCTTCACTGTAAAGCACGCGCAGTTCTTCAACCTTCTTGGCATTGATCAGCGGGCCAAAGTCAAGCCGTGGCAGCGGATCACCTGCTCGATCGACCAATACTGGGTTTCCAATCTGGAGACTCTTCAACACCGGCAGGTACATGTCAAGGAATTTAGGAAAGAGACGGCGCTGCACAACGTAACGGATGTAAGCCGTACAGCGTTGTTTCCCGTAAGCAAACCCTTTCTTAATCTGCTGCGCCAGGTTTGTCCAATCGGAGAAATCCCATATTCCGTAACAGTTGACACCCTCCATCTCGAGCATGTAGCGCTTATTGCGGTCGTACAGTGAAGCTGCAATGTCACGACCATTTGTTCTTCCACCGACAAATGCCAGACAAGCCACATCAGCATTCCGCACTAGGGCATCGCTCAGTGCACCACCTGAGCCGCTCACCAGCGAAACGGGTAAACCGGCCCGACGGGCAATGGCAAAGCCTAGCGTAAGCGCAAACAGGCCACCGTCTGATGGGGTTTTGGCAATCACCGCATTACCGGCCAGCGTCTGTACCAGCACAGCGTGCATAAGCACCGAGTACGGGTAATTCCACGAAGCGATGTTTGAGATCACACCTAGTGGCCGACGCCCATTCATCATCCACTCGATCTGGTCGAGATACCATTCGACCCCATCAAGACAACGATCAACATCATCACACGCCAGATGATACGGCTTGCCAATTTCCCACATCAGCAGGTACACGATCAAATCACGGTACTGTCGCAACCCATCTATCGCTTCTCGCACGCGCCGTCGTCGCTCATCAAGATCGGTTTTCGCCCATTGTTCATGCTCACGCGCAGCAAAACGAACCGCCCGCTTTGCAGTATCCAGATCAATCATCGGCATCCGACCTAATTCACTACCATCAACGGGGGTACTGTAATGTTTCCCATGACCGGGCCAACCCCAGGTTCCCTCAATCAAATTGAGAACCTGTCCTTCAGCGTTAAAGGCTTCAGGAACTGCTGCCCGTAACTGCGCCATCAGATGAGACCATTCACACTCGGGTGCGATGATTTTGCTCATACGACTTCCTCTTCAGAAAACGTGATATTTGACACAATCACAGTATATCACGCTAGAGACAAGCGTTATACCTATTCCAGAGAAGGGTATCGGCAATTGCGATGAGCGTGTGCGGGGCTTCAGCGTGTTCATCCTCTGGTACGATGAAAGCGCCATTTCTCTGCGCACGACCAGATAAACACGAGCGCGGAACGTCATTCAGACGCTCAAAACGTCTTCCGACCTGCACAGTCGTCCGAGAGTGCGAGCCGCTGGAATGTGCTCTACCGTGGCAGAGGTATCAACCCACCCCTACCAATGCTTTCCCTCTTCCCAATTTATTCAGAGAGAGAAAGCATCTTGCCCCTCCTTCGTGACCAACCACTATGCTACACTATACACCAACAATGTCCGGGCCAGAGGTGTAACAAACTATGGATCATCGCACCGACCTACTCATACGACCACTGCGACGCAACCAGGGATTTTCGCAGCCAAATACATACACTATCGAATTACAGTATGGCGACGGTCGCCGTCTTGTCGCAAGTGAAGATGTACAATTTAATTTGCCTCTCCCCGAATCGAGTGATCCCGACAGTATTGCTCGCTTCGGTCAGACCCTCTTCCAACGCCTCTTTCCAGGTCGCTTGCGACATGCCGTGCTCACAGCAAGGCAACTTGCTATCCAAAACCAACAACCGCTCCGCCTTCGATTAGCGCTCGATCCGCTCGATGCTGAGCTTCAGGCTATTCCGTGGGAATTGCTCCACTTCCCGACAGCAGACAATCAAGGGCAGGCCTTACCGCTTGCAACGAGTGATCATATCTTATTTTCACGCTACATCGATAGCGAGCAGTTTCCACTACGCGATCCGCTCGATCACCGCCCCATCCGCATGCTCATAGTGCTGAGCGAACCCACAGATCTCGAACGCTGGCACTTATCCCCTTTTGACCGCAACGCGACCGAGCAAGATTTTCGCCAGCGTTTTCGTCCGTTTATTGATACCGGACAGTTGTCTTTCGATATTTTGCCCCGTGCCGGAGAAGCAGAACTTCGTACCGCGTTGGAACGCGGTTCCCTCCAACAAGAGAACGAACGCGGCTACGATATCGTGCTCTATTTGGGGCACGCACTCTTTGTACCAGAATACGGCACCCGACTCTTGCTCGAAAATGGTGAACAACGCCGAGGTCGTCTCTTCGATGGCATGGAATTTGCCCGTATTCTGGCCCAATTGCCAGCTTCCCATCAACCAACGATGATCGCACTGATCGCCTGCAACAGTGCTACGGTTGATCTTCAAGCCCCGCTGAGCAATTTAGCTGCCCGTCTCATCGCCGATAGTGGGATCCCGGCAGTACTGGCAATGCAGCGACTAGTGTCAATTGACCTTGCCCGTGATTTTACCCAACACTTGACCGAGATACTGTTGCGCAACGGCCTTATCGATCTGGCGGTTGCCACTGCACGCCGACGCATTTATCGTCCCGATAGTGTCAACTGGAGTACACCCGTTCTTTATACCCGCCTGGCGACCGGACGTCTGTTTCAGCCCAGTGCGTTGCTTAGTTATATTGAATGGTTACTGCAACAAGAAGATTTCAAACGCTGGGCCGGTTATGAGTATATCGACGTTGGCTGTATCACGATTCCGGCCGAACAGTACGCCCAACTGTCCCAACGTCGCCCCGAAAATCCCCCTCCAATCAGCTCAACCCGCGATATGTTGTTAAACCTGGTAACAACCGCTGCCAAAGATGGCAAAGGGCAATGTATCGTTCTGGCCGGCTCCCAACAGTCTGGTCAAACGACCATTTTACGTCGCGTCTGCTACGATTTAGCGCGGCAGGCACTTCTTGACGTTAGAGCACCGGTCGGCGTTTTCGTCTCGCTGAACGGTTACACACAGGTGAGCGGTGAATTACGAATCTACCATCATATTGTTGAACAGGTTCGCCAGCAACACCTCGCGCTTGCCGACCAGCTCGATGCTCTATTTCGCGGAAGAACACAAGGCCCCACCCAACGCCCACGCCTGGTTTTTTTGCTCGACGATCTGGATCAGGTGGTGGAAAGTCAATGGCAAGAATTGCTGCGCGATCTCAACACAGCTCGTCAGCGCCTGCCCGACCAGAGCTTCATCATCGCAGCACCACAGACGTTTACTCCCTTAACGGCTGATCAGAATATTACCATACTGGCTATCCAACCGCTTGATGAACAGAGCATTATCGATTATGTTCGTCAGCGTAATCGCCGCCAGGCTAAGCAAATCATTGAACGCATGCGTGAGTATCGTTTGTACAACCTGGCAAATGATCCACGAATGCTAACCCTTATTTTCGAGCGTCTTTCAACCAATGGTCAGCAAAATATTACTTATCATCACATTATTGAAGAGTTTCTCGCTCAGGAACTACGCAACCTTGACCATTCTTATCAGATGGGGAACGTTGCGCACGAGAGTTTATATCAACTTGCCTGGCATTTACGCTGGCAAATGAGCGAATATCTTTCGCTAAGCGAGGTTTTTACTATTCTCGCTCAGGTGCGTCGTAACCGAGATTACAGTTTAGAAAATCTCTTTCGTCAACTCAGCAATACCCAACTCCTCACCATCATCGGTCAACAGGCGATTTGTTTCACAAATTCAGCAGTCGCTGCCTATTGTGCAGCAAAAGCACTCTATCACAGCCCGGATCGTGCGCAATTGTTGGCTAATATCGTTGCGCTATGTGCAGATGTTGAACGTCAACACTGGTGGGAAGATGTATTGTATGCGCTGGTCAGCTTTCTCGATAAACCCGAAGAATTACTACAGCACATCGCCGACTCACTGCGCGCCGGTAACAATCGGCTGGCAGTTCTGGCTGCACGCTGCCTGGAAGCACTCCCACCATCGAGCATGCAAGCCTTGCCTGAATTTCTCCGTCATGAATTGATCGATACCTGTCTGCTCCAACTCGATGAACGGCAAGAGCCTCAACCCGAACGACGTAAAACTCTGGTGAGTGCACTCGGCAAGCTTGATTATCCACAAGTTCGGCAACAGCTACGACATATATCCGTCAACAAGGTACGTCAGACCAGCAATGGGCCGCGCTACGAATATACGAACATCCGCATCGCAGCCGCTCGCGCTCTGCGTGATCTTTATCTCCCCACTTTTCAGCGTCGAGATGGTGGCAGCACACCTGCCGAAGCGTTTGATCGGACATCAATATCTGTCAGACAGTTACGTGATGATCGCCCCCTGATCGAGCTAATGTCTGCCTGGCTGAAAGCAGAGAGCGGCCGGCGCGAGCTGAGGCATCTGCTGCGCACCTCACCACTGGCCCCCGAACGGGCAATTGCTGCCTTTGCGTTAGCCGATGTAAGCACTACTCCATCACAGCAGCTCTGTGATGCCCGATTCCTTCTGCGTATGATTGTCGCTCCATCTGACACCATCAACACACCCATTAGCGACGATTGGGTTGACACTATGTGGGCGGCGGCTGATGCCCTCACGCTCCTCGACCCAGAATACGTTATCCCATTGATCATCACTCTGATCCGTCGCAAACCCGATATGCCCGCTCCAGCCGCCCAACAGATCGCTTACCTGGCCGGTCGCTTGCGTATCAATCAACCACTGGTGATTGACTGGTTGCTAACGTTGCTCATTATAAATCCCAGCCAAAGTGTAAAGGCGCGTGCATTACAATCGCTGGCCTGGATCGGCGAGAGTGCGGCTTCACGCACGATTGCCATCGTAGGCGGGAGTAGCCTCACGATCAAGCAACTGATCGAAGAAATTGCCCTTTGGCGACAACCACTCCCAACCTTCGCCATTGGCACATTTCAGCATGCTTTCTCCATCAGCGGTAATCAAGCCCTTTATCTCAGGCGTAAAGCGATTGAAGCACTGGCCTGGATTGGCGACAGAAACACCCTACGCGAACTAGACAGCTACTTCAAATACTGGCCACTCGAACTACGTACTCAGTGGTACATAAGTCGCAGCAGTTTACTGAGGAGATAGAAAAGAAGATTTCTTGACAAAAAATCCCCGCTCGGCGACCAGTAATCGTCGCCGAGCGGGGAGGAATGAACGGGTGCATGGACCTAGGTTCCCAGCGGTGAGCCGCCAGTAGGATCGGCGCTGCGGTGTTTCACGACCCG
>Ga0272446_1000057_pt1 | contig 133988 bp, 123 predicted proteins | sample YNPCB0061_FD_194587 | JGI IMG/M metagenome (GOLD analysis project Ga0272446, IMG submission 194587) | Hot spring microbial mat communities from Yellowstone National Park, WY, United States - YNP-CB-006-1 | ecosystem: Environmental > Aquatic > Thermal springs > Hot (42-90C) > Sediment | place...
ACAATATTAGTATTGATGAAAATAAAAACAGTTCGGTTGAAGTAATTGAATATGCTAATGGGAATATGAAACTGAGAACAATTACTGAGCAGGAAAACTTCTTAGTTGTAAACAATATTAATTATCCTGGTTGGAAAATAAAAGTAAATGGAGTAGAGCAGAAAGTTTATAATGCGAACTATATTTCAATAGGAACATATATTCCTGCTGGTGAATATACTGTTGAAGTTTACTTTGAGCCAAATGTCTTTGCAATAGGAAGAAATATTACCTTGATTTCAATAATTTTAATTTCATTAATCGGAGTTACTGTTATCAGTAGAAAAAAAGTATCAAGCCTACTAAAGAAGAAAAAATAAATTCTTTCATGATAAAGTTTAAATATTGTATAGTTTTATATGAACCTAATACTTTATCTCACAAAGATAAGTCTAAAAACCTGGGCATATTTATTGATTCTAATACTAACTATTTCTTTTTTTATCAGTGTTGGTGATCCGCTGTCATTTACTGGTGATGAACCGAGATACGTTTATTATGCACATAGCTATGCAAATGAAGGAATATTTGTTGGTAATCTAGAAAATTGGTATGAATATCTTAAAGAATCAGGACAGAGTCCTATAGATCCAAATAACGGTAGTACAAAACCTGGCCACTCAATTGTAATTCCATTTATAATATCTCCATTTACAAAAATCCTTAAACTCAATGAATTAAGAATATTATCTTCTATCACAGGTATTTTGGGAGGAATGCTTTTATTTTTCTTAATAAAAAAATTAACTTTCAGCCATAAAATAGCACTTTTCATTTCGATTATATGTACTATCACAATACCAGTATTACCCTATTTTGAAACATTATTTTCTGATATTTGGCTTTTTACAGGAGTGACAGCTGCAAGTTTATTACTTGTATTTTCAAAACAAAGAATTCAAAAATCAAAATTTAACTTCCTCATTATTGTTCCATCTTTTTTTTTCTTTTTGATATTCTTACATATTAGATTATTACCAGTAAGTGCAGTTTTTTCCGCATTTTTTTATTTATATATTTTCAAATCAAATTTTAAAATTCAAAAGAAATTTCTCGTACACTCTATATTTTTTCTAATTTTGGTATTAGTTGGTTTTTCAATCTATCAATTATCTATTTTTGGCAGTCTGACTGGCAGTGCTTCGTCTCCCTATACACCTTCTCTTATCGGTATTTTTGAAAGACTTGCGATTCAATTATTTGAAATGCGACATGGTCTACTAGTTTACTCCCCTTTCTATCTTTTTTCATTTATTGGCTTTATCTTAGCAGTAAGTAATAAAAAAGAATTCGCTTTAGAATTTTTGTTTGCATTAATAGGAATGATTCTTGTTTTTATTTGGGGAGCTGCATCAGAAAGTTTCCCTGGAAGATTTTGGGTTGCAACTATACCATTACTTGCTATTGGATTAGCATATTGGTTTATTCTCCCAAAGAGGTGGTTTACATGGATTCCCTTCTGGATTTTTCTATTTTTAGGTCTAATTAATACTTACATTTACATTCATCACACGAATGCATTTCTGGAAAATAGAATTTTTTCATATACTTATGATCTTCTTTTTTCAGATTTCAATTTATTTAATTTCTCTGCATTTTTACCATGGGATGAATTTGGGATTGTAGATGCTCTTATGAATAAGAGTCATATTATTGCATTATGGATGCTTATAATATCTTTAGTTTTTATTGCAACAATAATTATTTCATTAAGTAAGTCAAAAGTTTTAAGTATTTTTGGGATTCTAATTAATTTATCATTAATTTTCTTTCTTATGGCTTTTATGTATGTTAAGCCATTAGGTAAAAGTGAATTTACAGCAAATCCATATATTGAAAATAATTATCAGGTTTTAGTAATTACTCTCTCTACACCGACAAATCTTTCTGTCGTAAGATTCGGAGAACCAAGATATTATTGGCCAACTCCAATTTATCCATCGCATTTATGGATTGAATGTAGTTTTGATGGGGTTAATTATATAGAAAAATTCCAAGTGCGAGCAACTCCAACGATTGCAATACAATGTAATTTTCCGGTAAAAACACTTCGGATTACCTCGAATACTAGTGATACAAGATTGTTTTACAGTCATTCATTGGAGCTTTATAAAAAACCGAGATTAGCTCGAATAGCTCATTCAATTTCTAAGTTGTTTTGATTTTAATGATAAAGTATTTGCAATCTCTACCATTCCTACAAATATCATCAAAGTGATAAATGGAAACCACATTTTGATGTAGTGCACACATCCATATCTTACAGAAAAACCATTAAATGCGGGAAAACTTCCATAAAAAATAAATGCGGTAACCATCCCTAAGAAAAGTGACCATAATAATAATGATTTCCTTCTAATCAACCCCCAAATAGCTAATGGAAATAAGAAAAAAATTGGAGCTGTCTTTAGTAAGGGTGGATATAATAAATCATCAGGCGTTCTCAAACCGAAAAGTAAAGTAAACCAGCTATCAGAAACTTCACCAAGATCATATCTCTGCAAATCCTGATCAGAATATCCATCATCACGCATATGAGTAGTGTAGGGAGTTTTTAATGGACCACCAAAATATTTATTATGAAGATAAAAAACTGGTGCGACAAGTAATACCATGCCTATACAAAAAATAATGAAATTTTGAATTATCTTTTTCTCTTTTCTATTTGTATAAAACCATGCAAGCAAAAACGGACCGATAAAAAAAATATCAATGTATCGAGCTGCAAATATCCAAGCAACACAAACTGCCACAATTAATACTCGAGGCAAACTAATTTTTTTCGAAATCACAATATAAAAAATAATTGAAAACAAAAATAAATTTACTGTTGAATTCCAAGGCATAACGACATAATTAACAATTGAGGTACTAAGTAGAAATAGAATAGTCACTAGTGCCCCTTTTGCGTTACTATTTTCAAAAATTTTACGTGATGCGTAAAAAGTCATAATTGCAGTACCAATAAAGAAGAAAAAATTTACTGGCATAAATGGATCTTTGGGATAAATCCTATAGAACATAGCGCCTAGAATTGGATAACCAATTCCATAAGTGAATGTGGCTAATTTAAAGTCACTCATTTCCTTTGCCATTTCAAGGTATTGGCTTTGATCATATGCACCGTAATATCCCAAGGGATTTAGCTGGCTTGGCCTTTCATAGGTCATATAATAATATGATCCGAATAATACCAATGCCAAAAGTCCTAGAAGGACAGCGAAAGTAAGTGTTTTTTTATTTTCTTTATTTTTAAAGTACTCCTTAAATCTATTGAGTAGGGGTTGCATGATGTAATGTTACTAGAATTTTAGAGTTTTGTAATAGATTAATAAATTGTTTCTGATAGAATTTCTTAGTGAAAAAAATTGTTGATCTTTACCAGAATAATAAACTTCTTTTTATATTAGTTGGAACGATATTACTTATTGTTTTATTCATCTTTTTTCTTATTAGTGAGTTTAGAATTTTGTCATATACTTTATTGATATTTGTAATTGGTGGTGCGGGTTATTTACAATATAAAAATAAGTATTTGAGCAATCAGCAACTTTTTCTAATTGGAGCATTTTTAATTCTATCTCTAATTTCATTACTCCCTGTAATTCGAGCGGATTACTGGCCATATAGTCATGAAGAGGATAGTTATAAAGCAAGAACATTAGTTTATGCTGATCACTTCAAGCAATTAGATTTTATCCCCTTATGGTCTTCTGCAGATAGTTTTGGGATGGGGACGCCACTTCCGCTTTTTTATCATAAGTTTTTTTATTATATTTCTGCATTTTTATATTTATTAATTGGTAGTTTTAAATACTCATTTTTGGCGAGTTATATCTTCTTTTTTGCAATAGGCGCATTTGGAGCATATAAAACACTTCGACTTTTTAAATTAAAGCCAATCCCTTCTTTTTTAATAGCTATTTCAATTATATTCTTGAATTACACTGTGACAAATTGGTTAATTAGAGGAGCTGTTGCTGAGTTCAGTGCAATGATGTTTGTTCCTTGGGTCATTTGGTGGTGTACAAAACTATTGTTAAAATATGAATTCTCAATGTTTATAGTACCAATTTTTTTTCTGACTTTTATTTCACATAGTGTGATTGCTTTTTATTCAATTCCACTTTTTATATTAGCTTTTGCACTTTATATTGTATTTTCTTTTAAAGAAATTGAATGGAAAAAATTATTAATTAAAGGGACTTCAGCATTTGCATTACTGGTACTCTGCTTATCCATTTATCTTTTTCCCATGTTTCTGCTTAGAAACAACTACTCACCAAGTAAAATAACCGACAATGGATTTACACCCGCCACAACAAGGGTATTACCTGATAAGTATTTTACTGACGAAGGCTATAGATGGGGAGAGGATTATGTTCGGTTTACACTTGTTATTGATCCACCTGTATTGTATTTACTAGGTCTGACATTTGGAATTAGTACATTTTACCTATTTCGAAATTTCAAGAATAAATCTAAATCCAATTTAAAAAGGAATATATTATTAGTGATATGGATTCTCTCGATAATTGGGATATATACGTATATGCAGACGGAGCATGCTTTGTTTATATATGATGAATTTCAGGTATTGAATTTTATTCAATTCTCCTGGAGATTATTAGCATTTATTTCACCATTGATGGTGATATTACTTGGTTACTTCTTGTCTAGAATAAAAAATCAAGTGTACCAAATATCTATTGCTGCAATTCTTATTATTTCACAAATAGTTTTGGGTCATAGTTTTTCGACAATTCAATATAAAGTTTTTTCTAAAGAAAAATTTGAATCAGTTCCATACAGGAATTATGAAGATGGACTTGAATCAAGATTGGCAGGAATTGGGGAGTATTTGCCATTAATCCCTGCTGGTAGCAGTACAGAGTATGATTCAAACCGAGCATTATATTTTTCAAATCTAAAGAAAGAATGGTTAGTGATCCCGAACAAAAACTCAGAGTGCACCATGAGTCGTAAGGAAAATAAGTTCTTAGATCAACTTAGCAAGGAATACACTTTGTCGTGTTCTGAAAGTACGATAGTGGCATTACCTATCAACTTCTCTGGATATGAAAGGGTATTTATTAAAAGTGATAGTGATTCAGACTTTAAGGAGGTTGAAAAATGGCGTGGTGAAACAGACCCGCGTATTTTTATAAATGCCCAAAAAGGCAATAGTGAAATAAAAGTTGAGTTTATGAGTTACCGTACAATTCCAATAGTTATTTTTAACAAATTAATTCAAGGGAAATGATTTTGAAGAAGGAATGATCTATTAAGTTTTAATTACCTGGAAACAGATTGAATAATACAATTTCTTTTAACGCATGAAATCCATCCGTAAAACGTATTTTCTTTCCCTCGGCAATTGTTCTTGGGTAATAAGAAATAGGGTAAATAGCAAATCTAAGATTTTTACCCTTCCTCTTGTATAATGAGAGTTTAGCTGTAAGTTCAGGTTCAAGACCAAAATTTGTTTTTGCTTCAATATTTTCTGCAATTTTTCGAATAATTTCCCCTCTACACATTTTGTAGCAAGTTTCCATATCAGGTATCCAAGTTTGAATTCTAGAATAGGTAAAGAAGTTTGAGAAAGCACTCAAGGCTTTGTTCCCCCAATAGTTTCGTTTATAAATTACTTTATTTTCTTTCCCAAATCTATCACCGTATACAACATCATAATCTTTGGCAATAGCGATTCTAAGCATTTCAACAAAATCATTTGGGTCATACTCCAAATCAGCATCTTGAATAACAACATATTCGCCAGTAGAGTGAAGAATCCCTTTTCTAACAGTTTGGGTTTTACCCATATTCTTTTCATTATTAAGGAAAGTAATCTCTGGAAATTTTTGAGAAAGTTTTTTGACAATATCAGCTGTAGCATCTTTGGAACAATCATTAATCACAATAACTTCTTTTTTATAGTCTGAAGGAAGTTTTACTTGCAGTACTTTTTTTAATAATTCTTCAATTGTCTTAGCCTCATTATAAGCAGGTACAATAATCGAAAGAGTGGACATATCGGTATGCTAAAACATTAACCATTATTTTGCAAGACGAAATACTTATATTTTATTGTTTTATTAATGGTTTAGGCATGTTTATTATATAACCAGAAAGACTTTTATATCATGTATTATAAGAATGTCTGATAAAAATATTAACGTTAAAGAGACAAGCACAACGGTATTCATTCTTTCTACTGCCTATTTACCACCATCCGAACCCACATCACTAACTGATAGCTCTAATTATGATACAGCAGCAGCAACAGCTTTGATTGCTTTAGAACATAGATTAAAAGGTGATAAAGTCATAATTGCCCATTGTGTAGGTAAAACTTCTGAATCATCGCCAAATATTGCTTCATTATGCAGTACATATTTTTCATTTGTATATAGAAATTTATTAGCATCTCACCCATTAACCAGAAATATGGGAGAGGAAGCAATGTCTTCTCCAGATTTGGAAGTTACAATTACGGGAGTTAATGATATTTATGGAGAAGAAAGCCTTTATGGTCCTCAAGAAACTCTTGCTGAACAGGAACTAGGCTCACAAATTGCAAAAACAGAAGAGATTTTATCACAGGTTTATGTAGTTGGACTTGAGGAGCATATTCCTCGAATTAGAAGAGTAGTTGAAGGAAGTAAATTTTATAGTGATAGAAAGATTTTGTTCGCTGGAGCTAGAACAACTATTGCAGCAGCTTTAGAAATATGGGAACACGAAGTAGTTAATACAAATCAAATTGTATCATTTCCAGAATCTTTAGCACTTTCGACAAGATCAGAGGTATTTAAGTTAGCATATAGCCAATATCAAAAGTATGGTGAAATATATTTTAGTATCGCGAAATTTTTTGTAACTGAAAAAATTAAATCTGCAATTGGTGCCTTTGATTGGCTAACAAGGAAACCATTTGGAACTACATTAAAGAGAATTTCCGAAGGGCTAGGAAGTAAAAAACATTTACTCGATGCAAGTAAATAGTTTATTCCTTAGTTACACACGCAATCACAGAAACGCCAAAGGGGAATGGGATTGATCCAATAAACATTGTTTCTGATTTAAAAATTACTTTAAATATACTATTCATAATTCCTTTTGAAGTGTCAATATCTTCATCAGTTGAATTTGGTTTGAATTTTTTTTTTAAAAGTCTAACAGCTGCAATTGGTAAAAATAACCAGAAATTGAAATAGCTAATATAATTAATTTTGAAACCAGCAGCTTCTAATTTTAATTTCAGATCAGATGCTGAGTATCTTCTGAAATGGTGATGGGAAACATCATGATGACTCCACAAAAATTGCATAGCTGGAACAGTCAGTACCAAATGACCGTTTTGTTTCATCAATGAATATACATCTTTTAATGCATTTCTATCATCTTCAATATGTTCCAAAACATCGGTCATTGTAACAAGATCAAAGCTACTTTCATTTAACTGACTTTTATCAACAGGAAAGCCTCCACTAACAACTTTTTCAGCAACACCTCTTTTTATAGCCATATCAACCGCTGTCATTTCCGGCTCTAAACCAACAACGCTGCCATATTGTGAAAGATATTTAAAATTTCCTCCTGAACCACATCCCGCATCTAATATGTTCAGTGGTTCTTTTTTGTAGACAAACTTATTAATTAATTTTTCGACTGCAGCTCGACGTCCAAGAAACCACCAATGTGTATCTTCGACTTCGGCCATGATTTTGTAGATTTTTGCCTCCATTTTTTAACTTGCCTATTATAAAGATTATTTAATTAAATCCAATTGACTGATTAACAATATAAATTGGTCTGTGTTTTGACTCTGAGTAAATTCTTCCAATATATTCGCCTATCAATCCCAAAGAAAATAATTGCACACCAGTAGAGAAGAGAACGACAACCATCATTGAAGTATAGCCTTCGGCATTATTTCCTAAAAATACTTTAAATCCTATTAAGAATAAGGCATAAAGAAAACTTGCGACAGAAAGTAGTATCCCAAAAAAAAATGAGATTCTAAGTGGTACATAACTGAATGAAGTAATTCCTTCAATTGCAAAACTTATTAATTTTCGATAATTCCATTTTGTCATTCCCCGAAATCTTGGTTTTCTCACATACTCAACTCCAATGCTTTTGTATCCAACCCAAGTAAACAAACCTTTCATAAATCTTTGAGTTTCACGTAATTCTTTTAATGACTTAATTACTTTTGAGTCTATAAGTCGAAAGTCACCGGTATTTCTTGGAATTTTTACTCCGGATACTTTTGACATTAGCCAGTAAAATAAGTAAGCGGTTGAGGTTTTTACCCAAGTTTCACCTTCTCGCACTGTCCTTACTGCATAAACGACATCATAGCCTTCCAGCCACTTTTGAAACATTGTTTCAATCATTTCAGGCGGGTCCTGTAAATCCGCATCAATTGGTACCACGACATCACCTGTAGCATGATCCAAACCCGCAGTTAACGCAGCCTGTTGACCAAAGTTCCTTGAAAAACTAATTATTTTAACACTGGAATCTTTTTTATGGATTTCAAATAGCTTTTCCTCAGTATCATCAACACTGCCATCATTTACACAGATTATTTCATAAGAACCAATTTGTGGAATTTTTGAAATTACTTCACTTATCTGATTATAAAAAGCCTCAATGTTGGGCCCTTCATTGTACATTGGAGTAACAATACTTAAATAGTATTTTTTATTTTTATCTCTTGCAATCATACGATTTTGGTACAATTTTCATGAGGTTACATTATATTAAATCCTTTATCAAGGAAAATTTAATTCATAGCTTCAATATCACTGTCGCTGTTCCAATCTATTTCCTTAATTTGTTTTCATAAAATATCATACACCTTCATTTTATGGTTTCAAACTTTATTGTAATATAGGGATCATTATTTGAAGCACGAATTTATTTGAAGCACGAATATTATAACCTCGAAAAGTATTATAAGGAGATTGAGAAGTAAACGCTTTTAAATTTGGCATAATTAGTTTAAAACAGCCTAGTGAATAATCAAGTTAAAACAAATACTAAAGGTTTTCTGATATTTCTTTTAGTTTTTTTCGAAAACTCTCTCTCGAAAATTTTTGGACAGATTGAACCATGTATTTCTGGTCAAAATGTGTTTTTTTAAGTTTTTTTATAGCATCAATTAAGTCTTCTTCTGTTTGCCTTTCAAAAAAGATTCCATTTATTTCATCCTCAATAATATCACGACTTCCTCCCTTACCTAAAGCTATTACAGGCGTCCCACAAGCTAGACTCTCAACCATCGTAATCCCAAAATCCTCGACATTCCACATGATAAAAGCTTTTGCCTTCGCCATTTCTATCCATTTCGTTTCATCATCTACAGGTCCTAAATATTGAATATTATTTGAGAGTCCAACTAAGTTTTTTTCATCCTCACCTTTACCAATTATCTTCATTTTATATCCGTTTTTATCAAGAATTTTTGCAACAATGGAAACACCTTTATATAAATCTAGCCTGCAAACCATAATGAAGAAGTCTTCTTTCTTAATACTTTTATCCTTAAGGAAATTTTGAATTCTTTCAACATCAATAGGTGGATAAACTACCACCGAATCTCTTTTATAAAATTCTTTAATTCTTTTTTGTGTTGTTGATGAATTTGCAAGAAGTAGAGATGGTTTTTGAGCAGACCAGAATTCCAGCCAACGTAGTAAAGGTTTTGCAATTTTTATAAAAATACTTTTAGAGTTCTTTATACCCCAAGCCTCCCAATGAGGTGTATGAATATAACAAATATGTTTAGCATCTTTTCTAAAACGAATTGCTTTTGCTGGTCCTGAAGAACTGGAAATTATTAAATCATACTTTTTTAGATCCAGAAGCCACATAGCGAGGAAATTTGGAAATGTAAAATATCTTCTTAAAAAAGTATTTTTTAGAAAAGGAATTTTACCTAAAAAGCTTTCATGAATTCTCCATGATTTGAATTTGTCCGGCATTTTTTCAGGAAGGTAATAAGATGTGTAAATATCTGCATCGGGAAATGCCTCCACCATAACTTCAAAAACCCTTTCAGCTCCTCCATACGTATACATATAGTCATGAACCAGTGCTATCTTCTTTTTAGAAGAATTTTGATTATTTATACTTGTCATCAATGTCTTTCAAAACTGACTTTAAATTTTCTGATAGATTTAAATCAGAAACAAAAAGACAGTCTTCAGTATCTATAATTGCAATATTTTTTAAACCGATAAGTGCAATTTTTCTTTTTGTCTTGGAAACAACTAGATTGCCACATGAGTCTATAGCTGATACATCACCTTGAAAAACATTCGAATCAGGATTTAATCCTGAAAGAATGTCTTTCACCCCCTTCCACGAGCCAATGTCTGACCATCCGACACTTGCTGGCAAAACAAGCTTATTTTCCATCTTTTCGACAATGGCAATATCAAAAGCCTCAGCTGCGCATTTACTGTATTCTGTCTCGAATTCCTTTGATTCTACCGGCATTTTATAACAATTTCTTAGTATTTCTAGTGTCTCAGGGGCAAGTTTTTCATACGTATTTACCATAAAATCAGGATTAAAAATAAACCAGCCAGAATTCCACAAATACCTCCAATCATTTATAAATTTTTCTGCTGTTTTGAGATCCGGTTTCTCTTTGAAGCTAGCAACTGAAAAAACTATATCTTTTCCAAATCTTGCAACCGGCTCTCCCATTTCTATATAGCCGTATGCAATAGATGCAAAAGTTGGGTTCATACCAACTTGCAAAAGCTGATTCGGATGCTCCGCATTAATTTCTTCGGCAAGTTTAAGCACCCTTAAATACTCTTCTGGATTGCCAATATACTCATCGCATGCGCCGATTAGAACAGTTTCATATCCTTTTTCCTGTAAATTTAATGAAATCAATCCAAATGCAGCAGTACGATCACGCTTAACAGGTTCGATTATATAATTTGTCAGTAATACCTCAGGCAATTCTTGCCTTACTAAGTCCAATAGTTGTAGATTTGTAGATATAAAAATGTCATCAACTTTGTATTGGGTTAGATATCTTTCAAATACATTCCTAATAAGTGACTTTGAATCAATAATTGAATGGAATTGTTTTGGTTTCTTGTCTCTAGATACGGGCCATAATCTAGTTCCATTTCCTCCTGCAAGAATTACAATTGCTGTTTTCATAGGATAAATGATGATAAGCTTTCCTGAAAAATGAGTAAAGACGCCTTTTTTTACTGTCATTTCCATATATAGATGATTTACGTTAGAATTAGCAACTAAACCATGCAACCAGTTCAAAACCTTTTTAGTTTTATCCCGGGTGGAGACACTATCTCAATATCTATACTTTACTTTTTAGGATCGGCATTTCTGGCATTAGTTATTTCGCCGGTATTAATAAGCGTACTTTATAGACTAAATATTATTCGGACATCAAAAGGTGACCAGGTATCAAAACTTTTTGACGAAGGACATGGCAAAATAGGAACACCAATAATGGGCGGGTTGATAATTATTACAGCAACTTTAATAATTACCTTTTTATTTAACTGGAAAAGAGAGTATACCTATGTACCCATCGGGGCAATGATGTTATCCGCAAGCATCGGAGGGATAGATGATTTACTGAATATATTTGGAGGTATTAGAAAACAACCTATTCCCGTAGCCCTACATATCAAACTTGCTTTTGTTCATAAGAGTTTAATCAGAAGAATATATTACTTTATAACTATTCCATGGGCAGCATTTAAAAGATTATTTTTATTTATTGGCTCCAAGCCAAAATCAGGCTTGCAAGTGCACGAAAAGATTCTACTTCAGGCTTTTATCGGGGTGACTGTAGGTATGTGGGTTTATTTTAAGAACGGTGTTTCTACTATTTGGGTTCCTTATATTTTTAATATCGACTGGGTAACTGCTTTTTTCAATTTTATTCCCGGATTCAGAGTAATACCTGAAATAAACAGTGTTGACATTGGCTGGATGATAGTCCCGTTTGTAGCACTCACAATCATGACTATAAGTAATGCAGTAAATATTTCTGATGGTATGGATGGATTATCTGGTGGTTTACTGATGATAGCTTTTACTGCTTATGGAATTATCGCTTATGGGATTAGCGAGTATGGCAAACTTATCGGCAGCGAAGCAGCTTATGGTAATAGAAGCATAGTTTATCTCTGTGCAACTATTTCAGGATCATTAATTGCTTATTTATATTTCAATGTTAAGCCTGCAAGAGTACAAATGGGTGATGTAGGCAGTCTTGCCATAGGTGCGGTGCTTTCAATTATTGCAATAATGTTGAGAAAAGAAATAACATTGGTGTTTATTGCAGGAGTATTTTTGATGAATGGGATTATTTCCAGAATATGGCAAAGATTATGGTATAAATTTACCGGGAAAAGATTTTTCAAAATGATCCCCCTACATTACCACTTTGAAATGCAGGGATGGCCTGAAGAAAAAGTAGTAACAAGATTTTGGCTAGTAAGCATTGTACTTACAGCATTGGGAATTTGGATAGCAGGTCTTTAAGAAATATATTTTGAATAGCCATTCAAAAAGCTTTTTGCATCCATTGCTTTCTTGCCTATTGGTTGGATTTCAAGTATTTCCAATAGACCGTCATTTAACTCAAGATAAAGTCTCTTTTGATAAGAATGAAAACAAAGCTTGCTTTTTGGAGTATATTCAATCGGCTGATCAGTTATATTTGAACGAAATAGATTTACTTTAAGATTATCTATCTCCATAAAAGCTATCGGTGCAGGATTAGCACCCATTATTTTTCCATGTGCATGTTTTGTACCATCTTCAAACTTAATTTCAAAATTTTCTTTAACCATATCCGCTTCATTGCAATAGGTTGCCTGGTTATCTTCTTGTGGTACCAATATCCAGTTTTCGGGGTTAAATATATATTCGAATTCCTTATCCATGACCTCCACACTCAAGTCTGCAAGCCTATTCATCAACTCTCCCCCTGTAATTTTTTGTAATTCTTCATATTTAATATTTAACTTTTCTTTTTTAATTATTTGCCCTGTATCCATTCCCTTATCCATTTTTATAATGGTTATTCCAGCTGAGTTAATATCTTGATTTAAAATTGTAAATTGAACTGGAGCAGCACCTCTGTATTTTGGGAGTAGAGAACCATGAAAATTCAAAAATCCGTATTTAGATTTATTTATAAGACTCTCAGGAAGAATTTTTCCATATGCTGCAACTATAACCAAATCTACTGGATGTTCGTCAAGATAATTTTGAAAAAATTTATCTTTGATTTTATCAGGAGTCAAAAATTTAAGTGAGTTAACTTTGCAATAATCGACTACAGGATTATCAACAATTTCTTTACCGAATTTCTTTTGCTTAGATGACTGAGAAACGATGTAAATCAAATCCAATTTACCTAACTTATGGAAATCAAATAGTTTTTTTAAAATTGCTAGACTAAAGCCACTTGAACCATAAAATGCAATTTTCATACCAATTCATTTATCCCTGAACAGTCTTATTTTTATCCTCCAATGCATGAACAAACTTAGTTTCTAAAACCTGAAAGAATGTAATAAACGGAGATGTTACTGCCGCGAACAGACTACCAAACAAGATTGCGGTGAATAATATTGTAATAATTCCTATTGTTGGATTAGAAATATTTGCCGCAATCAAGAATACAGGCAAAAGAGTAACAAGAGCTAAAACAAAGACGAAAAATAAACCAATCAAAACGAAAGGTATTGCAAGTAGGATTGTTACGAAAAAGTAAATTACAATGCTTCCTAAATCATTTTTTAGAAGCCTCCAAGACTCCCAAACACTATCCAAAATGGAATAATTATAATTCACCAATAATACAATCGAAATTCTATTTATTATTGAAAGAATAATTAATGCTGGGACAAAAAATAGAAAGCCACAACAGAGTAATATAATTGCAAATGGACCTATTACGAAAACCAGTAGAATAAAAGGTAAAATTAGCGCAATTGTTAATACAAATCCAAAGAGGAACCAAAGAAAATCAAAGAGTATAACTTTTAAAATAACTGTGTGTGACTCATTCCACAACTTACCAAACTTAATCAAATCAAATTCTCCATTTAAATCATGTTTAACCGATCTTGATATAGAAATAGTTGAAACTCTAGTCAAATACCAACCTAAAAGTAAAATAACAATTCCGATAACAATAATTGCTACTATAAATATCGGTGAAGAAGCCAATTCGTTAAATCTCTCAACAATCGGCTGATATGGTCCAAAATCTCCTCTAGATATACCACTAGAAGTACCACCTCTATCAGTATTTAAAGAAAGGTTCGAAAAAGACTGGAAAAAAGCAATAATAAAACCAAATACCCAAAGCATTTTATACTTTAAAGTAAAGTCAAAACTTTTCTTTATTAAATCTGTAAAATCTATTTTCATTTTAAAAATTTGAATTATTTTGCTCTAAATTATTTATATTATCTCTAAAAGTCAAATCTATAGCATTTTCTTTTATACTTATTTTTTCTAAAGTATAAGATCTACTGCTTAAACTCTCACTTATTCCTTGATTAAGTCCTTCTTCAAAACCGGAAGCAAAACCATGACCAAGAAAAGAGTCAAAAAATGTATTTCCTGTAGCAACCTTCTTAACAATAAAAGTCTTCCCGTCAGAAGAAGTAGTGACTTCAGCAGTAATATAAACACCATCAAAACTTGCTGGATCCAATCCCAATCTCTGATTTTGAGGTAGAGAAGTTAAAAGATTTTTTAAGTCTATTTTTAAAGTTAACAAATTAGGCTCCATACTTATATAAACACCTTTTAGAGCTTCACTGTTTGAACCGGTAGCTATTTGTTCAATTAGTTCTTTTTCTGTAATTGTAACGGTAAAAGTACCATCTTTGTTTTTCATCGCTGCTGAATCAACTTTATCTTGAATTGTTCCAGTTGTTGAGAGACTTGAGGGATCGTAAGTTGAAAATTTTGATTTATCAAAATTATTATCTGTTGTAGAGTTTCTCAGTAATATTCCCAGGCTTAAAAAACCGACACATGCACATAGTATTAATACCAAAAACAATACTCCACAAGAAATCAAACCTATCTTCCAGCAAGAAGATCCTTTCTTTTCCACAACAACGGTTTGAGTCACTGGTGCTGGTACTGCAGGGGTTGAAGGAACAGAAGCTTGTGGTTCTGTTGGCGCTTTAGCATCTAATGAAGTTTGATTAACTGAATTGTTAGCTGGAATTGTATTTTCTGTCATTTTTTTGATATTAATCTAAGATTACCTGATTTTACAACTTCCTTGCAAGGATTGCCATAAAAAGCGGAAATTCACTTCTTGCCCTGTTTTCCATTTTGCTTGACTTTCCAACACTGGTTTTTGGAGAAACCCATTCCTCAATCTTTTCAATCATAAATCCGTTTTTTGACAATCCGTTTACATAATCTTGTAGCGGATAATGGAATGACCAGGTCATTTTAGTTTTAAATGATCCTGGATTCATGTTAATAGGTATTTTTAGAGGAGTTAAATATCTATCAACTCTGCGATATTGAGACTTTTTTGCATTATCAATTTGCCAACTTGTTTGTCTGGGAATTCGGAAATATGGATGATTTATTACAATTAAAAATTTTCCGTTTGACCTTAAACGGGAAAAAACATTCTGAAAAACCTTTTCGTAATCTTCAACATTTTGCAGTGCTAAAATAATAACTGCATGAGTAAAATCATTTTTTTTTATTTTTAATTCTTTTGTGATATCACCGATATCAAACTTGGAGAAATTACTTTTATTTTCATTTCTGGCATACCTAATCAAGTCCTCAGAAATATCAACCCCCTGATAGTACATTTCTTTTGGGATATACTTATTCAAAATTCCCTGACCACAAGCAAAATCAATGATGCTATCACCTTTTTTTAAACATAAAAGTTCAATGGATTTTGGAAGAATTAAATTCTGGTGGAAGTATAGCCCATTATCCCCAACAGCTTTTTTATACCATTTAGCAACATTCTGCCAGGAAGTATTGGGTTTTCTTTTGATTAATCCTTCTTTTTTCAAATTACTTAACCCTCCTTACTGCATTGCGTTTAAAATCAATTTGATTTAATAAGCCAATTAGCTCACTTTGGTTCTGCGCAAAATCAGTGTCAGTCAAATCTTTCAATGCCCTAATCCCTATAAACATAGGTTTTTCGACTTTGTCGATAAAACCATTTCTGACAATTTCTCGAATTACTCTTTTTGTGTAAACTCTGTGTGATGCCAAGGGAATTGATTTGGAGTCTACCATATATGCAAACTTAGTCTCAGTAGAATCTAAGAAAATAATCATAAAATTCCTCGAACTCCTTCTTAAACCAAATCTCATTAATTTCTGAAAATCTTTTTTGCGTTTTAGAGAATATTTCTTTGTCAATTTTTATTATATTCCAATGACAAACACTTATCCTTACGAATATGCATAAGCCATATGTAATTAGAACTTATCTTCTTGTATTTCCAGGTTTCTTCATCATTCTTCTCATTTCGTCAGAAACAGTCAATTGCTTTCTGCCTCTTGCTCTTCTCCTTTTAACAACTTTTCTGCCACTTGCAGTGCTCATTAACTTTAAAAACCCGTGTTTTCTAAGTCTAGGTTTCTTTTTAGGTTGCCATGTCCTTTTCATAATTATTTCAACAATTTATACATGTGATAATACTATAAAACAGCTGGAAAAGCTAATCATATACTCATCAAAGTACAGTAATAATTTAAATTAAAATTAAATAGTATACAATTCACCAGACTCGATAATACCCAAAATATTAATATAGACACTGTGGATCTCAAGTTCCTGCAGGTCCAGTAGACCATAAAATCCAAATTCAGCATAATACTCAACCTCTTCTTTGCCCTCAGTAGTTATAGAAATAAGTTTAAAAATGGAAAGACCTTTTCTTGAAAGTATTGATTCAATAAGATCGAGATCTTTTGAACTATGTGTTCTAAAAATAACAATAACCTTATCTGATTTTTCAGGAGGCATGTCAAAAAAAGTTCTTCCAACAATAAAATATCTTAATGCGCCTGCAATATGACCTCCAATATTTTTTTCAATTAGTTTTATTTTCTTACTTTTCGCCTGCGACTCAGTGACAACATAGGCTACTGATAATTCTTCACCTTCTTGATTCAAGATTGCTTCTAAATCATCTACTACTACAATCTCTTTGTCTGAATTTTTCTCAATCCATTTTTTGCACATTTCCTTATAAGCGGGCTCAATATATACTTTTTTAATAGTGGAAATTTTACTTTCTGATTTTGATACAAGCTGAAAATGTGGAGACAAAAAAAGCTCACCAAAAATTTTATACTTGCCGCTCAGAAGCTTTTCCAGCACGAAAGCATTTTCACCTAAAAAGGAATCATCAATTGGTACAACTCCGAATAAATTTGGATCATTATCAAGTTTCGAAAATAATCCTTCATAATTAGAAACCCCAAAAAAGTCGTTTCCTGGGGCAAAAAAAACATGCGCTGCCTTTGAATCAAGATACATTCCCTTTTCTGTAGAGTATATTACCTTCATATGAATGAACAGTACAATATTATTACAAATAATCAACCGTAAGAATTCATAACAATAAAACTCAAATTAAAAGATACCTCTACTTTTTTTTGCTCTTTTTGACTTTTTGAATCTCCTTTACTTCAGGATAATCAGGATGCGCCCAAAAATGTCCGAATCTTCCTTTTCGAAGTACCATCTGGACACCATCACTCGCCTTTGGAGCCTCACCGAACATTTCTTTCAGGGTCTGATCTGTATACTCAAGAGGTTTAGCGTCTTTAACCTTGGGATAGTCGGGGTGTGCCCAGAATTGACCAAATCTTCCTTGTTTCAATAAATACTCTCTACCGTCATCTGTTTTTGGTCCAGGCTTGTATTTCTTCAAAAACTCTTCTTTTTCTTCGGGGCTTTCTACTTTTATATCAGGATTTTCTACAGACTTCATCCCCTTACATTCAGGAAAATCGATACATGACAAAAAAGCCCCATACTTTCCTAACTTTTTTACCATTTCCTTTCCACAAATCGGACATTTTTCTTCACTTTCTCCCAAAATCACAATATCGTCCTTTTTAATTTCTTTGTCTTTTTTTTCTATATTTTTCTCAAACGGAATATAAAACGAATTGATAGTTGGCTGCCACTCTATCTTGCCTTCAGCAATACTATCGAGTTTTGCTTCCATCCTTGCAGTAAAATCAATATCAACAATGTCCTTAAAATGATTTTTAAGTAGATTTACAACTACAATACCAGTATCAGTTGGATAGAAATATTTTCCCTCTTTATTAGCATAATCTCTTTGCATGATGATAGAAACAATGGTTGCGTAAGTGCTGGGCCTTCCTATGCCATATCTTTCTAAAGCTTTAATGAGTGAAGCCTCAGTGTATCGTGGAGGAGGTTCAGTAAAGTGTTGAATACCGTAAATTTCTTCAGAATATAGTGTGCTTCCTTCTTTAACATTATCTAAAATCTTTAATAAAGCCTTGTTTTCAGATATTTTGTAAAGTTTCATCCATCCATCGAAAATACATTTCTGTGCGGTAGAACTTAGTTCAAGATTTTTTATTTTTGACTTTGAATCTGCGTTATTTGCCTGCACATTAACGGTTTTTTGCAAAAACTCTGCTGGGCTCATTTGAGAAGCCAAAGCTCTTCTATAAATCAAATCATAGACCTTTTGATCCTGTGGCGAAAAGGAAGCAGCTAATGATGTGACTTCAAAGTTTGTTGGACGAATAGCTTCATGTGCTTCCTGAGCAGATTTTGAATTTGTTTTGTAATAATTCGGTTTTGAAGGACAATACTTATCACCGTAATTCTTTTTTATAGCATCTCTTGCAGAATTCAAAGCATAGTCCGACATATACAAACTATCGGTACGCATGTAGGTAATTAAACCGTTTTCATACAGCTTCTGAGCTGACCTCATTGCGTTTTTTGCTGTCAAGCCGAGAACGTTTACTGAAGCTTGCTGGAATGTAGAAGTTGTAAATGGCGGATTTGGTCTTTTTGTAATATTTTTTTCTGAAACATTTTGCACATTCAAAGACTCGTTTTCTAATATTGCGAAAACTTCTTCAGCTTCTTTCAAAGTTGATATCTTACTTTTTTCGCTTTTTCCTAGTCCAGAGCCATTTATCTTTTTCAGTTCTAAAACAAAACTACCATCCTCAAATTTCGGTTTTTCATCCTCAATTAATAATTTCTTACTTTGTACTTTTACTTTTTTACTTGTCGGAACTACACTAACTGTCCAATATTCTTCTGGATTAAAGGCTCTTCTTTCCATCTCACGATCTACAATAAGCCGTAAAGCGACGCTTTGAACACGGCCAGCAGATAGTCCAAATCTAATTTTTTTCCAAAGTAGTGGAGAAAGTTTGTATCCTACCAATCTGTCTAAAACCCGTCGTGCTTGCTGAGCATTGACTAAGTTCAAATCCAGTTTTCTAGGATGTTTGATAGCTTCAAGAATTGCGGGTTTAGTAATTTCGTGAAAAACGATTCTCTCTAAATTTTTTGACATACCCAAAACATTTGAAATATGCCACGAAATCGCCTCTCCTTCACGATCAGGATCGGTCGCAAGCAATACTGAATCAGCTTTTTTTGCATTGGATTTAAGTTCTTTAATAACTTTTTCCTTACCTTTGATAACTTCGTACTTAGGTTCGTATCCATTTTCAATATCAATTCCAAGTTTTGATTTAGGCAAATCTATAATATGACCTACAGAAGATATGACTTTATAATCAGAGCCTAAATATTTATTTATAGTTTTAGCCTTTGAGGGGGATTCGACGATTACTAATTTCATGTTATAACTTCTGATTATTAAAAAAGAAAAACTATATTGTCAAGAAAATCAATTATGTCATACTTGTCAGAATTATATAATTGACCAGTTCTATATAGTTCATATATAATCCATTTACGAGTTTCGAAACTCCTACAACTAAAGATGAATTAAATATTCCTTTCTTATTAGCTGTACTTGTCAGATGTGTTAGCCCAAGTGATATTAGTGATAATTTGCCTTATAATAAAATATCAATACTGTCTAAAATCTTTAGTATTTTTGACCAATCACTAAGAAATGCAGCTATAGCCTTTTTGAATAGTTCAAATGTCTCAGAACCCCTAAACGAGAGAGAGATCGGAAATTAATAGACATTCCTGTGTTAATTAATGTAGAATCTGACATCGTAAAGTGGCAAAACCACATTAACCTTGGGCGAGGTGGTGGAATGGTAGACACGCTACCTTGAGGTGGTAGTGCTTAACAGCGTGGGGGTTCAACTCCCCCCCTCGTCACCAAAACACTTCAACTGTTATAATACAGTTATGTTAGGCGAAGCTATAATTGATACTAATACTCAAATAAACCTCTCTGAGGGAGATGGACCTAAAGGAACCCAGAGCTGTTTTGTGAAAGTCTCATTTGCAAATCAATCGAACCCAAATACTCCATTAAGAGAAATTTATTCACATCATATTACCTTAATTGGTACTACTGTAGTAACAGTTAATGGAGTTGCATTTGATTTAGTCGATGGCAAAAGTTTAGCAGAACTCTGGGGAATGCTCTTAAATGCTGAGGAAGTTAAACGTGTTCATCCTAATGACAATGCAGGAATTGTATTGAGAGCTCTCGAAGATTTCTTAAAATCAAGTATTTCAAGTGTTATAGCAATTAGAGTACTTGATGAAACCTCAAGAATGATTGGAAGAGAAACGCCTCTTGAAAGGTTAGAAAGAATACGAATAAGAACCATAGGTTCAGATACAAAATGGAGAAAATTAAATGAAATGGCAAGGGCATCATTACGATTCAAATTTTTCAGATTTTTGCCTCCTATTATACAAGAAGCAATAAGACTTGGATCTAAAATCACACCTGCAGTTTCACAAGCGGATATTGAAGACATTATAGCTCAATTATCTGGCTCTCGTGGTCATATAAATGTCGATTTAATAGGAGAAAAACCGCTTACTGATAGATTAGCTCAATTACGGGACACACAACAATCATCACCAGACCATATTCTTTATCAAGGTGTAAAAATTATCTCAGATGCTATGCTATCACCATCATCAAAATGTGCTGGATGTCCTATTTCTTGTGGAAGAAGTTCAAGATTAAATATAAATCCTCAAAGTGGGTTGAATGCTGCTGCAAGCTTGATACAGCCAGCACCATCAACACTAATAAGGTTGAGCGAAGAATTACAAGGAATTAGTGAGTAAATATAAAAAGATTGATATGATATAATTATTTTGAAATTGAAGTTTTGAGGATTAGTTTTTAGTTTTCCAAACTGTTAATATCTAATGAAGATACTTTTTGAGGTGGTTTGTAATTTGTAAGCAAAACAAAAAACCTCAAAAAATATTTTTAAAAATGAATAACGAAATAAATGGAGCTAATGCTGCTCCAAGAAAAGAGGGTTTTAGGCGTAGATTTACCCAAAACAAGAAACAACAACAAACGCAAAATACAAATCAAAATCAGGGGAGAAGAAGGTTTTACCCAAAAAAGAATTCTTCTGAAAATGGTCAAAGAAGAAAATTTCACAGAACAGGATCATCCAATTTGCCAAAAAAACAAAGATTTCCTGATCAGATATACCATACTTCTAGCGCTAAGGAGTGGAATAATTCTCATGAATACAAATTTAGAGAATATTCTGGTCCAAAATTAAAAATAATACCCATTAGCGGTGTAGAAATGGTCGGTACAAATTGTACGGTATTGGAATACGAGAATGACATAATAATTATTGATGCTGGACTTGGCTTTCCGGAATTTGATTTGACTGGAATTGATGCATTAGTTCCAAATTTAAGTTATGTATACGATAAATTAGACAAAGTTAGAGGTCTTGTAATAACTCATGGCCATACTGATCATATTGGTGGGCTACATTATATTTATGACAAAATAGGTTTCCCTCAGATTTTTGCACCAAAACTAGCAGCAGAAATGATAAAAGAAAAGTTTAAGGAAACTGGTTTTGCAGATAGATTGAAAATTACAGAGATTGATGGTGAAAGCAGCTATTATTTAGGCAAATTTCATCTTTCTCATTTCAAGATGAATCACACAATAATGGATAATTATGGCATTGTCATTGATTCTCCAGTAGGTAGAGTAGTAACACCAAGTGATTATAAATTTGATTTAACACCTTACAAAGAATCTCCATCAGATTATTCTAAGCTAGCAAAACTTGGAGATGAAGGAGTTCTACTTCTTCTTGATGAATCTACCAATGTCAGAAATAGAGGATGGGCTCCCTCGGAAACAGCAATAGCCAATGATTTGGAAAATGTGATTAGAGATGCACATGGCCGATTGATTATCGGAATGTTTTCGACAATGATTAGCCGTATACGCCAAATCATAGAGCTTTCAGTTAAATACAATAAAAAAGTTGCTATTTTGGGGAGGTCACTCGATACTAATACTAAGATTGCAATGAGGCTTGGTTATATTGATGCAAAATTAAATAATATTATTCGACAGGAAGAAATTGGCAATTATGCAGATGATTCTCTTGTTATTCTGACTACCGGTTCTCAAGGCGAACCAAATGCAGCACTTATGAGAATGGCCCTTGGAGAGCACCAGAAAATCAGTCTAAAGAAAAGTGATACGGTTGTGTTTTCATCATCCAGAATCCCAGGAAATGAAGCAAAGATAGATAAATTGATAAATATGATTGCCAACAAGGGTTGCAGGATTTTGACAAATGATTATTTAACATTGCATGCATCAGGACATGGTAATCAGGAAGATCATAAATTGATGTGGCAGCTTACTAAGCCCAAATTTATAATGCCAATACATGGAGAACCGGCCATGCTCAATGCCAACAAGGATTTAGCTATGACCATGGGATATAAAGAGCACCAGGTAGTTATGACCAGAGATGGAGCTGTTATAGAATTATGGAGCGAGGGTTGGCAAGAAGTAGGAGAGATAAATTCAGAGCCTCTTTGGGTAGAAGGAAATAGAGTAGGAGACTTTGATATGGAAATTATTCATGAGAGAAAGTTAATGACTGACGAAGGTGTTATTATTTTGACAATAAAAAATATTAAAGCAGAACAAATTACAAATGATGATATTGAATTAGTAACGAAGGGTTTTTTCATACAGAATAAGGATGACTTTACTACAAAAGCTTTACCTCTATTAATTGTTGAACAGGTAAATCGAATGAATCCAAATCGAGATAAAGAAACAATGCGATCAAATCTTCGAAGACTAATTGAAAATGAGATATTGAAGATGTACGAAAAAAAACCGCTTATTGTTGTTAGTGTACTTTAACTATTAAAGTAATAAATGTAACTCGACCCAAGATAAGTCCAATTTATCATCCTAAAAACTTCCTTGCCGGGTCAATAAGGAATTTCTTTAGAGCTCTTCTGCCAATAATAGCATCGTAGAGCATATCTTTGCGGTGGGTTATCGTGAACTTGGCTTCCTGAGTCACCCCCGACATCTCGAAAGGCATTTTGATTATGGGCCGAAGATCAAGTCCGGTGCTCTGTTTCACTAAGGCAACATTAACAACTCCAGGTATATCTTCAAACTCTCTTTGAGCTAAGAGTTTTATTTTGCGACCTTCTTTAAGGGTGGAAAAAGGATGAGCCGCTTCAAACTGATCAAACATATCTAAGACATCTCCAAAACCTAATTCTCTTGCAAGACCTTCATCAATCGATGACCATAATGCGCCTGTATCATTTCTTGCTTTAATTCTTATTGGATTACTATTTTTATCAAATACATTTATATATTCAACTCGACCTACTAATTGCTTACCAGAAACCTCTTCAATCTCCTCTTCAACCTCTCCTCCAAATAGGTCTTTGCCGACCTGAATACCTTTTTTGATTGTTGGAATTTTTAGACCTTCAACCCTTTCGAGTCGAGCTTTTAGACCTTCAGAATTAGCAATTTGTATAGCAAGACCGGGCCGTGCATTTAACTCCAAAATCATAGGCCCTTTTACTCTATCAATAACAATATCAACACCAAGAAAACCCAGTCCAGTACATACTTGAGTTGCAACTGCCATTTCCAAAATTTTGTACCAAAAAGGAATTTTAATACCCCTCAAACTAATTCCACTGTCAGGGTGTTTATCTACAGGTTTATCGTGATGCACGGCCGTTGTTGTTATACCGCTTGCGATATCTATCCCTACTGCAACTCCACCAGCATGTAAGTTAGCCTTACCATCGCTTTCTTTGGTTGGCAACCTCAGCATTGCCATAACTGGCACTTTATTAAAAACAATTATTCTAATATCTGGAATTCCTCTAAATGAATATTTCTTAAAATCCGGATGCATTAAGACTCTTTCCTCAAAAAAAGCAGTATCAGGACGATTTTTAAGAGAAAAATTTCCTTCCAAAATACCTCCGATGTGATTAATAAGATCTTTAGTTGAATATCTTGTTTTATCAGCTTTCACCCATTTACCCTCTTTATCTTTTGAAAAAAAGACAATAATTCCCTCTCCCCCAAAACCTTTTTTTGGTTTGACAACAACACTCCCGGAAAGTTTTGAAAAGTTAAATTTCTCCAATAATTTATACGACTTCACTTCACCGATTAGTTCAGGAGTAGGTATACCATTATCAATAAGAATTTTTTTTGTTAGTAATTTATCATCTGCGATTCTTTTACTATGAGGAGTATTATAAGGTCTAATATATTTTAGATTTCTTTCATTTAAACCTAAAATTGATTTGTCAGCGCTCCAGAAACTAGTCATTATGTAATTCTTTTGCGTTTAGTTTGGTGATATTATTAAACCTAAGCACTTCTGTTAAGCGAACTCCCTGATATCTACCTACAAGATAACTTATTAAAACAAAAGCTAAAACTAAGTATGGATAATCGAGAATAAACGATTGAACAAGATGTAAGGAGACAACAAAAGCAACAATTGTAGAAAGAGTTAAGGTGTTCCAAAAAAGGATTCTAGAAGTTTTATACCCTTTTTGAATCTGGTTTGCAGAAAAGTACTCACTCAATACAACAGCAAGTAAAACTGCGAATGGATTTACTGCCAAGTACTCTAAATAATCGTTTATGTTAATTAGTTTGGAAAAAGTAATAATCAATATGAGTGAAAAAATACTAACCAGACTTATGATGAGAGCAATACGTGAAAAATAATGAAGTCCTGCATCTACTGTGAGTTTTTTAACTAGATATGAGAAAAAGTATATGAAGATCAGCAATACCAGCCCAAAACCTACAGAAAGCAGAGTATTATCCTGAAAGAGGAAGGCTAAAACATAAGTAATAATTAAAAATACAGTTAAACTCATCATTTTCAAACCGATTAAATGCCTGGCTACACCACCCGAAGCAACAATAATAGGTGTTACTAATAAAAAGTAAACGAGTAAAGTATTTAAACCGTCAAAAGAGAAAAAGTATTTTATCCAGTCTTGCATGAGCCATTTTATCAAGTCGAACCAATATTGTTAAATACTCAACTAATTATTCCTTTCCCGTCTACAGCCCACAAGTCTTCATGAGTCAAAATCAGTGGATTGATTTCTATTTCTTCAAATTCAGGGAAATTGATTACTAGGTCACTTAGTTTTTCCATAAGAAATAGCAATTCGGAAACCGGATATTCCTTGTCATCACGGAATCCGTACAATAATTTGGAGACCTTAGATTTACGAACTAATTCTATTGAATTAAATCTATCTACAGGAAGGAGTTTTAGGTTTTTGTCTTCAAGTAAGTTTGCAAATGTTCCACCTGCTCCGAACATCATTACATGGCCAAAATTAGGGTCCTTCTTTATTCCAACAATTAACTCAACTCCTCTTTGGACTTCTTTTTGAATTTGCATAACACAAGATTTACGTAATTCCGGATCGAAATTAGAAATTGTTTTCTGGATTTGCTCAAAGGCCAACTCTAATTTTGCTCGATTATTGAGCCCGGTCTTAATACCACCAATATCGCTTTTGTGAAGTAATTCTGGGGAAATTATTTTAAGCACAACGGGCCAACCAAATTCTTTTGTAAATGCAAGACACTCAGCAAAATTTGTAACAGGATTTGAAGGTGGGCATATTATTTTTGAGTCTTTTAAAATCTGTTCTACTTCAAAACTGGTTAATACAATTCTTGAGGAACTTTTTTTATCTGACTTTCTCTCTTTAACGAGTGAGAGTAATTGTTGAATATTTTCTAAATTCAAATCAACATGATTTGACTCAAGTACTCCATCTGGATATTTACTTATCTGTAAAGCTCGATTTATACTTGATTGTCTCCACTTCCACATCTTTCCCAAAGCTTTTATTGCCCTCTCAGGATAACGGAAATTAGGTATTTTACATTGATTGAGAACTCTTTCTCCTTTTTCAATATGTGATCCACCCATAAAAGCACAAAGAATCGGTTTTTTATGCAATTTGGAAAGTCTCTGAACAATTTCAGCTGTTAAATAACTTTCTGTCATAACTTGAGGGGTAAGTATCACAATTGCAGCATCTACATTATTTTGTCCTAAAGCAGCATCAAGCGCCTCTCCATATCTATCAGCGAGAGCGTCGCCCAAAACATCAATAGGATTATGTATATTTGAAGCTTCAGGCAAATATTTTTTTAGTCTGCTTTTAGTAGTTTCAAAGATCTCTGCTAAATGCAAACCTTCCATTTCCACAAAATCTGTCGAGATTACTGCAGGCCCACCAGCATTAGAAATAATAACAATATTTGGTCCCTCAGGAGCGTTCTCCCAGGAAAATGCTTTAGCTAAATCAAAAAAGTCTTCAATCCCTTCTGCTCTGATAATACCTGCATCACGAAAAGCTGCGTCCATCACATCATCTTCACCGGCAAGTGATCCAGTATGTGAGCGGACAGCGGACTTAGCAGCCTTACTCCGACCTGGTTTTAATATAAATACAGGATCTTCCAAAGTGACTTGTGATGCAATATTTATAAATTCCATCCCGTCATCGATACTTTCGGCATAAATCCCAATAGGAGAAACTGACGACAATCTATTGTCCAGGTGAGATTCCTTTTTCGATTTTGAGTATTGATGCCAGAATTTCAAAATATCTACTTCAGTCAAGTTAGCTTTATTGCCCAGTGTAATAAATTCTGTAAATCCTAAATGATTATCAGCAGCAAAATCAAAAAGACTTGTGGCAATAGCTCCAGACTGCGATATAAACTTAAGATTACCGAGGATTTTTGATACAGTTCCAAATGTAGTATTCAAATGAGCATTAGTGTTTACAAATCCAAGGCAATTTGGCCCAATAATATTTATTCCAAAATCCGATGCTATTTTAATCACCTCATCTTCCAACTTTTTTCCTTCTATCCCAGCTTCTCGGAAACCGGCAGAAATAATAACAATATTTTTTGTTCCTTTTTCTCCTATCTCTTTTATTAAGGGCGGAATGCTGATTGATGGTATAACTATAACAGCCAAATCAGGGATTTCAGGTATTTCAGAATAATTAGAAAATGTTTTTAAACCAAGTATTTGCTGACTATTTGGATTAACAGGATAAATACTTCCTCCGAAACCAAACTCAATAATATTTTTAAGAATAATATGACCTATCTTGTGTACTGATCTTGATGCACCAATAACTGCAACTGACTTGGGCGACAAAAGCTTTTGTAAATCCTTAAAATACATAACTAAACTAGTTTAGTTATGTCATTACAAAATAGCAAATTGATTTAATCAACACTTTGCATCATCCCAAACTTATTTTCTTCAGTATCTTCATAATAAGCAAATTTACCTACACCCGGGATTTCGGTTGTGGCTGTTAGTACCTTACCTCCTGACTCAACAACTTTTTGTGTAAAAAGCTCAAGATTATCAACATCCACAGTACAGACATATCCACCCACAAACTTTGTATCACTTAAAACTACTTCTTCCAGAGGCATAATCGCACCATCGATTCCTACTCCTTCACTCTTACTAACCATCCAATAATCCAATACTTCCCATTTATTTATTTTCCAATCAAATACACTTGTATAAAATTTGATTGCTCGCTCGCATTGCGAGCTTGTATTTCGAAATGTGTTACTCTATACGTACATTATTTTACAACTTCTTCCAAGTTTTAGTTATAATTAATCAGAAATGAAACTTTTTTCACAAACATGCGAGAACTTATTAAACGAATCAGGCTCTCTAAATAAAATCGAAATAATTTCAAATGCCCTCAAGAAAACAAAAACAAATGAAGAAGTATATTTATTTTGTCTATATTTAACTGGTCAGATTTACCCTGCAAGTATTCAGAAAACAATAAATGTCGGTAAAGCATTACTACGTGATGCAGTGATAAATCTTATAGGAATAACAAAAGAAGAATGGGAAAGAAAATATAGAGAATATGGCGAAACAGGTGAAGCAGTTTTTGCTCTATTAAGCGAAACCTCATTTAAAAAATCAAATAAAAATAGTGTTGATTCCGCACTTCTAGTAATTGAAAAAAAGTACCAATACAGTCCAAAAGAAAATTTTTCATTAGATGAATTAAGCAAATATATAGACAGGTTATCCGAAACATCAGGAAGCTTAGCAAAGGTAGACATTCTTACTGAATTACTAAGCAATCTTTCACCTTTGGACGCTAAATTTGCATGCAAACTCTTATTACAAAATTTGAGAATAGGAGTTCAGGAAGCCACCGTAGAAGCGGCAATTGCAAAAGCTTTTGAGGTAGAGAAGAAACAAGTTAGTCATTTAAATTTTTATTTGGGAAATATTGGCGAGGTAGCTATAAGATGCAAAAATAAAAATTTTAGTGATGTTGAATTTAGACTTTTTCATCCAATAAAAGCAATGCTTGCTTCGGCTGAAGTCGAAGTAGACGAAATTTTTAAAAGAATGAATGGTGAAGTTTGGGCAGAGTATAAATATGACGGTGTGCGGGCACATATTCATAAAAAAGATCAAAGAGTTGAGATTTATACTAGGGATTTAAAAAGAATTACTGACCAATTTCCAGATATTGTAGATTATTTTTTGAATATTAGGCCAGATAATTTTTTGATTGATGGAGAAATAGTTCCTTTTTCTGGAGGAACAATCCATCCTTTTGCATATGTTCAAAAAAGACTAGGTCGAAAGGAAGGTCTTGAAGAAGAAGTAAAAAATAATCCTGCAGCATTTATTGCATATGATTTTTTGTACTATAACAACCAGGTTTTATTTGATATGACTCTTAAAGACCGAAGAAATTTACTTGAGAGGGTTTTTAGCAATGAAAACATGATGTTTTCCAGCAAAAAAGTTGTTAAGACTTCAGATGAGTTCTTAGACTTTTTTAGAAAATCGAAACAAGAAGGTAGAGAAGGGCTTATGATAAAAAATCCTGAAAGTAAATATGAATCTGGGAAAAGAGGTATACATTGGCTCAAGTATAAGCAAACTCTGGATCCTCTTGATGTTGTAATAATGATTGCAGAATTTGGTGAGGGGAAAAATGCAAAATATCTTTCTAGTTTTACATTTGGAGTCTGGGATGAAAAGAAAGAAAATATTATCCCTATTGGACGTGTCGCATCTGGAGCGACTGAAGATGATTTGAAAAATTTTACAGAGTATTTACCAACTATCTCTAAAGAAAAAATTCCAAACGGTTACAAAGTACAGCCAATGGCGATATTAGAAGTAGGATTTGAAAATATCCAGCAGTCTGATAGGTATAGTTCTGGATATGCTGTAAGATTTCCGCGGATTTTGAGGAATAGAACTGGTGATAAACCGCTTGATGAAATAAGTACAATTGATGATGTGAAAAGAATTTATCGTTTGATTGAGGGAAAAACCACAAAGTAAATTATCTAAAAAGCTGGGTTCTTACCCAGCTGATTACTGCAAGAAACACAGCTCCAATTTTAAACAATCCTAAATCTCTTGGAATATCTCTTGGAATACGCCTGTCTTCTCTATCAATGTGAACTTGATATATCTCATCTTCTTCAATATCTACTGTTCTAATCCCTGGATTGAGTTTTGCAGAATATAAATTTTCAATATCGGAAATAATTTTTGATTTAATATTTTTATAATCCAAACCTAATAGTCCACGTCTTCCAAGAAGAGGATTTCTTTTTTCCAGCTCATCAATCATTATACAAAGTTGATCAAGTTTCGCTCTATCATTAGCTACTTCGTACAACCTCGCATCCAACTCATCAAGTGTTCTCTGATAAAGTGCGATTTCATCACATCCATCCAAAATATTTTGAAGAACAATTTCACCTATTCGTTCATAATCTACTAAATAGCCTCTCTTTGTAAACTTCGTGTACATCGCAGACGTTATTTTTTCAACATTTATAGATATCAGATCTCGAGCTTTATCTTCATCAAATTCCTTATCTCTTCTCGATAGATTGTAAGCATAAACATAATCTCGGATTCTGGGCAGGTTAACTGAGTCTTGTAGTCTTATTTTAATTCTTTCTAAGAATGGCATGGCAAGAAAATCTCTTTCACCATGTGCATTAAGATTTATTCCTCTTCTTAATGTATGCTCAAAATTATTTTTGTGAATTTTTGCTTGAAGATCTGTTCCAAAAAAAATACGTCCCTCGATTAAAAATGAATCTTGACTATATCTATTTCTAATTCCTTCAAGATATTCTCCCATAATAATTCTCGAACCAAGTTGCCTACCATCAATCTCTACTCCTCCGGGAAATATAGAACAAGCACGATTTAAGGGCATAAAGTAGGCAGTTGCGTTTTTGTCATGATCTTCTCTAAATACAAGATCTTTTCTTGTTTCTAGTATTCTTTTTGCCGTTTCTCCATTTACAATTTTAATTTTATATACAAGTTTTGATCTATCAACGCCTTGCAGCTCCATATATCCATTGCCATTGTCATTGGTTCTTTCTGTATCTGCTACAAAAATTACATAATACTCACCCAGAGGGCCCTGTTTATCTGCAAGAGTTATTTGATAAGGTTCTTTAATTTCACTAATAGGAGTATAGGGTCCTTTATACTCGAATGACGTTCTAGTTTTGATATGACCTTCACCACTTCCTATGACCCATTTTCTTACAAATCTTTCATCAGTATCTTGCATACCCAAACCTAAAACACCAGCAACAGTTTTAATACGCTGCATTGCTCTACCGGGAGTTGGTAAAAAATCTGTCGTATCTCTCCCGGTTCTTACTCTTCTATCACTTCCAAAAACCTGAGGTTCGCCACCTTCTAGTCTCCATGATTTAGGTCTATTAAACTCTCTTCTTAATTTTTTTGCGTTAGGAAACGCTGGCTGCAGCTTTGTTAATACCGGATAAACTGGTCTTATCCAAGGAATAACTTTATTGATATTTATATCCTGAAGACCCTTTGGCATCCATATACCAAAAGCTCCAATACTGGTGATTATTGTTTCAGCACAAGTATTAACTGATCCTTTTAGATTTCTTATTGTGTTATTTCTTTGTAAAGCAACTATAATTCTGTCTTTTATTACTTGTAAAATATGCGGAGAAACTGCATATAAGGCATCATCGATAAGGCCTCTCCAGGCATTCAAGATACTTTTTGGAGGAACAGCATCTCCCTCCAAATTAGCCATTGGTGCAACAGAAGCTGCATCTGCTAAATATCCCTCGTATAAAACATTTGCAGTAGAAATCCTTGCTTGTTCGCTTAATGTAGCTTCGTGATAAGCTGGATCTGTTGAATTGTAGCTAGATAAAGCCATTTAAAGATATATAAAGTATATTATTATACCATATTTAGGGGAGACTTGTCTTATAGTGTGATTAGATTATATTGATATCTTTAAAATCTTTTATTACTCTGATTTGGTCCTTGTATAGTCCAAATACTTTCTTGTCATGATAATTTGTTATACCAATTGCCTTAATTCCTGTATTTAGCAAAGCTTCAATACCAGTCTTATCATTCTCAAAACCAAGAGTATTTGAACTTTCTTCCTGCAAATTTTTTAGAGCCACAATATAACATTCCGGGTCAGGCTTTGTATTACTTATCATTTCTTTTGTTATTACAACATCAAAGATATCGGGAATTTTTGGAATCTCCATTGTTTTTGAAGGGAGAGAGATCTGCCAGAAGTAACTAAGGCAAGTTTAAGATTTTTTTCTTTCAATATTTTCAGTAAATCTAAGGCTCCATCTGCCAGCTTTACACCCAACTTTTAATAATGTTTTGGAAAAAATATATCTTTTCATCAGCACCAGTTCATCAAGTCCTATCTCAATCCTGCCGTTTTTAAGAAGTTCTTTTTACAATATCTCTTCAGAGGTTGGTCCTACATTGTTTAGCACATGTTCTTCAAGACTGACATAAGGAAGTCCGATTGATTTTAGTGCTAAAGTGTATGCTTGGTGATGAACTGAATCTGTATCAACTAAAGTCCCGTCAAAATCAAAAATCACGGCTTTGATTTTGGAGGTATCGATATCTAACATTAAAAAGGGTTAATTACATGTTAGATATTTAATAGATAAAATGCAAAGGTATTTCCCCTATCTAACTATAAAGTCTTTGAGAAGAGAAAAATCATCTAGCTTAATCCTAACCGGCTATCAGACCTCATAGCGGTAATAAGATTATTAGAATGTTCTTCTATCGACAAGCCTATATTCTCAGCTCCTAAAGGGATATCCTCTCTGTTTATACTTCGTGCAAATGCTTTGTCTTTCAATTTCTTAGCCACACTGACACCATCAATATCATTTAATTTACCGGGCTTCATGAGAGAGTAGGCGACTATAAAACCTGAAAGTTCGTCGCAGGCAAATAAATAATGATCCATAAGACTTTTTCTTTCTACTGAAGAATGCATAGGATAGCCATGAGATAAAACGGCTTGAATTACTTCATTATCAAAACCCGCTTCTCTTAAAATAGGTTCAGCAGTATTTGGGTGTGTATCAGGCATCTTTTCCCAATCAAGGTCATGTAGCAATCCAGCTATTGCCCATTTCTCTTCATCTTCACCTAATTTCTTAGCGTAAAATCTCATGCATGATTCTACAGCATAACAATGCTTTCTTAAGTTTAAATTTGAAATATACTTTTCAATAAGTTCACTAGCGATGGCATAAGTAGACATGATGGAATTATAGTTTAAGTAATCTATTTAGTAAAAAGTTTTGCGCGCCCCTACGGGGCGCGCAAAAAAGTTAAACCTGGTCAAATTATCTTCCCTGAGTATAATTTTTTAAATCAAGAATTCCTGTTGTTGTTCCCAAAACTGCTGGAAGCTTGCCATCCCATTTCTCGATAAATTGCTTTTGAAGAAGTAACTCGTTCAAGGTCTGTTGCTGTAATCTCTGACTTTCAGCATCTGCTTGAGCTTTTGAAATTTGTTGAGCTGCTTCAATCTTGACCCTCTCAAGATCTCTTTGCGCCTTTAATGCTCTTTGTTCTGCAAGTTGTTTTTCTTCAATCGCTTGAGTGAATTGCGGACTAAATCCAAAATTAACAATACTTATATCTTCAACTATTACATTTTCTGCTCCAAGCTTTGCTGTAATCTCTTTAAGAATAGCTTCGCGTACTTCCGGTCTTTTTGTTATCAACTCTTCAGCAGTAAATTTAGCTGTAACTGTTTTTACAGACTCCTGAAGTCTAGGAGTAACTACACGATCTTCATATTCTGTGCCAAGTTTTTTATATATTTCTTCCGCTTTAGCAGCATCAATCCTGTAGTTCAATGCTACAGTTGCTTCAATTTGCTGAAGATCTTTTGAAGCTGCATCTGCAATCACTTCTTTCTTCTGAGTTCTTGCTTCAAATCTCACTACTTGTTCGAATATGGGAAATTTCACATGCAATCCTTCACCTAAAGTATCTACAATTGCTCCGTTTCTTAACTTTACACCTACCGTTCCTGCATCAATTTGCACGAAAACATAAGGGAAAAAAATAAGTAAAAATATAAACGCAAAAATTGTAATGGCTACAATGCCAATCGTTTTAGAGTTATTCATGATTTAATTATAAAACAATTGTCAAGAAGGTAAATAACTAATTTTCCTCGGTTGATTCATCAACTGAATAGAACCCTATGATATTACCTTGTTGAATGATTGCCTGAAAGACTTTTTTACTAAAAATTGGATGCACCAGAACAATTGCAGGTGGATGAATTTCTACTTTCAGAAATAATCTCATCAATGGCTCATTCCTCCAGCCCATATGACTTAAAAACTGTTTCTTTATAAAGGATCCTTCCATTTTTTGCGAGTTTTTACCATATTTTTGTAAACAACTCAATGGATTAAATACATCTATTAATTCTTTTGGTAGCTGACTTTGTATACGGCTCCGGCTTTATCGTCAGTAATAAAAAGCTGACCTTTATTATCAAAAATCACATCAACCGGTCTTCCCCATGAACTTCCATCTTCCGTCAACCAGCCAGTAATAAAATTAATTTGATTTCCGTTTTCCGTATTTAATCTTATTAATTTATACCCAGTTGGAGTTGTGCGATTCCAAGATCCATGGAATGGAATTATTAAGTCTTTTGCAAAAGCGCCGGACCATATACCTGAAGGAACAAAACTCAATCCCAGTGGAGCTGAGTGAGCTGGCATTTCAAATTTAGGGAATTTAGTATTTTTACAAAAATCGGCTTTATCGGGGTATTCTGGATTATTTATACCTTTACCATAACAAAATGGCCATCCAAAATCCTCACCTTTTTTTGTAATCACATTTACTTCCTCCGGGGGCAAATCATCACCGATCAAATCTCTTCCATTATCAACTGACCATATTTCATTATCTTTAAAAATAATCCCTACTGAATTTCTTAGACCTCTCGTATATATCTCTTCTCCTGTTCCATCAAGATTATAACGTACAATTGCAGCTCTTCTCTCGTCTTTTTCTTCACAAACATTACAAGTTGATCCAATTGAAACATAGATTTTCTGATCAGGACCGATGATGAGAGTTCGAGAAACATGTCCTCCATCTGAGGGCAGATTATTGATCAGAACTTCTTTTTTATCAAAACTTTTTGCATTAATTTTTCTATAAACAACAACCTGGCTTGATTCTGCTACATACAAATCATTGTTATGATAAAAAATCCCATGTGGAGACTGCAAATCTTTATCAAATTCGACAACTTCGTCAGCTATACCATCCAAGTTAATATCAGGTAAATAAAAAACCTTTCCTGCTTTTATATCTGTCACGTAAAGATTATTTTTCGTGTCAAAGGTCATAGCTCTTGGTGTAGTCATGCCACTTGCATAAACAGAAACAGAAAAATTTGCTGGCATGTTTAAATTCTTATCCGTAGCGAAAGCGCCCTTTTTATATCTCTCAGGTACTATGAGCTGCTTGTTTTTTAATTCAACATAGTCACCTTCTTTTTCACTACTTGAATTATTTACTACAATTTCATTTCGATTAAGATTTAATCCCAAAAAAGACAAATTATTCCAGATAAAAAACCCTGCAACTGTAATAATCACTATCAAAACAATAGTTACTGAAATAATAATTACAGATTTATAGTTTGGGACTTTCATAGCTAATGAAATAAAAAAGATGCATTATTGTCAAATATCATTAATTGGCTATCATCTTGTATGTCCACTTCATCTTCAGAAAATTCTAATCTCAATATTTTTAAGCGAATTAGTTTTTTTAATGACATAAATAAATTCTGGTTTTTTCTAATTAGTTTGTACTTTTTCACAAGACTTACTACATGGTTTTACCCGATAGATGGAGATCATTGGATTTTTTGGACAGTAGGGAAAAATATTGCGGAAGGTGGATCACTTTATATAACTTCCTGGGATCACAAAGCGCCATTGGTTTTTTTCTTTAATGCATTTTTATATATTGTTGGTGGAGATAATATCTGGATTCATAGATTCATAATTACCCTTGTTTCGATACTAGGGGTTTACCTTTTTTACAAGTTAGCGATAATCCTAACAAATTCAGAACAAAACAAAGCAATTGACCTAAAGGTAAAAGTTGCACTTATCTTTTACGTATTCTGGATAAATTTGTCGCATATTTCGTCAGGTGGCAATAACAATGAAAATCTAGGGATAATTTTTTTGATCGGATCTTATTTATCTTACTTAACATTTTTTAAAAATAAAAATTTTAGATTTTTGATCCTAGCCGGGTTTCTTGTTTCTTGTTTATTTTTTCTCAAAGTTAATTTCTCGCTTTTTGCGCTTCCAATTTTGATTCATATTCTTTTTACAGAATGGAAAAACCTTAAAAAGATAATTACTTATTTTGTTATTTTTGGAATACCAGTTTTAGCTCACATTATCTTTTGGGTTATCTATTTTTACTCAAGGAATTCTTTGGACGACTTTTTAATTGCGGCTTTTTTCTTTAATTCAAAATATATTTCGAGTGGATGGATTGGTAAAGTGTCTGGTCAATTAGGTTTTATTGCAATCAATATTCCTTTAATTACTACATTTCTGATATCTTTATACCTTGCCACTAAACAATTTAAAGCCCAAAGAAATGAGCCTTTATACATATTTTTACTAAGCTGTGGATTTACTTCATTATTATTTATTTCATTGTTGGGAACCTTTTATCCATATTATTATTTAATAATTATTCCTTGTGTCTCATTACTTTGTGGAATATTTTTAGGAAGCATTGATTATAATCAAATTGTTAATAAACTTCTATTAATTATCATAATTGGATGTAGTTTGATTGCTGGCGGAATATCCCTTAAACAGCCCTATAATTTTTTTGCTGGTGAGGCAAAAGTTGATTTTGAAGAGCAAACCGAAGTAGCAAATTATATTAAGGATAATTCTAGCAGAGAAGATAAAGTAATTGCCTATGTTTATGGAAGTACTTTTTATTATCTTACGAGTCGTGAACAGGGCATAAGATATACCTCAGCTTCAAATATTCTTTTGAATTACAGAGAGAATTATGGTTTCAACCTTAATGAAAAATTTATTGAGGATGCTGAAAAGAACCGACCGAAATATGTGATTATGATTAAAGATGAGAATAACCTATATTCAGTAAACAAACCGCTAATTCAGTACTTTAATGAGAAATATGTTTTGGATAAAAGTTTTGATAATTATGTAGTAATGAAAAGAGTAAATTAGCTGATTTGCTTATTTCCTTGAGATTAATGTAAAATTCAATGTTATATAGAATGTATTAGCCGAGGTGGTGAAATGGTAGACACGCCTGCCTTAGGAGCAGGTCCCAAAAGGATGGGGGTTCAAGTCCCCCCTTCGGCACCAGCAGAATGACTTAGGTTGCTATTCATTATCCCCTCAACATAAGCACCTCAACGGAGATAGGTGATTGAGAACAAATTCTTATTTTCATTGTACTATCGCTTTTGTCTTGGTAAAATTACCGGGTATGAGAATTTGCATTATAGGGCCAAAGAAATCAAAGGCTTCTTTGAGGTTAAAGCTTGCAGCGGAGAGTAGAGGACATATTTGTAAAAGAATAAAGCTTATTGATATTTTTTTTGAGATCAAAGACAACCGTTTCATTGTTAATCACAGGAAACTTGATTTACTGGATTATGATATTTATTTATTCAGAACTATATTACCAAGTGAAAACGATGAAGCAGTCACATTAGCAAAATACTTGAAACAGAATGGTAAAATAGTAATTGACAATTACTTAGTGGATGAGTGCTTGAATGACTATGAAATATTTGAAAAACTCTCGCAAGAATCGATCCCAACAATTAATAGAATTAGAACGAGTGGAATTAAAACAGCTCGGGATGTACTAATGGAATTCCCACACCCTATCCTAATCAAACCTTTAGACGAATCTAAAGAAAGATATACAGTATCTGAAGACTGGACAGATAGCTATGATATTGTAAGAACTGAAAAAACAAAAAGATTTGAGATTCAGGAATTATTAAATTCCGAAGTTTATTTTCGAGTCTATGTGGTAGGAAATGAAATCGCCGGTGTATTAAAAAAATATGTTCTTGAAAAAGATTTAAGATTAAATTATGCCCCAAAAACCCGAAGTGAAGTATATGAAATTACTGAGCAGATAAAACAAATTGCTATTAAATCAACATCTTGTCTAAAATATGAAATAGCTACTATAGATATGGCTTATAAGAATGAAGATTTAGTAGTGTTAAATATTGAGAGGGCACCAAAATTCAAGCTTTTTAATAAATTATTTGAAAGAAAATTTGAGGAAATAGTTATCGATTATCTTGAAGATAAAGTAAAATTAAATTCCTAATTCGATAGTGAAATAGAATCTAAAACCACATTAGATACTTCATTCTCACTTGCTAAATCTTTTCTAGTCTGTATAAACACTTGGTAAATATTATATTTCTGGAAAACATAAAATTGTTTAATTCTGAACTCTTTTCCCGCAATTATTGAGTCAAACTCCATTAGACAACCAGAATAGTTTTTTTGTTTAGAAATTTTAGAATTAATTAAATTACTACTTAAATAGAGTCTTTCACTTTTAAACCTCTCATTGGCTTGAGATGTTAATTCACGACATACTGAATCAGATAAAATTCCAAAAGAGTTAGGATAAGCCCTTAAATATGCTAATGAACCATTTAAAACATCTCCATATGAATTAAGGTTTTTATCTAGTAAGACCCATCTCTCAGGCACATAAAATGCCGAAGTCCCTTGGTATCTAATTTCTTTAAAATTTAACGATTCAAGCCTGTCCTGATCGATATTAGGGGAGGTATTTGGATATAACTCTCTATTTCGGAAGGTTGTAAAATAATAATATATTCCAGCCAGAACTAGAATAATAATTAATGAAAAAATAGCAACAAGACAAATATATTTTAAGTATTTCTTAATAATCTTATCTTGTTCAATAAATTGCATCTGTTGAAGTATACCAGATTTGAAGTAAGTTATTTAAGGTTCTTATAAAATTCCTTTTATATCAGTTTAATTCTGTTTTTAAAGGAAAAGCATTCAACCTTCTTTCAAAAGTAAATGTCCTCACACATGAGGTAAACTTATGACTATTTTTGATTTGCTCTTATATATTTTGGAATTTGTCATATAATAAAAGACTGATAATGCAGCAAAAAAAATTTAAAATAGCTTCAGATTTTAAGCCAACTGGTGATCAACCTCAAGCAATAGAAAAGTTAGTTGAAGGTGTACAAAAAGGCATGAGACACCAGACTTTGCTCGGAGCAACAGGCACAGGTAAAACCTTCACTATGGCAAATATTATCGAGAGAGTACAAAAAACAACTCTGATTCTTGCACATAATAAAACATTAGCAGCACAATTGGCTGCAGAATTTAGAAAATTCTTTCCGGAAAATGCGGTGAGATATTTCGTCAGTTATTACGATTATTATCAGCCTGAAGCATATATGCCTTCTACAGATACATATATCGAAAAAGAATCACAGATAAATGAAGAAATAGAGAAATATCGAAATGCAGCAACACAAAGTCTGCTGACAAGAGAAGATGTCTTAATTGTTGCATCAGTTTCATGTATTTATGGTCTCGGAAGTCCCGAAAACTATGAGGCACTTGCTGTAGAAATTAAAAAAGGCATGCAAACCGTTCGTAATAAACTCTTACGTAAGTTTGTTGATATGCAATATATAAGAAATGATATTGAATTTACTAGAGGAGCATTTAGAGTAAAAGGCGATGTGGTAGATATTTTCCCTTCTTACGAAGAAAAACTTGTAAGAATCGAGTTTTTTGGGGATGAGATTGATAGTATCAAAATAATTGACCCGGTAACTGGGCAGTATTGTGGAGAAGTCAGTGAATTAATAATTTTTCCTTCAAAGCATTATGTTACTCCCGAAGAAATTTTAAAAACAAGAATTCCAGTGATTCGTGAAGAGCTTGAGAAAAGATTAAAAATATTAAAATCACAAGGTAAAGAAATAGAAGCTCAAAGACTTAGACAAAGAACTAATTATGATATAGAAATGCTTGAGGAAGTAGGGTATTGCAATGGAATAGAAAACTATTCAGCAATAATAGAAGGCAGAGAACCAGGACAACCTGGATCATGCCTTTTGGATTACTTTCCAAACGATTATTTGATGTTTATTGACGAAAGTCATATTACATTACCTCAGGTGAGAGGGATGTATCATGGAGACAGATCGAGAAAACAAACTCTTGTTGACTATGGTTTTCGACTTCCATCAGCACTTGATAACAGACCACTCAATTTTCAGGAATTCCAAAAAAGAGTAAATCAATTGATTTATGTATCTGCTACTCCACAAGAATATGAATTAGTTAATTCCATTGAAGAGGCTCAAAAAATATACAATAAAACTGATAAATCAATAATTGATTTAATCACGAAAAAGGACGAAGAAGAGAATACTAAAGCAAAACTTTATAACAAAATAGTAACTCAACTCACTTATGATGACTATATAAAAACTGGAATAGCTCAACAAATAATTCGACCAACAGGCCTTCTTGACCCTGGAGTTGAAGTTCGTCCTATTCTAGGACAAATAAAAGATCTTGAAGGAGAGATTAAATTAAGAATTGAAAAAAACCAAAGAACTCTTGTAACAACTCTTACAAAAAGAATGGCCGAAGAGTTGACTAATTACTTGATCGAGAATGGATTCAAGGTTCAATACCTGCATAGTGATGTAGAAACAATTGAACGAGTTGAGATTTTAAAAGCCCTTAGAATGCGAGTTTATGATGTTGTTGTGGGAATAAACCTGCTTAGGGAAGGATTAGATATACCAGAAGTATCCCTTGTTGCAATTCTTGATGCAGATAAGGAAGGTTTTCTAAGAAATCAGACTTCTTTAATCCAAACGATTGGTAGAGCAGCAAGGCATATCGAAGGTAAGGTCATAATGTATGCAGACTATATGACAGAATCAATGAAACTTGCAATTGAGGAAACTGCACGTAGGAGAAAAATACAAGAAGAATATAATACAAAACACTCTATAACCCCACAACCTATTGTAAAAGAAATTGAAGATCAATTGGTAAGATCAAAGGAAAAAGAATTAGCAGAAGAAGAAATAAAGAAAAATAAATCAAATCTTGGTACCAACTTATCCAAAGAGCAAATAGAGAATATCATTGAAGAATATCGTGAAAAAATGAAACAAGCTGCGGAGGAACTGGAATTTTATAAAGCAGCTGAGTACAGAGACGCAATAAAGGAATTAGAGAAATTACTTTAATTATCTTGATCAATTATCTTGATCTATTTTTTGCGTAGATAATTTTATCAGTGGAGTAGACAATATCAAAATCAATTGAATCAAATAAATATCCTAAATACTCTTTTGTATCACCGATATCTGGAGAAGGATGATACATAAGCAAAATAGAATGACAGTATTTTAGAACAGGCTTAGAATCAACAAGTACTCCATATTCAGCACCACCAATATCCATTTTAATGACATTCGGATGAATAGATATTTCGTCAATTAAAGTCTCGAGCCTTCTAACTCTAAGAGGTCTAGATCTATTTTGTTGAACAGAATCGGAAGTTCCGCTTATATTTTGTTTGATGGTATTATCCCTATCGGAACAATTCCCGTTATAATTACCAATAGCGACTTCGATTCCCACCATTCTTTCGTAATATTTGTTTGAGTTAATATTATCATCCAATAAAAGAAGTCTATCTTTTCTAGGTTCTAGACAATAAATCCGAATATCTTTTCTCAAACTTCCAAGAACAACTGAGAAATCACCTATTCCAGCTCCCAAATCGTAAACAACCGATCGATCAGGTATGTCTTTTAATAATTCCCAGGGATAAAGCAAACCTAACTTTGATAAAATTACCCTATTTACATCACCTTTTTCTACATTACATTTAATCACTAAACCGTCACGAAAATGCAACTCTAATTCTCCAGAATTAACTTTGCCCCAGAAATAAAGAAAAACCGTCCAAAAATTTTTTACATTTCTGAATATACTAATATAAAATCCAATACTTTTTTGACGATCATTTTCCATGTACCCAACCTATCAGTTATGGCATTATAATTTTTTTATCAATAAAATCATATTTCATCACTTCTTCGATGTTTTACCAAATCATAAGAATAAATTGAAAAGAAACCTATTGGCAAAGCCATTAGAAATACTAAAAATATTACCCCGGTTATTTGTCCAGGTAGTGATATAAAATTTGGAAGAATAGCAATGACTAATCCTCCGATTATCGGAGCAAGGACCAGAAAAGTCAAAATAAGTTTCATAATAAGCCTGCCTTTTGTAAACTTATTACTGATCCATTTAAAGAATATAAACAATATTGGAGATGTAAATAAAGATAAAATACCGGATGTTAACAACCCGAAAATAATAACTACAGAAAGAGATCTGTAAAATTCCGATAAAATAGCTAATGGAATTGTGGACACCAAGGTTGTGAATTTTGTCAAAATTATCGGCCTAAATCTTATAGCTACAGCATGAGCAATCGCTCTTCTATCCTCCCAGCCGATATTGATTTTCTGATTGGCAGAATCAATTAAGAAGATAGCTACATTTTCTACAATACCAACTAGAATAATTATTCCGATTATTTCTAAGAATCCCAATTGACCTCCAGCAAACAAATCGAGAGCAGGAAAAATACCGATAAAAGTCAAAGGTATAGCAAAAAGTATAACAAGTGGTTGTAAAAATGAGTTAAAGAAGACAACCAATACAAAATATGTCAAAACAATTGCAAGCAATAATGCAACAATTAACTCAGTAAATGACTGAGCAATGGATGCAGAAGAACCTTCAGAAAATACTTCGAGTCTAGTATTTGAACCTAATTTGTCTTTGTAATTCTGATTAAACTCGTTAATGACTATATCTTGAATTGCAGTGACAGATTGCTGACTAATAAAATCTGGTTTCGGTTTAGCATTTACAACTCCGACATTTTCTCCGTTTACTCTTCGTATTGAAGTAACGGTCTCTACTTCTGCAACATTCGCAATATCACTCAATTTGATACTTCTCCCATCTAAGGTTGTAAGTGGGGTATTTGATATTTCAGAAATAGTAGATGGACCAGAGTTATTTCTCTTGATAATAATATCCAGATCTTCAGAGCCACTTTTAAATACTCCTACCTTATTACCCTCATTTACCTGATATAGGTTAGAAAGTACGGTTCGAACCTGAATAGGATTGACAGGAAATAATGCAAGTTTCTCTCTTTGAATCATTATTTCTATAAATGTACTTTCATTTCCTTGATATCCATTATCGACCTTCAATATGACTTTGTTGTCATCTGAACATTCACTATTTATTTCAAAAGTATTTGTACCTTTCTTGCACACTCTATTCAAAATTTCTGTAACCGAAAATGCTATTTCTTTTTCCTTTGTTAAATCATCAGTTTTTATTGCCAATGATATTGGGAATCCTGAAGGAGCTCGACCAGCTCCAGCTACTCGAGCATCCAAATTGAAAACCAGATTACCAACTTCGAAATTTAATTTATCACCAAGTTCTTTTGCAACAGTTTCCGCATTTTTATTTTCATTTCTATTTCTTCTTTCTTTAAGCTCAACAATATAGGTGAGATTCTTTTGATTAGGAGTAGAAAAACTTGAGACCTTAAGGGTATTGGGATTATCAATTACAGTTTGAATAATTTTTTTATCGACACTTTCATAATACACATCTTCTTTTTGAGGAAAGTTTGTAACACTGACAAACAATTCATTTGAGTCAAGCGGCTGAGCAAATTGAACCTGTTTAGTACGACCTGTTGCAATATAACCGCCAGCTATACCTAATGGTATTGCAATAGAAATAAATACGATAAAAATTCTTAAAAAAACAAATCTAAGACTAGGTTGCAAGACCCAATTAGTATATTTCATCATCCACCTAGCGATAGGCCATAGGTTTGCCTCCTCATCATCAGAAGCATTAGGATTTCTTTTTAATACTTTTAAACTAATCCAGGAAAGAATTATGAGAGGGACTAAATAAGACCCTATCAATGCCGGAATAACAGTCAAGGGAATATAAGAAATAATTTGTCCAAATATTCCAGAAACGACGCCAAAAGGAATAAAAACGAGAAGCGAAGTAAGTACAGCAAGGAATAAACCACTTCCTGTCTCCCGTATAGCGCTGAGTACAGCATCAATGTCCTTCAGGCCTTTATCAATTTGCCTCTGAATTGACTCCAAAAGCACTAAGGCAGGATCGACAACAAGACCAATTACAAGTACAAGAGAAAAAAGAACTAAAGTATTTAAATCATTACCCGTGACCCGTACAGTGATAAGTGAGAAGAAGAATGACAGAGGAATAGCGAAAGCTGAGACAATTGCAGCTCTCCATGATACAAGAGCAAGCATAACTAAAAACACTAATTGAATACCACCTAGAAGAAAACCAATATAACCCCAATAACCCAGTCCAGGTATTTTTTCTCCGATAAGTCCAGCAAATACCTCATCAGCCTGCTCCTTATTAATTTGTGCGCTATTGTAAACTTCAATAACTTTATATTTATCAAAAATATCTTTCTCACTTTGACTTAAATTTTTGTAGCTTTCTGAATTATTATCAAAGTATTTTTCCAAAATTGGGTTGAGGGAATTCTCTTCATATCGCGTTAGATCAACTCCATCACGGACATCAATAGAAAACTTAACTACAGGAGCAATCTCAGTTTTATCTTCTACCTTGAATCCAATAGTTGATTTTGCTTCAGTTTCGGGAACTGAAGTTATTTTCACTTCTGATATTTCGTCTAATCTAGTGGGAGCTCCAGGTCTTGAAGATGATATAATTAAAAGACTTTTCAAATCATCAACACTTTTTCCTGATATTGATAAACTAATATTTTGAATCTTATTGTTTACATTTTCATTTCTAGTTACAGGTACTGCTAATCCCCATGTTTGCAACTGATTTACAATATCTGCGTAAGTCAATCCTTTCTCTCTTAATTTATCTTCATTTAGTGTGATTAGTAGTTTTTGAGAAAGTGAGTCTATCAGTTCAAAAGACTTCACATCAGGATTTTTATCAATTTCGTGTTTCAGTTTTTGTTGAATTAAATAGACCTCATTCCTGTCATACTCTCCATCTTTTTTTGCAATTGCAAAAATAAAGTCATCAATCCCTATTTTTGGTTTAATTAATTGTGGAGTGTTTACATTTTCAGGAAATCGAATATTTTTTAAAGATGAATCGACCTTTGATGTGAAAGTATCAATATCGGTTGAAGATGTAGCTGTGATAGCAACTGTAGAAACATTATTTTGGGAAGATGAGTTATAACTCTCTACACCATCTATATTTTTGATTGCATTTTCAATTGGCTTAGTAACCTGTTCCTGAACAGTATTTGCCGAAGCGCCGGGATAAACGGTATTTACAATTAATACATTTATTTGAGGATTGGGAAAACCTGTAATATTTAGAGTGTAAAACGAAATCAATCCAAATATCACTAAACTTAAAAGGGCAAGTACAGTAATTCTAGACTTTTCGAGAAAGTATTTAGCTGTTTTTTCAACGAGATTTAATTCTTTATCCATTTTTTTAATTTATATAATCAAGTTCCGGTAATTATTATAATCAATTTATAACCTTTCTTCCAACTAATACAATGATTGGTTTAAACGAAGTATTGATTTGGCAATAAAATTACTTTATCATGTATAACTGCTCCGGTACCTTTATCAAACGATGAGGAAATAGATATAACTTTATAAACAATTTGGATAATTTTCCCAAAACTTTTGTAGTTTTAAAACGCATTACATTGTTAACATCATTTACCCTGGTGTTTTTTTTAACACTTTTCTATAACGGCAACGAGCATACTTTGAGCGATTATGAATCACCAGTTATTTCAAATTCAAATATTGCGGTTAAAGATATTTCAACCCAAGTAAAGCAAACAAAATTTAAAGAGCCAATTAGACCTAGAGACCCGAAGGCAATTGCATTAGAAAATTACCTCCGTAGACAAGACTCTCCTCTACACAAGCACTCAGATTTAATTATAGAGCTTTCAAAATTATACGGAGTAGATTATAAAATGATAATTGCTATTGCAGGCCTGGAAAGTGGTTATTGTGAAATAAATATAGGCAAAAACAATTGCTGGGGTTTTGGATCGTATTCGTGGCCAACTCTCGAAACTGGCATTAGGGAATATTTCAGATTAATGAATAAAGGATATTTTTCCAAAGGGAGAAATACTATCCAGGAAATCGCTCCAATATATAACTCAGCAAATACAGAAAACTTCATGAGTGTCTATAATATCCATTACATTAAGATTCCTTAGCATGTAACTCCCTTACCAACTCAAGTAGTTTTTCCTTCGAGTTTAAATCTATATCATCTGCAACTTTTTCAAGTAAAACATTAAGAATTTTTTTTATTTCAGGGCCTTCTTTAACACCCAGTTCTATCAAATCATTTCCATCAATAGCCAAATCCTTTACCGAAAGCAGGCTTTCTTTTTCACGTATTCGGGAGATTCTTTCAGCAAGTTTTTGAATGTCATCCGGATTGAAAGAAGTTTTAGGATTTGCAAGAGCATCTGCTATTCTAAGTTTTATCAATTTATCGATTTGCTCATGACCGCCAACTCTAATTATCATTCTTCGAATTGCTGCATCACTCCAACCGTTTTTAAAATGCGAATTCCTCTCTGAAATTCTTTTGCCATGATCGACTGCTTCTTCTTCATTGCTAGTTTTGAGTTGTGAATTTAAAATTTCACCTGAAGGAATATAGAACATATGCCACCTGACTAGATTTGCGGTATCCTCAATTTCCTTATTTGGAAATTTTAATCTTGTCATGATTTCACGGACCATTTTTGCACCCTCTCTATCATGACCGTAGAAATGCTGACCTTCTTTACATCTTGGCTTTGCGATATCGTGAAAAAGCGCTGCGAGTCTGATTTCCGGAGGAGCAATATCAACAGTGTCTAAAGAATGTTGATACACATCATGAACGTGATACTTATTTTGCTCAATACCATATCCTTCAAGCAGTTCGGGAATATATAATTCGAGTAAACCACATAACCTCATTAATTCAATACCATAACTTGGCTTTGGTGACTTGAGAAGTAATTTCATAAATTCGTCCTGAACACGTTCTTTACTTATTTGAGCGGCAATATCCAAAGTCTTTTTTATCGCATCAAATGTTTTTTCCTCTATCTCAAAACCATATACTGAAGCAAGTCTACATGCTCTCAATCCTCTGAGTCCGTCCTCCGTAAATCTATCAACTGGATCTCCTACAGCTCGAATAATTTTATTCTTAATGTCCTCGAGACCACCAAACAAATCAACAATATCTTCATGTTGCTCCGAAGTTTCAAATTTTTTAATTTTTAACTCTTCATTCTCAATTAGCCGCATCGCTAAAGCATTTACAGTGAAGTCCCTTCTCTTCAAGTCTTCTGCAAGTGATGATGTGAACTCTACATGTGACGGCCATCTTCCGCCCACATACTCTTTTTCAACTCGGAATGTTGTAACTTCCACACTTTGCAATTCACCAATTTCGGCTTCTATCATCACTATTACTGTGCCAAATTTGGCATTGGTCATAATACTCTTCGGAAAAATCTTTTCTATTTGTTCAGGAAGTGCGTTTGTTGTCAGATCAAAATCTTTTGGTTCAAGACCCATTACCAGATTTCTTAATGAACCACCAACGAGATAGGCTTCAAATCCGTGTTTTTCTAGTATTGCTGCAACTTTATAAATATGAGACGGAATCATTTATTGATACTAAGATAAATATTTAAAAATATCGAGCTGGATTATCCCATAACTCTAATGATATAATAGAGCTGTAATTATTGGTACAATGCAAATTAATAATGAGTTAGTAGAACTATATCCTTCCGAACCTCTCGATAGACAGGCTGCCTTTATCGAACAAATCGCAGCTTATGACCCTACAAATCCTAATGTTTTATTGGGCAGTTCACTTGCTGGACTTGGAGGACTTCATCGACATAATGCAGGTGAGTTATGGTCTCTATTCTGGCAGTTTTCAGAATACTTAAACAGAGTGATTACTAATGTCGGAACTCTTCAGGAAGGATACTTTATGGTACCTGTCCCAAGAAATCCAACTACAAGGAATATCATTGAGTTATCACCTCATGCACCCACCGAACCCTACGAGACAGATTATGTAAGTATTGGTTTTGTTGCAATGGCTCTTTATGCCTTAAAACAAGAGGAGATAGATAATGAAACAAACCAAATCGAAAGAGGTGTTAGTAGAATGCGGATAAATCCTGCACTTGGATACCATGTATACGATAGTAATACAGGTAAAATAACCAGTAAAGATGATTTTAATGGACTACCAGAAATAGTTGGAGCTTGTTTTGGACTGAGATTAATATTTGACCCAGAAACCACTCCGGATTTACCAATTCTAAATCGAAGGATTGTTAATGGAGTAGCATTGCCTTCGTACTTGTTTGATGGGGTTGTGATAGTTGATAGTGGTGATTTAATCACTCGAGAGCAACTGGCTCATAGAGAACAAAGACTTGCACTAGCAAAATTTTTATCAAGGATTAAGAGAGCTGATAAAGCAAAACCCACTCAGCAAAAAAAAGAAAGCTTAGTAATTAGAATACTTAATCGTATTAGGGGGAATAAAGAAGACAAAAGAAAAGAAAAAAGAAAAAAGTAAAAGAAATTAAATCCTATCTATTAACATCATTGCATCTTTATACCTTTCTGCACTCCCAATAATAATTATCAAATATCGTCTACTATTTTTCTCAATCAGAAGCATAAGGTTTTGTCCTGCACGAGGGGTGGTTCCAGTCTTACCAGCGATTACTGGGTAAAAATCATTTCTTAGTAACTCATTAGTATTAACAATACGATAGGATTTAAATTCATTAAGATCAAATATCTCACTTCGTACAGTACCGGCATAATCCTTTAATTCAGGATTATCTAAAAAAACTTTTGATATTGGAATCAAGTCTTTTGCTGTAGAATAATTATCCCCATTATCATCAAAACCAGCAGGGTTGGAAAAATTAGTATTTTTTAACCTTAGAGATTTTAGATATGACTTCATCTGACTCACAGTTTGACTTGAGTCCTGCATTGCATAAATCGCTTGATTATTGCTAACAATAATTGATGCTTTCAACAAATCTCTATTCGAAAAGATTTGATCGGATTTTAGAACCAGCGGACTTCCATCGTATTTGGCCGATTCTTCAGTTATAGTCGTGAGTTTTTCTAAATCTACACTTTCGTAAATTACTTTTGTACTTGCCAACTTAGTAAGACTCGCAACTAAATTTCTTTGCTCAGAATTCTTTTCAAAAATTATTGAGTTTGAATTAATATCAAAAAGTACTATGGATTTTGCAGAATAATCGTCAACTTTAGGATAAGATATCAAGTTATTGAAATCATAAACTGTTTTTTGCTTTGACCTCTGAAGAATAGAAATTTCGATGGATTTTATATTTTTTGTATTGGCAGGAACTTTTTTCAGGACAATACTAAGGATATTAAGAGAAAAAAATAAGATTAGAAAAAGTAAGAAAACAAAAATAAATAGAATTATTTTTGGCATATAGCCCGCATTAATATCAGGAATTTGATTTTCAAATTCCCGCTTTTCAACATCACTTAAAATTTTTTCCTGGGACTGGTATTCCATCTAGCAGGCTATATTAACAGAGAACTTGTAAATTAATCAAAACTGATTAGCATTATTTATGGTAGAATATCCTATGAACTCAATGAAACAACACAGTTTCACATGGGCTTAAGCCCTATAGTACGTCCTTTGATTAGTTCAATAAATCTCAAATTTGCTTAAATTTTATCAATAAATAAAGTAATATTTTATAACAAGTTGACATTATGAAAAAAAGAATTCTTACGGGAGATCGTCCCACTGGCAAACTCCATATAGGTCATTATTTTGGTTCGCTAAGAAATAGAGTAAAACTGCAAGACGAATATGATCAGTTTATACTTATCGCAAATATACAGGCACTTACGGATAACTTTGATAATCCAGACAAAGTACGTGATTCAATTATTGAATTGCTTATGGATTATTATGCTGTGGGCATTGATTTCGAAAAAAACACAATATACATACAAAGTGAAGTCCCTGAAGTAAATGAGATATTTATTTACTTAGCAAATTTTACAAGTGTTCAAAAACTCGGTCACAATCCAACACTTAAAACTGAACTTGGTCAAAAACACATGGAACAATCAACACCTCTTGGTTTTTTTATTTATCCCGTACACCAAGCCGCAGATATACTTATGACAAGTGCGGATCTAGTCCCTGTAGGAAAAGATCAAGCTCCAATGGTTGAGGATACAAGAGAAATCGCAAGAAAATTTAATCAGACATATAAGATAAATCTTTTGAGCGAGCCTAAGGCACTTTTTGGTGTAGAAACAAATGTTCCCGGTATAGATGGCAATTCAAAAATGGGCAAGTCTCTTGGCAATGCTATTTATCTAGGTGATACAGAAGAGGAGTTACGAAAAAAAGTTTTTGCAACCAAAACCGATCCAAATAGAGTCCATGCAACTGATCCAGGAACTGTCGAAGGTAATACGGTTTTTATTTATCATGATTTATTTAATTCAAATTTAGATGAAGTTGAAGACTTAAAAACCCGATATCGCACTGGAACTGTAGGAGACAAAGAAGTAAAACAAAAACTCTTTGATGCCATGAATAATTTTTTGCAACCTATTCGGGAAAAGCGACTTGAAGCAGAATCAAAAAAAGATGAATTACTTGAATATGCCCTGGCTGGTAGTAGACGGGTAAGTTTAATTGCTCAAGATCTTATTGCTGAAATGAAGGATGCTATGCGCATCAAATTTGAATGAAACTATAAAATTGTTAAGATAAGTCAATGTCAATAATATTTGCGTTGCTTTCAGGTGTTTTTGCTGCTTTAGTAGCAATATTTACCAAGCTTGGTTTTAATGAACAAAAGGTAGATCCTACAATGGCAACGGCTCTTCGGGCTATGATAATGTTTTTATTTCTTGCAGGTGTAACCTTTATAGCAGGAAAATATAGAGACTTTGATTTTAAAGGCTTTAGTGGCAAAGAGTGGTTTTTTCTTGCTTTATCGGGAATTGCAGGAGCTTTTTCATGGTTATTTTATTTTATTGCCTTACAAGATGGTAAAACCGTAACTGTTGTGGCATTGGACAGACTAAGTATTGTTTTCACAGCAATTTTTGCATTTTTTTTACTTCAGGAAAGCATAGGAGTAAAAGAAATAGTAGGTATGATTTTGATGGTTGGAGGAGCAATTCTTTTAAGTTTGAAGTAGTTAAGACATTAACCCTGATAAAGATTTTCATGTTAAACTTCATAAATAATGTTCCAATTACTTGGGAGAAAAGGCAATAAAAGACTTGGCGTACTGCATACCCTGCATGGTCCTATTTACACTCCTGCTTTTGGACCTGATGCAACAAGAGGACTTATAAAAAATCTTGCTCCCCACGAACTTTTTGATCTATCTGGAAATACTTCTCCAAAAGAATTAAACAAACTCCTTCTAGCGGGACAAGCAGGAAAAGACATCGTAAATCTACAAGATAACGAATTCCGTCGTCAAAACAATGAAACACAATTTATTCTTTCCAATACCTATCATCTCCGAGCATATCCTGGAGATGAATTTATCAAAGAGATAGGAGGTATCCATAATTTTGTTAAATGGCCTTTACCGATTTTGACTGATAGCGGTGGTTTCCAGGTTTTTAGTTTGATACATGGAGCAAAACATTTGAAAGGCAAAGTCACAGATGATGGAGCTTATTTTAATAATCCCATCACCGGGCAAAGACTCGAACTTACCCCCGAAAAAGCAATCGAAATCCAGTTCAATCTAGGCTCCGATATAATGGTAGTTCTTGATGACTGTAGACATTATCAAGATAAAAAAGAATTGAAAAAATCAGTATACCGGACAATTGAATGGGCTAAACGCTGCAAAGCCAAGTTTGAAGAATTATCCAATTCTCAATCCACAATTTTTCATCCCCAACTAAAAATCAACAGACCTTTACTCTTCTGTGTGGTTCAGGGTGGAATTGACTTTGAACTTAGAGAATATTGTGTTAATGAACTTACAAAAATCGGATTTGATGGTTACGGATTTGGGGGATGGGCAATAAATGAAAAAGAGTATTTCCCTTATGACTTATTAAAATTTGTAGCAGATAGATTGCCCGAAGACAAGCCCAGATATGCAATGGGTGTAGGGACTCCAAAAAATATGCTCACATGTATCGAATATGGTTATGATCTTTTTGATTGTGTGATTCCTAGCAGAAATGCGAGACATGGACTATGTTATACAACTGAAGGAGAATTAAAAATACAAAATGCGAAGTTTAAAAATGACTTATCACCCTTAGATAGTAAGTTACAATCTATTGCCTCAAATTACCCGAAAAATTATTTATACCATCTCTTCAAAATCCAAGACACCCTTGGCGGTGAGCTCCTAACAATACAGAATTTGAAGTTTTTTAATTATTTGATGGGGAATTAGTGCATCTACAAAAGTAGAAATTTATTGGTAATTTTAACCAGCCATTCCCCCTAAACAATATTTTTTATCTACAAAAGTAGAAATTTATTGGTAATTTTAACCATCTTAATAGCCCGATAGGGTATCATCTACAAAAGTAGAAATTTATTGGTAATTTTAACCCATTTAAAAATATCAGGCACCCACAATCTACAAAAGTAGAAATTTATTGGTAATTTTAACCTTGTATTTTCCGTGCTTCGCTTTTATCATCTACAAAAGTAGAAATTTATTGGTAATTTTAACCCCGTTCCAGTTACCAATTCCAATTGATCTACAAAAGTAGAAATTTATTGGTAATTTTAACCTGTGTATCTGGAGCTTGGTATATTAGCATCTACAAAAGTAGAAATTTATTGGTAATTTTAACCAAAAAATGAAAACAACAAAAAAAACAAATCTACAAAAGTAGAAATTTATTGGTAATTTTAACCGAACAAAAACGCAAACCCATCAAAACAGATCTACAAAAGTAGAAATTTATTGGTAATTTTAACCGAACAAAAACGCAAACCCATCAAAACAGATCTACAAAAGTAGAAATTTATTGGTAATTTTAACCAGATTCAAGCGGAAATTTCTGGCACCTCATCTACAAAAGTAGAAATTTATTGGTAATTTTAACCTTGGCATCATTAATATTACGGTTAATAGATCTACAAAAGTAGAAATTTATTGGTAATTTTAACCAAACGATCCGACATATCCAATTACGAATCTACAAAAGTAGAAATTTATTGGTAATTTTAACTATCGTCGTCATAGACCTTCCCGCTCAATCTACAAAAGTAGAAATTTATTGGTAATTTTAACTGGCTACTATGTGGTTGTCTGGCGAATCTACAAAAGTAGAAATTTATTGGTAATTTTAACTAGCAGATGCCAAAGCATATATCCAGAATCTACAAAAGTAGAAATTTATTGGTAATTTTAACAATTAATTTTAAAAAATTGTCGGAAAATCTACAAAAGTAGAAATTTATTGGTAATTTTAACGGAAAACGATAAAAAGTACAGAATACATCTACAAAAGTAGAAATTTATTGGTAATTTTAACGTGGAAAGTCGACAGAGATAACCCAAATCTACAAAAGTAGAAATTTATTGGTAATTTTAACAGCCGAAAGTGTAGACCACCTCAAAAAATCTACAAAAGTAGAAATTTATTGGTAATTTTAACCTTAAATACTTTGTCGTATGCATCTTATCTACAAAAGTAGAAATTTATTGGTAATTTTAACATACTGTGTTATCGTGAGTGATGATCATCTACAAAAGTAGAAATTTATTGGTAATTTTAACAATTTAGACAGAAAATGGAGGATGCATCTACAAAAGTAGAAATTTATTGGTAATTTTAACTTTGGATAACCCATTTTTAGGAGAAGGAATCTACAAAAGTAGAAATTTATTGGTAATTTTAACCCTTGAGATCCTATAAGATAGGACTTAATAATGTCTCTATCAAATAGGAACTCTAAATTTATGAACACTCTAAAGAGGACCAAATAATATCTTTCCAGCGTCTTTTCTACGATTTTTACTAAAATCTGATAAAAAATAAAGACGGAGGTTTTGGTCATAGGTCTGAAATTATCAAAGAACTTCTACCTAACTATTAAGTTGTAAAGATCATGCTATTCGAAATATACTATATCTTTTTCTTCATGACTAGCACTTCCATACCTGATGATCTTCTTTTGACACCCTTCACAAACCTGAAAAATCAAGATGCTATCTGTATTTTCAAAAAACGGTTTATAAGAATGCTCTATCTCAGCCAAAATTAAATTTAAGATTCTTTGACTATTCTTAATTTGATAAACTGAGTATTGAATTTTGTTCCCAAATTTTTTTATATATTTAGAAAACTTAGCTCTAGTTAAATTTGATGAAAAATCGTATGAGATAATTATCATTTTATATTAAATTCCTTGAATTTATATTTTTCTTGATTAACAAAAAATCGATAAAAGTTTAGTATAAAAAGATATATTTCTTCTCTATTATCCATTAGAGCCTGTAAAAAAATATCTGTATATTTCTTTCTTTTCTCATAATCTTTAAAACCGAATTCCCCTTTTTTGAAAACAAAATCTTTTTCGTTAAATTTTCCGAGATTTCTTGACTTTACCAGTTCTTTATCAATTATTGGACGGAAGGGTTCCATTACATCACAAGCTAGGGATTTTCTCTGAAAAAATAATCGATGATAAACTCCTTTATAAGTATCAAATCCAAATAGTTGTAGGAGAGAATCAATATAATTAAATAAAAAAGTATATCCGATATCGAGCAAAAAATTTTCAATATCTTGCCTTGTTCTAGGAGACCTTCTTACCCACCCAAAGTCTTTAAATATCTCAGCAAAATAATCTTTTGCAAAACGGCCTTCTAATCCTAGCAAATCATTAAAATTATCAATCGCAGCGATGGTATTTAGAGTAGCGATTTTTTTATCATGTAAATTCTCATTGCTATATTGTTTCAAAACTAAAAATTGATTTTTTATTTTATTCTGAACTAATAATTTTGCAAAAAATAGTTCTTCTTCAATTTTCATTTGATATTGTTTTTGTCGTAAAAGATAATTTCCATCGGCGGATGAAATAATTTCGGCATATGTTCTTAATGACTCGTCTAGAAAAAAAATGGAGATGCCACGTTTTCCTGCTTCTTGAATAACTTTACTTGTTATTGTTGTATTACCAACAATGAATATACTTAAAATCAAGTGATAAGTCATTTGGTTGATGAATTTCCCATCGTGATAAAGGCGTAAATTAGAGTTTGTAAATTTTAATTCGTTTGCAAGGTCATATTTATTGTAAACGAAAACAATCTTTTTTTCTTTAAAATCTGGCAAGGTTAACATTTTGAATAGGCGCATAATTCATGATAAATACATTTCGCGCATTTATTTGGACTGATATTTAATTTTGAAAGTTTTTGATTTGTAACTTCAAAACTTCTTATTTTTTGGATTAACCCTTCAAACTCTGAAATATCTTCTGCACTTGGTAAGGCGATTGCATATCTTTTATTGTCACTTAAAGAATGTATCGAAATTTTTTCGACTTCATAGCCTATTTCCAAAAGGCAAAAGTATTCAGAATATACTTGATAGTGAAATCCACGAAATAATTTATGTACTTTATATTTTCGTTCAATCAAATGTTTTTCCTTTCTATCATATAAATCCAATTTTCCAGAGAGTTTATACTTGTCGCTATACAAATTGATTCCTTGCAGAATATGTTTCGAGCTGGAATATTCATGATGATCAATGACTTCGTGTTTTATTGAGCCGACTTTTTGAGTTGTCTCATGAAAAGTGTCTTTTTCAAATTTATCGTAAATAGAATGCAAGTACATCGACAAAGGGCAAAAGGTAAAATCATTTAGTTTTGATATTTGAATTACATCGTCCATTTTTGCCTTACAAATTCTTTATCCCAATTTGAGGCAGCCTTATCCCATTCTTTTTCTTTTATAAACAGATCTGGTTTCTCTGATTCAATTATTCTTTTACACATCAAAAGGCCTTTTCTGGCAATATTATATGCGCCATTAGCATCACCAGAATCTGGCTGGTCTTTTTTAGCTTTTCTTGAATCGAAATGAATTCCGTCTTCATTACGAACTGGGGACAAAATAAAGTCTTTATCTGATTCTTCTATGCCTGTATTTCTTATTTGCATAATTAAGTCGATTGCGTATTTGAGAGATTCATAAGAAGTGACATTAGGGCTGTCTTTTGTAAGTTCAATACCTTCTTTTATTTGGGCATGTATAGATCTTTTTTTATCAAATTTTGAAAAAAGAGTATCCAAAATCTTCACATGATCCTGTTTTTCTATAATCCATGTATTTTGAGATTTACCTTTTTTTCCTCTGTAGCGATCGAGAGGTCTGCCATTTATCCCAGAATACAGTCTCCATTCTTTATCATTATCATCTTTATATACGAAGACATAGTCTTCTCCATCAAAATAGATATCAGAAAAATTGTCGAGAATCTGAGATTTTATATATTGATTTGATCCTTTTTTAATATAAATGCTTTTTCTCCAGCCTGTTAAAGGATCAGTTTGGGAAGTATAATTCGCTCGGGTATAAAGAATTATTCCGAATTGTTTGCCTTTGATATCTCCATAATTATTAATTGGTGGAACAAGTTGAAGAGCTTTTGTCACTGAACCAATTTCATTTTCTTCGCTTTCCTTTGAAACATAAAAACTAAGTTTTTTTGCAATTGCTAATTCGAGTTTTTGGTAAACGGAACTTTCGATTTTTTGACGACCTCGTTTAAATCCAATATTCAGATCTTCAAAAACAATTAGTGCTTCATATTTGACTGCCAAGTCTGCTATTCTTTTTACAACTTGAGAAATATAGCCTTCTTTTATATCCTTGATTCTAGTAATTTCTTCCCAGTTCTTGCGAGCTTCTTGTCTTTCTTTTGCAATCTTTTCTAGTTTTTGGGCATAGTCTTTGCCGAGCAAATCTTTGTTCAGGCTTCCTTGTTCAAGAATATTTCCATTTGGATCTATTATGCTGTAGTAAGCCAAATGCTTCTCACCACGATCAATTCCGATAATATTCATTCCTGCTTTTTTTGATTTGACTAAATCCCGAACTTTATCTGTTATTTTCTTGTATTCCCCACATCCAAAATTAAGTGTGATAGGGACATGAAATTCGTAGTGGTCTCTTGCAAATCTGGCATGTTTGATTGCATGATCGATTATTCTTTTTTTCTCAAAAGTTTCAACTTTGACTTTGTCTTTTTCTTTTATGCTTGCTGGTCGGAAAAATAATTCTGCTTGTCCATTTAATTTAATAATATTGTCTTTATTTTCGAAAAGCACCTTCCAGTATTTTGTATGCAAATTATCTTTTTTTGATTTATCTTTTTTGGAAAAATCTTTATTGGTAATTTTGAAGAGATACAAAGGTTTATCCGCATTTACAGTAGAACTACGTAAATATTCTTCGCTTATATTAACGAAATTCAAAGAGTAAAATTTATTGGTCGAAATCACTCTGGCTAAATCGGTAGCTTTATCAAATTTGGTTTGGATAATCTTATCTAATTTTGTATAATGTTTTTTTTGGCTTTCTAAAATACTTTTAATTCTGTCAATTAATTCACTATCACTCATCACTTTTTTATCGTCAGAATATTTTGATTTGTATTTTCCTCTATAAATACTTCCATAAATAGTCTTAGCATCAAGTTGTGTGAATACCATTTTTTCCATTTTGCCATCTTTTTTGTAGGCATGTGGATTTTTATTTTCATCAAAAAGCCTTGTATTTAGACAAATCCCTAAAAAATACTCAGATTCTTTTCTAAAAAGGAATGCAGAATATTGTGTATTTCCAATTGGACTATCTGTCCAGCCACCTAACAAATTCCCCTTATCGAAATTTAACTTTATCTTATCCAAACTATACGGTTTCTTCGTCAAATTATTACGAATCGCATCGTACCATTTAAAAACTGGGTAATCTGGATCTTCTAGAATTTCTTTATGCAGATTATAAAAATCAGTATTGATATTTTCCGGTGGAGTTTTAACGGAGAATAACCTTACAAACCGAATCAAATCGATTGCACTATCACAAAAACCTTTAATAACATCTTTTGATTCCTTTTTTCTTAAATCAGATTTCTTTTCAAGTAGAATCTTTAATTTTGTTAAATTACTTTCATAAAAATCAAATTTAAGTTTCAACAAATGTGTTAAGGCACTTAAAAATCTATTTTTCTCATCAAATTTTTGAAACTCTTCTTTAAAAAGTGATTCTTTACCTTTTAAACTATCAACGATTTCCTGTAATGAAGTATTCTCTTTTTCTTTCGGATATTCTGTTTCTTTATTTAAATGCCAGACTTCAGCTTCAACAAGCTCTTGACTTAAAGTATCCCAGTTAGCAAGTACCATTCTAGATACTTCTGATATTGATTTTTTATTAATATAAATCCCATTCAAATCTTCTGTGGAGCACAAGATACAGCTCAACTTCAAAATCTTTTTCTTTTTATTAACTCTTGCGCTTTGGTCAACAAATTGATTTAAAACTTTTTCCAAAGTATTGTCTTTTTCGTCAATTTCAAAAATAAATTCCTTCTTTTTCTTTAATGAACCAATTTGTTTAAATAATGTATTAAAAGATTGAAGACGTGTTTTGTTTTTATGCTGCTGATTATAATGAGAAACAAAATGGTTAAATTCACCAATACACCCATTGTATTTATCAATTCCATCTTGAGTTAGAGCGTTGTTATAATATTTTAACTCAAATATATCAAAATGCTTTTTCAACTCCTGCTCAGATTCAAAAAGTTCTCTTGATTTAGAAAATTTACAAATGTTCTGACAAAATTTTGGAAGATTCTCGTTTATGATACGATTTGCTACTCCAGTACTTAATTCCTTGTCTGAATAATAATTTTCTCTATTTTGATTGAAGCCAGTAAAGTAAGTAAAAAAGCCATGAAATTTATGAATGATTGAAATTTTCTCCTTATCATCACGGTAAATCATTTCTAGAAATTTTAGTATGGGTGCTTCAGTTAAAATATCATAGGATTTCTTCTTAAAAAGGGGTTTACCCTTTTCATCAACAAATTTATTATTCCACTCTTTTGCGGTAATTTGATATAATTCACAAATTTTCTTTCTCAATATTTCTTCTAATTTTTTCTTTTTCTCCTCTTCATTTTTAATTGTTGTTTCAATCTTTATTTTTAGCTCTTTATCGGTTTCTCTTTGCTTTTTACCTTTGAGCTCGAGAAGATTCTCAAATAGACGCAAATACTCTGAGAAATCAATGTTTGCTTTTTCCAGACTTTGACAAATAAAATCTTCATGCAATTTATCTAATATCGGTTTAATATCATGATAATTCTCGGCTCTCTCTTTATCAATTTCAAGTAGATTTTTTTTCTCTTATAATGTTCTCCGTCTCTGGAACTGGCAGGAGGGCAAAACGTAAAGTTTTCTGCAAACTATACGAGTTTGTAAATTGATCAAATGTTAAAGTGCTCATTATTCTTGGTGATTTTATAACAATACTTTTAAATTGTAGATTTTTTATATCTTATATATATCATAAAACAAGACTCCCTTGACGGCGTACTCTTAAGAAGATGGATTTTAAGTTTTTTAATTATTTGATGCAATAGGAATTATGAACTACGGCATTTATAATCAGACCAATAAATTAATCGATATTCTTTTCAAGAATCTAAATTCGCTTTAATAATGTAATAAACTCACTACAATACTCTTATGGGTAAATTGAATGATGCATATATTTCAGCCAAGCAAAAACTAGCTGAGCTTAACAGAAATAAAGTTATTATTTCTAAAAACACTCAGGATGATATAAACCGGCTTCCTCCAGGACAAAGACTTGTTACAAATTTTCCTGTTCTGGATCTAGGATATCAGCCTATGTTTTTTGAAGAAAAATATAGATTTGAAGTTGTGGGAGAAGTTGAAAACCCGATTTCTCTCACATGGAGTGAGTTCAAGAAATTACCCAAAACTGAAATTACAGCAGATTTTCATTGCGTAACAAAGTGGACCAAATACGATGTGAAGTGGGGAGGAGTATTGTTTAAAGATTTACTAAATATTGTTAAGCCCAAATCAAATGCAAAATTTATTATGCAGTATGGACTTGATGATTACACTACTAACGTTCCAATCGAAAAGTTAACTGATGAAAATGTGATTCTTGCCTATGAACTAGAAGGTCAACCTTTGCCTCGTGAACATGGAAGTCCACTGCGAATGATTATCCCAAAATTATATGCCTGGAAAGGAAGCAAATTTCTAACTAAACTAGAATTTGTAGAAGAAGACAAATTAGGGTTTTGGGAAGTAAGAGGTTACAGCAATACAGCAAATCCATGGAAAGAAGAGAGGTATAGCTGAGTCAGGTATAAAAATCACTACATTCTCATACTGTTTTGTTCATCATAAAAAAGATTTGATGAGTAATACGGATCATTCTTGATCTTCCAGTCAATCATTTTAATTTTATGTCGCAATTTCATTTCTTCTTCTGGAGTAATGTTTTCGCCATTTACATAAAGATACTCGTCAATTTCTTCAACTCCATGCTTACACATCCCTTTAACATCTCGAGAAATAAGTGGATTTTTAGAATTAATAACCTCAAGGAAAACCTGTCTGTGCATTCTCAATTCATCAGTTAGTGTAACTGAATCTTTTTTTCTATCAGAACTCTCCGCAAAAGGAGTTACAATCAAAAAGAGTAAAAATATAGAAAAAGTACCCAAACCTAAAGAAGCTAATTTGTAAAAAGTCTGATTACTCATTGTTATCCTGATTAAAAATTTTATCCTCCTGATTTTGAGGAGGATTATACATTTGGTCTAGCTTTTTTGTATTAATACTGTTTAGATTATTAATATCAGTTTGCAGGCCTTTAATTTCTTGTACTCTTCCTGTGAAATAAATAGCTATAAGAACTATTGTCAATACAGACAATACTAAGAAAAGCCTTCTTTCTGAAAAAGAATAGCACCATAGGCCGCCAGAACATTCTGACGACACCTGTCCCCATAAATTTTGTTTGAAGTTGCTACTTTTTGAGCAACTTTTCTTTAAGCTCAACATTCATATTATTCCAGATTTGACTGGCCTGTTTAATTGCACGGTGTTGCATCACTTTAACATTATTATCTGTAACACCCAATATTTTAGCAGTTTCTTCAACTGAATTCATTTGATTAAACCTCAGATCCAATACCTTAGCGTACCTTGGATTTAATAATCTAGTTATGTGATTCAAGGCATTTCTAAGTTTATGCTTATACGAATAGTCCGGTTCTTCCTGAATAATCTGGTCAAATGCTTGATCTTCAAAATAGCTTTGCAAAATATAACCAGAAGACTTGTATTTATTTCTAATATAATCTCTTATCTTATTTTTTGCTATTCCAAAAATGTAATTTTTGAATGATGATTCTCCCTTAAATTTAGAAATGTTTTCTACCATCGAAAGGAATACTTCAGAAGTAATCTCTTGTGTTTCGTGAAGACTATTGATTCTCGAGTATACGTAATAATAAATTTGATTGAAAAAATGGTTGTAAAGTTTTTGTAATGACTCCTTATCTCCTTCTTGGGCTTTTTTTACAGTTCTTTGAATTTCTATATTGGTCATCGTTTTTTTGTTTTATAAACAAATACCTAAAAATTGTTTTTTTATTATACAACTTTATAGGCAGTAGTATTACTACAGAATATTAAGTGAATAGAGGTTACGAAACTCCTATAATCTAAACTATATATCTATGGATTTCTTATCGAATACACGTTGCTGCGTTTATGTAAAATGGTCCGTCCTGATTTGCAGCAGCCCCTCTTACAACTGATTTTGGAACTTGAATAGTTTCATTATCATGTTTGAGAATCTGAACTGTTGTTCCATCTGGAATTCCAGAGGCAGGTATGATGTTCGTTGGATCGAGATCAGGCTGACTCCTTACTGCTGCTCCGACACCTCCATCAGTGCTAATAACACATGTTTCAGTTTCTTTAAATTCAATACCTTCTTCGATACTATTCTCCTGCGCTCCAGCACCTTGGATTAGAGCAATCGGATTTAAATCGGGTAAGTTTAAATTGATACTTCTTGCGAAATCCCTAATTTCTCCCCATTTAATTACAGTTGCAACTAGAATAATTGGAATCGTTACTTTAAGAAAATCAATAAAGCCTCTCTGTCTTCTTTCATAAACTCGGGCATCATCATGTGCACTAACTTGTTGATGCCGCCTATCAGATACTGAAGAATTGGTGACACCACGCCGTACAGCTGTCTTCTTCGGATCATATCGCGGATCCCAGAGTATGGCATAACCATAATCCTTTAGTCCAAGATGCTTAATAAGTAATTCATTTGTTACTGGTTCATCATTTACGTCTAAATTTTTACGAGGAGAAGCTAGTGAGATAACGATAGCACTTATATCACTAATCATAATCTGTGGTGCGTATACACAAGAACCATCTTTTCTTATATCACCTAATGCTGTAATAGATGTTTTGCCGTCAGCAGGTATACCTACAAAATGAACAGTTATTTGTGGATGATTAGGTAAGGCCTGTCTTGTCAGAATCATGCCTTCTTGTACAGATGTGACAAAGGCATAGGATATATCTCTTGTATCTGGTCTTATCGTGCGGTTTTGAAATAGAGTTTCTACAGTTGTTGTTAGTCCTTCAATTCCTTCATGTCTAAAGCCCACACCAATAGCAAAAGCTCCAATTTGTGGAGTTGATGCCAAAAAGTAACTTACGCCTGATTTAAGTGCACCTGCTTGATGTTCTCCATGAAAACAATATGAAGATGTTACCTCATCACTTACATGCGGAGTATCACCACTATTTGTAAACTTAATTTCCAACAACTATGGGATTATACTATATATATCGGGTATCTAGCAAGATTTTCTTATTTAATTCTTTATAGTACATTACATATGTGAAAATCGATCTGACCAAAGGCCTCAACCCTGAACAAGCAGAGGCAGTAATATATGATAATGGGCCACTTTTAATCCTTGCTGGTGCAGGCTCAGGCAAAACTACGGTTCTCACTCATAGAATTGCACATTTTGTAGTGAATTTAGGAATTCCTTCAAATAGAATACTTGGCGTAACCTTTACAAATAAAGCCGCAAATGAAATGAAGGAAAGAATAATCAGACTGATAGGTGATAAGTCTGAATTTCCGTTTTTAGGTACCTTTCATAGTATTTGCGCTAAAGTTTTGAGATATGATGGTAGAAATGTTGGACTAGAACCCAGTTTCACCATTTATGATTCTGAAGACCAGAAAGATTTAATCAAAGAGGCTATGAAGACTCTCAATATGGACTTAAAGGAATTTAATCCATCGGCTATTCTTTGGGCAATTTCAAGTGCAAAAAATGATTTGATAAATTCGAAACAATATGGTGATTTAGTCGGAGATTATTTTACTGAAAATGTAGCAAAGGTTTATCCCTTATATCAAAGTCTTTTATCAGAAAGAAATGCTGTAGATTTTGATGATATGATCATGAAAACAATACAGCTCTTCAGCGAAAATAAAGAAATAGCTCAAAAATATATTGATAGATTTGATCAGATATTGATTGACGAGTATCAGGATACAAACAAAGCTCAGTATCAGTTAATAAAAACTCTTGCTATTCAGAAACAGAATTTAAGTGTTGTTGGCGATGAAGATCAATCAATTTACGGTTGGAGAGGGGCAGATATTCAAAATATTCTTTCATTTGAGAAGGATTTTAAAAATGCAAAAATTATTAAACTAGAACAAAATTACCGTTCTACTCAGATAATACTTGATGCTGCTCACTCAGTAATTACAAAAAATACTGAAAGAAGAGATAAAAAACTATGGTCAGAAAAAAAGACCGGGCCAAAAATCCTTATTTACGAAGCCCAAAATGAAGTTGATGAGGCAGCTTTTATTGTAAAAAAAATAACTGAATTACAATCCACGACTTCTTTAAAACTCAAGGACATCGCAGTGCTTTATAGAGCAAATGCACAAAGCCGTAGTCTTGAAGAACAATTTTTGAAAGCTAAAATACCTTATAGACTTGTTGGAGGCCAAAGATTTTATGATAGAAAAGAAATAAAAGATGCTTTAGCTTATCTAAGAGTTGTTTATAATTCAGCTGACACACTTTCATTGCAAAGAATTATAAATAATCCGCCCAGAGGAATAGGGCCAAAAACGATTACCGATATTATTACAGCATCTAAGTCTCTTGAAATACCAATAGTCGACTTAATAACAAATATCACTCTTAATGATACATATAAAAAAGAACTTGAAGGATACAATAAAAAAAGCAAATCAATATCGGAACTTTTTGGTGAAAAGGAAGAGGCTGATTTTGGCGAAGGAGAAAAAGATAATTTCTTTGATAGTTTAAATAATTTCAGAAATGCCCTTGTAGAAAGCACAAAAGACTCCAAATTGATTCAAAACACGAGTGTTATAAAGTTTGGAAGGCTTTTAAATAGTATACGCGACCAAATAGATAGTGAAGTGAAACTGAGCGATTTTATTAAAATTATTCTAGAAGATTCAGGATATTATGACTATGTCAATGATAAGTCCAAAGATGGAGAAAATCGCCTTGAGAATCTTAAAGAATTTATTGGAGTAGCCTCAAGATACGACATAATGCCATTTCCTGATGCACTTGGAAGGCTTTTGGAAGATGTAAGTCTTATCGAAGATATTCAGGAACGAGAAGCAGATGGCAAAGGCAAAGACTCAGTCACACTTATGACTTTGCATGCCGCAAAGGGTTTGGAATTTGAAGTAGTTTTTATTGCAGGACTTGAAGAAGGAATTTTTCCTCACTCAAGATCACTTGCAGATCATAAAGAAATGGAAGAAGAGAGAAGGCTTGCGTATGTGGGAATAACAAGAGCAAAAACAGATCTTTTCCTGATTTATACAATTTCCAGAACTTATTTTGGTAATACCCAAAGCAATATAGTTTCCAGATTTATAACGGATATTCCTGAAGATTTAATTACTCTTACATCTGTTTCTGATACTTATGACTATAATTTCTCAAATAGCAATCTGCATGATCCAAATGAATTTGAGCAGGAATATATTGATATTGGTGATAGAGTAGTGCATGAAGTCTTTGGAAAAGGAAAAGTAGTCGATATAGAAGGGGATATGGTGACAGTAGATTTTGAAGATAAAGGTAAAACCCAATTAATGGCTCAATACGCAAGGCTGAAGAAAATTAGTTAATCCCCACGCCTTCACCTTTTTTGGAATAAATATAATCTTTCGGAAAACCCGATTTAACAAATTTTCTTCTTAACCTTGAAATTACCTGGTCAATAGCATCATTTGAAGCATTCTGACCAAGCGAATCTCCCCAGACAATCTTTGCTAGCTCAACTCGAGTGATAAATTTTTTTTCTTTTAGAATATTGAAAATACTCTCTTCTCTTGAAGTCAAACTTGGTTGGGAACTTTCTCTTGAAGTCAATTTATCATAATTATTTAACTCCTTTTTTTTACTAGCATCTATAGTCAGGATCTTGATATTTTCATTTGTTATTTCCTCTGCTAAGGCCTTAGGATGAGATTTATCAACAAATTCCTTCTCTTCTAAATTATACTTTTCTAAAACAACTGCATTTATTGACTGGTAAACCATCCCTAAGTCGCCTTCACATCGACGCATCACTTTATTAATATCAATATCTCCAACATTCATTTCTACGAGTTTTCTTTCTATATAAAAGTTCATAAAAGCGTCAGAGAAAACTATATCAACTTTTTTTTCAATTAAATCAGTTTCGAGGACAGAAGCAAAAATAAAAATAATTCTATTTTTTAAAATAAATGAATAGGAAAGCAAAAAACGGGCAAGTTTTTGATTGGATTCGATATAAGCATATAAGACTATAAACTTATCCTGTTCTTCCAGATAACTTAAAACGGATTGAATATTAATAAACTCAATGCCTACGAGATAAGAAAAGGTTTTTAATAAGTCCGAATCTATTTCTTCAAAATCACTGATATTTGTGTCAAAATTAATAAAATAATAATCATTTATTTTTTTACCAAGGTATTTTGACCTGACAGTATAATTTTCAAATAAAGTTTTTATAAAATAACCTGCATTAAAAAAGCTTTTCGTGTTAACAACAAATGAAGTATTTTGCTTAATCAAATCTCCTGCCTCCTTAAAGATCTTGTCTAAAAATTCATATGCCTCTCGGACTCTGACAATAGTCATGTCAGATTATATAAATTTCATATTATTAAACAATGCTTATATATTTGATATGTCCCTAGTAGCCGTTATAATCTTGCAATATGATAAACCTAGATCCCATAACTCTTCCTGACATTTCCACAAATCTTGTGGTATTGCATCTCATTATTCCACCTTCTCAAGGTCTTATTCTGAAGGAACCTTACTCTAATCTAAATACTGCAACTCAATGTAATGCTCTATGTGTACCAATCCCTGGAAGGACAATGACTGAACATGTTTTTGAGTTTAGAATAACAGCCCCGAACTCGGTGCTTTAATTTTAGTAAGTGCAGTGCAAGTGAGCATATTATAACACCAGGAATTGAAGTCATTGGGTACACAAGAGAAGGATTACTGCAAGTATTTAATAGTTTTATGCCAGACGAGTCATCGCCTTTCAAACCACCAAATGACACGTTTTATAAAGAAGTTATCGGAATTGTTCAAATACCCAGTGAGTGTATAGGAAATGCTTTTGGTAGCTGTAATACAATGATTTCATTAATATTATCTGCAACAACGAGCCAAGATTCCGCCATAGTAAAGGCAAGACTTCTAGTTAGTATAGCAGGAAATAATTTAAGAGATAGTTGTATGAACGAGAAAAGAGGCAAAGCGTCAAGACCTTACTGGGCGCATTTACTGGAATTTATTTTGGGCAGACAAGGTTTATTAACTTTGGTTTACATGCTTCACAAACCTGATGAAGAAATAAGCTATTCCACTCAAAGAATTCTGACTTTTACTTCAAGCTATCAAGTCAACTAATCTGGTTCTGAATGATATTTTTTAGTATAAAATATACGTTACAAATAAATTCATGTACTTTTAAATAAATATTCGGGAATAGGGAAGTCAATGTACTCTTTTAATAAATTTTTCCCAAAAATTATTCTGGAAAAACATTCAGCCTCCAGTTTGCAATCTTCAAGAGCGTTATGCGCTCCTAATCTTGCTTCAAGACCACAAAAGGTCAAAATAGTATCCAGATTAATATCTGTTCGATTATTTCTCATGGGAATAGGGAAATTTAACTCAATCATTTTTGCAAAACAAATAGAATGTAAATCAATAATTCTATGTCCTATTTTAATGTCATCAAATCCGGATCTTTTGAGTTCCACCCGCAAGTAATCTGCATCCCAATGGACATTTTGGCCTGCAATTGTCTGATCTTTTAATTCATAAAGCCAATTGAGAAATTTTTTAATTAAATCTGTTACACTTTGCTTATTTGAATCATGAATCTGCTCAATTGTAAAACCTGTAATTTCAAGGCTTTTGGGGTTGATGTCAGTATTTGAGCGCACACGACATTCTCCGTAAAAAGTAATTTCAGGATTATCAAAATCCAAACCGCCTATAGAAATAATCGAACCTGTTTGAGGATCAAGATTGCTTGTTTCTAAATCAATAATAACCATTAAACAAGTATATCAAAATCATTGAACGATAATATTATTCGGGTATAATAATAAAAATGTTATCAACAAAAGCTAAGTACTACGACTTAAAAAACAAATCCTGGAAAGAAATTGAAGTAAAAATAGATAAGAAATTAAACTTTGATTATTCACATTGTAACTGGTTTGCGATAGATGGTGAGTTTACAGGTATCTATGCTCAAAGAGACCAAGATGTTTTATGGACAATTGCATCCGAAGATACTGAAGGAAATCTTAGGGTAGAAATGCTTTATACCTATGAAAATGATGCAGACCTTTCGGTACTTAAAGAATTATTAGAAAGTGATAAAGAAAAAATCCTTTGGTATGGATTGCTTGACCTTGCATTTTTAATGAAAAGAACTGGAGCTAAAATCAAACAACCAGTATTTGACGTAAAATTGGCTTCAAGAGTAGTAAGGACATATACTCCGGAACATAATGTAGACATTCTTCTGATGAGCTTATTTGGTACGCCAAATGAAGTTACAAAAAAGAAAGAGTTGGGATTGCTTAAAGAATTTGGTATTAAACCAGAAGAGTGGAGCGAAGAACTACATCAATACAATGTAAACGATGTAGCGTATTTAAAGGAAATTGCAGAAAAATTAAAGGTAATGGCAGAATATCTCGACAGAGTGGAAGTAGTAAGTAATGTTAATCTGGCATTGCCTCATCTATCCTATCTCCATACTCAAGGATATTATAGAGATGTCTTTCATCCATTTTATAGTGATACAGACATGCAATCAGGAACAATACTTCCCAAAAGATAAAACACTAATTTATCACAATTTCATTGAAGAATATTGTTACAACTACAAGTCTTATTGTGACCCTAGCTGCTTGTACCTCAAGGCCTCCTCCTCCATCAACATCTTTTGAACCCCTTCCGTCTCCGACTGTAATTCCAACTGCTAGTCTTCCCGACATCGTAACCACTACATTAGTTGGTCCACCTCTACCACCGCAAGTAACACCAACTCCAGTTGCCCGACCATACCAAGCAATAGAGCAATTATTACCATTGATTCATGAATTCTACCAAAGAACACCAACTGAAGTTCTTACAGATGCGCCAGAGAGACATACACCATCAGAAGATTGCCGTATCCTCGAGATAGGCCTTTCTGAGTTTCAATTCCCCGGCAATGGATCAGCACAAAATCTTGTTCTACAAGTGATCTGTGGGAATAGAGTACCGGTTCTGACTGAATGATTTGTTCCTCAATCATACTCAAATATGTTATTACTTGATGATCCGATCGGTTATGCCAATTTAATTTTTAACCGTGGTGAAAAAATACTAAATCTTGGGGAATCTGAAAGACGAGAAGTACTTACATCAAATTGTGTAGCTTATTCACTGGCTTATGTTTTTGGTGAAAAATTTGCTGATTACTGGATAGATACATATTCTTCTTGGGGACTTTTTTTTAAATCAGTTTATTTTAAAGAAGAACCAGTTTACGAAATAAATATAAACAATTTATTGGACCAAATGCCTCTACTTACAGGCGATCCCTCTATATCTGATCTGCTCCAAGATGTCATTGGAATTGCTGTTGATGAAAAAATCTCAGAAAATGCACCGTTATTTCAAGAAGGAGATATTGTCCTTTATATAATGGATTATACCAGTGATACTGACGGAGATGGTAATTTAGAGACAGATGGATATAGAAATCCAATCATTTATTCTCAGATTATTCATGTAGCAGCAGTTACTTCCATTGGCGGAGATATGAGAGTGATACACAAAAAAGGGATCCAACCCCCAATACTCGGAACTGTTGGTTCAGGCGCGTCATAAGGTAATGAATTAAACCCGGAAACTGGTGAAATGGGAGAAACAAGCTGGTTTAGCAGGATAATCGTCTTAAGGCCGGATATCACAAGAAAATTCCCAAATTAAAGAAATCATGAAGAATTACCATCTTGGTTGCCTAAAACCAAAAAATTATAATTTTTCATGATTATTTTTTCTTATTTTGGGCATCTCTAAAAGCCTGTTCAAGGGCTTCCTGTGCAAGTCTTGCGGCACTCCTTGCTCCAGCTGCTATTTCACTTTTTCTAGCCTGACGCTCTGCTCTTGCAGTATAAAGCATTACTCTTTTTGCTATATTGGAATCGACTGAAGACATCATATCTACAAATAGGGCGTACCCTTCATTTTGATATAGGTTTAATGGATCTTTTTGTCCATAACCTTGTAGTGATGAGCCCGAACGTAAATCTTCCATATTTTCGAGATGATCTACCCAATGGGTATCAATACTATCCAACATGACATACTTTTCTATCTCCCTCATAGTCACGAATCCTTCTTCTTGTTCTTTTAAGTCATAAGCCTCGTCAGTAAGGAGATAAAGTTGCTCTTTAACTCTTTCCTTCGTTGGATTCTGCAATATAAAATTATCAAATTCCTCAATATCAGTTCTAAATGCTTTTTTTATAACCTCATAAAATAACTCGGCTGGCATTATCTGCAATAAATTCTCTTTTACTTTTACTATCTCTTCTTTCTTTAGGGTTTCTTCATTTGAAGCATCATCAACGATAAACTCGACTTGTTGCTTTAATTTTCGAATAACATAGTCTCTAAGACGGATTTCACCTTCAGGAATTCCACTATCTTTAATCTGTTGATCTACTTTAGCTTTGTTTTCCTCATAATACTTTTTTGCTTCCTCAAATAAATCCATTATTGCTTTTCTTCGATTGTAGATGACAAGTCTTTGTTTATTTAATACATCGTCAAAATCAACCAAATGTTTTCTAATATCAAAGTTTTCAGCTTCAACCCTTCTTTGTGCCGATTTTATAGCTCTTGTAATAAAACCGGACTTGAAAGGAATATCTTCAGGTGTATTTGTTGCGGTAAGTAAGCGCTTTATCATATCACCACCATAAATACGCATTATTTCATCATCAAGTGCAAGGTAGAAAGTTGATTCACCAGGATCACCCTGACGACCAGATCTACCACGAAGCTGATTATCAATTCTTCTTGATTCATGTCTCTCGGTTCCGATTACATAAAGTCCACCTAACTCAGGAACTCCTTTACCTAATTTAATATCAGTTCCACGACCTGCCATATTTGTAGAAATAGTCACAGATCCTTTTTCTCCAGCATTAGCTACAATTTCTGCCTCTCTGGCGTGATTTTTAGCATTCAAAACCTCGTGTTTGATTCCTGATCTTTTAAGCATTTCTGCTAACTTCTCAGATTTTTCAACTGAAATAGTTCCTACAAGTACTGGCTGACCTTTTTTATGTCTTTCTTTTATATCCTCTACTATTGCTCTGAATTTTGAGTCTTCATTTTTATAAATAACATCATCATTATCAATCCTAATCATTGGTTTGTTTGTAGGTATTTCAACAACATCAAGATTATAAATCTTCCCAAATTCTTCTGCTTCTGTAAGAGCTGTACCAGTCATACCTGCAAGAACTGGAAATAGTCTGAAATAATTCTGGTAAGTTACTGTCGCCATTGTACGTGACTCCTTTTGAATCACAACATTCTCTTTAGCTTGAATAGCCTGATGAATACCATCACTAAGCCTTCTACCTTGTTGAAGTCGACCTGTAAATTCATCAACCAAGATAACTTCACCATTATTTACAATATATTGGTCATCTCTTTTATAATAATATGTAGCAAGCAAAGCCCTATCAAGATATCTTGCATAATCTGTATTACTCCATAAATTATCTACGTCGAGCCACTTTTCCATTTTCCGGATACCGGAGTCAGATAAGGTTACCGATCTCTCTTTTTCATCGAGTATATAATCCTCTTTATCGAGTTGTTTAACTAACTTAGCAAATTTTTTATAAAGCTCATTTGACTCTTCCGCACTATCAGAAATAATAAGCGGAGTTCTAGCTTCATCTATCAAAATCGAGTCCACCTCGTCAACAACGCAAAAAAACGGATCCCTTTGATTCATGTATTCAAAAGTCTTTTGCATATTGTCTCGAAGATAATCAAAGCCAAATTCGGAATTTGTACCATAAGTGATATCGCATAGGTAAGCCTCTTTTCTTGTTGTTTCTGTAAGTGTCAAACCTTTAAGAGAAGAATATCTTGTCCAGTCTATCTTTTTTGCAGCATCTACCTCCTGCTTAGACTTACCATATTTATCAAGTAATTCCGGGGCTGTGTACTTGTAGGACTTATCCTGATTAATAATACCGACAGTAATTCCAAGATAATCCATAATATGCCCAACCCATTCACCATCTCTTCTTGCAAGATAATCGTTAACAGTTACAAGATAAGATCCTCGACCAAAAAGGGAGTAGAGAAATAAAGCAAGTGGTCCAACCAAAGTTTTACCTTCACCGGTTTTAAACTCAATAATTCTACCTTGTGTTAGTGCAATACCTCCCATTAATTGAACCTCAAAATGCTTATGATTTGCAGCTCTAAATGAGGCCTCTCTATATAATGCAAATGCCATAGGCAGTTTTTCTAGGATAAAATCAAGAACAGATGCTCCTTGCTTAGTGTCCAGCCAAGCTCGGCCCTTCTCCATAAAAATCTTAGAGTCGGTTGGAAGCTTTTTTTGAAAATCTTTTTTTAATTTATCTACTTCAGCTCTCATTTTGTCTTGAGACATTTTTGAGACTTTCTTTTCTATATCCTCAACTTCTTTTGCAAAATTTCTTAATTTGATTACCTGTTTATCATTAGAATCAAAAACTTTACCACGAATTCTAGTGAAAAAGTTATTTGACTGCAGTTTTTTATCTTTATTCTTAGGTTTATTTGATCTAAGCTTTGCTAAAGCAGAAATAATCGGCTTTGGTAAATACTTTTGAAAAGACCTTTCTTCAGTTTTTTTTTCAATCTGATAGCCCAAAAGTTTTGCAAGCTTCTTATCCGAGATTGCATTCTCGTCTGGCATATTTTTTTCGCTATCTTTTATTTTAACTTCTTTAGGTTTAGATTTAGTTTTAGTTTTTTTTGTAGCCATTATGGATATTTCAGTTAGAGAATATTACAACAAAAACCATGAGAATTATACCAGATTATATTTTTACTAGAATTGCACGAACGTTGCAGCAATCCCTTTCGGGATTGCCGCAACAAAAAATCCTACAGTTGATATTCTAAGGTCTTAGTTTCGCCCTCAAATTCATAACTTGCATTCAAATAACCCCCGTAAGTAATAACAAGTTTGCCATTACTAATTTTAAAATCCCGAATCAAAGTATCAGTGACAATATAGGTGACAGCTCCTGTATTCAAATCTATTTTAAAGACGTTTTGATTTCTAGCATTTTCAGGACCTACGGCAGGCATATCTCCATATCCATCCGTAACAATAACATAGCTTTTTCCACTATATATTATGCCTGACCCGCTAAATACTTTGACACTGGAACCATCAGATGATTTACGCAAAATCGTACTTGCCGCCCCACCACCGACTCCAAACCCGTTAAATTCATATTTTGTAACAAAATAGGCCTCTCCCAGATTAGCAATAGCTTCATAAATTACCTTATTACCATATATTTCTGCCGGATGAGCTACAACTTTCGAGTTAACAAAGAATGCCGGTTTAGTATCATTCCAGTTCTGAGTAGTACAATTAAAAGGTCGATCTTGAAGTAATGTGTATGCCAACTGATTTTTTGAATTTATTGCCATTCCTGCAACATATTTATAAGGAGCAGCAGGCGTGTAAAACACCTTTTCTGCTTTTTTATTATCAATTTCTCTTACATTTACCGGATTTGTAGAATCTACATAATATACTTTTGTTCCATCACTATTCACAACAGGCACCGGAACTGTGACTGGTCTATTTGCTTCACAGCTTTGATCAAGTTGTATAGTCTTAATAACTTCATTTCCCAACTTGATAACTGATTTTGGATCATAAATACCACCAGGAGTCTCATTACCGTAAGTAGTTGTAACAGTAAATCTGCCTGCAATAGGAGTTGGTGTTGCTGAAGAGGTTACAACAGATGGAATTGTAACAGTAACCGAAGGTATTGAGGTCATTGTAGGTGTACTGGTGACGGTTGGAGTAGGAGTAGAATCGTTTTTTGCTTCTTTATTTTCATCCTTTTTAGTACTTAAAGCTAAATTATATGACCCCACAGCAACTCCAGCTAATACAAGAAAAACAATAACTACTATCGTAATAATACCTCCGCTTGTTTTCCAAAAATTATTTTTTGATAAAGTTGCGTTTTTTTCCAAAGGCTTTTCCGAAGATTTAAGTGGCTCCGAATAAGGGTTTTTATTTAATATATTTGTATCCATTTTTTCATTTATTAATTATATTTTTTATAATTTATCATTTCTGCTAAATTAATAAATATATGACAAGTAGGGTACAGATTTATACAGATGGAGCATGTTCGGGAAATCCGGGTCCAGGCGGATGGGCTGCAATAATTATCGATGGGAATCATCAACATATTTTAAAAGGCGGAGAAAAGCTCACCACAAACAACAAAATGGAGCTTGTGGCATTTATCGAAGCAGTAAAATTCTGCAAAGATAGTTTTGATTTTCTGGAAATATACTCAGATTCAAAGTATTTGATAGATGGAATTAATTCCTGGCTTCCCAACTGGAAAAAGAGAGGTTGGAGGACAGCAGACAAGAAACCTGTAAAAAACCTTGAATACTGGCAAGAGATCGATGAACTCATCCTAGGACTGGATTTTGAGCTATTTTGGGTGAAAGGCCATAATGAAAATAAATTCAATGAAATGGCAGATAAAATAGCTGTAGAACAAATAAATTAAATATTTACTCCGAGCCTTCTTAATGCTCGTATATCTTGATCAGCTTTACGTGCTATGCTGTGCGTAAGCAAAGCCAATCCTTGATCTAATGGAATTACTCTTACTATCCCAAACTTTGTTTCAAAATCAATATCTCTAACAGTCATTGGCATCTCTATTTTAGTAATAGTTGGAATCGTATAAGTATTATCATCATAAATATTTCTGGCACGTACATGTAACGAAGGAGGTAAATCAATAAAACGAGATATATTATCAACTAATTCGTACCAATTATTTCCCAGTGGAGTATCAACTAAAACATCAATGTCATTTATAGGTCTATGAAACCAACCTAATTGCAATGCCAAAGCCAGACTACCATAAAAAACATGTTGAAAGCCTTGTTTTGCAAGCTCTTGTGAGACTTCTACTGCCTCCCTAATCTTATCTCCAGCTACTTCATTTAATGGCAATCTTTGTGGAGTAGGAAATAGTCTTTCCCTGAATTCATTAATTAATCGAATCATAAATCTAATTATACCACAATTATGCCCATAGTAACTATTAAGATATTTTGCCTTATTTACATACAACTAGAATTTCAATTAAAACCAAGTTTTTGACTTATATGTCAATCTATAAGATAATTTTCCGTTGTTCTTAATTTAAATTTACCGACTCCATCGTATAGCGGTTAGTACACCGCCTTCTCAAGGCGAGAACCGGGGTTCGAGTCCCCGTGGAGTCGCCAAAAATAAAAGGTATTTAATTAATACATTGATTTTATAATAAGATTTAACCATCATTGATCAATATGGAATTAAGTCCTGAAGGTAAAATGAAAGCATTTATTTGTAGTGGAAAATTATCGTATAGATCGTATAGATTGGGATTTAAGTCAAAGAGACAGATTCGAATGTAGGCTTTACTCGCAATACGAAACACTACCTAAATCCGCTTCTACTGCTTTTTCAAAATCGCCTTGACCATTGTCAATTGCACCCGAAAAAGTCTCAGAGTGAATCACTCTGGTGCCTCCACGGCAATCATCATCATTTAATATATGTGTTACCCTGGTTGTTCTATATCCATATAAAGGATTAAATCGATCATCATAATATCCAAACACAGGTCTCGTGACTGAGCTAACTACTACTTTTGTATTTGGAGGAGCTGGTCTCGCATATGGGGTAATAGTTGGGTTTAGTGGCTGTGAAGGGTTGTTTGTACAAGCAGCTAATAGCCCTCACAAAAGCAAGTACGCAGGCGTTTTAACTAGATTTAGGACATTAATTTTATCCAATATTTTCACGTTTAATTATACTACAAGATAGCTAATTTTGTCATCCTTCGACATCACCTCACTTCGTTCAGAGTCGTTCCGCTCTGGATGACAAAATGCTTATTGATTAATTTACAAAAATAGTACATATGAACTACCGGCAGCTTACGCTGCTGGTAGTTCATTTTCTAAATCATGATCGTATTCATAGCCTTTTCCATAATCTAAATCTTTCATTAGTTTTGTTGGTGCATTGCGGAAATGTAGAGGTACAGGCAATTCGCCGTGGTTTTTGACATAGGCTCTAGCTTTTTGTGATGCGATATAGGCTGAGTTATCTTTTTTGGAATCTGCTAAGTATTTAGCTAATTGAACCAAGGCCACTTCACATTCAGGCATGCCAATTTTGTGGCAAGTGTCGTAAACAATATATGCCATAAGTAGGGCATTGGGGTTTGCATTGCCAATATCTCCAGAAGCAAAGCGAATCAATCTCCTTGCAATATAGAGATCGCAGACAAAAAGAACATCCATGGCATAAAAGGCCGGAAAAAATCGAACTAAACTCAAGCGTTTAGAAAGAAAACTCCAGCCTTTTTGCATAAAAAATGTACGATAATTATGCTTAAATCCTAGCCTAAGGTCCGGTTTTCACAACGAGAGACATTAATGTCTTGCTTAGGCAAATACTTCTTAGTTGTCCAAGGATTCCATCCCTGTTCGTCAAATATTTGTTTAGCTATTCTAATATTTGTATCTACATCAAAGTATCTTGTGCATACTCCACCAACTCTCCTACCTTGCCACCTACAGTTCATTTGAAAGATCCCATAGTCATTTGTTTTAGAAATAGCAAACTGTCTATATCCTGACTCTCTAAAAGCTATTATCAAAGCATTTGAACATTCAGGGCCAAAAACCTGACAGATTTTAGATTTTATCTCATCTACAGAGTAGTTAGTATATGAATAGCTTTTATGTACCGGTACCGGCTTAGAAGGTGTAGGTGTTGATATTAGTTTGTTTTCATCAATTATATTTTTCGGAATACTAATATTTTTATCTATTTCAATAACTACACTAGCTTCCTTAACTGATTCAACAATCCTCAACTCAGGTTTAACAATAGCTGGTTCAACTTGTGGAGAAGCGCTAACTCTTGCTGCAGGCATCATAACAAGCAATAACAACATATATATTAAATTTTTTGTTTTGTTTTTCATTGGAAATTTAGGCAATTAGATAATTCAGAATTTAGAGGTGAACGGTTCTTTGCCGTTTTTTGTATCTTTTGGTTTAACTATTCGATATTTCTATCTCATAGTATTTATATTATAGCATATGTCAGGATATTTGTCAGCTATCTAGGCATTATTTATACTAAAAATGCTCTTACTATCGGTTTTTCAGGGCTTTATTTTGTCGTAGGATTTACTATACTTAGACATGAAAAAAAGTCTTTTTTTCGCTGTATTATCATATTTTCTAATGACAAGCATTGTTTTAAGTGCTTTTGCTGAGGTTTATGAATCGCAGGATTCTACTTATAGACTGCAAATTGATGATTCAGGAAGTGGTTTTTCTTCTAATTCTTCAAATTCTACCGATCAATTAAATCAAAACATATTAATTGGAGGATTTGAGGCTTTTGACACAGGCTATGGCAATAATTCATCAGGTTATAAGTTTAAATCAGGACTACAACCTACATTTGAGGCGAATGTTTCACAATTATCTCTTTTAACTAATACTGATGGAACAATACCTTTGTATAATCGATTATTAGCAAGAATAAATCCAAGCGGCAATCCTACATCAGCTGATGGAGCTAGGTTTGCCCTACAGCTATCACAGGATATTGGATTTGGGACTTTTAATTATATTAATCCTACTAATTTTGCTCCCGATCTTGTCACAAATCCTAACTTATCATTTTATTACCAACCGTGCGCACAAACTACAAATCAACCAATTGACGCAACAAGATGGGATTGTGGAACAGTTGGCGGATTAAAAAGGTTTGTTCAGGGTCTAAAGCCAAATACAAATTACTGTGTGAGGGTAGTTGCGATGAATGGTGATGCAACCAACTCTGAACCTGGACCTGGGCTTTGTGAAACAACTCAAGGACTAAGCATATCACTGTCAGTTTCTCCAAATACTAGCAATTTTGGTTTATTGACATCGAATACTGTAAAGACTGCGTCCCCCTCGACAACGCTAAACTCCTCAACAAACGCCCTAGCCGGATACTCAGTCAGGATTATTGGAACTGGAAGTGGATCAGGGTCAGCAAGTGGTCTATATTCGTTATCTGAAACATACTTAGTTTCCTCGGTTTCAGGTAATCTTGATGGATTAATAGGCTCAAATGGATATGGTCTTCAAGGTGCTGTTTTATCTGGTTCAGGAGAAGTAACCTTGGATTCTGCATGGGATCCTACATTAGGTGGAAGAAATTCAAGCTATGTTGGCCAGATACTAAGGAGCACACTAAATCTATATTCTTCTGCAGTCCCTAATACCACTTCACATCAAGTCAGTGCAAGTTACCTTGCTACTGTTTCACCTGCAGCACCTCCAGCAAATGATTATACCGATCTACTGACATATACAATAATTGCTAATTGGTAATTATGCAAAAAACCTTTCTTCTTAAAACAATATCTTTATTATCAGTATTTTTTTTGATTTTTGTTTTAGCGATAAATAAGTCGTATGCGAGTGAACCAAAAGGAGCTTCAGTAAGTCCAGGGTACTTAGAGTACAATGTTAATTCCGGAGAAGTTATTAAAGATAAATTAGAAATAAAGTATATAAGTCTTCAGAATCCTGAAATAATTTATAACTTTAAAGAATTTGATAAAAAATATCAAAAAGGTATTGAGTCAAATCTTTTTAAATCAATATCTAACGTCAAAGTAACGAGAGATAGCGACAAGGCGATCTTAGATATAAATATCGATACGCAACCGCTTGTTGATCAGACATATTTCTTTGGGCTGACAGTTATTTTGAACAATCCAGGGAAAGATGCGTCAGTCAGCTCCAAGATAGCCTTTGATATCCCCATTATATTGACTGTTAACAGTAGTGATACAACCGAAAGTCCGAAGCCGTTTTTAAAATTGGAACCGAAAAATAGTATTTTCTTTCAAGAAAAAGATATCAATATAAAAGTTCAAATCGATAATAAATCGAAGAAATTAATAGGTATTGGCGGTGAAATACTTTTTACAAATGGGAATAATGAGATTTTGTATTCGGAAAAAATACAAGTTCCTGAAGACAGATTACTTCCAGCGACCTTTTTTCAGGAGGAGGTTTCTAACATTAATTTAATGAGTAATAGCGGGGCTCTTCCTTACTTTGGTAAGATAAAAGTGATTTATAGGGGAACTATAGACAATAAAAGGCATATAGAAAGTCAGGTCACAGAAATATACTTAATACCTTACCTTTATATTGTGTATGCTGTGATAATGGTTTTACTAATGGGAAGCATTATTTTTTATTTATCAAGCAAAAATAGGAAAAAGCCTACATCTTAGAATTTATCACTCCATAGCCCTCTTTAATTCCATCATGAACCTTATATACAACAGAGTATTTTCCAGTATTTATATTCTTAAATAATAAACAGTTTCTACCAATTATCTCCATTAAATCAATGGCTTCTTCTAAATGAAGCGGTGTATGGTCATTAAAGCTTTTCTCTTCTAAAATCAGGTATTTATTTAAATTAATGTCTTCATAATTTGAAGTAGGGTATTTGATAGTTTGTTTAAATATAATTTCGCTAAGCAAATCTTCATTTTTATTCGGATTCTTATGATGTTCGGAATGTGCATCAATTAGTTTTACGAGCTTTTTTCTGAAAGCATCAGAAGCCTCGTCAATAAGACCATATATGTCAGCACCTGTTTTTTTAACTATGAATCCAGAGTTTTTTAGATCAACTTCAAATGAAATTTGATATGTTTTATATTTATTATTTGATAAAGAAGAAACCCTCACCTTTATAGAATGAATAAGATTTGATTCACTTTCATGTTTAATTAATTTTCTCAAAATATAATCTCTAACTGATCCTGAGTAATTAAAATTCACAAATTTGATTTCCACCACTTCATCTAAATTTTTCATAATGAGGTAATAATTTTGTAAGCAAAAGTTACAATATAATGGGAAAATATCTGATACAATAGAAAAAAAGATGAAATATATTTTGTTATTGTTCATTAAAATTTATCAAAAAACTCTTTCTTTGGACCATGGATTATTAGGAAAATTATTTCCCGGTTACAGAGTATGTATTTACCATCCAAGCTGTTCTGAATACGGTTATGAATCTATTCGAAGATATGGTACCTTTATTGGAGGTTTTTTGACTGTAAAAAGGGTCATGAGTTGCGGTCCCTGGTCTGAAGGAGGCTATGATCCGGTAAAAGACTTAAAGTTATCAGGGTTTTCTAAGTTTTTAACGAAAATTTAGTTCTAGAAGTCATGCAAAAAATATTTAAAGCAGATCCTATCATTTTTATTTGCACCTTGCTGCTTTTGAGCATTGGTTTATTTACTCTTTTTTCTTTAACGACTACCCAAATCGAAGGTAGAGCGGAATTCTTGCAAAAAGAGTTTTACAATCAGTTAATATACTCCTTTATCGGGATATTTTTAGCCATCTTGTTGTTTTCTGTTCCTTTTTACTACTTGAGATTAAAATGGATATTATTTTTTATTTATATTATTACCTCTGCATTATTGATTTATACGGCATTATTTGGACTTGAAATAAAAGGAGTTAGACGATGGATATCAATAGGAAGTGCTATTTTGGATGATGGAACCATAGTTGGAGGTGTGACGATACAGGCTTCAGAGTTTGCAAAAGTAACATCAATTCTAATTACTTCATACTTACTTTCAATTCCAGTTATAATCGCAGAGAAGAAAACATTGTTTTTCTCAAAATTAAAGGATTATATTAATGAAAATAAATGGTTTTTCTTGGCAATAATTGCAAATTTTATTACCTTAGGAATCATTGTTTCACAAAGATCACTAAGTGTAGCTGCAGTTGCTGCTTTGATCATAGGGATAGTTTTTTTTGCTGGGATTAATAATAAGCTGATGGCTTTGTTATCCTCAATTAGTTTATTTATTAGCGTTTTGATCAGCCAGAATATTTTTTTTAATTTGGATATCGCTACGAGGCTAATTTTATTTATTATTCCCATTGCTATTTATGTTTTTGCGGTTTATTCAAATAAGGTAAATGAGTTTGCTATTTTTTTTACCATAGCAATCGGTGTTTTATCTGGATCTCTTCTCGTAAACTTTACCTGGAATAATGTTTTAAGAGATTATCAACGTGAACGTATAGAGAGTTTTATGAATGTTAATGCAAGCAAAGAAGATGAGGGTTTCCAGCAGGAACAGTCAAAAATTTCAATTGGAGCAGGGCAGGTATATGGGCAGGGTTTTAGACAAATTTCTGATTCTCGAATGTTATTATTACCTGAACCTACTACTGACTTTATATTTGCTATTTTTTCTTTTAAATATGGTTTTATTGGTGCGAGTTTATTAATCCTGATTTTTCTCATTTTGGTTATTAGACTTTTTATACTCGCAGATAAAATGAACGATAAGTACTCTAGTCTCATTCTGATTGGAACAGGAGGAATGATTTTAATACAAATGTTTATAAATATAGGAATGAATCTGGGTATTCTGCCTGTAGGTGGAACGACCCTTCCCTTTATCAGTGCAGGTGGATCATCACTTATATCTATGTTGATAGCAATCGGGATTAGTGAAAATATTATCGCAACAAATAGAATGGAGAAGACTATTCATTCAAGAAAAGATAAGGTGGTTATAGCAGGATGGAATGGTTAATCAAGTTTTAGGAAGGTTGAAGAAATAACTTGATTATGTAATTCATCTGAAATACCAGCCCAAGCTTCTGCACGAATTCTGTATGTTTTTGAAGTCTCTAATTGAGTTGTTACATTTTCTTGTCCTTCAAGTTGGGTAGCTAAATCTGCCGTCAAATCAGCATCTTCGTCTAGGCTAATACACTCAATTGCTGCGAATTCTGCCATGCCAGCAGCTTTTCTGTCTAGCAGAGCTCTGTACAACCTTTCCTCAGTGCTCTGACCATTACTTTCAACCTGCCTCTACCATCCACAATTGAGGCAACCATTTGTTCTAGAGGTAATTTCGGACGTTCTTCCCCAGGAAGTAAAACGAAAGCTTCTCTCATCAATAAAGGTAGATTATCAAAAGCCTGAATTGTTGTGATTGTCTTTATAACATCAGGATCTTCTATAGTAATTGGCATTTTATTTCCTTTCCAAAACTATAGCATCTTTTGTGACAACAACATTATATACCTGATCTTCATCACTCACATTTTGTCCAGCGCTCGATATAAATCCACTTTGTATAAGAAAACCAAAAGTATTATCGTTTTTGGCAAAATCCTCAACAATCTGGTCTGATCCTCCATTCATATCAAAAGCAGTGGTTCTGAATTTATTTCTTTCTTCCAAATTCCTGAAATCTGACTTAACCCGATAAACTTTGTACACAGGATCAAATCCTACAAGAGTCATCCAATTCTGCCATCTTACAAAATTTGCATCTACAAAAACCTGATCCCCATTCATGTCTGCTCTAATCTCACTATTATCTGGAGTATTATTCCCTAGAAAGGGTATTACTGCATCCTGCTGAATAGGAACATATCTCAACTTGTAAGTAGGAACTCCGTCTTTTATAACTTTTTTAGAGATATATAGTTCTGCAACTACTTTTTCCTCTGTTAAAGAATTATAAGTATACATCCAAGCAGAAAATGCAAAAAATGTTCCAACAACGATAATTATTGCAAGTATTATTACTGTGGCCAGAAGAAATTCGACAAGACTTCTCTTACGTTTAACCTGAACAACTTTTTTTACAGTAATTGGTTGTTGATTTGATGACATAATTTATTGTATAGAACTAAAATGTGTTTAACAAATTAAATTTAAAACTGTTCAATCTTCAATCTGGAAAAACTCATATCTGAGTTAATTATCAATCGCTTATCTTTTTTATCAAAATCCTTTGTTCTAAAGACATTTGTCTCAACTTCTTCCATATCACCTAAATCTTTTGTTGAAATTGTTGATTTGAGTTTTAATTCAATACCAATATTTTTTTCGACCCTGATATTTACAGTTGAAGTTGTTGCATCCAGCTCCATAGCGGACTCTTTATCGATAGTCCTTTCCTCAAGACTTATATTTGCTGTAGAGGAAGAAAGCTTAACCCGAGTTTTTTCTACTGTATAATAGCCCAAATCCATATCTAAAGTACTTGAAGATATATCATAATCTAAATTCCAAACTGGTTTAGGATTGAGTTTCAGGTCTAGAGAGTTTTTTTCGCTTGTTATTTTCCATGGCACTCTTTCTTCATCAAACCTCAAATCAACTGTTGCTATTCCATCCTTCTCAGATTTCTCAAAAAGATATTGCCCGAAAGTGGATTTTGCATCATATTCCGTCAGACTGTCGGTAGTACCTCTCAGGTAAAAATCTCCGCGACTAGAACGAAAGACGAGATTAGCTTTTTTGATGGAGTTAATATAGTTTTTGGAATCAGAAGAAAAAGTTATATTGGGATTAGTTGTAGTAACCCTGTTGATAGATGGTAAAAAAGGCAACCTGATATTGTATACATAAAAAAGTGAAAATAATATCAAAGCAATGAATATAAATATTAGCGGAACAATGAAGAAATTTACCTTAGAGCCTTTGAAAATAAAATAAAGTGCCGCAAAAACAAAAATCAAAGGCCATAAAAGCATCAATGTACTCCAGCCTTCATTTAAACTGAAATTATAAAAAACTCCGAAATTATTTAATAAGAATAAAATTCCAAATGTTAAAAGTAGGGAAGAAATTGCTAAATACCTTAATCTTAATCTCATAGTTATGCTATTTTATCATATTTTTTGTATAACTCTTCAAAAGATACTCTTGAAGAGCTAAAAGATATCTAAATCTTAACCTTTTAATAATGCTCTTCTCTGTTGTAGGAGCCACTTTTAGAAGATTTGTATCGATTATTCTAATATCTCTTTCATTGTGAATCCAAACTAAATTGTAAAATACCAAGAAATCCTTTTTCCCAAGAAATCTATTCGAATATGATTCAATAAGTCCCTTTCTACCAAATAAATCCAGTGCGCATCCTTTCGTCTTTATCATAGTATGATTTTTATCAAGAATATCCTTTAGGTCATCAAGAGATTCTTTGAGATGGTCTTTATTTAAATGATCATAGTTCTCTAATTTATCCTGTAATATGCAATAATGTGGGAATTTTTTTGACCTGAAAACAACAATATGTAACAAAGAATCAGGAAAGTATTCTTTGATAATATCAGCCTCTTTTTGAATATCATCGATATTGTGAAAACCAAAAATAACACCTAAATAATCAAATTTTAAAACTTTTAATACCTTATCTCCTCCATAATGATAAATCCTGTGTTGACCACCTTCTCCTAATTTTTCTCCGACCAAATCAGGATTTAGGCTACAACTTGCAACAAATTTAAGTAAGGCGTTTCTTGATTTACCTATCCTATGAAGTCGTCTTAATCCCTTAATAAATTTATACATTCTTCTTTATTTTTAACTCTTTACCCAGCCAAGCATACATATAAATCAAGAGAACGATAATTGCGCATGCCATAGCAAAAAGGATAGTGATGACTTTATCCGTATACTCAAAAGTAACACCAAGTCTCAAAAAAATTGAAATCAAAATCATTGAGGATTCTAGGAAGACAAATCCAAAATCCTCACTATAAAACAAAGAAATCATAAAAATAAATACATCAACAAATATCATTACAATAAAGAGTAGAGACACATAATCAAACTTATTGACGAAATTCGAACCAGTCAATATAAAAACCGCATCATTTAGAATTTGACCAGAAATAAAAACCACTAAAAGTACCAAAATCATCAGTGTAGTTAAATACTTTAAACTCGTAAACCTGTCGCTTTTAATTGTGCTAGTTGAGGACTCAGATTTTTTAACGAATTTTTGAAAAATAGCAACCAATAAGAAGGCCAAAATACTTGCAGAAAATAGTAAAGCCATTTGTACAGCAATTCCATTGTCATCAAAAATCTTATTAAAATCATCTACAGTAGAAAGCAGCTTAAATACCTCTCGTACAACGATTAATGCTACAATTTCCATTTGTTTTAATACAGAAAGAATTATTGAATATGGAATTGAGAGAACAAGCAAATATATCTCATAGAATAAAATAACATTCAAAGGTGTTGTGATAGCAGAAAAGTAACTTGGGCTTAAAAAAGTCTTTCCCACAGGAAATATGTTTAGCTGGTAAGTCAGGAAAATTGCAAGTAGATGAATAATAAAACCAGCCAGACCGACAATTATTACAAATTTCTCTACCTTAGTCTGAGTTTGGTTTGAAGCGATTTTTTTTAAAATTGAATTTAGCACTTCTATATTATAGCATGATTTATCGGTATACTTTATTTGCACATTAATGGATATAGATCTTGCAAAAAATCATTACTATATTCTCGTAATTAATATTTATTAATCTATAATTCAAATAGTGTATTATTCAAATATAAAATTAATCGAAGAGTTACCTATTTCTAAGTTTGAAAGTCAAATATCTGAAAAACTTCTAGCGAACTCTAATCTTATTGTAATTGGAGAAACCGGTTCAGGAAAAACGACACAAATACCCCTAATACTGCTCAAAACATTTAGCAAAATCCAGAATCTGGCAAAAGGGAAAATTGCGGTTACAGAGCCCCGCAGACTCGCCGCTACATCAGTTTCCAAATACGTTTCTTCTTTAGTTGGAGATGAATTAGGTCAGAGTATTGGTTATAAAATAAGATTTGATGAAATTAAATCTGAAGACACAAAGGTACTTTTTATGACTGATGGCATACTCCTTCGAGAAGCTCAAATTGATCCTTTGCTACTGGAATATTCGGTCGTGATGGTAGACGAAGCTCACGAAAGAAATATTAACTCCGATTTTTTAATTGGCTTACTGGTCGATATACAAAAACAAAGAAGAGTAAAGGGTCTTGTTCCTTTAAAAATTCTGGTTACATCAGCTACTTTGGAAAAAGATAAATTTATTAATTTCTTAAACAAACTTCCCGAAGAAAAGCTTGATGTAATCGAAGTTCCTGGACGACTTTTCCCTATTAAAAGCCATTTTGAATCAAGAGACGTATGGGATTTTCAAGGTAGAGCAGCAGAAATAACAGAAAGCATTTGCAAAAACAAGGAAAAAGGAGATATTTTGATTTTTATGCCAGGGAAAGGAGAAATTGACAGAACAAAGAAGGCAATAGAAGTTTTGCCTAATTTTGAAAAACTAAATCTAGAAATCATCACGGTTCATGCAGACTTGCCTATGGATGAGCAAAATAGAATTTTTAAGCAAAGTGAAAAAAGGAAAGTAGTGATTGCAACAAATATAGCAGAAACATCGCTGACTGTTCCAGGAGTGAAATTTGTTATTGATTCTGGTCTGATAAAAGTAATGGAATTTGATCCACATTCTGGAATAAATTCCCTTATCACCAAACCACATGCAAGAAAAGGACTAGAGCAGAGAAGAGGTAGAGCTGGTCGAATAGAGCCGGGTGAATACTTTGCTATGTACACAGAAAAGTCTTTTAACTCGAGACAGGAATTTCCCATACCAGAAATTCTCCGAACCTCATTGTCTCATGTAATATTAATCATGAAGATATTAGGGATTGACGATATTGAAGGCTTTAACTTTATAGATCATCCAGATAAATCGCTTATTGATGAAGCAATAAGGGAATTAAAAAGACTGGGAGCAATTGATCAAAATGACACTATCACTCAAAAAGGTGAAACAATGGCAAGTTTACCTCTAGAACCAAGGCTCGCAAATCTAATAATTGAGGCAAATAAAAATAAATGTGTAAAAACTATTTGCACAATAGCTGCATTTCTCGAGTTAAAACCGGTTATTTTGAACCTGACACAGGAAGATATTCTAAAAAAGCTTATCGAAGACATGATTAAGTATCAAAGGGAAGTACAATCAATCGAAGAACTAGGTCATGAAATCGCAAAAGAAGGGCTTAAAAAAGAAAGTCGTGATGAAGTTGATATCACTCTGACAGATCAGGAATTAAAAGAACTTGAACATCAATCTTCTCGACTTTTTCAGGAATATGAAAATAAGAAAAAGAATCTAGCTTATAGGGGCTCAGATTTCCTGACATTGCTCAAAATATTTGCAAACTGGGAAAGGAATGAGATGCAGCCAGCCTGGGCTGAGCACAATTTTTTGTCAGCTGAAACATTGCAAGAAGCAACGAATATTAGAGGGGAATTGATAGAAATTGCTGAACAAAATGGCATAGAGCCGATTGATAAGGGTGGAAATGATTTGAACCAAAGAATAGAGCGAACTCTAGTGAATGCTTTTAAGTTTAATACTTTAGCGATACAGCCTAATGGTTTTTATAAAAATGTCAGATCGAAGGATAAAAATATTAAAATCCACATATCAAGTGTATTAATGGATGACAAGCCTAAGTTTGCGGTTGCTTTTGAAATAATTGAGATTTCTGATATCGACTCAAAACCTAAACTAAGTGCAAAGTTTTTGCATTCAGTCGATGATAGAATGATGCAAAACTACTTCCCAGAAGTATATAGAGAGGAAATGCGTAGCAATAAAAATTCTGGAAGAAATAGAGATAAGTTTAGAAATAGGAAGTTCAGATTCAAGAATAGAAAACGAAGAAGATAGTTAAAAACCAGGTAGACTGAACTTTTTTACATACTCAATTACTTCTTGCCTTAGTTTTTGTAATGCTTTTTGGTCCTCACGGTGTTTTACAGCCTCCAAGATCCACTTTGCAATTACTTCCATATCATTTTCTTTCATCCCTCTTGTAGTGATTGCAGGAGTTCCTAATCGTAAGCCTGATGGATCAAAAGGGGAGCGTGTATCGTTAGGTATTGTATTCTTATTTGCAGTTAAACCAACAGTATCTAAGACTTTTTCTAATTCCCCTCCAGATATTCCAAAAGAAGATATACAATCAATTAGGATTAAATGATTATCTGTTCCATTTGTAACTAACTTAAAACCACATTTCATAAGTTCATTTGAAAGGGTTTTAGCATTTAGTAATACTTGTCTTGCATATTCTTTAAACTCTGGTTGCAAAGCTTCCCCAAAAGCAATAGCTTTAGCGAAAATAATATTCATAATTGGGCCGCCCTGAAGACCGGGAAATACAGTTCGATCAATTAGAGTAGGGAGATTATCAATAGTTTTTTGTACTTTTTTCAACGGATTTGATACTGTTCCTTTTGTTAAAACCATACCTCCTCGAGGTCCTCTCAAGGTCTTATGAGTGGTAGTCGATACAACCTGAAATCCAAAGTCAAATGGATTTCTCATCTCGCCCGCTGCTATAAGACCAGCGATGTGCGCAATATCGGCAAATGCTATAGCTCCCACTTCATCAGCAATCTCTTTAAATTTTTGATAATCCAGTTCACGAGGATAAGCCGAGTAGCCTGCAAGAATAATTTTTGGTCTTTCACTTAATGCCACCTCACGAAGCTGATCAAAATCAATTTCACCAGTCTCTAAATCCTTAATGCCATATCGGACAAAATCATAAATACCTGCAACTTTAGTCACTGGACTTCCGTGAGTAAGATGCCCGCCCTGATCAAGTTTCATTCCAAGTACCTTATCTCCTGGCTCGAGCCAGCTAAAATAAACAGCCAGATTAGCAAGAGCGCCAGAAAGTGGTTGTACATTTGCATGGTCTGCTCCAAAAAGAGTTTTAGCTCGGTCTATGGCTATTTGCTCAACTTGATCGGTGTTCTGTTGGCCTCCATAATATCTTTTGTTTGGATAACCTTCAGAGTATTTGTTTGTAAAAATAGTTCCCAGTGCTTCAAGTACAGACTCACTAACGTAGTTTTCTGATGGAATCAACTCCAGACCTTCTTTTTGTCTCTTGATTTCAGCTTCAAGTATTTGTGCTAAAGCCGGATCAGTCTTTTTTAAACTTTTATAGTTCATTTATTTTTCTAATTTTTTATTTAATTCTTCTATTTTCTTATCCAATTCAATAATTAGAGAGCCTAGATAAACAGTCAAAGCAAGGAATACAAGGAATAGCCCTGCAACCAAAAGCTCTAGGCTCACAACACCCCTCAATACAAAACCAACAAAGCCAGTATAAACAATAACAAGTATTAATAACCAAACATAAAATTTGTAATTGTTTCGAAAATTACTGATTTCACTATTTTTTCTCATTGCTTGATTCTATTCCCAAAACAAGTCGAAAGCAATAATTTGTGCAGAACTTAAGAATTTAACTTAACTTTACTTATTTCGGAGTCGCTTTTGAGGTAGCGGCAACAAGCAAAGTAGAAATGAGAATATTTTTTAAATTTATGTAAACATGATACTAGAAATAAAATACAAGAATAAGTTATTCTGCTAGAATAAAGGGTGAAAAATATTTTATTGATATTTTTGTTGATATTCAGCGTGACTTTTGCAGGGAGTTTTGGGTATTTAGCATATAAAGACAATGAATATATTTCTCCCTCAAAGGAGAGTATAAATAGTCTTGTAAATGCACTTAATTTTCCTACCGTAATTACCAAAGAACCAAAGCTTTTCGATATAACTCCTGTATCTTCATCAAATGTGAAGTATCACGGATGGATACCTACATGGTCCATGAATTCAGGTACTAAGACACTTGAAGAAAGAAAAGATAGATTCGACTCGATAAGTCCGGTTTTTTATTCTATCCAAAATGATGGCTCGTTTCAGGGTAATAAAAACGGTTTGGAAAAAATAAAATCGATAATTAATGGTACACAAGTAAAACTAATACCTACGATCTCTTCATTTGACCCAACGGCCCTTAGTAAAAACCTGAATAACCCCGACCCCTACAATAAATACCTACTTGATGAGATTGATCAAAATAATTTTGATGGAATTGATTTAAATTACGAAGCAACCTTTACGTCTGACAAAGAGGCATTTTTCAATCACCTTAGATTTATGTCTTCTGAATTGAAAAAGAGAAATAAAATATTTTCAGTAACTGTTTTATCAAAATGGGGTGATAATATAAATTACGGGTTTGCTCCCCAAACAAGAGGGGTACAAGACTATGTAGAAATTGCAAAATATGCGGACCAGATAAGAATAATGACCTATGACTTCACGTCTCAGGGTAGTGCAAATCCAGGTCCAATAGCTCCAATCGAGTGGGTAGAACAGGTTTTGCAATATGCTACAAACCGAGTTAATCCCTCCAAAATAGTATTAGGAATACCTTTGTACGGTTATTTCTGGAATCCAACTGAAAATACAGCAAAAGCACTGGATTTCCGTACAGCGACAGAAATAATTAAGTTTAATTCCAACCCAGACAATTTTTTTAGTGAAAAACATAAGGAAGGTGCCCTAAAATATATAGGTTCCAACGGCAAAACCTATTTCGGCTATTACGCTAATCCAGAGTCTATAAAGGCGAGAATTGATGTCGCAGCTAAGTATGGAGTAAATTCTGTTGTGTTTTGGAGATTAGGCGATGACCCGCTCTAAAATGCCAGGTTCCACTTATTAATCCAATTTTACTCTTTAATTCATACTTTTTGTGAATAAGGTTGATAGCTGGATAAAATATGATCAACTAAACCCTGACAAAGCTTCCCACCAAACTAAAACCCATGTTACAATCATTATAAGATATGAAGTTTTTTTATGCAATAATGGTATTTTTTCTTTCGCTGTATATATTCTTTTGGGCTCTTGTTTTTGTTATACCAACACCTAAAAATTATAGAATAGGGGATATTCTCTCTGACCAGGAATCAAGCAAGCTCGTTGATACTAATACTTATACTTTAGCAGTAGAAAAAGCAAAAAAGAATAATGACGACAATATATATATATTTGAGGCAAGTACAGAGAACAAGAGAAACGAGGCACTTTTTCTAGCCAGCATACTAACTTTTATAATTATTTTTTTTCAAATTATTATTTTTCACAAAATAAGCCATATTTCTTTTCCAATGGTTGCCGCAACCGTGATTGCATACTTACTTTACTCACTTACCTGGTTATTTATGAGTACATTACCCAGTAATCTTTATATAGATATTTCGAGTATTAGAGAACAATACAAGGGCTTTTTTGCTTTGCAGTTTTTAGGATTATATTTAATAGTCTTTTTAATTGTTCTTGTAATAGGGAACTTGTATAAGCTAAGAGAAATCAAATAGTGGTTTCTTTACTTTTTCTTACCAAATAGTACCTGAACTGTTATATAACCGCTATTATCTCCTGTTGTTTGTAATTGTATTGTAACTATCATATCTATTCCAGAGCCTGCAGGGTACGGATTTTTTAGTATCAAATCACCGTCATTAAGTCCAGCATTATTTGAAGTACTATTTACAATTGAAACATATTTACTTACATCACTAAGTCCTGTCTCACTCCTTGGCACCAGAGTATTATAGGTTCCAACAGACACAGCACTATGCGACCAGTGATTAATATCTCCTTTCCAGCCTCCACCTGTGCCGTATGTTGTATTTGCACCTACAGCAGATTGCCCGGTAAATTTATCTTGAGCTAGTTTCTTTCCATCTGATCCAACTGCTCTTTCGGCTGCTATACGTATAGTTGTAGCCATTTCACACCATCCACATCCGGTGTTAATCCTACCATTTGATCTGCATCTATATGCGGGATCAAAGTTATAGTTTCCATCATTCCATGGAGCTTTTGTAGAACTAATTAAAGGAACTACCTGACTTTCAATAAATTCACCACTCACATTGCCAACCTCATCATTATATGACCACTCCGAACCTGGAGATACTACATAAGCACCCTGTATTCCCTTACCATCAACATAATTTTTGATATCAAATGGAAATGGACCTCCGACACCAAATTTAGATTGAGCCCATTTCTGATAGGCATCTTTTATATTTACATTTAAAAGCATATAGATATTACCTGCGGCATCGTCTTTGCCCCAATTGGCCAGGTCAATTGTCATTTTCCCGATCTGAGAGGTGATCGAGGTATCATACTGATCAAGAACCTTTTGTATATCCTGATTTCCTGAAGGATTACCTGGTGTTGCACCACTTGTTGAGTCTGCAGGATAGCATCGATTGAAATTAGCATCTATTCTAGGATCATTTATTTGTCTTAAAACAAATTGCATATTAGGCCTTGTTGTTTCTGCATTACCCCATACTGGAGGATTCACAACTTTACCATTCTGGTCGGTAGCCTTTACACAGTTTGTATTGTCAGGATCAGGAACTTCATTTGGAGCACAAGTTCTTCTGGGAGCATCATTTTGGCAATACAATCTTTGATCATTACCACTTCTTACTACAAGCCCACGATTGCATTGGTTATCATTATTAATTCTTTTATCAAGCGGTGTATACTTCTGGAAAACATATGAAAATCTTGTTGCTGGAGTACATGTACCGCCACCTCTATCAGGCGTAGTGAGATAAGGACCTCTAAACTTAGACGAGGTTGTTCCATTTGGGTCCACATCGCTAGGTCCTCTTAACTCGACACCCGGCCGATACTCGCTGTAGCGATTAAAAAGCGTAATTGCTGCACATTCAACCTGATCACTAAATGCTGGTCTATTATTGAAACAACCAAAGGCGTAATTATCATTTACTGCTCCATTTGACTCCTGTATCCAAATGGCAACCAAGAAGGCACAGGAAACTCCGTATTTACTCCCGGCGGCACATAATTTATTAACTGCAGATGGGTATTGGGAAGCAAGAGAAGGCTTTCTTAAAGAAAGGAAATTAACAATTCTTGATTTTAAGGCAGTATCATTTGTATCATTTCTAAAAGTTGATCCATTACCAAACTCCACCTCATCCGGAACACACCATGTCTCTTCACAATACTTTCCAGAATTAACACTAGAATTATTGCTACTTCCAGAATTATTGCTACTTCCAGGTGACTGATTAATTGGGGTAGAGGATTGTGTAGAGGGATTTTGTGAAACAGGAGCGAGTCCGTTATTTGAAAAGTAAAGATTTAAACCACTTACGCTATTTGCAAGTGTGTTTCTGCAATCAAGTTTTTCATTGATAACATTTCTGTCATAACCTGGAAGATTGTCATTCGGAGCCAGAATATTAATTCTTACAATCCCATTAACAAACTCTAATTCTCGCCCTACCTTTAATCCACCATTACTTAGATTAAAGAATCTTATTGGAGTTGGTACTGGCCCATCTATCTCCTTTGATTTGTTACCCTCCTTGAGTGAAACCTTACCTGATACAGGAATATATACATTTGAGAATTCATTGGACAGACCTGCGTCAGTTTTAACATTTTCATATACTTCACTAAATGAGTAGAGAATATCAGGTGAGTGAAGAATTGTCTTATCAAGGCCTCGATGTGTGTACCACGCTCTTATCCTTCCATTAATATCATATTGAAAAGAATGAACAATTGGAGGGCCAAGTTTATTCATTTTTCGAAATCCGCACTGACCTTTGCCTTCATAATCTGAACAATCAGTTGTAAAATTTGCTGGATTAAACTCCTTTTGAATTACTGGCCAGCAATTTGTTCCGCATTGTTTTTCAATATTTATAACGATATCTGAACTGATTCTGTTTACTGGAATAACACTCAAATAATATCCCGAACGTCCCAAAAACATTTGCACTTCACCTGAAACAGAAATCTTCATTACAGAAATATCATCGTAATTATCTGTGTGAGTGGTAGAAGTTGGTTTAAATGCAAACACTACTGGTTTTTGTGCTGAGTTAGGATTATTTATGTTTACTCTAAAAAGGACTCCAAATCCATTTGAAATCATGGCGGAATACAGAGTACCTGTCCCAGGTTCAAAGGCTATCTTAGAACTAAATACGTAACCAAGAGAATTAAGCACACTACAGTAGTCGTGCCCATCACATAAATTTCCACCCACTCTTATCTCATTTGCTGAGCGCCTTACATTTACCACAGCAGTTCCTTCTTGATTTTGTTCAAATACTGATTTATCACTAGGGTATGGATCAAGTAAAGAAATATTAACTAGCTTTAATGCATCTTCTGTCCTTTGAACCCCAGAAACTGCTACTTGACCGCTAGGCATCTGTACAGCATCTACACTTGATTTAAAATCTCCCAGAAAAGTAAATTCATTTGAAACAATTGAAGTACCTACATCGCTATCATCAAGTACGTCAATATAACGATACACAAAAGGCAAATCACCTTTTTTTCCTTTTGTGCCTGCACGAATAGATTGTCTATAAACAACAGTTATAGTGTCAATAACCTGATTAATATTTCCTTTTTTCAGATCAATAATATTTACAGCCATAGAAGAGGAACTTGGAAAAATAAATCCACCTTTTTCAATCATTTTGCATAGACTTTTTTCCCTTTTAACTCCATATTGTTCAAGTTGAGTCGGGAATTTGCATAAGTACATACTCATCTCAGCATCACTACCACCATTTTCTTCAACAGCTGAAAGTACAACATACTTTGGATTCTTTGTTAATGGGCTAATTACTACCTGTAGATCTAAAGCTGCGTATTTGATAAGCCTTTTACCGTTTAATGCTGGATCTTTTAATATCTCAGTCAATGAATAGGCTTCAAATCCATGGAAGACAGTTACCTCGTCTCTCGTTCTATTGGCCTCCCTTGTATTATCATCAGCTATATAAATAGGCTTTGCATCGGGATAATCTGTATTTGTTTTAACAGGAACTGCTCCAAGAAATAGCGTCTCTTTTTTATCACAAGTCAAATCAGTTTTGGGTATGTTTAAAATACCTGAAGGATTTGTGGTGCTATAACTGTTTATAGCGGTCATGTAAAAAGCATAAGAAAAAACGCTAAAATAGGCTCCGACAATACAATATTGATTAACAAAATCAGTTTCTATAAATTTATTTTTTCTTGGATCTCTTATAGTACCGCTTTGACCATTTTGAGTACCAATATCGTAGATATACGATTTACCACCTTTCAATTTAAAAGCCATATTCAACTTCCCACACATATTTGGTGAAAGATAGTTGATATACGGACCTTTTGAACTTCCCGGATCTAGGGCCTGCAATGTTGAGTTTTGGAAATATGCTCCAAGTCCTATAGGAAAAGCAGCTTCCATTTGCGATAAATTAAAGCCTCCTTCTTCTACAGAAAACTCATCGCATCCAATTCCATCTTCGACAAATTCTTTAGCACATTTTATTGCAGAAGTTTCTGATACGTATTTAGAGACTCCTGTAATACATCTTTTTATTTTGGGATCTGCTTGTTCGTACTTTTCGCAATTAGAATTATAAGATGGATTTGGAATGAGAGTACCTGGTAAAAATCTTGGGGGGCACTGGCCATTTGCTCCCGCGTAAATATTACGATATTCATTTAAATTAAATTTCCCTTTATCTGCCTCGAAAGCATCACAAAGTGCATATTTTACAGAAAACTTAGTAGTTTCCTGGACAGCTCGTAATGATATTTGGGCTGATAGTCTTTCTTGTTTTTGATCAAATGTCTGGTTATTCCTGGTTATTACCTGCAAAAAAGCATTAGCTATTTCGGCCAAAGTGACATTTCCTGCACTTGCATTAAATGTATCATTTGGACCACTTTGTCTTGAAGTAGAGGTAAATGGATCGGTAATCTGACCCTGAGAGCATATTGGCAAACCACTTGTTCCAATAGGGCACAAAGCCACATTGAGAATATTTGACTGTTTATACCTTGTACTCACTATGACATTAATCCCAGGTGAAAAGCCTGTCGCAAAAAGCCCTTCGTCTATATTGTTTCCAGCGACATCAGTACTTCCTTTTGCATACAATATTGCTTTTCTTGTTTGATTTCCTCCAGAAATTGGAACGAATTGTTGAAATTCATCATCCCCCCAATATCTTATTGTTCCAACAGCTTGTCTCGATTGATCAGGACTTCCTACATTTTTAACAATAAAATTTCCGAGATTTTGTAGAGCAGCCTTGAGGGTATTGGTAAGATTTGTATATACATCTGGTGAGGCAGGTTCAACCTTATATTGCTGATTACCAAATACAATATTTGTCGTGGTGCTATCTGTGAAAGCCGAAAGCATGGTCACACCAAAAAGACAATTCTGATCGTTTATTCGATTATCTGCAGCCTTACCTTTTTCTACGCACCGATAATCCGAGGGGGCTGTATTTTTTGGTAAATAGGGATAAAAAAGCTCACCTGGAAGAATTGCATTTGAGTTCTCTGCATCAAACTCAAAATCAATTGGAGTCTCGATTAAAGGCAGCCCACTATTTAGAAACTTAGTTTTTGCGTCATCAGATAAATCTCCTGTATATCCATCGCTTACAAAATGCGCAGTAAAATCTCCAGGATCGATATTAACTTTTAACTCCTGATTAAGAACATAAGAGGGTAGTGAAGTAATATTAATATTATTTACACCGAATGGGGTGGGAGTAGGAGTCTGAGAATTAGCTATTTGAAATTGAGAATAGATAAGAATTCCAACGAAAAGTACGACTAGAAGCAGAAGGAAATTATTGAGTCTGTAAAAGAAATTCTTATCGGGCATATATGCGATGTGATTATAGCTTTTTAATGATAATTTATAAAGATTTACCGTAGAAAAGAAATGATACAACTCATCAGATTTTTCCCAGCACTTAGAAAGAAAGTTAATGGATTAGAAAGCAAAATTGGGCTTTCTTTAGCAAGCACAGCAAACTGAACAGGAAAAGTGAACGATATCTCAGATATTTTTAAAACGGCAAACACCTCTATACTGTCGCGGGATTAGATTTTGAACAATTAGATTAGTCAGGATGTCAGATATCTATCTCCGCATTTTTTGCATGCATTTGGATGAATCGCTTTCTTGGAGCGACCTCGATACCCATCAACATCTGGAACAGCTTGTCAGCTTCCTCTGCGTCTTCGACATTGACCTTACGCAATATTCTTTTTTTAGGATCCATAGTTGTTTCCAAAAGCTGATCAGCATTCATTTCTCCTAGCCCTTTAAATCTTTGGATTGAAGTGACTTTTTTATTCTTTTTATTTAATTCTACTAATAGCTTGTCTTTTTCTTTATCATCTTTGACCCAATAATATTCTGACTTACCCACTACTATTTTATAAAGTGGAGGTTGAGCAATATACACAAAGCCTTTATTTAAAATCTCTCGGTACTGCCTAAAAAAGAAAGTCAGATAAAGAGTTGCAATATGCGCTCCATCTACATCAGCATCAGACATAATAATTATTTTATGATATCTCAATCTTGAAATATCAAACGACTCTCCAATACCACAACCAAGAGCTTGTACCAAAAGCTTAAGCTTATCGTTGGAGAAAATTTTATCGATTCTTGTTTTTTCTGTATTTATTGGCTTGCCAAAAAGTGGTAATACCGCCTGAGTTGTACGATCACGTCCTTGTTTTGCAGATCCTCCAGCAGAATCTCCCTCAACTATAAATAGTTCTGAAAGTGATGGATCTCTAGAAGTACAATCTGCTAGCTTGCCCGGTAATCCAGCTCCATCAAGAATGCTTTTTCTTACTACACTTTCTCTTGCAGCTTTTGCGGCCTTTCTTGCTTTCAAAGAAAGTATGCACTTTTCAATGATAAGTTTTGCTACTTTTGGATTCTCCCCAAACCACTGCGCAATAGCTTCGGTAATAACAGCTCTGACATGACCAGCTACTTCAGTATTATTTAATTTAATTTTTGTCTGGCCCTCAAATTGTGGATTCTCAATTTTCACGGAAATAATTGCTGTCAGTCCCTCAAGAACATCCTCACCACTGATATTTTCTTCTTTCTCCTTTAGAAGCTGAAAACTTCTAGCATAATCGTTAATTGCTTTAGTCAGAGCTGCCTTGAATCCCGTCAGATGAGTTCCTCCTTCTGGATTAACAACTAGGTTTGCGAATGCGGTAATATCATTATCAAGTGAGTCGGTATAAACAAATCCTACTTCAACTTCAGTAGTTTCATATTGCTTTTTGACATGAAAATAATCACCAATAACTTTTTCGCCAATGACTAAACTTTGGACATAAGATTTAACACCTCCTTCAAAATACAATTCATAATCATATGGATCTTCCATCCTCTCGTCTCTCAATACAAACCTTAGACCTCCAACAAGAAATGCTTTTTGCCTAATTCGGGAAATAATCTTTTTGAAATCCCAATCTATAGACTCAAATATTTCTGCATCGGGCATAAATGTAACTTTTGTCCCTGTTTTTTCGGTTTTGCCGACTTCTTTAAATGGCTCTGTAACATTGCCTCTCTCTAGACCAATTTTATATTCTTTACCGTTTTTACATACTTCTACCACCATCCACTCGGACAATGCATTTGTTACTGTCAAACCAACTCCATGCAAACCTCCAGATACTTTATACCCACCATCTCCAAACTTACCCCCTGCATGCAACATAGTCAAAACAGTTTCAAGGGCACTCTTGCCTGTTTTTGGATGAATATCGATTGGTATACCTCTACCATCATCCTCTATGGACATAGCTCCTTCTTTAGAAATTGTTAACTTAATTATTGTTGCATAACCACCAAGTGCTTCATCAATAGAATTATCAACAATTTCTTTAAACAGTTGGTAAAGCCCTTCAAGACCAGTTCCGCCAATATACATTCCTGGTCTTTTGCGAACAGCTTCCAGCCCTTCTAGTACTGTGATTTTTGAGGCATCGTAATTTGAGGATTCTTGCTTTTTTGGAGCCATAATGATGTATGAATTCTACCAAATCTTATCAAAGATTGATATGTAATTAGTTTGATATGAAAGTTGTTGGTGATGGAGTTGGGGTAGTGGTTGCTATGTTGATCCTATCTTGTATTTGTTGATTAATAACGAATGTTTCTACAGGAATCACGGTAGTTAGTATCGAATCTTCAACTGTAAATTTTTTTGGTGCTACTTGAGATGTGCTTGAGTTCAATTTTAGAGAATATGATTCAAACCTTAAAGAAGCAGAGATATCTGATTGCCCATCAGACTGAGGTGTTTCCTGATACTCAATATAAACAAGATTTACAAGTGGCTTAATTGATTTTAGAGAATCAAGGAATCTAAGTAAGTTGTCTCTTTTACCCTTGACATTAACATCGATTGCAAGTAATTTTGCTTTTGCATCTGTTGAAATATTCTTGGGAGTAAATTGAACCTCACCTGAACTCAAGCTTTGAAACAGAGCATTATTCTGAGAGTCGACTCTGGCCAGATTATTTATAGTTGATATATTAGTGTCTGGAGAAGTGTTAGATGCTGCGATCTCCTGCCTCTCAAGCCCGAAGTCATTTGCTTGTTTTTGAATAATATCAATTAATTGACCTACTCTTGCATCACTTGGAATATAATTTGATAATTCTGCTTCGTATTGATTGTACAATTCGGTTTGGTTTATTGCAGCATTTATATTATCCCCCGTCTGTCGCAGATTAACAAGATTCTGATCAACAACTTTGGTATCTTCTTGGATTCTAAAATAATCCTGTACAACTGGAAGTATAAAGAAAAAGACAATTGTGAAACTAAATAAAATAACAAAAAAAGGATAACCATAAAATAAGATTGTATTTCTTCGAATACTTTGCTGAATTTCATCAACCTTTTCAACTGATTTTGTCGATAACCCCTTTGCTTCTACAACTGCATTTTTTTCAGCTGTAACTGCAGGAACTTCGTCTAGATTTTTATTTTGATTATTATCCATTTTCTTTTTCACTAACCTTTGGAACCTCTAGGGTCACTCTTAAAGCTACATTACTATTTTGAGAAATTGATGTCTCTGATGTTAGAAAAGCTATTGACTTAATTATTGCTTCTCTAAATCTATTATTACTCTTCAAGGCCTCCAGAAACTTTGGGAGTTCATTATACCCATCGTTTGATATAACTATTTCAAGATCAATTGTTTCTGAGTCAGTAGTGTAAGAAATTTTACCTACCTGAGCAGAAGGATACAATTGTTTAAAATCGTTATAAAACTTATTAAAATCAAAGTTCTGGTCGTTTACATCTTCGTATATTGTAAATCTGTCATTAAGAGTATTAATTTTTGTTTTAATCTCAGTCTTTACAGGAATATTTACATTATTATTTGCATATGCAACGAGTTCTTGTTTTTTGAGGTCTAATCCTTGTTTCATAAATAATCCAAATGTATATGATGCAATCCCAAACGAAACCATAACAACAAGAAAAAGTATATTTAAAACGGAATACCAGTTTATCTCTTTCTTAACATTCTTCTTTAAAGAGACTTCCTTTTGAATTAGGTTAAATGTACCTGAATCGATTTTCTTGTTTTTTTTGACAGGCATATTTAAAAGTCATTTTTCTTTGCAAGTCCGATAGCAACCGTGTAAGCAGAAGCATTTTTCTTCAAAAATTGTATATCTCTCTCTGGAACTAAAATGCTATTCCACGCATTTGCAACTTCAACTACTATTTGAAGCTTGTCAGCAACATACTTTGGCAAGCCAGGCATATTAGCCGCATCACCTGTAAGGAAAATCTTTGATGGCGCAATCTCGCTATACTCTCTTCTGAAATATTCTAGAGATTTCTTTACATCTGATAGTATTAGATCAGCAACAGGTGCTATTACGCCTGAAAGTTTACCATTAAAATGAGTAGGATCAATACCATAGGTTTTTTTGTATTCTTCAGCCTTAATCATATCCATTGAAAAGCTCTGGGAAATAGCTTTAGTAATACTGTCAGAGCCGTAAGGAATAGAGTCTGAGTAAATCAATTTATCCTTAAAGGCAACACTAACATCAGTACTTCCAGATCCAAAATCCACAATAAGGTAACTGGAAGGAATGTCTTTTGCTGAGGGGAAAATAGATCGTACTGTTGCAATTCCTTCAGTTTCAGCGGCTATTGGCTCAAGACCCGCCATCTCAAGTATTCTAATATACCTATCAAGATAAGCTATCTTAACCGCAATACCCAGTACATCAACGACCTTTGCATCATTTTGCATTTTTTCACCAACAATTACTTTACCAACCCTAACGTCGTCTAGTGGAGAAGATAGCCATTTTTTCATTTCAAAAGCTACTGATGTATCGAGTGATTTATCATCCACATAAGGCAGTGTCATGAGTCTTCTAACAACATGACTTTCCGGGACTGCAAATACTACTTGCTTTATATTTGCCAAATTTGAGGAAGAAATAATATCCTTAATTGCCGTAGCAAGCCTTTGCTGGGACTCTTCATTTTCAGAAACAAGTACTCCCATCGGTGTAGATCCGTAAGCAAAACCAACTAATTTAGGGTTATCAGATGCGTCAGACAGTCTAATAGCTTTTATTGAGTGATTACCAATATCTAATCCAAAAAATTTAGGCAGTACCATGATATTTATATATTTAAACCAGATTATTAGATTATTTCCTGATAGTCAACACTAAGTTTTTTATGTGCCTACTAAGTTTTTTTGTACACTCTCAGCATCTCTTACAAAGATATTTCTATATACAAAAAAGTATTTTGGATCATAGTCTACGTATAAAAGAGGTTTGGGTTGTCCAGATGTTGTATCATAGAAATCTCTAAATGTAAGACTCCTATTATCATTTGATGACAGGACTCCATTGCCTCTGGCTATGACTCCTTTTGTATATACAAAGCCTTTTATTACGTTTGTTTTTCTTGAGGTATTTGTGTAAAAGTAATTATTTGCAACTATTCCTCCTAAGTAAATATTTACTCTGTTTGAGTTAGACGGATCAGAATAAAGTAATGTACGTCCAGATGTACCAGTATTAACAAAGAGTCTTGATTTGTATAGTAGGTTATAAGGATGTATATACATATATGGATGCTGATATGAATTCCCATATGGACTCCAATATGGAGTTGAAAATGATATTTGATTATTGCCGTTTATTGTTATATTAGAAGTGATTGCTACTGGAGATATTTCCATTGTACAATTAGCAATAGTACACCAAATAACAACATTGCCTGATCTTGGCGCAATGTCAAATGTTCGAACCTTATTGACTCCACCGGGCAAGTTATCGATTTTGACAATGTATATTTGTTGATCTGACACAGGTATTGCCGAAATATCTATATCTAATGAAGCATTCCCCCAATTTATAATTGCCCAAGCAGGCAGACCGGCACCTGTAATGGTTGTTTTCCCAACACTTGGATTAGACATTGCAGTAAGAAGGTTTGTAGTAATTTGTCCTAAGGGAGATGCGCCATTTGCTGTTCCAAGATATGTACCAACTGATTGACAGAATGCAGGTACTGATGAGAGTCTTGTAAAATTTGGACATGTAGCAGTATTTAAGTTAGAAGATCCTTGATAGAGGTAATCACTGGTCCTTATTCTGGTATCAGAATTTACCTGATTATTTATTCCTTGACCTGAAGTAACTCTTAGTATTCTATTAAATGAGCTAGTTCCTGGAACACTCCTTGGCTCTAATGTCCTTACATCTCCATTTCCAGTTTTATAATATAAACTTGAGCATTGATCTAGGGGGGATAAAATACCTACAGTATAACCATTTAATTGACTAAATCTTCCGGTATTATCACTAACATAAGCATAATATCTAAAACCGTTTTGGAGGAAATATTGCTCTGAGTAAGCACTGTCTGGATTAAAACTTACTGTAAAAGTAAATGTGGCTGCAGAAGGCGAAGAACCAGAAAATGTAAGAGACTTGTTTTCTATGGAATAATCTGCTGATATTGTTGGCATAATATTATTTACATAAACATATTTTGTGCCGTGCGGACTATTGCTTCCTACCTCAAAAGGAGTGTTAGTTACCACATTTGATGGCATCAAAACAACTATTATCGTAGTAACTTGAGCTCCTGGAAAGTTAGAAGACAGCGCTCTCATTGTGAAAGTTATTCTATAAGGATTTAGAAGCTGACCCGTTGTACAACTTGCCATAATTCCATCGACGAATGGATTGCTATAAGATGTAATGCCCAGATTTAAAATACAGGAGGATTCACTGGCATAGCTCCCGGTGCCAGGGATCGCAACTCGAACCTGCGCCTGAGCAACTCCTAAGTTTTGAAGAGCTCTAAGATCGTTCTCTAGATTAAAGCTAACTGACATTGAATAAGTTCCATTTTCCGGATTACTAACTGACCCATTTGCGTATTTCCGAGAATAGACAGTTCCTCCATAAACAATATCAATAAATCCTTGACCAGCAGCATTCGTGGAAGTGCCATTATTTACAATCGTAATATTTGGGCTTCCTGGACTTACCGAGCCTGAAGTAGAGTTACCGTTGAATAGCAGGTTTTTGCAAGAATTGACTATAGGTGGCACGAAACTATGCACCCAAATACCCGGTCTATATACAAGATTTGGCATAGTCCCTATAGCCCGATGACTATTTCTAATCCCAGCAAATAATTTACGGTAAGTTGAAGAATAGTACATAGATATTACCCTGACATCAGATGCATTAGGATTTTCAATTTCAGAACCTTTCATATTCACATTTTGCCAGCTACCATCTAAGAAATTTAGCAATCCATTTCCTGAAGTGCCATCACTGCATGCAGTTACATTTGAAGTATCATTCCATGTGTTACCTCTACGGCCATTATCTCCATAACAAGAAGTAAACCCATACAAGATACTTCCATTAGCCTCAGCAAATCCTCCTCCATTATAAATATATCCGGTTCCATTATTACACTTTCCAGTAGGGACTCGAGCCCCAACGTTAGAGTGTTTAATATCTATACCTCTAACACCATTTGGAGCAGCAGTAAGGATTACTTGTTGAACAGTTTCAGGGGATCTACAATCGCCATCACTCCAGGTCAAGGCACCTTCATGCAATACAACTGCAAACCTCAATTTCCCATCTGAGAAGTAATTACCGCTATCTGCCACGGTGAAATACCCGCCATTATGCCGAGAAACATCATAGAAAACTCCTGTATCTACTTTATTAAAATCATTCGGATCCGTAGATAAACTGATCAACATATTTCTAACTGTATGACCATTATTTGCCAGTTGCAGTTGAAAAGCGAAAAGCTGCCCATTACTTGCACCAATAAGATTGCTTGAACTTCGACAAATGGCATTACCTCTACATAAAGTCGTCATAATTGGTGTCTGATCTGAAAACCCAGTAACCTTAATTATAGACGAATAAGAAGCTTCATTTTCATCAGAAGAAGGCCTAAAAAAACCAAAATACATTACATTACCAGCGACAGTAGAACTGGGTCCGTAAGCAGGGCCTTTAGATCTTCCAACTAAGCAGGTTCCATTGTCATTTATATATGCTCCCCTGTCAAAATCGGTGAGTTGAGAGCATGGTTTGGGACTTGAGTAAGTCAAGACCAGTGAATTATTTACGAAACCGTATATATATAATAAATGCGCATTGTAGTTCTCTTCGCATGCAGTAAAACCTGTTCTGTTAATGAGGACTCGATTTTGAAAAAAGCTCACTGCAATATTCCCATCTTCCTCAGTATTACATGAATATGATGGTCCTTGTGACCAGGTATCATTTGCACTGTTAAATAGCCACAAAGATCCATATCCTACAGCAATAACACGTGGAGTTCCTGAATTATCATTTATCTCTCCAAATTTTTCGAATCCACCAAATCTATCCTGCCCCCATGGATAAGTTCGAACATTGCCTAAATCAAGGGTTTTTTTAAATTGTGGTCTAAATAAACCAGCCTGAGCCTTTGCAGTTTGTGATAAAGTTTCTTTATCATGAGTTTTATTTACAGGGTTTGGTAAATATAGAAAAGAAATTATGTAAAAAAAACATACAATGAACTCTAAACTTTTGCGGACAGTTTTCATATTCAATAAGGAAGGTTTATTAAGATTCTCCAAAACCATGCAAGAAACCTTTTACTTTTTTTACTAATTGCTCGTTCGAGAGAGCTAATTTTATTAGATAACCCTCGGCACCATAATCGTAAGCATCCTTAACATTATTTGTAATAGCGAGATTAGTCAACATTACAATAATTGGCTTTTTGTACTTATTTTGATCTGACTTAATAATCTTTAATACTTCAAGACCATCAGGACCATTATTCATCATAATATCAAGTAAAACTAATCCGTATTCTTTTTCTTCAGCTTTCATCAAAGCCTCATTGCCATCACTTGCAGTATCCACTTGAAATCCTGCATCTCTCAGCACTTCAGAGTAAAGCTCTAAAATCGCTGGCTCGTCATCTACGAGTAGTATCAATGTTGAATTTTTTGAAGTAGAAGTATTGTCCATTGGTTGTTTGTACTAAAATAGCACTATCAAATTTAATTGTAAACTTTCATCATAATATATAGTTATGGATCCTCAGTAAATAAGGCATAATCAAAAAGAGAAGACGACCATGGAGAAGAATTATCATTAGGCTTCTCAAAAGAGAATAATGCATCACTTCCTAGGCCACCAGTCCTTGCACCTGTAGCCAGATCCACTCCACCTAATCCTGCGACAAGAAATTCGTATTTACTTGTTCTAGCCTGGACACTACAACTTGGAGAGTTGCCATATACTTTCATATCTAATTTTGTGTTTGAGGCGGTCTCATCTAATAGCCTAGCTCTGACTAGTATAGTGTTTGACCTTGTAACAATTGGTGCGCCATTGCCTCCAACTCGAACAGAAACACCACTTCTTGTATCATACAAGTTAACGTTCCCTTGACATGTAGGGATTACAGTACCTGTGACACAAGTATATATCCCCTTATCCACAAACAACCCTACTGCAACTGGATCATAATAAACTCTAGTAATCATAAATCTCGCAGTATTTGAGCCTTCACATCTTGCAACAATACCAGTCGTAGGTAACCCGCTGGTCAAGCTAGTACCTAACACAAGTGTGAGTGGAAGACTAGCATTAACAGTAACAAAACTGTTTGGAGAAATTCGTCCATATATCTTAGTATTTTCAAAACTATTAAAGAGCTGAGGGCAATTTATTTCTTTGTACTCTAAATCATTTGGGCCAATCACTCCAAGGCACTGGGCAGTATTGCTATCCTTTGCGTCAATAATTTTAATCAAATCATTTAACTTATTTTCTGCAGCAGCTACAGATTTATCAAATTCAGCAGATCTTTGTACATTTACTCTTGTTAGTGAAATCCTATCAGCCATACTCAAAAGAATCAAAAGCGCAAGAGTACTTATAACAATAACAATCAGTAAAGCCTGACCTTTTTTTCTAAAATTATATTTTCGAGCTTCTAAAATCATTTATTTATCTTAAAAATTTCTTGTACTTATTGCAAACATGTATCTATAGGGATTAACATTGTTTGCAGTCGTATCACAATTAAATATTTTTCTTCTAGTAGATTGGCTATCACATGCTTCAAATGAAATAAAAACCAAGGTGTTCTTTCCGCTAGAATCAGTTGAAATTGTAATAGTAAGATTTTGTATAAACATACTTTTTGGAGTAATTGTCTCTTTATTACTAGTAACTACACAGTTACCAGAAATTGGAGCAGCCGTAAGCTGTTTCCAAACTAATTGATTTTGATCAACTATCAATTGATAACTCTCCTGCACAGGTGGTTGTCCAATAATTCTTGTAATCGGTTTTTTTGTTACAAAAATTGATTTTTCGGTACCAGAACATAAACCCATATTTGCAGCGTTTCTCATTTCATTCTTAATATTATTTGCAGAGGTTTCAATAATATTTAAGAAATCTGTTCTTCTGTCAACTGTATAGGAAACAGAAGCCATATTTAATATTATGCCCGTCATAATTACCGCAACAATACCAAAAACAGCAATAGATACTAACATTTCGATAAGCGTAAAACCCATATTCTGTTTTTTAGTTCCTGTATTTAGCATACTGTACTTTTAATCATCTTGACTGTTGTGGGTCTTGAATACTTAGTATATTCGGTTGTTTTGATATTAAATAGATAATACCTAATTACAACATTTACATTTATCACTTCTCCCAATGCCGAACTTGAATTATTAATAGTTTTTTGGATACCAACTCCGAGTTCCTGAACTGCTGAATTTGAACCAGTATAAAAAGCTCCAGTCAATTTTTCTCTGTCTGTTATATTTTGGAATAAATAGTTAATACCCTCAACATTAGAATTTGCCTGACCATTTAAAAAGCCAATCTGGACATTATGAGTAGATCCACCGCTGACTGCCCTTGGGATATCAACAAATAAATTTGGATTTCCTCCTACATTACAAAAATCCTGCCACTCAGATAAACTTCTAAAAACCCTGGGTATAGAATTGCCACCTTTTGCATTGATTATTTTAACTTGCTGCATCTCCGACTCAGCAAGTCTTAACTGCTCGACGATGATATTTGTTAACTGCACAGCAGAGTCATCCATAAAATTTTGTTGTGCTCTAATCATGAGTCTTGTACTAAATACAGATGACGTCGTGAGTGTAATAGCACTTATTCCAATCGCGACAATTATTTCAACCAGACTCAAAGCCTTTCTTTTACGAACAATAAATTTTTTTAAGAAAGTTCGTACCATGGATTTACAACCAATATATCAAATTACATTAAATATACAAAAATTAAAAAGTACAATAACTGCCACAAAGCTCAACAATTCCATTTTCCCTTGAAACTCTCAGAGCTCGTAAATCCTGATTTAGAAAACCGGCATATTGAACTTGCAACTGGCAATCGTTTAACCCAAAAGAAGGATCGACATTTAATGCAGGCTCACCATATCCAGATGTAAAAAAAATACTTTGTTGAACACCAGTAATGCCTGGATCCCAACAAGAAGGAAGAGCATTTACTCCAAATCTCTTGACTAGAGTAACATTTGTAATGGTTGTCTCAAAGTACTCCGAACCAGAGTAAAGAGGTTTGTATGCACAGCTTATTGAAATAGTGCCTCCAGCAACTGAAGTATAACCATTATTCAGATTTACTCCTCCAACTAAAAAGTTGCCTCCGGAATCACATTCAAACTTTCTTTGAGATTGATTCTGGCTGATTAAATTATTACGAAAATTTACTATCTCATCCCTAAGTCTATTAAAATCGTAAGAAATTGGAGGTTTAAAAAAAACTGATCGCCTTGTTACTGATATAGAATTTGTACCTTGATTTTGAAATGTAATCATCCAACCTAGAGATACATTATTTGTGGTAGCACCTCCTTGAAAGAAACTTCCCGTGACGCTACCAAGATTATTTCTGTCGTATGTGAGGAAACTATTACGAGCTTCGTTTTGAGTTGTTTGAATAGCAAGTTTTAATTCTCTAATCGTATTATCAAGCTTCACCATTGATTGCAAATTCACAACTCCTCCTCCTAATGAAGCTATCAATACACTACTTATCGCCATAACAACTAGCAACTCGATTAAAGTGAACCCTTTTTTTACTCTTTTCTTAATCATTTTAATATCCATTTATATAATAAACGTTCGATATAGCAACTCTTTCTTTGGCTTTTACAATAATTGCTCCTGCTTCTGATCTAATTTGAGCTTGATTATCAGGAGTATAGAGGACTACTGCTATTTGGTCACTAACATAAGGCGTCAAAAACTTAATCTCAAATCTTCCAGCAGGATCTTTATATGGTATTTTAGCATTTTGATAATTTAAAATTTTCTGTTGCTCACTCAAATTCGATTCCTCCAACGCCTTGTCCGGATCATCAACTGGCCTTGTTATGTTTGTTGTTGTTACTGGGAATAAATTTAAAGTTGTGAAAAATCCCCACACTGTAAAAAATAACAAAGCAACTACAAATGCAATAGAAGCAATTTTTAGCCGCTGATTCTGTAATTTCTTATTTCGAGAAACGAACTTATAATCAAAATTGTCAAAATCTTTTTCTGCCACTTACTAATTATATTACAAGGAATAGAATAAATATTCGAGAGGTGGCCGGGAAGAGATGAATTGTGAATTTGCCTTAACAGCAAAGATGGCAAAGCCAGGTTCAAGTCAAGAAAATGCTACTCATTGTGATGGTCGGGAAGAGAGGACTTGAACCTCCAACATCACGAACCCGAATCGTGCATTCTAGCCAATTGAATTACTTCCCGTATATTGATATTATCGATTTTAATCCCAAAAGCCCTCAAACTCAAACCAAGCTAATTTTTTTTAATAATGTGATTAATCAAGTCTTCACATTTCTTATACCACTCTTCTTTACCCCTGCCGATTTTATATTCACTTTTATAATAATCCCTACGCCTAATAATTTCTTCTATTGCTGATTTTCGAGTCAAATCATCATCAATAATGCAAAATCCAGCCATATTTATTCCCATATCGGTAGGCGATTTATAAGTCCTAATGTAATTATCTTTTGAAACAATCTTTTCAGCAATACTTTTTAGTATCTCAAAGGCTTCTATATCTCTATTATAGTTCACAGAATTAATTCCATAGGCCATCTTATGATACTCATCAATGAGATTATAATCTCCTATATCAGCCGTAGCAGCCTCATATGCAAGATTTACTGGATGATCCAATGGTAAATTCCAAATAGGAAATAACTCATATTTTGCATAACCCGAGTTTAAACCCCGAAGTGAGTCATTGTAAATTTGGCCCATTGCAGTCGATAGCTTGCCACTATTTGACGCAGCTCCTGATACGATTACCAATCTCTTCTTGGTATCTATATAATCATCTTTTCCGTATCCTTCATTAGAAATAATCGTATCAGTATCTTTTGGATAATTTTTTATAAAGAATCTTTTAAAATGCTGAAAGTTTGAAATTTCGATTATTCTGATGAATTCTTTTATACAGCCTTCAATCTCTACTGCAGATATATTATTAATTACGACCTTAGGTTTTTTTGAGAAAACTTGTTCATATTCTTTAATCAAAGTAATACATTCTTCTATAAAGTTTCTTGAGTTCGGCTTTAATTGGCGATTTTTAATAATATCATTGGCATTCACACAAAATAAGAGCTCAAAATCATCTTTAAAATCATTTATTATCTTAATTTTGACCGTAGGATCAAACCCAGGTAATACATTTTTCGCATGTTCGTCATAAAGCAACTTACCACCAATTTCCAAGTAAAGTTTGTCTTTAAACTTAGAAATCCTATCCTCGATTGCTTTTTTCTGTATGGAATAATATTTTGAGTTGTCAAAAGCTTTCACTGCCAATAATATCAATAATTTGCGATATTGTAAGAAATAATTTAATTTACTTTGCAATGGAATTAAAAAGATATGCTTTTTTTGATGTAGACAAAACTATATATGATGGTTATTCGACACCTGATTTTCTTAAGTTTCTTGCAGCAAATGGAGTAGTTGATAAGAAAGTAATTGATGATTATGCTAAGTTAGACTTAAAGCTATGGAAAGGGAAAATTACTTATTCAGATATTACGATCGAATCAACAGAATTGTTTGCAAGATCCGTAAAAGGCCTAAAAGATATTGACTTACAAGAATTTGAAAATGACTTTTTTCTTAAACAAGGCAGATTATTTTTGTGGGTACCTAAGGTTATGGACTATCTATATGAGAATAGTTTTGAAATTATTCTTATTTCTGCAACTGTTCATCCAATACTTGATACTTTTGGAAGGTTTTTACCAGTTACAAATTATTTTGGCTCAGAATTAGAAATCCTAGATGGAGTTTATACAGGTAAAGTCCTAAAAACTCTAAATAATGGAGGAAAAAGTGAGGTTATTAAGAAAGTCCTTAAAGATGTGCCAAAGAACTCCCTGACTATCGGATTTGGAGATAGTCCGGGTGATATTGAGATGCTGAGAAGTGTAGACACTGCATTTGTAATTAATCCCCACAATGAAGAACTATTGATGGAAATTAATAGAAATGGATGGAATGTAACAATGGATGCAAATGAAATGATTAAAATAATTGAGGAAAAAATTATATGATAATATGATTAAATGGAAGAGAATAGTAAATCGCACTGTAATATTTCTGGATCAGAGATACAAAAAAGACTTTATGTAGGGTATTTAGGACTTTTTCTGACTTTAATATGTCTAGTATTAATTTTTATTTATAAACTACCACCTTATATTATTTTTCCATTCTTGTTTGTTTCTGCAATAGGTTTTATACAGGCAAGAGTTAGGTATTGTGTGTATTTCGGGTTAATAGATCTATTAAAAGACCCAGACAAATACAAAAATGAACTTGTCTATATTTTTAAAATCTTTTTATATTCCTTTTCCATTAGTGTATTTTTTACACTAATTCTTACATTAATTACGAGTCTGGTTTAGCAGAGTAAGCTTTATTAATTACAGAAAAGGCTATTTTTAGTGTAAAATACTTTAACGGGGTATAGCTTAGTTGGCTAAAGCGCAAGGCTGGGGGTCTTGAGATCGTTGGTTCAAGTCCAATTACCCCGACCAAATAATGTTAAATATACTAAAAAAACATAAGATAGTGATACTAACCACAGTATCAGTATTAATAATAATATCGTTAGTAACAAGCTGGCTTTTTATATCAAATAATAATAATTCAAGAGAAAAAACTACATCCAACGAGTTAACATCTACTGAATCTCCGACTCAAACCCCAACTCCTACCCGAAGCGCTGATTAAAGATATTATATTGAGATACTGGCATCTTTGAGTTCTGAAAATGTTCCAGTTCAGCCTACATTGCTTCCTGGTGAAGTTTCTACATTTTACCAAGCTTATAATCTTGGAGGTGGAGAAATAATTATTGATAATCATATTTGGCAAAACGGTAGAGACATAAATGCAAATTTTGAATAGGATGGAACGATTTTGGTGGATGATTATTCAAATATTACCTTTACCCCTGAAATTAGAGATCCCAAAAGAATCTCAATGTTTAAAGATTTTATCTGGAAAGGCGGAAGGCCATTTGCTCGAATAAAAATGAGTAATATTGATAATGGTAAATATTGGGTTTTCATATACGTGTATGAAGAATCATCTCCAACAAATATGGATATTTATTTGAACAGAAAAATTGTAGCAAAAAATATAAGTAGCGGAGAGAAGGGGAGTTGGACTAAGTTTGGACCTTTAGCAGTTGAAGTCACTGAAGGGTACATAGAAATGATTTCTACAGGAGGTGATGTAAACTTTTCAGGTATAGAGTTTTATAGTTTACAAAGAGGCAGAAGCAATTAATCCTAGTAAGCAATAATATAGTCAGAAGTTGTAGAATCCTCTTTACAAAGTCTTATTTTGTTGTTTACACTATCATAAATAAAATTTAAGCTAGCAAGTTTAGACTCCTTTCCTATGCATGAAGTCACCTGACTAAATAAATAGGTTCCAGAAATAAGTTTCACAGAGAGTGCATTTGTACGATTTTGAGTACCGTTATAGAGAAATATTTCATCAGCAAGTGCATCTTCTCCAAGCAATGCTCCTGATTTGTTTATATATATTTCTGGAGGTAATTCATAAGAAAATAAATATTCTGTTATTTGATCGGATAATACTTCAGTTATTAACTGCCTATCAAAATCCCGACCCTCAATAGTCGATGACACTTTTTCTGGTAACACTTTAGGTTTTGGTGTTGCTTTAGTTTTTTTCGGTTTTTTAGTTGAGACTGCTTTTTCGACTGAATCGCCTAAAACCTGTGGCGTTAAGCTAATAGTTGGTTGTTTATATCCAGGAGGGTAAAGCGAAGAGATCTCAACATTATAATTTCTTTTTTGATCAGGTAAGATATATTTATTGACCTCTTCAATGGAATTGGAAAGGAGTAGGGTACCAGAAATAACTAAAAACAATAGCAAAAGAAGCAGGATTGAAATTCTATTTTTCCAAATAAATTCTTTTATATTCACCTTAAATTAAATTATAAGGCAATTTATTAAAGTGGCAATAACTCAAAGCACAGCGCATGTAGCTACATGATCTCCAGATTGGGCACGAAAAACAATAACCCCACTAGTTACCCGGCCTGCTGTTCTTATTGCGTCAAGTGATGTTCTTATACTTTGACCTTTCATAGTCATAATCAATATTTCCCTCTTCGGATGATCAATTATTCTTGCCACTGCTATTTTCCCAGTTTTTGTAGAGATTTTGTATCCAAGCATTCCTTTTGTGCCTCTTCCTTTTGGTGGAAAGTCTGATAATGGCGTTAATTTGCCAAATCCATTTTCAGAAATTACCAAAACTCTATCCTCATTCGAACGAACTACATCCATCATAACGACATTGTCACCTTCCATCAATCTTATACCTCTTACACCGCGTGAAGAGCGGCCAGTTGGTGAAACTTTTTCCTCTCTAAATCGAACAGTTTTAGCATTCTCAGTCATTATCAAAACGTCAGCATTACCATGTGTTGGACGAACAAAAATCAATTCATCGGAAGAATCAAGATTAATTGCAATAAGTCCATTTCTTCTTATTCCCTCAAATTCTGTTATGGCGACTTTTTTTACCACCCCTTTTTTGGTAGCCATAAATAAGAATTGATAGTTCTTTTGATCTGGAGTTGCTTCACCTTCCTGAGTCTGGTCAGCATCAACGACTTTTGAGACATCACCAGGGACTCGAGATAAAACGGAAGTGACTATCTCAGTTTGTTCAATAGAAATCAGATTCACTAGCGGAAGTCCTTTTGATTTTTTTGTCATTTCTGGGATTTCAAATGCCCGTAGAGAGTAGACCTTGCCTTTATTGGTGAATAAAAGAATTTCTGAATGGGTATCACAATATATCAAATGTTCAACATAGTCTCCTTCTTTTGTAACTGTCCCAACTGAACCCTTGCCTCCCCTTCCTTGAGCTCTGAATTCACCTTCTTTTAACCTTTTTATATAGCCTGCCCTAGAAATAGATACGATAATGTTTTCCTTTTCAACCAGGTCTTCCTCGCTAAATTCGCCTGGCATTGACTTAATAATTTTAGTTTTTCTAGGATCGGCAAATTTTTCCTTAACCTCTAACAATGTTGTCTTAATCAAGTCTTCTAATTTTTCTCTAGAATCAAGTAGGGTAGTCAATTCTTTTATCTTTTTATTAACTTCATTTAATTCATCTTCAATCTTTTGTCTTTCAAGAGCTGCAAGTTTGCGTAATTGCATGTCTAAAATAGCTTGAGCTTGCACATCAGTAAACTTAAACTTTTCCATCAACCGAGTCTTTGCATCATCTGCAGATTTTGACGCCCGAATAAGCTTGATAATTTCATCTATATGATCGAGGGCGATCTTGAAACCTTCAAGAATATGTTGTCTCTGGATATTTTGATTCAGGTCAAAAATAGAAGAACGAATAATGACTTCATACCTATGTCTCAAGAATTGCTCTAATAATTCACGTAAAGAGAGAGTTCTAGGTTCCCTATCAACAATTGCAACCATATTGTAATTGTAGGCAGATTGCAATTCGGTAAATTTATATAGTTTATTTAGAATCACGTTTGGGACTACACCCTTTTTTAATTCAATAACAAGTCTAATTCCGTCTTTACTAGTGCTTTCATCTCGAATATCAGCTATCCCTTCAATTTTTCCATCTTTGTATAAATCAAATATACGTTCAGCTAGTCTTGCTTTATTTACCTGGTAGGGAAGCTGAGTCACAACTATTTGTGACTTACCTTTGTCTAACTCTTCAATACGCGCAACTGCTCTCATCAAAGCCCGTCCACGTCCTGTTTCAAATGCAATTTTTATATCCTTGGCATTATATACTTCAGCAGCTGTGGGGAAGTCAGGCCCTTTTACATGCTTCATTAAATCATCAATAGTTAGATTTGATTCAAACAGAGGATATACGATTCCTCTTGATGATATATCATAATCTGCAGCTTCATAATAATCTTTTGCTGCATATTGAGAATATTTAAAATCTACATTATTTGACTGATTTCCATCATCAATCATTGCAATTGAGGCATCAATTACTTCTCCAAGATTATGTGGTGGAATTTTGGTTGCCATTCCAACTGCAATACCATCTGTTCCATTAATTAAGAGATTAGGAATTATTGTTGGCAATACTTCGGGCTCGTACTTTTCTCCAGAGTAATTTGGGTTGAAGTTAACCGTGCCTTTATCAATATTTTCAAGTAATTTAAGAGATATTTTATTTAACTTACACTCTGTATACCTCATGGCAGCGGGAGCGTCTCCGTCTATTGAGCCAAAATTTCCCTGCCCTTTGATAAGAGGATAACGCATAGTCCAATCCTGGATCATTCTTGCTAAAGCATCATAAACTGCAATGTCACCGTGTGGATGATAATTACCGATTACATCGCCAACAACTTTTGCAGATTTTGCAAAAGCTCCATCAGGCATAATATTTCTTTCATACATCGCGTAAATAATCCTACGCTGAACCGGCTTGAGACCATCCCTGACATCCGGCAAGGCTCTGGCAACGATAACACTCATCGCATAATCAATATACGACCTTTTCATTTCTTCTTCGATAGAAACTTCTTTTATTCCAGTAATTATGCTTTGTGTTAATGGAGATTCCCTTTCTGCGTCCTGATTTTTCTTGTTAGCCATGATATGCGACAAAGTGATTATAGACTATTAAGAGTGATAAATTAATAGTGAGTTATTTAAGATAATAAATAAAATTAATCCGGTATATTCTCGCCTCCACCATACATTTCAATTTCTTTCTGTATAGCAGCTTCTTGAATTATTCGAAGAATCTCTAAATATCGACAATTTTGTGCCCTTCCGGCAAAGCAAGCATGATTTACCATACTAGCTACTTGGCTGGGAGTTTGCATTACATCACCATACTGAGTCATTTGAAATCCAATCTCTCGAACCATAAAACAAATAGACAAGGCATTAATTAACTTAACCCTATGATTCAATTGAGCAGGGTAGTAGCCCGCAATAATTATAGTATCTGCATAACTGGCAGCTACTCGTTCTTCTATCTCGCCACCTTTTGAACAAACATCACACGCTCTCATATATCGCAATTATACCATATATTAACTCTTTAGAGATATTTAAACCTTAGGATACTTTCCTCCGTGCTTTTCGGCATAAGCATCAAGTTCTTTTGCATTCATTATCATTTTTGGATCCTTAACTCGGTCTAAAAAAATAATTCCATCAAGATGATCTATCTCATGGAGAATTATGTGGCTCATGTAATTTGAGACTGATACAATTTGATCTCTTCCATCGAGATCCAGGAACTCTATCTGACAAGTTTTTGACCTTGTCACCGGGCCAAAAAGGCTTTTTGCTCCTACACCAACCGAAGCACAACCTTCCCATTCTGTAGATAATTCCTTGGAAGAGTAAACAAGTTTTGGGTTTATGACCTGAATATATTTCTTTTTATTTAAATCGTAATATATAAATGCTTTGACATTTAACCCTAACTGAGGAGCTGATAATCCAACAAGTGTTATACCTTCTTTAGAGTTTTTTTTAGCCAAATTCTCTAAATCTCTAAAAAGATTTTTTAGATCATTATCAATTACTTTAACATCAATTGACTTTGTCGTGAGTTTCTTGTTTGGATATTGAAGTATTTCATGAAACCTTATACTCATAGTATGATTGTATCATTATTATCTTTAAATTATGAATTCTGTTTTATTTTATCAAATAGCTCAATTAGTACAGACTCAGCCTTGCAATTTGCATTGAGCCTATTTATAGCCTCTTGATAGTATGGAGCATGTGAAAAATTATTTAGCGATAACATTTTTTGTTCAACCAAGAGTACAAGCTCTCTCCTTTCTAGCTTAGCCAATCCTGATATATCTTCAAAGACAACTTCGCTATTAATATCTGTGGGGCTGTTTTGAAAATCCAAAAAAGTAATTTGACAACGAGAAGTCACAGTTGGAAGCAAACTAAAGGGATTAGATACCAAAATACCCACCGAGTATTTTGATTCCTCAAGGGTTTTGAGAAGAGCATTTTGACAAACTGCACTTAAATTGTCTCCAGCAGACAGTATATAAAATCTCTTATTTGTATAATCGTTTTGTTTTTTGTTTAATTGATTAATGAACGTTCTTATTTCCTCAATTTTATAAGCCTTATCTTTTGGCGAGACAAGAATATATTGATATTCCCCAATATTTTGATTTAAAAGATTTTTTAATTTATCTTCAGAAACATCTTTATCACTAATTTTTATAATCAACTTCACAATTAATTGTATGAACAAAAGCAAATCAAGTAAATATAAAAATTACTTTGACATGATATTAACATTAAAATAAACTGTTCAAGTAAAACAATGCCCCGAACATCAGCTACAAGTATAGTCGATATTTTAGTGAGTCAAAATATCATTGACCCTCAAAAGCTCACGGACTCCAAAAAAGAGAGCATTGCTTCCGGACTTCCCTTGGAACAAGTACTTATTAATCGTGGTTGGATAAAACCTTTAGACATTGTTAAAGCAAAATCAATTCTTTATGGAGTACCGTACATAGATATATCCAATACTCCAGTATCACAGGACTTATCAAATGTTGCCTCAGAAAGCGAAGCTCTTCAGGCAAAATTGATTGTATTTGAAAAAGGAGATAATGTTTATAAAGCTGCAATGTCCAATCCTTTGGATATACAGTCAATCAGATACTTTGAACAAAAACTTAATTCTCGAATTCAAGTCTATATAGCACTCGAATCTGACATTATAAGCAAAATCAAAGCAACTTTTTCAGGAAATTTTGGATCAGCCGTGTCAAATGTGGTGGAACAAGCAGTTTCTGCATCCGAAATTGTAGATATTTCTGATACTGGAGCTGAAAACATAGAGAATTTAGACATTAACACCGCTCCAGTAGCACAAATCATAAATCTTATTTTAGAGAGTGCTGTTCAAGAGAAAGCTTCAGATATACATATTGAACCAGAAGAGAAAAAACTCAGAGTTAGGTTTAGGATACACGGCATTCTACGAGAAAAACTAAGCAATTTACCATTAGCTTTAGCTCCTTCGTTAATTTCAAGAATCAAAATACTTGCAAAAATGGCGATAGACGAGAAGAGAAAACCGCTTGATGGTAGATTTCAAATAAAAGCCGGTGATCAAGAGATAGATTTACGTGTTTCGTCTCTCCCAACTGTACTTGGAGAAAAAATTGTAATTCGTTTACTTCGAAAGGACCTGGGTATCATGTCACTGGAAGATACTGGTCTTAGGGGGAATGCACTAAAAACATTTCTGGAAGGGTTAAAGTCGACTTCAGGAATAGTCCTTGTAACTGGCCCTACGGGTTCAGGAAAAACCGTGACTGTAGCGACAGCAATGTCGATAATTAATAAACCCGAAGTCAATGTCGTCTCGGTTGAAGATCCCGTAGAAATCAAGGTTCCAGGGGTCAATCAAGTACAGGTTAATGTTGAAGCGGGCCTTACATTTGCTAATGCTTTAAGAGCATTCTTAAGACAGGACCCAAATGTCATAATAGTTGGAGAAGTTCGTGATGAAGAAACTGCTCAGCTTGCCGCACAGGCTTCACTTACCGGGCACCTTGTAATATCAACACTCCATACAAATAGCGCAGCCGGAGCACTGCCTAGACTTTTGGATATGGGAATAGAGCCATATATCATTGCATCAACAGTACATATTTGTGCAGCCCAAAGATTGTGTAGAAGAATATGCCCAGACTGCAAAGTGGCATATGAACCTACCGAAACAGAATATCTCGAGGTAAAAAGAATTCTTGGAGAATCAGCAGATTTTAACGAACAGAAATTCATTGAATACCAACAAAAGTTTGTTCTAAAACCTGAATCAATAAAGAATTCAAATAGTTTATCACAAGCAAAACCTCCCAAAGTATTCTTATTTAAAGGAAATGGTTGTGATAAGTGCCAGGGTACAGGGTATCAGGGTAGAGTAGGTATTTTTGAAGTATTCAGAGTAAACGAGAAAATCGGTTCACTTGTCATGCAACATGCTTCATCAGAAACAATTGAAAGAGAAGCTATGGCAGGCGGTATGATAAAAATGATTCAGGATGGCTACTTTAAATGCCTTGAAGGCATGACAACTATTGAAGAGGTACAGCGCGTAATTCATGCTTAAAAGATCTTTGCTAAATTTTAAAAAATATCATATCTTGTTAAGAATTAGTAAATGCCCACTCAGCAATCGAACAATCAAAATATTAATCCTCAACCCGCCACAGATAATAGTTTCCCTTCTAGTGGAATTCTGGGATACAGTTCGCCATACTCTAATCCCGTACAACCATCGCTTAATAATGTAAATCTGTCACAACCAATTGATCCTCAGCCAGCTCAGGGAAATGTAGCCTGGCAGAATAACCAAACGAACGCGACAAACCTTCAAGATTTCGTTTCTAACTCAAATCCTTCTCCAGAATCCAATACGAATACTGATAATATTCTTGATGATGAATCACAGGTGCAACAGATTCTTCAACATGGACAAACGATACCTAATGTTCAAACACCGCCCACACCTGTTGCTATTCAGGCACAACCAAACCAGGTAAACACATTTAATCAAACTCAACCATTACAGAATGCACCAAATAACGCACCACCAGATCTGGAAGTATCAACACAGCCAACCTCACAACCAGATGTGCCTCAACAACCTCCACAAAATATTCAACCAAAACCACATGTTGAAGTTCCAACAGTCTCCGCGGTTCAACAGGCTTCAAAAAATGAGCCTAAACCAGCGCTAAATCCTAGTGAAGACTTGGTCAAAGTCCAACCCAAAGATGAATTTGGTATCCCATTGAATCAGAAATACACTAAAATTTCTGATTTACTTGATCTTGTAATCCAGAAAGGAGCTTCTGATTTACATTTAACTGTAGGATATCCTGCATTTATAAGAATTGACGACAAATTGGTTCAAGTCGGGGCGGAACTCACAAAAGAAGATGTTAAAAATCTCATTTTCCAAAGTCTCTCTCAAAATCAAAAAGAGTTATTGGAAGTAAATAGAGAAGTAGATCTTTCGTATCAGCATTTTGACAAAGGTAGGTTTAGAATCAATGCCTATTTTGAAAGTGGAACACTGGCAGCTGCATATCGTTTAATACCCCAAAAAATAAAAACCCTAAATGAATTAAGTCTACCTGGGATACTAATTGACTTTACCAGATTATCACAAGGTCTTTTCTTAGTTACTGGGCCAACTGGCTCAGGCAAGTCAACGACTCTTGCAGCGATGATCCAATCAATAAATTTGTCAACTCCAAAACACATTATCACCATAGAAGATCCGATTGAATATATTTATCCTCAAGGTGTTGCACTTGTTAATCAAAGAGAACTTGGTAGCGATACACATGACTGGTCTATTGCTATGAAAAGCGCCTTAAGACAGGATCCTGATGTAATACTTATCGGAGAGTTAAGAGACTTTGAGACAATTCAATTGGCGATAACACTTGCAGAAACAGGACATCTTGTTTTCGCGACTTTACATACAAGCAGTGCAGTACAATCTATTGACCGTATAATTGATGTATTCCCACCTCATCAACAACAACAAATTAAAACTCAACTTGCCGGGGTTTTGAAAGGCATCCTGTCACAAAGGCTAGTTCCACTTATCGGTGGTGGTAGACAAGCTGTTGTGGAACTGCTAATTGTTACACCCGCTGTTCAAAACCTTATTAGAGAAGGTAAGACTTACCAGATTGACAACATTATTTCGACAAGTGTAGATATTGGCATGATTTCTCTTGAAAAGTCTTTAGTAAAACTTGTAAGACAGGGAAAGATAAATACAGGTACAGCACAGGATTATGCTATCAGACCTGAAGAGATTCTAAAATTAATGAAGACAAATCAAATCTAGTTTATAAAATGTTTTCGTTAAATAGGATATTTGACAAATTACATTATATTTTCTTTTATAGAATAAATAAGTCATGCAAAAATTTCGTTACAAAGTAGCAGATTCAAATAATAGAGTAAGAAAGGGAGAAATTGAAGGAGAAAGCACTGAAAAACTAGCCGACAACTTTTTATCACAAGGTTTTACAATACTTGAATTAAAACCCCAGGGCATTAACCTTTCCTCACTTCAAAGTATAAATATTGGTGGTGTCCCATTTGCGGAAAAAGTTGTTTTCATGAGACAAATGTCTTTCATGATCAATGCCGGTTTGCCAATCACACAGGCATTATCCATAGCAAAAGAACAAATCAATAATATATCATTTAAGAAAAAGATTGAAGTCGTTATAAGGGATGTAGAAGGAGGCATCTCACTTTCAAAAGCCCTTGAAAAACAAGGTGATCTATTTGATGCTGTAACAAAAAACCTGATCAGAGCAGGAGAAGAATCAGGTAAACTTGATTTGATAATGACTAGAGTTGCCGATGATATGGAGAAAAGGCAGGATTTTAACGGAAAAGTACAAGGAGCTCTTATCTATCCTATTGTGATTCTTCTTGCAATAATTGGAGTTGTCATTGTTCTGATGGTTTTCATGGTTCCAGAAATGAGTAAATTGTATGAAGGCCAGGGAGCTGCATTACCGCTTCCAACTCAGGTCATAATCACAATCAGTAATTTCTTAACGCAAGGTTGGGGAGGAATAATACTTGCGGCGGTGTTTGTTTGTTTAATTATAGGATTTATTTACTACAGAAAAACACCATCTGGTAGACTAGTAACTGATAAATATCTAATAAGAATGCCTATCTTTGGGCAATTAATCTCAAAGTCACAGGTAGCTTCTTTTGCAAGCACTTTCTCAATGCTTATTCAGGCAGGCGTTCCAATTCTTGATTCATTAAAGCTTGTTGCAGACTCAACAACAAATATGTTCTTTCAAATAGAAATACTTGAAGCAAGAAAAAAAGTAGAAAAAGGAATTCCTTTGTCAGCACCACTTCTAAATAGCCTTGCTTTTCCACCATTAGTTGGACATATGACGAAGGTAGGTGAGGAAACTGGAAAAATTGATGAGGTTCTAGGAAGAGTAGGAAACCAGTATGCAAAAGAGGTTGATGCATTGGCAAGCAACCTAACAAGACTTATGGAACCAATAATTTTGATAGTAATGGGTATTGTTGTAGGTGGAATTGCACTTGCAGTTTACCTCCCTGTACTTAACCTTGGTACAGCTCTTTCTGGAGGCTAAATTTAAACCTATTGCAAATTCTGCAATATTTTATAAATTAGTCTTGTTAATTAACAAACAATGACGAGACTCAATAAAAAACAAAAAAAAGGTTTTACTCTCATTGAGTTGATGGTTGTTATAGCAATTATCGGTGTGCTGGCTGCAATTGCTGTTCCAATCATATTGACAGTCCAAAGAGATTCTCGAGATTCTCAAAGACTTAAGCAACTTGATGCGATCAGAATAGCTGCAACGTCATACTGGACACAGTATGTAACTGACGTTGATGTATTTACCAATAGTGCCTGCTCTACTACAGTTGGACAAAATGCATCCAAACCGAATGCAGGAAGTGAAAATCAGCAATATTATATTTGTCAGCAAGGTGGTGGAAATCCTGGTAAACAAATTCAGGTAACTCTTACTGCAGGGTATTACCTGAGTGCGGCATCAAATACCACATGTACTGGAGCAAACGATAGAAGCAACGGCCAACAAATAGTTTTTGCTATTGACCGAGGTCAACCTGGAGTAAGTACCGGGAAAATAGTTCTATGTAAAGAAGGCGGAGGAACGCAGACTCTCGAATACAAACAACAATAAACTGAACAAAAAAACCTTTAAAAAGACCCTTCAAGGGTCTTTTTAATTTATAATAAACCATTTATCATCCAGGCCCTTTTGAATAAGAGAAAGAATTTCCATTTCTGTTAAAATTATATTTAACTCCTCAACTGTTTTCTGACTACTTTGAATCAGGTCGTTTGTGCTTAAACTTTGTATACTTAATATCTGCAAGACTTTTCTATGATCTTCATTAGAAATAAATTCAAATTGTGAAACGGATCCACCATTATCTTTAGAACTCATAAATCCATAATCTTCAATTATCGTAACTGGATCGTTAACTAACTTTGCAATGTTTCTTTTGATAATTTCATTACATCCTTGGCTTTTTTCCCTAGTTACATCTGCGGGTATTGCATATACATCTCGACCTTCTTCAAAAGCTGATTGAGCAGTTATTAAAGATCCGCTTTTCAATGCGGCTTCAATAACCAAAGTACTTTTAGCAAGCCCTGCAATAATACGATTTCTTGCGGGGAAAAAACCTCTTCTTGGCTCTTCCCAAGGTAAATACTCTGTAATAATAACACCTTCATTCTCAACAATGTCTCTATAAAGTTTTTTATTTGATGGTGGATAAATATAGTCAAAACCTGATCCAATGACACCGATACATTTTAATTTGTTTTTTACACCGTTTGATAATGCTATAGAATCGATGCCATAAGCTAAACCTGATACTATAGCAAAGTTATTTAAAGCGAAAGCTTTTACAAACATTTCACATTGTATTCTGCCATAGTCTGTATAGCTTCGAGTCCCCACAATAGCTATAGAAGTTTCAAATTCAAAATCTATATTTCCTTTAGTAAATAATACCGCTGGCGGCGAAAAAATCTTTTTGAGTTGATTTGGATAACTTTTGTCATAATAAGTAATAATTTGAATATTATTTTTCTCTAAATTGTCTATCAAACGAGTTAATTCTTCTTCTATATGACCTGTTTCTAAAGAATAGATGGTTTCTAATTGTTTTGGCTCAAGGAAACTCTCATAATCCTCAAAACTTAGCTCTTTACTTACTCCATCCAAATTATCGAAAATTTCGATAAGTTTTTTATTGCCGATTTGAGGTACTAGCTTTAATCTCAAAATATTTTTTTCTAAAATTGTTAATTCCATTAACTACAATAATATAAAATTTTATATATCATTGCATTCAGACTAAAACACTCAATTTATTTAATTTCAATATTCGTAAATATAAATCATCAATTTTCCAATAGGGCTCGAGTAATTCTAAGATTTCAAGAGAGATATTTTCGGTTTGAATGTGTAAAGGTTTTAAATAGTTTTTAATCCTTTTTTTTCTTATCACAGAAGCGTTTTTCCATGAATTCGAACGCCATTTCATAACAGTTTGCTCAAATTCATACTCACTAAACCCACTAAGTAATAAGCCTCCAAATCCAAAAATATCCTTTCCTACAAAAGCAAGGTATTTAAAAATTTCTGGCAATACCTCTCTCAAAATATCATTTACCATATTGAAGTCGTGTTCATTTGTATAATGTAGATCAATTATTGTTTGAGCAAGATCAGAATTGATATGTGAATTTATTCCTGAAAAAATTTTTATAAAAGGCGAAACATCAAGTTTACTCAGCACCAAATAATTTTTCCATGGTGTTTGTTTCTCATTTTTTAAAATATATTTTCGAATTGGATCAAAGTATAGCTTTGCAAAATAGACATCAAATTTTTCGATATTCTTGTAATTCTGATAAAAGTTCTTTCTCAGATAGGCTTTTTCTGCAACATTTTTCGTAACTCGATAATAAACTTCCAAAAAGGGAAGGAGGCCATGGTACTTTTTGTTTTGCATAAACTCCTCTCGCAGAATTTCCATTCTTCCTATGACATCAAATATCGATGCTTTGTCATCAAACCACATAAGATCATTAAGCTTTCTTTCTTGAATAGAATGCATTCAGTTAATTCATTATAAATATAATTAGCATTTACACCATCTACTTTAATACCTTGTTAAAATATATGTTATTAATTATGTTTTCCTGGTTTAAAAAATATAATACTTCAGAGGAGTTAAGAATAAGGTTTTTAGTTATATATGGTTTGTTTAGCGGAATAGCATTAGGTTTATATGCTTTTATTAATGTAATTGTTGGAGATTATCCATTTGCGATCTTTGAGACAATACTCGCAATAATTGCTTTTTCAATTGTTTATCTTGTAATCAAGACAAATAATAGCAAGTGGGGAAGATATCTAGGTTTTATCCCTATTCTTGCAATATCCATAACGAACTTTACATTCGGTGGATTCAGCAATACTGGAATTTATTGGACATATTTGTTACCACTAATTGTAATATATCCGGAATTAGGGTTGGTCGCTTATTTGCTGGAATATATATTGCAATAGTAATTGGTTATTATGTGGCAAGAACCCAAAAAATTGTCGACCCAAGATACACTGATTTAACATATATTACTTATTCTTAGAGTTTTGTTGCTGTACATGCGATGACGGCTCTATTTTATAGATCATGGTTGTTAAATGATTCATTGTTAAGCTCTCAAAATAAAGAATGGTCTTTTGAATAATTGTGAAATTTTCTCTTCATTTGCTAGGATATAACGTGCCTATTAATATTTTCAGAGGGAATTCGAGAAAAGAGATCAAATTAAGATTTTTTATTGCCTTTGCTTCAATAGGTGCTTTCTTTTTTATTCTTTTTGCAATTATTAATATTATTGTTAAGGATTATGTCCCTGCAATAATAGAAATTGCTCTAACTTTATTGATTTTTCTTCTTATTATTAAAACACTTAAGTCTAGAAACCTTTTCTGGGCTACTAACTTTGGTTTAATACCCATAATAGTTATTTCTTTAATTAATTTTTTGAACGGGGGTTTTAATAATACTGGTATTTACTTAACATTTGGACTGCCTTTAGTATGCCTTTTTCTTGCAGGAAGAAGAAAAGGTACTTATGCTGTACTATTTTATTTATTTTGTATTACTTTAATTCAATTCGTTTTAACTGATTATATATCAAGAGCTGTTGAATACGATAACTTCACTTTCTTAATTTATTTAGTTGGTTTTTTAATCGTCTATGTTATGACATGGCTTTATCATACTGCATGGAATCTAAGCGAGGAAGTAGTAGAAAATGATAAAAAATATATTGAACAATCAAAAAATGATTTAGAAAGACAAGTAAAAGAATTAGAAAAGGTAAAAAGTGAGTTACAACAGTCATTGAAGAAAACCCAGGAAGCAAACGAAGAACTTAGAAGGGTAAATAGGGTAATTATTGGTAGAGAGTTAAAAATGGCCGAATTGAAAGATAGAATTAGAGAACTTGAAAAAAAAACACCTTAGAAAGCTATTTGTGAAAATAACCTCATTATTAAATAAAAATCAACGAATACAGGTCTTTATAGATGATAAACTTAAGTATTGATATTTTTTCTCGTACTTAATTGTTATTATGTAATAAGTGATTGAATTTATTAGCCAAAACTCCATACAAGGTTTAACCCTTGAACAAGTTGAACAAAGAAAGAAAATTTTTGGAGCTAATGAATTTCAAAAGAAAAAAAGAAAAAGTGCATTCAGTGTATTCTTAAAACAATTCCTTAATCCTCTCGTTTATTTATTGATAATCGTAGCATTACTTTCGGCATTTAGTGGAAAAATTGAAGACAGCATAATAATACTTATGGTTGTCATGTTTAACTCAATCATTGGTTATATTCTTGAAAATAGAGCAAGCAATGCAATTCAAGCCCTTCAAAAGTTAATCACGAATAAAGCTAAAGTAATAAGAGAATTCAGATTGCTTGAAATAGAATCGACTGAATTAGTACCCGGTGAAATAATAACAATCGAACAAGGTGATAAAGTACCAGCAGATGGAATAATTTTATATGAAAAGAACTTACAGATTATCGAATCTCAGATAACAGGCGAGTCCTTACCCTCTGAAAAAAGTGAAGTAAATGATTTTGAAAAATTTAAGAATCTAACTGAATTACAAGACCTGGATAAAGAGAAATTAAAAGAATTCCAGTCACTCTTGAAATCTTATCCCGAGTCAAACAAAGTATATATGTCCACTTTGGTAAATAGCGGTAAAGCTGTTTGTCTAGTTTTTTCGACAGGTACAGATACACAAATTGGGAGTATTTCCGAACAAGTCAGAAGATATTCAGAAACACCAACATTATTAGCAAAAGAAATAAGGAATCTCACATTGTCCATTCTAATTTCAGTGATTGTTATTGGACTTATTCTTATTATTTACGGTACATTTAGAGGGGAGAGCATACTGTCAATGATAGAAACAACTCTTTCACTTGCAGTTGCAATAGTACCAGAAGGGTTGCCCATAGTACTGACTTCGACATTGGCAATAGGAGCATGGAGGATGGCAAAATCCAGGTCACTTCTAAAAAATCTTAGTTCTGCACCAACGCTTGCTTCTGTAGAAATAATATGTACGGACAAGACAGGCACTCTAACCAAAGGAGACGTAGAGCTGGTCGGAGAATATTCACTTGAGAAAAAAGATTTGGCTCAATTTAATATTAATAACCTATTGATAAGTTCACTTTGTAACGATGCATCAGTAAACAGTCTTGGTGAAGGTAGAGGGGACTTGATAGATATTGCAATTTTGAAAAAACTGGAAGAGCTTGGATTAGATTATATAGGTTTTCAACTTCAGCACAAAAGATTAGATGAAATTCCTTTTGATAGTGAGTATAAATATACTGCGACATTAAACGAGTTTAATAACCAGATACTTATTGCGGTGAAGGGAGCCCCGGAAATATTGATAGATAAATGCATATTTGACTCTGAAACAGACAAAATACTTGTGCTTAGAAACCTATCTGAGAATAACCTTAAGGGATATCGTTGTATTATGGTCTGTAGTAAAGTGCAGTCGAAAAAAGAAGAGCTTAACCATGACGACATAAAAAATCTTAAGTTTGGTAGCTTGCTCTTATTTAGTGACCAACTAAGACCAGATATTAATCAAACTATAAAAGCTTTTGAAGCCTCTGGCGTAAAAACAATAATGATTACAGGTGATAGTATAGAAACTGCTCAAACAATAGCCAAACAGAGCGGCATTATTACTTCGATAAAAGATATATGTATAAACGGTGCGGACTATAGGGAGAAACCGGAAGCAAAGAGACTTGAAATGCTTAAAGATCTGAAAGTCGTTGCAAGATCATCTCCTCAAGATAAATTTATATTAGTTTCTGATTTACAAAAATTAGGATTTAAAGTCGCAATGACAGGAGATGGAGTTAATGATGCGCCAGCACTCGTCAAGGCGGAAATAGGAATAAGTATGGGGAAAAATGGGACAGATGTTGCAAGAGAAGCAGGGGATTTAGTGTTATTAGATGATAATTTTTCTTCTATTGCAAACGGAATTCTTGAAGCAAGGATTATTTTTGAAAATATTAAAAAGGTTCTTGCATTCTTGCTTTCTCTATCAATTTCTAGCGCAACTGTGGTAATCAGTGCATTGCTTCTAGATTTGCCTGTCCCACTCACTCCTACGCAAATAATCTGGCTTAATCTTGTTACAGGAGGATTTCTAGATATTGCTCTATCTACTGAGCCCGGAAAACTCAAACTTCAGGATAGAAGCCCCAAATATTATAACGGGAGTTTAGTAGGATTTGATATATGGAGTAGGGCAATAATATTTGGTTTGATAATAAGCATACTGGCTATAATTAATTATTATATTTTTTTGAGATTGTATGATCTTGAATACGCGCGTACAGCAGCTTTGACAACTTTGGTTTTTGGACAATGGTTTAATGTAATTAATAATAGGAATTTTAATTTACCTATTTTAAAAATTGGACTATTTTCTAACAAAGCTCTTATAGGCGCTCTAATCATCTGTATTTTACTTCAATTCGCAGCATTTAATTTTGAACCACTGAAAAATGCACTTCAAATAGGCCCAACATCTCCTTTTGAAATAGCCATCATCTTTGCCTTATGCAGTCTTATCTTCTTCTTTGAAGAATTAAGAAAATATTTTACTTTGTGGCTTAAACCAACGTAGGGGAATGTAAATTGTTAGATTAGATTTGAATAAAGTGATAGCATTAACTATGAAAAAGAATTTACCGTTTATAATCGAATTCTATGCGTATGCACTATTTCAATAACTCTTATTGCAGTTTCTCTTTTGCAAAATAAATCCAGCTCTGAAAACGATAAAAAAGATATTGAACAAAGTACAACACAGCAAGGACAACCTTCACCCACAATAATTACATCTCCTGTTAATACAATACAACCAACTCCCGTGCGCAGAGTAGAGAACTGTTTTATAACAGCTCCAAATCAATTGCCCTCAAATTGGCCGGATGACTTCCCATTTTATAAAAACTCGTTTGTACATAGCGTTAAATGTGCACCAAACTCATCAGATATTTTTGAGGTCCGACTTAGAACTGATGATGATTTTGACACTGTTTTGAATTCACTTGTTTCCGATCTAAAGTCAAAAAATTGGAGAGATATTTTAAATGAAAAAAATGATCTTAATGGCATATACTTTAATTACAATATGGTGACAGCAAAGAAACTTCACAAGAACAATACGAGAGAGATAATTCTAGATGTCAGAAAAGGACCAAAAGATTATACAGATAATAAGGTGGAAATAATTTATCGTGAGAGAGCTTATTAAGGATAATTATCTAAAGATAGTAACTGGCTTGGTTAATGTGGGGTGATTTATTAGACTCGTTCATGAACCTAGAAATCGAGTTTAAAATTAATCTAAATAATGTGAAAACTCTACTTTCTTACGAAAAAGCATAAAAGATATATAATTCCTCACTAATCTTGAAAACTTGAAAAATAATTCAAGTTTTAAATACCTTTTTACTTAATGAAGATGTTATGAAACGCATAAAAGTTGCCTTTGAATAGTTAAATTCCAAGTTTATTAGTTTACAAATTATTATTCTTCGAGCATTTGCTTCAATATTATTTAACTTTCGATTAATTGGACTATCAACGTTAATATTTATTAGTCTAGCATCATTGTTTAACTGGAAGAGAGCAAAACTTACAAATGAAATTCTAATTTTATGTGGATTTATCTTCCTAGCATCATCCTTATCAGAGTTAAAAAGCTGGAATATTTTCAATGGATTTATTAAAGGTGAAACAAAAGATATTACTAGTATTCCTGAGTCTGGAGGTATAAATAGAGAACAATCAAAACCAACTGAACAGGAAGTTACAAAGGCAGTGAACCAACCGATACAATTAATGGCTTATGATAAGGATAATTTTCTAGCACTAGCATTTGAAATTGAACGGCTTTTAAGAGTACTTGCAACAGTGACTCTTTCTAAGGATATTCCATCAAATATTAATCCAAAAAGATTGGTTGAAGAGCTACATTCAGTGGGCATGATAACGGACATAGGGAAACAGCAAATTAATGCAATTCGATGGTTAAGAAATTTATTAGTTCATGGTCGTGAAGCAGAGATTAATCAGGAAACGCTTAATAGTTGCATAACTCTTGCATTCAACTTGTATATGGAAATTTATAAATGGCTTAATAACGAAAATAAATCTTAAACTTTGTAAAATACTGTAAGACGTAAAATTGGAAGAAGATGTAAAGAAAAAATCGAATACTCGGCAAGTATCAATTTCAGTTCCAAAAAGTGAACTTCAACAAGCAGTTGCAATATCTCAATAAATAGCAGAAACAGTTAAACTTAATCTAGTCGATATAAACAAAATACTTGAACCGTCTTTAAGGCAAATACAAGTCATACAAGACACTTTAAGATTACCAAGTATTCAAATACAAAATGCTTTAAAAGCATATTCTGGAATTAATTTAGATATTCTTAAACCAGCATTACAACAAGCGGAATTATTCAGAAATTTAGCAATATCAATAAATAAACAATATGCAGATGTTTTCAAAAGTCTGGTTATTGATATATCAAAGATTGATTTTGATAGCTATATACAGACCAATACCAGACTTGAAGTTTCCATAGAAAAGTTTCGCACCATTAAAACAAGTGATACTGATTTTGCTCTTGGAACAAGAACTCAGGAAACAACAATAACAGAAGGAATTGGTTTTAAAATTTCTTCGAGTGTTGAGATGAGATTGTCAAGCATATAGGAAAGAATAGGAAACAGCGATTCAAAACTAGATAAAATCCTTGAATACCAAGTAAGTCAGGACGCCACGATTAATCAATTAATAGAGTTCATTAGGACTTCTGGTTCATTCCAAGCAGAAATCAAAAAGATTAACTTCAATAAAAAAACTACAAAAATACTTATTGGTAACCGTGAGGTAAAAATCAGAAGCAATACTCGAAAAAGTGATATTTGCCAGGTTATGTTAGGTTCTCGAAAAGCTCAAGCTCAAACATGGGAATATGTGGATTTACTTGAAGCAATTGGAGAAAGGATTGACAGCAGAGATAATTGGAATTTACTGCTCTATAGTTCAATTAACGACTTGAACGAAAAAGTTGAATTAGAAACTGGACTGAAAAAATTCTTTATTCATACGATGAAAACCGTTACCGTAAACCCAATGTATCTAAAATAAATTTAATCTTATTCCATTTTCAGGTTAGCTAAACTTAGCTAACTACTTTTTTTATACCCTCAATCATGAGTACGAGGGTAAATACTATTCCAAATGAGGCAAATGTCTCAACAGGTAGTTCTTCCCTAGACCAGACAGAGCGATTAAAGCTCTTAAAACTCATGGAAATATTCATAAAGATAGATAAGAGGTTAAAGAAAAAAAGTAATGAACAAAAAGTTGATTTCAGAAATTCAGATAGTACCAGTTAAACCCGATAAAGGATTAATCGCCTTTTGCAGTTTCATTTTATTTGAGTCAATTTATTGTGGCTCAGTTGCCATCTTTACCCGTCCTAATGGAGGTTATCGTCTTCTATATCCCAATAAAAGAGTTGGCGAGAAATCAATAGACATATTGCATCCAATTTCAAAGGAAGTTGGTTTTTTAATCGAAAAAGAAGTTGTAAGTGAACTTGAAAATGTAATGAACAATGATAGATACAGTAGTACTAACAATTCAGCAGAAGGACTTTAAAATCATTAATCACAATAGGTTCTCACCTTCTACTGAAAATCTATTTGTACCTCCATTTATAAAAGTAACAGGAAATGCACCTTTTAAAGCTGTAAATAATCCTACAAAGGCAGATATTAATAATTTTGGATACTTACCTCGTTTAACTCTTTTTAAGGCTCTTAGAGATGGCGGTTTTACTATTTTTCTCAAAGTAGAGTTTTCAATACCTAAGCTACTACATGGAAATAACTTTGATGAGGTCGAAGAGTCTGATTTTGGAGAAATTTGTTGGAAGCTCAAGAACTTGCTTTATCAGATGGGCGTACACATTGAAAACATTAAAACTATTTCACATGCTGAGATTTCAGCAATACACTACTCAAAAAATATCGTATTAACGGACTATTCAACTCCTTATTCCTACTTAAAGGAAATTTATAAAGTAAATGTGAACAAGCTACTGGATACTAATCAAACAGATTTCAGGAATGAAGGTCATGCGGTAAAGTTTCATAGCAATGATTATGAACTCATTTTTTATGACAAATTGAAAGACTTGGAACAGGCTAAGAAATCAGAAAAACGAGCTGTAGAAAAGGATAACTATGTGCAATTATCCCTATTTGATAATTTAGAAATGAAAAAGCCTTTTGAAGTGCTTAGAATGGAGGTAAGGCTTGGTAGTAGAAATAAAATAAAAGATATGCTTAAAAGGTCTAGTAACGAAAGTGAGAGCCTAACATTTGTAAAACTGTTTTCACAAAAATTATCAAAGGATATTTTGATTTATACGATAAGTAAAATTGAATCGGACTATCCAAAAATATTGACGGTTAATACAAAAACTAATGCTGAGCTTTTTACGCAACTAATGATAAATAATCCAAAGCTCAAATATAAAAACCTATTGGCTGTAGTTGGTGCAAAGGTTTTACTAGAAGAGCAAGGAACTAGAGGTTTTAGAACAATCAGTGAAAAGTTTGGAAAGACTAATTGGTATAGATTTAATCAGGAGATGAAAGAGCTTGTTGTAAGTAATGCTGTTAATCCTTTTGATTCATTTGTCCAAGAACTAGATAAATTTGAAACAATTAAACTTGAAAAGTACAAAGATAAAATGTAACATATGATAAATAACGATAATAGCAAGTTTAATTAAGTTTAGATGCAATCAATAAAGCTTATAGCATTTAAGGACGTTGTAATTGAGATAGTAAGCGGTAGGAAAACAAAAGAATATCGTGAATATAAAGATTTTTATCATAAGCGATTTAGTAAGTTGTCAGTGCCGTTTAATCTGTATTTGAGAGGCGGGTATAACAAAGAGGCTTTATTCGTGGAAGTTTTGATTGATAAAATAACTATTGAAAGACCGTTCATCAACAAATGGCTGGCAAAGCTAGGACTAGGTCAGAAATTTTATGTATTACATATTTCTAAAATATTAAACCATAATGTAAATGGAAACTAGAGAACAATACTACACACTAAAAGAAGTTAGAGATCTATTAAAAATATCTTACATTACGCTTTATCGTTGGGTACAGGCGGGTAAAATACCAGCTTACAAGGTGGGTAAACAATATCGCATAAACAAAACTGATTATGAGGAGTTTATAAAACCCGTTACAAAACTCTTAATTCCTGATTAGAATAATGATTAAAGCCATATACACAAAAGCTTTAAACGATGCAATCAGCCTTTCTACCCTTATTCTTAATCTCTTAAAATTTTCTATCCATGCA
>Ga0272446_1000058_pt1 | contig 133416 bp, 124 predicted proteins | sample YNPCB0061_FD_194587 | JGI IMG/M metagenome (GOLD analysis project Ga0272446, IMG submission 194587) | Hot spring microbial mat communities from Yellowstone National Park, WY, United States - YNP-CB-006-1 | ecosystem: Environmental > Aquatic > Thermal springs > Hot (42-90C) > Sediment | place...
TTATCAACAGGCAAAAGCTTAGATCGACGGCAGATATCGAGGGGAACTAGAGACTCAATCAAAGAAGCGACCGTCAAGCTATCAATCTCCTTAATTTCTGGATCGAGAGACTCTACCCCGTAAAGAACCTTTAGTTCAAAAAGCTGTTGCTTTTTGTAGTGGCGCAGTAGCTCCGGAGGCATTGGTTGGCCAGTCATGGTTTCCAAAACGTCAATTAAGGAGCGTTTGGATTTGCGAGACTCGGCCATGGCCTGGCGCATTTTCTCTGGGTCAATGTATCCGGATTGGATTAATTTGTTGCCGAAGGGAGAAAAATCATTGCGGACAATTAACTTGTTACGGGGGCTTTGAGATGGAGATTGAGTCATAGGACTTAGGCTGGGGTAGTTTACATCAATGAAGTTAGTAAGAAATTAGCAGACTAGGTGCAGACCATCGGCTAGTAGGCAACTCAATTAGGTGAGCTAAGTAAAATTTCAGGCTTTAACTTAAATCTTCTAACTTCATACACCGAAGGAATAGGAGGGGTAACTGCAAAATGATACTTTCTAGGATAGCCGACCCGGAGAAAACAGCAACTACATAAAATCGCTTAAAGATAATCACAGCAAAATTCCTCGATTAATACCCCCTCCTGTATCCTGCTTGAATCTATACTTCTGTAGTCAGCCAAGCAACGATGGGGTAAAATTCCTAATATTATGTGAAGGTGTTGAAACACTTGGAACACAAAGAGTAAATTTACTCAAGTGCTGTGCTGAAGTTTTGGCCATTACGATCGAGGGTAATTTATGAACGAGGAAGATAAACAACCGGCCCCCAGTCCAGAAAAGGTAGATGCCAACGCCGATGCTCCGGCTAGTTTAATTGAAGACTTGACCGGGGCGGAAAGCATTGAAACCCCGGACTTTAATACACCCAGTAGACCTGACCAGCCCGTGGACGAATCGTCTTACTGGGAGGCGATGGCCGAGGAAGAAAACACCTCCACAGGGATTAATCAAGCTGTTTTGACCGCCCTAGAGGAAGAAAATCGCCTGCTACGTGGTCAATTGGAGGAGCGCAATCAACAGATTGAGTCCCTCAAGAGCACCTATGCTCGGCTCAATGCTGATTTTGATAACTTCCGTAAGCGTACCGCCAAGGAAAAAGAAGAACTAGACATACAGATAAAGGGCAATACCATCAAGGAACTTTTGCCAGTAATTGATAACTTTGACCGGGCTAGAACCCACATCAAACCCCAGGGAGAGGGGGAGATGAACATCCACAAGAGTTATCAAAATCTCTATAAGCAACTGGTAGATTGCCTTAAACGCATTGGTGTATCCCCAATGCGTCCAGAGGGGGAACAGTTTGACCCTAATTTTCATGAGGCTTTGATGCGTGAACCCAGTAGCGAACACCCTGAGGGTGCTGTCATTGAACAGTTAGTCCGGGGCTATATGCTAGGAGAAAGAGTCCTCCGCCATGCTCAAGTCAAAGTAGCTGCTGCCCCGGAGGAGGGAATCCCGGAAGAGGAGGCTTCATCTGAAACTGTTTCTAATGAAACTGCCGATGAAGTGGGGTAGGGGCGAGTCATTTGAACGACTAAACTTGATATTTGACTACCACACCTAGTTAAAAATCAGTAATATGGTGAGTCAAGGTGATCGCAACCACAACTATTACTAAGGGAAAGCTACTCAATGGTTGAATACAATGAGCGATTTGACTGCCTTGCGTAGTTTTGAGGATTACGGAAAATATGGGTAAAGTTATTGGCATCGATCTTGGCACCACCAATAGTTGCTTATCGGTACTAGAGGGTGGGCAGCCAATAGTTATTTCCAACTCAGAACAGGGCCGCACTACTCCCAGTGTGGTTGGGTTTGGCAAGGACAACGAGCGTATAGTTGGTGATGCAGCTAAGCGGCAGGCAGTTACCAACGCCGAAAATACTATTTATAGCATCAAGCGGTTTATTGGTCGTCGTTGGGAAGATACCGCCGAGGAACGATCGCGCGTTCCCTACACCTGTGTTCCGGGGCGAGATAACACTGTAGATGTTCAGGTGCGTGGCAAGGTTTACACCCCCCAAGAAATTTCTGCCATGATCTTGCAAAAACTCAAGCAGGATGCAGAGGAGTTTTTAGGGGAAGCTGTCACCCAAGCTGTAATTACAGTTCCTGCCTACTTCACTGATGCCCAACGCCAAGCCACCAAAGATGCCGGGGCGATCGCAGGCTTGGAAGTTTTACGAATTATCAACGAACCCACCGCCGCGGCCCTAGCCTACGGAGCAGATAAACTCCAGCAAAACCAACTTATCCTTGTATTTGACCTAGGCGGTGGCACCTTCGACGTATCAGTACTACAGTTGGGGGATGGAGTATTTGAGGTCAAGAGCACGGCTGGAAATAACCACCTTGGGGGTGATGACTTTGATAATGTCTTGGTTCAGTGGATGCTCAAAAACTTCCAGGCAAGTGAGGGTATTGACCTAAACAAAGATAAAGTTGCCCTCCAGCGTCTCAAGGAAGCTGCGGAAAAAGCCAAAATTGAACTGTCTGACCAGACCACTACATCCATTAATCTGCCTTTCATCACCGCCGATGCCAACGGTCCCAAGCACCTGGAGCTAGACTTGAGTAGGGCTGAATTCGAAAGCCTAGTCAGGCATCTAATTGATGCGACCATGGAACCAGTCCGTCAAGCCATTAAAGATGCTGAACTCAAGCCCAGCGACGTGGAAAAAATCATCTTAGTCGGAGGTTCGACGCGGATTCCAGCCGTACGCGAATCAATCCGGCAATTTTTTGGCGGGCGTGAACCTGACACCTCGGTTAACCCTGATGAGGCAGTTGCGATCGGTGCAGCCATCCAAGGCGGTGTATTGGGAGGGGAAGTTGAAGATGTACTACTCCTTGATGTAGCACCCCTATCTTTGGGGATTGAAACCCTAGGGGATGTATTTACCAAAATCATTGAACGCAACACCACAATTCCCGCCATCAAATCCCAGTCCTTCTCCACCGCCACAGACGGCCAAACTACCGTGGAGATCCATGTACTCCAAGGGGAACGGGCCATGTCCCGTGACAACAAGAGCCTTGGTCGATTCATGTTAACCGGAATTCCCCCGGCTCCCCGGGGCATACCCCAAATCGAGGTTGCCTTTGAGATTGATGTGAACGGCATCCTCAAGGTATCAGCCACCGATAAAGGGACAGGTAAAGAACAAAGTATCGTGATTACAAATACTGGCGGGTTGAGCCGAGAGGAAATTGAAAAGATGAGTCGAGAGGCAGAGCAGTATGCTGAGTTAGACCAGCGTCGCCTGCAAATGGCCCAGGTTAAGAACCAAGCAGATGGTCTGATTCAGAGCTATCAAACTACTTTGGTAGAAAATCCAGATATGATCAGCCGCGACCTCAAGGCTGAAATTGATGCCAAAATCCTTGAACTTAACCGGATCATAGCTGATCCTGCGGTTGATGTAGAGTCGGCTAAAACGCATTTTGACCATTTTCAGCAGCTACTGTTCTCAATTGGTACCGCTATCTATCAGAAGGTAACCCAGCAGAATTCTTCCCCTTCCTACGATGACAGTAACGCCACTGCTGTCTATAACCCGGAAGATATGGATCAAACCATTGCGGCTGTAGAGTTTAGCGATGGCTCTCAATCTAATGCTGAAGATGAATTTACGTTTGATTTTGATGATGATGGCACTATTAGTGCTGATTATGAGCCAGTGGACTAGAGGGGTTAAAAAAACTACCAAGCAGTCCGGTTCACTGTAGTACACTTTGAATAAATATGCTTTTCTCCCCAACACCTCTCTATGGCTAAAGATTATTATGATATCCTGGGTATCTCGCGTGATGCCGATAAGGAAGAGATCAAACGTGCCTACCGTCGCTTAGCTCGTAAGTATCATCCTGATGTCAACAAAGAGCCGGGGGCTGAGGATACATTTAAGGAAATTAATAAGGCCTACGAGGTTTTGTCGGAGCCAGAACTCCGCTCTCGGTACGATCGCTACGGTGAATCGGGAGTAGCTGGTGGAGCGGCTGGTTTTGATATGGGGGATATGGGCTTTGCTGATATCTTTGAGACCTTCTTCAGTGGGTTTGGGGGAGCAACTGGTCAACAAACTCGTCGCCGTAATGCCCCAGCTAAGGGTGAAGACCTACGCCTAGACTTGAAATTAGAGTTCCGGGAAGCAGTTTTTGGAGGCAAAAAGGAGATTCGAATTCCCCACCTGGAGACCTGCACAGTTTGCGGTGGCAGCGGTGCCAAGCCTGGTACTGGCAGTCGTACCTGTCCTACTTGTGGTGGTAGTGGGCAAGTCCGGCGGGCTACTCGCACTCCCTTTGGCAGCTTTACCCAAGTTTCGGTGTGTCCTACCTGTAATGGGGAAGGGCAGATTATTGAAGAAAAGTGTGATAGCTGTGGTGGGGCTGGCCGTAAGCAGGAAACTAAGAAGCTGGAGATTACAATCCCGGCTGGGGTGGATAATGGTACTAGGCTGAGGGTTGCTAAGGAGGGTGACGCTGGTTTGAGGGGCGGTCCGCCCGGCGACCTGTATGTTTATTTATTTGTGGAGGAGGATGCGGAATTCCAGCGCGAAGGTATTAATATTGTCTCCCAGGTTAAGCTCAGCTATTTACAGGCAATTTTAGGCAGTAAGCTGGAAATCAATACGGTTGATGGCAGTGCTGAGCTGACTGTGCCAGCGGGTACCCAACCTGGAACGGTAATGACGCTGGAAGGCAAGGGTGTTCCTAAGCTGGGCAACCCGGTTAGCCGTGGGGATCACTTGATTAGTATCCAGGTGGAGATTCCTACTCGGATTAGTAATGAGGAGCGAGAGCTTTTGGAGCAGTTGGCTCAATTGCGGGGCGATCGCATCGGCAAAGGTGGAATTGAAGGCTTTTTAGGCGGACTGTTCAATCGCTAACCTTAATATGCAAAACTTAACCCATCTTGACCTCAGAGGCACACCCTGTCCGATTAATTTTGTTAAGACTAAATTGCGCTTGGAAAAATTGCCCCCCGCCACTACCCTAGAGGTGTGGCTAGATGCGGGTGAACCGATCGAGCAGGTGCCTGACAGCTTGAAGATGGAAGGGTTTATCATAGAGAACATTGAAGCGCGACAGGAGTTTTTTGCCCTGTGGGTCAAGCGGCCTCTCTAGAGCTATTGCCAAGAAATCGCCTCCACGGGATTGTGATGGGGGCTGAGGCTGATTTTTATCGAGTGCGTTTAGTGGAATCGGAATTGACTTTGTTGTGTGTCTGCCGAGCGCGTCTGCAAAAGACTGCCCAACAGGTGTTAGTCGGTGACCGCGTAATTGTGGAGCCTGATTGGTCGGGGCAGCGGGGGGCTATTGAGGAGATTTTGCCCCGGTTTAGTCACTTGTCTCGTCCGGCGATCGCCAATATAGACCAAGTGTTAGTGGTGTTTGCCCTTGCTGAACCCCAGCTAGATGAATACCTACTCAGCCGCTTTTTAGTGAAAGCCGAGACAACAGGATTAGCAGTAAATTTATGTCTAACCAAGGCTGACTTGGTGAGCGAAACTGACCAGCGCAGATGGCAGGAACGTCTCCGGACTTGGGGATACCAGCCGATTTGTATCAGCTTGGTCACCCAGTCTGGTCTGGAGCAGATCAGGGCAGTTTTGGGCGATCGCACCAGTGTTTTGGCAGGCCCCTCTGGAGTCGGGAAATCACGGCTAACTAACTCCCTAATTCCAGGTCTTGATCTATCAGTGGCTGCCGTTAGCGGTAAGTTGCAGAAGGGCCGCCACACTACCCGCCACGTGCAACTGTATCATCTGCCAAGCGGTGGTCTGCTGGCGGATACCCCCGGCTTTAACCAAGCTGAAATTGACTGCTTACCTCAGGAATTAATCCGGTACTTTCCAGAATCACACCACATCCAGCAGCCCTGCCAGTACCACAACTGCTCCCATCGCCATGAACCAAACTGTGCTGTCCGGGGGGATTGGGAGCGATACAACCATTATTTGAATTTTCTACAGGAACTTGAGGCGAGTCGTGATCGCTACCGCCCGGAAACCGGCCTCAAGATTAAGCACAAGGGCGGCAAAGTCGTTCACGAACCCAGGTTAGCTGCTAAAAAATATCGCCGCACTTCCCGGAGAAACCAACACCAAATACTCCAAGGCTCTCTGCAAGAGGAAGAATATTAGCCACAAGGGCAACCCGGTACAGGTATGATTGACTGTATAGCTTTCAGTACCATACGCCCGGAGGAGAGTATGTTAGTGTATTTGCTGGCGATCGCAGTTGCTACCGGTAGTTTATCGGTGTTTTTGGCCGCCTTTTTTGTCCCGGAAATTCACCGTCAAAATGATTTCCTCTGGAGCGGTGTGGGGCTGCTCTATGCGCTAGTTTTATGGGTGACCGCCGAGCAGATCGGCGGTGGGCTACTCCTTGGTCAAGCCGCAGGAGTTGTGTTTTTGGAATGGGCAATTCTCCAGATGTTACGATCGCGCTGGCTACTAGTCCCCACGGAACAGCGCTCAGCCCAATCAGTAACCCTAGTAAGCAAATTGGCTGATTTATCTACACTCCAAACCTGGCAGACAATCATCAAAAACCTGCAAATCCAACTCCAAAGCTTTGGCAAGAAAACTGAGCCACCCGCCCCAAAACCACCAATCACCCAAACCACCGCCGTTTTAGAAACCGAACCAGCTAAAACCCCTCAACCAGCCGATCCCACAACCCCTGAACCACCTGCACCGGCCGAGGCAACCGCAACTGATACCCCAGAACCAGCCCCTGAACAGACGGGAGACTCAGCACAGACAGAAAGTTAAGCTACAGCAGTCACCATCTGGACTAAAACACAATAGAAGTTGAAATTAATCCAGGGAAGCAGCGTTGGTGTATCCCTGGAAAGAATTACTTAAACTTAAATCAAATATGTTAAAAAATATGGTTGCTGAGTAAACGAACTCGTCAGTTGTTTTACTATTAAATAAACATGTTTATTATATGACGAAAGAACAGCTCCTTAAATGGGTAATTTAAGGTGTGGATCTAGTGAATATCTAGCTTTAAATTTGGGTGTGAGCTGGGCTAGAGGCTCAATTAATCTTAATTAATATAGGTGCTCGGTGCAAACATTTTGTCACAACAGGCACGGGGTTTATGGTTTCAGGATTTACCACTGAGCTAGTAAATCTATGTGGCACCGGCTAAGGCATATGTAAGGATACCAAAATTAGATTCTGAGACTAATAAACAGCACACGAAAGTATTACGCAGTGAGTAGAAAAACCACGATTTACCGGCCCCTAGAGTGCCGCCCCGATAACTATCAAGATTGGCTATCCCAGGGGAATGCCCTGTATGAAACCCAGAACTATCTGGAAGCTTTATTGTGTTACGACCGGGCAATCACCTACCGGAGTGGGGATTATCAATTAGCCTACCGGAGGGCCAGAATCCTAGAGCAGTTGGGTTACTATGAGGAGGCGATCGCCAGCTACAAACTGGCCCTGGAGTTTCAACCCGGTGATTATTGGGCTTGGTACGACATGGGCTTTGCCTACAGGGCCGCAGGAGACTACGAAACTGCCTTGCAATGCTACTGTCAAGCTTTGGTAATTCAACCTGATGACTACTGGGCTTGGTATCACCGTGGATTTGTAGCCCTAGAGGATCTAGACCGCTACCGAGAAGCGATTTACAGTTTCCAGCAGGCCCTTGCGATCGCTCCCAAAGACTACTGGGCCCGGTATCGATTGGGGGATGCCTTACGCCACAGCGGCCAGTATCCCCAGGCCATAGATTGCTACAACCTGGCCCTAGAGCTTCGGCCGGGGGACTTTTGGGCAACCTACCAAAAAGCCAATACCCTGCGGTCGGCGGGTCGGTGGTCAGAGGCAATAGTAGTTTATGACCTCGCCCTTGAGATTGTTCCAGATGATTATTGGTGCTGGTATCAGAAGGCCGAATCCCTGCGCCGCTTGGGTCATTATCGGCAGGCAGCTTCCGCCTACCAGCAGGCTCTACAAATCGACGCAAAAGATGTATATGCCCACTACAACCTGGCCTGCTGTTACAGTCAAATGCAAGAAAGTAATTTAGCGATCGCCCAACTACAAAAAGTCATAGCCCTCAGTCCCCAGAAAATTATCCCCCTAGTGCGCCAGGATCCGGACTTTGCCAAAATTAGAACTGAGGCTAGCTTTCGACAGATGTTAGAGAGGGCGTTACGCCGTCCTCATCAGGTATAGTTTTCCTCGCTTTGAAATTGTTGAGGGATTTTTCAGAGGAAATTACCCCCAAGACTACGTAGATCATGATTAAGTGAAGTATTCAGTGCTTTAAATATTGGAATCCCATGGCTGGAGGCTGTTATGCGTAAAATAATTTATCAGGCTGTAACTGTCCTAGGCTGTGCTGCCCTTTTGGGTTGTGGGCAAGTCCGGGAACTCACAACCCCAGGGGTAACCACCCAAACTCCACAGCAGGCTCCTGCAACCCAATCACCTGCACAGGCCACTCCCGCAGCCAAGGAGCCGACTCCCACCAACCAACCCAAAACCACTAAGCAACCAAATGCTCCTAAAACTTTGCCCCAGGCTTCAGTGCGGGTCATACCTGATGAGCGCATCAGTCCTCAAATTGTGGTCGCGATCGCCGATAAAACCTACACCCTCAACGCCAAAGATATCCAAGTCGAAGTTTTAGACAGCCTCGACTGCCAAAGCCTGCGTCGGGTCGAGAAGAAGACCTTGACTGCCTCTCATTTCATCCGCGATACGATCGCCATTGATCCCGGCACCGGACGGATTGCGGTAGGGGTGACTCTCCAATACTGCTTCCTAAACCAAGAAAGTGCTGTATTGGTTCTGCGCCCCACCACCCCAGGAAACTATAGACCTCAAATTCTTCAGGTGCCGGGCCGGCAGAGCCTCAGCGCCGAAAATGCCACCCACCCCCTCGGTTACATCAGCGCCCTCAACTACCGCAGTGGCAATCTGCTGGTTGAACACGGTCATGCAGATAGTTCCCAAGCAGAACTAGTGTTTCAAACTAGCCCCAGCTCCATTGGAGTGTTAGTCAACTGTAACGTAATTTCCGGCGGAGAATCTGGCGGGCAAAAGCTTTGCCCACCCAAGAAATAGACCCTTCCAAGGACTTTTGATCTGGGGTATATAACCCTGGATTGAGCCAATTGACCTGAATTCCCACCAACCGATAGATTACCTAGGGAGTGTCGGAGATATAAGCTGATAACCAGGAGTTTTCCATCATCAACAAATTGGGGCAACACTAACCCGTTGCCTCTTTATTTATGGCTAATAGCTGCCGCGGCCATAGTTAAATTTCCTAAAAGCCTGTAGCCTCGAGATGCTCCCCACTGGATGGGTTACACCCACTAGCCTCCTGAAAAGAGCTCAATTTTGAGATTAATTAGCATCAGTTCCGGTCAAGGGCATTGATCCCATAAAATTCGTCTGAAATCAAGCAATATCCCTACCAAGGTGACTCAATTTACAACGAGATAATGCAGCTCTTAGTTTATCGGGAATTCACATTAGTTAGGCTTAATTTTATTGGCTATATTTTATTTTTGTGACATTGCAAAAACAGATTCAGTTTCTGGGACTTTACAGCCGCAATCTCAGGAGATGTTTTGACAGTAATTTGGCTAAGGCTTGGTAACTCACCTTAGCCTGTGCTGCTTGCCCTGCCTAGGATTCAGGTCTAGACCGAGAATTTTTCGGTAATTCTAGCCATAGCTTCGTTGACATTTTCCCGGCTATTAAAGGCCGAAATGCGGAAATACCCCTCACCGGCTGCCCCAAATCCTGATCCGGGCGTACCAACCACGTGGCAGGTGTGCAGCAGTTTGTCAAAGAAATCCCAGCTAGACAGCCCCTGGGGAGTTTTTACCCACACGTAGGGGGCATTGATGCCGCCATAGACCTGTAAACCAGCCGCATGCAGCTGGGTACGGATGATCTGGGCATTTTCCATGTAAAAGTTAATCAAGGCTTTGACTTGAGTCTGCCCTGCTTCGGAGTAAACCGCAGCGGCCCCCCGCTGAATTATGTAGGAAACTCCATTAAATTTGGTGGATTGGCGACGGTTCCATAAATCCCAAAGGTTGATTTCAGAACCATCGACTGCTTTACCGGTCAGGGTTTTGGGTACTACGGTGAAGGCACAGCGGGTACCAGTAAAACCAGCGGTTTTGGAGAAGGAACGGAATTCGATCGCGCACTCACGGGCCCCCGGAATTTCGTAGATTGACCTAGGGAGGCTGGGATCAGTGATGAAGCCTTCGTAGGCCGCATCAAACAGAATAATTGAGCCATAGCTGCGGGCGTAGTCCACCCAGGATTGCAGGTGTTCTTTGGTGGCCGTAGCCCCAGTGGGGTTGTTTGGGAAGCACAGATAAATCAGATCAACCTTGCCTGTGGGCAAAGGAGCCACAAAATTATTGGCGGCGGTAATTGGTAGATAGACCAAGCCGGCAAATTCCCCTTGGTCATTGGCCGGGCCCGTATGACCGGCCATGACATTAGTGTCTACATACACTGGATAAACTGGATCGGTAACGGCGATCGTATTGTCGTGGCCGAAAATATCTAGGATATTACCGGTGTCGCACTTGGAGCCATCGGAGATAAAAATTTCTGCGGGGCTGATCTCACAGCCCCTGGCTTGGAAGTCGTGGCTGGCGATCGCTTCCCGGAGCCAAGCATAGCCTTGCTCTGGGCCATAGCCTTTGAAGGTGGCGCGATCGCCCATTTCGGCGACGGCAGCGGTCATGGCTTCCCGGCAAGCTGCGGGTAGGGGTTCAGTCACATCTCCAATCCCTAGGCGGATAATCTTGGCATCGGGATTAGCCGCTGCAAAGGCATTGACCCGCCGGGAAATTTCAGGAAACAGATAGCCAGCTTTGAGTTTGAGGTAGTTATCGTTAATAGTTACCATACACAGAGGTTTAATGAGAATGTGCCCATCAGCTTAGCGGAAATTAGGGGCGAATTAGTTTTTGCAATTCAGCGGTCGTTAGTTCCCGCCACTGGCCGGGTTGTAACCCCCCTAGACCCAACTGGCCAATTCCAGCTCGCACCAATCGCAGGGTCGGGTGGCCTACCGCCGCAGTCATCCGCCGCACTTGACGATTTTTACCCTCCGTAAGAATAATTTCTAGCCAAGCGGTGGGAATGCTTTGACGATAACGGATTGGCGGCTCCCTGGGAGGTAAATCCGGCTCAGTATCTAGGATTTTAATCCGGGCTGGTCGAGTGCGGTAATTTTGGATAACTAGCCCCCGGCGCAGGGGTTCTAGGGCCGCATCCGTAGGGATATTTTCTACCTGGGCCCAGTAGGTACGCGGATGGGCAAAGCTGGGATCACTGAGTTGGTGCTGGAATTTGCCATCATCGGTAAGCAAGAGCAGCCCTTCACTGTCGCGATCGAGCCGCCCCACCGAGTACACACCAGGAATCGGGATATAATCTTTCAGAGTCTGCCTGTGCCCTCCGGGATTACTAAACTGGCACAGAACATCATAGGGTTTATAAAACATTAGGTAGCGCATGGTAGCCACACCAGTTCAAACATTTCCCCTCACAGCGGTAGTCGGCCAGGAGGCCATTAAACTGGCCCTGTTATTGGTGGCGATCGATCCCCAACTGGGCGGGGTAGTCATTGCGGGCCGGCGTGGCACCGCCAAATCTGTGATGGCCCGGGCCCTGCACAATTTGCTGCCACCAATCGTCACTACCGCTGAAGAAGCCCGAGCCACACCTTTTGTCCAAATTCCCCTAGGAATTACTGAAGACCGACTCCTAGGCTCCGTGGATGTAGCCCTATCAATCCAGACCGGAGATACCGTCTTCCAAGCTGGGCTACTGGCCCAGGCTCACCAGGGGGTGATGTATGTGGATGAAATTAATTTACTTGATGAACAGATTTCCAATCAATTGCTCAGCGTGATCAGTGAAGGCAAAAACCGCGTAGAGCGCGAGGGAATCAGTATGGAGCATCCCTGCCAAGTGATTTTAATTGCCACCTATAATCCCGAAGAGGGGGAGCTGCGTGCCCACCTGCGCGATCGCATTGCCATTGCCCTTTCTGCCGATGGGGTGCTGGGGCTGGATGAAAGGGTAATGGCCGTGGATCAGGCCATCAGCTATACAACTGATCCCCAAGCTTTTGTAGCTCAATATACCAGTGACAGCGATGAGCTGAAAACCCAAATCATCTTAGCCCGTGAGTGGCTCAAGGAGGTTCAAATTAGCCGGGAGCAGATTAGCTACTTAGTCCAAGAGGCAATTCGGGCTGGGGTTCAGGGTCATCGGGCTGAGATTTTTGCAGTGCGGGTAGCCAGGGCCCATGCGGCCCTGGAGGGGCGATCGCAAGTCAATGCCGAGGATTTACGCAAAGCAGTGGAGCTGGTAATTGTGCCGCGATCGAGCGTTACCCAGCCCCCGGAACCGCCGCCGCCCCCACCACCCCAGTCCCAAGAACCATCAGAATCCCAAGAACCAGAAGAGCAGCCAGAAGACCGACCCCAGCCAGAGGAAACTGCCATTCCTGAAGAATTTGTCTTTGACCCGGAGGGGGTAATCCTGGATGCCAGTGTGTTGTACTTCACCCAAATGAGCCAACGTCAAGGCAAATCCGGTAAACGCAGTATCATTTTTTCTCAGGATCGAGGCCGCTACGTCAAACCCCTCCTGAAAAAGACCGCCCGGATTGCGGTGGATGCCACCCTCAGGGCGGCGGCCCCCTACCAGCGATCACGCCGCGCCCGCTCCAGCGATCCCGACCGCCGCGTCTACATCGAATCCAGCGATGTCCGGGGCAAAAAGCTCGCCCGGAAAGCTGGCTCCCTGGTCATCTTCCTGGTGGATGCCTCTGGCTCCATGGCCTTGAACCGGATGCAATCAGCCAAAGGCGCAGTATTGCAGCTTTTGACCGAAGCCTACGAAAACCGTGACCAGATTGCCCTAATTCCCTTTCGAGGAGAACAGGCTGAAGTCTTGCTGCCACCGACCAAATCAATTACCACTGCCCGTCGCCGTCTTGAGAAAATGCCCTGCGGCGGTGGTTCCCCCTTGGCCCACGGCTTAACCCAATCAGTGCGAGTGGGGATGAATGCCAAGCAATCTGGAGACATTGGCCAGGTGGTAATTGTCGCTATTACCGATGGACGGGGCAATATTCCCCTGGCCCGATCGCTTGGGGAAACTATTCCCGATGGTGAGAAACCAGATATTAAAAAGGAACTGCTCGATATTGCTGGCAAAATTCGGGCGATCGGCTTTCAGCTTTTAGTTATTGACACCGAAAGCAAGTTTATTTCCACGGGTCTAGCCAAGGAGCTGGCTGCCGCCGCCGGAGGGCGCTACTACCACCTGCCCAAGGCTAGTGATCAAGCGATCGCTGGAGTCGCCCGCCAAGCCCTGTTTAGCTGACTTGATCTGCTGTCCAAAACTAAATGGGGTCGATTCCCACACGTTATAACCAGAAGGCCAGAATATAAGTCAACCTTCTACTGGATTACCCCATAACAGCTTGAACATAAATCTGGTATCCAGAAAGCCTATCAACTGGCAATTCAGCCCCCAAACTTTACAGATTTGGATGGATTTTGGGAGAAGCGAATCACAGGGAACCAGCTCCCCCCAGTAAAAAAATCAGGGCTAAATAACCCACTCGTTGCTGCACTGACCGCTTTAGCTATTAACCTGGCTAGTCAGCAACTCATGGAGTACCCAGTCCAGCATTTGCAGGATTTGATCTACCATCAATTCAATCTGCCGCGAGGAAATCAGCCCACTCAGGGAGCGGGCATCTTCAACAATCCGCATTCCTTGAATTTTGGGAAAGCGCTGTAGTAGCTCTTTACGTTTGGCTTCGCCAAAAAATACCGTACCAGAGATTGGTACGGCAACTTGGACTTTAACATCGTTGGTCAGCTTACTCATCCGGGCAGTCACCAGGGTATAGCTATTAACCTCCTGTTTGAGGACGACATCAAAGGAGCCGTCAACCCGGCCTGTCCCCCATTGGACATTCAACTTGCGGGCCTTGGCCCAGTCGAGGATACGCTTTGACACTGCTAGACCATCGCTACTTTCACGGGTACGCATTTCTTGGAAGAAAGAGGCTTCATCCCACTGGTTGCCGGGTCTAGGGGAAATCGACTTCCTGAGGCTAGAGGGGGTTTGGCCAATGAGTTTGGGTACGATGATCCGGATGTTGTGGCTGGTATATTGGCTGATCTCCACAGCGAGGATTTCAGCTTTATCCATCTGGGAGTTGAGGAATTCCACAACCCGCTGAAACTCCGGGGAGACGCGATCGCTCACAAACACTAACCTCACTTCCCCCTGTTGCAGGTTTTTGGTCACCTGCCGCCAGAAGGGTTCGCCATCGATCGCCCCACCGATAAAGTTTTGCAGCACCTCTTCAGCATTTTGCCCTTGGCTTGTCCAGTAGGACATAAACTGATCCCGGATTACTTCCGGTGTCCAGTAGGCGACAGCATGGGCTGCGTAGTCTAGCAATTGAGAAATCAACAATTGCCAAAAATTAGGAAATTCGCTGATGCCTGCTTGCACAAGGGTAGGCATGGCATCTTGGTCAATAAATAGATGATTGAGGAAACCACGATCGCTCCCCTGTACCCCAGCAGGAATAGGCAGGTTAGCGCTAATTAAAAGCCAACGCCGGGGTTCAGCAGTATCCATTTGCTCCCCGGCTAGAAGCTTGGGGTAAGCCTCAATCAAACCTTTGAGGGATTCCTCGGAGTCATAGGGTTGGGCAGCCATTTCCGCTAGTTGTCCATTGTCTTGAATTTGAAAAATAGACATTACGATGTAATTCCTTACTCGATTTATGGTCGCTCCGGCGGGATGCGGTCAAAGAGCTAGATGCATTGCCCCATGGAATACCGCCACTGCCGGGCCAGTCATATACACCCTATCCTCGGCCCAGGTAATTTCTAAGCATCCCCCCGGCAGTTCCACCGTACAGGTGCGATCGGTCTGGTTGGTTAGAACCCCAGCTACCACAGCTGCACAGGCCCCGGTGCCACAGGCTAGGGTAATACCTGCTCCCCGTTCCCAAACCCGCATTTTTATATAGTTTGGGCTAATCACCTGGATAAATTCGGTGTTGGTACGCTGGGGAAATGCCTGATGGTGCTCAAAATGGGGGCCAATCTGAGCTAAGTCTAGGGCATCAACATCAGCCACAAACACTACACAGTGGGGGTTACCCATACTGACACAGGTAGCGGCCCAGTTCTGACCTACAGCAGCGATCGCCCTGTTGATTACCTTTTCTTGGGCTGGAGCTAGGGTTGTGGGAATCTCCTCAGCCAAGAGCCGGGGCGGTCCCATGTCCACTCTAACCTGCCCATCGGGAAGTAGCTCCGGTTGAATTAAGCCAGCGCCGGTATGGATGCGGTAGGTGTGGCTAGTTTCCAAGCTCCGGTTTTCTAGGGTAGCTAGGAACTTTGCCAAGCAGCGAATGCCGTTACCACACATTTCCGGCTCAGATCCATCTGAGTTAAAGATACGCATGGTGTAGTCAGACCCGTTGCCGCCAGCTAGGGCAAAGATCACCCCATCGCCGCCGACCCCAAAATGACGATCACACAGGGCGATCGCCTGCTGGGAAGTCAATAGGGGCTGGGGAGCATGGCGATTATCAATTAAGATAAAGTCATTACCCAAGCCTTGATATTTTGTAAAAACTACTTCCATGGATATCCAGTGACTGGGGTTTACTGCAAGTTTTCTAGGCCGTCTTAGAAAGATTGTAGTATTATCTGTTAGCCACGTAACTAGAGGAAGCTGACTATGATGGAACTTGAAACTGGGATTCCCAGTACAAAGATGATCCAGTCCTATGTCAAAGATAAGCGTAGTGTGGAGATCAAGTTATTAACTAATGATGTACTGACTGGTCAAGTTTTTTGGCAAGACCCACAGTGCATATGCATCAGTGATGGTACGATTATCTACCGCCAGGCGATCGCCTACATAAAAGCACGCTAGGTACCTAATGGCCTGGCCAACTTCACCCCTAAACCAGGCTCATACGTGGGCATAAGTTTTCCATCACACCACATTGCTCCGATAAAGGGATCATCAATTAAATTCAGGTGACTATCTAAGTCTAGGTAGTCTGCTAGTGGAGCTAGGTGGGCCATAGCTGTGTTACTGAGGGTAGAGTCGCTATAGCAGCCAAACATGACCTGTAACCCTAGGGCACGGGCCGTATGGATCATGGCAATCACTTGATCCAAGCCCCCCGCCTTCATTAGTTTGATGTTTATTCCATGGACACAGTTAGACAGTTTAAAGATATCTTGGCCAGTGGCACAGCTTTCATCAACAAATATAGGCAGGGGCGATCGCCTATATAGCTCTGGTAACTGCGCCTCCGCTCCCCTAGGGAAGGGCTGTTCCACATAGATTACCCCAAACTCAGCCAGCCAATTTAGCATCTTTTGGGCCTCGACCAAACTCCAGCCGCCGTTGGCATCCACCATGATCTGGGCCGAGCCGGCCGCCTGTTTAACTGCTTGGAACATTGCCTGGTCAGCAGCAATTCCGGCTGGACTACCCAGCTTAATTTTTAGGATGCGGCCTGCGCCCAAGGACTGCCATTGGCGGAGGCGTTCCAGGGCTTTTTCGGGGGAGCCAATACCGATAGTTACTGCCGTTGGTTGAATTCTACTTAAGTCCAGTCCCCACAATTGCCATAGGGGTATCCCTAATTGTTTGCCTATCCAGTCATGCCTGGCTGTTTCGATCGCAGCCCTAGCAGCTGTGGCGATCGCTAGATTATCCAGGCAACTAGCAATCTGTTGGCCTTGCCAAGGGGAAAAAGCAGCTAAATAGGCCGCCGCCTTTGTCAGTTCTTGGTGTAGCAGGTCTGTAGTCTGTGGGCGATCGCCCAGATTAAAAGGAGAAGCCTCTCCCCAACCTTCCAAGCCCTGATAGCGCAACCTCACCCAAAGATTGCAAGTCTGGCTGGTTGTACCCCGACTAATTGTCAGAGGAATTTGCTTATGAACGGTGATTGGGGTAACTAGGAGCTGAATCAACAGACTACATTAGTTAAACTTATTGATCAATTAAAAATGATTGTATTTACAAATCATTTTCTTGGACTATGCTGTTATTTACAAATCACTGCACTAGCGATCAAAGTCAAGGCCAGTTAATAATCCGACTCACAGGGGACGGGTTGCTGGTTCCGGACAATGATTAGTATCAGGTTCAACAGGATCAATGGTTCTAGCCAATACAACGATAGATTCGACTTAGGTATGTAGTAATTACTACACAGAGCCAAATTTTGCCGAGCTACTATGATTAGCTGGGCAACTAAATAAAGTTAGACTGCTTGCCCGTCCTACAAAATAGCAAACTGGCAGCAACTGAAAATAGAGCCAATTAGTTTATGTAACGCTAGAGGCCCTTAACTATAAATTAATCAGTCTCCGCTGCGATCGAACTATTAACAAAACTCTACAATTTGGTTTTTTCAAGAAACTAACAGAGAAAAGTTATGACCAATGCATTGCCAAAACATTCCCTAAACTGGCAGACAACAATCATCAATGCACTGCACAGCTTCAAACCCCTAAAGCCAATTCGTCAGTGGTTGGAAAGCATTAAAATCAACAGTCCACAATTTGCCCATTGGCTGTGCCGCAGTATCCCAGCCCGATGCCCATTTGCCCGCGATATCTCCCTATTTGGTCGGATCATACTGCATATTCCTCCTCTATGTAAACTTAACCCCTTTTACAACGAGCTGATAAATTTACGATTTCGGGCCCTCTGTTATCTGTCGGATGTTTGCTGTGAAGATATTTCCAGCTACTGCTGATCAGCTCAGTCCAATCAAACAAAGCTGGCTTTCATCACCAAGCACATTTATCAGTAGCAGAGGTAATCCATCCAAACAGTGGGTTACCAAGTTAATTAATCAATTTGAAGATGTAAACTGCCTGCCATCCATCTCAACAACGGAATAGCGAGAAGCTTAGTAAGCGATTTTCAGTGATCGCATGTTTTAAACTTCCAGTGGTAGTCAGCTTAATTACCTATATTACCAATTATTACCAATATGAAGTCCACGCTAGGATAACTATCCAGAGGGTTAGATTGCATGAACATCAAAAGCTTATCATATCAGGGTATTTACAGAATTGTACACCTTAATTTATGAGTATGAGTAATTCTGGGCCAAGCAACATTCCGCGAGATAGTTACTATTGGCAGCAATTACGTGAGTTATTTATTGAATATAAGCAAAATCTTAGAGTCACTAATACAGCTTTAGCAAAAGGCTTAAACATCAGTAGGCAATCGATAGTTTCATTCATGCAAGGTAGCAATAAACTACCAATTGAGCGTGAGAGCTTACTCAATTTATACGAGTATCTACGTAATGAAGATGTATCACCGGACATCAAGAAGCTCCGGCTAGGTTATTTTGATCGCCCTGCCCTGTATAAGCTCCTTATGAGCGCTGGTTTCTTGGTTAATCCATCTATCCGCTTTACCGATTTAGAACCTGATCAGCATCAAAAAATTCAAGGAATAATTTTACGTCTTTGCAAATTAAAGTTACAGCCCAGGCAGTTTATCGGTCTAGTTGATGAAATTGAAGATATGATTACCAAGCGAGCTTTTTTTACAGAAAGAGAAATTTTTTCTGGCTTTAATAATCGGGGTACTGAGCCATCGAAATTAGTTCAATATCAACAATGGGTAGAGCAGCACATTGATAATCCAGATGTAAATATAACTAATATTTTTCTCAAACAAGCTATCCAGACTATCAAATATCCACCAACTCATTCTGAAATGTTTGAGCTATATGCTCAAATTGAGTATAACAATAGCATTAGTCCAATTGCATCCAATCATCACTTAGAAATAAAAATATTAGATTGCCAATTTGAAACTATCACTACTCGATTACAAGATCTAAAATATCTGAAAGACAAGCACAATCTTAAATTATATGTTGATAACATATGTAAACAAGCGGAGCAATATTTAATGGGTTTAAGTCCCAGTGAAAGTGAATACTTAGTAATTAGTCCAGTAGTTGAGGTGAAAATTTACTGGCAGTTTAAGCAAGAAGTTACCGACGAAGACTATATTTGGAGCTATTGTTCCTCAGCGACTCAGTTACAAAACTTGTTAGCAGCGACTCAATGCGGCATTGGTTATGGGCGCGATCGCGAGTTACTTGACTTTTCAAGCCATTCCCTAGGGCAAAAGGATTTTGCATTGGTTAAATCCTCGGCCGCCTACTGCAAAAATGGAACCATATATCATGGTAAGTGGGTAGATCAAAATGCGATCGTTGCCATACTTAAAGCAGTAACCATAGCCCTAATTAGTTGGTTAGTAGACGAAATGAAAACTAACACCGGCGACTATACTCAATATCGAAGAAGCTGCCAGAAGTTTGCCCAGATTGATCAACTCGTATATGAGGCTAGGCGGAAAGCCAAAAATCTACAGTTTCAGCCAATTGAGAACCCAGCAACTAACAGCAGCAATAGCAACTCTGCCTACATTTTATTAGACCAAGCGCTTCAAAGAATCTCTGAGCTTTTAGATGATCTAAAAAAACAAAGCCAAACTATTCGTGATTGCTATGAAACTAGCCTGCAAATTAAGTATTGCACTGTGGTTTTACTGCAAGTGAAAATACTTCGTGACCAAGGAGACTTATCAAGGGCGCAACGCCTTATAAACTCTCCGCAACTAGAGCAACACTTAGACTCAGTTACCTATCTTGACCAAGGGGCTGTGCCCTTAGCTATCAGTAAAAACATTGCAATAAAGCTACAAGACTTATTTTCAGGAACTCTAGAGCCAATAGATAATTTGCTTTGTAGCCAAGCAAAGTTCTGCACTACTTGCATGGAAAAATTGAAAAAGTATGTAGACGATGAGGATCTCAAATATAACAATTACAGTAACCGCTTAGATTTTGATGTGTATTTGTCTGCGGCTGATGCTAGCGGAGAAACCGCCATGATTGATTTTTATCTAACTTTAGGGGCACCAACACATTCCTCAAATAAAGTGAAAAAATGGGAGGAATCTATATTAAACCGGCTATTATCTGCCGCCCATTATGCCGCTAGGGTTGACTACCGTTTGCAAGCCGCCCAATGGCTGGCTTTAGCCAGTCGAGTTTGCTGTCGCTCTGGTAATCGAGACAGGGCGATCGACCTAGCAAATTTAGCTGAGGCAGTTATTACTGAAGCCCTTGGCTCTAGGATGTATTTTGAATACCAAGAGTCTACCCGTAGTGAAGTTTATTTAGCCCAGGGAGAACAATTCTTTTTGCTTGATCAAAAAGCTGATATGGCCCTAGATAAATTTTTACAATCCCTAAAAGGAGCAATCCATTTGGGTAATACTAGATTAATTGCCGATAACTTATATCGCATTTCTCAAATTAGCCATTACATGAGCAATCATCAGAGTTTGTTACATAGTAAATGGACAAATGTTTTTGCAAAAAATCAAATTAGAAGCAACCTAGATAAAGATAATCGGATTATGGCCGATGTAATCAAATTCCTAAACGAACTAGATAAAACTCAAGATTGGGAGTACATGGCTGGCCAATTTCTGAACGAGGCGATCGCCATTTGGCACCAGTGGGCCACCGACGGTATCAGAGGCAGTGCCAGAGTACATCCCTTTGAAAAGATTATGCGCGAGGGCAGTTTCTTAGGAAGAATTACCAATTAACTGCCTTGATTCCACTGCTTTTCAGCATCACTAATCGCCTGATCGACGCTCTTTTGGCCCAGCATTGCTGCTTGGAGATTTTCATAAATTACCTGCTGCAACCTCTTGACACCGGGCATAGCTGGCACCAAAACCTCCGCATCCCGTAATTGAGCTGCACTAATTCCACGAGCTTGATCAACTGGGGAACTGCCGCCACTCAGCCGGGATTGATACTGCTGTAACGCTTCAATGGTTGAGGGTAAAACATTGGCAGCTTGAGCAAAAGCTAGCTGGTTCTCAGAATTGGTGACGTAGAGAGCAAATTTGAGGGCTAAATCCGGCTGATCAGTATCCTTGGGAATCACCAGATTCATCACAGCTACATTTTTTTTATTAGTTGTACCAGTAATCTGGCTAGTGGTAGCTGAAGCCTTAGCAATGCTAGGGGCATTGTTGCTGATAGTTTGCATAAATTCAGCCCCTGAAGCTAGAAAGGCAACTTCACCAGCCTGGTAAAGTTCGATCGCCCGGCGATGCCCCTGGGTTAGAACCTCTGGAGGCAAAAAGCCCTGCTTATACATGTCTACCCAGTACTGGAAAGCCGCCTTTCCTTCGGGGCTATTGAAAGCTGCCTTTCCCTGGGCATCAACCAGTTTGACCCCCATCTGCACCAGCGACTCTAGGGCTTCTCCAGAATCCTGGGGAACAAAAGTCATAAAAATAGCTGCTTTACCAGTTTTTTCCTTGATTAATCTAGCCGCTTGGGCCAATTCGGCATAGGTCTTGGGGGGCTGAGCCACACCAGCCTTTTGGAGTAGCTCCTGATTGTAGATGGTTACTGCCGTAGTCAAATACCACGGGATACCAAAGCTCACATTGTTTAGGGTCGAAGCCTGCCATACCTTAGGTAAATATTTTTGTCGTTCTGTTGGGGTAATCTTAGCATCTAATTCCAGCCAAGCATTCTTAGCCGCCAGTTGAGAAGCAAAGGAAGGATTGAGGTTCACCACATCAGGGGCAGTCCGGGCTGATACCGCAGAGATGATCTTGCTCTCCATGGCCGCCCAAGGTACATCCACCCAACGTACTTTAGTGCCGGGGTTAGCCGTTTCAAATTGAGTAACCAAGCGATTAAAGTAATCGGTAAACTCGGGCTGGAGTTGCATTGTCCAAAATTCAATCTCTGCTCCCTTACCTTGGCTAATATTGGAGCCGCCACAACTAGCTAACCAAATTGTCAACATCAAGCCCGCCACTGCCCACAAAAAACGTCTAGCGATCGAACGACCCTTGCTCACCATAAACTCTCAACCCGACTACCTTTTAATTTTTGTCTTAGAGATCAATGTCTCAATCAATTCTCAGTATCGACATCTAGTCATAGCGATTATAGAACTTCACAGCCGTTGTATGGCCCTAGTCAACCATTTGTAGGATTTTTCCAAAGTTTATGGATCCGGCTTGGGAGTTCTAAGCTAAATTGGATACGATGCCCAGCAATACCCGGTCTGTTCCATGTTTAGTCGCCTATTCTCCAAGCGGAAATCTGGCATCGGCATTGAAATTACTGCCGATCGCCTCAACATTGCCCAAATAAAAAAACAAGGTCAAAATTATAAACTAACTACCTTTGCCACCCAAGAAATCCCTGATGGCGTTATTGTCGAGGGCAAGATTCATGATACCCCCGCCCTATCGGAGCTAATCCGCAACACCCTAGAGGAAAACAAAATCAAAGTAGACAAGGTAGCCACCTCAGTACCCATGCGGGAAGCGGTAATCCGGGTCATCCCCATACCTGCTGAGCTAGATGACAACGAACTCAGGGACATGGTGCTCAATCACGAAGCCGGTCTTTACTTGCCCTATCCCAGAGAAGAGGTAGATATCGACTATCAAAAATTGGGCTTCTTCACCGATGAAGATGGCATCGAAAAAGTTCAAGTTTTATTGGTTGCCACTAGGCGTGAAATTACTGATTCGTATATAGAAACTTTCCAGCAGGCCGAGCTAAGGCTAGACATTCTAGAGATTAATACTTTTTCACTTATCCGGACAATTCGAGAACAACTACGTCAATTTGGCAACCAAGAGGCCGCCGTTTTAGTAGACATTGAATTTGACAGCACCGAAATTGCCATCATTGTAGAGGGAGTTCCCCAGTTTAACCGCACTGTAGACATCGGGGTGTATCAACTACAGGCTGCCCTTAGTCGAGCAATGAACCTGCCAACCTCCCGCAATCCAGAGCTACTCCAGAGCATGACCATTCCAGAAACTCCCGCCGATGGGTTACGCACTGGTGCTACTGGCATCAACCCAGGAATGGCACAACTACTCAGGGTACTGGGGGAATTAGCTGACGAACTGCGCCGTTCAATTGATTTCTACCTAAACCAAAGCGAAAACCTAGAAGTGGCTCAGTTATTTTTAGCTGGTCTTGGCGGCGGCATTGGCAAAATTGATGAATTTTTCACCCAAAGACTAAGCCTACCTACAGCTCAAATTGATCCGATTAGTTCCATCTCCCTAGAAACAGAAGAGGAATTTTCACTAATCCAACGTCCTAGCCTAGGAACTGTATTAGGATTAGGGCTGAGGGAAGCGTAAGAATCCACCACTAACTGAACCTTATGTATAGCCTAGAAATTAATTTTCTTAAGGATCGCCCAGAGTTCCAAGCCCCCAGCGCGGCTCCTAGGGCCGCTAAAGCCAAAGTCCCCATCGGCGAAAAGGTTCCCATGTACATAGGAATTGGAATTGGCTTAGCCCTCCCAGCCCTAGCCGGAGGCTTAGTATTACTGATTAATCAACAGGGCGGTGTGATCGAGGAACAGCAGGCTGCTAAAGAAAAGGAGCTGGCTGAGATCCAGACCAAAATCAAACAAGTCGAGGCCATCAAAGCTCGTATTCAAGAGGTTAAAAACCAGACCAGCTCAGTTACGGGCGTGTTTAATGAAATTCGCCCCTGGTCAGCTTTGATTCAAGATATTCGTAACCGCACTTCAACTAATATGCAAATTACTGAGATTAAGGAATTGGCACCGCAACCAGGGGCAGCACCGCCACCTCGCCCATCACCATCCCCGTCGCCATCCCCATCTCCGGGGTCTTCTCCCAAAGCTGCTAGTCCTAGCCCAGCCGCTAGTCCGACCCCCAGCCCGACTCCCCAAGCCGCAATCATTGAAATTAAAGGAACCGCTAGGACTCCCAATGAGGTTAACCTCTTCCTGCTCAATATTCAGCGTTCCCCATTTTTCAGCCCTGAGCCAAGTTCCACCAGAATCGTTGTGGTCAGGGAAGTCAGAAACCCCGCCCGCCTGGTACAAGGGGCTGGCGCTCAGGGGAATATCCAGTTGGAGCTACCCAACGTGATTGAGTACACAATTCAAACTCGCTTAAATAATAATTCGGCCTCCCAGTTGATTGGCGAGATGGAGAGGTTGGGTGTAGTTGGCTTACCAACTCGGATCAGAACTATTCAGCAAATTCAACAGCAAGGAGGCGACGAGAAATGACCTTTAATGATGAGTTTATACCTGGTGGAGTTGCTGATCAAGATGAAGCTAGTTATCCGTCGGCTTTTGGGATTACCTTTACTCCCCAAGTTACTGGGATAGCTGTTGGGATACTGGGGCTTTTGGGCGCAGCCTACATTGTTTTGAGTTTTGTCTTGCCGGCTTGGGAAGAATACCAGAAGAAGCAGGAAGCTTATAACGCAAAGATTCAAGAGGTCGAGGGGTTAAAAAAGAGTGTTCAAAACATTGAACAACTGCAAAGGGAGCTTGTGGTGGCTGAAGGTCAGCGTAAGCGCGTAACGGAATTGTTTGGGGACAGCAGAAACTTGGACACGTTGCTTTTGGATGTGAACGGTGCTGTTGCTGAGCGGAGAGCCAAGTTGATTGTATTTGAGCCGGTTTTACCAGCCCAGACTTCTGCTACAAATGTACCGGCTCCGGCCCTCGATGAGCCTTTTACTCGCCAGACTATACGCCTAGAAATTGAGGGCACTTTCGAGCAGACTCTTGGAGTTCTACAGACGATCGAACGCCTCCAGATTTTAACCAGTGTTAAAGAATTTACCACTGTCCTCAAAGAACCGCCGACGGTGGTAGTCGGCCAGGGGCAAGTTTCTTCCCAGCCACCATTGCTAAAGACTGGGTTTAGATTAGAGGCGATCGTTCCCAAAAGCCAAACTACCATCCCCAGTCCGTCGCCTAGCCCCTCACCTACTCCCAAAAAATAGGTGAACCTACGCGAATTGTGCAGTATAACTATTGGTAATCAGCCAAGTTTTATTTCCATTAAGTAAGCCCGTTCGCAATTAGTGTAAAGCCGAGTGAGGAGAAACCCAGTGAACAGAAAATTAGCCCCCTTAGCCAATCTGGGCTGGCTCAGTGCCACAGCTTTGGTAGTCATGGCTAGCCAAACTGCAACCGCTCAAGCCATCAACAACATCACGACCGTGCAGGTAAACCAAACCAACGACGGCATCCAAGTTGTTCTTCAAACTCAGGGTGGTCAAGAAGCCCAAGTTGTCACAGGGGCTAGCGGTAATTCTCTAATTGCCGACATTAGTAACGCTAGATTGGCAATTCCAGCCGGGGCATTCCGTCAAGATAATCCGATCGCTGGTATCAGTAGCGTTACTGTAGTCCCCTCTGGGCCTAACTCCGTACGCCTGACTGTCACCGGAGCCAACAGCACCCCCACTGGTGAAATTATCCGCACAGTCGGCCCCAATATTTCTTTTAATTTTAGTCCCACCATAGCTAACGCCGCCCTGCCCAATAGTCAGGTTCTCAGCGCTAGCCCAAACTCACTACCAAACTTCACAACCCTCGGTCAAGCTCCCCTTCCCGCAGCTATACAGCCTAATTCCACTACCCCGACGGTTCAAGTACCCAGCTTGACTCCCCGCCCTGTGGCTAGTCCAAATCCTCCCACAGCAGTCGCCCAGCGCCCCTTGAGTAGCCCGCCTACGATTTTGGCCCAGTCACCCCAACCTCTGGTGCCAAATCCCCAGATTTTGATTGATGGCCGCCCCCCTGCCCCCACTAATCAGCCCCAGACCCTATTCCCCAATCCTCAGATTATTGTCAATAACCCCCCTTCACCCCTTGGGGCAGTCCAACCAATAGCTCCAGCTCCACCTTTCTTACCAGGCGCTGTACCGCCACCCCTGGGTGATATTGCCACCGCCACCATTGATTCTTCGGCAAGTACTGTCGACCTCGGCTCCAGTGTGAGAATTCCTCGACTGGTGGTGCGGGATGCCCCGGTGCGGGAAGTGCTGGGTGTACTTGTCCGGACTGCGGGCTTAAACATTGCCTTTACGGAGGGTCAAACTGGGGCGACTGGCGGTGCTGCTCCAGCCCAGGGAGCCGCAGCTACGGGGGCTGCTCGGACAATTACTATAGATATCCAGGATGAGCCAGTTCAAAATGTCTTCAATACGGTTCTTCAAGTCTCTGGTCTAGAGGCTAACCGGATTGGCCGGACAATCTTTGTGGGTGGTCGTCTCCCGGATAGTGCCAGAAATATTGTGACTCGCACATTTAGGCTCAACCAAGTGAATGCGACGGCAGCTGCTAACTTCTTGACCACCCAAGGAGCTGAGACTCAGATTCCCTTTGAGCAAGTACAGATTCAAATCGTTGGGACTGGCGCGGCTGCCCGGACTGTGGAAACGAGAACTCCGACCATCCTGACCCTACGGGCCACTGAAGGAATAGGCCCCCTGCTGCTGAGGGGCGTGTCAGTGAGTGCGGACGATCGATTGAATTCAATCACCGTAGTCGGCGACCCCCGCAAGGTCGAAATCGCTGGCAACTTCCTCAGTCAACTAGACCTGCGCCGCCGTCAGGTAGCTGTCAATGTCAAGATTATCGATATTAACCTCCTTGGTTCTGATGTCTTCCGGAGCAGCTTCTCTTTTGGGGCTGGGGATGGCTTCTTTGTCAACGACGGTGGTGCTGCATCGTTGAGCTTTGGAGGGTTCAGGCCTTCTACTAGACCAGAGGCAACAAGTAGCTTGACTACTCCACCAGTAATTAGTAATCCATTCAGTGGCGCAGAGACTTTTCTAGATTTCAACAACACCTTTGTGATTCCCGGGGCCGGCTCTGGCACCAGAACCATCGGTCAGCAAGGAATTATTAGTGAGAGTTTCCCTGATGCCCAGTTCTTTACACGCCGCCCCGGGGTTTCCCGTGATCCCTTTTCTGCTGGCGTGACTGACTTTACCAGGGGTACGCCAACGGTTGTAACCCTGGGTACACCATCTGTGGGCACCCCTGGTCAGCCTGGTTTTGTTCAAGGCACACCTACTCAGGTAACCCCGGGCACTGCACCCACAGCAACTGCCGCTCTTCCGGCTCTATTCCAGTTCCCGCGTCGCCTATTGACGGCGCTGCAAGCCCAGATTACCAGTGGTAATGCCAAGATTTTGGCTGACCCGACTCTGGTGGTACAGGAGGGGCAAACCGCGCGGGTGAATTTGACCCAGGAGGTGTTTGGTGGATTTACCCTGCGTTCTGTGACTCAGAATAATGTTACTAACCAAGTTCAGGAGCCAATTATTAAGCAGGCGGGTTTGAGCTTAGAAGTGATTGTTGATGGGATTGATGATAACGGCTTTGTTACCCTGGCGGTTAATCCTACAGTTTCTGCACCAGCGGCTTCGATCACTACGGAGCAGGGACAAATCACCCTAGTCCAGTCGCGGGATTTAAGTTCTGGACGGGTGCGCCTCCGCGATGGACAGACTTTGATTATTTCCGGGGTAATTCAGGAGACTGATCGTACCACAGTTTCTAAGGTGCCAATCCTTGGTGATATTCCAATCCTTGGTGCGCTGTTTAGAAGTACCCAGCGGGAGAACCAGCGTCAAGAAGTGGTTATTCTGTTGACTCCACAAATTCTAGATGATAGTGATCGTTCTAGCTTCGGCTATAACTACCAACCCAGCCGTGATGTTCAGCAAATCATTCAACAGAGACGTTAGTTACCAGACCACTACGAATATCGCGAATCTATATCTATAAAGATCTAAAAAAGCACCAACCTGTGGTGCTTTTTTCTTGCCTTTGGTGAAGCAATCAAGGCTGACTAAACCAGTGATCTTCGCTGTAAAGCTACATACAGCACTTTTTGATGAGACGGCGGTCGCTTCCCCATCAAGAATCATTACCTAGCAAGGATTTCAAAAATAGAGATGTCTTTCATTGACACAAAAGGTGCCGTAAATATCAATGATTTTCCACAATTCAGGCGGTGAATTTTCCAAATTTCTAGATGAATTGTCAAAATAGCCCCAAAATCTTTGGTCATAAAAGGCTAATGTTAACAAATCTGACTATTAGTTTGGAGTGAGCTTTAGTGAAAGGTAAATTTAGCGATCGCTAGCCTAGCTCTTGTCTGTAGAAAGCTGGGTATTTAGTTAAGGTTTATTAATCTACCCCCTAGAGCTGTTTAGACAGTGAGTAATATCGGGGTTAAAAGTATGTTTATTATCAATAAGCATTAATTGTTGACACAATCTATTAAAAATCCAGGAAAAATCCCAAAATCTACACAAATTAATAGTTAAATCGATCCACAAATCCCGATCCCAGATTACAATGATGCAGTAAAACTTCGATCCGGCAAAAGTTTCAGCCAATTCTAGAGTTAGTTATTCTACTATTTGTAGTGGGAGTTGGGAGAGACTAAAAAAACCGTTACCGAAGATTTCCCCGATAAATTTAACCAGTGATCGAACAAGTCAAGGAGATTAGCATGAACAAAGGCGACTTAGTTGATAAGATTGCAGCCAAAGCCACTGTAACTAAAAAGCAAGCTGATGCTGTCCTCACCGCCGTACTGGATGTGATCATGGAAGCAGTAGCAAACAATGATAAAGTTACCCTAGTGGGATTTGGTTCCTTTGAAGCCCGTGAGCGTAAAGCCAGAGAAGGCCGTAACCCTAAAACTGGGGAAAAAATGGACATCCCGGCTACCAGAGTACCCGCTTTTTCTGCCGGTAAGCAATTTAAAGAAATGGTTTCTAAAGAATAGCCGCGTGGGCAGAAGTGGAGTCGTTCTGCCCTAAAAACCTCCAGTCTTTATGTTTAGACCAAAACATGGGGGAAATCTAGCTTGGGCAGCCCAAATTGCTGGATGTTCCCCCGGACTTATTCTTGATTTTTCAGCGAGTATCAACCCCCTGGGCATTCCCCAAAGTGTGATTGAGGCAATCCAAGCCAACTTGCCGGCCATACAACACTACCCGGATCCCAGCTATCAAAGACTGCGTCAGTTTTTAGCCGATTGGCACCAGGTTCCCATTGAATATGTTTTGGTCGGCAATGGGGCTTCAGAATTAATTACTTGGGCCGCGCGGGAGTTGGCCAAACTGGCTTGGGTCGGCTTGATGGTTCCGGCATTTAGAGATTATTGGCGATCGCTCCGGGCCTTTGATGCCGAGGTCATCCCGATCAACTTGCAATTGAGTGTAGCCTCCCCAGCGATCAAGCGTCGGGAAACCGACTTACCGCAAATGCCCAGCTCACGCCACTCGGCCGGGTTACTGCTCAACAATCCCCACAACCCGACTGGGGTAATGTGGGGCCGTGAAATCCTCCTCAGCCTCCTCCAGGATTTTGCCTTGGTTGTGGTTGATGAATCGTTTATGGATTTTCTGCCCCCTGCCCAGGATCAAAGCTTCATCCCCTGGGTAACCCGCTATCCCAATTTAGTTGTGATTCGCTCCTTAACTAAATTTTATAGCCTGCCGGGACTGCGTTTGGGCTATGCCATTGCCCACACAGAACACCTAAACCAATGGCAGCAGTGGCGCGACCCTTGGCCTGTGAATGTTTTAGCGGAGGCAGCAGCGATCGCTGCCCTGGGAGATCAGCAGTTTCGCCAAGAGACCTGGGCTTGGCTAGGGCCAGCGAGGGAGGCCCTTTATCGGGGAATTGCCATGGTGCCTCAACTCCAGCCTTACCAGGGTAGTGTTAACTTTTTACTGGTTAAATCCGACCAATCAATCCTGCCTTGGCAAGAAAAACTCCTGAAAAATTATCAGATTCTCATTAGAGACTGCCTCAGTTTTCCGGAACTGGGAGAAAATTTCTTCCGGGTAGCCGTGCGGACTCCCCAGGAAAACCAAAAATTGCTAGCAGCGATCGCCCACATCAGCACTGACTTTAACTAAAACTAAGTTTGATCAGTTTTTACTGAGCCGAAACTCATCAAATTTAATCACTGGCGAATCTGGCTCCCTAGTATCAAACCGGTAGCTACTGACTGTCCCCGCCTCCGTATCTAAAATCGAAAATACTGTAATGTCATTGCTAGAGATGTAAGGCAGAGGCCGACCAGCCTCATCCAGCAGAGGAGCGATCGTCGGTACCACCGGCGGCAAACCATAGGGATCCCCCGTAGCTGCATACTGATACAAAGTCCGCTCCGGCATAGGCCGTTTTTGTTTATCTAAGTAAACTCCGTAGGTATTACCCACATTGGAAGACTCCAAAAAATGCATCCCCGTCGGTCCAATAAATCGATTCCAGATATGGGTATGCCCATACAGTACTAGTTGCACCCGATGCTTTTCTAAGAGGGGAATCACATCCCGGATGATGTAGTCGTTTTCTGGAGGGTATTCGTAGCGCACCGATTGGATCTGACCACTCAAATTGCGATCGACCAACTGCACCGGGTCTGTATAGGGAGGCACAATATTTCCCCCCAAGGAATGGGGCGGGTGATGAAACATCACAATCCGATACTTGGCATTCTGGAACTCCGGGCTACGCAGTTCCTGCTCTAGCCACTGATACTGAGGGCTACCCTTTTTAATCGGCTCAAAGATCATTTGCCCATGTCCCCAATTTACCGGGTTCAGCAAATCCGCCTGACTCTCTTGAAAACGGCCCCTCTGCCCCGGGCTGGGAGTCCGCCACAAATTGGTAACTAGCAGCGACACCAAGCGGATATCGCCAAAGGTAACTGCATAGTAATTCTCTGCACCCGTCTGACTGGTGGGCAGGGTAAATATCTCATTAAAAGTATCACTATTAAAGGAAAAATTTTTAATCCACTCCCGGCGGATTCCGGGATCATTGCGGGGATTAACCAGGGGCGCATAGGTTTCATAAACTTTAGCCGCTGCATCCCTAGGGAAGGGGTTGTTAAACTGGGCATCTAAATCCACATTTGGATCTACCCGGCCCATGATCTCGTGGTTGCCAGTGGCGGGAAATAGGGGAGCATGCTGGATGATTTCGCCGCCTTTGTAGGTGGTGCGGCGGCCATTTTTATCGATGGTGTAGCTGGCTCTGCCCTGCAAGCAGGGGAAGAAGGCCCCACCGCGCAGGTCATCAAACCACTCGGAGGCGCGGTCGGGAATGTTTTGCAGATCCCCGGCCAAAAACACCGCATCGATTCGGGGAATTGTTTCTGCTACTTTTTGCAGATTGGCCGCAGTCATTGGCATCAGTTGATGGTCGGAGGTGAGGAGAATCTTGAGGGGCTGCCCGGCCGGTGGAGTCGGGGCTAGGGTAAATTGCTTACTACTAAAAACTTGGCCATCTTCCCTCTGGCTACTGACTCGGTAGGGGATGCGTTGCTGCTCTAGGTTGGAAATTTCTGCCTCGTGTCGCCAGATATCTCTTGGGGTAGGGCGTTTGTAGATCTGGTTAAATTCTTTTTGGTCTTTGACTAGCGATCGCTGATCCTCCTGGGTGCGGCTCAGCTTAGTGGTATTAGCCACTGCCGTCTGCTGCAAATTGGTGCCATAGTTAACCAAGTGGGCTGTACCAGCAAACTCTGTAAACCAGACTACTCGCACAGAATTACTGGTCGGTAGCTGCAAAAAGGGGTCAGTTAAGAGCATAGATTTAGCGGGCGCAACGGACTGGCGTAAATTTAGGATCAACAAAGGGCCAAGGGTTACAAGTAGCACAACTACAATTAACAGCCAAAGGTTACGTCGCATAGCCACTGACCCATGTTAAATCCGTACCATGGATTTTTAATCCACCTTTGATTTATTTACCGCACTATTTTAGTGGCATTCAGACCACTAGCCAGGAAATCCCAGGGATTAATCCTCTGGCAAAATCCATTGGGGAGGGGCAGTCAGCTTTTTGCGGAGGGCTTCGGCAGCAATCTCGTGCATCCGGTCTAGGGAAACCTCCTGAATAAACTTAGTGGCTTGGGCTGCATATTCACGGTTAGGGCACTGGTCGCCCAAAATACAGCCGTTGACGCAGGCTGTAGCACAGTCGACTTTTACTTCCATGGCTTTCGGTAGAATTTGTTTGCTTAGCTTAATTTAACGTGATTTAGCCCGGCCGGGAATTAGGAATACCTGTCGGGGGATTATTGATTTGAGATTAACCAATTTGGCTAGTTACCCAGTTCTTGCCATGCTAGGCGGGCTGCCCCTACCATGCCTGCTTGATTGCCCAACTGGGCTGGCAAGATTTGTAGGCCTTCCCTAAACACTGATAAAACTCGTTTTTCCACTTCTTGGCGGGCTGCCGGTAAGAAAAATTCTGCACTGGCAGAGATGCCCCCGCCAATAACGATCGCCTCTGGAGTAAACACGTAAATCAAGGTTGTCAGGCCAATTCCCAGGTAGCGGCCGTACTCTTGCCAAGCTGCGATCGCCTGTTGATCCCCCCGCTGGGCCCGCTGCCCCAACTCCCCTGGCTCCAGCCCCGTAGCCCGTTTGACACCGCGGATCGACAGAAACTGTTCCATGGAGCCATTGTTGCCACTATTACAAGGGGGGCCATCTGGGTCTAGGGTGATCAAGCCCAATTCCCCGGCGGCCCCTTGGTGACCCGTGAAGAGCTGGCCGCCCAAAATAATTGCCCCACCTACCCCCGTACCCAGGGTCAAGGTCAAGGAATCTTGGAAAGAGCGTGCCGCCCCTAACCATGCTTCCCCCAAGCCAGCACAGTTGGCATCGTTGGCTAAAAATGCTGGGTAGCCTGTTTGCTCTTCTAGCCAGTGCCCCAGGGGTACATCAGACCAGTTATCCAGATTTATAGCAACCCTGGCAATTTTCTTAGTGGTACCTACGGGGCCGGGAATGCCAACACCGACTGCCCGGGGCTGACCCCCCAAGGTCTGGATACCTGTTAACAGGGCCTCTAGCACCGCTTTCGGGAAACTGGGGTGGGGTGTAGGCAAACTGTGGGATTGCAAACAATTACCCGCCTCATCAAAGCGGCCTAATTTGATACCGGTACCGCCTAAATCGATGCCAATCACTTCTGCTGTCATGGTTGTATCCTTACGGTGTGGTTGCTAATCGGATGTTAAATCGGGGATGGTACTATGATCTACTAGTCTCCTCAATCAAGCCATAGGTTGGCTGTCTGGATTTTCAGCTGGATTGATTAGCCCCGGTCTGGTATTGACCCATGATTTCTCCACAAACTGTCAGTTTGTTGACCCGTGATCGCACTCGCCTGGATGCAGATGTGTATTATCCCAGTGGCTCTGGCCCTTTTCCAGTGCTGTTGATGCGCCAGCCCTACGGCCGGGCGATCGCCTCTACGGTGGTGTATGCCCATCCCAGTTGGTATGCCAGCCAAGGCTACATCGTCGTGATTCAAGATGTGCGGGGGCGGGGCAGCTCCGGGGGTGAATTTCAGCTATTTGCCCAGGAAACAGCGGACGCAGAGGAGACGATCGCCTGGGCCGCCTCCCTGCCCAAGAGCAACGGCAAAGTCGGCATGTATGGCTTCTCTTACCAGGGAATGACCCAACTGTATGCCGCTGCCAGTGGACATCCCGCCCTAAAAACCATCTGCCCCGCCATGGTCGGCCTTGATCTCTATGCCGATTGGGCCTACGAAGGGGGAGCTTTTCTCTGGCAGAATAACCTGGCCTGGGCCCTCCAGATAGCCACGGAAACCGCCAAGCTCAAGGATGATCCAACTGCCTATCAGGCCCTAGTCCAAGCGGCCCAACAGCTACCCCTAGAAGCCCCAGTACCAGAGGTGCTAGCCACCCATGCGGCCGATAGCTTCTACCACGATTGGCTCAGGTGCGATCGCCCCGGCCCCTACTGGCAGCAGCTTACCCCAGATTTGAGTGGTGTAGATTTGCCCATGCTCCACATCGGCGGCTGGTTTGATCCTTACCTGCGGGGCAATTTGCGTCTGTATCACCAAATGACCCAGCAAAGCCAGCAGCCCCAACACCTGCACATTGCCCCTTGGCCCCACATTCCCTGGGGGCGTTGCCTAGGCAATCAAGATTATGGGCCGGGGGCAGCCAATACCGTGGATACATTGCAAATTCACTGGTTTAATTACCACCTCAAGGGCATCGACCATCAGTTTCCTCCAGCCGTACAGTTATTTGAAATGGGTAGTAACCGTTGGCGGGGTTGGGCAAAATTCCCTGAACCTCATCCTGTGGTTTACTTTTTGGCGAGCCACGGTTTAGCCGCCACCGATGAAGCCAGTGGCCAGCTTACTCTCCGGCCCCCGACCAGCAATCACACGGATGTATTTGTCCATGATCCTTGGCGGCCTGTACCGGCCTTGGGCGGACACGCTGGCTTTAGTGTGGGCCAAGCCGATCGCACCGCCCTAGACTGCCGCAGTGATATCCTCACCTACACCAGCACTCCCCTAGACCATGCTCTCCATTTGACTGGGGAAATTGTCGTGGAGTTGGCGATCACGGCCGATCAACCAAGCTTTGACCTGTGTGCAGTCTTCTCCACCATTAACCCAGCCGGGCGGGTAATCAGCATCTGCCAAGGCTATCGGCGGATTGACACTATTCAGAACCTACATCAAGTCCGCCTCCAAGCCACCTGCGTACGGATTCCCCCGGGCGATCGCCTGCGCCTGAGTATTAGTGCTGCTTGTTTTCCAGCCTACGCCCTCAACTGTGGTACTGGTAAGCCCTTCGGGGAATCTCGTGCCCAGGATCGCAGAGTCATCACCCTCTGGGTAAATAGCGATGGGGCAAGTAGGGTGATCCTACCGATGGTGAATTAATTAACATCAGTCCGGGTTATTAATCCAAGGAAATTCGGCTGAGACCAAGCAATAGACCTCTTGCACAAATCCCTCAAAGCAGCATGGCACTGTTAGGAAATTCCAGCTAATTACACAAGAGGTCTAATGTGGTTGCCGGAGTAACTAAATTGGCAACGGGATCAAGTGATTTCTGACTTAATTTTGCCGACACCTAAAGGAACTCCGGTGCAGGGGGGTAGGCCCGTATTGGCTGAGGGCGAGACGGTGGGTGCGGGTGCCGTAGCCTTTATTTTGGGCTAGGTGGTATTGGGGATATTGCTGGGCTAGCTCTTCTAGGAGACGATCGCGCCAGACCTTGGCTACGATACTGGCAGCAGCAATTACGATACAGGTGCGATCGCCCCCGACGATCGCCCGCTGGGGAATTGCCAAATCGGGGATGGTCTGATTGCCATCAATTAGGCATAGCTGGGGAGTTACCGGTAGAGCTACGATCGCCCGCTGCATCGCCAAAAAAGTTGCCCGGAGAATGTTCAGCCGGTCAATTTCTTCCACGGAGGCTGTGCCAATTTGGCAGGCCACGGCTAGGGATGCGATCGCCCCAGCCAACTGAGACCGCTTTTGGGCTGGCACCTGCTTACTGTCTTTTACCCCCATAGCCTGCAATCTGGGGATATCTTCTGGAGCAAGGATCACTGCCGCCGCCGCTACCGGCCCAAACAACGCCCCCCGCCCCACCTCATCAACCCCAGCAGCACCATAGTAATCTGGAAAGTAATCTGGGATTGGCACTTGAATCATGATCTAGCAAGTATTTTTCCAGTTTTTATTGAGTTGTCCCAGCTGGCTCATGCTGGATTATTTTTATGGTTCATATTCCCGGCAACCCAGCCAAAAGAGGAATTCTCAATGGGTAAATCTGGATTGCCTCATCTAGGAAGGTGCCGCACCTGATTTAAATTCATCTACCAGGGTTAGACTTTCCCACTCGCCTTGGCTATCATAGCTACGGATCAGGCGTTGGCGATGGCCGGGGCTAATCAGCCAGCCAGCTTCCCAAAACAGGGGTTGACGAAATTTAACCCGGAGCGGGCCGCTACAGGAAACCCCATCGGGTAGCAGCAGTACTTGTACATCTCCAAACTGGATCCGCTGCCCAGTGATCTGCCCTTGGCTGGCGATCGTGCGGCCGGCAAACTTCAGCTCCTGCTGTAGCCGCTGCTCACCAATCGGGCTGAGGGTCAGCTGAGTCGGGTAGGTCTGGCTAGACTTGCCAATATCTGGGTAAACAGTTTGGGCTGTACCGTGCCAAGTCCCCCACAAATGCTCCAGCCAATCTACTTGGTCGGTCATGGCGGGTGATTGACCCAGTTGTTCGCGGATCAGGGTGATTTTTTCTAGATGGGCACTGTTGTCATACACATGTACTACTCGAACTCGGCGATCGCCCGCAATTAAGCCCAACTCAGCCCCCAATACCGTAAAGGGAGCCAGCTGGATAGTGCCAAAGGAAAAGGCCCCATTTGGGAAGAAAAGCAATCCTTTAGAGAGGGTATTGTATTCTAAAAGCAGTTCCTCCACTGGCTGGGCAGGCGGGCAGCGGCGGACAATTTGCCTGATGCTTTGATTGTCGTTAATCCCTTCTAGGATTGTGGTGGATGGGATATCTTGCAATAGCCGCCCATCGGCGCTGAAGGTGGCGAAGGAGCCATGCCACTGTCCTAGGTTTTTGAGGAGATATTGCCATTGTTCGGTAGCCATAACAACATTTTAAGCCGGGCCGGACAGATGTGGTAGCTTGAAATCATTGGCCCCCGGGCAGAAGTGAACCAATTTGGCTGAGCGCCTACAATTTTTATCGCAATTTTTATGGGGGCTTTTGGGGGTCGGGCACCATTAATTAATAAACTATCCTAACAACATCTAAACATGGGCGTTTGGCACCAAGAAAAGCTGTTATTTGAATCTGTCCCGGCTCTAGAGGGAGCGATCGCAACTATCTGGGCATTCCCCAACGAATATTCAGTGGGGATCACAAGCCTCGGCTACCAGGTGATCTGGGCGATCCTGGCCCGGCGTGCCGATATCGAGGTGGCTAGATTATTTACCGACTGCCATGAACCCCTGCCCCGTCATCCGGAGTTGGTGGGCTTTTCCTTGTCTTGGGAGTTGGACTATACCCACGTTTTAGGTCTATTGGAGCTTCTGGGTATTCCCCGGCGCGATCGCCTAGAAGAACATCCTTTGGTTTTTGGGGGCGGCCCAGTCCTCACCGCGAATCCAGAGCCTTTTGCAGATTTCTTTGATGTGGTTCTCCTCGGCGACGGGGAGGATTTGATTCCTAATTTTTTGGATGCCTACGCCCAGGTGCGTGGGGAAGACCGCCCCAGCCAATTGCGCCGTTTGGCCAGGGTACCGGGGGTGTATGTGCCCAGCTTATATGAGGTGACTTACTGTGGTGAGGCGATCGCCTCCATTACTCCCAAAGCCGAAGATGTCCCCGCCCAAATTGCCAAGCAGACCTACCGGGGCAATACCCTGTCAGTTTCAACGGTAGTTACAGAGCAAGCCGCCTGGCCGGGGATTTATATGGTCGAGTTGGTGCGTAGTTGCCCAGAAATGTGCCGGTTTTGCTTGGCCAGCTACTTGACTTTGCCGTTTCGGACGGCTAGCTTAGAAAAATCCCTAGTCCCGGCGATCGACCGGGGTCTCACAGTCACTGACCGGATTGGACTTTTAGGTGCATCGGTCACCCAACATCCAGAATTTGTCGAGCTGCTGGATCACCTCAACCAACCCCGCTACAGTCACCTGCGTCTGAGCATTGCTTCGGTACGCACCAACACCGTCACTGAACAGTTGGCTGCTACTCTGGCTAAATTGCAGACCACCTCGATTACGATCGCCATTGAAAGCGGTTCAGAACGCCTACGGCAAATTGTCAATAAAAAGCTCACTAACCCCGAAATTCTCCAAGCCGCAGCCAATGCCAAGGCGGGTGGACTCAAGGCCATCAAATTCTACGGCATGGTAGGCATCCCCGGTGAAACCATGGCTGATTTAGAAGCCACCGTCGAGCTACTGATCCAAGTTAAAAAAGCTGCCCCCGGACTCAAGCTGACCCTCGGCTGTAGCACCTTTGTACCCAAGGCCCACACTCCCTTCCAGTGGTGCGGGGTCGATCCCCAATCCGAGAAAAGGCTCAAATGGCTAGAAAAACAATTGTGCTCCCAAGGCATAGGTTTCCGGCCCGAAAGCTATAACTGGTCTGTGATTCAGGCTCTAATTTCCAGGGGCGATCGCCGCCTGGGGCCCCTGCTAGAACTGGCCCGCACCTACGGTAATACCCTGGGCAGCTACCGCCGCGCCAGCAAGGAACTCAAAGGTAAAGTCCCTAGCCTAGATTACTACATCCATCAGAATTGGCCGGTAAATGCCGTCTTACCCTGGCACCATCTCCACAGTGCTGTGCCGACGGGGACGATCGCCCAACACTGGCAGACCACCGCCGCCCTAATCAACCCGGAACTGGCAGGAGTGTAATGGGCGGTCAGATTACTAAAATTGGGATAATTGGGGGCGGCCAATTGGCCTGGATGCTGGGCTTGGCTGCCCAAGAATTAAGCCTGGAGCTATTTATTCAAACCCCCCACGTGGATGATGTTGCTGTCAGGGTCGCCCAAGATGTAGTTTATGCCCCCGTGGATGATGCCCAGGGCACAGCTCAGCTAGCTGAGATTTGTCAAGTAATTGGCTGGGAAAATGAATTTATTGATGTGCCAGCCCTGGCCCGACTGGAAGGGGTGCTATTTCGACCGGATCTGTCGGTCTTGGAGCCAATCTTGGATAAATACTCCCAGCGGTGTTATTTCAAGCGACTGGGTTTGCCTAATCCCGGCTTTCGGCTCTGGTCTGGCCCCCCTACAGATTATCCGATCGTCCTCAAGGCCAGGAGGCATGGTTACGACGGCCGGGGTACCTTAGTGATCCATAACCCCAAGCAATACCAAGAAATCACTGCCCCCCTAGTTGAACAACTGCAAAATCTGGAATTTGTCCAAGAAGAATTTGTGGATTTTGCCCAGGAGTTAGCGATCGTCGGTGCTAGGGATATCAAGGGTAATATCATCACCTATCCCCTGGTGGAAACCCAGCAGGTGAATCAAGTGTGTCGGCGGGTTTTTGCCCCGGCGATGGTTCCAAGTGAAATTACAACCCAAGCCCAAGTAATGCTGGCTCAGGTCTTCGAGGATCTCCAAGCTGTAGGAGTGATGGCGATCGAACTATTTTTAACCAAAACTGGCAGACTGTTAATCAACGAAATTGCCCCCCGCGTCCACAACTCTGCCCACTGGACGATCGAAGGCTGCCAAACTAGCCAGTTTAGCCAACACCTGCGGGCCTTGGCAGGGCTAGAGCTAGCTAGCGTAGCCCCACACTCAGCCCACGCAGTCATGGTCAACCTCCTGGGCTATGAAACCAGTCAGAGCGATTATCTAGACAAACGCCAAAGATTAGCTGCCATTCCCCACAGCCGCCTGTATTGGTATGGCAAAACCACAGCCAGTCCCGGCCGCAAATTGGGGCACATCACAGCCTTAACACAATCACGCCCGGCCGCAGAAACCCTAGCCCAAGAAATCGAAGCCCTGTGGTATGGCTAGCCGCCTTTTTGTTTTTGCTTCAAAGACACTAAACCCGCCGCCCCCAGAGCAAAACCTAAAATCATCCCAGGCTCCGGTACAGACTTAGATTTGTAGGTGTAGGTTATTTGGCTGCCGAATTTAATGTCAAATATTGCAAACTCTGCATGATCTTCCGGAACTACATTCAATTTTCCGTTAATAAAACCACTTACCCCACCAAATGGTGGCTGGAATTTTTCTAGTACCTGTGTGTCATCTGTAACAACAGAATTTCTAATAAAATAATTAACTAACAACGGTTGATCAGACAATCTATCTTTAGGCTTTGAAGACTGCTCATCAATTGCAAGCAAGGGTATGACTTGCGTCACATCAGTATATGTAACACCTCCATTGATTTTCTGTTCAGCACCAATATCAACAGTTGATGGAGCACTTGTTGCTTTTTTCCACTCAGTCAATACACTCCAGGTATGTTGCAACTCTAACTCAACTAGATTACCTTTACCTAATGCGCTATCAAAGTCTGGGTATGAACAGGAGAAATCCATAGATAGATTGATTGGCCCTGGGCCATTTTTAGCACCTCTATCTCTGATAATTGAACAGTTTCCTTCGTAGGTTCTGCTAGAAAGACCATCTGAATCACCGGGGCTTTGATTACCTTGGTCACCATTCGCTAGTGATGGTTGTGCTTGGGCAGCTAAGCTAAGGCTACTCAAGATAGCCAGTAGAGCCAGATGAATCAACAATCTAGATTTCATGGGATATTCCTAATATTTGCGTGAGTTTAGCTATTTACTATTAGTTCAGCGCTTTTGTTTCAAAATTATGCATTATCCAGATATTTTCTAACATGAGTTTTGTTTACCCAGGCACTCCCAGGGTAAACGCGACTTTTCTGAGTCAAGCCCAGCAGGGCAGAACTAGTTGTTTGATTCCCTAAAACTGTTAGCAAGTTATCAAATAGTTATCTGAGATATTTGGCTGCGGGGATTGAAGGTGCGCTGCTCGCGGATTTTTTCGTACAGTTCCCGCTCACTAGCACTGATTTCCTTGGGGGTGCTAATGATGATTTTTACCATTTGGTCGCTGCGATCGCCCTTGGCATTACGCCAACCCTTGCCCCTCAATCTCAGGGTCTGCCCAGAACGGATGCCCGCTGGCACATTCACTGTCACCTTGCCTTCTGGGGTAGGCACTTCGATCGTCGCACCTAAAACTGCCTCATCCGGTGCGATCGGCACCTCACAAACCAAGTTTTCTCCCTCAAACTGAAAAAAGCTGTGGGGTTTTAGCTCTACCACCAAATACAAATCTCCCCTTTGGTTGGTCATGGAGTTAAAATATCCCTTGCCCCGCAGCCGGATCTTACTCCCCGCTTTCACCCCAGCCGGGATTTTTACTTCCACCGTTTCATTACCTAAGATGAAACGCTTTTGCACCCCATGAAAAGCCTCGCCCAGAGTCAGGGAAACCGTCGCTTCCCGGTCTAGGCTGGTGGTTGTACTGGTGTTGCGGCTATCAAACCCAAAATCTCCGGGGCGGCGGTTAGAGGTGCTGCCCATCCGCCCTAGCAGTTCATTGATGAAATCATCAAAGCTGCCGTATTGACTAAAATCAAATCCGCTGGTGTCACTTCCTGCCCAGCTTGGACCAGCCTGCTTCCAGTATTGGCCGTATTGGTCGTAGGTGCGGCGTTTTTCCGCGTCTCCCAGCACCTCGTAAGCCTCGTTGACTTCTTTGAATTTGGCTTCAGCAGCGCTATCCCCCGGATTCATATCCGGATGATACTTCCTGGCTAGACGGCGGTAGTTTTTTTTGATGTCTTCAGCCGAAGCGGTTTTGTCTACCCCCAGTACGCTGTAGTAGTCCTTGAAGTCAGTTTTAGCCATAGGTTTTCCTCTTGAGCTACATGATAGGTGTTAATAGATAATGAAGTTAATATAAATAGCATATGCTCTTACAACAATTAGTAATAGATTCGGTTTCCAAGGCCAACCGCATACCGATGCGGAATACCCTACCTGTGTAATAAATGTATACAAATACTATGTTAACCCCCTAGGCTGGGACTCGCTTTGAGATTGGTCTATATCTGAGCGGTTTGGGATTGTAGTGTAAAGGCAAATACACAACTTTTGATGGGGCGGAGTTGAGACAGGACTTTTTTGCGATCGTATCCAAGAGTATACTGCTTTGCATTGTGGAAGCTAAGTAAAAATTTTCAGGGGATTTTTCCCGCCAACAGTACTATTTTTTCTAAATGCCAGCAAAGATTCTGCTGCGTCGCATCTATTTAGCGTAACCATTTTATTTATGAAAATACAGTTTCTTATGTGCCCCCCCGACCACTACGAAGTGGATTATGTGATCAATCCCTGGATGGAGGGCAATATTGGTAAATCTACCCGCGATCACGCGGCAGTCCAATGGGAAAAGCTCTACCGCCTAATCAAAGAGTATGCCCTAGTGGATCTAATTCCTCCTGCCAAGGGTTGGCCAGACATGGTATTTACAGCCAATGCAGGCTTAGTACTGGGCAAAAATGTAGTGTTGAGCCGCTTCTACCACCCGGAACGCCAGGGGGAGGAGCCATACTTTAAAGCTTGGTTTGAAAGCAAGGGCTTCCAGGTCTATGAGCTACCCAAGGATTTACCCTTTGAAGGTGCTGGTGATGCTCTGCTCGATCGCCAAGGCCGCTGGTTATGGGCCGGCTACGGATTTCGTTCAGAATTAGATTCCCATGCTTACCTGGCCAAGTGGCTGGATATCGAAGTTTTGTCCTTGCGCCTGATGGACAATCGCTTCTACCACCTAGACACCTGTTTTTGCCCCTTAAGTAAGGGCTATCTACTCTACTATCCACCCGCCTTTGATGCCTACTCAAATCGCTTGATTGAAATGCGGGTTCCGACAGAGAGGCGGATTACCATTGATGAGACTGATGCGGTGAATTTCGCCTGCAATGCGGTGAATATCGAGGAGATTGTAATTCTCAACAAGGCAAGCGATCGCCTAAAATCCCAGTTGACCAATGCTGGCTTCCGGGTGGTGGAAACTCCCCTAACTGAATTTCTCAAGGCAGGCGGTGCCTCTAAATGCCTGACCCTAAGAGTTACAGAGCCAGTCCACCAAGAAGTACGAGCCAATGAGCCGGTCTTTAGCAGGACTATTCACCTAGAAGGGCATCTCCTCGATTCTGGCTTAATTAGCCGGGCCCTCGACACCATTACTGAAAATGGTGGCAGCTTCCGGGTGCTCAATTTCCAACTGGGCGTCCAGCGGCAGAGCACCTCCCAAGCTGAAGTCAGGGTATCAGCCCCCTCCTCTGAGTTGATGGAAGAGATCCTGGCTCGCTTGATTGACCTGGGAGCTGTAGATCTACCAGAGGATGAACGGGATGCAATCCTAGAGGTCAGCGATAAATCCGGTGTCGCCCCCGACGATTTCTACGTTAGTACAATTTATCCAACTGAGGTGAGGGTCGGCGGCCGTTGGATCAAAGTTACCAAACAGCGCATGGATGCGGCGATCGTTGTCGACCCGGCCGCGGCCACAGCCGAGTGCCGACTCCTACGGGATATCGTCGCGGGCGATCAAATTGTAGTCGGGGTCTCCGGCATCCGCACCATCAAGAAACCCCAGGCGAGAGAACGGACTAACCAGGAATTTAGCTTTATGTCTGGCAGTGTTTCCAGTGAACGCCGGGTGGAACTAGTGGTGGAGCAGGTGGCTTGGGAGTTGCGGCAAATCCGAGACCAGGGCGGCAAGGTTGTGGTCAGTGCTGGCCCGGTGGTAATCCACACGGGCGGTGGTGAACATCTAGCCAAGTTGGTTCGCAATGGCTATGTGCAGGCTCTCTTGGGTGGCAATGCGATCGCCGTCCACGACATGGAGCAGGCCATAATGGGCACCTCCTTGGGAGTAGATATGCAGCGGGGCATTCCCGTCACCGGCGGTCACCGCCATCACCTCAAGGTTATTAACACCGTGCGCCGCTGCGGCAGCATTGCCCAGGCTGTGGAGCAGGGAATTGTCACCAGTGGTGTATTTTACGAATGTGTCAAGGCTGGTGTTCCCTTCGCTTTAGCTGGTTCAATTCGTGACGACGGCCCCTTACCAGATACGGAAATGGATTTGATCAAAGCCCAGTCTGCCTACGCTCAGCTTTTGCAGGGGGTAGATATGATCCTGATGCTGTCTTCGATGCTGCACTCGATCGGTGTAGGTAATATGACCCCGGCCGGAGTCAAGATGGTTTGTGTAGATATTAATCCAGCAGTTGTCACTAAACTGAGCGATCGCGGCTCCATTGAATCTATTGGGGTGGTCACCGATGTGGGTTTATTCCTGAGCCTTTTGATTCAACAGTTGGACAAACTGACCAGCCCCTATCAGCCGGTTTAGCGGATATTTGTGGTTGATGGAGGTTCCTCCATAATCCAGATTCTGATCCTGGGGTTTCAGAACTCCAGAGGTTCCTGCTAAAATTATTAGCCTATGGCAAATCATAATTACAGTTACTAACTATGGCAGTTCCTAAGAAGAAAACCTCTAAATCTAAACGGGATATGCGCCGAGCCACTTGGAGGCGCAAGGCCGCAGCCCAAGCCCAAAAAGCCCTTTCTTTGGGTAAAGCCATCTTATCTGAGCGCTCTACTTTTGTTTACCCTCAAGATGAGGAAGAGGAAGATAGCGAAGAGTAACTCCATGGGGTTGACTGGAAACCCAAAATTAATGATGGTTAAAAATCAGCCCCCTCCTAGACCATAATCCTGGGAAGAGTATGACCGGTAAATTTTTCCAAAAAGTGGATGATAGCGATCGTATCCCCCCCGGCCAGTATCTGGCCAAGGGCTTCCCAGTCCTCACCTACGGCCAGACTCCTGCGATCGACCAAAGTACCTGGTATCTGAAAGTCTGGGGTCTAGCACAGGAGAAGTTTTTTAGCTGGTCAGACCTAATGGCCCTGCCCCAAAATGACTTTACAGCCGACTTCCACTGTGTTACTCGCTGGTCAAAATTGGATGTTAAGTGGCGGGGCATCAGGGTAGTTGACTTTATGCAACTGGTAGAACTCTCTCCCCAAGCCTCCCATATCATGCAACACTGCTACGGCGGCTATACTACCAACCTCATCCTAGAGGATTTTCTAAAGCCAGAAAATTTCTTTGCCCATACCCTCGATGGCCAACCCCTCAGCCCCGACCACGGCGGGCCGCTGCGACTGGTCATTCCCCATTTGTACGCCTGGAAGAGTGCCAAATGGATCCATGGTCTGGAGTTTTGTGACCACAAGGTCTTGGGATTCTGGGAGCGCAATGGCTACCATGAACGGGGCGAACCCTGGCAAGAGCAACGCTACGCTGAATAGCTAACTTAACACCGAATCGCCCCCCAAGCCTTGGAACATCACCCAAGACAAAAAGAAGTTTGTAATAAAAATCGCCAACAGGGAAGTAACCACAGCGGTGGTTGTAGACTGCCCTACCCCCTTTGCTCCGCCCGTAGTAGTCAGCCCCCAGCTACAGCCAATTACAGAAATCAACCCCCCAAAACAGACCGCCTTAAGATTAGCAGCGACTAGATCCCAGGGTTTGAGGAGTTGCCGGGCCGAGTCCAGGAAGATTTCCTGGGGAATGTTGTACAAACTCGTGGAAATCATCAGCCCCCCGGCAATACCTGTGAAAATTGCCACCATGGTCAGGAGCGGGAGCATTAGACAACAGCCCAATACCCTGGGAATTACCAGATAATCGATCGGATCGGTGCGTAACATCAGCAGGGCATCAATTTGCTCAGTGACTTGCATGGTGCCAATTTCAGCCGCAAAGGCTGAGCCGACCCGGCCCGCTAGAATCACAGCGGTTAAAACAGGGGCCAATTCCCTGGTCAGGGCTAGGGCCAGCACTCCACCCACTAGGTTGATGGCACCAAAATTAATAAATTCTCGAGCTACTTGGATGGTAAATACCATACCCACGAATATGGCCGTCACCAGGGCGATCGATAAAGATTCTGGCCCAATCGCAGCCATCTGATCCAAGGAATTGCGGCGGTGAATTTTACCGCGCAAAAGATGCACAATCACTTGGCCAGCAAGAAGCACAGCACTGGCTAAACGGATGAGCCAGAGTCCTAGGGTAGATGTCTTCATGGTTATTTTTCAGGAGCTTCAACCCGGAATCTTTCCACGGAAGCGAGCAGGTCACGGGCAACGCCCACTAGGTTTTGGAGTGAGCCAGACACCCGCTGGGCTTCCTGGGAGGTTTCTTGGGCTGTCAATTCTACCGATTGCATAACCTGGGTGACGGCCCGGGAGGTGAGGGTCTGCTCCACGGTGTCTGCGGTAATCGAACGCACCAGAGCATCGATTTTGTTGGACACTTGAATGATTTCTTCGAGGGAGCGTTTGGCTTGTTCAGCCCGTTTGGTACCTTCAATTACCTGGCCTACCCCCTCTTCCATGGCGGCCATTACGGAGCTGGTTTCACCTTGAATTTGTAACACAATTTGTTCAATTTCCCGCAGGGACTTGGCAGAACGGTCGGCGAGCTGACGCACTTCGTCTGCCACGATCGCAAATCCTTTACCCGCTTCTCCGGCTCTGGCTGCTTCAATACTGGCGTTGAGGGCAAGGAGGTTAGTCCGGGAGGCGATCGCAGAAATCAAGGCAACAATCTTAGAAATTTCCTGGGAGGATTCCGCCAGGCGCTTTACCTTTCGGGTAGTTTCTGCCACGGTTTCACGAATCTGGAGAATACCAGATACAGTCCTTTCCACCGCGTCACCCCCCTTGAGGGCGGTTGTGGATGCGGTGCGGGCAACCTCCTCCGCTTCCCTGGCGCTTTCTGCCACCCGTTGGATCGAGTCGGTCATTACCTTTACTGAGTTGAGGGTAACAGCCAATTCTTCGGCTTGGCGGAGCGCATCACTGGAGAGCGATCGAGCAAAAGCTTCATTTTCATTAGCGCCCTTGGTCACCTGTCGGGCTGCTCTAGTTACCTGTTGCACAATTTCCCGGAGGTTTTGGATGGTCAGGTTAAAGGAGTCAGCAACCGCCCCCAGTACGTCTGGACCAACCACCGCCTGCACTGTCAAGTCACCCCGGGCTGCCCCCTCCACATCATCTAGTAGCCGGATCACCTGTCTTTGTAAATCCTCCTTAGCCTGTTCCTGCTCGGCCGCCTTGCGCTGGGCTTCTAGGGTAGTTGTCAAAATCACGCGGGCCATTTGGTTGAAACCACTGGCCAAGCGGCCTACTTCATCCTCTGAATAAACCGTGGCAGTGACATTGAGGTTGCCCTTGGTAATCGCTTCTAGTTGCTCTTGGAGGTTGTCTGTGGACCGCTTGATCTGCTTGGCGACAATTTGTCCCACGGCTAAACTGGTGCCAAAACCAGCGATCCCGGCCGCCAAGGTCATTAAGCCGCCGGTAATTCTCAGGTGGGAGACCACCACATTGCGATTATCTTGGGGGGCGAAGGTAGCTGAGGCAAAGCTGACTGCGGCAACTACGATCGCCGATACGGCTCCGGTAACGATCGCCACTAGAAAATGCTTTTTAGCTAAAGGGGCATTTTCAAGGGGAGCCAAAATTCCTTGCTCGACACTGACAATCGGGCTTTCGGTAAACCCACCATCACTGACAAAGGCGGGTAACTGTTCCTCATCGCGGAATATCTCATCTTCGCCACCAATTTTAAAGTCGGGATCCGCAAAGCCTGATGTTTTGCCCATGGTTCCCGAAGTGTCGTAGCCCATGCTCAAGGGCCCAGAACTACCAATGGAGATATCCTCAGCATCATCTAGGTTAAAGCCAGAAATGGCGCTCAGATCATCATCCACCCCAAACACATCAAACTCTTCCAGAAAATCTGAACCAGTGGTTGCCAAGTCGCCGGAAACATCCTCGGCATCCCGGCCATGGGAACCAGCACCATTGGCATAGCCACCGCTAAAGTCATTTTCTCCGCTGAAGCGATCGCCCAAGGTCGGCTCTTCAACGGTACTACCACTCTCAAAATTCTTGATGGAATCTAGGTAATCATTCTCGTAGTTCTTGAAACCATCGGAGAAGTCTTCGCCACTCATCAGCAGGGTAGTATCTTCTACCTCTGGGTAGTCTGGGGCAGAGCTGGCCTCTTCCTCATCTAAATCTCCGACCCCAAGGTCATAGAGATTACTATCCAATTCAAAGTCAGCACTGGGAGCAAATGGCTGATTGACATTGACTGAAGTCCCTTGACTTTTCAAATCACCGCTATTGGGCGGCATTAGGAAGGTTTCCGTACTATTTTCGCCGAGATCAAGGACTTCATCCTGCTGGTCATAGTTGAAAAAGGAGCCATCACTGCCCGCCTCCATAAAGTCTTGGGTATAGGCAGCCATATCTGCGATATCTGAGTCGTCCTCTAGGGAAAAGGGGTTCGCAAAGGGGTTACCGGCTTCGGGAGTATATTCTTCAAAGGAGAGTTCATCGGCGCTAGCAAAGACATCGGCCGATTCACTTGCACCGTCCAAATCCCCCAAATCGTATTGATTTTCTTCTTCTAGGTTAAATTCCTCAGGGTTGTATTCCCCGCCATCGGAAACACCGGTCTCCCCTAGATCACCATTGGCGGCGGCAGCGGCGTATTCTAAACCAGCGTTGGCCCATGTGGCTATTTCTTCACTGGGGTTGAGGGCAAGGACAGCCTGATATTGATTTTGGGCTTCGTCAAACCGTTGCAGGCCGTAGCAGTAAATGTGACCCCGCAGGAGGGCAGCCTGCTCGTTGTGGGGATTTTCTTTGACAAGTTTGTCAATGAGTTTGGCGGCATCTTCGTAGTTGCCGCTGATGTAAGCAGCCTCTGCTCGTTTGTATTCTTGGTCGAAGTTCTTAGGTGCTGCCATGTGCTGTCTCCCTTGCCATTACCAGATTGGATTGATTGATTTCTGTCGTTCCTAGCAGTTGATTGGTCTTTGTATGGGTTTATGTTATTTATATTTATTTAATTTTGTTAGTAACTGTAATCCAGCTCATACATCCAGTTTATTGGCTTGGCCGGTGCTGGTCATCAATTTTAAATTCTAAATTCTATTATTAATAATTGTTACAAATTAAGCTCCCCACCTAGCCGATCGCAGTACTGAGGTGTGGTCTAGCAGCCGTAATAACTGTTCCGGCTCCTCATTGAGCACCCACTCCCCCCGTAGAAAAGGGGCCATGGTATCGGGAACATTGGTGGCTGCGCGCAGGCGTTCCGATTCAGTGTCTAACCAGTCCATCTCCCCGAGGCGATCAACCGCCAGGCCAATCATGGCATCTTGGTCTTCGATCGCAACTACAGAAATTTCAGCACGGTCAGTATTTAGAGGAGTAGAGTCACCCAAAAATTGCCCAAGATCAGCTACCCAGACGATTCGGCCGCGAATATTGAGAGATCCCAACAACAGGGGCGAGGCATTGGGGATGGGAGTAATCCGATCGGGGGAGGGGGCCAAGACCTCCCGGATACCGATCGCGCTGAGGGCAAACTCTGTGCCACTAGGGATAAAAAACCGTAAGTGCGGTTCGCCTTCAGGACTTTCTACGATACCCTGAAAATCATTGTCATCCTTGACGCTGTTATCGAGGAGGTCGGGATTTTCAATCATGAAATTTCTTTGATTGGCCGATTGATACTGCTCAATTCTAGTTTAATCAAATCCGGACTGGCCATTCCACATTTATCCCCGGAGGAGTTGCTTAACTGTTCCAATCAGCTCCGTAGGTTGAAATGGTTTAGCAATATAGGCATCGGCCCCTTGACGGATACCCCAGTAGCGATCAAACTCTTCGCCTTTAGAGGAACACATGACTACGGGAATTTTACTGGTTTTGGGGTCGCTTTTAATTCGGCGACAGACTTCGTAGCCATTCATTCGGGGCATAACAATATCTAAGACGACCACATCAGGTGTGATTTTGTCTAGTTGCTCGATCGCATCTTGACCATCAACAGCTATAACTACTTCTAGACCTGTACCCTTTAAAAGGTCAGAAATTAATTCACGTTGGGTATTACTGTCTTCTACAACTAGAACTGTAGTCATAACATTCATCCCTGACTAGGTTGCTTTTGGGTGGTGGACAATTTCAAGCACTGCCTTTCGCTAGTTTTACTAGTTTTTACGGATATTACAATTACGGCTAGCAATATCCTAGTGGAAAAATTGACCCTCGCATAATCTACTGTAGAGGAAAATGCCCATAATCATAGGTGTAAGGTTTTCATTCTAGGGCGGCTAGTTGGCGGCGTAAGTAGTCTAGGGCTGTGCAGGCGCTCAGGTGTCTTATCAATTCGCGATCGTGCTGTGAACCAAAACGGCATTCCCAATTCATAGTCCCCTGGGCCCAGGCTAGGGCAATGTATACCAATCCGATCGGTTTCTCAGCCGTAGCACCGCCGGGGCCGGCCACGCCTGTAATACTCAATCCCCAGGTAGTTCCATATAGGCGTTGCACGCCTTGGGCCATCTGTTCGGCAACGATCGCACTCACAGCCCCCCACTGGGCTAGGTCTGTTTCGCTCACCCCTAACACTTGAGTCTTGATGGTATTGGCGTAGGCAATCACCCCGCCCCAAAAATAGCTTGAACTGCCGGGCACTTCTGTGAGCATTGCTCCCAGCATTCCGCCTGTGCAGGATTCTGCCACTGCCAGGGTATCTCCTCGCCGCTGGAGGGCCCGCCCGACCACCGCAGCTAGGGTATCTTGATCACAGCCGAAGTAGTCAGGGCCAGCGATCGCCCGGATCTGGTCAGCAACTGGGGTGATCACCTCCATAGCCTCCTCAGCAGAGGCCGCCTTAGCCGATAACCGGAGCCGGACTTCCCCCTTGCCCGCGTAGGGGGCGACCGTTGGCTGGGTCAATTCAAAAAAACTCTGCACCTTAACTGCAAGGCTAGATTCACCAATTCCCCAAAACCGGAGGGTCTGGCTATGGATAGTCTGTTGACCCCAGCCTTGGCTGTGCAAGTAGGGGACAGCGGTATCGTGCCACATCCGTTGCATCTCCCTGGGAACACCGGGAAAGGTCATGATTAATAGGTCAGGTTTCGGCTGCCAGATCACCCCTGGGGCTGTGCCGACTGGATTGGGTAAAACTTTAGCCCCCTGGGGAATCAGAGCTTGTTTACGGTTATTGCTGCTCATCACCCGGCCACGTTGGGCAAATTTGGCGGTGATATCGTCTAGGGATGCGGCATCTTCAATCAGGGGAGTCTGGAAGTAGGAAGCGATCGCCTCAGTGGTCAAATCATCAGGGGTCGGTCCCAACCCCCCCGTAAACAAAAGTATCCGACTCCCCCGTTCTTGGGCAATTTTGATCACCTGGGCTATCCGGTCTAAATTATCCCCCACCACCGTTTGAAAATAATGGGGTATGCCTAATTGGGCTAGCTGCTGAGCCAAGAACTGAGCATTGCTGTTAAGAATCTCCCCTAAAAGTAATTCTGTGCCGACGCAAATAATCTCCGCACTCATCCTTCACCTCGCGGTTTATTGGCCTTGCGCCAGGCCTGCCAACTGGTGTAACCCAGTAGGAAAGTTGCCCCCAGGGCATAGGCCCCGCCACTGGGAATTCCAGAAAAAGCCAAGGCTAGGCTGCCCGCCCACAGGGTCAAGGCATAAATAAACAAAACCGTCAGCCGCTGTGATAGTCCCGCCTTGAGCAAGCGGTGGTGCAGGTGGCGCTTGTCGGCTTGGAAGGGAGATTTGCCGTTACTGAGGCGCAAGACAATCACAGCCGACATGTCAACGATCGGCACCGCCAAGATCAAGTACGGCAACAATACTGCGGTCACAGCAGTGGATTTAACCAGGCCAATCACCCCTACCCCAGCCAGGGTAAACCCAATAAAGTAGGCTCCGCCGTCCCCCATAAAGATCTGGGCGGGGTTAAAGTTATAGCGCAAAAATCCCAGAACTGACCCAGCCATGGCTGCCACGATTAGAGCCGCCGCTGGCTGGTTCATAAACAGAGCCACCATCAGCATCACCACCGCGGCAATACCAGAAACCCCAGCGGCTAGACCATCGACCCCATCTATCCAGTTAATGGCATTGGCCATGCCCACGAGCCAAATGACTGTAATAGGTAAACTCAACCAGCCAATGTGGACGAGGCTAGCGCCTGGGATACTCAGGAAGTCAATTCTGACACCCACCCACCAAGCGGCCGTTGCCACTCCAGTTTGGAGGGCTAAGCGGAGGAGGGCGGGTAGACTAAATAGATCATCAGCCAGGCCAATCAAGAAAAAAGCGGCCCCGCCGATCGCTACACCCCAGATCTGCCACTCCGTATCCGACGGCAGCCAGCCAAATCCCCCCAACCACCAAACCACCAACAGGCCCATCAGGGTGCCTGCAAAAATTGAGACTCCCCCTAGGCGGACCATGGGAGCCTTGTGAATCTTACGTTCCCCCGGTGGGTCAAAGCGGCCACTGCGTAGTCCGACGGTTTTGACAACGGGGGTACTCCACAACACCACAATGGCCGCGACTAGGAAAGCAACGAGATGGTACAGCTTAGTGGGCATGGCCTGTGAGCTTAAGTTATATAGGGCAGTCTAAACCAAGGCCGGCACAGTCGCCACTAGGTGGGGATATAGGGGAAACTGGCTACACAGGGCAGCTACCCGGCGACGGCAATTGTTGGCGACCAAGCTGTCCTCAGGGTTAAGTAAGCGATCGGCAATGATATTGGCAATTTCAGTAAACTCCTGAGGACCTAGGCCCCTAGTGGTCATGGCCGGGGAACCCAGCCGCAATCCACTGGTGACGAAGGGTGATTCTGGATCAAAGGGTACGGTATTTTTATTGGCGGTAATGTTGACCTCACTCACCAACTGGTCGGCCTTTTTACCAGTCATACCAATACTGCGTAGATCCACAAGCAATAGATGATTGTCCGTACCATTGGCAACAATTTTTAGGCCCCTAGCTTGGAGTCCGGCTGCTAGGGCTTGGGCATTGGCAATCACTTGGGCTGAATATTCTTTGAACTGGGGACTCAGGGCTTCCCCAAAGGCGACGGCTTTACCGGCAATTACATGCTCTAGGGGGCCGCCTTGGGTGCCAGGGAAGACAGCTTTGTCAAATTTCTTGCCCAACTCCACATCCCTGGTCAAAATTAGACCGCCCCTAGGACCGCGCAGGGTTTTATGGGTGGTGGTGGTGACCACATCACAGTGGGGGACTGGATTGGGGTGATGGCCGGTGGCCACAAGACCGGCAATGTGGGCAATGTCAGCCATTAGGTAGGCTCCCACTTCATCGGCGATCGCCCGGAACTTGGCAAAATCAATAACCTTGGGATAGGCAGAGTAACCACAGATGATGATCCTAGGGCGCTCTTGGAGGGCAAGGGCACGAATTTGGTCGTAGTCTAGTTCCTCGGTAGCTTGGCTGACTCCGTAGCTGACCACTTGGAACCACCGCCCTGAAAAATTGACTGGCGAACCGTGGGTCAGATGGCCGCCGTGGGCCAAGTCCATACCCATAATCTTGTCGCCCGGTTGCAGAAGGGATAAAAACACTGCAAAGTTAGCTTGGGCACCGGAGTGGGGCTGCACATTGGCGGCAGCAGCTTGGAAGAGTTGCTTAGCCCGTTCGATCGCCAAGCTTTCCACCTTATCGACAAACTCGCAACCGCCGTAGTACCGTTTTCCTGGTAAACCTTCAGCATATTTATTGGTCAGTACGGAGCCTTGGGCAGCCAGTACCGCTGGGGAGGTGAAGTTTTCACTGGCAATTAGTTCCAAGTGATCCCGCTGCCGCTGTAGCTCTTCGCCAATCATTTGGGCTACGGCTGGGTCGGTTTTTATTAAGAATTCTTGATTGGTCACGATCGCTATCCTCGCAGATTTGCCACACCATATATGTTGTGGGCTTATTAAGTTACTCTAACCTAGAGGTGCCCTAGGGGAAAGTCTTCCAAGGAATGAAAACTTGGATCATTTGTAAGTTTACCCAGTATATATTGAATCCAGATTGATACCGGGACTTTGGGTTCTGAGTCATTAACAGCAGTAATTCAGCCATCAAAAGCCCCCTCCAAATTCAATTTCAGTTACCTAAAATTATCAACCTCTTGCTTGAGCTTACCGAACAGTTGCAGCAAGTCGACTCAAGACTAGCTTAGGTTTTCCAGATTGATCTTAACTGAGGGCTGTACCATCAATTAAAGTGATGAGAACAAAGCCAACTAAACTAATTGAGTAATCGGTGTTCCCTACAAAATTTCTCCCATGAAACCTCCAAGTATTGTAGAACTAGCTAAATCTTTGCACCCAATCGATCCCCAGTTGTTAAATCCCAGTAAAAATCCCGGGGCCCAGCGCTTGTGGTACCAAGGGGGAGAGCCATATTTTGATTTGTTTGCGGAACTAACAGAGGAGCAGATTATCTGGCTAGAAATAACCCTACGAGGCAAATGTTTGAGCTGGCAAAATCAACAGTGGCAGACTGGTATCACCAATGAAATGAATGATTACAGTATGCTCCCCACCAGTAAGCTAGTGAGGAGTGATCCAGTTCTAGACCAAGAGTTTCTGGCTTTGATTAGGCAAATCATCCAAGTCAGAAGTGACGAGCCTTTTTTTCAAAGGCTCCTAGCCCTATTTAACTGAAGGTTTCTGCTGGATTTAGGGCAATGCCTTTAATGGGGAACCAGCTTTAGAAAGCTTCTTGCCAGTTGCAGCACTTTTCATGTCGATGAAAGACATCTCTATTTTTGAAATCCCTACTAGGTAATGACTCTTGATGAAGATGAAGCGGCGAATACCGCCTCATCAAAAATGCTGTATTTAGCCTGGTTTTTCTGTAGTTTCTTCTAGGCAGCCAGCTCGGTTACTAGGTTAAGGGCGAACTCTGTCTCAAAAACTTCTTTTTTTTGATTGAGGCTCCATAGCTCTAGGGCGCAATCTTCGCTGGGATGGGCGGGGGTCAAGATTAAATGTAGTTCCCGTAACTCTGGATAGAAATTGCATTTGATTGATTGGACGGCTCCGATTTGGCGGCGATCGAGCGCGGAGGCTAGCCTGAGCATAGCGCTCATCTGGGATACAGCCAGGCGGTCTTTGCTCAGGAGGCTTTGGTAGCTTTCGTGTTTCTTCTTGGGCGGGGCTTTGCGGTGGTAGCGGGCTAAATTAGCCATAACTTCAATCTCAGTTTCGGTAAAGCCAAGTAGCTCCCCATAGCGAATCAGGTAATAGGAATGTTTGTGATGGGAGGAGTGGCTAATGAAGATGCCGCAGTTGTGCAAGATAGCAGCTCCCCAGAGTAGTTCGCGATCGCGCTGACTCCGGTAATGGAGAATATCAAAAGTTTGGTCAAAGATTTCCAAGGCAAATTTAGCAACGCGATCGGCCGAGGTTAAATTCACCTGATATTTTTGAGCAATTTTGAGGACACTGCGTTGGCGTATCGATTGTTGATAGCGCAGCCGGTCAGTGATCAGCCCTTGGGAGAGCATCCAATCGACAATGATTCCTTCGCGCAGGGCCGCTTCGACAACGGTGATGACTTCTATGCCAAGCATGGTCATGGCTTCGTAGAGAATCAGTGCTCCGGGCAAAATAATTTCTGATCGCGGCTCTGTTAAACCCGGGACTTGACTACGTTGATGGCGGTCTAATTGAGCTAGGGTATAGACTATCTGCTCTAGATCAGAGCGGCTAAATTCATAGCCCGCCAAGGGAGAAGGGATAAAGCCGAGGGTCTGGCGGGCATGGATAGCCGCCAGGGCTTCGATCGTTCCTGAGGTGCCAACTAGGCGGGGTTTTTCTGTATTGTTTAGGCAAGATTTTAGTTCCTCGGTTGGCCGCTCTAGCATCCCGCGAATATAGGCCTGGAGGTAATGAAACTCCGCCTCGCTGACCGGGTCGGTAGTAACGAATTCAGCAGCTAGCCTGACAGCCCCAACCTTAGTACTGCTAAGGAATTTGGCCTCGTAGTGATCGCCCAAAATCAATTCAGTAGAGCCGCCACCAATATCAATAATCATGTGGAGTTGCTCTGAAAACTCCATACTGGAGAGCACCCCCAGGTAAATTCGGCGGGCCTCCTCGACCCCAGAGATCAAATCAATAGTTAAATTTAATTCTTCTTGAACCCGCAGTAAAAATTCTCGGCCATTGCTTGCTTCTCGGACGGCACTGGTAGCCACAGCAATGATCTTTTCAGCTTGGTAGCTGGCAGCTAACTGTTGACAGCGGCGTAGGGCTGCGATCGCCCGATCCATTACCTCCGGTTTGAGACGGCCAGTCTGGAAGCAGCGATCCCCCAATCTCACGGTGTCTTTTTCCCGAGCAATGATTGTAAAAGCCGGTAGGGTAGGCTGAATCCGCACAATTACCATGTGCACCGAATTAGTACCCACGTCGATCGAAGCGATAATCCGGTCTTGTTTGTCCAACGCAACTGGAGTGGGATTATTGGTCTGCAAACTAACCATTGCTCTCGTATCCATATCCGTAACCTTAAAAATGAATGCTCAAAGACCCCGTGTACAACCGGATGTTTTTCCAGTGCTAGTTGATATTTTCCATTGCCATTGAATGGACTAGAATTAAGTAGTTTTTTGCTTGCTCATAGATTGTACATTTTGGCAATTAAATTTGGGGAGCCTATGAATGCCCAGCCAGCCCTAGTCGCCATCATCCAGCTATTACGGTGGGATAAACCCGCCGGTCGACTAATTTTGATGATTCCGGCCCTGTGGGCTGTGTTCCTGGCCAGCGGCGGCCATCCCCCCGCCCAGCTCGTGGGCATCATTGTCCTCGGTAGCCTAGCCACCAGCGCGGCTGGCTGCGTAGTCAATGACCTATGGGACCGGGATATTGATCCCCAAGTGGAGCGCACCAAAAACCGTCCCTTGGCTAGCCGGACCCTATCGATCACAACGGGGGTCGTTGTGGGGCTAGTGGCCTTTGCCTGTGCAGCAGGGCTGGCTTTTTACCTCAATCCTGTGACTTTTTGGCTGTGTGTGGCTGCGGTACCGGTAATTATTTTTTACCCCACGGCTAAGCGGGCATTTCCAGTACCCCAGTTGATTTTATCCTTGGCATGGGGATTTGCGGTTTTGATTAGTTGGACTGCGGTCAGTTGCCAAACCCAGGGCAATTGGCTGAGTTGCACTCCGATCGCCATGTGGTGGCTGTGGGGGGCAGTAGTTGCCTGGACTTTGGGGTTTGATACGGTCTATGCCATGAGCGATCGCGAGGATGACCTCCGAGTCGGAGTAAAATCCAGTGCCATTTTTTTTGGAGAATATACACCAATTGCCATCGGCGGTTTTTTTAGCCTCACGGCTCTATTTTTGGGGGAAATGGGGTTACAGATGCAGTTGCATCTTGCTTTTTGGGTAAGTTGGGCTGTTGCGATCGGTCTCTGGGCTTGGCAGACCTACCGGCTCCAACAACCAAACATTGACAAATCACTCTACGGGCGCATTTTTCAGGAAAATGTTTGGATTGGCTTTAGCCTATTGGTGGGCATGATTATCGGCCAGATCGTTTGACGCAAAACCAGCATATTTGAAGAAGTAAAAAAGATATTTATTTACTGACCCAGAAGTGTTGAATTTTGATGGTAAAACTTTACAATTCAGGTATTGAAGCAGCGAGCCAAAAATTGACAATAAATGCAACAAAGTGCCTAATCTTGTACTGAAAATAGAACACACGAACTAAAAATTGCAGCGATTTTCTGGTGTTAAGCTAGCGTTCAACACTTCTGTTACCGGCCACAATCTGCGATCACCTTAAAATTCTGGAAATGTAGTCTGGTATCCTATCAAATTTGTCACAAGTGTAATTCAAGAAGACAAATCCCAAGTAATTTTTAAGTAATCAGAGACATCCAAAAATAATTTTTTAGCCGAAACCATCGACTTGATGGGGTTTCCAGATTAGTCACTTTAAGCATGGGTTGCTTAAAATCGTCTAAAAATACAACGCATCTTTTGAGACGACACCGTTGAATTTCCATGACAGGGAGTTTAACATGAAAGTGAATCAGGCATTTACTCACTAATCCAAGACAAATACCCATGCTTCTTAATCAGTTTCCTGCCAAAGGTGTAGTAACCGAAACTATTACTAGTAACGATCGCGGCCGGGTTAAATTCCGAGGGGTAGATTGGTATGCAGAAATCCCTCCCCGCCTGTCCCAGGGGCTAACCTTCCAAATTGGTGATCAAGTTTGGGTGATTGGCCAGAAAACCTGCACCACTGTTTTCGTTAGCGGCACTCTGTAAATAAGCCCATCAAAATCACAGAAGCTAAGGCTAATTAGTTTGGTTTGAGAATTTTAGAGAACTACCCCAGGAGAAACAACATGATGCTCCACGACAACTGCAATCAAAATTGTCAAAACTGCCCTTGGGTTTACACAGAAAAAACTGAAGCTTGGACATGTCTGCGTTGTGGTCTAGAGCGTTCAGTCAGTCAGTCCTCTGGTTTTAGTGCATTAGTGTTACCGTTTATTTTGATCTTAACAATTGTTATCCTAATCAACAGTGAAAGCAAGCAGGAAAGGAACAATAATCCTGACTTAAATCAACAGCCGCAATCCCAGTTACTAATCACCAAACCCCATGAAAACGTCTAATTCATAGACACCAACTAAAAATCCCTAGTTAATTTCAATAATTTCCGTATTCCTTGCCTGAAGATGCAATCTTTGACTAGTCATGGCTATAGATACTGGAAAACGTTGCTGGCAGCCCGATGGAGTAGGGCATGGCGATCAACCAAGGCATTTAGGTCATCAGCGTAGCCCCCACCAATCACGCAAGCCACAGGATAACCAGCCTGAACACAGGTAGTCAGTACCTGCATTTCCCGCCGGTAGATGCCGTTATCAGTCAGGGCTAGTTTACCCAGCTTATCCCCGTGGTGAGCATCTACCCCGGCATCGTATAAAACTAGGTCTGGGTTAAACTGGTCCAGCAGTCTTGGCAGGTGGAGGGCCAGGGTTTGCAAGTATTCCTCGTCTTCCACACCTACGGGTAACCCAACGTCTAAATCACTGGTCTGTTTTTTGCTAGGAAAATTGCTTTCGCAGTGCATAGAAAAGGTAAACACACTGGGGTCTTCTTGAAAAATGAAGGCTGTACCGTCTCCTTGATGGACATCTAAATCTACGATCAGTACTTTTTGGGCCAGGCCCTCTGCCTGCACAGCCCGCGCGGCGATCGCCAAGTCATTGAAAATACAAAAACCCGATCCATAACTGGGAAATGCGTGGTGGGTACCCCCAGCGGTGTTACAGGCTAAGCCGTACTGGAGAGCTAGCTTAGCTGTGAGAATGGTGCCACCGACGGCTATGCAGGTGCGATCAGCAAGAGCTTGAGACCATGGCAGCCCAATCCGGCGTTGAGCTTTGGGGTCAAGGGTTCCTTGGCAATAGGCCTGCACATAATTGGGGCAGTGGACTAATTGGATCAACTCAAGATCTGGTGCCTGGGGCTGAAAAGCCCTGGTTAGCAGACGATCGTTCAACAATTTTTCATACAACAGCCGAAACTTGACCATGGGAAAACGGTGCTCCGGCGGCAGGGGGGCGACATAGCTGGGATGATAAACGATCGGCAGAGACATAAATCTTAAATCTAAGGTCAAATATCGAGAAACCAAATTGAGACGGCCATAAATGACCCTTGAGAAACTCTAAAAAATAAATCCCAGTAAGGCAATCTAGACACTTTCCCAGTATCCTCCCCAAAAATTACTGTATGATTGAAAAGGTGATTTAAGCCTGCTAGGGCCAAGTTTTATCATGCAAGACTTTTTTAACAACGTCTCCCGCTATCCCAGATTCTTCATCACCTTCACCCTAGGGATATTTTTTGCCCTCTTTGAAAGTATTAAACCTTTTTTTCAAAAGCCAGTTACAGCAATTGCCCTAGTCGGTTTTTTCATTTCAGCTATCCTATTTGTTACCCTCACACTGCGGGAAATGCTGGGGTTAGCCTAGCTACTCAGGAGTATCTTTAAAATATGGCCACAGATCGGCGGGTAGCACGGGTTGCTGCCACTATTAAACGGGAGATTAGTCAAATGCTAATCTCTGACATCAAGGATGACCGCGTCGGGACTGGAATGGTAAGCATCACGGCTGTGGAAGTCTCTGGAGATCTTCAACATGCTAAGGTTTTTGTCAGTATTTACGGCAGCCCAGAAGCCCAAGCCAAGACGATGGCAGGCTTGAGTTCAGCTACTGGCTATGTCCGGAGTGAATTAAGTCGCAGAATTCGGCTCCGGCGTGCCCCAGAGGTAGTATTTTTGCAAGATCTATCCCTAGAGCGGGGTGCCCGCATGGTTGATTTTCTCAATCAATTAGAAGCCAAAGAAATTTCCGAATGATTTCCCAGGAATTGCCACTAATAGAATCCCTGAGCGTGGAACAGTTAGTGGCTCAGATGATTGTGGTCAGGGCCTGTGGGCACCTTTTTGACCACCAGATTACCTATCCTCAATGGGAGGCTCCCTCAGCCAAATTACGCCATTGGATTGGGCAATTGGGCATTGGTGGGGTGATTCTCTTGGGCGGTAGCGCCGCAGAAATTTACCTACGTACTCAGCAGTTCCAGAGCTGGGCTGAGATTCCCCTATTTATGGCGGCGGATATTGAAGAAGGGGTAGGTCAGCGATTTTCTGGGGCAACTTGGTTTCCGCCGCCGATGGCCTTGGCAGAGATCGCTAAGACTAATCTGCCCAAGGCGATCGCCTACGCCGAGGCCATGGGAGCAACCACCGCCTCCCAGGCCCTGAGCATAGGCATTAATTGGTTGTTGGGGCCAGTGGTGGATGTGAACAACAACCCTAACAATCCAGTTATCAATATCCGGGCATTTGGAGAAGATGCGGCTACGGTCAGCCATCTCAGCCGGGCTTTTTTACGGGGGGCAAAGCAGCATCCCATACTAACTGCGGCTAAGCACTTTCCTGGCCATGGGGATACGGCGGTTGATTCTCATTTGGAGTTACCTACCCTCCTCCACAGCCGGGAGCGACTGGCGGAGGTAGAACTAGTGCCTTTCCAAGGGGCGATCGCAGCCGGGGTAGATGCGGTCATGACTGCCCATTTACGGATTCCCAGTTGGGATCAGGATTATCCAGCTACCCTTTCCCAAGCCATTTTGACCGGGAAGCTGCGTCGGGAGTTGGGATTTACCGGGCTGATTGTTACGGATGCTCTAATCATGGGCGGGATTACCAACCACTACGGAGCTGGAGTAGCAGCTGTAACAGCGGTGCAAGCCGGGGCAGATATTTTACTGATGCCCCCGGAGCCAGAGGAGGCGATCACTGCGGTTACCAAAGCCGTGGCAGCCAAAAAGATTAGCCGGAGTCGTCTAGAGGCATCGGTAGCTCGCATCTGGCACGCCAAGCAAAAATTAGAACCCACTCCCCCAGTGAGTCGGATGTTGACAGTCTTAGCTGAGCCAGTACCGGCAGTTGAGGCAATTCTCAAGGATTCCCTGCGTACCCGTGGTGCCTTGCCGTTATCAGGAAATCTTGACAACCAGCTTGTTACACTACGTAACCTAATCTATGTGGATGATGCGATCGACTGTAACTTTTTGAGCCGCCAAGCCCCAGCGATCGCAATTCCCCGAAAGCTGGGTTACCACTTCCAGTTAATCGACCGAAACACTAGCCGACTTCTGGCGGATCCAACACCCACAGCAACTCTAGTGCAGCTTTTCATCCGGGGAAATCCCTTCCGGGGCAGCGCCGGGGCAACAACTATTGTCCAGGAAATCGTAAAAAGATTATTACAAAACCATGAGTTACTGGCCCTAGTAATATACGGTAGCCCTTATCTGTGGGATCAATGCCTAGAATTCCTAGAACCAGATATCCCCAGTGTATTCACGTACGGGCAAACTCCTAGATCCCAGGCGATCGCCCTGAGTACACTGTTTAACAAAAAAAGCTAGTAGGTAGAAATAAATGTCAAGGCTAGTTAGTCACATTTTTTAACCCAGTGTGGTTATTTGTAACTTTAGATACCGCAGAAAATTTATTCCCGGTTCCATGGCTGGTAGCTTATACTACTGTTAACGTTCAGTTGATTTGGAAAGGTTTCCTGTTATGAGTACTCCCGCTCTATCAATGAAAAAATCAGAGGCATCAACCACTCCGGTGCAATACTCTATTGATGTAATCCAAGAGGAAGCCCGCCACCTGGTCGAACGCGGCTTAGTGAGTAGGCAACAGCCCATCTATGTTCTATGTGAATATATCCCCGCCAGGGAATGGGTCTGTGTTGAGTGCGAGTTAGAGCGTAGCAATTATTTACTACGCGATCGCATCTCTGATCTAGTCGGCGCTGAAGTTTGGGACAACGACTAGCCACCAGAATTTCTTAATTTCTCCAGTTCGAGTCTGAGGCTGGCAATTTGGCCAGTCAATTCTTCAACTGATTGCTCTGGCTGACCGCGGACATCACTTACAGCCACTTCAGGGGTAGCTTCCTCTGGAGAGGGAGACTTTGATTGATTCTGCAACCAAGATTCAAACAACCGCTTCGCTTCTTGCTCGGTCACCTCGCCCTTAGCTACCCACTCTTGCCAGCGTTGCTCTAGCTCCACTAAACTTGCTTGTCGTTTCTGTGGATCCTGCAAAGTCTCTACAAAATCAGTAGTGGCCCCTAGGGTCACCCTCAGTCCATTCTGTAAAAATTGCCACACAGAGTCGGGGTTCATAGGTCTCAGCATTGGTTCAGTGAATTGTATGCTAATTATAACCACAGGTGACAGAGCTAGAGCCGAAGATAGGCAGAGCCTTTGTACTGGATTTGCTGCTGACCCTAGCGAACTGGTTTAACAGGGTCAGCGGGTGTGGGAAGTAAATATAGACCGACCGACGGTTGACGAGATTTTTACAGGGAGATCGCCCAAAATCCACTAGAAACATGCCGAAACCGACCGCAGTTTTGCTGGTGTCTTGCCCAGATCAAAAGGGGCTAGTAGCAAAAATTGCCAATTTCATCTATGCCAATGGAGGCAATATCATCCACGCTGACCAGCACACGGATGCGGCCGCCAATCTGTTTTTAACTCGAATTGAGTGGCTGCTTGAGGACTTTAACCTGCCTAGGGAGTACATTGCTCCAGCTTTTCAGGCGATCGCCCAACCACTCCAAGCCCAATGGCAACTCCATTTTGGCGATCAAGTTACCCGGACGGCAATTTGGGTCAGCAAGCAGGATCACTGTCTTTATGACCTGCTTTGGCGGCAGCAGGCCAGGGAATTAGCCACGGAGGTGCCTCTGATTATCAGCAACCATCCAGATCTAGAGGCGATCGCTCACCAATTTGGCATTGATTATTACTATCTACCCATCAACCCTGATAACAAATCTAGCCAGGAAGCCAGACAGTTGGAGCTATTAAAGGAGTATCAAATTAACTTAGTGGTTCTAGCTAAGTACATGCAGGTACTCAGTGGCGAGTTTTTAAAGAGCTACCCATTCAAGATCATTAATATCCACCATTCTTTTTTGCCGGCGTTTGTGGGAGCGCAGCCCTACCATCAGGCCTACGATCGTGGGGTCAAAATTATCGGAGCCACGGCCCACTATGTCACTGCCGATCTGGATGCGGGGCCAATCATTGAACAGGATGTGGCCAGGGTCAGCCACCGCGACGGAGTGAGTGATTTGATCCGCAAGGGCAAGGATCTAGAAAGAATGGTTTTAGCCAGAGCTGTGCGATCGCACCTCCAAAACCGGGTACTCGTCTACGGTAATCGGACTGTGGTGTTTGAATAAAATAAGCCGGGACTAAGGTAATGCGTATCAAGATCTGCGGATTAACCCGCTTCGACCAAGCTCAAGCGATCGCCCGACTCGGAGCCACTGCGATCGGGTTTATTTTTGTCCGTGAGTCTCCCCGCTACCTCAGCCCAGAGCAGGCCAGGCAAATCACCAGCCATCTACCCCAGAGCTTGGACAAAATTGGTGTATTTGTAAACCAAGACCCCCAGATAATCAGCCAAATTGCCCAACAAGCGGGATTAACTGGCGTACAACTCCACGGCAATGAGACTCCCCAAACCTGCACCCAACTTCGTGATTATCTACCCGGTCTAGAGATCATCAAAGCTTTGCGGATCAAGGATTCCCAAGACTTAGAGCGATCGCAGACCTACGCGGATTTTGTCAATACTTTGCTGCTGGATGCCTACCATCCCCACCTGTGGGGCGGGACAGGGCATACCCTAGACTGGCAGACTCTTGGGAAATTTACTCCCCCTTGTCCTTGGTTTTTAGCCGGGGGACTAAATCCCGATAACATTACCCAAGCCCTAGAGCAATTGAAGCCTGACGGTGTGGATGTTTCTAGCGGCGTGGAGCGATCGCCAGGCCAAAAAGAGATCAGCAAGGTAGCCGCCCTAATTCAAGCAATCATCACCATAGAGTCTAAGTGATATCCGCGAAGGAAATTATAGCTAGGGCTTATGTCAACTATGTAAAAACCCATACAATAATCTTTACAAACTTTAATAGAATATAAATATTCACAATGAGTATTTCTTACTAAAATCCATGATTACGGATAGATTTCCTTGGCTGACCGTAGTTACCCTGCTACCACTGGTGGCTTCCCTAGTAATCCCCTTTCTACCAGAACGCGGTGGCAAAATAGTACGATGGTATGCCTTAGGTGTCGGGATTGTCGACCTAGCCCTGATGTGCTTCGCCTTTTGGAATCATTACGATCCCAGCAATCCAACTCTGCAAATGGCAGAGAAATACGCTTGGATGCCCCAGTTTGGTTTCAGTTGGTCGGTGTCAGTTGATGGGCTATCCGTCCCCTTGGTGCTTTTAGCTGGTTTGGTAACCACCCTGGCAATTTTTGCCTCATGGCAGGTTAATGTCAAACCCCGCCTGTTTTACTTTTTGATGCTCGTCCTCTACAGTGCCCAGATTGGCGTATTTGTTGCCCAAGACTTCCTGTTGCTCTTCATCATGTGGGAGCTGGAACTTGTGCCAGTTTACCTGCTGGTTTCCATCTGGGGCGGGCAAAAGCGGCGCTATGCAGCCACAAAGTTTTTGATTTATACGGCCGCTGCTTCTATTTTCATCCTATTAGCAGCCCTGGCCATGGCTCTGTACGGCAGTGGCGAACTGACCTTTGACATGGCAATTTTGGGTCTTAAGGATTATCCCTTGGGTATGGAGTTGTTGCTTTACGCCGGCCTGTTGATTGCCTTTGGTGTGAAGTTGGCAGTCTTCCCGATGCACACTTGGCTACCCGATGCCCACGGTGAAGCCTCAGCCCCAGTATCGATGATTTTAGCTGGGGTACTGCTCAAGATGGGTGGCTATGGCTTGATTCGCCTCAATTTGGAGGCCCTGTCTGATGCTCACATTTATTTTGCGCCGGTGCTTGCCATCCTTGGTGTAGTCAACATTATCTATGGAGCCTGTAATTCCTTGGCTCAGCCGAATATGAAGCGGCGTTTGGCTTATTCTTCGGTTTCGCACATGGGTTTTGTTTTACTGGGAATTGCTTCATTTACGGATTTGGGTGTAAGTGGGGCGTTGTTGCAGATGATTTCTCACGGCTTAATTGCGGCGGTTTTGTTCTTCTTGGCTGGGGTGACGTACGATCGCACCCACACCATGTCCATGGAAGACATGTCTGGCATAGGTCAGGCAATGCCCAAGGTATTTGCTCTGTTTACGATCGGCTCCATGGCTTCCTTGGCCCTGCCCGGCATGAGTGGCTTTGCCAGCGAATTGGCTGTATTTGTCGGGGTCAGCACCAGCGACATCTACAGCTCGACTTTCCGGGTTGTCACCGTGTTCTTAGCCTCTGTGGGCTTGATACTCACCCCTGTGTACCTACTGTCAATGCTGCGCCAAGTCTTCTATGGCAATGGTCAAGCAGCCGTCTGCGGTATTGACGATGCCCAGGCTAAAATCCAGGAAAGTCAAGGAGCTGTCTGCTTCGGGACTAGCTGTGTGTTGCCTGCGGATGCAGTGTTTGTGGATGCGAGGCCACGGGAAGTTTTCATTGCTGCTTGTTTTATGGTGCTAATCATTGGTATTGGTCTCTATCCTAAAATGGCCACCCAGGTTTACGATGCCAAGACTGTGGCCGTCAATGCCCAAGTCCGCCAATCCTACGTCCAGATTGCCCAGACCAATCCCCGGATTTATGCCAATGGCTTCCTCAACCCCAGAATTGCTGAAGCCGAAGTGTCTCCAATTCTTGGTACTGTCAAATAATTTTGTTCTAAATTCTCAATTGCGAATTTAGCTGTAGAATAAGTTTGATACTCATCCCTTCTTCTTGTCAGGAAGAGGGGATTTGCTATTTCAGAGAAAACCTATAGTTGGGATAGGTAGCCTGAATCCATTGCTCAAATATTGCTGGAAATTAGTGGGAGGAGTGTGAAAAGATTGAGCGGTGTTTTGCAGTTATCGAGCTTGGTTGATGTTTTTTTAGGAGATATGGAGACTGGTAGCTACGGCGATCGTTACTGATTTTTGATAAATCTGTTTTGGAACTATTAACTTGGCTTTAGGGGGCAATCGAGGAGACTGTCTGGGAAGTTGCTTAGAATTACAAAAGGGTAGAGGCTCTTTTGAAATCTCTACCCGAACACTTGTGGAACCAACAGACATTGTGCATAGTACACTAGCTTTATTAGGTAAATTAGTTGCTGATGCTACAATTGCTGCCGCTTCAGCTACATTTTTTAAGCCAATTAACTCCTGGACAGTTTGACTACTGCGCTGCCCGTATTCACTATTAAAATTACTCATGAATCTGTCCATCTGAGCTAATACCTCGATTGGATAGGTAATTAAGGGTACTTTTAGCATCTGGCAGACTGCAATTAACCCTGGTTCTTGGGCCTTGCGATCGACACTGGCCACGCCAGCGATGTTTTCTAAACTCAGGGCAAAATCTCGAAAAGCTTGACTAATTCCTAGGTAAATTAACTTTGAAGTAACTGCTTTTCTACTGCCAATTCCTACCCACAGGGGTTTTTGGCCATGATTTTCTGACATGGTTGAAACTTTCAAGATTACTGACTAATTTCTCTTGATTATTTTTCTGGGTTCCAGATGCCTTAGGATGGCTGTGTGTAGGCTTATTGGAATTTAGAAATCCCGATTTTTTTATGCAGCAGTTATCCTCAACGATTCTAGAGTTTAGCAAAATTCTCACCCACCAAATTGGTAGCCAGCTCTTGCAAGAATACGGGCAAGTTAAAGCTGAGCACAAGGCAGATGGTAGCTTGGTGACTCAGGCTGACCAATGGGCTGATCAAGAGATCGTCCGGGCGATCGCCAGCCAGTTTCCCGACCATGGCATCCTCAGTGAAGAGGGGCAGGTAGTGTTTCCCGGTACAGAGTGGTGCTGGGTGATTGACCCCATTGACGGCACCACCAACTTTACTAGAGGCTTACCCATGTGGGGAATCTCCCTAGGACTGCTCTACCAAGGTACCCCCGTGTTTGGTTATGTGCATTTTCCACCTTTACAGCAATCTTTTGCTGGGATCACTCCTGAGTTCCCCGGTGCCCAGGCCGGAGCTTGGCTAAACGGCCAACCCATCCGACCCAGTAATGAGCTGCCCACCGCCAATCATTTTTTGAACCTGTGTGCCCGCAGCTTACCGATCCTACGCCAGCCTTTACCCATACCCTGCAAAATTCGGATGTTGGGGGTAACTACCTATGATTTTTTAAGTGTGGCCTGTGGCATTGCCTTGGCGGGTATCGAAGCTACCCCTAAGATTTGGGATATTGCGGCCGTGTGGGCGATCGCTCAAGCAGCTGGGGCAGTGTGGGTAGATCTGCAAACCGAATCAGTGTTTCCCTTGCGTTCTGGGGTCAACTACGGAAAAAAATCATTCCCTACCCTAGTGGCCAGCACTCAAGACATAGCTGACCAATTAAAACCCCTAGCCCAGACGATCACCCTAGCTACCACTGATTATGGATTGTAAATATTGCCCATAAACAGGATGCTACCCGTACTTTCTTCTTGAATCACCATAAAAAATGGGCGATCAACTTTCATCTCGAAAGGCAGGCGACTAGGTTCAAGGGATGTAGTCCTCACACCGATCGAAGTAACCGCCGCAGCCTCGGTACCCTCTTCATTTACCTCTAAAACAGTCTTGTGTTTTACTTGGCTAATGGCTACTGGCTGATCGGTCATGGCGGCAAAATCAGCCCGGCGGGTGAAGGCAACCCCCATGCCCAGATTACTCAGGCTTTTAATCAAATCAGCCTCATATTCCAGCTTGAATTTGGGCAAGCTAATTGTGCCGGGGCGGACATTGAACTGCCGTCTCCATTGCTGCCAATTCTCACTATTCAACTGTTGGCTAAAGCTAGCTAAGTTACTACTAGGTTTTGGCAGAAATACATACATACTGAAGCGGCCCCGTCCGTAGGGCAAGCTAATTGCTTGAAATTGATCAGTTTCTAGGTAGCGGAACTCGCTACTTTGTTGCATGAGGGGATGATTTTTCTGGCTACCATTGGCCAGATAAAAAGGCTGATTGGTGGTTTGGGTGGGGTTAAATTGCCTAGCCCAATTCCCCTTGAAATAAATGGCGTTGATGAGAAATAAAATTTCTTCAGGACTAATGCTGTCAATAATTTGCGTGATTTTGCCTTTAGTGTTTTGGCTCACCCAGCTATTAATTAATTCGACTGTGGCCGGATTATCAAAGTCTGATTCTGTGATGGCAGCTCGATAAAATTGTTGATTACTGGCAAGGAAATTAGCTTGAAAATTTGTGCCCCGCCTCACCCAGAGAGAGTTGGCAATATCCAGCTGCACTTGGGGATCCGCTGCCAAGAGGTTGGCAAGTATTTGCTGGTTGCTCTGGTTGACGGTGGCTAAGTCGAAGCTCTGTAGCTCTAGGGCATTGGCCATAGCTTGCTGAGTCGGGCCACTGGCTCCGTTGTAGACCATCCCTAGGGCGATCGCTACACTCAACGGCGAAATAAAGGTGTTATTCTGTCCCCGATTGATTTCAGCAAAAAGCTTGAAGGCAAAACGATTCTGAGCAGCAGCAAATCCTTGATTCATGGAAGGCTCGACCCCAGGATTTTGAGCGTTGATGCGGGGATATTGAATTTGACTATTACTAATATTCAGGATATTTGTCAGGATATTTGGGTTGCGACGAGTGAGGGAATTGGCAGTGGTCTGACTGGGTGTCACCATCAGCAATAATCCTACCAGGGCATACCAAAGGCGTTTATGCATATTTAATGGGTGGATTAGTTGGCATAGTGGATATTGATTGACTGTGCCATCCTTAGTTCCCTAGGAATTGTCAATGTCGGCCAAAATTGCCGTGGCAGTTTTGCAGATCTCCCCATGGTTTGCGCCATTGCTAGCAACTATGCAGCCCCACTGACTGACATTGCCAGTGTTGTATTGTAAGGGAGAGCCATCAGCTCTGCTAAAGACCCCGCCTGCCTCCAATAAAATCAATTCCGGTGCGGCTAGATCCCAGTCCTTGGGGGCCGATTTGCCAGACAAGGAGATGTAAACATCGGTCTGCTGCTCAATGATGCTGGCAATTTTACAGCCGACACTGCCGATGCCCCGGCATTCTTGGAAGGCAATTTTATCGATAAGTAGCTCAAAGCGTAGATCGCGGTGGGTGCGGCTGGCGACCAGGGTCATTTCGCGGAGGTTGGTGATCCGGCGGCGATCGCTAATTTGGACTCTGGTGATGGTGCGATCGCTCCCCTCACGATAGGTGCCGCCCCCTAACCAGGCAAAATAGACCAATTCCCGTTCTGGAATTGCCACTAGGGAAATCACTGGGCGATGCTGATAAACCAAAGCTAAGTGAATCGCGTACTCGCCAGTTTTATTAATAAAATCCTTGGTGCCATCAAGGGGATCGATCACCCAGACCCAAGGCAGCGTAGAGGTAACAGCCTGAGCTTTATAGGTTTCTTCGCTCAGGTAGCCAAAGGCATTGGGGTCAAATACAGCTTGGAGTGATTTCAAAATATGTTGATTTACAGCCAAATCTGCCGCAGTTACGGGCCCGTCTTGCTGCTGTTCTACCTCTAGGGCATCTCCTCGGTAGTAGGCCTGCAAGATTGCTGATGCGTCCCACATGATTTGCCTAGCGATCGCTATCACCAATTCAAACCAAGCTTTATCCGCCAAATCTGGCAAGTTATAATCCACTGAGTCTGCCATGCTACTCTCAAAAGTTAGTAACTACCCAGGCAATTCTACACGTTCAGGTAATCTAAGCTGGGTACAGGATAATTGATACGACATTTTTTCAAGGAAAGTTCATGCTCTTGGCACCAAGCAATCCAGGTAATTGTCAGCTCATACGCCAACCAAAATTGTTGAATTGTTGCACTGGGGGCTTACTTCTCTCAGGGTGGATTTCAGCTTATCCCGGACTCAGATTAATTAACTATCTTAAATGGCGCTAACTCATGATTGATCTTTTGGCACTGGACTTTGATGGGGTAATCTGCAACGGGCTTTTGGAGTATTTTGAAACCGCCCGGCGGGCCTATTGCCAAATTTGGTCTACCCAAGGGGAGCTAGAGCAGTGGCGATCGTTCTTTTATCAACTGCGCCCGGTGGTGGAAACTGGCTGGGAAATGCCAGTGGTCATCCATGCCCTGGCATCTGGGGTTACGGCTGAGGAGATTCTGACTGATTGGCCGGACCGGCGCGATCACCTAGTCAAAGCATCCGGGGTAACACCTCCAGAGATTGGCCAGTGTGTCGACCAGCTCCGGGACCAGTGGATTAGCCAAGATCTAGCTGGTTGGCTGAGCCTGCATAGCTTTTACCCTGGCGTGGTGGAGCGGCTTAACCAAGTCCTAGCCCAAGGAATACCTACTTACATCATCAGTACCAAGGAAAAGCGGTTCATTTTGCAGCTTTTGCAACAGGCGGGGGTGAATTTTCCGGCAGAGCAGGTCTTCGGCAAGGAATGCGATCGCCCCAAGTCGGCAATTCTACTGGACCTACTACCCGCAGGTAAAATCTGGTTTATCGAAGACCGCTGGCTGACCCTGACTAAAATTGCAGCCCTATCCCAATTGGAGAGCGTGGAATTGTTTCTAGCTGATTGGGGCTACAATACCGAACCAATGCGCCAAGCAGCCCAAGCCCATCCACGGATTCACCTATTAAGCCTAGGGCAATTTAGCCAAGATTTCACCGCCTGGGACAGCAATCTTAACCCCTAAGATAAATCTTGCCTTAGGACGATTTTGCCGATCGCTCGTCCCGATTCCCAGTGCCGATGGGCTTGACTAACCTGCGAGAATCCGAAGACTTGCTCATCCATGAGTGGGCAGAGTCGCCCCTGATCCACCAATCGAGCCAAGTCAGTGAGAATTTGTCCGTGGCGAGCGCGCCCCCGATTGTACAAAAGTGGCAAAAGCATATAGACCACATGGAGGGTCAAACCCTTGCTATGCATGGGGCTAAGATTATGGCTGGAGTTGGTGGAAATTGAAACTACCGTACCACCTATCCGAGCAGCGGCAAAGGAGCGGTCAAGATTTTCCTTGCCCACCGTATCAAACACCAGATCAAAACCCTCTCCCCCGGTGTACTGCTGCACATAATCTGCAACACTCTGGGCGTGGTAGTCAATTACCACATCGGCTCCCAACTGCTGGGCAAGTTGATATTTGGGCTGTCTTCCAGAAACCGTGGTGTATACCTTAGCCCCCGCCCACTTGGCCAACTGGACTGCGATATGCCCGACTCCCCCGGTGGCGGCATGAATCAATACCCTTTGCCCCCGCTGGAGCTTGGCGCGATCGAACAAAGCCTCCCAAGCAGTAATTGAAACCAAAGGGAGGGCGGCCGCTTCCAGAAAACTTAGGGTGGCTGGTTTTTTGGCCACCAAAGCCGCATCGGCCAGCATGTATTGGGCGATCGCACCGCCATTACCCTTGACCCCACCCGCACAGGCATACACCTGATCTCCAGTCTGGAAGCGGGATACCCCCTCTCCGACTGCCACAACTGTACCAGCCACATCCCCATGCAAAATTGCTGGCAAGTCAGGGGCCACCGGCGGGCCAAAACGGCGAATTTTACAATCCACCGGGTTAACACTAGAAGCCGAGACCTCAATCAGAACATAGCCAGCCTCGACCTCAGGCTCAGGCAAATCAGCTAAATGGAAGACCTCTGGCTCTCCAAACTCTCTAATTACCTGCGCTTTCATGGCAAGTCAAGTACTCAGTTGCCTAGGTTGCACCAAAAAAGAAGTGACACTGATATTGTGGTGCAGTAGATTAATTTTTCTAGCCAAGCGCAGTTGGGCAACGGGTTCAGCAATGGCTAAGCACTCATCCAGCAAAGCCATTACCGCATCCTGGCTAGAGCAGCGAATATACAGAGTCCCCCAACGACGAAAGACTTGGCACCCCAGCAAAGGTTGGAGCTTTTGGAGTTGCTTAGTTTCTTCGCGGTAGAAATCTAAAATTACTTTTGTCAACTGCGAAACTGGGTACATAGTGCTTATTCCTTAAGTTGTTAGGACTGAATCAAAGCCTTTGTTTCACTCTTGCGTAGCTTGACAGTCGTCTTGATAATTGGGCACCTACTTTACTATTACAACCCAATCTCAAGCAACAAAGCCTGTCCCTAAAAAATACTTAATAACTACCTTTGGGGAATAAGTGATACACAACTGGATAAGCAATTTATCAATCAGAAGGGTTAATGGTTAGCAATTTCTCTAAATTTAATTTTCCGGTAATTCCCCTGGGCAAACGGTTGTTGAGTGTCCTGTATATCGATTGGTTGAGGATCGAGTTAGTACAGTAACTTGACAAAAATCAAGGGACTTTATCTTTAAAACAAATAGTTAACTTGATCAAATTAGTTTTTTATTTGGCAAGTTAAGCTTCTACTGGTGTGATTTACAAGTCGACATTTTCATCAGTGGTAATTTAATGCTTTTTAGCAATTGATTACATTTTCTTTAGTCTTTTACCAATTACGTAGCGATCGACCCCGTAGTATTTGGTGGCTTGGGCCATATTAATGGTTAGTAGGTGAGTCTGGGTGAGGGTCAATCCCCCAGGGGGAGTGACCGGAGACATGGCCAAGCTGGTGCTAATTTGCTCAGCAACGGCTTTGGCCAGCAAGGGCGGCACCGAGTTCCCTACTTGGCGGCAGCCGTGCCACTTGGTGATGTGGAAGCGGAACCAATCGGGGTAGGAGTGCAGCCGGGCCGCTTCCCGGACAGTGATACAGCGGGGCAAGTGGGGGTGCAGGGGGCGGGGGGCTGTGAACCCACCTCGATTACTGGGGGTTCCAGCCCTCAAGGTCGGGCAAATTCCGGCGGGATCGAGTCGGAATAGTCGGCTCACGGGTTCTAGGGTACCGGCTGGGGTGGCCGCAAACCGACTTTGCGATCGCCTGCTGTGGTTGGTACGCAGACTGGAGGTTAAAACCTGAGGATTGTAAAACCGCTGGTAGGCGTAGCCCTGGGCTGAATTGCGTAGAGACTGGGCATAGGAGCTGGGTACACCAAAGGTAGCGATCGTCCAATCTTGGTAATGTAATTCCGGATAATCTTCAATAGTTGGTAAATCTTGCAGCGCATCCCAGACCTGGGGAGGCGGAGATTGACTCAGGGGATAGTCTGGTAAAACTTCACCCCGACGACAGCCCAAGATGAATAGTCGTTCACGTTTTTGCGGAACACCATAGTCAGCAGCATTGAGAACCCGGCAGGGCTGTCTTACCTCGTAGCCCTGAGCATCTAGGGTGGTGATGATTTCCTCGACAAATTTCCGATGCCGGCCGAGGGCCATCCCCTTGACGTTCTCCATCACAAAATAGCGGGGCTGCAATTCTGAGACGATTCTGATAAAGTGAAACACCAAGGAATTGCGGGGATCATCCAAGACCCGCTTGCCCATCAGGGAAAAACCTTGACAGGGCGGGCCACCAAACACTACATCAATATTCTGGCTTTGGATGATTGACCTTTGTCTCAATTCTTCCCCAGTCAACCTAGTGATATCGCCGCAGAGCATTTGAGTGTGGGGAAAGTTGTAGGCATAGGTGGCACAGTGTACCGGGTCAATTTCTACAGCCAATAAAATATCAAAACCAGCCTGCTCAAAGCCCAGGGACATGCCACCAGCCCCGGCAAATAAATCAACTGCTATGCCTCGTTGCCTAGTCAATCGCCCTAGTGGATATCAGTAGTATTTATGTACTAACTACTCTACAGGTAGTGTATAGCCACCGGTATATCCCCGGTTAATAACCCTAAATATAGGTGGTCTTTTAGGGAAGTTTTGCTATGATATTAGGACTGTTGCTCCAAAATTATTCAAATTTTTGAGCTGTTGCCAAAGTCTAGAACGTCAATTTACCATCGGGAGGCAATACTTTGGATTACCAGCCTCTGCACCATAAATACCGCCCCCAGACCTTTGCTGGCTTGGTTGGTCAGCAGGCGATCGCTGCCACCTTGACCAAGGCGATCGAACGGGAGCGCATTGCCCCAGCTTACCTGTTTACTGGGTCTAGGGGAACCGGCAAAACTTCCAGTGCCAGAATTTTAGCAAAATCCCTCAACTGTATTGCTTCCCCCAAGCCGACCCCCACTCCCTGCGGCAAGTGCGAAGTTTGCCGGTCGATCGCCAATGGCACAGCCTTAGATGTGATTGAAATTGATGCGGCCAGTAATACAGGGGTAGATAATATCCGTGAGATTATTGAGCGGTCGCACTTTGCCCCGGTACAGTGCCGCTACAAAGTCTATGCGATCGATGAAGTGCATGGATTGACCAGCCAAGCCTTTAATGCGCTGCTCAAGACCCTCGAAGAACCCCCAGACCGGGTAGTTTTCATTCTGGCGACGACCGATCCCCAGCGGGTTCTGCCAACAATTATCTCCCGCTGTCAACGCTTTGACTTCCGGCGGATTCCCCAGGGAGACATGGTAGCCCACTTGGCTTGGATCGCCCGCCAAGAGAAAATCGCCATTACCGATGAAGCCTTGCACTTGGTGGCCCAGGTGTCCCAGGGGGGCTTGCGGGATGCGGAAAGCCTGCTAGACCAACTCAGTCTCCTCCACGGGGAAATTACCCCGGAGCAGGTTTGGGAATTAATTGGAGCTGTGGCTGAGCTAGAGCTACTGGAATTGCTGGAGGCGATCGCCAATCAAGACTCAGAGGCGGTAATCTCTCTTGCCCGCCACCTCATGGACAGGGGCAAGGAACCCCTAATCGTCCTGCAAAATTTTGCTGGCTTCCTACGAGATTTATTGATTGCGAAAGCCGCACCCCAGTCCCCAAATCTAGTCGCCCTGACTGGGGCCACGTGGCAGCGCCTAGTCCAGGCAGCTCAAAACTGGTCAGAGGCCCAGATTATTGCCGGTAGTAAATACCTGCGCGACAGCGAAACCCAAATTAAACACTCGACCCAACCCCGGCTCTGGTTAGAGGTGACCCTGCTTGGATTACTCGCCCAATTTAGTGTCACCACAATCCCCCCAGTAGTCAAAGTTCCCGGAGATTCAGAGGTAATAACCCCGACTCCCAAAGCAACTATTCCAGAGGCAGATTCCGTGGCACCGGAGACCGGGGCGGACGACCCACCGGAGGTAGATGAAAATAATGAAATCTGGCAAGAGGTATTGGAGCGCACTCAGATGCTAGCTACCCAGGCATTTTTGCGGCAGCACTGTAAACTTTTGGATTTTGATGGGGTCGAGGCGATTGTCGGGGTGACCAACGAAAAGTTACTCAGTACCGCTAAGCGTAAATTGCCAGAGGTGCAAGAAACCCTCAGCAGGATCTGCGATCGCCAAATCATCGTCACCCTAGAGGTGATTGGCCAGAGCACTGGATCACCAACCACACCCAAACCCAGCCCCCCCACTTACCAGAGCAGTCGCCACAGCCAGCAGCCTCCCAATCTGGTCAAGGAGGAAAGGCTGGCCCAGCCCACCCCCACCTATCAAGACTCCGCCCCTAATCAGCGGCCAGTGGCAACCATGGCCGAAAGCAAGGCCAGTCCAGCAATCTCCGTACTAGAAATAGAACCGGTAATCCCTCCCCCCCCCATCGCCCCTGAGGTTGTGGAACCAACCGGAGAAACCGACCAAGTCCAGACCGCTCTCCAGAAAATCAGCCACTTTTTTGAGGGGACGATCATCGAGCTAGACAGCATTTTTTAAAATTTGCTGATAATAATCCCGCAGGGTCTGGGTAGCCGCACCCCAGCCCCACCTTTCAGCCTCTTGGCGGGCATTGCGGCGCAGATCCTCCCGTTGGGTGGGGTCTGCCAGAAGTTTCTGGGTAGCAGCGATCGCCCCCAGATCATCAGCCGGATCAAACAAATAGCCATTGACTCCATCCTGGACGATATCAGGGATGCCCCCGGACCGAGCAGCCACCACCGGGCACCCCGCTGCCATCGCCTCCAGGAGAACCAAGCCCAAGGTTTCTGTCCGGGATGGAAAAACAAACACATCCGCCGAAGCATAGGCGCTGGCCAGATCTTTGCCGGCCAAGTAACCCACAAAATGCGTAGCCGTGCCGGCAAACCACTCTTCTAAAACCTGTCGATTGGGGCCATCCCCGACCAGAGCCAGCCGCGCCCCCGGAATTGCCTCCAAAACTGGCTTGATCCGCTCAATTTCTTTTTCTGCCCCCAAACGACCCACGTACAAAAGTAGTGGGGCTGCCGGGTGACCCTGGGACAACCGCTGCCGCATGGCCGGGTCTGCCAATTGGGGATCAAATAAATCCGTATCTACCCCCCGTTGCCACAGGTATACTCGCTCAATACCGTGGGCAGAAAGCTCCTCTACCATGGCTGTGGAGGTACACAGATTGAGCACAGCTTGATTGTGCCCCAAACGCAAAAGCGTCCATAGTAGATCCTCCAGCATTCCTAGGCCGTAGTGTTGCAGGTAGCGGGGCAGGTGGGTGTGGTAGGAAGCCAGCAGGGGAATTTGGAATTTTTTGGCGTAGTAGATGCCAGCTAATCCGACGATCGCTGGATTGGCGGTGTGGATAATATCGGGTTGAAATTGACAAATTTTGTGTCCGATCGCCGGCCGGGGCAAAGCAGCCTTGAGTTCTGGGTACAAGGGAAATGGAAAACTAGGCACACCGTAAACCTCCGCCCCCTGATACTCCTTTAGGCCCATATCAGGAGTGATGATCAAAACTTGATCACCAGATTTTACCAAATGCTCTACCGTATGCTTCAATCGAGTGACAATGCCATCAACCTTGGGCAAGAAAGTTTCTGTAAATAGGGCAATACGCATGGTGTGTCCTTAGCAAAACTGCCCAGATTTTATCAAAGTCGGTAATCATTAACTAAAACAATTAATTACCAAATAAATTCCCTTGGCCGGTAGGATTTATTGTTAGATCATCTCCTCCAGGAAGTTGGGCACTCAGCAGAAATTTGCTAAAAACTTAGCCCGCTCTTCGGAAATTGTGGGGATAAACTTTTTAAGCTTTTAGCGACTACCATTCTAGGTAGCTGGTTGGGTACTGGGGGTCAACTTCATGGTTTCCAGAAGCCTTTCCTAATCCAACCAAGCTGCTAATATAAAGCTAATTTCTCAGTAAGGATGTCTTTATGGATGTGAGGACTAACCCAGGCTCAGATGCCCTGCACCCAGTGTCGGCTTCCCTAGATGCTGACAAGCTTATGGATGATTTATTTTTTGATGTGGATCGGATGATTGTGGGCGGGGCCAATGTCCAGGAATTAGAGGAACAGCCCCTAGCTAAGGCCGAGCCAGCTATTGCCCTGCAACCATTAGTAGTACCGCCAATTCAGCTGCCAGAGTCGATTATCCCGACCCCAGAAAAACCACCCGAAACTCCTGCTCCCTCGGCCAATTACCTAGACCGTCTGCTCTGGGGAGTAGCCCTAGCCTCTGTCGGTGCCAGTGCAGTATTGTGGCTAGTTAGTCAAGATATCCTCAAATTGCCTTTCTTGGCAGCCACTCCCAGTCCGACGGCTTCATCCGAACCATTGGCCAGTGCTGATGCCCAGTTTATCGGCTATATGCGGCGATCGCTCAGCAATATCGAACGCCGCAGCCCTAACACCCCAGCCACTACCCCCGGAGTCAATCGGGCCAACCTGCCTCCCAGCCCAACCACCGCTCCACCCACCGTCCTAGAGCGCATTTATATCCCAGTCTTTCCGCCCCAGACCCTAGCTTCCCCATTGATCCCCTTACCCAGCCGCTCCCCCTCACCAACTACACCGACCCCGGCTAATCGCTCTCCCAGCCAAGCCCCAGCCACCACAGCCAACCGCCCAGCCGAACCAGAAAGTCGCCCCAGGGCGGAGACAGAAAGCCGTCCTAGGGCAGAACGTCCTGAGCCAGAGCCGAGGCGGGCTGAATCTGAAGAATCAACCACGGCCAGAGCCACCGTCAACCGCTCTTTGATCGGAGTCTTGGAACTGGGTGATAACTCCTCAGCCCTATTTGACCTAGAGGGCAATACCCAGCGGGTAGCCCTGGGAGAAACGATCGCCAACACTGGCTGGATCCTAGTTAAGATAGAAAACCAGCAAGCCGTGATCAGGCGCGGTAGTGAAGTTCGCTCCCTATACATCGGGCAGAGGTTCTAGGATTATGGGTTTATTGACCGACCTCAACAAATTCTTGGAAGACCGCCTAGAGGAATTCCTCAAGGCCAACCCCCACCTAGAGTTACAAATGCTCCTAGAACAACTCCAAGACCAAGAAAAAGATACGATCCGGCTGATATTAGAGTTGCAAACTCAAGAGCAGCAGGCCCAACAAAAAATCCTGACCCTAGCCGAGCAGATTCAAACTTGGCACACGCGAATTGCTAAAGCTAAGGCAGCCGGGCGCATGGATTTAGCCAAGGCAGCGGCTGATCAGGAAGCAGCTTTGCTACAGGAAGGTAATCAGGTCTGGGGGCAGATGCAGGGTTATCGCGATCGTCTTACCAAAGCCAGAGAACTCCAGCAACAGATTCAGCAGCGCAGTATCGAGGTAGCTGATAAACTCAAACACATGCCAGCTAGCCAAACAGTCCAAGGGCAGCGATCTACCCAGCAGGTGAACGACCTAGAGCAAAAATTCCGCGACTGGGAAACCCAGTTAGAGCTGGAAGACATGAAACGTAAAATGGGGCGATGAATAAAGATATTTTTGCCAAAGAGCAGCAATTTCATGACGAATGGGCTGCTACGATCGATGTAGATGGGATTAAAGTCCAAGACTACTTCGAGGCTTGCACCGCTCCAGAAAATCGCTTTATCCTCAAACACCTAGGTGATGTCCGGGGTAAAAAACTCCTTGATCTCGGCTGCGGCGCAGGGGAAAACAGCGTCTACTTTGCCAAGAAAGGGGCTGAATGCGTAGCCGCCGATTACTCCCCAGGCATGGTGCAGGTAGCTTTAAACCTAGCCCAAAAAAATCACGTCCAAATTAGCGGTCAAGTAGTCAATGCCATGGCCCTGGATATCCCCGACCAGAGCTTTGATATTGTCTATGCTTCAAATTTGCTGCACCATCTACCAGATCCACAGCAGGCTATCCGAGAAATGCATCGCATTCTTAAACCCGGCGGCAAAGCCTGCTTTTGGGATCCCCTCAAACACAATCCAGTAATTAACGTTTACCGGCGCATGGCCACTGCAGTCCGCACCGAAGACGAAGCCCCATTAGATATCCAAATTATCAAATTTGTAGAGTCTCAATTTAGCCGGGTAGAATCCGATACCTTTTGGCTAGCTTCCCTGTGGATTTTCTTGCAGTTCTACTTAGTTGAGCGAGTTAACCCCAATGAAGAGCGTTACTGGAAGAAAATTATTGTCGAACAGCAAAGATTAGCGCCCATCTACAATGCCCTAGAAAGTTGGGACCGGATTCTCAAGCGTTTACCCCTAATGAAGCGCATGGCTTGGAATTTAGCCGTGGTGGCAACCAAGTAAAGGGTGTTTTAACTGTACTTTAAAGGAAATTCCCCGGCGGGGACGGGGAATTATCGCAGCTTTTTGAAAAATAAAGCTAATAAAAACTAGCTATTGAACTGAGGCGGGGTAGACACTAACCTTTTTGCGAGTTCTATCCTTGCGTTCAAAGGTCACCACTCCATCTACGAGGGCAAATAATGTGTAATCGCGCCCTACGCCTACATTGTTACCGGGGTAGAGCTTGGTACCCCGCTGTCGGACTAGTATGTTGCCAGCTTTAACCACTTCACCGCCATAACGTTTTACGCCCAAATACTGGGGATTAGAATCACGGCCATTCTTAGTACTGCCTGTACCTTTCTTGTGAGCCATTTTTAAGTCTCCTACTAAGTCAACTGTTGAATCATCGTACTGTTAAGCTTCGCCCTTGGTTTTGCGTTTCTTGGGCTTAGAGGCTTCATCGGGGGGTGTAGTCTCTGGGGTCGTTTCAGTCGGGGTGACTTCAACGTCGGCTACAGCTTCAGGGGCTGGAGTTTCCGGGGCTTCAGATTTCTCTGGGGCTGTCTCGGTCGGTGCGACTTCAACGTCCGCTACAGCTTCAGGAACTGGAGTTTCCGGGGTTTCAGATTTCTCTGGGGCTGTCTCGGTTGGGGTGACTTCAACGTCCGCTACAGCTTCAGGGGCTGGAGTTTCCGGGGTTTCAGATTTCTCTGGGGTTGTCTCGGTCGGGGTGACTTCAACGTCCGCTACAGCTTCAGGGGCTGGAGACTCACTCACTGGGACTGATTGTACTCCAGTTGTCGTGACTCCGGTGGCGACTGCGGCTGGGGTCTTTACTTCCCCAGCGATGACTGTGCCATTCAGGGTAATTGCATCAATCATCAGCCGGGTAATTTCTTGACGATGCCCACGTTTTTTGCGGGTTTTCTTTTTGGGGCGCATTTTGTAGACAATGACTTTTTTGCCCCGGAAGTGCCGGACGATCGTGCCGCTGACTACAGCTCCTTCAATAAAAGGTTGCCCAATGGTAGTGCCACTTTCTTGTTTGAGGAGCAGCACTTTATTGATCGCGTATTGGTCGTTAGGTTCAGCATGTAGTAGCTCGACATCGTAGAAACGGCCAGGCTCTACGCGCAGTTGTTTACCGCCAGTTTCAATAATTGCGTAAGTCATAGAGAAGTTACTCCTTGCCGTACAGGTAGCCTAGGTGGCTTTTGACCTGATCCGAGCAGATATTAATTATATTGCAGAATAACTAGTGTCTCGGATTAAGAATATCCTTGTCAAGTCGAAAAATATCTGGTCTTGTCCACGAGCCGGCCATGGGGCATTCTAGAGGGGAATATTTTTTGAGCCAAGGGGATGGATTTATCACAGTTTAAATTGGAGCCTGATCTGGGGGAGTTTTGGTTGACTAATGCCCACGCACCCAGCCAACTTTTACCGGCGGGTGAATGGTTAACTAATTCAGAGGGTTTTACGCTCGTGGATGTGCAGATCCAAGATGGGCAAATTACCAAGGTGCAAGCAGCTAGTGGCATATCGGGAATTGATTTGGCGCAGGGCATTATTTTGCCTTGCTTTGTGGATGTGCATACTCATTTGGATAAGTCTCATGTGGCCGATAGGGCACCCAATTTGGATAGGACTTTTATGGGGGCGATCACAGCAATTAAGCAAGATAGTCTGCGCCACTGGCAGCCCGATGATCTTTACCGGCGTATGGAATTTGCCTTAAAGTGCAGCTATGCCCATGGAACCCAAGCAATTCGCACCCATTTAGATACACATGCTGACCAAGCGGAAATTACTTTTCAGGTGTTTAGCCAGCTACAAAAGACCTGGGGCGATCGCCTAGACCTCCAGGCAGTGAGCCTGGTGGAAATAGATTACTACCAGACCGCCCAGGGAGCAAAATTAGCAGATCTGGTGGCCTATTATGGTCAGGTACTGGGCTGTGTAGCCTTTCCCCACCCGGAGATCGATCGTCAGTTAGATACTTTATTCCAATTGGCCCAAGAACGGGGCCTAGAACTAGATATCCATGCGGATGAAACCCTGGACCCAGACTCCCAAATCTTAGTGCATATTGCTCAGGCAGCAGAACGCCATGACTTTACTAATCAAATTACCTGCGGCCATTGCTGTAGCCTGGCTAGCCAATCTGCTTTAGAGGTAGCTGAGGCCCTGCGGTTGGCAAAACAGGTGGGTATGCACATTGTTAGTCTGCCCATGTGTAATTTATTTTTGCAAGACCGCCGCTTTTTAGAAACCCCCCGCCAACGGGGAGTTACCTTAATTCAGGAATTACACCAGCAGGGTATTCCAGTTGCTGTGGCCAGTGACAACTGCCGCGATCCTTTCTTCGCTTTTGGCGACCATGACATGTTAGAAGTTTTTAGCCAAGCGGTAAGAATTGCCCATTTAGATAATATTTATCCGGCGGTACCGGCGATGGTGACTAGCACCCCGGCTCAGTTTATGGGTTTGCCAAAGGGGCTAATTCAACCGGGGATGGGGGCTGATTTGATAGTGTTTCGGGGCCGCAAGTATTCGGAACTGTTGTCTAGGCCCCAGAGCGATCGCCTAGTGTTAAGGGCCGGCAGGCCGATCGATACGACCCTGCCCGATTATCGAGAACTGGATGATTTACTTGATGGCTAGTGCTGGATAAACATTTATTTGGGCGATCGACGGTTAAACTAGCCCTGACAACCAGCCTTTACTTTTAACTTCAGGCTGTGCAGGGAACTGTCCCCCGCCCTAAATTTTTCTAGATCTCCCTCCAAATAGACGAGGAATTGACAAAATAGTCTGGGGATGAACAGGCCCATTAAACTGGCACTAGATAAAATCTAATTGTTTTTGTTATATGACTGCTACCATCATCAATTGGCAGGCGATCGCCTCAGAACTTACAGGTTTTGGGAACATCGAAGTCATTACCGATCCTGCTCAAGTTGCCAAGCTTTCTGGAGATTACTACCACTTCAGCCCAATTCTCCAACCCCTCCTCAAGGATAAAGTGGGGAATCTAGTAGCCCGCCCCACAACGATCGCCGAGGTTTTAGCGATCGCCAAAGTCTGTGTACAACACCGCGCTCCCTTGATTGTCCGGGGGGCTGGCACTGGTAACTATGGCCAGTGTGTACCCTTGGAAGGCGGATTAATCTTAGATCTGAGCAAAATGAATCAAATTCATTGGATCAAGCCAGGCCTAGCCTGCATGGAGCCGGGGGTAAAGCTAGCCGCCTTTGATAAACAAGCCAGGGAACAGGGCTGGGAGCTACGGATGGCTCCCTCTACCTACCGTACAGCGACAATCGGTGGATTTATTGGTGGCGGCAGCGGCGGCATTGGTTCGATTACCTACGGGCAACTGCGCGATCGTGGTAATCTCCACGCCGTAAAAGTTGTCACTATGGAAGACCAGCCCAAGGTCGTGGAGCTGCGGGGAGACCAGGTTCAAAAAGTCAATCACAACTACGGTACTAATGGGATTATTGTCGAACTGGAGATGCCCCTGGCACCCGCTTACCCTTGGGCAGAGGCGATCGTTTTATTCGATGACTTTATGAGGGCTGCCCGCTTTGGCCAGGCCTTGGGCAACGCTGACGGGATCATTAAAAAATTAATCAGCATCCACGCTGACCCCATTGGTCAATACTTCACTGGCATTAAACAGGCAATCACCCCCAAAATGCATTGCGCCCTAGTCATGATCGCCGAAACCAGCCTAGAACCCTTCGAGGAACTAGCCAAGGAATACCAAGGTCAGATCAGCTACTGTAAAACCGCCCAAGAAGCCAGTAAAGGCACTAGCCTAGGCGAATTTAGCTGGAATCACACCACCCTCCACGCCCGCAGCACCGACCCCAGCATTACCTACCTACAAACCCTACTGCCGGTCGATCCCGAATTAACTCTCCTAGAACACCTCTACCACCATTTTGGTGATGAAGTCCTGATGCATTTAGAGTTTATCCGGGTCGGCGGCCGAGTAGCCACCGCCGCTCTGCAACTGGTGCGATTCAGCACGGGCGATCGCCTAGCAGAAATCATTGCCTACCACGAAGCCAAAGGAGCCTTAATCTTTAACCCCCACACCTACATCCTTGAGGACGGCGGCATGAAGCAAGTCGACCCAGTACAGCTAGCCTTCAAAGAACAAGTAGACCCCTACGGCCTACTCAACCCCGGCAAAATGAAAGCATGGAATCGCTAGCCACAAGATCACAACAATAAAGCGGGCTTCACACCCGCTTATAAGCCACTCCCTAGATTACTTTTTAGACTTCTTATCGGCTTTTTTAGCAGACTTTTTATTGCCCTTTTCCTCAACCGCCTCTTCAACTGGCGGCTCCTCCGGGGTTACTGGTTCAATTCCAGACTCTACAACTGGCTCAGGTTCAACCTCCACAACTGGTTTAGATTCAATCTTCTGGCCAGTCTGGGCCGCCACCTCCTCAGCAAAACTCATTTCCGACTTTTCAATTCCCTCACCCAAAACAAACCGAATGAAACGACGGATGCGAATATTTTCCCCAATCTTGGCGACACTCTGCTTGATTAGATCATCAATAGTAATACTCTGATCGCGAATGTAGGGCTGATCCATCAGGCTCAATTCCTTGAGACGCTTATCAATCCGTCCTTGGACAATCTTCTCGCGGACTGCTTCCGGCTTAGAAGCTAAATCATCACGGCCCATCTCGATTTCTTTTTCTTTCGCCGCCACCTCAGCGGGGATATCTTCCACTCGCACATATTCCACCTGTGGGCAAGCGGCCACCTGCATGGCAATATCGCGGGCTAACTTTTGGAAATCCTCCCGACGAGCGACAAAATCAGTTTCACAGTTTACTTCCACCATCACGCCAACCCGGCCACCAGTGTGGATATAACTTTCCACAATTCCTTCCGCCGCAACCCGTCCAGCTTTTTTCTCAGCAGAAGCAATACCCTTTTGCCGCAACCATTCGATCGCCTTATCTAGATCACCCTCAGTTTCAGTGAGGGCCTTTTTACAATCCATCATGCCAGCCCCAGTGCGGTCTCTCAGGTCTTTTACTAACTTTGCGGAAATTTCTGCCATTTGCCCTTCTTCCTCGAAATTTACAGTAGATTTACAGTTTAACTCAGTTCACTTAGACAACTAGCGCGGGAGGCTATCCCACGCTAATACTACAGTAATCTTTAGATAGTTAGACTGATTTAGGATTCCTCTTCCTCAGTCAAATCTGATTCTTCAACCTCCATCGGTTCATCTACAGCCGCATCAAACTCTTCGTATTCCTCCTCCGGGCCCAGTTGCCCATGGCGGCCTTCGTAAACTGCATCAGCCAGCTTACCAACCACTAACTTAATCGAACGGATAGCATCGTCATTGGCAGGAATTGGCACATCAACTAAATCTGGATCACAGTTGGTATCCAGTAAAGAGATGATCGGAATATTCAGCTTGCGACACTCCAGAATGGCATTGTACTCACGTTTTTGATCCACAATGACCACTGCATCAGGCACCTTGCGCATGGCTTTGATGCCGCCTAGGTACTTTTGCAATTTAGTCATCTCCCGGCGCAGTTTAGAGGCTTCCTGCTTGGGCAATAGATTCAAGGCACCATTCTCCTCGCGTCGCTCCAAATCCTTGAGCCGCTCCACCCTAGTACTAATGGTTACCCAGTTAGTCAGCATTCCCCCCAGCCAACGCTGATTGATGTAGTAAGAACCACACCGGGCTGCTTCCTGGGCAATGATCCCAGCAGCTTGGCGCTTTGTACCCACAAATAAAAATTTCTTGCCCTGTTCGGCTCCAGTGCGTACATAATCATAGGCCTCTTCCATCAATTCAGCGGTCTGCACCAAGTCAATGATGTGAACACCATTACGAGCAGAATAGATGTAGGGAGACATTTTAGGATTCCAGCGGCGGGTTTGGTGGCCAAAGTGCACCCCAGCCTCTAGCATTTGGGCTAAAGAAACAACAGGCATGTAGTATTTTACTCCTTCGGGTTAAACCTAACACTCAGCGTCGATTTCCCATGGGGAAACACCCGAACTACTGAATGGGTGATTTTTTTGACAGCCTGACTAGAATAGCACAGTTGAACAGTAAATAGATATTCACCGGTGCAGGTTTGGCTTAAGCGAGTTGAGGTATCTTCTTTAATTGGAAATATGCCCAGTAGCTGGGCTAGTTTACAATTCTATGGATATTGGTTATGGGTAGCTCTGGAACAGACTAGACTAAATCTTCTTCTAGTTGGATATCTCTTAGGGAATACACCTCTCCGAGTTGTTCGACTACATCTACTACAACCCGATGATTGATCATTGAACCGATTACATCATCAATTTCATCTTTGGCATCATATATTCTGGTATTTTCACCATTAATACTGACCTCGATCCAATCGCGGTCTAGGTTTAATGCCCTTAGGGTTCCTGTTAATTGGCGAGTTTGATCTGGAATCAGCATACCTTTGATGGTTGCACGGGTATCAGGGCCTAGCACTATCGGCTGGGATTCATTACTGGCTCTCAGTTCAATTTGTTCAAAAGATCTGCCCGAGGATGGCGGGGCCAGTTCACGAGTGAGTTTGAGGAAGGTTCTGCGGTACTCCTCTTGGGGGACGATTTCTTGCAGTTCGCCTTCCGGGTCGTGGGCGGCGGCTTTGATGATTTCGAGAAATTTATTGGTGATTTCGTCTACTTGTAAGTCTGGGTTGGTGTTATCGGGTAGGTATTTCTGGGGTTTGCGGACGCGCACGGCAAATTGGTAGCTGCTTGGGGGAGCCTGTAGGAGCCATGGGTCGCATTGGTGTTTTACTTCTTTAGTTGGTTCCCCACGGGTACGCAGGGGCAAATTTAGCAGTAATTCCGTAGTCCGGTAGAGGATGCTGCGGATCTGTTCGACTTTGCGTAGAACCAGCTCCAGGGGGGCAGCGCCGTAGAGGATTTCGCCCCCACTGACGGAGACGAGGACTTCGCCAACAATACCTGATTTATTGCGTGCTTCTGTGTAGTGGATGATTTGCAGTAATTCTTCTAGTTGATCTACGGCAAAGGGGGGGAGGTTGCCTGTGGCTAACCATTTATGGGCCAGGAGTTTGGCTTGGTTGTATTCTTGGGCTTTGTAGTAGAGGGAGGCGGCACTGACGATCGTTATCCCCAGGGTGCGGACTTTGCTGGAGCCTAGGGATTCTAGGGCCAATAGTTCAGCATCGGCGGCAAGACGATAGCATTCTACCGCCCGGTTTGGCTGTTCTTGCCGCAATAGTTCTTCTGCTTGTTTTGCATACTCTTCGCTACGAGTATGATGCACTAGCCAACTCATGAACTCATGGTGTTTTATTTCACTGCTTGCAGTAATATTAACTGTACTCTAAAGCCAACGATCGCAGCTATGGCCGGTAGATTGCTTTTTCCCTTCTGAGTTTGGGTGATTTTGATCCTTAGGCGGCGTTTGACTTCGTTTTTTTCGGCGTGGGTACCAGATACTTCTAAGCGGAACCAATTTTCTAGGTCTTCTAGATCCTGGCCGGGGGAAGCGATGTAGTAGTCGGCTCCGGTGCGGGTTTCGGCTCGTCTGATTGCGAAGAGGCCCCGGAGTAGTTCGATCGCAGCGATCGCAACTGCGTAGGCTCCGTCCCTAGTGGCATCATCACTATTGGCCCAAGCGGCTTTGGTGCGATCATCTGGGACATCCCATACCAAAGTAACCACCGAGCTAGTTCCGTCATTTTCAACAATAAATTCCTTGGGGGAAGTGTGGTGACGGTCTAGGCTAACGCCAGCAGCTTCCAGGTAACTTCCAGCTAAAGATGAAGTGAGGGCTAGATGACGTTCGTTTAAATTCTTTAGAGGCAGTATCGGGGAGGTCTCCATCCTTACGCATCGATCGTGATTTAATACCTAGTCGGCTAATTCGACCGCAGTCGGGTCTGCTAAAAATTTAAGGAAGCTACCGGCCCGGAGGGTAGATGAATTGAGGGTAGTTGTCATCGGCTTTAATTTACGGATTCAGGACTTCTAGTACTAAATCCAAAACTTTGTAGCTCCATCAGCGATTTGACTGTTCCACAAATTGACCTGTAGCTAGCATTTTCTATTGTGGTACATTTGTATTACTTTTGGGGATCAGCGATCGCTCTGGGGGTTTGGGTGTCACTTAATTTTTCGTCATTTACCCGCCCTTCAAGGGGCAACTGCCTTGGTTTTGCCGATGCCCTATGAACCATGATTAGCTGACTAGTTTGATCCGGCAGTTTAACCGATTGACGTGGTAAAACCCAGCAAAGTTACCTCCCAGACTAGACGGGGTTGGACATACCTGGTGAGGTGTTCCTTGGCAGTTTCTAGGCGGGCGATCGTTTCTACCTTAGTGATGCTGGGGTGTTGCCAATGGTAGTGTTGCAGGTAATCAACCAGCCATAGTTGCTCTTCGAGGCTGAGGCTTTTGTCTAGATCCCGGGCCAAGTGCATGGCGGCTAGGGGTTGGTCGGGAAATTGCCCTAGGTAGGTTTTGAGTTCCGCTGGGAGGTTTTGCAGTTGTTGCCAAGCGGCGATCGCAGCCCCTGGGCTACCCTGGGCCAGAGACATAATCACTGGATCGGCCAAAATTTCTGGACGGCGGGCCAATACCCGAGACATTTGGTCAGGATTTAGGGGATGGAGGGGAATCCTTTGGCAGCGGGAGACGATCGTATTGAGTAGGCTATCAATACCCGTAGCTATCAGCAATAGGGTGGCGCGGCCCGGCTCTTCTAGGGTCTTTAGCAGGGCGTTGGCCGTGGCTTCAGCCATGGTTTGGGCCTCTTCTAGGACAACCACCTGTCGGCTACTTTCCAAGGGCGATCGCCCCAAAAATTCAATAATTTCACGAATTTGTTCAATGCGAATCACTGGAGGCGATTTCGATTTATATCCGATAGATACAGCTTCGGGAACACTGATGCGGTTACCTTGGTGGAGGTAAGTAGGTTGCACCCAGAGCAGATCAGGGTGATTACCCTGGTCAATTTTGTGGGCAGCACCACCCAGCAGTAATTTGGCGAAATAGCGCACCACTAAGCTACGACCGATACCTCCGGGGCCGGTAATCAAGTAGGCTGGGGCGATGTGCCGTTTGGCCACAGCCTGCTGCAAAAGAGCGATCGCCCGATCATGGCCCACAATCGTCAAGCTGTCTAGCATTGTGTACCTCAAGGCAAAAAAGACACATGGGCAGAGACAATACGCCAGCCCTCTGGAAATTTGCGCCACATTTGGCTCTGGCGGCCCTGCCGCTCTACCCCACCCATAACTCGACGAAATTCCACTGTCACTGAAGCTGTATCGTCCCCGAAGGTAACGACCTTGAGCTTGGTAATCTGCCGCTCTAGGTTCACTGGGGGGCGGTCTTGGCGAAATGCACGAATTTCCTCAATTCCATAGAGATTTTCCGTAGCCCCAAATCGGATCACTGCGGGTGAATGCCAAAATAGCCGGTCCATGGTTTCTAGATCGTTGGTAACAAGGGCCTGCTCGTACTGCATGTAGAGTTCAGTGAGTTCTGCCACTAGAGCCGGATTATTAATTTGGGTCATAGAGGTAATTGGTGATGGAGGATGTTACAATTCGTGAAGCATTTTGGGTTACCCATGACTAAACCTACTACATCCCTGCGCCTCGATAGACCTCTTTGGTTGAGTTTACCGATCGCAATCTCAATCCTTGGTATCTGGGCCGGCAGCACGATTACTCTGATGACGGCAGATATCAATCAGATCAACTGGTGGGCAATTCTCCCAGCCATGCTCTGGCAGGTTTTTTTGTACACAGGTGTCTTCATTACTGCCCACGATGCTATGCATGGGGTGGTTGCGCCCCGCTGGCCTTGGGTAAACGACTTGATCGGGCAAATAGCTCTGACTATTTATGCTTTCTTTGACTACAGGCAATTGCGCGATCGCCACCACCTACATCACAGCCAACCCGCTAGCCAAGCAGACCCAGACTTTCACAAGCCAAATCACAGTAGCTTTTGGCAATGGTACCTAGGCTTTATGGTACGCAACTGGGGATGGCAACAACTACTCTGTTCCACCCTTGCCTACAATGCCATCAAGTATGTCTTCCATCTCAGTGACTGGAATTTGACTCTATTTTGGGTAATTCCCTCCCTCATAAGTTCTCTACAGCTTTTCTACTTTGGCACTTACCTGCCCCACCGGGAGCCTGAAGGCGGTCATACAGACGACCATCGGGCTACCAGCCGCTACAGTCCTTGGTTAATCTCCCTGCTGAGCTGCTATCACTTTGGCTACCATTGGGAACACCATGAATACCCCAGCGTGCCTTGGTGGTTACTTCCTGCCTATGGCGGCTCTGGTGCCGTAAAAAGCCCTCCCTGAAATCCAGCACTTTTGATGATTTGACGAAGCAGCGACCGCTGCCTTATTGAAAATTATTACCTAGCAAGGATTTCAAAAATAGAGATGTCTTTCATTAAACCTCTTGGGTAATTAGCTGGAACTGAACAATCTCCTAACAGTGCCACGCTGCTTTGAGGGATTTGCACAAGAGGTCTATTGACATGAAAAGTGCCGTAAAAATCCTAAAATAAACTGGTTTGACTGGTGTAACCGAGGTGCTGCCGGGCCAGGATCGTGGCTACCCTTCCCCTGGGAGTTCTTTGGAGATAGCCAATTTGGAGCAGATAGGGTTCGTACACATCTTCAATAGTTTTCACATCTTCTCCAGTGGCTGCCGCTAGGGCATCTAGACCAACTGGGCCGCCTTGGAATTTTTCAATCATCACTTGCAAAAGGGTGCGGTCTGTCCAATCTAAACCGAGGGGGTCTACTTGCAACAAGGCTAGGGCCTGACCCGCCACCTCAGTATCGATCGCAGATTTAGCGTGCACCTGGGCATAGTCGCGTACCCGCTTGAGGAGGCGATTGGCAATCCGTGGCGTTCCCCTAGAGCGGCGGGCAATTTCTGTAGCTCCATCGGGGGTGAGTTGTACTGACAAAATTGCCCCAGTACGTTGGAGAATTTCGACCAGTTCAGACACCTCATAGAAGCGTAGTCGCTGGATGAGACCAAAGCGATCACGCAGGGGTGAACTCAAAGCCCCAGCCCTGGTAGTGGCCCCCACCAAGGTAAAAGCTGGCAGCGGGATTTTGCGAATTTTAGCGGTTGTACCTTTGCCGATCGTAATATCCAGCCGAAAATCCTCCATGGCTGGGTAGAGCAGCTCTTCACTCATCCGGTTAAGGCGGTGGATTTCATCAATAAATAAAATATCCCCCGCCTGCAACTTCATTAACAAACCAGCAATATCCCTAGGCCGCTCCAGGGCCGGAGCAGTCGTAATGTGGCAATTACTCGCCATTTCAGTGGCCAAAATCATCGCCATGGTGGTCTTCCCCAAGCCGGGAGGGCCATACAAAAGCAGGTGGTCTAAGGGTTCTTGGCGACTCTGGGCAGCATTAATGGCAATTTTCAGCAACTCCTTTAAGTCGTGTTGCCCGATGTAGTCAGCTAAACGCTGGGGGCGGATAGTTTCCTCCTGGACTTCGGCTTGAACCTCGACAAAGGTGGCTTGCGGCTCTAGAAGTCGCGAATCCGGGGGAGTATCGGGCTGTTGGGAAGAAATTATCGCCATGGGTTGGACTAGATTTGACATAATTGCCCAAAGGCCAGGGCTTTACGGCAATTTTCGATAGAATCACAAGGGAGTTTCCGCGTTGTTTTAATTATTGCCTGCGGATGCCCAAACTGTGTTGTGTGTTAGATCAATCAGTATTTTCATGCTAGCGAAGCGAATTGTGCCCTGTTTAGATGTCAAAGCCGGTCGAGTGGTTAAGGGAGTTAATTTTGTCGACCTCAAGGATGCGGGTGATCCCGTGGAACTGGCCCAGGCTTACAATGCAGCGGGGGCAGATGAGTTGGTATTTTTAGACATTACTGCTACCCACGAAAACCGGGGGATTATTTTTGATGTGGTGCAGCGCACGGCTGAACAGGTATTCATTCCTCTGACTGTGGGCGGGGGAGTGCAATCCTTAGAAGGCATTAAACTTTTGTTAAGGGCGGGGGCAGACAAAGTAAGCATTAATTCGGCGGCGGTGCGGCACCCAGAGCTGATTAACCGGGCTAGCGATCGCTTCGGGAGCCAATGTGTTGTAGTCGCCATCGACGCTAGACGTAGGCATGATCCCGATAATCCAGGCTGGGATGTGTACGTGCGGGGGGGGCGAGAAAACACTGGTATTGATGCCCTACACTGGGCTGAGGAAGTTACCCGGCGGGGGGCTGGCGAGATTCTTCTAACCAGCATGGACGCGGATGGCACTAAGGCTGGCTATGATTTAGCCTTGACCCAGGTGATCGCCTCTGCGGTAGAGATCCCAGTAATCGCTTCGGGGGGGGCGGGTAGCTGCGAACACATCTATACCGCCCTAACCGCAGGAAAAGCGGAAGCAGCTCTATTGGCTTCTCTGTTACATTATGGAGAGCTGACAATTGCAGAGATTAAGAAATATTTAAGCGATCGTCAGGTCTGTGTGCGCCAATAGATTTGCTGGGCCCATAGCATTGTTAAGTTTTTCAAGGACTATTTACCACCTCCCCGTCTTTTTTTACAGAGAAGAGACTGTTACAATGGGAAGGGAATGTAACAAAATATAACTATGCTAGTCGCTATTTTAATATTTGATATTGCTCTGGTAGGATGGTCTCTCCATCTGATGCAGCAAGCCGTCAATAAGCAGGAATTTTCCTTAATGTTGGCTGGTAGCCTGGTTGCGATGTCAGCAGCGGCAATGCTTGTGGTTTATTTTATTATGGGTAATTACATGGGTTACGTAGCCAACCTCGCCTAGCCACTCCTAAAAATATCCTCAAGCTATTGACGGCAAAGGTGGTCTTAGGCAATAATTTCAAATGCGCCTAAACTTGGCGTTCTTAGTAATCAACACTAGTAAGCGAGTTTTCAAGGGGTTATAGCTCAGTTGGTAGAGCACCTCAATGGCATTGAGGGGGTCAGCGGTTCGAATCCGCTTAGCTCCATCTAATCCGCGGTAAAGGTTTCATCCATTTGCCTGGTTTCAGGGTATGTGGGCAATAAATATTACCAGTGAAGTTTACTCAGGCTTGGCAATAGGAATTGATTGCTGGCAATTATTTAGTATTTAGTGATCATCTAAGCAGTGAGGCCGTAGCTAGAAGCGGCTTCGGGCGTAATGTCCGGCAGGTTAGCCCGCAGCTGCTCTAGGTTATCGTGATTTTGGAGAGTTTCTACCACAATGGGGAGTGGCTCTGGGAGAATACAGGTAAAGTCAATTTCTCCGGGCAGGCTGGGGCGATAGGCCAGGTGTTCTTTGGGGGGGGTAAAGTGGGATTGGATATCGCCGTTATTTCCCCTAGCATCTAGGCGATACCAACCCAGTCCCTCTAGGTAAACCGCATTAAGTCCGTGCAGACAGTAAGGAGCGCCGCTGCCATCTATGCTAAGGCGCTGGTAGCAAAAACCAGCAGGAATTTGATTGGCCCTGAGGAGGGCAGCCAGTAGGTGGCTCTTGGCGTAGCAAAATCCAGTGCGATACTTAAGTACGTCTGAGGCCCGCCAGGTAATTGGCTCCATGTAGTAGTCACCGCTGTGGTACACCTTGTCGCGCACCCATTCAAAACATGCCTTGGCGATCGCTCCGGGAGTAGGGCATTCCTGGGCAATTTTCTGGGCTTGTTCCAAAACACTTGGGCTTTGCCAGTCTACTACTTGGCTTGTCTGTAAATACTCATCCATAGCAATCACCCCAATTGACTTGATCACAATCCTTGAGAGTAGCCTAAAAGCTAGGTTAGCTAGCTAAAGTAAATCACCAGATAAAATTTTAATCCCTGTGGTCATATCCTAGGCCTACTGCCTGAATAAAATCTACAACCCGGAGATAGATTTAGACTTTGGCTTGAAATTGAAGGAAATCTTGATGCACCTGGGTGTACAGGAGGCGATCATTAGTGCCGTGAAAACCCACTACACTATACAGCTTAATGGCTCCTGAGCGGCCCTTCACCTCCTGCTCTCCCACTAAGACCACCTCCAATTCATCAGCCAGCAATTGGTACAGGGATTCAGTAATTAATAGGTCTGTATGGTACTGCTTGGTCAAACCCTCGACTCGGCTGGCCACGTTTACCGCATCGCCAATCACAGCATATTCCCGCCGTCGCCACGAGCCAATATCTCCAGCAATTAGTTCCCCATAGTTGATGCCGATGCCGTTAAATAGGGGCACTTGGCCATTTTTACGCCAATGCTGCCTCAGTTGGGCCAGGGCTTGCCGCATTCCCAGGGCGGCCCGGACGGCGTTGCGGGCATCATTTTTTTCCCCTTGGGAGACTGGGGAACCAAATTCCGCCATGATCGCATCGCCAATAAACTTATCGACGGTACCGCCAGCCGCGAGGATAGCTTCGACCATGCCATCGAGATAGACATTCAACTGATCGACTAGCTGCTCTGCATCTAGCTGGCTAGACAGGGTTGTGAATCCGCGGATATCGCAGAATAGGACTGCGGCTTTGATCCGGCGGCCCTTGAGGAGGGTGTGGTAGTCGTCGGGAGCTTTCAAAATTTCTTGGACGACTGGTGCTGCAACATAACGTTCTAGGGTACTGCGGAAGCGTTGCTTTTCTTGGCGGTCTTGGATGACTCCGATCGTAAAGTAAGAAAATCCTCCCAGGAGGATCCCCAGGCTGGGCATTGCCGCTGGCAGAATTACCCGCCCCCAAGTGAAGGCTGCATAGCTAATTGCTAGCCAAGCTGCGCTTAAACCAAGACTCCACAGTAGGCGATCGACTGTTTGTTTGGTCAACCACAATAGCCCCAGACCGCTGGTGCCAATGATTATGAGGACTAGTAATGCCCGCTCCCGGGCGGAGATTTGGGCAATACTTTTACCTTCAAGCAGGGTGGCGATCGAGTTGGCATGAATTTCCACCCCCGGCATACTGGGTGAAAAGGGCATCGCCAAGAGATCCTTGAGGGATTCAGCAGTTGTGCCAATCAGCACAATCTTGCCCCGGAAGCGTTCCTTGTAGGCGTTCCATTGGTTGGGAGCCAGCACTGTAAATGGATAGTAGGCAAAAGTCCGCTCACCGCCGTAGTAAAAAATACCCGGCCCCCTGGGAGCAGGGTAGTTAATTTGAGCAGCTTTTAGGGTGGCTTCAGCCAGGGAATCTAGGACTGGAATACCTTGGGGGCGGATGATCTGTTCCCGGTATTCGCTGGCTAGCTGGTATACGCGGCGATCGGCTTCTAGGGGCAGGTAGTTGACAAAACCACTCCTGACCCCTGTATTATTCAAAGTTTGGTTGGGCGTAGACAGGGCAATGGTCAATCCCTGGGGAGTAATACTTTCGTCGTAGGCCGCTCCTAAAACCACCCGGTCTTTATGTTTTGCTAAGACGGCGGCCAGTTGCTGGTCATCCTGGGGGCCGTAGCTGCTGGGGAGGTCAAACAAGAGGTCGATGGTGACTACCTTGGCTCCAGCGGCCATCAGTTGGTCGATGGCCCTAGCGTAGGTGACTCGGCGCCAAGGGAAGCTCTGCATTGGCTCTAGGTACGATCGCATTACCGGTTCATCTTGGTAAGCTTGGAATGCCCCTAAAGACTCATCATCGATGCTGAGAATCACAATTTCTGGAGGGGGAGTTACTCGGCCACGTAGGTTAAAAAACAAAGCCTGGGTATGGCGATCGAGCCACTGCATCCCCAGGGAGTTACTGGCGGTTAAGACAGCCGCCGTCAAGGCATAGCTACCCCATAGCAGATAGCTCCAAACTTGAGTTTGCTTGAGCCTATTCATCTTACCTGTCCTCCATAACCCGAAGTACACCACTGGCTCGTGGGAATAATCAAAGGTCTGTGTTGTTAAGCAGTAGATGTAGATGCAGACTCTGAAACAGCTAATCCAGTCTAGGGGGATTCTTCTTTCTTTTGCTTGAGTTCTTCCTCTAGGTTACGCAGTTCAGCCTCTAGGGCTTGCAGTTGCTCACGCCGGGCTTCAATTTCCCACTGCCTGCGTCCAAGGTCTTGATTTTGTAGGGTTAGTTCCTGCCGCCATTTTTCCACTCGTTCTGATTCCTGCTGCAAGAATTCTGGACTGACCCCAGCCCCCAGAAACTTTTCGACAATTCCCAGTATCCAATCCTTAGCCGAGTAAATTTCAACGATGGTGTGGTCGTCAGAGAGTTCTACCATGACCAATAGGCCTTCAGTCAGACCAGATTTTTGGGGAGAAGGAATTACCTGTTCTTTGGGACTGAGGATCCATTGATACTCAGATTCCTTTTGGGCCAGCAGACGTAGTTCTGATTTTTGAGATATTTGGTTGTACTGAACCTGAGCTAAGTGTAGCATGAGAATTTTTAGCTAATGGTCATGATCTTTCCAACTGTTGCAATCTGTTGCGGAGCATTTCCGCCTGTTGGTTAGCTTCGGCTAGGGCCGATCGCGCAGTGGATACCACCTCTGGCTTTGCCTTATCGACAAAACTGGGATTCTCTAGCCGTTTTGCTAGAGAGGCTGCCTCTGCTTCGACCTTTTCTAGGTTTTTTGCTAGCTTAGCCCGCAGTGCCTCTAAATCTACCACACCGGCAATGGGGATTAGCACTTGTACCGTACCCACTACCCCGCTCAAGAATTGTACGGGTTTGGGGCGGCGTTTGCCGGGGCGATACCCGGGCCGGAGGATTGCGTTGATGACTGCTAGCAAAATTATGCCTGCTAACCCCACGAGTAACAACGGTATGGCTGGCAGAAGCTGCCATCTCAAGGGAGTGGGCGATCGCTCTAGATTATTCTGGGGATTAATCTGTAAATCAGATACCCTAGCCAGGTTTTGAATATACTCCTGACTACCCTGGAGAAATTCAGGAGAATTGGGGGTCTGCAAAATCACTGGAATCCTCAAGCCGGGTTTAATTTCAGCATCAGCCCTGAGGTTACGGATAGTACGAATTACTCCGATTAGGAGTTCAAATTCTTTTTCTAGGTGGGGTTGGAGGAGTTGGCTCTCGCTCTGGGGATACTTTTGTTGAGCAATACTGGCGGGGCTGAGGGTCAGGTTATGCCAAATTTCCTCAGTGATGTGGGGCATGAATGGGTGCAGTAGCCGCAGGGTACCCTCCAAGACGTAGGCTAAAACCTGCTGGGCTACACGCTTACTGGCTGAGTCGATCGCTAGCCGGGGTTTGACTAATTCGATGTACCAATCACAAAAATCCCCCCAGATAAATTCATACAGGCCCTTAGCGGCTTCCCCAAGGCCATAGGTGTCGATGTAGTTGCGGGTCTGCTGAATAGTTTGGTGGTAGCGCGACAGGATCCAGCGATCGGCTAGTTCCAATTCAGTAGCGATCGGCTGGCCGAGTTGGTCTGGGGTTTGCCCATCCAGGTTGATCAGCACAAACCGGGCAGCATTCCAAAGCTTGTTAGTAAAGTTACGGGATGCCTCCACCGAAAGGGATTCATCGGTTTTACGGTTGTATTCCAAGCGGATATCTTGGCCAGCTCCAGCAACTTCTTTGACCAAGGTGAACCGGAGGGCATCAGCACCATACTTATCAATCAGCAGCAGGGGGTCGATGCCGTTGTTCGCCGATTTAGACATTTTTTTATTGTTTTCATCCCGGACTAGACCATGGATGTAGACGGTATTGAAGGGCATCTTGCCCGTGAAATAGACCCCCATCATGGTCATCCGGGCTACCCAAAAGAAGATAATGTCGAAGCCAGTAACTAGGGTAGTGGTCGGGTAGTAGGTGTCGTAGTCGAGGGTATGGGCGGGCCAGCCCATGGTCGAGAAGGGCCAGAGACCTGAAGAAAACCAAGTATCGAGCACATCTGCATCTTGGACGAGCTGGACTTCTGGGCCAAATTTAGCCACTGCTTGGGCATGGGCTTCGGCAGCGGTGGCGGCAACCACAAAGGGAGTGTGGTCAGTGACCTGCCCATCGGTGAGGTTGACTGCGTACCAAGCGGGGATTTGGTGTCCCCACCACAGTTGACGGGAGATGCACCAGTCCTTGAGGTTGACTAGCCAGTCCCGGTACACTTTAGTCCAACGCTGGGGAACAAATTCTGGGGAGTTGTGCTGGTCTAGTAATTCCAAGGCGGCATCTGCTAGGGGGCGGATTTTTACAAACCATTGGGTGGACAGGAGCGGTTCTACGGGTACTTTGCCGCGATCGCTATAGGGGACAGTGTGGCTGTAGTCTTCAGTTTCAACCAGCACCCCGATCGACTCTAGGTGTTCGAGGACATTGCGCCTGGCCACAAAGCGGTCTTGGCCTTGGAATTGGGCAGCGTTTTCATTGAGGGTGCCGTCCTTGTGCATGATATTAATCATCGGCAAGTTGTGGCGTTGGCCCATGGCAAAGTCATTAAAGTCGTGGGCTGGGGTTACTTTCACACAGCCAGTACCAAAGCTGGAGTCTACCAATTGGTCGGCAATTACCGGAATTTCTCGATGGGTAATGGGCAGGCGGATGGTTTTGCCGATCAAGTGTTTGTAGCGATCGTCCTCTGGATTAACAGCCACAGCCGTATCCCCCAGCATAGTTTCCGGGCGGGTAGTCGCCACCTCTAGATAGCCACTGCCATCACTGAGGGGATAGCGCAGGTGCCAGAGCTTACCCTCAACGGGTTTATTTTCCACCTCCAGGTCTGAGACCGCCGATTGGGTAGCGGGGCACCAATTCACCAGGTAATTGCCCCGATAGATCAAACCATCCTCGTAGAGCTTCACAAAAGCAGTGGTCACCGCCCGGGATAGGCCATCATCCAGGGTAAAACGCTCCCGGCTCCAATCCACCGATACCCCCAAGCGACGTAGTTGATTGACAATCATCCCACCAGATTCTTCTTTCCATTGCCAGGCCCGCTCTAGAAATTTTTCCCGCCCTAGGGCAAAGCGATTAGTACCCTCATCCTGGAGTTTTTTCTCCATCAGAGCTTGGACGGCAATACTGGCATGGTCTGTACCAGGTAGCCAGAGGGTATTTCGTCCAATCATTCGGTGATATCTGACTAGTACATCGATCAGGGCATTTTCAAAGGCATGGCCCATGTGTAGACTACCTGTAACGTTGGGGGGCGGGATAACTACACAGTAGGGGGGATTTGGGTTTTGCGAGTCGGCCTTGAATACTTGATGGGTTTCCCAGAACTTCTGCCATTTAGCTTCAGTGGTGGGGGCATCGTATTGGGTAGCGGGGGTAGGCGGATTCATCGCAAAGACATCTTAAGAATATTTCCCACAATTTTGCCACAGCGATCGCTCCCCCGGACAACCGTCCCAAAAGGATTAGGATTTGTGCTGAATCCTGAGGTAAATTAATATTGCATAACAAATAGTCTTAATATGCTTGATTCCCGCGCAATTCTAGAAGTTTTACGCCCCGTTCAGGATCCCGAACTCCGCAAGAGCCTAGTCGAGCTAAACATGATCCGCAATATCGAGATCAAAGACAATGGCACTGTCAAATTTACCCTTGTACTGACCACTCCAGCTTGTCCTCTGCGCGAATTCATAGTTGAAGACTGCCAAAAAGCCGTGCAACAGCTACCCGGAGTTAGTCAAGTTTTGGTGGAAGTGGGGTCAGAAACGCCCCAGCAAAAATCTGTACCCGATAAAACTGGCATCCAAGGGGTTAAAAACATTATTGCTGTTTCCAGTGGTAAGGGCGGCGTGGGGAAAAGCACCGTGGCCGTTAACACTGCCGTAGCTTTGGCACAAGTCGGGGCCAAGGTAGGGCTTTTAGATGCAGACATTTATGGGCCAAATGTACCGGCAATGCTGGGGTTAGACAAAGCCCAGGTAACTGTTGTGCAAGTCAATGGGCAAGAGATTTTAGAGCCGCTGTTTAACCATGGGGTGAAGTTAGTTTCCATGGCATTTTTGATTGACAAAGACCAGCCGGTAATTTGGCGTGGGCCGATGCTGAATGGGATTATCCGGCAGTTTTTATACCAGGTGCAGTGGGGTGATTTGGACTACCTGATTGTGGATATGCCTCCGGGGACTGGGGATGCTCAGTTAACCTTGATTCAGGCAGTGCCGCTGGCGGGGGCTGTGATTGTTACAACTCCTCAGAATGTGGCTTTATTGGATTCCCGCAAGGGTTTGAAGATGTTTCAGCAGTTGGGGGTACCGGTGCTGGGGATTGTTGAGAATATGAGTTATTTTATTGCGCCGGATCAAAGCGATCGCCAGTATGACATCTTCGGCTCCGGGGGCGGGGCTAAAACTGCCCAAGAGCTGGATTTACCTCTTTTGGGGTGCGTGCCCTTGGAAATACATTTACGCCAGGGGGCAGACCAGGGTTTACCAGTAGTGGTAGCAGAACCTAGTTCAGCTTCAGCAAAAGCATTGGTTGCGATCGCCCAACAGATTGCCGCCAAGGTGTCAATCATGGCTTTAGGTGGATAATACTATGCTCCAACGCTCCCTAAAAAGGCTCAATATTGCTCTTTGGCTGGCCCCTTGGCAGGAAGTTGATTGGGTATTACTGGCTCTAATGGTGGGCATGACCATCTTTGGTGGTCTCATGATCCGCAGTGTCGAACTCCACAACGGCTTAACCGACTGGTGGCAGCATTGGTTAACTGGGACAGTTGGCCTAGTCCTAGCCATGAGTCTAGCCAGAATCCGCTACGATTTCCTTTTAGCTTGGCATTGGCTAATCTACGGAACTTTAAATGTCAGCCTTTTGGCTGTTAAGTTTTTTGGGACTTCTGAGTTGGGGGCCCAGCGGTGGATCAATGTGCTGGGGTTTAATGTCCAGCCCTCTGAGTTTGCCAAAATCGGGATCATCATTACCCTAGCAGCTCTGCTGCACAAGGAAACTGCCAACACAATCCCCAAGGTATTGCGAGCTTTGGCGATTACCGCCTTACCTTGGTTTTTAGTCTTTGTGGAGCCTAATTTGGGAACCTCCTTGATATTTGGGGCAATCACCCTGGGAATGCTCTACTGGGCCAATGCTAATCTCGGCTGGCTAGTATTATTGATTTCACCAGTGGTATCGGCAATTTTGCTGAATGTCTCTGTACCGGTCTGGGCAGTTTGGGTGTTGGGAATGTTTGCGATTGGTTGGTTGACTATGCCCTGGTCTTGGCTGGGGGGTTTGGGGGCGGTGACCCTCAATCTAATTTCTGGAGCTTTGGGGGGGATGCTTTGGGAGTTCCTCAAGGACTACCAAAAACAAAGGATATTAATGTTTCTTGACCCGGATCAAGACCCCCTAGAGGGTGGTTATCACCTGATCCAGTCCCGGATTGCGATCGGCGCTGGGGGGTTTTGGGGCAAGGGTCTAAACCAAGGTTCCCAGACCCAATTAAATTTTATTCCTGAGCAACATACGGATTTTATTTTTTCTGCGATTGGAGAAGAATTGGGCTTTATTGGCTCTGTGTGTGTCTTGTTTGTTTTTTGGCTCATATGCCTGCGTCTTGTGATCATTGCACAAAATGCCAAGGATAATTTTGGCTCCTTGATTGCGATCGGCTATTTGTCAATGTTGGTTTTTCAACTGGTAATCAACGTAGGCATGAATATTGGCATTGCCCCGGTTACTGGCATCCCTTTGCCCCTACTCAGCTACGGACGATCGTCCCTGATGGCTAATTTTATCGGCCTCGGTATTGTGGAATCTGTCTGCAACTACCGTTTACAGAAGCAGAAGTTTTCCTAGATTTCGCCAAATTTCTTTAAATTCTGGGGCACGAGGCCAGTCAAACAGTTTCGATAAATTTCGATTTTTTAGGTGATTAGTTTTTGGTTGATTGATGTGCGATCGGCTTTCAGGTCAAAATTAGGACATTAGAAATTCAGATCATAAATATTAGCAATTTTTATGACCAATCCTAGTCTAGATCTGCTTTGCTTTAAAGAGTCTCAAGCTGGGTATGATAATTCTGTGTACTTAATTTTTGGGATTTGCCATGATTCTTCCCGGTGCGATCGTCCGTGTCACCAACCCCGACGATACCTATTACAAATTCGAGGGAATTGTTCAACGCATAGAAGCCAATCGAGTGGCGGTTTTATTTGAAGGCGGCAACTGGGATAAGTTAGTAACATTTCGAGCCTCTGAACTAGCCCTAGTTGAAAAAACCCCCAAAAAAGCTAAATAATGCGCCTACCACAATTTAGTTTCCAGACTAGGGCAACTGATCATTTGGCAGAGGTGATTGCCACCGCTACCACTGAGTTTCTAGCCCAGTGCCTTGAGCCGGAAGAGCTAGATTTCCCGCCCATGCCCGCCTTTGGCAGTTGGGTCACGGCCCTGGATGAGGAATCAGATAATCAAATTTTGGCGGTAGTTTACCATGCCACCACTGGCCCAATTGACTCGGTGCATCGGGCTACGGCTTTGGGCCTATCTTTGACGGAGTTGCGTCAACAGCAGCCCCAGATTTTCGCCATGTTAAAGACTGAGTTTCGGGCGGCGATCGCTGGTTTTACTACGCCCAATGGTTTAATTTACCAGTACCTTCCCCCCAGACCACCCCAGATTCATCAGGCTGTGTACCAATGCAGCCCAGAGTTGATCATCAGATTCACCGAGAAGCTTGACTTTCTGCGTACCCTGCTACAGGTACCGGGGGCACCGGTAGAGTCTTTGGTGGCAGCGACCCTGCGCCAAGTTTACCAGCTACGCCAATTAGATCGCCCGTGGTTAGTTCAAGCTGGGCGCAGCCTGAGTATTCTCCTCAAAGATGATTACGATCGCCTCCGTTACATCCTCAACCAGTTACAGATTTAGCCAACTTAAAAATTCTTTCGGCTACCCCGGTAGCCACAGGCATAACCGATAGACGATTCCCCTTCCTGACTACCCAGAGTTCATCTGGGTTGAACTGCTCCTTTAGCTCTGCCAAGCTGATTATCTGGGTAAATTCCTGGGCAAACTTTACCCGCACTGTCTGCCAGCGGGGTTGCTCTGGTCTAGAAAGGCGATCATAATACTTACTGCTGGGATCAAATTGACTAGGATCATCGATTTGAGTCATAGCAATGGTCATCGTGCCAACAATTCCCGGTGGTTCAGTGTTGGAATGGTAGAAAAATCCCACATCTCCAATTTGCATCTGTCTCAGGAAATTGCGGGCTTGATAGTTACGCACTCCATCCCAAATAGTTTCTTGCTCCCTGGCCAAGTCCTGGATACTGTAAACTCCCGGCTCAGATTTCATTAACCAGTATTGGGTCATAGGCCAACAACAATCTGTGGGTTTGGTATACGAGTGTCCAAAAATTTTGGCTCAATGTTCATCCGTGGGTCTAGGCCCCAAAGCGGAGTAGCTAAAAGTAGCACCAAAGACACATAGCTACCCCAAACCAGAACCACCAAAAATTGCCAATTCCTTCGGGTAGCTAAGACTGCGGATGTCAAGGCCGTAATTGCCGCAGCCAAAATTGTGGCTAGTAAGAGCGGGCCGCCCCAACCAGAAGTAAGCAAATGCAAGCTTAATCCTAAGCCAGCTAGGGTCAACACCCCCAAACCCCATGACCAGAAACCCGGATAATTTTGGGGGCGATACATGGTTTCTTCTAGATATATACCTACAGCGAGGGCAAACATTGGTGCTAGGGGCAGCCACAGCCAAGTGGTCATCGGGGCAATCAGTGCACACGCAAGGCCAGCTAGGCAGCTTGTTAGAATTAACCCACCCCAACTCCAATGACGGTGCTGCCAAGCCCAGGCTAGGGCGTTTGGGAAGAACAGTAACCAGGGTAGCCCATAGCGCCACAACTCTAGCCAGAGCCACTCGGATGTGGGATTAGGTTGGAAAGATACCAGAGTGTTGCTGAAGTTAGCTATTTGGCTGGCGTACCAAAATAGGGTCGGGGCTATCCCCAAGCCCAAGCCCGACCAGAAGTATAGTGAGGTAAACAGGCGGGGAGTGTTTAGAATCAGGAAAATTAGGGGCACCAATCCCCAGACCAGCCCAGGCCAGCCTTTTAATAAAGTTAGCAGATTGATCCCAAAGCCAATGCCTAGGCAGTAGCCGAGATTCCGGCGCGATCGCAAAACACACCAAATTAGGCCCAGCCAAAAAAATAGTACTGCTCCATCGCCGTTGGCTAAGCGACCATAACACAGTACGGGTAGTAGAGTCAGGTAAACTAAGCTACTGGCCACTGCCTGCTGGGGGCGGGGAAATATCTCCCGGCCAATACTGTACAGTAGTGACACTGAGAGAGCTGCCACGAATGCCCCCGGAAATCGGGTCAACCAGGGTTGTATCTGACCAAAGATTTGATAAAGGGCTGCGATCGCCAGTTCCACTAGGGGAAAGGCTGCACCCTGGCTATCGGAGTTTAGCCACAACTGCTCAGCCGCCCTAGCTAGCTTTCCCTCATAGCTCATCTGGAGGGGTAGCTCGTTGAGATTAAAGGCAAATAAAAAGAGTGCTGCCGCAGTTATCAGCCAAAACCATTGATCCCAAACGGATCGTGCTGCTGATCCCCGGCTCGATCGCTGAGAAGTTTGACTACCCATGCCCCAATCCATTAGATAAAGTTATTGTATCTAAGGTAGCACTAGAGCCAGTTCAAAACTAGATTGGAGGTGGTGCTAGCGAGAGCCTTGGACAAGTAATTCAATCAAGTGTAAAACCTGCTGTTTGTTGAAGCTCTGCAAAATCGATTTAGCGGCAGCTTTGGGTTCTACAGGGATACTGATCTGCTGGGCTTTGGTGGCAGCTAATTGTTGTAGTAATTCACTGACGGAAATATCTTGATCCTTGCCAGTTTGAATCCAGTCACTGGCTTGCTTAATTTCGCGAATTACCACAGGGGCAAGCACTTGGTAGGAGTTGTCAGGGTTAGCGATCGCCGATTGAGACGCTTTAATTACCGCCTGCCAATTTTCCCGGTTAGCTTCGATTTTAGCCAGTTGGGCGCACGATTCTAGAAGGAGTTGGCGATTTTGGGGTGTATCCTTTTGCTTGAATAACTGCAACATCTGCTTGAGGATGTTGAGGGTCTGAATACCAAAGTTTGCACTGGGGGCAGTGGTCTTGGCTTGTTTTTCTACTTTGGCTGGAGCTGCCACCACGCCTCCACCGGACAGTTGTTGCAGATAGTTGTGCAACTGGGCAAAGGCGGGTTGAGCATCCTGGAGAACACGATCAGCCTCGTTATCTGCTAAGCCGTAGGGGCTTTGGAGTTTATCAATAAGTTCCTTGAGAACGTTATAGCTGCCAAGGAATAGGTTCTCTAGCTGCTGATCGACATTAATATTGCGGTCTTTGAGAACTTTAAAGGCATCCTCTAGTTGGTGAGCTGTTTTTTGAATACTTGGATAGCCGACCATCCCGGCCCCACCTTTGACAGAGTGGGCCGCCCGGAATAGTTCGTTGAGACGCTCACCATCAGCGGCTACACTTTTTAACTCTAGCAAGCCCCTTTCGATCGTAGTCAAGTGCTCGTTAGCTTCTTCTATAAAGTAAGGCAAGAATTCCTGCGAATCCACAATGGTACTCCCTACAACTGAGACTTGATAATCTGCAATTATTTTAACGGTTGCTGCCCTTAACTTTGTAGCTAGTTAGCCGCACTAACAGTGTATCCGATTTAACTCCTAAACCGGAGATAACTTGCCAGTCTTGCCACTTTCGGGATATGCTTAATTGTACATAACACAAGAAGGGCGTGTAGCTCAGCGGATAGAGCATCAGATTCCGGTTCTGAGGGCCGGGGGTTCAAATCCCTCCACGCTCGTACAACCAACTTTGAAATTCCTAAATGTAACGATCGCCCCAGCTCTACACTGGCGATTTTTTACATAGTCCTAGTACTGCCATTATTGATTTTGTAGGCTAAACATTGCGGGTTAACCCAAGCCCAGACTGGCTTCCGCCCATTAGGACTAGGGAAATCTTGCTTTAACATAAATATTGCTAATAGTCAAGATATGTAAATTTTGTTTGCGATTTGTAAATACATCGTGTAACATAACTGTTAAGGCGACAGAGTACAGCCTGTTGATGTAACCACCGCAAACCAAGCATAGGAAGGATCAAATTTATGACATACACCACAGACTTTACCAACCTGCTAACTAGCAACGATACCGATGTCGTTTCTACCACTACCAATGCCATCAAAGCTCTAGGTACAGACGATCAATTGGCTCTGCTCTGGTACGTCTATACAGAAATGGGCAAATCCATCACCCCCGCTGCTCCTGGTGCTGCTAGGATGCAATTTGCTGAGGGTCTGATCAATCAAGTCAAGCAAATGAGCCACGGTGAGCAACTGCAATTTATGCGTGACCTAGTGGAAAAAAGGAGTACCCCTGCTACTCGCGCCTACGGTCTTTTCAGTGTCAACACCAAGCTAGGCTTCTGGTATGAGCTTTCTGAGCTGATGGTCAAGGGCTTTGTGGTACCCATGCCCCAAGGGCACCAGATTTCTAGAGATGCGGCCTACGTTCTGGATGCCCTCAAGAAATTAGACTTTGGTCAGCAAATCACTGTTTTACGCAATGCTGTGGTCAACATGGGTGTTGATCCTCTTAATGCCTAATCATTGAGTAGGCGGTTGTGGAGACTGCCTTAGTAATCAGTGGCAATCAATTGCAACTCTGCCGGAGTCCCAAATGTGGGACTCCTATTTTTCAATAAACATCGTGAGGTCTTTATGTTTAGTCAAGTTTCTATGGATTTTGCCATAGCTGGGGCTAGTTCTAGTGTTGAAAGAAGCGTTTGTAAATATTTTCAATTGTGCAATCAGGCTGATTTTTGGGCTGTTGCCAATCTCTTTGCAGACCAAGGGCAGATGGTTCCTCCCTTTGAAGGGTCGATCGTCGGCCGGGATGCGATCCGCCGCTATCTGCGCTCAGAGGCCCATAATCTCCAGTTGATGCCTGCTTCTGGCAATTGCCTAGTCCAAAGTGATGGAAACTCACATGTCCAAGTGGTCGGCAAAGTCAGCACACTTTTATTCCAAGTCAATGTGCGTTGGTCGTTTTTAATTACCCCCCAGGGGGAGATTCTCCAATTAGCGATCGAGTTGTTAGCATCTCTCCAGGAATTAGCCCAACTTCAACAAATGGTTTAGTGGTAAAGTTTTGTTGCATATTTAGAGTAATTGTTACGAAGTTTGCAGATAGTAAGTGCTCTTCTGTAAAGATTACTAACGGGGACGGCATATTGACTAACTTGATTTGGGTAGGATGTTCCTAGAAATTTTTGCCCCTAGCTGAGCAGAAAACTGTATACTCAAATCGAGGTTTACCCATGCCCTATACCAGAGAAGACGGCGGACGCTTGAATAACTTCGCTGTGGAGCCAAAGGTTTATCAAGCTGATCCTCCCAATCCGCTCCAAAAGCGCAACTATATAATCATGGCTGCTTTTGCAGTTTTATTGGTGGCGGGGTTAATCGCTATTGCCTTTGCTGTTTCCTAGATTTGCTATGCCCAACCTTTCTGCCCTCAAATATTTAGTAATTTTAACTTTTGTGATTCTGAGTCTAGGACTGCAAGGTTGTGTAGGCTCTACTGGTGGGCTTAGGAGCTATGTGTCGGTTACCGACCAATACCAGTTTCTCTATCCCAACGGCTGGACTGAAGTGAAAGTTACAAACGGCCCCGACTTGGTACTCCATGACATTATTGAGACCACTGAAAATGCCAGTGTAATTATCAGCCCAGTGCCGGGGGGCAAGAGCTTGGGTGAAATTGGCACTCCATCTGAGGTGGGCTACCGACTACAAATGAAGGCGATCGCTCCAGAAAATTCTAATTTCCAAGCTGAGTTGGTCAATGCTGAAAGCCAAGAGGTAGGCGGTCAAATCTATTATTTTTTGGAGTATGCAGTCCAAATGGGGAGCGATCGCTACCGTCACAACTTAGCTAGTGTTACGGTCAGTCGTGGTCGCCTTTACACCTTCAATGTTTCCACCACAGAAGCCCGGTGGCAAAAGGCTAAGCCTATGCTAGAAGCTGTTGTCAAGTCTTTTAGAACTACCTGATGGTTACCCTGGTACTAGCCTCTGCTTCCCCAGCCCGCAGACGACTTTTAGAGAATGCAGGTATCAACCCAGTTGTTTGCCCCAGTGATTTTGATGAATCGAGCATTGCAATTACTGACCCTGAGCAGCTAGTCAAAACCCTAGCCCAAAAAAAAGCTGAAACTATTGCCCCACAATATCCTGATGCCTTGATCCTTGGGTGCGATTCAGTATTAGAAGTGGCAGGGCAGATTCACGGCAAGCCAATTGATTCTACTGAGGCGATCTCCCGCTGGAAACTCATGGCCGGACTTACTGGCAAACTTTACACTGGACACTGCCTGATCAGTCCCAAAACACCGCCCTTGGTAGAGTGTGGAATAACTGGTGTTGAATTTGCACCGGTCAGTGAAGCGGAAATCCAGGCCTATGTTGCCACTGGCGAGCCACTCAAGTGTGCTGGCAGCTTTGCTTTAGAAGGAAAGGGCGGGCTATTTGTCGAGAAGCTAGACGGCTGCCACAGTAATGTGATTGGGCTGAGTTTACCCCTGCTGCGGCGGATGCTGGCCAAACGTGGATACTCAATTTACGACCTCTGGGCTTAAAGCCCCTATTAATTCAAGAAAACAATTCAGATTTTGCTCTAGGAGTGTTGAACGCTAGCTTAACGCCAGAAAACACTGCGGTTTTTAGTTGATGTGCTCTATTGGCAATTATTGGCTCTCTGGGACTACTTCAATGCTTGAATTGTAAGGTTTCACCCTCAAGATTCAATACTTCTGGTTTTGAGTTATCTAGAGATGTGCAAAAACAGTTTTTAATGCACAACTGCCATTTCTAATACAGTCATAGTTAGTCCTACTGATCAGGGACTCTAGTCTAGTTTCTAGAAAAGATCACGGCGTATGCCTGACTTTGAGTATCTAGGGCAATTAGCACAACAAGACCTCTAGCCAATAAATTTTGCATAGAGATGGATTTTGTTAAAAACACCCTAACTCCTTGGGGGTATCAAATTAGGGAGTTAGGGTGTTTTTGCATCCTACTGGGCAGAGCTTAGGACTCATGACTCCCCTAATTCCTTAGAGGTTAAAAAACTTGATGGCTTAGGAATTTTTATTGGCGATCGCCTTTTCTAGGGCTGTGGATAGGGTGGACTTTGGTAAAGCTCCAACCAACATATCTACTTTTTGGCCACCCATGAAAATCATCAGGGTAGGAATACTGCGGATGCCGTAGTTTGAAGCTGTTTGGGGATTATCGTCAGTATTGATTTTTACGACCTTGACTCTGCCTTGAAAATCACCAGCGATTTCTTCAACGACTGGCCCGACCATCCGGCAAGGGCCGCACCAAGGGGCCCAAAAGTCGACAAGCACTGGCAGTTCACTTTCCAATACTTCCTGCTTAAAGTTTCCATCTGTAACTGCAATTGTCTCTGACATGCTTTTAAGTCCTTTTTAATCGGCTTATGTTTTCTCGTGAGTAATTCTAACATAGCCAGAAAAATAGCCAAGAACCCTAGCTTCTACACATTTTTTTGTAAATACTTCAGTTTGTGAAATTGTCATAAAGAAACCGCCCGGACAAATGTTCAGGCGGGGTGTGGTGTGAGGAGTGAACGGAAACATTTGTCTCCGCATCACCCTTAATTTTAACCAATTACCTGGGCTTTGGGAGGGGAAATTATAAAAATTTGGAGCTACCAGTCATGGTATGTTCCCGTGACTCGGCTTGGCGGAGACAATTGGCGGTGCAGATTGTACTTACCTCCGCTTCCGCAACTTAGATTGTTTACATCATTTACCCATGCCCAATTGTTGAGCTTTTTGATAGACTTTACCTTCGGTCAAAAGGGATGGCGCGATCGCCACATCTACTTTTTGCATCTCTTTAATGTCTTTAGCCCCCAGGGTACCCATACTGGTTTTCAGGGCACCAAGCAGGTTGTGGGTGCCGTCATCTAGCACTGCCGGGCCCCGGAGAATTTGCTCTAGGGTGCCAGTAGTGCTGACCTTAATGCGTGTGCCCCTCGGTAAGACCGGGCTGGGGGTAGCCATACCCCAATGGTAACCACGTCCTGGGGCTTCCTGGGCCCTGGCCAGGGGTGAGCCAATCATCACAGCATCCGCACCGCAGGCAATGCATTTACAGATATCCCCGCCAGTTACTAAACCGCCGTCAGCGATGATCGATACGTAGCGGCCGGTCTGGTTGTAGTAGTCGTCTCTGGCAGCGGCACAGTCAGCGATCGCTGTGGCTTGGGGTACCCCGACTCCTAAGACACCCCGCGAGGTACAGGCTGCTCCAGGGCCAATGCCGATGAGTAGGGCGGCAGCCCCAGTCTGCATCAGGTCTAGGGCTACGGGATAAGTGACACAATTGCCCAAGATTACTGGTATGGGCATGGTCTGACAGAGTTTAGCTAGATCTAGGGGAATGATCGGCTCTGGGGCCAGGTGGGCCGTTGACACCACGGTGGCTTGGACAAAGAGGAGGTCTGCGCCAGCTTGGGCGATCGTATCTGCATACTTGGCAGCGGCAGCTGGGGTTGTACTCACAGCCGCAATCCCGCCCTTAGCTTTTACCTGTTGAATACGTTGGCTGATTAGTGCTGGTTGAATAGGAGCAGCATAGATCTGCTGCATTAGGGAAACAAATTCGTCTTTACCGACTGAGGCAATTTTATCTAAAACTTCCGTGGGGTCTGGGTAGCGGGTTTGTACACCCTCTAGGTTGATCACACCCATGGCCCCTAGATTAGCAAGCTGTACTGCCGTGTTTACATCAACTACGCTATCCATAGCACTGGCGATAATGGGGATTTCTCTAGTGATGGAACCAATTTGCCAGTTTGTGTCTGTTAGGGAGGGGTCTAGGGTTTTTGAACCTGGAACTAGGGCAATTTCGTCTATGCCGTAGGCACGCCGGGCCTGCTTGCTCCGGCCAATTTGGATTTCCACTGTATTTTTGCTTCCTTGGGGTAGTTGGGTTAACTTGTGATCCTAGCAAAACTCACCCTGTAAATCTAGGCTAGTTTTGTCATTGGGGGGATTATTGACAGTTTCAATAACTGGGCCATCCTCTGGACTAATGTCTATTTCATCTAGATCAATTTCGATGATGGTTGCCTCCAGGAGAGTTGGTTCCTGTTTGACCAAGGGCAGGGGCACATTGGCATTGAGAGCTTTTTTAATGACGGCGATACTGCAATTGAGGGCAATTTGGTCTTGGTCGACTAGTCCAAGAACTTTTTGGGGCTGCGATCGATCCACAACAGGCAACTGTCGGACTCCCCGTTTACCCATTCTGGTGGTAGCTTCAGCCAGGGTTTCATCGGGGTAAGCGTTAATCAAGTCACGGGTGCAGATATCTTGGACTGTATTTTGTTTTAGGTAGCTGGCATTGGTTTCCGTAAGAGCGATCGCCCGGTTGATATCCTGGAGGGTGACAATACCCACCAGTTGCCCCTGGTCATCAACCACCAAAACACTGCGGTAGTTTTGTTGGGTCAGCAGCAGGCCCACCTCTAGCACTGATTTACTGCCCAAGACAAAAACCGCTGGTTGCATGGCTTCTTCAACAAACATTTCCTGCAAGACCATCTGGCTGGGGGTGAGTCGATTATCCAGCCCTAGGGTTGGTTGTTCCGGTTCCGGTGCGGGTTTATTGGTAGATTTTTTTAGCCTTTCCACTAGCCACACACTCAATCCCACCGCGGCCATCAATGGCAAGACAATTCGATAGTCGCGGGTCATTTCAAACAGAAGCAAAATTGCCGTCAAAGGGGCCCTGACGCTACCGGCTAACACCGCGGCCATCCCGACCATGGCGTAGGCGGGCGGATCTGCGATCGTCATGACTGTGGGTGGAATCAGGTCTCCCAAAACTTTACCGTAGCAGGCTCCCAAGGCAGCTCCCAAAAATAGAGCCGGGGCAAAGATGCCACCGACAAAACCACTGCCCAAGCTCACGGCCGTTGTTAGCAGTTTTACTAGGACTAGAGCTGACAGAAACCAAGCAGAAAAATCCACATCCTGGAGAATCGCTTCGATCGTCTCGTAACCAGTACCAAGAATTTGGGGAAATGCCAAAGCCGCCAGCCCGACCACCAGACCCCCCAGCAGGGGCTGGGCCGGCCGGGAAATCACAGCCAGCCAACGCCAGCCACGTAGTTGCCCACTAAAACCTAGCTTAGCCTGCTGGAGCGTGGCGGTGTAGGCACGGGAGGTGAGGCTCGCTAAAACTCCCAAGCCAATGTAAAAGGGTAACTCCAGCAGACTCCGCACATCATAGGCCGGCAAATTAAAAGCGGGTTGGCCACCCAGACCAATTTGAGCGACAAACGCAGACACCACCGCAGCCAGGAGGACAATACCAATTGCCGAGGTGGTAAAGGTTGCCCCCAAGACCAGTTCTAGGGCAAAAAACACTCCCGCGATCGGCGCATTAAACCCCGCCGCCAGACCAGCTGCGGCCCCGGCTCCCAGGAGGAGTTTTTGCCGCTCCCGTGAAACCTGGAGCACCTGCCCCAAAAACATCCCAATGCTGCCGCCAGCTTCCACGCTTGGCCCCTCCGGCCCCAAAGATGCCCCTGTTCCCAGGGAAACTGCCGCTGCAAAGATTTTGGCGATCGGCTGCCAGACATTGACCTTAGTAATCCCCTGGTCATCTGCTAGGAGAGTCTTCAGATCCGCTCCAAAGCTCACCTTGCGCCAGCGCAGCAACCCAACGATCGCCCCCCCCAAAATTGGCACCCCCACAACAGTCCAGGTACCCCAAGGGGCAAGCAGCTCTGCCAAATCGACCAAAGCTAAGTTATAAAACAAATCAATTAGATAGTGGAACAGCACAATTACCAAGCCAGTGCTACCACCGATAATCACAGCTAAAAGTAGCACGATCGTTTCTGGTGAAGGAGCGAGGGCAGGAAACCAACTTGGCGGCGACTCAGAAAAAAATAAATGCCGCAGGACGGAGGGGGGAGACGGCGCAGCCATGTTAAGGAAATTAATAAAACTTTAAATAACGTTGACGTTAGCCTAGTCAACCCAAGGACGACTAATCATTGGGCTTGCCAGCTAAAAGTTATCCTGATCTATATTTTGCGGGATTTTATTGAGGTTTTATGAAGAGTTGTGAGAATTTTTTTTAGTGAGACTTATTGTCATTTAGCTATTTTTATTGCTAATTAGCCTATCCTCAATTATTCTTGTCATTAGGCTAAACATAAAGAAATCATCAGAGTCCAGAAACTCTAGCACATTAACTCAGATGGCCAACTACAACGCCGCTGCCCTGAAAGCAGAACTCAACTCTAGAGGCCGGCGACTTACCCCCCAGAGGGAAACCATACTGCATGTCTTTCAGAACCTGCCCAAAGGGGACCACCTCAGCGCCGAAGAACTCTACAATCTCTTGATCCAGCGTGGAGAAGAGGTCAGCCTCTCAACGATTTACCGCAGCGTTAAATTGATGTCACGGATGGGGATCCTCCGGGAGCTAGAATTGGCTGAAGGGCACAAACACTACGAACTAAATCAGCCCTACCCCTATCATCACCATCACTTAGTTTGCCTCCAGTGCAATCGAACCTTGGAATTTAAAAGCGATCTTATCCTGAAACAAAGCCTCAAGCAGGTGGAAAAACTAGGCTTTCAATTGATTGACTGCCAATTGACAATCCACACTATTTGTCCAGAAGCAGTCCGGATGGGATGGCCGGCTAACCTACCCAGCAAATGGACCTGTTCGCGATCGCTCTTTGAAAACGCCAAGCACCAAGGAGAAATCAAAGAACTCATGGATGTAGAAACCGACCTCGAGACCAACGGCATCAACTAACCCAACTCACCACCCAAGATGGCTTTTACCCCCCGCCCCTGGGAATCCCAAGCTGACCAAATTACCAGCGAAGAATTGTTCTGGAACCGCCGTCAATTCCTCAAAGGGATAATTGGAACTGGTGCAACCCTACCCTTGATCGCTTGCCGGGCCCCCGACCCCCTGGCCACCATCCCCAGCCAGCCCTACGGTAGCCTCAAGCTTAACCCCCAGTTCAAAAGCCCCGGCCGGCCCCCCACCCCTGAAAACCTGACTTCCACCTACAACAACTTTTATGAATTTGGCTCTGGTAAATCAGTCTGGCAAGAAGCCCAAGCCCTGCCCCTAGAAGACTGGCAAGTTACTATCTCCGGTCTAGTCAAAAACCCCCGCACCTACGACATTGATACTCTAGTCAAAAAATTTCCCATCGAAGAACGGATTTACCGCTTTCGATGCGTGGAAGCTTGGGCCATGGTTGTCCCGTGGGTAGGTTTTCCGATGCACCTCCTACTGAAAGAGGTGGAACCCACAGCCGCTGCCAAATACGTCCGATTCACCTCCTTCTATGACCCCAAAATTACCAAAGGAGGAGGAATACTGGGGTCTTACCATCCCTGGCCCTACACGGAAGGCTTAACAATTCAAGAAATGGCCAACGAGTTAGCTTTTTTTGCCACCGGGGTTTATGGTAAACCCCTGCCCAAGCAGAATGGTGCACCCCTGCGGATGGTGATTCCCTGGAAGTATGGCTTTAAGGGGGCAAAATCAATTGTCAAAATTGAATTTATTGATAAGCAGCCCGCCACTTTCTGGAATACGATCAATGCCAACGAGTACGATTTCCTAGCCAACGTTAATCCCGATAAACCCCACCCCCGCTGGTCCCAGGCCACTGAAAGAATTGTTAGCAAAGGCCCTAGTGTACTTTGGGAGATTCGTCCAACGGTAGTCTACAACGGCTACGGATCCTACGTCGCTCAGTTATATAGCTAAGTTTATAAATCCATGACCAGTTCCGAATTTGGCGGTTTTGATCTGTCCCGGCCGCCGGATCCAAAGCTAATTGATAGCTGTGTTCATTGTGGCTTTTGCTTGGCTACTTGTCCTAGTTATCGGGTGATTGGCAAGGAGACTGATTCACCTAGGGGAAGAATTTATTTGATGGATGCGATTAATGAGGGTGAAGCTGCCCTCAATCAAGCTACAGTCCAGCATTTTGATAGTTGCTTGGGCTGCTTGGCCTGTGTAACTACGTGTCCTTCGGGGGTGCAGTACGATAAGTTGATTGCAGCGACCCGGCTGCAGGTGGAAAGGAATTACGATCGCCCACTCCTGGATCAAATCTATCGCCAACTCATCTTTCAAATTTTCCCTTACCCCAATCGACTGCGTTTGCTGTTAGCACCGCTGTTTTTCTACCAAAAACTTGGTCTCCAGACTCTAGTGAGGGCTACGGGCTTACTGGAAAAAATTTCCCCGCGGCTCAATGCCATGGAAACTAACCTGCCGGGTTTAACTTTAGATGCTTTTAAGGAAGAATTCCCTGCTTTAGTTCCAGCCCAGGGGGAAAGACGCTACCGAGTGGGAATGGTTTTGGGTTGCGTGCAGCGGTTGTTTTTTAATCCGGTTAACCAAGCAACTGCTAGGGTCTTGGCTGCCAATGGCTGCGAGGTAGTTATCCCCCAAAGCCAAGGCTGCTGTGCGGCTCTACCGGAACACCAGGGGCAGCGATCGCAAGCCCAAGAACTTGCCCGGCAGATGATCGATCGCTTCACCCAAGCCGGGGTAGATTTCGTAATCATCAATGCCGCTGGCTGTGGGCACACCCTCAAGGAGTACCACCACATTTTGGCCGATGACCCAGCCTACGCAGCCAGAGCCAAGGAATTCAGTAACAAGGTCAAAGATGTGCAGGAGTTTCTGGCAGCGATCGGGCTAACAACTCCCCTACATCCTTTGGCTAGCAAACCTTTAACCGTAGTCTATCAAGATGCTTGCCACTTACTGCACGGCCAAAAAATCAGTGTGCAGCCCCGGCAACTGTTGCGCCAAATTCCTGGGGTAAATCTCAAGGAACCAGTTGATGCAGCCCTGTGCTGTGGCAGTGCTGGGGTCTATAACCTGCTCCAGCCAGAAGTAGCAGATGAGTTGGGGCTGCAAAAGGTGCATAACCTAGAAAATACCGGGGCCCAGTTGATCGCTTCGGCAAATCCCGGCTGTACTCTACAGATTCGCAAACACGGAGCAACTATTCCCGTGATGCATCCGATCGAACTCCTAGACTACGCCATCCGGGGCATAAAACTGGATTTGGACAACTAGGAAAGAGCAAGTTTTGCCCTTTCCTGAATTAGGAGGGGAACTAGACCGACTTGGGCTTAATTAGGAAGGCGTTGTTTTCTACCTTGATATCAAAGGCTTGGAGCGACTGGGTGGCCACGCCCCTGACTAGCCGGCCACTGGCATCGAACACAGATGCATGGCAAGGACAGATAAATTCTTGGGTCTCTTGTTTCCAGTCGACTACGCAACCCCGGTGGGGGCAGTGGGGGCTGACTCCGATAATTTGACCATTGGGGTCATTGGAGGTGTCAGCAGTGTTGCGGACAATCAGAACGCGATCGGTCAAAACTCTGCCATTGCGCTCTAGCAAGTTAGCTGGGCCGACTACAGGGGTAAAGCCATCGGGCCGGGGACTGGTTTGACCTTTAGCAGCTTTAGTTCCCAGTACTGCGCCTAAAGTGGAGGCAATACTAGCTCCGATCAAGAGCATCTTCCTTCTGGTGGTAGAGAAAAGCATGGTTGGTTCAATGAGATGTTTCCCATAATTTTGTCATATTCACTGAGTTAAAGCTAGGGCTACTACCAGCAATTTATAATCTGAAAAATTTGACAGTCGGATTCCATTTATTTCCTCTCAGTTCTTGAACATTTGGAACAGAATTGGTGATTGTCGATTTTACTGCGGGGAGTTTAATACACTATTAATCAACTGTAAAATTACTATAAGGTTGTGGACTTCCTAAGTGTAAGGATATTCAGCGATCAACTTCCTAAATAGCGAAGAGAATTTCAGTTTAACTAATTGAAAATTAATTTGATTCAGGGTAGTGCTAAGGTTTAATATTTTTTAATATTCAATTAGTTCATTATTTCGCTGTTCTAAATTTCGCTGTTCTAAAAAGCTAATTGACAAGTATGGCTAATAAACTGACCAAGCAGAAGTATTCTCCAGTTTTTTTTAACATAGGATATTATTGGGTCTCTACCTGTAAAACTAGTAGAGAGATGGTTAGATAGTAACCAGGATGAAGTTGCGGCTTTAGAGCTGTTAAAAGCTTACCAAGTAGTTGGTTATAGTGTGTCCTCTGATGCAGCTGGTTTCACTAAGCTCTTTAAGCACAAGGGTTTGTTAGAAACTCTGGCTATTATCAATCAACCTAAGGAAATTATCTACAGTTTGGGCAAAGGGATTGGCGGTCAGGGATTAGGAATTTGGGCTGCGGATAATACGCAAATGTTTTATCCCGCGACTGTCAGCGCAACCACTCTAATTTCGGCCCTATTGACGATGCAAGATGAGATTAATAAAACCTGTCTAGTTAAAGTTGGTTTGGGTGCTCATTATGGGGAATTCTATGCAATCAGCGGTGGCTTGTATGGGCAACAGGCGGATGCGATCGAAGAGATCGCTGAAAATGAAACCGATGGGGGAGAGATTGTGATTAGTCAAGCTATTTATGAGCTACTACCGCCGGATCATGGCTTTGCAGTCGACCAAAGAACTGATATATCAGCAATAATTGGCAATATTTATCGCGTAACAGATGGGCCACGTTTGGGAGAAATACCACCCGTCGATCGGAACTACCCAATTCCCTATTCAGACAGTTTTTATGCTGATCTCCTGACCTATCAAAATTGTCTTGGTGACCAAGAATTAGGCAACCGACTCACAGAAAAATATATCCAAACCAAAACAGTGGTTTTGGTGGAGCATGATGGCCATAAAGCCAACGCTGGCTTGGTCTCAATATTTGATGGTCTATCTCTCTCGGCGCTCCTTAAGGATGAGGCTTTACTTCTTTTATCTAATTTAGGAGGCACTGAAGTTAAAGTTGTTGGCAATTTCGGTATTTATATCTTTGAGGATTCTGGTGCAGCCGTAGAATTCGCCCAGGCTCTGCGTCAAGCGTTGACCAAACAAGCGATCGCCTGTCGGATTGGGATTGATGTGGGGCCAGTGTTAGTCTTTGATTTGGCAACTGGTGGTAAAGATATTGCTGGTATGCCTGTGAATGTTGCCTCTAAGATGGCTCAAGACAAGGGGCAATTCGGCAAAATTTATCTGAGTGCCGCACTCAAAAACTTAGCTGGGGGCTTTAACCCAATTACCTATACAGTTTCAGGGATAGATATTACTGCCTACGAAGGCTAGAGGGTGACCAAGTGTCAGGGCAGTACCGTTGATTTTAGGCACCTGCTTGGTCAACAAAGAGAATTGAGACGTAAAACACCAATCTTCCCCAGCTGGGACAGGGCGGCTGGATCGGGTCTATTACGTGGAAAACTATATCTAGCGCAAGTAGTCACTCCACTGGGGAATGATTTGAGTCGAGCCATACCAGGTACGATCGCCCCTTGGTGCATGGTAAACCCCCGGTAAAACCAAGTTCACAGCCCCCGTTAAATGGGCAGCTTCAATGGGAGTAATGCCATCACCCCAAGTGTCAGCGCGGCCGCAGGTAATTTGGTAGCTATTGCGAGTCAGCCAATTGCCCCAGCCGCGATCGCCAAAGGCCGCCTTGCCCGCCACACACACATACTTCACCCCAGAGTAAAAGGCCCCAGGGTAATTGTGATTGACGAAATTTAAGTTTCGTTTTGTCCACGGCTCTAGGCTTGTGTGGGGAGTCCCCAAGGAAACTAGGGCAGCCACTTGGGCACTAGCTCCCCATAACCCAGCAGTTTCATCCACATCCCCATGGATTGTGTAGGGCACCTCCCCCAAATAAATTCGGGAAATCCAGCCCCCCGCTGAGTGGCCAATGAGATTGACCTGCTTGGCTTGATATTGGCTGCAAACACCCTGTACCGTAGCATGGAGGCGGCGCAGGATCGGAACCATCGATCGCCCACCCACAGTCGGCCACCAGTCTTTTTTTTGGAGCGGCACCACCACAGTTGGATAACCCAACCCACTGAGATGTGCCGCCATTTCTTGGTATTCGATCGCCCCAGCAAAATAGCCCGGCAAAATTACAGTAGGAAGCATTAACCCCAGTCCTAGATTCAATTAACGTATTTGATTCTAAGCTGGCAAGCCCCCCAAATAACCAACTAGGAGCGCACACAATTAATCATCCGCACCGTAGCCGCTGCCGCATAGTTGCGCTGGGTCGGGCTATCCGGGGCAAAAAATGTCCCCGTTTCATTCAAGGGGGAAGCCACCCCACAAAAACCAGACATCTGAGTAACCAGGCTGTTAGCCCAGTGGGTGCTAGTATCAGAAAAAACTCGTGGGGTCTGCTTAGGGGCAAGCTGGGCTGGTTGTCCCCGCAGGGTCAGGGCATACTCAGCCGCCCGTCTCTGCACTGCCATCAATTCAGCTCTGGTAACCACTTGGCCAGGACGGAACCGGCCGTCATCGTAGCCGCTAATAATCCGATTGTCCCTCGCCCATTGAATTTTAGGGGCACTCCAACGATTAACTTCCACATCTGGGTAGGGACGGTTAACTACTTGAGTCGGGAGGTTGATATTTACGCCAAAGTTTTTTGACAACCCATCCACAATAATTGATACCAATTGTTCACGGGTTAAAGTGTTTAAAGGACGAAAAGTATTGTCTTCAAACCCAGAAATTAATCCCAAAGAAACCGCCTGCCGAATTTCATTCACATAGATATCATTGGCAATATCAGGAAATGGCAGGGGCCCGGTATTACCACCTGGATTGGTGCCAGTATTGCCCCCCGGATTAGCACCAATACCAGGATCAACTGCCCCTCCAAGCACCTGAGATAAAGTCAAGTTATTTGTCAAATAAACATGTCCCAGGGGTTGTCCTTGGAAGGTTCTTCTAGTAATGCGCCAGCCAGGATTTAAGTTAACTTTCATGGGAGTAGAGATTAAGCCATTGGTGCGGCCGATTTCCACTTGGGGAATTCTAGGGTTCAAGGGATCAGCTCCCACTAAGATTACTTCGTTACCGCGCTGAATCAAGTTAAGGCTGTAGTTAATTCCCAGGTCTTGGCCGCCCATGCGGATAGAATAGCCGTTGCTGTCTACGTATCGTGCACAAATACCAGTGAAGTCAAATTGCAGCAATAATGGATCAATTCTGGCGGGGTTACTGCCACTTTCATTCCAGCAGTTGCGTTGATTGGAGACCTGTTCAACCATCACTAGTTGATAGAGATTACTGCCGGTGGCTGGTACGGCCATAATCACGAAGTTTCTTTGATTAACTTCTGCGCTTTCAAAGGTGAATTGAGCACGACTCAGGCTAGGAGTTCCCAGGGGAATTAGGGCAGCAAGAAGGGTAATTAGTTTGTGTGTGAGTTGCTTTTTCATGGCTAGATTGAGGTTGGTAAACTGCACTTTCTGACGCTGAATTGATTTACTTGTTTCTTGGGTTTAGTTTGGGCGATCGCTACAAATATTAATTGTGATGTTGATGGTTTTGATTTGGTTAGTAGGTGGCTTTAAAGTTCATCATTATTCTCAGATTTGGTGATTAGTTCAGGGACGTTTCTGAATTTTCGTGAATTCCTGTGGGTTATCTAGTTTCTGTGAGTCGAATGATATAGGGGTGGAATTTGTTACGTTCGTAGGAGCCTACCCAAACGCTGTAGCGGCCTGCCAGCCATTGGCCAATGATGGCTGGGTTTTTGCCTTGGAAGTCGTCGTTGCACCAGGTGCCGCCGGGGCCGCTGATTACTAGGGTTGTGTCTTCCGGGCTTTCGACTTCTACGCTCAGGTAGTCGAAGTATTCAGTGAGGGTGATGATGTGGTCGGGTTGGCGATCGACAAAGCCGACGCAGGGGCCTGTGGAGGTGTTGAGGCGGTCGGCCACTATCCGGGCCGATAGTTCGCCGCCGCTGATTCCCCGGAGGAGTTGGGGATCTGGGGTGAATCTGGGGCTGAGGATGACGTTGGTAAAGATGGGGGGTGCCTGGCCTAGGGCGGCGATCGGATAAAGTAGGGCGATCGCCACGAGGGCTAGATAACGGAATTTAGTGAGTGCCATTAGTTGCATCTGTTAGTACCCTAGCTATTCTTGGTTGATCGAGTTTCCGTTGATTGAGGATTATCCAGGTTTGAACTAAGTCAGCTCCTTGGAGTTCCCCGGTCAGGGCAGCCCGGAGCGATCGCATGACCAGGGGCTTTTTCACTCCCTGTTCTTTGGTGACTTGCTGGATAGTGGCTGTGGCTGATTCGGCGGTCAGGGGCTGACTCTCGATAGTTGCCAGAATATTCTGTAGGGCTAGTTTTGCTCCCGGTTGCGCCAAATGTTGTGCGGCCTCTGGGGTCAGTTGCACCTCTGGTTCAAAGAAGACCTTGGCCATGGGCACAGCATCCTGTAGGCGGACTAGACTTTCTCCGATCAGTCGGGCGAGGGCTTCTAACCAGGGGCGGTCGTTTTCTAGGTTAAACTGATAGCCCGCTTGCTGCCAGTAGGGCAGAACGGCAGCAAGTAACTGGGCGGGGCTGAGTCGGCGCAGGTACTGGCTATTTAGCCAGTCCAGTTTGGCCCAGTCAAATTTGGCCCCAGCCTTGTTGACTCGGTCAAAACTAAACGCTTGGGCAGCCTCAGCCAGACTGAAAATTTCGGCCCCGTCAGGGGCTGACCAGCCCAATAGGGTCATGTAGTTGACCATGGCTTCGGCCACAAAGCCCATCTGCTGAAAGTCGGCGATCGCTGTAACCCCATCGCGCTTGGAGAGTTTACGCCCGTCCATAGAAAGAATCAAGGGAGTGTGGGCAAATTCTGGCACTCCCGCCCCTAGAGCTTCGTAGAGCAAAATTTGTTTGGCGGTGTTGGCGATATGGTCTTCGCCACGGATGACGTGGCTAATTTGCATATCAATGTCGTCTACGACTACGGCTAGGTTGTAGAGGGGCTGGCCGATCGCACCGTCGGCGGCGGTTCTGGCGATCACCATATCACCGCCCAAGTCACTACCCCGCCAAGTTACTTCCCCGCGCACTAGGTCTGTCCAGGTGATCGTCCGATCATCTGCAATTTTGAAGCGGATTACGGGATGGCGGCCCTCGGCAATGTAGGCGGCTTCCTGGTCTGGGGTCAGGTTGCGGTGGCGATTGTCGTAGCGGGGGGCTTCCTTGCGGGCTTTTTGAGACGATCGCATGTCTTCGAGTTCAGCTTCGCTACAGTAACAGCGGTAGGCTAAGCCTTGGTCTAGTAATTGCTGGATTTTTTGATGGTACAGGCCCAGGCGTTGGGATTGGAAAAACGGCCCCTCATCCCATTGCAAACCCAGCCATTGCAGGCCCTGGAGAATATTTTCCGTGTAGATAGGTTGCGATCGCTCCGTATCAGTATCTTCGATGCGGAGGATGAAAGTACCCCCGTGGCGTTTAGCAAACAGCCAATTAAATACGGCGGTGCGGGCTGTACCAATGTGGAGGTTTCCGGTGGGGCTGGGGGCAATCCTAACTCTGACTGTCATAGCAACATGAATAAAATCACCTGGATCGGGGCCACTAGCTACAGGTTTTGCACCAACCCCCCGTAATTCTGGCTTTAATTCTAGAGGGAGTTTGAAACTACATATCGCCATTATCAATCAATGTGAGGCCGGCAAGGGCAGAACAGCCAAGATGTTGGCGAAGCTACCGGTCTCACGGGCAGTGACTAGGATTTCGAGTGTATGGCTCCCCTGAAATTTCAAGGGATGATCAAATTTTAGCTGGTGGCTTCGACAGCCCCATTATCCCTGATTTGGGAGTTTTCACAGCAGGCGGATCTGTAGCTCTTCGTAGAGTTGGTGTTGGTCTAGCTCAACTTTGGATTGGGAGCTGAGGAGTAGCAGAGTCCAAAATACGGCGACGCGATCGCCATTACTGGGTGGGCGGGCCCCGATCCACTGGGCTACCCACAACTCCACCAACTCCGCCAAGCTAATCCACACTTGGTCTTGGTGCTGCCTTTGCCAATCGATGAGAATTGTTTCAATTTGCAGGGCGGTTTCAGCCAAGTTTTCCTGGTGGGCCAGTTCGATCGCACTGTGGAGAGTCGGCTTGGGAGATCTGGCCGCCTTAGGCTTGGGTGGGGCGGCTTGGATTTCATCGGCAATGATCTGTAGCTGGGTGATCAAATCGGCGAGGGTAACCGGGCGGCGGCTGAGGTTTTGTGGGACAGCCCTGAGGCGCAGATGCCGCTCTAGGTGTTGGGGCGAGTACTGGCGCAGGGCAATCAATTCTGGATCGCTAATTTCTAGGGGGACTGCCTCCGGTGCCATTTCATCGCCTGTGGCGGCGTTAATGGTTTCGGCCTTAAACCAGACCAGCATAGAAGCCCACAGAAAAGCTTGCCCCGACTCAGCTAGGTCTGGTTCTGGTAGGAGAGACAATTCATCTAGGTAACGATCGATAATCTCAATCACCTGCACATCCCAGGGGTTAATTTCCCCCTGTTGAGCCAAATCAATTAGTTGGGCGATGGTCTCTTGGGCCGATGGCATTGTCAGGTAAATCGCTATAAATTTTTTTGAATAATGCTGCTGATTTTTAATTTCCTAGGGGATGAGATTGCCACAACTGCGGGGCTAAAAACTAATTCCACCAGTCATAAAATATTTTGGCGATGCGATTTGCCAGTTGGCAATTAAGTCAATTTATAACATATACAGAAAAATGCCAAACTCTTGATAAATCAAAGGGACATGGTATCTCAAAAAAGCTTGCTCTAGCTGTGGGTTTGACAGCGCTAACCGGACACAAGAAGGTTTAGCATAGGGTAATTATCCTTGATAAAAACCTTGATTTTCTTATGGCCATGGCTGATTCGATCGCAAAACAACTAGAGAATTACACCAAAATAAATCCCAGGGAGGTGCTATTGGTCAGGGCTGAAATTGATGGGATTACTGATGAGATTTTGATATTTCGTGGATTTTCTAGTTCTTTGGTGCGACCCACGGCTGCGGATCCAGATGTGCTGGTTTTACCAGAAGGGGCGACAATCGTGGGGATCGATCGCCTGCGGGCCCCCTACAATCCCGACCAGCCAGACTATATCCAGCAGAACTTAACTTGGGAGCAGGTACAGACATCCTTACTCTCGTAAACTATCCCTACGATTGAGCAGCTACAATTGGGCAACACTCATCCAGCTATCTCAATTGGTGATGATTAACCTTTGGTTTCGCCCCAGTCGTCTGATTGCAGTTTTCTTGGTTAGTTTATTGGTTACCTTAGGTTGGCATGACCACCCCAGCCAGGCCCAGAGGCAAGCCAATAATTCTGGTTTATTGATGCTTTATCAAACGATTCAAAATGTGCCCTGGGAGGGGCAGTTTACTACAGTCAATGGCACCGTTTATTTCTCAAACCGGGGGCAAGCCTTAATTGAGGATTATAATTCTGCGGATCTCCAGCGATCGGCAATCTCTTACCATGCCAACTCCCAATACGATCAAGCGATCAGCCGCTACCTCCAAGGGCTAGCCCAAGCCAAGGAGACCAGAAACCACAACGACGAGATCATGTACTTGGCTAATCTGGGTTTGGCTTACGCAGCCAGTGGATTGTACTACGAAGCCATAGATTACCTAAATCAAAATTTAGCATTGACGTGGCACAGGGCCTACTATTACCGGGGTACTGATCCCAAGTTGGGGGGCATGGCTTTGGGGAATATTGGCCGGGTTTATCTGTTAGTTGATCTGTACCTCAAAGCCATAGAAGTTCAAGAGAGACGTTTCAAGTTATCCCAGGAGATTCAAGACCGGGAGGGTGAAGCTAGGGCTTTAGCAGATCTGGGGCTGGTTTACCAAGCGATTGGTGACTACGATCGAGCCATTGACCAGCAGCAAAAATCCCTAGAAATTGCCCGTAATTTGAGGAATTTGACATTGATGCAACAAGCCACAGCTAACTTGGGAATTATTTACCACTCCACTGGAGACTATGCCATGGCAGCCCAACTCCAGAGCGAGTCATTGGAGTTGGCCCGGCAGCGGGGCGATCGCCCTGCCCAGATTCAGGCCTTGGGCAATTTGGGAGGAGCCTATTACTTCATGGGAGATTTAGACCGAGCGATCGAATTATACGAGCGGGCCATCCAGATCGCCTTTGAAATTAATGAATCCCGGATGTCAGCGATTATTAACTGTAACCTGGGGCTAGCCCGGTTTCTGCGCGGGGATCTCCGCAGTGACGATGGTTTTTATAACCAGCTGGTGCTCAAGCTGAATTCCCAGGCCCTACTCCAGGTGGGCAGGCTCGGTGGCATTGTCCGTAACAACTATGGGGTGACGGCCGCAGAGTATGGCCAGCCAGCCAAGGCAGAAAAGCTTTTGACTGAGGGGATGGAGCAGTGGGAGGTTGCGCGCCAAAACCTGGGTAATAATGATGCCTACAAGGTGTCGTTTTTGGAGACCCAGGGGGCGATTTACAACAACTTGCAGCGATTTTTAATCCAGCAGAATCGCCCGGAAGCGGCCCTAGAGATTGCTGAGCGGGGCCGGGCTAGGGTGTTTGTGGAATTACTGGCACGTAACCTTGCTCCCAATCAGGGGACGATACGCCCGGTTACGCCGATTACGATCGCCCAGATCAAAGCGATCGCCCAAGAACAAAAAGCCACCCTAGTTGAATACAGTATCCTCTATGAGGAGTTCCTGTTTAATACCCGTGCCGAAAAGCGGGAGTCGGAACTACTGATCTGGGTAGTCCAGCCGACTGGACAGGTCAGCTTGCGCCGGGCCGACCTCAAGCCCCTATGGCAGCAGCAGCGGACTTCATTAACAGATTTAGTTGACCGCAGTCGCGATGCCCTGGGCATCAGCGGCCGGGGCAGTCTGGCTTACACGCGCTGGCTTAGACAACTACATCAAATCTTGATAGAGCCTGTTGCAGATCTGCTGCCCAGTACACCCGGCGATCGCATTGTGTTTATCCCCCAGGGGCGGCTTTTTCTACTATCTTTCAATGCCCTGCAAGATTCCCAGGGACAATACTTGATCGATCGCTACACCCTGCAAACCACCCCTTCGATTCAAGTTCTGCAACTGACTAGGCTCCAGAGGAACCGCACTCATCAGACTGGTGCCGTTGTGGTCGGAAACCCCACCATGCCTTTAGTAACTCTGCCGGGTAGCCCGCCCCAGCAATTAGAGCCTCTACCGGGTGCCGAAAGAGAAGCCCGAGCGATCGCCCAGTTACTCAACACCACCCCCTTGATCGGTGCAGCAGCCACAAAAGCAGCAGTACTCCGGCAGATGCAAAATTCTAGGATTATCCATTTAGCCACCCACGGCCTGTTGGATGACTTTAGCAGTAATGGCATTCCAGGAGCGATCGCCCTAGCTCCGACCAACCAAGACAGCGGCCTGCTCACCGCCAGTGAAATCCTCAATCAGCGCATCCGCAGCAGACTAGTGGTTCTCAGTGCCTGTGATACTGGCCGGGGCAGGATTAGTGGGGATGGGGTAATTGGCCTGTCGCGATCGTTCATTGCCGCCGGGGCCGCCAGTGTCTTAGTTTCCCTGTGGGCTGTGCCCGACACCCCCACTGCCGAATTAATGCAGGAATTTTATCAGCAACTACAGGTCAACCCAGACCAAGCCCAGGCCCTCCGCCAGGCGATCCGTCAAACCAAACAGAAATACCCCCATCCCAAGGACTGGGCAGCCTTTACATTAATTGGAGAAAATCTTTAGCCTAGGAATCTTGCGTTACTGCGTGGTTGAGAGGGTAAATTCTAAAGTTTGGCCATGGCTGCTGCCAAATTTGAGGTGCATTCCTGGTTGCAGTTGAATTTCCTGGTGGTTGATTTTGCGCCATTCGCCGCTCTCATAAACCAGGGTGCCGTAGCGGGAAAAGTCCCTCAGAAAATAGCTAAGGCCATCCTCCTGACCACGGCAGATGATTTCAGCGTGCTGCTGACTAACCCATCGCTCTTGGATTACTAGGTCATTTTCCGGGCGACGACCAACCCGCATCAGCCCGCCCCGGATGCACCAGACCTGGTTAGTGCCGCCGAGATCCCGCAGGTAGGCTTGACTATTGTCGGCCCAGGCAGTTGAAAAATTAGGCAGCTCCGTAGCCCCTTCACCAATTGGTTTGATCAGCTCCCCCGTAAATTCCGGATGCATGTAGAGGATCGGTAGAGTCCAAGCTGGTTGATTGAAGCCGTATAGGGTCATCAGTTGCTGGCGGGCTACGGCCACGGCTTGGTCTAGGGGTAGCCGTTGGGCCAAGGCTTGGGCCAGGGCTTGGATGAAACTGAGGGCTTCGTGGTCGGCGATCGCATCCCGCATTCCCAGCACAGCAGGCACCCCATGGTGGAGCAGCACTTCAGCCAAACTGCTACGGGGAATAACCCGATCGCCCACCTGATCGGGAAAAGCCAGCCAGCAGGCATTAAAAATTGCCACAGTGACGTGGTGGCGCACCAAAACCTGGGCCAGTTCTGTGCCGTTGAGGGCTGATTGGGGGCCGAGCAGGAGGAGTCCGCCATCGGGGGCTGCCACTCCGTGGCCGGCATAGAAGAAAATATTGTAGTTACCTTGGCTGAGGGTCTGCAGAAGCTGGCTGGGGCTGGGCTGTATCAGGGTATCCACTTGACATGGCACCGGGGGAATCAGGCAGTTGCCGATCGCCTGGGGACGACTAGTATCCTGCCAGGCTTGGGTGAGGGTAGCGACTTCCTGGTCTAGGTTCAGTGATTCTCCGGCTCCTACTACCAGCAACACCCGGAGCAGGGAACCCAAGCTCTGGGGCAGTAAGGGAGCCACATCGCTGGTGGTACGACTCCAGAGCATGTGTTCTCGAACCGAGAGGGCTGGTTGGCCGGGTTGGGGTTGCATGATCTCCCAGGGCAAGGGAATCAGGCTGGGGTCACGGATTTCTAGGCGCAGGCGCAGGGGGGAGTTTTTGCCGATCGCAATGCCTTGGCTTTGGGCCAGGCTGTTTTGAATTTCGCCACTAAACAGCCACTGACAAAGCTGGATACCCAGGTCTTGCATCAGGCGTTTGCTTTGGCTATCCCCGGTAGTCGGCCAATCTGGAGCGGGAGTGGCGTGGGGTACTAGGGGCAATTGGGGCAGATCGCTTACGGAAAATAACTCCTGCCATGCTTGCCAGGTTTGGCTGAGGGCATCCGTCCACAGGCAGTCATGGTGGACATAGCCACCGGGGTAGGGGGCTTGAGTTACCCAAATGGCGAAGTGCACCGGGCTGATTTTGTTCAAGCGGGCAATTGCCAAATTTAGACAAGGGATATCGCTAGCATTGTACATAACCACTACTAGGGAATCGAATTGATTTGAGCGGCAATGTGTTTGGCCTCTTGGATCAAGTATTCAAAGAAAGTCTGAGCAACGATCGACAGTTGTTTACCCTTAGGGTAGATCACATACCACATGTTGCGGATCGGGAATTCTTGGATATCTAAAATGGCGATCTCGCTGGTGGCTCCCTCTAGGGTCAAGGTGTGCTTAGAAAGTACAGATATCCCCAGACCACCAGCGATCGCCTGCTTAATCGCTTCATTACTGCCCAGCTCTAGACGCACCTTGACACTAACCCCATGGCGTTCTAGCAGCTCTTGCACCGAACGGCGGGTGCCTGAACCCGGTTCGCGCATGATAAAAGGCTCCTCCGCTAAAAGTGCGATCGGCACCTGCTTTTGCCCAACCAAGGGGTGATTAGCCGGAGCCAACACCACCAAGGGATTTTCCAAAACCGGATGGTGACTGACATTCAAGCCCTCCGGTAATTGGCTGACGATATAGAGGTCATCAAGGTTTTCACCGAGGCGTTCAGTAATACCCCGGTGGTTAGTCACCTGCAAAGAAATATCAATACCCGGATAACTCTGGCAAAAGGGCCCCAGAAGTCGGGGGACAAAATACTTAGCAGTGCTAATAACCGCTAGACGCAATTTACCCTGTTTCAGACCCTTGAGATCGGCAACAGTCATCTCTAGCTGATCAAGCTTGTCAAAAATCTCACGGCTAGCAAGTAAGAGATGATGGCCCGCTTCGGTCAGATAGAGGCGCTTGCCCACTTGATCAAATAGAGGCAAGCCCACGGCCTTGGTTAGTTGCTTGACCTGCATAGAAACCGTAGGCTGGGTTAGAAACAATTCCTCGGCAGCCCTTGTAAAGCTGTTATGGCGAGCTACAGCCTCAAAGACTTTTAGTTGGTGCAGTGTCGCTTGGTGCAATCCCAATTCTCCTGATTTATTGACCTAGATTTTTAAATGGCATTATTTTGTAAGCTTGATTTTAGGGGAGTCGGCTTTTGGCAATCAATTGGCAACTAATTTTGTCTAATTCTGTTGATAAGATTATGATATTTGCTAAATTTTTGCTCAGGAATCTGCTGCTTCGCTAAACTCATACCGAGGGTAGCCTGCGATCAAAAATAGTGGTTTCCGTATAGGTGTAAGTCTATTATAACTATCAGAAACAGAATTTTTCCCTATGAATAATTTTGACTATTCTAAACACTATTACTGAATAAATGACAGTCTTCCTGACCTGGAGCGTTGTCGATCGCTGGAGTGTTGGTCTGTTTGGCTAGTAGCCTGAGACTCGTACCCCAAGTATTGGCAACGTTTTTCTTGGCAATACTCCCAAAGAAAATGCTATATATTCAACAATCAAAGTTTTACCTATAGTTAAACTACCCGTAAAGTAAAGTTTGTCTCAACTTGTCCTATGAATGAATTTCTGCCCTTTGCTTACCTCCAAGGTGAATTTATCCCCTTTGCTCAAGCTCAAATTTCGATCGCTACCCACGCACTTCATTACGGTACAGGGGCCTTTGGGGGAATGCGGGGCATTCCAAACCCAGCTAATGCCAGACAAATTTTGTTATTTCGTCTAGAGCGGCATTGCCAGCGCCTTAGTCAGAGTGCTAGATTTCTCCACTACGATCTACCGGCCGAGAAAATCAAAACAGCTATTGTGGAATTCGTCCGGCGCAATCAGCCTGACTGCTCGTTTTACATCCGCCCGTTGGTTTACACATCTGGCTTGGGAATTGCCCCCCGACTGCACCAGATGGAGAAGGATTTCTTGATTTATGGCATTCCCTTGGGGGAATATTTATCCCCAGCGGGGGTAAGCTGCCGGATTAGTTCTTGGCGCAGACAGAGTGACGAAAGTATGCCCCTACGAGGCAAATTAACCTCAGCTTATATCGCCTCAGCCTTAGCAAAAACTGAAGCTGCTGAATCTGGGTTTGATGAAGCAATTATGCTCAATGCCCAAGGTAAAGTTAGTGAGGCGACGGGGATGAATATTTTTATTATTAGAAATGGTCAAGTAATCACTCCCAGTGTGGATCAAGATATTTTGGAGGGGATTACCCGCGATAGTGTGATTACCTTAGCCAGGGATGCGGGTTTGCCGGTGGTGGAGCGGGCGATCGACAAATCAGAATTATTGATTGCAGATGAAGTATTTCTTACTGGTACGGCCGCTCGACTAACTCCAATCAACCGAGTCGAGAATTATCATCTGCCCCAAGAACGTCCCATCAGCACCATGCTCAGGGAAAAGTTAACTGCCATTACCGAAAACCGCGACCCCCAGTACCGGGAGTGGGTTGATGTGATTGACTTGGGTTAGACATGGCTATTTCAGAATGGGGACGAGCTACTCTGAATTAAGTTTTGTTAAGTATTAATTAAATTTAAATTCTGGCTGCCACCCACTCTGGAAGAGAGGTTAGAGGTGCAGACAAAAGTTTCTTGAGAACTGAGTCCATGGCAGGGAACCCAAACGCCCCTTATCTAGATGCATTGACTGCATGTTTTCAGTAGCCTCGATCAAAACAGCTATTGCTGTCCTGGGTTCGGAAGCGGGATCAGCCAAAAACTGCATTATCCCGTGGCAAATTCAGTAACTTTGGCAATGAGATTGCTTGATTTCAGCCAAATCTCGTTGGATCAATACCACTCAAACTGAGGTTAGATTAAAGCTACGACAATCAAATATCGAGTAGTGAAAATAGTAAAAGCGGGAGAATGTTACCCGCTCTAAAACTAATGACTTTAAGTGACTTAGTGTGTTAACTGGTCAATACTACATCAACTTGCTAAGCAATTCCCGACTCTGGATAAGTTTACCAAATTTACCTAGGTGGCAGGAGTTAATTGGGGAAGCGTTTGTGTTAGCCAAGATTTTTTAGTATATGGGCACTTCAGGGTCTATCTCTTGGCTCCAAGCATTGATGCCGCCTTTAAGGTTTAGGCCTTCAATACCATGTTCTCGCAAAATTTGTAGGGCTTTGGCGGAGCGGCCGCCCATTTTGCAGTGGACTACTAGGGGGCTGCCGTTGAGGAGTTCTTTAACTTTGAGAACACCGGGGCCATTCTCAATTTCTGAAAGGGGAATGAGCACGGCTTGGTTGATGCGGGCAATTTCGTATTCGTTGGGGTTACGCACATCAACGATTAGTAAGTTTTCGGAGCGATCGAGTCGTTCTTTCAACTCCTGGACACTGATTTCTGGAATATTCATCTGTTGCTCCTTGGCTTGGGGAATGCCACAAAATTGTTCATAATCGATTAGCTTATCAATCACGGGTCGGACTGGATTTGGTCTAAGTTTGAGTTCACGGAACTTCATCTCCAGGGCATTGAAAAGCAGGAGTCTTCCGTTGAGGGTTGTGCCCTGGCCGAGAATGATTTTGATGGCTTCGGTGGCTTGGATGACCCCGATGATACCGGGCAGAATCCCCAAAACGCCGCCTTCGGCACAGGAGGGCACCATCCCTGGGGGGGGTGGTTCTGGGTAGAGGTCACGGTAGTTGGGGCCATCTTGGTAGTTAAAAACCGTGGCTTGGCCTTCAAAGCGGAAGATTGAGCCGTATACGTTGGGCTTGCCGAGGAGGACGCAGGCATCGTTGACTAGGTAGCGGGTCGGGAAGTTGTCTGTACCATCGACTACGATGTCGTAGTCGGCCATGATTTCTAGGGCATTGGCGGAGCTGAGACGGGTCTCGTAGAGGTCAACTTGGCAGGCGGGGTTAATTTCGAGGATGCGATTTTTGGCGGAGGCGATTTTGGCTTTGCCGACCCAGGAGGTGCCGTGGATGATTTGGCGTTGTAAGTTGGAGCGATCGACCACGTCAAAGTCTACAATTCCCAGGCGGCCAACCCCAGCAGCTGCGAGATATAGCAGGAGCGGGGAACCAAGGCCCCCAGTGCCGATGCACAGAACACTGGCTGCTTTGAGACGTTTCTGCCCCTCTAGGCCAACTTCCGGTAAGATCAAGTGCCGGGAATAGCGCTCGTATTCTTCTTTGGTGAGCTGGATCTGGGCAAGATCGGGGTTTAGCATAGAAATTATGTTGGAAAGAGATTAATTTAAGGTGAGCGAAATTTAGCCTTCAAGTATAGCAATTCAGGGATGTGGCAGGTTCTAACTTGATATTTTGACGACTGCTTGCGTTACTGAAGTTTTCCCTGGGTTGGTCTTGAGCTATGGCTCAGTCTACTGGATTTATGGGCCGGTTGTGTCTGGGGATTTTGGCATAGGAATTTTATTAAACATATTGCAATATTAACTTTGGATGGGGGTAACCGCAGTTTACCTCTGGATTTAAGGCTGGTCTAAAATAGAATTGGCTTTTGAGGTATCCTATGTCCAATTTTCAGGCAAATCATCGATCGTACCAACAGGAAGAGATTCAGGAGATTTTGCAGATTGCGATCGCCCGTCAAGCCTCTGGTAGTGAACTCAGCCATGCCCAACTTGTGGAGATTGCCACGGAACTAGGGATTTCAGCGGAAGAACTCCAGCTAGCGGAAACTGAGTGGCAGAGCCGGAAGGTAGAGCAAAAGCAACGCGAGGAGTATGCGGCTTACCTGCGCCAGAAGATGCGCAGGGCCCTAGGCAGATACATCATTGTCAATGGTTGTTTAGTAGCAGTTAATCTAGTTAGCGCAGGGACAATTTCCTGGGCTTGGTATGTGATTTCCATTTGGGGTTTGAGTTTGGGGGTATCGACTTGGAATGCCCACAACAGTGAGAGCGATCGCTACGATGAAGGCTTCTCTAAATGGCAGCGCAAGCAACAGATGCGCCAAACGGTGAATCACCTGTGGCAAAAGGTTAATAAATTCCTGGAGAATTAAATGGCAAGATTTCAGCCCTATGCAATCCAGATGCAGATTACTCGGCTATTTCAGGAGGGGCAGGGTTTTTTTGCCCCAATTAAGGTTCAAGATTGGCTCAAGTCTCACGAGCAAGACCCGGCTGACTACGAGATCATTTTCCACAAAAAGCCAGCTCCCCCCGGCTCTAATTTAGTGATGATCGTGGAAACTGAGCTGCGGCGCAGGGATGGTCAGCCAGTTGATCAGTGGCTTTTGGAGCAGTTAAATTCTGATAGCCAAGGTAATTGATTTGGGGGATTAGGAATCCCCCGACAGAGTTTTAGTTAATTGATGGAATGTAGCCACCCTAGAATGGGAAGACCTGTACGGGTTGCTCAGGGATTCGACAACTAACTGGGGTACTAATGGCAATGATATCTCTGGTGCGGGCTTGGAGCTTTTGGCCGGAGGGGGTAGTCAACCAGTAGGTGCTTTCTCGACCCAGGAATTGGCGATCGCTCACCACCATCACTCCCCGGGCATCTGGGTAAATCTGCAAATCCTCTGGGCGCAACATCACAGCCGCTGTGTCTGGAACGATGGGATTGAGGGCAGTAAAGTTACCAATTTCTGTGACCCAAAAGTTTTGGTGGCGTTGGGCTGGAATTAAGTTGGCCTGGCAGACAAATTCAGCCACGAACCGGGAAGCGGGGTGTTGGTAGACTTGCTCTGGGGTGGCCACCTGCTCAAGCCGCCCTTGATGCATAACGGCCAGTTGATCGCATAGACAGAGGGCTTCTTCCTGGTCGTGGGTGACAAAGATTGCCGAAATGTCAGCGGCT